>Ga0265339_10000009_pt1 | contig 221449 bp, 188 predicted proteins | sample 4CB219metaG_FD_202085 | JGI IMG/M metagenome (GOLD analysis project Ga0265339, IMG submission 202085) | Rhizosphere microbial communities from Carex aquatilis grown in University of Washington, Seatle, WA, United States - 4-CB2-19 metaG | ecosystem: Host-associated > Plants > Roots >...
CGCTGCTGAAACCCAGGCGAGCCGATTCGACGATGGCCATTACCGATACTGCGAGGACGACTGTCAGCCGCGGGATGGCCATCGTTGAATCGGCTCGCACCCCCATCATCCAGTGTGCGCGACTACAACTACGAGGTCGACGAGGCCGACCTTTCCGCCGAGAACGTGGCACGCAAGGTGGCCCTGCCGCTCGACCAGGTGTGGAAGACTCTGGTGGCCCGGGGCGACCGCACTGGAGTGCTGCTCGCGGTGCTACCCGGCAGTGCGACCCTGGATCTCAAAGCCCTGGCCAAGCTGTCGGGTAACCGCAGCGTGGATACGGTGGCCCTCAAAGAGGTGCAGCCTTTGACCGGCTACATCCGCGGTGGAGTCTGAGCTTGCCCAAATTCCGTGGACAGTCGTTTTAAGCGGCTCGCGCACCATTGCGCAAGTCGGATTCAACCTCGTTCGGGGTCTTGTAGTTGTTGTGGGAATGGATTCGCTTCTGGTTGTAGTAGCCCTCGATGAATCTGAACAGCTCGGGCTCGCCGTCGTTGACGTAGCGCCACGTCGACGTGTCAGGTCCTTCGAATTCAAACGTCGAGAAGAAGCTCTCGGCGACGGCGTTGTCCCAGCAGTTACCTTTGCGACTCATGCTTTGGACCATCTGCGCTTCCGCCAGGATCTTCCGGAAGGACTTGGCAGCGAACTCTATGCCTCGGTCTGAGTGGAAAACCAGGCCATTGCCAGGCTGTCGCCGCGCCAATGCGCGCCGAAGCGCCAGCCCGGATAGTTCGGCATCGAGGCTGTCGCCCAGCGACCAGCCCACCACCTTCCGCGAGAACAGGTCGATGATGACGACGAGGAACAGGAAGCCTCCAAGTACGGGTAGATACGTCGTGTCCGCCACCCAGACCTTGTTCGGTGCCGAAACGCTAAAGACTCGGTTCACGAGGTTGGGCGCGATGGGCTCCTTGTGCTTCGAATTCGTTGTCGTTCGCCATCGCCGTCTTCGGCGTGCCACCAGCTTCTGGCGGATCATCGCCGCCGCCACGCTCTTTCGGTCGACCTCATGCCCACGCCGAGCAAGCTCCTGCTGGATGCGAGGTGAGCCGTAGTTGCCCTCCATCTCGGCGAACAGCGCCGCCACCAGGGCGTCCAGTTTCTGTTGGTCGAGCTTGCGGGTCGACGGCTTTCGTCGCCGAAACGCGTGGTGTCCGGAGCGAGATAGCCCGAGGGCACGGCACATCAGCGCCTTCGGGTAGTGAGCCTCCTCCGCCGCAATGAGATCGAATCTCACTTTTCGCTCCTGGCGAAGAAGGCTGCGGTGAACTCAACCAGTCAAGGCAACATTTGTTCGAAGAGGTCCGCTGGTGTCCGGAAACCGAGCGTTTTCCTAGGACGTTCATTCAGTCGGCGAGCAACGGCGTTCAGGTGGGACTGCGAAAAGCAGCCAAGAGGTGTCTTTTTCGGGAAGTACTGTCTTAAAAGCCGATTGGTGTTCTCGTTGGTTCCACGCTGCCAAGGACTTTGAGGGTCGCAGAAGTACACCTTCACGTCGGTGGCAACACTGAGAGCCCTGTGTTGTGCCATCTCTGGGCCGCGGTCCCACGTGAGGGTACGGCGAAGATCCGCAGGTAGCTGCACTATCTTCCTGGCTATGGCTTTGGCGACGGTGGGAGCATCCTTGCCCGGAAGTTTCACGAGAAGCGTCAGTCGAGAATGCCGCTCCACGAGCGTTCCGATGTGGGTGTTGGCTGAGCCGGAAATCATGTCTCCCTCCCAGTGCCCGGGCACGGCGCGGTCCTCCACTTCCGCGGGCCGCTCACGGATCGACACGGCATCGATGATCTGGCCACGCGGTTGTCCAGCCGTTGATGCATGACGAGACCGTCGCATCACCCGTCCGGAGCGAAGATGTTTCACCAGCTCGCCCCTGAGTGCGCCTCGGGTTTGAATGAAGAGCGTGCGGTAGATGGTCTCGTGGGACACCTGCATGGCGCTGTCTCCAGGGAATCGAATCTTGAGCCAACCGGCAATCTGCTCAGGGGACCAGTCGAAACCAAGTTTCTCGGCAACAATGTCCCGCAAGCCGTCAGACGTCGCAAGTCTGCAGGTCTTTGGCCGACGAGCCTTGGACCAGGCGTGGGTATCTGCCGACGTGGCTCGGTATCTGTTCCTACCTTGATTGCGTGCAACTTCGCGACTGGCCGTGGAGGGCGCGCGGCCAATGCCGCGAGCGATGGCCCGAATCGAAAGCCCCGCAGACAAGCCACGCGAGATTTCCTCTCGTTCCACCAACGAAAGCGATCTGCGGCTCCTGTGTCTCGGTCGAGGCACGATTCCTCCAGAGGCCGTCAAAAACGTGTGTATCGTTCCCGGTGCCCTCTCCATCGCCCTGGCGATCGCCGACACCGAGTCGCCTTCCTTCCATCGCTGCCAAAGTGCCGCTCTTTCTCTGGGCGAGAATTCCATCCGTCTCTTGGTGACCATCAAGGTCAGATGCTTCTTCGCTTCCCCTCGGCTCGTTGTTGCGTTCATCCATTGAATACACCGCAGCTTTTCGGAGGAAGTCCCGCTCCATCGTGACCGTCTTCATCTCGCGCCGCAGTCGGGTCAGCTCGGCACGCTCCTCCGTCGTCAGCGGCCCATTCGGATCCTTTCGATCGTCGATCGCAGCCCGCTCAACCCAAGTTCGCACAGCCGATGGCGTCAGCTCGTATTCTCTGGCGACCAGCTCTGGGCTCTTGCCGCTGGTGCGGACGACGCGCACGATCTCGGCCTTGTATTCACGTGTGAAGGTTCGTCTCTTTTTTCGTTCCATGGATGATCTCCATCATATCGGAGGTGTCCACGAAACTCGGGCAAGCTCAGTCACCGCGCTCGGGGGCAAGAGGTACTATCCGGTTTTCGTTGACGAGATGATGGAAGTCTTTGACGTGGTGGCGGTCTCGGCCGGTGTGCGCGGAACGCAGATCGTGCTCGCCCCGAGCGACTATCTGCGCGCCACCCACGCCACCGTCGGGGCGATCGCAAGTTTTCGCTGAACGACTGTGTCCGCCCTCTGAAGATTTTGCTCTTTCACCTGCTGTCGCTCACGCGGGCTAGAACTGCGTGATGAACTTCCAGGTTTCCTCCGGCTCCCAGGGCGTCGAGCTGCCACTGTCGGTCGCCCAGTCTGTGTGATTGCCGTCGAAGGTACACCACCTCACCGGGTAGTTGCTCGGACAGTCATACGAATAGCAAAGGTGGTTTCCCGACGTCCATTCCGGCACAGTCGCCGGCACCGTGCACCCGTTGTTCTTGGCCCATTCGTCGCGAGCGGCATGCCCATCGGCGGGGGTGCAGAGGGGATCGCTCATGCCAACTTGGCCCCACCACGCCATGGGATTACCGGTGGGCGTGCCTTGGTAGATATTTCTGATCGCGGTCTCGTAGACGGCAACTCCGCGAAGAACGTTCTTGGGCGACGCATTCGAGAGCTGGTGGTTTCGTCCGAGGGAGTTGCTGAACATGGCTCCGAAGCTGAAGCCGACCGAGAAGATGCGCGTGGTGTCGATGCACAGGCTCGATGCCAAGGCCGATACCAAGTCCTCGAAGAAGATTTGGTCGGAGGCATCCGATGAGCTCCAGGGCGATCCATCCGCACTCGCATATCCCTGCGGGGCAACGAAGACGGTGGTGTTGTCGGTGTCGAGGGGCAAAAGCTTGTAGTAGTGATCGTCGTTGGCGACCGCGGTGTCGCTCCCGTTCATCCAGTGCATTCCGAAAACCAGCCGATACGGATGAGTCGCATCGTAGCTGGTCGGGATCGTCATGATGTATTCGCGGCTCTTGCCCGAGCTCGTGATTTTGTAGGTGCTCTGGCCGGTCTTGAAGGTCGAGAGAGTCTTCGAGCAGCCGGAGCTCGGTACGGGCGGATTGCCAAGGGCATAGCCACTGGTTCCCGACTGTCCACCTGCCGCGGTACCACCCGTAGCCGTCGTGCCACCGGCAGAAGTCGTTCCACCAGTTCCGGTCTTGCCACCGGCGGCCGCTACACCACCCGTCGTCGTTCCGCCATCGATTCCCGTCTGTCCCCCAGCTGCGGCGTCGACCGCAGCCGTACTGCCCCCTGCGGAAGTCGTTCCACCAGCTCCGGTCTTGCCACCGGTGGCCGCCAGACCACCCGTCGTCGTCACTCCGCCAGACGCTGTCGTTCCACCGGTTCCGGTGCTGTTGCTGGTGGCGCTGCCGCCGCTTCCAGCCGTTTGCCCAACGCTGCCGGGGTGTCCACCGGTAGCACTGACTGCGCCACCGTGGCCGCCCCCGCTTGGTGTGCTGCTAGAACAGGCAAGAGCCATCGCACTCAAGAGGACAAGAGAACGGCGCAGAACTTTGAACGATCGGGTGTGCATCTCGACTCCTCCGGCAAAGGCCGTCTGTGGGTCACAGGTACAATAGAAGGAGGGCAAAATGCCAGCGCCCGGCGAACGTGCGTAGAGGGGCAGGATCGGACGTTGTGAACAAGACCGAGCGCTCGGCGAACCTGACCGATGCCTGCGGTCGTGACGACGGATCCCCAATCTAGTAAAGGCCGGCGTCGGCGGTCAACGAACATGCCGAGCAACCGTCGAGATGCCCGCACTTGAAACCCGGCACGGAGGCGCAGGTCGTCCCGTAGAACCGCGCACACGCGCAGCCTTGGTAGAGGATGCAATTGGACTGAAGGTTCGCAACGCAACGGCCGACGGGCGTGTCTGGACAAGCGGTCAGCGCTGCATCGATGAAGCAGATCTGTTCCTGAGGACGCGGACAATCACTGTTCCTTCGACACGGTTGACCGTTCGCCGCCGGCTCGATCTGCTTTTCGTACCCGTACGAAAAGCCGGCATCGACCGCGTCTGAGTACGGAGGACCGGCAGCCAGCGCACCTGCCGACAGCACGGGGCCGGTTCCAGGCCGTGCGTCGCGCACGCACGGCGATTGAGAGTCGATGAGCCGGCGCGCGGAATCGGGCACCTTGGCACTCTCGATATGATAGTAGCCCGTCAAGCTGCCCAGCGTGGTGGCGGGCGACTCGAACAGAATGTCTCCCCTGGTGCACTCCGTTTCGACACGCCAACTGTTGGCAACGGCGCAGGCCTGCGTGCCACCACCCATAACGTCCGTGTTGCTACAGGTGGGCAAGTTGGTCGACAGGTCGTTGGATGCGCCGACCAGCTCCAGGACCATCTTGGCATCCGGGCCATAGCTTGCGCAGACGCTGGCCAGATCGTCCTGCTGCCAATTGAAATGCGCCCACCAGAGAATCCTGCCCGCTTCGTCCACGCGCCAGGTGCTGGGGACCATCGGGCATCCCACCGAACCATCGAGAGGCGTCGGCGGCAAAGGCAGCCCCTCGTCGAGAGAAAGCGATCGCGGGCAATCCGAGTCGGACTTCAGCCGATGGCGTGGCGGATTCGGATACAGCGTGCTCTCGACGTGGTAGTAGCCGGCCACGAGCGTCTTTTCCGCCGTCGTGAGATCGGGATAGGGCTTGCCGCTGGTGCACCAGAACTCGAAGCGATGGGATCGGGCGACCATACACTTGGTCGGTCCTCCGTTCTGGATCTCGGCGTCGCTGCACGTGGGTGGATCGTCGATCGACGTTGTGAAGCCTTCCGCTAGGACCAATTCGACGACCATGCGAGCGTCGTCGCCGTAGGTCGTGCAGATTTCCTTGAGGTTCGGAACCTGCCAGTCGAGCTGCCAGTTCCAATAAATCGTGCCGTCGATCGTGACCTGCGGATCCTGAAGCAGGAGAGGACACGCGCCGCCATCGACGCCGCCAGCTTCGTTCCCGGTCGGGACATCCACGTGGCCATCGACGCTCGACTGGTCGGCTGCCGGCCGCGCATCGACCGAAGGTGCGTCGATGGTGCTCGCAGCGTCGGCAGCGCGTGTGTCCCCGGCTGCGTCGACGACAGGACTCAGAGGAAGGTCGGCGGCGCTATCCGCCGGCGCAGTCATCTCCGACGAGCAAGCGGCCGCGAGACCCGCAAGTATCGACAGAAGCCACGACGATCGGCGTATCAAGTCGTTCATGACCTCACTACCATCGCACCGCCTCGTACCAAGGTCCAGATGACCGGCCGCAAAGAGTGTGATCGAGACCGCGGAAAACGCGGGGCATACCATCGGCTGGAGGCCCCCGACTGGAACGCTTGTATCGCTTATCTGACGCTGCCGATCTGGGCGTGCGTCAGTGTCTCCCAGACCATGTGGTGATCGACCTTGGTCGGGCGGTGGGCGGCGACGAGGGCGCTGGATTCCGGCAGACTGGCGCCGCGGGATCCGGCCAGCTCGTTGACAGCGATCTCCCACATGGGATCGAAGCTCACCGCGTTCAGCGTGCCGCCACAGAGCCAGGAGGGCACCGCTCCACCGCGCAGATAGCCCGCGTGAAATTCCAGCCCGGCGACCAGGCGAGCCTGCTGCTCACCGAAGAGGTCGACGCCCTGGATGAGCGCCGTTTCCGCGGCGTTGATCAGGGCGGCGAAACCGTACTGCACGTGGCCGAGATCGCGGCAGGTTTCCTGGCAAACGCCGTCGACGAGCGTCGTCTGGCCGTACCAGAAGGTGGTGAGGGCACTGCCGGTCTTGGGGTTGGTCGGAGGCGGGACGGGCGTGGCACCGTCGGTCGTCATGTAAATGTAGGCAGGAACGCGAGCGCGCCACATGGACACGGCCTTTTGGAAGGTCGCGGTGTCGTCCGCGAAGATGGCGATGTTCATCGTCGCCTCGATCATGCTCAGTTCCCAGTTGCCATTGAAGCTGCTGCCGTCCTTCACCTCCGGCAGGTAGACGTCCTTGAGCATGGTGGAGAAGCGCTGAATGTCTGCGGCGGCCCAACCCGGGTACGTGGCGCGGAGGATCTCTGCGGCGCGCGGAAAGACCTCGGCGACCCACGCCGACTGAAGCGGGGCATTGCTGTCCGAGTGCGAGACCACCGTGCTGGACCAGGCGTTCATAATCTCGATGGCTTTCTTCGCGAAGGCCGCGTCGCCTGTGTGCACCCACAGAAGAGCGTGCGTGTAGGCCGCGTCGGCGTCGTTCTTCTCGTCGGTACAGCCGATGTCGGGATTCGAGTCGGAGCCGCAGCTCACGTCGGCAAGCGGATGCGGCGTGTAGGTCAGGCTGCCGTAGGTGCTGGTCTTGGCTGCGGCCACAGCCGACGCCCAGGGTTCAGCGCCGGCCGCAATCTTGGCCTTCACGAAATCGAGCATCGCCTGGTCGACCAGGATTCCGGGATGCAGGAAACCGGTCGGGCTGCCGTCGATCGCAACGCCGGTATCGGCGGGCCGAGCGTCGGCCGCCCCAGGCTGCTCGCTCGGCTGTGTATCGAGCGACGGCACTGGGGCGTCCGGGCCGCCGGCGTCGGCTTCGCTGCGAGAGGTTCCCGAACCGCAGGCGACGATCGCGCTTAGACCGAGCGTCGTCAGGACGAGCTGCGCTCGCGGCATCGTCGTGGTGACTACGGCTTTCCGTTGTCGGGCCGGCAGCGGTCACCGGCGGGATAGTCAGGGTGGTAGTGGTGCGGCTTCGGTCGCTTCACACAGGCCAGACATTGCGCGCGCTCACCTTCTTTTTCAGTACCTGGAAGACGCTCACATTGCGCCGGGGTTCGAGATTCATGCCCATTCGAGTGAGCAAGGGCGAAACCTGCAATCCCGGTGGCGATGGAAAGAGTCGAAAGCAGTGCGAGGAGCTTCAGTCGAGTCAACATATCGTGATCCTCCAATGATGGTTTCGTTCGCGATACAGGACACAGAATGACGGGACCGTCGATTTTGACTTTGCACGACAGAGCGGTCAAGACGATTGAGACCGCGAGCGCCAGCGAAACGTCCGCGCAACAAGAGAGGCAGGAACCGCACGTGGCCGCCACAACGCAGGCCAAGGAATGACCAATCTGTAACTCGGCCGCCCAGGGGGGCATCCCACGGTCCCATACCTGGCAAATCGACCGACTCGAAAGGCCTAGACGATGAAACTACGCATGCCGACAGTGACTGTTGCACTCTTGACGTGGGCGCTCGTTCTTGCTGCCTGCGGCGGCTCCGGCAGCGCTCCCGTCGGGCGCGATGGTGGCGCCGTGGAGGTGTCCAGCACCGTAGATGCGTCCATCTCCGTGGATGTCTCCATCACCAGCAAGGCGAGCATCATCTTCGTGCTCACGGACGACCTCTCGTGGAACCTCGTCCAATACATGCCGCATGTCCTGCAGATGAAGAAGCAGGGGACAACCTTCTCGCACTATTTCGTCACAGACTCCCTCTGCTGCCCGTCGCGCTCGTCAATCTTCACCGGCAAGTACCCGCACAACACCACCGTCTTCAGCAATGGCGGCGACGGCGGAGGCTATCCGCAGTTCGAACGTGCGGGCAACCCGACCGAAACCTTTGCGGCGGTGCTCGAGCCCGCAGGCTACCAGACTCGCATGATGGGTAAGTACCTCAATGGATATGTGCCAAAGCAGAATGGGAAAGACCCGGGATGGACGGGATGGAACGTCGCCGGCGAAGGCGGCTACAATGAATACGACTACGAGCTGAACAACGATGGCACCGTCAAATTCTACGGTGGCCTCGATGCAGGCACCGATACCTACTTGACGGACGTCATCGCAGGCATAGGGACTTCATTCATTCAGAAGTCGGCTTCCGGACCCTTCTTGCTGGAGGCAGCCACGTTCGCCCCACACGCGCCCTACACGCCCGCGCCCCGTCACGAAGGCCTGTTCAATGTAACGCTCCCGCGACCGCCCGAAAATCCAGCATTCGCGACGGCCAACACCAATCCTCCCAATTGGCTTGCCGAGCACCCTGCCCTGACCAAGGCCCAGATCGCGACGCTCGACAAAGACTTCAACTTGCGTGTCGAGGCGGTACAGGCCGTGGACGAGATGATCGCGAGTTTCATGGCGCAACTCGCGGCATCGCAGGTCGACCAGCGCACCTATCTGTTCTTCAGCAGCGACAATGGCTACCACATGGGCGATCACAATCTTCTGGCCGGCAAGCAAACCGCCTTCGAGCACGACATCAACGTTCCACTCATCGTGATGGGGCCCGGTGTTCCTCAAGGCGTGACCGTCGACAAGATCGTCGAGAACATCGACCTGTGCCCCACGTTCGCCGACATCGCCGAAACCGCGCCGCCGCCGACCGCGGACGGACACTCCCTGTTGCCGCTCATCCTCGGCGAGGACGTCGCCGACTGGCGCAATGTCGCGCTCATCGAGCACCACGGTCCGGATCTCGAGGCGATGGATCCGAGTGATCCGGACAACGAAGACACCAGCGTCGCGCCGAACAGCTACGAGGCACTTCGAATGACCGACGCGGTCTACGTCGAATACCAAGACGGCGAGAAGGAATACTACGACCTGACCAGCGACCCGTTCGAGCTGACCAATACGGCCGGCTCGCTCATGACGGCGCAAACCCAGCGCTTCCACAGCACCATCACCGGCATCCGAGACTGCAAAGGTGCCGCGAGCTGCTGGAGCGCCCAAAAGATGTAGCCGAGACGCGGTCGGTGGCCAGCGTGCAGCCGACCTATCGCACGTGTCGACGAAGACCGGGATCCCTTCTTCGGCGCCACCTCCTAATCGTCGGGCCGCCCAATCTCCTCAGCGTCAGCGCCAGCAGCCTTGCGGCTCGCCAGTCACCGGCGTGCCACAACCGTTGCCACCGGTGATTCCGGCGAGCTTAAACTGAAGGGTTTCGCCGTCGGTGGAGGCGTGGATCTGGGTGTCGCTGCCGAGACAGTAGCTCTGGCTGGCCAGCGCGCCGCTGCTCGGCATGAGCGCTACGGGGCAGCAATTCGCGGCGAGCCGGTGGCGGTGCCGGTGTGGCACGAGTTGCAACCGCCCGACGAGGACGGGTTGACCGGCATCTGCGATTCGCCGTTCGAGTCACGAATCCGAATGTCCGCGCCCGCCAGGTTGAGGCCCATACCCGAATAGTGGAAGTTGCCGTCGCCGCCCGAGAAGACCGACACGAACTGACCGTTGGTCGGCTTGATGCCAATTTCGACCTGCGACTTGGGCTTGCCGCTCGAATCGTAGACGGTTCCGCCGAACGCGAAGCCGTGGTTATGACACGAACTCATGCAGTCCTGGCCGGTGTTCATCCCGCTTGCGCCAGTGGTGGCCTTGTAGGCGTTCGGCCAGAAGGTCGACGAGGTTGCTCCGCCAGTACCGGTTGCACCTCCGAGAGCGGTGGTTCCGCCTCCACCGGATCCGCCGCCGGTGAGGGTTCCGCCGGCGCCGCTGCCGCCTGTGCTCGTCGAGCCGCCTTGGCTGGCATCCGCACGGCCGCCGCTGGCACTGGTCCCCGCGTCGGATTTGCCGGAGTCACCACCCGAGCCCGGACTCCCGCCGCTGCCTTGGCTTCCGCCACTCGCCGAAGAGCCGCCGCTCGCTTCGCTTCCGCCAACCGACGATGTGCCGCCGCTGCCGGAGCTCCCGGCTCCGCCCACGTTGCCGCCCGAGCCTGAGCTGCCGCCCGAGCTCGAGTGTCCTCCGGTTGCAGCGCCTCCGGCACTGGACGCGGCTTCGCCACCGGTTCCAGTCACCCCGGATGGGGTATTGGAACCACAGCCTATGGAGACGTTTGCCGAAAAAAGCAAGATTGCTATCGAAGCCGCGCGCAAACCCATCATGTTTTCTCCTTGAAGTCGCTCGCCAAGCACAAAGGCCGCTGAGTTAGTACCGCCAGCCCGGAAAATCCGTCAGGGTGCACGCGGAAAGATGATCGCTCCTGCGAATATCCGATGACGCGAGTCTCTTTTCTCACTACCAACGCGTCACATTGGGCGGGCAAAGCCGCACATCGTAGTCCTTGGCATTGCCGCCTTGCGGATAGGCGTAGTCCACATTCGGAGCCGGTTACCTACGCAACAACGTGGACGGCCAGGAAGGCGCCGCGGAGTTCCCAAGCGGGACCCGCCAGCTCTCCGCCGTGGGAATATTTTTCTGTTCCCAGCGATTCACGGAGCAAGTGGCCCGAGCGGCCGCCGAAACCTGGACTCTCACTGAAGTCGAGGCTTGCACGCAATGAAAGCGACCCTTCCAAAAACGTCCGAGATTCACTCGGCCGACACCCTCAAGGAACTGGGCCATCTCCACCAGGAGGCTAGGGCTGCTCTTGATTTGGCCGTGGTGGCGCTGGCGCCCTCACAACTGATCGACCGCCTGGCAGGGGCGGTGGGCCTGCTCGAGTCTTTGGCCGACCTTCCTGTGGACAGTCCTCCGGTCGTTGCAATGGTCCCCAAGGCACTCGCGCGTGCGACGAAAAGCCTCGACGACTGGCGTGTCTGGCACAAGCAATTCCTTGCGCGAAGAATTCCGTCAGGTTGAGACCGTGAAGCCTACGCCCGCGGCGACGATCCTGCTCTGCCCTGGCCCTAGCCCTTGAGGCAGAACATCAGCGACTTCTGCGTCCAGTCGATGATCGGAGTCCACCAGATACCGAAGAGAAGCAGGGCCGCGGAGAAAGCGCCCAGCATGATCTGGTAGCCGACGCGCGGGCGGACGACCAACTCGCCTTGGGGAGCGTCGATGAACATCGCGCGCACGATGCGGATGTAATAGTAGAGGGACACGGCCGTGTTCAGGGCGGCCACGACGGCGAGCGCCACGTACCAGGTGCCGCCTTCGGCGGAATAGTGGTCGAGGACGGCCACAAAGAGGTACCACTTGCCGGTGAAGCCGGCGAGCGGTGGCAGCCCGGCGAGCGAGAAGAGAAACACCGCGAAAGTAACCGCAAGAAACGGATGCCGATGGGCCAGGCCCTTGCAGTCGGCGATGGTCTCGGAGCCGGTCGCCTGCGCGATGACGATGACCGCGAGGAAGGCGCCGAGGTTCATGATGACGTAGATGAGCAGGTAGACCATCACACTCTGCACGCCGAGGAGCGACGCCGCGGAAAGGCCCATGAGGGCGTAGCCGGCGTGCGAAATCGACGAGTAGGCGAGCAGGCGCTTGAGGTTGGTCTGGTGGAGCGCGGTCAGGTTGCCGAGGGTCATGGTCACGGCCGAGACGATGCCGACCACTGCGGGCCACGGCACGTCGACGAGGCCGCGCGCGAAACCTTGGTCGCCGGTCGCGCTGGCAAGCGCGCTGTAGAGCACGCGAATGGCGAGCGCAAAGCCTGCGGCTTTCGGCCCCACGGACAGAAACGCCGTGAAGGGCGTGGGCGCGCCCTCGTACACATCGGGGCACCACATGTGCCACGGCACGGCGGCGATCTTGTAGCCGATTCCGCACAGCACGAAGATGACGGAAACTAGCAAGGCCATGCGCAGGGCCATCTGACCGCCGGCCGCGGCCGGCATCGCCAAGGCGTCGAGCTTCGCGCCGAGCCCCTCCAGGCTGGTCGTGCCAGTCAATCCATAGATGTACGAAAGGCCGAACAGCATGATGCCCGAGGCGACGCCGCCGTAGATGACGTACTTGAGCGACGCTTCGGCAGCGCGACGATCGCCGGGCTTGTAGCCGGCCATGGCGTAGCTCGGTAGCGAGACCATTTCCACCGCCAGGTACAGCATCAGCAAATCGAACGAGCTGGCCATGAGAAACATGCCCAGCACGACGGCAGCCAAAAGCGCATAGAAGACACCGATACGAGGCGAGCCGAAGTCGGTTGCCCGCGAGGAAATGAGGACAGTCAAGATACCGGCGGCCAGGAACAGCCACTTGAAGAACGTCGCGAAGGGATCGCTGACGATCATGCCATTGAACATGGCGCTCTTTTCGACGGGCTGAAAGCCAAGGAACACAGCTGCCGCACCGAACACGGCCAGCGCGACCAAGGTTAGAATCAGGACGCGGTGCTGGCTCTTCTTCCAGCCGAGCTCGAACAGGAGCAGGAGCATGATCCCGATGGTCAGGGCCAACTCGGGCCTGAACCAGGCGGCGCTCCAGAGATTGATATTCAGCGTCTTGTCCATACACTTCCCTTCGGGGCGGGAACGATCACAGTACCTTCAGGCCCTTGACCAGCACCGTGAGCGCCGGATTGATGACGCCCAGGACGGCCTGCGGGTAGAAGCCGAGCACGATGGCAATAGCGCCGAGCGGGTAGAGAACCATGCGCTCGCGCCAATTGAGGTCGGGATAGTCTTTGTAGACGGGATTGAGCTTGCCCAAGAAGGCGCGGTGAATGGCCCACAGGTAGTAGGCCGCCGTGATGATGACTGCGGTGGCGGAAATTGCCGTGAATACCATCAACGTCGAGAACGATCCGGACAGCACCAGGAACTCTGAAACGAAGCCGCACATGCCGGGCAACCCCAGCGACGCGAAGAAGGCCAGTCCGGTCATGGCGGTGTATTCGGGCATGGCCGAGGCGAGGCCGCCAAAGCGATTGATCTCGCGGTGGTGAGCGCGGTCGTAGATCACGCCCACGATAAGGAACAACATCGGAGAGACAATGCCGTGGGAGAACATGTTGAACACAGCGCCCGAGATGGCGGTCGGGGTCATGGCGGCCATGCCGAGCAAGGTGAAGCCCATGTGGCTGACCGACGAGTACGCGATGAGCTTCTTGAGATCGCCCTGCGCCAAGCACACGAACGCGGCGTACACGATGTTGATCACACCGAACAAGGCAATCGCCCAGGCGGCCCACTGCGTGGCATCCGGCAGAAGCGGGTAGTTGAAGCGCAGAATGCCGTAGGGGCCCATTTTCAAGAGCACGCCGGCCAGAATGACCGACACCGGCGTCGGCGCCTCGACGTGCGCGTCGGGCAACCAGGTGTGAAACGGGAACATGGGGATCTTGATGGCGAAACCGATGAAGAGCGCGATGAACGCAATCTTGGTGAAGGCGAAGCCCCAGATGGCGGGCGAGCGCGCGAACACGCCCTGCGCGCCTTGCTTGGCGAGCTCGAGCAGGTTGAACGTGTGGCCCGACGACATCGTCCCGTCGGCGAGCGGCGCTGCGTGGCTGTTGTAGTAGATGCCGATGATGGCGAGCAACATCAGCACCGAGCCGATGAGCGTGTAGAGGAAGAACTTGATAGCGGCGTATTCCTTGCGCGGGCCACCCCAGATGCCGATGAGGAAGTACATCGGCAGGAGCATCACCTCCCAGAACACGTAGAACAGGAACATGTCGAGAGCGACGAAGGTACCCATCATGCCGGTCTGCAAAAGCAACAGCATGCACATGTAGCCGGGGACCATGCGAACGCTGAAGTGCTTGGGATGGTGACCGTCGTCGTGACCGTGCTCGGTCATCCCCGCCATCTCGCTGTACTTGGCGCCGCTCCACCAGGGCATCGAAGCGATGAAGGCGACGAACGAGATGAGGCCAGTGAGCAGCACCATCGAGATGGACAGCCCGTCGACGCCCATCAGGTATTCGATGTTGAAGCTCTTGATCCACGTGAAGTGATGAACCATCTGCACGCCGGCCTTGGATGGATCGAACCAGTTCCACGCCAGGATCGAACAGACGAACGACAGACCGCTCGCCGTCAGGCCCACGATGCGCGAGAGCTGATCCAGCGTGTGGCGCGACAGCCCGAGGAAAAAGCGGGCCGCCGTGAGAACGAGAATCACGCCAAGCCCGAGGAGCGGGAAGAACGTGGCCCAGGAAAGAACGTTTTGTTGACTGATCATGAGCGTATTACCCCGGTCGTCATCACTTGATGAGGAAGTTGAAGAGCACGAGAGCGATGGCGCCCACGAGTGCTCCGTAAAGGTAGGTTTGAATGCGGCCGGTCTGCACCCGGCGCAAAATGCGGCCGGCGGACAGGGTCGAGCCCGCGACGAAATTCACGGCTCCGTCGACCAGGTAGCGGTCGATGGCGCCGTCGATGTTGGCGACGACGCGGGTGATGGCGCCGGCCAAGTTCACCATGCCGTCGATGATGTTCTTGTCGAACCAAGACAGCACGCGGGCCAGCGAGATCGAGCCGCGCACGACGGTGGCTTGGTAGATCTCGTCCACGAAGTACTTGTTGTAGACGACGTTCCACGCACCCTTCCAGCGCGCGAGAAGCTGCGCGGGAACTTGGCTCTGGTTGTCCTTGTAGAGCGCGCGGGCAAAGAACCAGCCGACGACGCCGGCAGAAACGCCGATGGCCTGGAACAAGAATTCCGTGCTGTGCGCATACTCGGCGAAGCGGACGACTGCGGGCAGCGCGGGCTCGAGCCACTGTTCGAGCAGCGGCGCCGACCCCGTCCACGCCATGGGAATACCAATGACCGCGGCCAACACCGCGCCGACGGCCAACGTGGCCAGCACCAGGGTAATCGACAGGGGCGACTCGTGCGGCGTATGCGCATGACCGTGATGCTCGTCGTGGCCGTGAGCCGCATGACCATCATCGTGCCCGTGACCACCGCGGTACTCGCCGGTGAAGGTCATGTAGTAGCTGCGGAACATGTAGAACGACGTTCCCGTGGCCGTGAGAATGCCCATCAAATAAATGAGCTGGCCTAGGTGCGGCGTCATGCCGAGCAGCGGAAAGGCGAGCCCGTCTTGCGTGAACGCCTTCCACAAAATCTCGTCCTTGGAATAGAAGCCGCTGGCCCACGGGAAGCCGGCAATCGCCCAGCACGCGATGAGGTAGGTCCACCTGGTGATCGGCATCAGCTTGCCGAGGCCGCCCATCTTGCGCATGTCCTGCTCGTGGTGGCAGCCGAGGATGACGGAGCCCGACCCGAGGAAGAGCGTGGCTTTGAAGAAGGCGTGCGTGAGCAGGTGGTAGGCGCCTGCCCAGTAGGCGCCTACGCCGACGCCGATGAACATGAAGCCGAGCTGCGACACCGTCGAGTAGGCGAGCACCTTCTTGATGTCGTACTGGAAGAAGCCGATGGAGGCCGCGAACAGCGCGGTCAGTGCGCCGATGAAAGCGACCCAGCCCATGGCAACCGGCGACAGTGCGAAAATGAAATTGAGGCGCGCCACCATGTAGACACCAGCGGTGACCATCGTGGCAGCGTGGATGAGAGCGGACACGGGCGTCGGGCCGGCCATCGCGTCGGGGAGCCACACGTGCAAGGGCAACTGCGCGCTCTTGCCCATGGCTCCGACGAAAAACAGAATGCCGACGAGCGCAAGCAGACCGATGCCGAAGATGGTCTGCCCCTTCAGCTTCTCGGCCATGCCGGTGCTGGTGATAACGATTTCGTCGCGCAGCTCGCGGAAATTGAGGGTCGGCCCGAGCTTGATGTCGACGGGTGCATGCTCAGTAGCTACGTGCTCCCCTGCTTCCTCATTATCCGCCGCAACCGCGTGAACCGCCTTGGGCGCATCCTCGACGTAAGTTAGCTTGCCACTATCGCCCTTCTGCCAGGCACCACCCAGCGCCCAAAACAGCAGGAACAGCCCCAAAATGAAACCAAAGTCGCCGAAGCGATTGACGACGAAGGCCTTCATGCCAGCCGCCGCCTTCTGCGGATCCGTGTACCAGAACGAGATCAGCAAGTAGCTGCAAAGGCCGACGCCTTCCCAGCCGAAGAACATGAGCACGAAGTTGTCGCCCATGACGAGCAACAACATCGAGAACACGAACAGATTCAGATACGCGAAGAAGCGCCAGTAGGACGGCTCGTCCGCCATGTAGCCGGTCGAGAACACGTGGATGAGCGTGCCGATGAAGGTGATGATGAGGGTCATCATCATGCTCAGCGGATCGAGGGCGAAGCCGAGATCCACCTGCACCTTGCCGGCGGTGAAAATATTCCACAGCGTGTCTTGCAGGAAGCGGTGCTCGGCGTCGAGCCCGAGCAGCTTGAAGAAGGCGATGCACGCCACGACGAAGGACAGCGCCATCGCGCCGATGCTGATGCTGTGGACGAGGCTTTTGCCGAACTTGCGCTGCAGGCGCACGCCCATGGTCGCGTTGATGAACGCGCCCACGAGGGGAAAGAGTGGGATCAGCCAAAGAAAGCTGACGGCTTGGGTGGTAAGCGGAGCCAAGTGATGTGCGGCGTGTTCCATGATGACGTCCGAACTTGCGCTGCCCTATTGCTTCAGCGTCGTGGCTTGCGACGCATCGATGTTGCGACCCATCTGGTAGATGGCGAGGATGATGGCCAGGCCGACCGCGGCCTCGGCCGCTGCCAGCACGATGACGAACAGACTGAAGATCTGCCCGGTGACGCCACCCGAGACGTAGCGGCCGAAGGCCACCAAGTTCAGGTTGGCGGCGTTCAAGATCAGCTCGATGCCCATGAGCACCGCGACGGCATTTCGGCGCGTGACCACGGCCAGCATGCCGAACCCGAATAGTAGGGCTGAAACGACGAGAAAATGATTGAGTGTGAGATGACCCATGGGTTTTCCGCCTAGTCGGGTTTGACTTCCTTGCGGGCGACGACGATTGCGCCAACCATCGTGGCGATCAGCACGACCGAGGCAATTTCGAAAGGCAGAAGCCACTTGCCGAGCAAGCCGTTGCCGATGGCCGCCGTGGTTTCGAGCACCGGCGCCTGTCCCGTGAGCTTCCAAGGCGTCCACAGCGCCACGAACGACAGCAGCAAGGCAACCACGAAGAAGACGGTGAAGCCGCCGGCGAGGCCGAGGCTGCGATTGGAGACATTGACGTCTTTGATTTGGCTCGTGAGCATGACCGCGAAGATGATGAGCACGAGCACGCCGCCGATGTAGACCAGCACCTGCGTGATGGCGATGAAGTCGGCGGAGAGCAACACGTAAAGCCCGCCCACGCCGACCAGCGACGAGAGCAAGCCCATCGCGCTCCAGAAGATGTTGCGCGAAAGCGCCACCCCGGCCGCGCCCACCAGCGTGGCGATGGCCAAAAGCAAAAACATGACGAACTGAGTTTCCATGACCTAGCCCTTTTTCTCCGAGCCGCCGGCTGGAAAGATGCCGCCCCGGGCGGTCCAGTCGGCCTTCGCCATGCGCGCGCGCAGAAGCTCGCCCACGGGCGCGCGGGGCGCGTCCTGCCCTTTGACCGGGCGGTAGAACGGCGCCGGGTTCTTGGGATCCTCAATCCAGCGGAAGACCAAATTGTCGACGGATTTCATGGTCGACTCGAATTCGCGCGTGTGCTGGATGGCGCCGGTAGGGCACGGTTCGACGCACAGGCCGCAGAACATGCACTTGGACTCGTCGATGTCGAACTGGGCGATGACCCGCTGCTTGGGATTCGTCGGATCCTTGTCGGTCGTGATCTTGATGACGCTGATTGGGCACGCGCGCTCGCACGCCATGCAGCCAGTGCACACGTTGATGTCGACTTCCAGGAGGCCCCGGTAACGCGTCGGCAGCGTATCGGCCACGCGCTGGGCTGTGCGGTCGGGATACTGCACGGTGATCGGTCGACGGACCATGTAGGAAAGCGTGACGGTCATGCCTTCCCAAAACGTCTTCACAACATCCGTGATGTGCCCGAAATATTCGCGAATGGCTTCAGTCATGGGCATCACCAGTTGGTCAGATCCACGCGGTCGCCCTTCACGCGACCGATGTTGCGGTAGGTGGCGAGCAGGAACTTCACCAGCAAAGCGGCGGCGACGAGCGTAAGGACCACGCCCGTCACGGTGTTGCCGATGGGCGGAACCAGAAGCTGCCAAAGCAGGGTCACGATGAAACAGGCGAACGCGCCTGGCACCAGGTACTTCCAGCACAGCGACATCATCTGATCCACGCGCACGCGAGGCAGCGTCCAGCGCAGCCAGATGAACACGATGACCAGCGCCCAGGTCTTGAGCGAGAAGACGAGCATCGATGCTGCCTGAAGAACGAACCACAGCGGCGACGGAACCAGGCCCGTCCCGAGCGCCGCATTGTACGTCTCACTCGTGACGCCCGGCACCTGCCAGCCGCCAAGAAAGAGCGTCACCGCCAAGCCGGCCATGATCCACATGTTGGCCCACTCGACCATCAGGAAGACCGCCAAGCGGAAGCCGGAATATTCGGCGTGATACCCGGCGACGAGCTCGGATTCGGCTTCCGGCAAGTCGAAGGGCGTGCGATTGCCTTCCGCGAGCGAGCTGGTCACCGAAATGAAGAACGCAACGAAGGCCGCCGGATTGCGAAACACGAACCAGTCCCACGGCGCCCCGCCCTGGGCGCGGACGATGTCCTGCATGGACAGCGAGCCGGCCATCAGCACCGGCACCATCAGCGCGATGCCCGCTGGAATTTCGTACGAAATCACCTGAGCCGCGCCACGCACGGCTCCGAAGAGCGCCCAGTTCGAGTTGGAAGACCAGCCGGAAACCAAGATGCCAACGACGACGAACGCCGTCACCGCCATGATGTAGAAGACGCCAACGTTCAGGTTGGTGGCGACCACGCTTTCGCCAAACGGCATCACCACGAACGGCAACAGCAAGCCGACCATCGAGAAGTACGGCGCACCTCGAAAAAGCAGCTGATCCGCAGAAGCCGGAACGGTGTCTTCCTTGAGCACCATCTTCACGGCGTCGGCGACCCAGGCCAGAAAGCCGGCGGCGCTGGTGCGGTTGGGACCGATGCGGCTCTGCATACGGCCGGCGATGCGGCGCTCGACCCAGGTCGAAACGCCGCCGAAGACGGCCGTGAAGTTCACTGCGATGAAGGCGACGAGCAGAAGGAAGACGGCATAGACGAGATGGCGGTACGGAGACGCGGCCAGGTCGAAGCCCAGCCACTGCTTGGCCATAGCATCCAGGCGCTCGGGCGTATTGAACGGAAAAAGAACCAGCGCACCGATGTAAAGGGCAAGCGGCGCCACGAAGGCCATGAACAGCGTGACCAGCACCGCCAGCCGCGGATAGCGCCGGGTAAGCGATGTCGAGTCGAGTCCTAGTGTGATTCTCACCGGTCAACCTCCGGAGCCACGACGTCGAGCGAAGCGATGATGGCGATGAGGTCGGCCACCATGATCCCTTGCGAGATCTCCTCGATGATTCCCATTGCCATGAAACTGCCCGTGCGCACGCGCATGCGGTACGCCTTCTCCGTTCCGTCGGAGACGAGGTAGTAGAGCATCTCGCCGCGGGCGGATTCGACCTGGCCGACCGCCTCGCCGGCTTCCGGCTTGAGTTTGCGAGCCACCTTGGCCTGAATGTCGCCTTCGGGCAGCGAGGCTATCGCCTGGCGGATGATCTTCGACGACTCGACGACCTCCTGCACGCGCACGAAGAAGCGATCCCAACAGTCGCCGACGGTGCCGACCTTGCCGGTTCCGACGGGGATCTCGAACTCGAAGTCGCGATAGGCGCCGTAGGGCATGTCGCGCCGGATGTCGAACTTCACGCCCGAGCCGCGCAGGTTGGGGCCGACCAAGCCGTAGTCGATGGCTTTCTCGCGGGTGATGACGCCGACGTTCGCCAAGCGCTTGACGAAGATCTTGTTGAAGGTGATCAGGCGATCCCATTCCTGGATGTAGCTGTCCAGGTGATCGAGGAAGCGCAGCACCTTGTCGTTCCAGCCCGCGGGCACGTCGAACGCGACGCCGCCGATGCGGTGGAAGTTGAAGGTCAGGCGCGCGCCGCACAGCTCTTCGAGCAAATCGTTGATCGACTCGCGCTCGCGCAGAGCGTGGGTGAGCGGCGTGGCGGCACCGATGTCTTGCGCCATGGTGCCGATAGAAATGAAGTGGCTGGCGATGCGGCAGAGCTCGCACGAGATCGCGCGGATGTACTGAGCGCGCGGCGGCGCCTCGATGCCGAGCAGGCGCTCGACCGCCACGGCGTAGCCCTCGTTGGCGAACATGGCCGCGAGGTAGTCGATGCGGTCGGTGAACGGCATGTAGCCAGGGTACGCGACCAGCTCGCCGATCTTTTCGAGACCGCGGTGCAGGTAACCGATCTCGGGCACCGAACGGCGAATGACTTCGCCGTTGGTCTGGGTGACGAAGTTGATGACCCCGTGGGTGGACGGGTGCTGCGGACCGAAGTTGACGACGATTTCCTCGTCACTGCCGTCCGTGCGGCGAAGAATGTGCCGGTCGAGATTCATATCGATCTTATCTCTGGACACGGCTAGGGTTTCCTTTCCGTGGACGGAGGCGCAGCGGGTGTCGTCGCGGGCGCGGCCGCGGGAACAGCGGGAGCAACCGCAACAGGTGCAGCTGGTACGGGCGGCGGAGCCGCGGCCGCGGCGGCAGCAGCAGCCGCAACCGCTTCGGCGGCAACTGCCTTGCGCACCTCGTCCGTCGCCCTCGACAACTGCACGAGAGGCTCAGCCCGCGTGTTGCCAATGCCGTGGTAGCCGCCGGCCTCTTGATAATCCTTGCGCAGGGGATAGCCCACCCAATCGTCGGGCAGCAAAATGCGCCGCAGATCCGCATGGCCGACAAAATTCACACCGAAGAGGTCGTAAATCTCGCGCTCGAGCCAGGTTGCGGCTTTCCAGACACCTTCCACGGTGGCCACCGCCGGCGCCTCACGCTGGGCCTCGACCTTGAGGACCAAGCCGTGCCGATGGTTCATCGAATAGAGGTGGTACACGACCTCGATCACCTTGCGCGCCGGCCAATCGACGGCGGTGATATCGCGACAAAAGTCGAATTCGCAGCCCGCGGTGCTCTTGAGGTAGGCGCAAACCTCGACGATTTTCTCGCCTTTTACGGTGATGAAGCGGTCGCCTTTGGTTTCCGACAGCGTCGAGACGGCGTCACCGAACTGCGCCCCAAGCTGGGTACAAAGCTCTTCCTGGGTCATATCACTTGGCCTTGTCCGCAGCCGAGATCATCATGGGCGCATTGGGATCCTTGCGCCCCGGCCGCATCTTGGTTCCCCAGCGCTCGCACATCATGATGTCCTGGATACGCAGAAGCCCTTCGGTCAAAGCCTCCGGCCGCGGCGGACAGCCGGGGACGTAGACGTCCACGGGAATGATCTTGTCGACACCTTTGCAGACGGAATACGACGCCTGGAAGAGTCCGCCGCAGTTCGCGCACGAGCCCATCGAAAGCACGTACTTGGGCTCGGCCATCTGGTCGTAGAGCAGCTTGGTCCGCAGCGCCATCTTGTAGGTCAGCGTCCCAGCGACGATCATCAGATCCGACTGGCGCGGACTGGCGCGGAAAATCGCCGCGAAGCGATCGAGGTCGCTGCGCGGCCCCCCGGTCTGCATCAGCTCGATCCCGCAGCACGCGAGACCGAAGAGCAAATAGTGGATCGAGTTCTTGCGCGCCAGATTGATGGCATCGTCGAGCATGCTGGTGTTGGTGAACAGCACGCCGGTGCCAGGTTCGGGCGGGGAAATGACGTTTTGGCTCATGGCACTTTCTCAGGCGGACAGCGAAATCTTCTCGCGGCTCGGCTCGGCAGCTGCGTTCTTGACCGGCCTTGAAGACAACTGTTTGACCCATTCCAGGTCGCCGTGCGCCCACGCCCATACCAAGCCGACGAGCAGTACGGCGATAAAGAGCATCAGCTCGACAAAAGCGACCCAGCCAGTCCCTTTTTTGATCCACGAGGCGTAGACAACGACCACCGGGAAGGTCAGCGCAATATCGACTTCGAAAATAATGAAGACCAAGGCGATGAGATAAAAGCGCGGATTGAAGTTGTACCAAGCCGAACCGATTGGGCGCTCACCGCACTCGTAGATCGAGAGTTTGTCGTCGTTTGGAAATCTTGGACGAAACAGACGACCGACGAACAGCATCACTAGGGCGAAGAGGATCGCCACGACTGCGAAAGCGAGCACTGCGCCGAATTGGTAGCCCATGAGTACCTTCTGTCCGAAGCCTAGCGTGGCCTTCGGGCCGCCCTTATCTAGACGTTGCCACCGAGAACGTCAAGTGTTGGACGATCCCCAGTATGTCGGGCGAAACAGGAGTAAGAAGGGTCCACTTTTCTAAAATGGCGGCGCACGTTGCGCCGAGGCGGAGTCTCTTTTTGCCGGACGTAGCTCGACTTTTTCCTGACGCGACGAAAATCGGAAGGCGCGCTATGGTACGACCCATGAATGATTCCGAGCGGACGGCTACGGCCGAGACGACGCTTCCGGCTCCTTCCGCGGCCGACCCTGCGACGACACCCAAGACGCGTTTTGGCAACGAGGCCATCGCGCCCTACTTCTTCGTCGTGCTCTTCGCGCTGGCCTTTTTGGCCGTCGGCTATTTGCTCTTGCCGTTCCTCGGCGACATGGTCATCGCCCTCCTGTTCGTCATCTTGTTAACGCCGACCTACAACCGATTGGTAACCTTGTTGCGCGGCAAGGAAGTGCTCGCCTCCGGACTGATGGTGGTCGTGCTCATCGCGCTCGGCGCCGTGCCGATCTTTCTCGTCGCATCGGCTTTGCTCAAGGACATCAGCGAAGCGGCCACGACGTGGAGCAATGCTGGCCGCTCCCTCGCCCTCCGCGCTATCGCCGGACGCAACGGCGTCATCATGAGCGGCATCACGAACATGGCCGCGCGTCTCGGCATCACGTTGCGCCCGGAATGGGTCGAGCAAGCCCTGCTCGACACCGGCCGCAGCTTGACCCAATACCTCGCCACGCGCGCGAACGCCTTTCTCTCCAGCTTCCTATCGACAACGCTTCACGTTGTCATCACGCTATTTTCGATCTTCTACCTCTTCATTCACGGCGACCGCCTGAGCACCTTCATCTACCGGCTATCGCCCCTCAAGCACGACGAGGACCAGATCTTCATCAACAAGCTGGGTGAAGTCGGCCGCGCGATTCTGGTCGGCGCCGGCACCAGCAGCTTGCTGCAAGGCCTGTTCGCCGGCCTCGCGTGGGTTGTGGTCGGGCTGCCGTCGCCCGTCCTATGGGGCATCCTGATGGCCATCGCTGCGTTTCTGCCGCTGGTGGGCATCGCAGCCGTCGTCCTACCCGCGACGATCTACTTGTGGATGGAAGGTCGGCCGCTGGCCGCGATTCTCTTCCTGGTCTTCTGCATGGGCCAGTCGTTCTTCTTCGAGTACGGCCTCAAGCCGCGGCTCATGGGCTCGTCCATGAGCATGAACAACCTGCTCGTCTTCTTGAGCCTGCTCGGCGGCATCATGGGCTTCGGTATGCCCGGCCTCATTTATGGGCCGCTCATCATGACGCTGTTCCTGACCCTGGTTCAGCTCTACCAGACCCGCTACCAGCAGCACATCGCACGCCGGTTGTCGGTGGCCTTGCCCACCGCCCGCGACGCCACCAAGTCCGACCCTGCGCGCTAATCCCCGAGCGATGATACAATCGCTCGGAGGGATCTCGTGGCTTCGCTCAAGGTCATTTGTCCAAAGTGCTTCAAGGGTCAGCAAGTCGTCGTTGATATCCCGCCGGGCGGCCTCGACAACGTCTGCATCTTTTGCAAGACCGCGTTTCGCGTGAGAGCGCCCGCGCGATCGTCGTCGGGCGACCTGCCCCCCGCGCGCGAAACCGTGCCCCGCCCGGCGGAGCCGGAACGCGGGAAGGCTGGGAAAACCTCCGAGGGTTTCCCTGTCAAAGACTTGCCCGTCTCCCGCGACGCAGTTCCGCGACCAGGCGACTTGCCCGTCTCCCGCGACGCTGTTCCGCGACCAAGTGACTTGCCCGTCTCCCGCGACGCAGTTCCGCGACCAAGTGACTTGCCTGTCTCCCGCGACGCGGCTCCGCGCCCGGGCGACTTGCCCGTCTCCCGCGACGCAGTTCCGCGACCAAGTGACTTGCCTGTCTCCCGCGACGCGGCTCCGCGCCCGGGCGACTTGCCCGTCTCCCGCAACGCAGTTCCCCGCCCTGGCGATCTGCCCGTCTCGCGCGATGCCTTTCCCCGTCCAGGCGACTTTCCTATTTCGCGGGATGCAGTTCCACGCCCAGGCGATCTCCCGGTCTCGCGGGATGCAGCCCCGCCAGCGCGGCCGACCTTCCCCGGTACTCGCCCATCTACGCCCGAGCGAGTACCGAACAAGACACCGCCGCTTGGACTTGCTCTTGAGCTTTCTCTGATGTCCCAGCAAGAGGCCGCAGCGCAACCCTTGCAGCTTGGCGAGCCGTCGACGAATTCGCTCAATCTGGAGCTGCCTGATCTGCCACCCATGGCGCCGGCACCGGCTGCGGCCGCACGACGACCCGCTCCCGCCGCGCCCGCGATCCAGACTGCGCCAGCGGCACCAACGCAAGCACCGCCTGCGTCGTCACGGGCCGGATCGACGCCGCCCCCCGTCCCGACGCGCGCACCCGGTATGCCGGGACAGCCAGCGATGCAGCCACCGACTCCGGTTGCGCCCGTCGATCCGCTTTTCCAGTTCGATCAGATGGACCCGGTACCTCCAGCGCAACCTGCCGCCGACCTGCGTCCGGCACGCACCGAAGGAAAGGCGAAGGCAGGCCCGCGGGAAAACCTCGACCTGGGATTCAGCCTGGAGTTGGAGGGCGATACTCAAGGAGCTGGGTCGGGCGCTCCCGCCGCTATTCCGTTTCCTTCTGCACGCGTGGCTAATGAAGCTTTACCCGAAGCCGCTGCCAGCGACGAAGACGTTCCTGCGCTGGCGCCGCCGACCGCTCGCACCGCAGCTTCCGGGCGCGCGCTTCGGCCGGTGGCCAAGCGGCTCGCCGTTCCACGCTGGGCCTTGTTCGTCACCGGCGGCGTCGTGCTGGCCGCCGTCGCCGCGTTCGTGCTTGTGCCACTTTTGCGGTCGGCGCCGAATCCGGAAACGGTTCTCAAACCGTTCGCCGCAGAGCTGGCCAAGGACACGCCGGCTTCCTACCGAAAAGCCGCGGACCAGCTGGAAAGGACCGCCGCTGCGTTCAAGGACGGCGGCGCCAACCTGCAGCTCAGAGCTGCCGAGCTCTTGCTCACCGTCTATACGGTTCATGGCGGCCAGGCGGCGGATTTGGCTCGCGCCGAGCAACTCATGCAAGCTGCAACGGACAAAGCCAAGCTCGCGCCTCTGCTCGGACGGGCGCGCGCCCTGTTGGCCGTTGCCAAGGGCAAACCACGTGAAGCCGAGGCGGCGCTTACCGATCGGGCGGCTCCCGAGAGCCAATGGGTGCTGGGCATCGCCGCGCTGGCGCAAGGCAAGGCCCCTGCCGCCGCCGATGCATTTCGGCGCTACGTCGCCGCCCGACCGACCGACACCGCTGGCAACTACATGCTCGGCAAGGCTCTCTTGGCGGCGGCAAATCCCGACGCACGCAAGACCTTCGAAGCAGCACTTGCCCAAAACCCAGCGCACGTCGGCGCCATGGCTGGGCTTGCGCAACTCGAAGAGACGCCGGACAAGCGACTCGCTGCCGCCACGGCCTTGGTCGAGAAAAAGGAACTGGCGGCGGGCCCCATCGAGCTTGCCGATTTGTACGTCACCATCGGATTTGCGGCGCAAGCACTGGGCCGTACCCCCATCGCCACCGACGCATTTTCGAAGGCTATTGCCCATGACAAACAGCGCACGGCGGCCGTCATCGCGCTGGGCGAGTCGCTGCTTTACGAAGGTAAGTACGCCGTCGCTCTGGAGAAGCTCAAGGCTGGGGGGCCGGCCGTCGAGGCCCTTCCGGCTGGCAAGTTCTGCTTGGGCGGCGCCTCGATTGCCACGGGAGAAGTTACCCGAGGCCTGGCGCTCGTGGTGGCTGCGTCCAAGGATCGCCCCGAGGATCCACGCGGTCCGTTCTGGACCGGCTTCGCCGCGCACGTGAAACAACCGCCCGATTTTTCGGCCGCCGAGCAAGGCTACCGCGATGCCATCAAGCGCGACGCCAAGTTCCTGCCGGCGTCGCTGAAATTGGCGGCGCTTCTCCAGCAACAGAACCAGGCCGAAGAATCTCTCACCGTCTTGCGGGCGGCGGAAGAAGCCGGCGCGCCCCCGGCCGTGCTGCAGCTTGCGTGGGGCGAGGCGCTCCTGGTTGCGAGAGAGCCCGCCAAGGCCGAAGAAGTTTTCCAGCACGCGCTCGACAACGATCCCAAGTCGGTGTCGGCTCGCCTGGGCGTCGCAGCCGCGCTGGAGGCGCAGGGCAAGTTGGCCGAGGCCAAAGCGTCGCTCGAAAACAGTCTCAAGGCGGCGCCGGAAAACATCGGCTTGCGCGAACGACTGGCGCAAGTGTGTCTCAAGCTCGGCGAAAAAGACGAAGCGATGACGCACTACCAGGATGAGCTTCAGGTCCACGCCACCATCAGCTTGCATTTGGCCGTGGCCCGGCTGGCGCTGGACATGGGAAAGACCGAGCTCGCGCAAAGCGAGGCCAAGAAGGTGTTCGACGAATCGCCCCGCAATGCCGAGGCCGCCTACGTCATGGCTCGCGTCGACGAAGCCCGACATGACAGCGGCGCGGCCTTGCAAGAGTATCGTCGCGCGACGACCTGGGGAAACACTCCCCTCTTCGCGCTCGGCTACGGACGACTGCTTGATCAAGTGGGCAAACAAAGTGAAGCGCTGGCATCGTTTGCCAACGCGGTGGCGCTCCCCGAGGGCCGCCTGGAACGCGGACGTATCTACTTCCGCAACGGCGATTTGGAGAGCGCCCTGGGCGATTTCCAAGCGGCAGCGAAGATGACCCCCGCGGCGGCCGAGCCGATCATTTTAGAAGGGCTTTGCTACGACAAATTAGGCGACAGCAAGAAAGCCGAAGAAGCCTGGCGGGCGGCGCTCAAAGCCGACCCCGACGCGCCCGAGCCGCGCTACCGTCTCGGCCGCACCGATCTCGACCGCGGCAAGCCGGCGGCGGCCATCGAGAACCTGCGCAGAGCCACGGCCAAAGTCCCCGAAAATGCCGACTGGCGCGCCGACCTTTACTTCCAACTGGCGCAGGCCGAGCTGCTGACCGGAGCGAAAGCGGCGGCGCTGACCGACTTCAAGAAGTTTCTCGAGATCGCGCCTCCCAATGCACCGACACGACCGGAAGCCACGGACCAGGTGGCGCGTCTTTCAGGTGGAAAGCGGGTGTTCGGGATCTCGGCGCCAGCCAAGAACTGACGCTGCTGCGCCCGAGCAATACGACCCGGTCGAACGTTGAATCATCCTAGGACCATGAGCTCATCCGCTCCCGTCTTGTTGTTCGCGCCGGGCGCCGGCGCGCCGTCCAGCTCGTCTTGGATGAAGAGGTGGCAGCAGCACTTGGCGACCCTTCGAATAAACGGTTCGCCACTCCGGGAGGTCGTTGCGTTCGACTATCCTTACCGCGCGCAAGGGCGCAAGACCCCGGACCGGCAGCCGGTGTTGGTCGCGGCACACGTGGCCGCCTTGCGCGACCTAGCGGCGCGCTCGCCTGGCGTGCCCGTCGTTCTCATCGGCAAGTCGATGGGCGGACGAATCGGTTGCCACGTGGCTGCCGACCACCCAGCCGAGGTCGCAGCCGTCGTCTGCCTTGGCTATCCGCTGAAGTCGGGCGCCACCGGCGCCCTTCGAGACGAGGTCCTTGTCCGGTTGCGCACGCCCATTCTGTTCGTGCAAGGAACCCGTGATCCGCTGTGCCCGCTGGAAACGCTGGCAAGCACACGCGAGCGCATGATCGCCCTGAGCGAGCTTCACGTCGTCGACGGCGGCAACCATTCGCTGGAGCTTCCCGCGAAAGCCCGCGCGCAGCAGAAAGAGTCCGACACGAACGTTCTTAACAGCATCGCTGCGTTCCTGGAGAAGGCGCTCCCGAGATAGAGCTCGAGCTACTCTTCGAGAGTAGCATCCGCGGGCGCTGCGTTTTTCCGATGCTATAAGAACGCGCGATGCCCACGGTTTACGTTGAAACCTATGGCTGCCAGATGAATGTCGCGGACACCGACCTCGTGATCGGTCTGCTCGCGCAGGCGGGATACGAGCGCACGCAGGATCCGGCGGGCGCGGACGTCATTCTGATCAACACGTGCGCCGTGCGCGAGCGCGCGGTCGAGCGGGTGCGTGGCCGGGCCGGCGCGCTGGCGCAGCACAAAGCCGGCGGTAAACGCGTCGTCCTCGGAATTACCGGCTGCATGGCCGAGCACCTGCGCAGCGAGTTGCGCGAGAGCGCGCCGTACGTCGATTTGGTCGTCGGGCCGGACAGCTATCGCCGCCTGCCCGAGCACATCGAGCGCGCCCGCCAGGGCGAAGTCATCGAAGATGTCACGCTCGACCCGCATGAAACCTACGAGGGCATCGATTCGTCGCGCGCCCTGGCCGGCGGTGTCATCGGGCACGTGGCCATCCAGCGCGGCTGCGACCGCTTCTGTACCTTCTGCGTGGTCCCGTTCACGCGCGGTCGCGAGCGCGAGAGCGCGCCCGACGAAGTCCTGCGCCAGGTCCGTGTGCTTGTGGAAAGCGGGGTGCGCGAGATCCAGCTCCTCGGCCAGACCGTGAACTCGTACCACTACACGAACGACGGCCGCGATGTCACCTTCGCGCAGCTGTTGCGCCAGGTCGCCACGGTCGACGGCGTCGAACGCGTGCGCTTCATCTCGCCCTACCCGCTCGCCTTTACCACCGACGTCATCGCTGCCATGGCGGAATCGCCCAAGATCTGCAAGCACGTGCATCTGCCGCTCCAGTCCGGCGCGACGACGGTCCTCGAACGCATGCGCCGCGGATACACTTACGCCGAGTTCCAGGCGCTGGTCGCGGCCTTGCGCACGGCCATGCCCGACATCGCCATTACCACCGACTTTCTCGTCGGGTTTTGCGGCGAAACTGACGCCGAGTTCGACGAGACCTACCGCGCCCTAGCGGAGATCCGCTTCGACAATGCCTTCTTGTTCGCGTACTCCGAACGAAAAGGCACCTTGGCTGCGCGCAAGATTCCAGACGACGTTCCCGCAGACGTGAAACAACGCCGCCTCGCCCACGTCATCGAAGAGCAGCGCAAGATCACGGCCGAAATCTACGCCAGCCAAGTCGGCCGCCGCGAGCGCGTGCTGTGCGAATCGCTGTCACGTCGAACCGCCAGCGAGATGCTCGGCCGCACCGACACGTTCCGCCCCGTCATCGTCACCGGTGGCGGCGCGGTCGGCCAGTTGCTCGATCTCGTCATCGATCGCGCCGGCCCTGGCACGCTTTACGGCAGTCCGCCGCCCAAGGAGAACGGGCGGTGACCGACCCAAAAGCCAGCGACGAAAGGCCGACCGTGCGCATCAGCTTCGTGTGCATGGGCAACATCTGTCGCTCGCCCACCGCCGAGGCGATCATGCGCCACCTCGTACGGGAAGCGGGACTTCAGCACGCGGTCAGCATCGACAGTGCCGGCACCGGCTCTTGGCACGTGGGCGAAGAGCGCGACCGCCGCAGCCGAGCCGTCGCGAAAAACCGAGGTATGCCGATCAGCGGACCGGCGCGCCAGTTCTCGAGCTCGGACTTCGCCCGTTTCGATTTGGTGCTGGCCCTCGACGAGCAGAACGTGTCCGATCTGCGCCGCCTGGCACCGAACGATGAGGCGCGCGCCAAGATTCGTCTCCTCCGCGATTTCGATCCCGATGCGGCGGCCGGCGCTGAAGTACCCGACCCGTACTACGGCGGCCCAGACGGCTTCGAGCAGGTCTTCGATATCTGTCTGTCCGCCTGCCGAGGTCTGCTCGAACACCTGCGCCCGAAGTACCACCTCGGCGGATGATACGCGGACCGCTTCTCGCCGCGGTAGAGCGCGCCCTTGGCAGCAAGGTGGTGCGTTCGAACGGCGTGTCCGGCGGCGACATCAACCAGGCCTACGAGGCCGAGCTGACCGACGGTCGCCGTGTCTTCGTCAAGAGCAACGACGACGCCCCGACCGGTATGTTTGCAGCCGAGGCACGCGGGCTCGGCTGGCTTGACGAAGCGAAGGCGTTGCGCGTCCCTGCCGTGCTGGCGCAAGGCCCGGATTTTCTCGTGCTCGAATGGATCGAAGGCGCCCGCCGCACGCCGGACTTCGACGAGCGCCTCGGCCGCGGCCTGGCGGCGCTTCATCGCGCGACGCCGCCCAGCTTCGGCCTCGACCACGACAATTTCATCGGGCGCCTCGCGCAGGCAAACGAGCCACGCGCAACCTGGCCGGCGTTTTACCGCGAGCAGCGCTTGCAGCCGCAGCTGCAATTGGCGGTCGACGGTGGGCTGGCCAGCCCAGCCATGCGCCGCGGATTCGACAGCTTGTTCGATGCGCTGGACGAGTTGGTCGGCCCGCCCGAGCCGCCAGCGCGCCTGCACGGAGATCTGTGGGGCGGAAACCTGATGGTCGACGAGCGTGGGCTGCCCTGCCTTATCGATCCTGCCGTGCACGGCGGCCACCGCGAAGTCGACCTGGCGATGATGCGCCTCTTCGGAGGATTTTCCCCGAACGTCTTTGCGGCGTACCACGAAGCCTATCCTCTGGCACCCGGCCACGAGCGACGCATTCCGCTCTACCAACTTTATTTTCTGATGGTGCACGTGAATTTGTTCGGCGGATCGTACGTTGCTGCGGCCCTACGGGCGCTCGCTGGAGTATGGTCCGGCCCGCACGCATGAAGCCCCGACGTTCCCCACCCGCTTTCGTCTACCGCGCCGGCATTGGCCTGGGCGGAACGCCGATCACGTGCGACGGAATCGGCTCGGCCAGCGATCTCATTTTCCTGTCTCACGCACGAGCACTGTCTCCGCGGGCGGCGGCGCAGCTCTCCGGCGCACGCGCCAGTCGGCGCCAGATCGTCACGACGGAAACGACGCTGCGCTTGCTGGGCGACGCCGGCGAAAAGCTGCGCGAGCGCACCCTGCCCGCGGCCTTCGGTCGGCCGTTCAACTTGGGCGACGAGCGCATCGAGGTCGTTCCGACTGGCTATTTGCCCGGCTCGGCGGGCTTGCTTTGCGAAAACGACGGGCACAGCACGTTCTACCTCGGCGCCTACGCGCCCGAGGCGCTGGCCCCCGACTTTCCGGCCGGCGAAGTGCGCCGAACAGATGCCGTCTGCATCGACGCCACCTTTGGAGATCCAGCGCTGGTTATTCCGCCGCGCCAACAGACCATCGCCGAGATCGTAGCCTTCGCCCGGTCGGTGCTCGCGGAAAAACAGACGCCAGTGCTGCTCGCTTCGCCCTTCGGGGCGCTTGCCGCCGTCGCCTCGGCGCTTTCCCACGCAAGCCTCGCGCTGCGAGCACATCCGCGCATCGCTGCCGTGCTGGCGCGCCTCCGCGCCTACCAGCCGTCCCTGCCGACGCCGTCGCGCTTTTCCGGTCGCGTGGCCGAGGGCGAAGTCCTGCTTTGGCCGTCGGAGGCGCGCGACGCCGTCGCGCTGTCGGCGCTCGCGCGACTTCGTTTCGCCTGGGTCTCGGGGGCCGCCGCGCATCCCGCAACGCTGTCGCGCATGCGCGTCGAGCGCGGCTTCGCGCTGACCGTCCTTCCTACTGCCGCAGAAATCGAAACGACGATTACAGCGACGGGCGCCAAGGAAGTGGCGCTCTTCCACGACGGCGCCGAAGCACTCGCCAGGCGACTCCTCGATCAGGGACTCTTCGCCTACGCGCTCGAGCCGCCGATGCAAATGACGCTTCCGGGCGCCTAGTTCACGGGGCCGGCGGCAGAGTCTGTCCGTCGCCAGCGCCCAACTGTCTGCAATCTGTCAAGGTGGAACCCGCAGCCTTTTGGGGCTAAGACTATAGCCGTGTTCAACCTCGGATTTGGCGAGCTCGTCGTCATACTGGTCGTGGCTCTCATTTTCCTCGGGCCGAAGATGTTGCCGGAAATTGCGACCGGCCTCGGCAAGGTCATTCGCGAGATTCGAAAAGCCACTGCCGACATCAAGCAGGACATCGAGCTCGACGACATGATTCGAAAGCCGCTGCAAGAGCTGCGGGATGCGGCCACTTTGCCGCCCGAGGAGCTCAAGCGGCGCGACCAGCTCAGAGCAGCGCAGCGCAAAGCCGCCGAGGAAGAGGCCCAGCGCAAAGAGCTGGCTGCGAAGGCCGCGGAGGAAGCAACCCGAAAACAGCGCGAGGCTGCGACCGGGGTCGAGGGTCAACAGAAGGCCAGCGAAGAAGCCGCCAAGGCAGCGGCCGCGATGCCCGTGCGCACCCTGAGCAAGGACGCGGTCAGCGCCGGGGGAACCATGATCGCCAGCCCTCCGCCGTCGGACGACCTGCAAACGCTGGAACCGATTCCCGACCTGCAAACGCCTGCGCCAACGCTGAACACGCCACCGCCGCGTTTGCCGCCGCCGCCGCCGCTGCCGCGACCGAGCCAGGCCGGCATCAAAGCGGTACCACCGCCGGACGCGACGGTCATCGACTTGCATGCGCAGGTCAACGCCGCTGCCGTGGTGATGAACGAGACCCTGGCGGCGCGTTCTGCGAAATCCTCGAAGCCCGCACAACCTGCGCGACCATCGCAACCGGCGCAACCGGCGCAACCTTCGCAATCTTCGGATGTACGGAAGAAGGACTAGGTCATGGCGGACCAAGAAACCAATCTGTCGACCCCACCGCGCGATCCGTATGCCGAGAACAGTGGCGATAAGGACGACAAGAACGGCCAACTTGCGCCAGCAGCGAGCGCCCCGACCGCGGTTGGGCTCGCGAACCCCGCGCCCGCCGAGGCATTGCCCGACGAGAAGCGCATGTCCTTCCTTGAGCATCTGGTCGAGCTGCGGGTGCGCCTCCGCAACGCAGCCCTGGCGTTTCTCGTCACGACCATCGCTTCGTTCGTCTTCGTTCAGCGCTACTTCGATTGGCTGACCCGCCCCGTGCGCCGCGGGCTGCGCGACGCCGGCCACGAAATGAACTTCTACGCCAAGAGCCTGACCGAGCCGTTCTGGGTCTACATGAAGCTGGCCATCGTCGGCGGGATCCTAATTTCGGCGCCCTTCATCTTTCTCGAGTTGTGGCGATTCGTCGCGCCCGGGCTTTACCGCAAAGAGCGACGCATCGGCCTGCTGATCGCCGTCGCCACCGGCGTCTGTTTCGTGGGCGGTGCCGTCTTCGCGTACGCCTTCATGTGCGAGCCGGCCGCTTACTACCTGACCAAGCTTTGCACCTCGTTTGCGGGCGACTTGCCGTTCCGGCTCGACACCATGCTGATGATGGACGACGTCGCCAACTTCCAAATGATGACGCTGGCAGGATGTGGAATCGCGTTCGAGCTGCCGGTCGTGCTTTCCATCGTGGGGTGGATGGGGATTGTCAGCAGTCGCGGCCTGCTCAAGTTCAACAAGTACGCCATTGTGCTCGCCTTCGTCGTGGCCGCCGTGCTGACGCCGAGCACGGATCCGTTCACGCAGACGTTGCTCGCCGTGCCCATGTTTGGCCTCTACAACATCTCGATCCTCGTGGTCTGGATGATCGAGCGGGCCCGCCGCAAACGCGAAGCCGCCCTGGCAGGTAGCTAAGTAATTCGGTACCAGCCGAGCATCGCCATCGACGTCACCGCAACCCACACGATGGCCGTGTTGCGCGTGGCCTGGTGGTGCGAATCGTTCACCTGGGCATCCAGCTCGTCAAAGTGGTGCATGATCTCTTCGGTGCCAGGCTGGCGCGAAAGCAGCTCCTGTTCGACGCGAAGCTTTCGAACCTCCGTGGTGCCGGGACCAAAGCAGTAATAGACCGCCGGCAAGAATCCCAGCACCAACGCAAAGGCCAGGCCGAGAAAGGCGCGCTGGGCAGGCTTGCGGCGAAAATCGCCCAGGCGGAAGGTGGTCGCTTGCGCCTCCATCTTGCTTACCACTTCGCGTGCCGAGGCCATGCACTTGCGACAGCCCGAGGCTTTGCTCTTGTCGTAGTACAGGCCGTGCTGCACGCAACGGACGAGATTCAGGTTCTTGGGATCCTCGTCCACGGCGACGCCCGACTTCGACTTCATGCCGATCTCGCGCAAAGAAAGCTCCGAGGTCGACGTTCGAGCTGGAGCGATCTCTGGGAGATCGCTCGACGCCGTGAGGTCCTGGCGTGCCAGCTCCAACTTCGGGGAGGGGCCGCGATCGAGCGCCAACCCCGAGCCGGACGGCTGCGACAGAACGGGCGAAGGCGTGGGCATCTGGGCGGCGGTCGCTCGGCCGGAAATGCTCGGCGTGGGAACGTGCCTGGGCTGAAACGGATCGGGGGCACCCGGCTGGACCTTGGGCTGCGCAGGTGCCATGGGTGCAAACGGATCGGCCGGCGAAGCTGGCGTCGTCGATGGCATGCCAAAGGCAGTCGCCGTCGCCACGGGGGATGGCGTATTGCCAAGGGATGGCCCCGCGCCTGGCCAGCCGCTACCGGGCGGCGGCGTCGGCGGCTTGAGGCGGCTCGGCGAGGTCGCCGGCAGGGGCGACGACTGCGCCACCGGTACGCTGGCGATCTGGCTAGGCTGGCCGCCCTGTCCGGGTGGTCGCATCGCTGGACGAATCACAGTCACGGCACCGATCGACTGAAGATGGCGAACCAGCGCCTGCGCTTGCGCCTGATCGAGGCTCTGGCCGGCGCGCAGGTTCTTGGCAGAAATGGCCTTGGCCACGGTGGCGAGCGGCAGACCGTGCTTGGCCGAGAGCGCAGCCGCAAGCCGAGTCTCGCCAGCAGCGCTGGGATCGGTGGAACCCACCACGAAGACGTCGAACAGATTGCCCGCCATGACTTCCAGTATAACGGTGCTTGGGTCGAGCGCGAAACGTCTGCGCGCTTCATCGTGACGGCAACGTAAAAAGATCGCGCAAAAACTTGACCGCCGACCAACCCCGCCGAGGATGAAACGATGCTGAGTATCGCTTGTGACGAGCCACCGACCGCACCCGAAGAGGAGCCGACGCCGGCCATCCTTCCCTTGCGCCGGCTCGCCGTCACGTTCGAGAGCAGCAGCCGGCGACGACGGGCGAGTGAAAAGCGAAAGCGCGACGCGAGCGTCGGTCTGCCGCCCTACAGCCGCATCGTCTTCCGAGCCGGCACGGTCGTCGTCCGCTGACCGACATCATTCCCGGATGGCCCGTGCCCTGGGCGGCGGGCACAGGCATCTAAGGCAGCGGCGTCGGTCGCATCGATAACGATTCCAACCTGGCTGGCATACCGCCCGGCGAGTTCGGGCTGGACATCTCGGCGTTATACCGTCGGTCGGGGACCGAGACGCGCCTTGCCCTGTGACCGCCGCTACGTTCTGCGCACCTCGTGCCGGCCATTCTCGTCACCTCGCTTTACACCGTTGGATGCATTGACTAGAACGCTGTGTTCATTCGATGGAGCCTACAGACTCGCTTGGTCTATCTCGTCGGTGGTGGCGGGCCGCCGTGCTCGCCCTTGGGATAGCGACGCTCTACTGGCTTTTTGGTTGGCGCCCACTCCAAGTACAGTTGTGGCTCGTCGTGGACGACGGCCTTTACGTGCGCCAGGCGGAAGGATTTCTGGCTTGGCTACAAGGCAAGTCCGCCGGCTGGCTGGGCGCTTTCGACTGCTTTCTACTCGCGAAGGCACCGCTTTACGGCGTGTGGCTGGCGTTGGTCAATCTCTTGGGAATTCCCCTGCGCGTCGCCGAGTTTCTGCTCGTTCTCTCGGGAGCATTTCTGTTCCGCCGAGCCTTCGCGCCAGTACGCAAGCTCCGCTTCGTCGAATTTCTGCTCGTGTTGTTCCTTCTCGTGGCCAATCCGTTTCTTCCGGGCGACTTCCGCTTGCAGCGTTTTGGACTGCAGATGGCCCTCACGAACCTTTGCTTGGTTTCGCTGGTTGGGCTCTGTTTGCGTCTAGTCGCGCCCGTGCGGCAGCGAATCGTGTGGAGCGCCTCGGCCGGACTGTTCTTCGGGCTCGCGTACCTCAACCGCGAGGATGCCGCCTGGCTCTTGGGACCTTTGTTGACCGCCTTCGCGCTGCAATGGTTTCTGCCGTGGTTGACGGTTGAGGGACGGCGAAACGTCCGCTCGCGCGTGAAAGCCGATCTCGCGGTACTTGCTTGCGTCGTGATCGCCGCGCTCGTGCCCGTGTTGACCGTTTGTTCACTCAACAAGGCTCACTATGGAGCCTTCATGACGACCTTCAGACACAGCAGCGCCTTGACCGGCCTCTACCATCGCCTGACCAGCCTCGAACCCTCCGGACATCAGCCTTATGTCCCCATCGCACGGCCGACTCGGCTCAAGGCGTATGCACTGTCGCCGACCTTCGCCAAGATGCAACCTTTCTTGGAAGGGAACGACGGATATTGGCATGCCGGCAACGAGCAAGCGGCGCTGAATGGACATCCGGCGGGCGACAAGGAATTCTTCGTGTCGTACTTCGAGTTCTCGCTTCTGTGGGCGGCGGAGAAGATGGGTGCCAAGCGGGCGGGAGAAATGGAAGCGATCTTCCGAAGCATCGATCGGGAATTGGCGGAAGCCGTTCGTGCAAAGAAGATCGAAGCCGGACGGTCGGGACCGGCTCTTCTCGCAGCGCCCGTGGCCGGCGACTTTCGCAAGTTCCTCTCGGCGTTGGGCACGTCCGTGTGGTCGCTGCTATTCGTCTCGGGCGATGACCAAGCATTTCCGAGCGGCGGTCAGAGCGGGGCCGCACAACTCGAGCGTGTCGGTCGGCTGACCCACGCCTGGCCAGGCCCCTTACCTGCGCCACACATGCAGTACTCGATGCGCGCGCGCAGCTTGCGCATCATCCGGAAGATTCAGCACATTTTCTATCCGTTCCTCTTCGTCGCGCTACCGGCGGTGCTGTTCTGGCGTCGACACGATCTCGTCGCGAAGTGCCTAGACCAGCGCACGATACTCCTGTGGACCGCGCTTGTTCCCTACGTGGCTCTGCTGGCGTTCTGTGCCGGCATGTCCGTGGTCGAGATCCTCGGCTTTCGAGGTGTGGCGAGTGGCGATTACAACAAGCTCGGCTTTTCTGCTCTGACGGTCCTCGCGGCGTTGGCGGTCAGTACCTTGACGACCTTCGTCGCTGTCGTTCCCGAGCCGGCAAAGGAGCCGGCCAGGCCGAGCCTTCCCGTGGAGGCGCCGTGAGACGCGTTCGCTTTTGCATTCTCGGAGCGGGCCCCTCGGGACTTGCCTTCGCCACGGCGCTCGCGCACGCCGGTTGCGACTCATTCGTCGTGCTCGAGAAAGAAGCGGAGGCCGGCGGCCTGTGTCGCTCGGCGGAAGTGGACGGCGCCCCCTTGGATATCGGTGGCGGACATTTTCTCGATCTCCGCCGCCGGCATGTGCTCGACTGGCTATTTCACTATCTTCCTGAAACAGAATGGCAAGCCTTCGATCGCGTCGCCAAGATCCGCCTGCGCGGCGTCGAGATCGACCATCCGCTGGAGGGCAATCTTTGGCAATTGCCGCTCGCCGCACAGCTCGACTTCCTCGAGTCCGTCGCGCAGGCCGGGTGCGTGCGGGGCGCCGCCGAGCCCGACCTCTTCGAAGACTGGGTGAAGTGGAAGCTCGGCGCGCGCATCGCCGAAGAGTACATGCTTCCATACAACCGCAAGATCTGGTCGTTGCCGCTTTCGTCGCTGGCTGCTGGCTGGATCCACAAGCTGCCGGCGGTTTCATTTCGCGAGACCCTGACAAGCTGCCTCGAACGACGCTCGGGCGGCAGCCTCCCCGCGCACGGTCGATTTCTGTATCCGCGAAAGGGCGGCTACGGCGAGGTGTGGCGGCGCATGGGCGTTTCGCTCGGCGAGCGCTTGCTGTGCGGTTACCGATTGAAATCGATCGATATCGAGCGGCGAACGATTGACGACGCCATTTTGGCAGACACCATCGTCAACACCATTCCGTGGCCGGAATGGCCGCAGCTCGCGGTCTTGCCCGAAGAGATTCGTTCGACCATCGACGAGCTCGTGCACACCGGAATTCTGGTCGACTATCAGCCGGAGAATCTGCCCAGCTCCGCGCACTGGATCTACGAGCCCGACGAATCGCTGCCGCATCACCGACAGCTGCTGCGCCACAATTTCGTCGTCGGCGCGCGCGGGCACTGGACCGAGACGAATGCTCAGAGAGGTCGGCCCACTACATCGCCGCGCTTCGTGAACGAGTACGCGTACCCGGTGGCGACGCCGAGCCGAGACGGCGCCGTCGCCAAGGTGCTCGCGTGGGCACGTGCAAACCGTATCGTGGGGCTTGGACGATGGGGCACCTGGGAGCACATGAACTCGGACGTGGCTGTCGAGGCTGGACTAACCTGCGCGAAGGACCTATGGGTGAGCTGAATGAAAACTACCTTATGTCTCTTGGTCTACGATGAGCTCACCGGTTGCAAAGCCGACGTGCCCAGGTTGCCCCGAGCCGAATTCGACGACGTCTATGCCATCGACGGCGGCAGCACGGACGGAACCGTCGCGTATCTGGAATCGCAGGGCATCCAAGTCCATCGCCAGCCCAAGCGTTCCATCAACGCGGCGTACGCGCACGCAGTCGCCCTGTGCAAGACCGAGGGCCTTGTCGTTTTTTTCCCCAAGGGCACCATCGATCCCGCCTGTTGCACGACGATGGCGGAGAAGCTTCGGCAGGGCGTGGCCCTGGTGATCGCCGGGCGCAACCTTCCCGGAGGCCGCAACGAGGAAGACCACAAGCTCCTGCGTTTGCGCAAATGGGGGGTGCGTATCCTCAGCATGGTGGCAGCGCTGCTTTGGCGGCGCGAGGGCTGCCGAATCGACGATGTCCTTCATGGCGTGAAGGCGTTCACCGTGCCTGCCTTTCGGGCGATGCGCATTTCCGAGGTCGGCGTCACGGTGGATCTCGAAATGGCGATTCGTGCCTATCGCCTGCGATTGCCGCGGGAGGAAATTCCCGTGGTGGAGCACGAGCGCTCGTACAGTCAATCGCGCTTTCCTATCTGGCGCACCGGCAAGCGCCTTGGGCGACTTCTCTTGACCGAGCTGTTCCGGCCGGCACACCTGGCCGCCTCGTCGACCGACTGTCTGGACATTGCGAATCGCGAGAGGGGCTGATCGTCCCTACCGCCTCGCGCATCGAGCGTGGATCCCGAGGTAGAGCGCGGTTGTTCGTTGCGTGGGGGCGCGGCGCAGGTCATGAATTCAGGACCTCTCAGGTCCGCAAATGACACCTCCGCCAATCGTTGAAGCCGAAGCCCTCCCCGTCTTGGTGGGCGCCCCCGACCCGGAGCGCTTCTGGGCGCTGGTCCGCGAATCGCTGGCCGGGTCGCGGCGCGATTTGACCGCGATGCCGCTCGGGCGGGCGATTTTGCTCCTGGCCGTGCCGATGGTGCTCGAGATGGTGATGGAGTCGGTGTTCGCGGTGGCCGATATCTTCTGGGTGTCGAAGCTGGGGGCCAACGCCGTGGCGGCGGTCGGACTGACCGAGACCTTGCTGTCGATCATCTATGCGGTGTCCATGGGGCTGGCCATGGGCGTGGGCGCCGTGGTGGCCCGGCGAACGGGCGCCAAGGACACCGACGGGGCAGGACGCGCCGCCGTGCAAGGCGTCCTGCTCGGTGCCGCCCTGGCCATCGTGGTTGGGGTCGCTGGCGGCATCGCGGCCCCGCGTCTGCTTGCCTTGCTGGGAGCGTCTCCGGCGGTGCTGTCCACCGGGACAGGCTTTGCGCGCATCATGCTCGGGGGCAGCGTGACCATCGTGCTGCTGTTCATGATCAATGCCGCTTTCCGCGGTGCCGGCGATGCCTCGACCACCTTGCGCACCCTGTGGCTGGCCAATGGGATCAACATCCTGCTCGGTCCGGTGTTGGTTTTCGGTCTGGGGCCCGCACCCCGGCTGGGGGTGAATGGGGCCGCGCTGGCCACGAACATCGGCCGCGGCGTCGGCGTCTTGTACCAAGTCTGGATGCTCAGCCGCGGCGGCGGCCGCCTGGTCATTCGCCGGGCGCACCTCACCCTCGACGGTGAAAGCCTGCGAACGATCCTGCGTATCGCTCGCAGCGGTGTGGTGCAAATGCTGATCGGCATGGCCAGTTGGATTGGGCTGGTGCGCATCCTGGCCGCCTTCGGCAGTTCGGCTCTGGCCGGCTACACCATCGCCATGCGAGTCGTGATGTTCATGCTGCTGCCCTCGTGGGGACTGGGCAACGCCGCCGCCACCTTGGTGGGGCAGAACCTGGGCGCAGGCAATCCCACGCGCGCCGAGCAAGCCGTGTGGCGCGCGGCCCTCTACAACTGCATCTTTCTGGGCACGATTGGACTCGGCCTGGTTCCTCTCGGCCCGTGGGTGGTTCGCCTGTTCACCTCGGATGCCGAGGTTGTCTTGCAGGGCGGTCGCTGCCTGCGCATCGTCGCCGCGGGTTTTGCGTTCTACGCCTACGGCATGGTGGTGTCGCAGGCCTTCAACGGCGCCGGCGACACGCGCACACCGACCTGGATCAACCTCGGCTGCTTCTGGCTGGGCGAGCTTCCCGTCGCTCTACTTCTGTCACGCACCTTCGGCCTGGGCTCGTCGGGCGCCTACATCGCCATCACGCTGGCCTTCTCGTCCCTGGCCGTGGTCTCCGTCGTCCTCTTTCGCCGCGGTCGCTGGAAGACGATTCGAGTCTAGCCTTCGTCTCGCTTCGCAGCACGCGGTCTTCGCATTGGCGCGCCCTCGAGCGCCGAGCTATCCCTTGCGCCGATGTCGTCTGCAGCACCCACGTCCGCCAAGCTGACCAACTACCAGCGCTTCGTCGTCGCCCTCCTCGGCTTCCTGCTGTTCACGGTCATTCTCGACTTTACGATTCTCGCGCCTCTCGGGGCGATCTTGCTCAAGCGCCTGGGCGTGGGCACCGCCGAATTCGGGCGCGTGGTCTCCGTGTACGCGTTTGCTGCAAGCGTGTCGGGCCTGCTTACCGCCGGCTTTGCCGACAAGCTCGACCGCAAGAAGATGCTGACCTTCTTCTACGCGGGCTTTCTCGGCGGGACGCTCCTGTGCGGGCTCGCGCCGAGCTACCGATTCCTTCTGGTCGCCCGCATCATCACCGGGGTTTTCGGCGGCGTGATCGGATCCATCTCTTTCGCCATCGTCACCGATTTGTTTTCGCCACAATTGCGCGGCCGGGTGATGGGCGTCTTGCAGACCGCGTTTTCAGCCAGCCAGGTCGTCGGCATTCCCGCCGGTCTCTACCTGGCCGAGCACTTCGACTGGCACGCGCCATTCTACGCCATCGTCATCGTCGGCGTCGTCGCCGGCGGGATCATGGTCCTTCGCCTCCGCCCTATCGACGCGCACATCGCCGCCAACCGGGATCGCCATCCGGTGCGGCATCTCGTGACCACAGCGACGCGGCCGCGCTACTTGGCGGGATTCGCCGCGACCATTCTGCTGGCCACGGGCGGCTTCATGATGGCTCCCTTCGGAAGCGCCTTCGCCGTAAACAACCTGGGAGTGCCGATGAAGCACCTACCCGCGCTGTACATGGCGACCGGGATCAGCACCATCCTCGCGGGACCGCTGTTCGGGTGGCTGGCCGATCGCGTAGGCAAGTATCCCGTGTTCATCGGTGGCTCGCTCGTCGGGATGATCGTCGTGCTGACGTACACGCGGCTCGGGCTTTCGCCTTTGTGGCTCGTGCTGGCGTTCAGCATGATTCTGTTCGCCTCGATTTCGGCACGCATGGCCTCCAGTTCGGCGATGGTGTCGCAGGTTCCCGAGATGCAAGATCGCGGCGCGTACATGGCCATCTCCGCATCGCTGCAGCAGCTCTCGGGCGGCGTCGCCTCGGCGCTTGCAGGCGCCATCGTCGTGCAGTCGGCATCGGGCAAGCTGGAGCGCTATCCGATTCTCGGCATCTGCGTGGCATCGAGCATGTTCATCACGATCCTTCTGATGGGCAACGTGAACCGCATCGTGCGCAAGCCGCCGGTGACGGTGCTAGGGTCTCTCGATGGCAGCGACCAAACCCGTAAAACGTTGTGACTGGGCAACGAACGAGCCGCTCTACTTTCGTTACCACGACGAAGAGTGGGGGGTGCCTGTCGTAGACGACAAGACGCTCTTCGAGTTCTTGCTCCTCGAGGGCGCGCAAGCCGGCCTCAGTTGGCTAACCATCTTGCGCAAGCGCGAGAACTACCGGCGCGCCTTTGCCGGGTTCGACCCGCGTAAAGTGGCCCGGTTCGACGCCAAGAAAATCGAACGACTGCTGCAGGATCCGGGCATCGTTCGCAATCGCGCCAAGCTGGCCTCGTCGGTCAACAATGCGCGCGCCTTCCTTGCCGTGCAGGAAGAATTCGGCTCTTTCGCCGCCTATCAATGGCGCTTCGTCGACGGTCGCCCGGTGCAGAACCGTTTCTCCAGCCTGAAAGGGATCCCAGCCCGCAGTGAAATCTCGGATGCCTTCAGCAAAGACCTGCGCGCCCGCGGCTTCAACTTCGTCGGCTCGACTATCATCTACGCCCACATGCAAGCCGTCGGCATGGTCAACGACCACCTCGTGACCTGCCATCGCAACAAGCTGCTTGCGCGGCTGGCGAAGAGTTTTCGCATCTGAGCGTTTTGCCGAAATGCCGGCGGTCGTGCGGCAAGGGTCGACGGCCTAGGCAACCGCACGACCGCGTGCGCGTGCTAGCCTCGGAGGATGCTCAAACCCGCAACGCCCGCGTTGCTCGATCGCCTGAAGGCCGTCGTCGGCCCGACCGGCTTTTCCACCGATCCCGACGAGATGGCGCCGCATCTGACGGAATGGCGCAATCGCTTCGTGGGCAAAACGCCACTCCTGCTCAAGCCAGCGCGCACCGATGAGGTCGCGGCCATCGTTCGGCTGTGCGCCGAGGAAGAGGTTGGCATTGTCGCGCAGGGTGGAAACACCGGGCTCGTCGGTGGGCAAATACCGCGGACCGAAGGTTGCGACCTGCTCGTCAGCATGAGCCGCATGAACAAGATTCGCCGGGTCGACGCCGTGGACAACACGATGGTCGTGGAAGCGGGTTGCACGCTGGCGGTCGCGCAAGACGCTGCCGCCGACGTGGATCGCTTGCTGCCCCTGAGCCTGGCCGCCGAAGGCACCAGTCAAGTGGGCGGCAATTTGTCGACCAACGCTGGCGGCATCCACGTGCTTCGCTACGGAAACGCCCGCGACGCCGTGCTCGGCTTGGAAGTCGTCACACCCGACGGCGCGGTCTGGAACGGGCTGCGCGCGCTTCGCAAAGACAACACGGGATACGACCTCAAGCATCTCTTCATTGGCGCCGAGGGAACCCTCGGCATCATCACCGCGGCGGTGCTCAAGCTGCATCCGCGACCGCGCCAGATTCAAACCATGATGGCCAGCACGTCCGATCCGGACAAGGTGCTCGCGCTTCTCGCACTCGCTCGCGATCTCACCGGCGATGGCGTCTATGCCTTCGAGATGTTCTCGCGCTTCGCCCTGGAGCTGGTCGTGCGCCACATTCCAGGTACCGTCGATCCGCTGGCGACGCCGGCGCCGTGGTACGTGCTCACCGACTTGACAGTGCCCAGGGAAAACGCCGAGGCGTACCTGGCCGCAGCCTTCGAGCGCAAGTTGATCGAGGACGCAGTGCTGGCCAGCAGCACGACGCAGGCCAAGGCCCTGTGGAAGCTGCGCGAATCGATCTCCGAATCGCAAAAGCACGAAGGCGGCAGCATCAAGCACGACATCTCCGTGCCGGTGTCGCGCATTCCGGTGTTCGTGCGCGAAGCTCTGACGGCTGCAGAGCGCCTAATTCCCGGCATTCGACCCGTGCCGTTCGGTCACGTGGGCGATGGCAATCTACACTTCAATTTCACGCAGCCTCTTGGCATGGACAAAGAGGCCTACCTCGACGAGTGGCAAGCGCTCAATCGCGTCGTGCACGACATTGTCGTCGCGCATGGCGGATCGATCAGCGCCGAGCACGGGATCGGTGTGCTCAAGCGCGACGAAGCCCGGCGCTACAAGAGCGAGGTCGAGCTCGATCTCCAAAGACGCATCAAGCAGGCACTCGATCCCAAGGGCATCATGAATCCCGGCAAAGGCGTGGTGTAGAGCGTGCCGAAGCTTTCTCGCTACTCGGAAGAGCGACTCGCCGAAGCGCTAGCGGCGAATTCGCCCTCGGACGATTCGGACGATTCGGACGATTCGAAAGACGGCCTGCGCGCTCTGCCGAAAGCGGACGTCCATTGTCACTCGTTGCTCAACGGTCCGCTCGCGGCATTCGAGTGCGTGCTCGGCTACAAGCTGCCGCCACCGCCGCCGCGCTTTCGCAACTTCGGGGAGTTTGGCGGATATCTGGCCGCCAATCTGTTTCCGGCGACCCGCACCCTTGACGGCGTTCGCGCCCTGCTGCGCGCCGGGCTCGACCGCATGATCGACGAGGGTGTGGTCTACACCGAAGCAAGCATCGATCTGCTGATGCCCATCCACACGCAAAGTGAGCCGGCGGCCGTCTTGGCGATTGTGGCCGAGGAACGCGATCGCGTCGCTGAACGCCTGCGTTTCGTACCTGAGATCGGCATCAATCGGCGCATTCCGCCCGAGCAGCTCTGGCCGCTTTTCACGACCTTTCTCGCCTCGGGGATTTTCGGTTCCGTCGATCTTTACGACGACGAACGGGCGGGAAACTTGCGCGACTTCCAGCGTTTCTTTCGTTTGGCGCGCGAGCGCGGTCTTTCGCTGAAAGCGCACGCAGGCGAAACCTGCGGCGCACAGCGCATGCGCGAGACCTTGGAGATCCTCGACGTCGATGTTATCCAGCACGGCATTGCAGCGACGAACGATCCGGCACTCTTAGGCGAGCTCGCACGGCGGGGAACCCAGCTCAACGTGGGCGTCGCGAGCAACGTTGCCCTTGGAGTTGCCGGCTCTTACGAGAGCCATCCCATTCGCGACCTGCTTGCCGCGGGCGTCAACGTGGCCTTAGGCACGGACGACTTCACGATTTTCGGTACGAGCCTCTGCGACGAAATCCGTCTGCTTCGGCGTTCCGGCTTGCCGCTGCGCGAGTTGGCGAAGATCCATCTCGGCCCACCAGCTGCCTTTTGAGGATGCGGCAATTCCGTCCGATGAATTCAACGTTTCGTCGGCGTAGCTTTCCCAGCCTCGTATGCAGAAGAGTTTGACGAGGCGATTGTGGCGGCCATGATGAAAATCATGGATCGGACGAAACGCTTTCGTTCCTTGGCCCTTCACCCTCGAAGGAGCCCCCGATGGCGAGTCCTCGCGAGGAGACGGAACAACGCGAGGCCATGGTCCAACCAAGTGCCCCGCCAGGGAAATCGAAGAGCCACCGCCAGCCTCTGGCAGAAGGCGAGTGTCATCGCACTCTTTGCCCTCATTACGAGTGTGGGCTTTGCCGCCTATGCGGGCTACGGCCGAATGGTCTGCACCGCGGGCGAGCAATCTCTTGCACGCCTCCCTCACCGCTCGGTGCCGCCGACGGTGTGGGCCCACCCTTTTCCGGCAGTGCCGACCGAGCCCATGCAAGACGAAATGGGCGCCTGGATCGCGAAGGCGAGCGACCTGACAGCGGTCGCCGCCATCGTTCTCTTTGGCGACGTCGCCAGCGCAGTCGCTTCGGCTCTGTAATCTACTCGTCCGAGCTTTCGCCCGAAGTCTCGGGCGTCGAGGCGAAGCGGTAGCCGATCCCGCGAACCGTCTCGACGTACACGCCAGCGGCCCCCAATTTTTCGCGCAGACGCTTGATGTGCGTGTCCACGGTGCGCGTGTTGTTCTCGGGGCTGGATTCCCACACTTCGTCGAGCAGCGTAGCGCGCGTCTGGACACGACCGCGCCGCTGGTAGAGCGTCCACAGCAGCTTCATTTCGAGCGGCGTCAGCATGATTTCCTCGTCCTCGACCCAAGTACGATGGGCGCTGCGATCGACGCGCAGGCGACCGAAGAGCAGCTCGGCGGCGGCGTCCACAGCATCGGTCGCGCCGGTGGTCGTTTGCGCACGCCGAAGCACGGCTTGAATCCGCAACACCAGCTCGCGCACGCTGAACGGCTTGACGACGTAGTCGTCGGCGCCGAGCTCGAAGCCGACGACGCGATCGATCTCTTCGCTACGCGCGGTAAGCATGATGACCGGAGTGTGCTTCAGCGTCGCGTCGCTCTTGAGCTTGCGGCACACGTCCAGCCCCGAGGTATCGGGCAGCATCAGGTCGAGAAGCACCAGCGCAGGCCGCTCTTTGCGCGCCAACTCCAGCGCAACACTGCCGTTCTCGGCGGTCAGCACCTGGTGACCTGCCTGCCCCAAGTTGTAGGCCAGAATTTGGCGAATGTCGCCTTCGTCTTCGACTACCAGAATCAGCGCCATGGCTTTAGCTGGCTCCTTTTACACCGGCCGGGAGGGAAAGTGGTGGACGGAGAGCAAGCCGATTCCGCGGCACGGACAACGCGACGAGGCGGTTGTCCGTGCGCTCTCGTGCTTACCCCGGAATCTCGTCGAGGAACTGCACCTTTCCAGTTTCCAACTCGTACTCGGCACCGACCACGGCCACGCGACCCGCCAGCACGAGCTCTTCGAGCAATTGGCTGCCGTGGCGCAAGTGATCCACCGAGGCGCGCACGTTGGCTCGCATCCACTCGCGAAAATGGCCGGTATCGGCGGCGCCGCCCGCGGCCCTATAGAGCGGCTCCACGTGCGGAACGATGCGATCGGTGATGGAACGAATATTCTTCGATGCGGGTCCGTTGCCCGTCCGAATCGCTTCGACGGTCGCCGAGACGGCTCCACAGCGCGTATGCCCGAGCACGACGACCAAACGCGTTCCGAATTGCGAGGCGGCAAATTCGATCGAACCAACGACCGACGGTGCCACCACATTGCCAGCGATGCGCACGACGAACAGATCGCCGAAGCCTTCGTCGAAGAGAATCTCTACCGGGGTGCGCGAGTCGGAACACCCGAGCACAATCGCGAACGGGCGCTGCGGCTTTTCGGCGATGTCGGAGGGGAACGTGCGCGCCACCGCCGATGTTTTGGCCAAGAAACGGGCATTGCCATCCCTCAAGCGCTGCATGGCGGCCCGCGGAGAGAGTGCGTTGGGATCCCAGGTATGCGGCATGCTGACTAACCTTTCACAAAGAAGTTCCGGACGTGCAGTGGTTCATAGCGCGCCGATTGGCGACCAACCACGTCCTGATTCCATCCGGGCGAATCGACGCCGCGCCCACCCACCCGACGTCGCGGTAGACGCAAGGGTGCGAGGGCTCGGAGTGAGAGCGCAACGTTCTAGTGCAGGTATCCCTTGATCGTGGCGTACCAGGTGTCGCCCATCCAGGGGTAACCGACGGTGTCGTTGGGATGAACGCCATCGGTGCTCAGCGCGCCGGTCGGGGGCGTGGACATATCGACGTAGATCACGTGCTTACCCTGATCGGCGCGTTGCTTGATGACGCCGGGAATGGCGGCGTCGTAGGCGGCGACGTTGACGGCGCATTGGTCGGGCGTGTAGTTGGTGGCTTTGCAGCCGGGAAATGGATAGATCGACGAGACGACGAGAAGAGAATTGGGAAGGGCCGCGACGATCTTGTCGATGAGCTGCCCAAGCCTGTCGGATGCGCCGGCCTCGCTGGTCGCATAGCCCTCATCGTTCGTGCCGATGAACAGAAGGACGATCTGCGGCATGTCCTTGAGCGCCTGCGAGGTGGTGGCAATGCCGCTGACTTGGGTAATCGTCCATCCGATGTGCCCTTCATGGTTCTGCGGAAATGCAACGCCGGCGACCGTGCTCGGCCCGCTCGTCAAACTGCCGACGAAGGTGATGTGTTTGCTCTCGCCTATCGCCTTGGTGAAAAGCTCGACGCGATAACCGCCGCCGTCGCCTGGCTGAGCGCCTGCGCCGGCCGTGATGGAATCTCCCAGGGGCAGAATCTTGCAGTTGCCCGTTGCGGGACAAGGGTCGAATCCGCCCGGGCTTGCGCCGTCGGAACTTCCAGCCTCGGGACCGGAAGCACCACCGTCGCGAGACGAGCCACCCGAGCCAGGCTGCCCGCCCGCGCTCGACACTCCGCCGGCGGCGCTTACGCCTCCTTGGCCCGTCTGGCCGCCCGAGCTCACGACGGTCGTTCCACCGAACCCACTCGCGCCACCCGTTGTGCTCGAGCCACCGGAGCCGTCGTGACCGCCGCTCGCACTGCCTCCCGAACCAATCGCACCACCCGAGCTGGTCGTCCCACCGGTGGTGTTCTGACCGCCGTTTCCGCCACTTCCAGACGACGAGGATGTCGAGCAAGCGACCACCGCAACCAACAGCCACCCCAGCACGAAGCGAAGCGCCAACTGACAAGCACAACTCGAACGCTGCATGAAGTACCTCCTGGGGAGCGAGGAATGCGACCCCCGCACGGCCTCAACCATAACAAGCATGACAATGGAAAGGCACCAGCCATTTCGGCGGCGACGGGTCAAGATGTCTTAAAGTGGGTGTGTTTGTGGGTGAAGGCGGCGTCGCAGAACACACGCGTCGCGCTGGTTCGGCCTCCAAAGCGCGGTAGCTTTCTGGGTGGGAGCGGACATGAAACAGTACGCAAGCAAGATTGCCGGCGCGGCGGTTGGCGGACAGGCGATGGCGGCAGTCGTGAATCCCTTCGACGGATCGACGGTGGCGAACGTGGGCGTCGCCTCCGAGGCTGACGTTGACGCGGCCATTGCGGCGGCGTGCGCGGCCGTCACGCCACTGCGGCGGACGTCGACGCATGAGCGCGCCGAGATCCTCACGCGGATTGCCGCCGGTATCCGCGAACGTGGCACCGAGATCGCTGCTCTCATCACCGCCGAAAGCGGTAAGCCAATCCGCTACGCCCGCGGCGAAGTAGCCCGCGCCATCACGACCTTCACCCTCGCCGCGGCCGAAGTACGAACCCAGACCGGCGACGTGATGCCCGTGGATCAACAGCCCGGCTATGAGGGGCGACTTTGTCTTTCTCGGCGCGTGCCGCGCGGGCCGGTGGCGGCCATCGCGCCGTTCAATTTTCCGCTGAATCTGGTGGCACACAAGTTGGCGCCTGCCCTCGCCGCCTCTGCCCCCGTGGTGCTGAAGCCCGCCGCGCAGGCCCCGCTGACCGCGCACGTGCTGTCGGATGTAGTGGACGCAGCGGGCGCACCGGCGGGCGCCTTCAACGTCGTGCACTGCCCGCCCGAGCTGGGCGAAAAGCTGGTGCGCGACGAGCGACTGAAAGTGCTCAGCTTTACCGGCAGCGATTCGCTCGGCTGGCGCCTCAAAGGCATGGCCGGCAAGAAAGCCGTCGTTCTCGAGCTGGGCGGCAACGCCCCGTGCATCGTCGACAGCGGCGTCGACATGGAAGTCATATTACCTAGAATCACCGAAGCGGCGTGGGCCAATGCCGGACAAATCTGTATCAAAGCCCAACGCATCTTCGTACACGCCGATCTCTTCGACCCCTTCCTCGAATGCTTCGTCGCCGCGAGCCGGGCGGTGCCGGTCGGGGATCCGCGCGACGAGCAGACCGTCGTCGGCCCCGTCATCGAACGCCGACACGTGGACCGCGTTCTCGACTGGATCGCCGAAGCCAAAGCCGGCGGCGCGCAGATCCTGTGCGGCGAGCGCAGCGAGGGCCAACAGCTCTGGCCGACCGTGCTGACCAAGACCACGCCAACAATGCGCGTGCGCAGCCTTGAAGTCTTCGGTCCTGTCACCGTCGTCGAGCGCGCCGACAATTTCGAGCACGCGCTCTCCCTTGCTAACGAGGGTCGCTACGGCCTGCAAGCGTCCGTCTTCACGCCGAGCCTGGCCCACGCCATGGCTGCTTATGAAGCCCTGGACTACGGCGGCGTACTCATCAACGATGCCCCGAGCTTCCGAGCCGACAACTACCCCTATGGCGGCACCCGCGACTCCGGCATCGGCCGCGAAGGCGTACGCGCGGCCATGGAAGAGCTCACGGAAAGCAAGGTGCTGGTGCTGCGCGCGGGTTGACCGTCACCACCGTCGTGGTCTGCGATCGTCAGCACAGCTCCGCTAGCTCCTGCCACCACCAAGCATCCTGGCAAGAGCCAAACCGCCCTTCCCGCACCCGGTGGAGTTGACATGGAGTAGACTTGGCCGATGGTCACCCCAGCCAACAACAGCATAAGAGGCGCCTCGTGCTGATTTCGAGGATCAGGCTCAAGAACTGGCGAAACTTTAGGGACCTCGACGTCCCGCTGCGTGAGGTGTCCTACTTGTTGGGACCCAATGCTTCCGGCAAGTCCAATTTCCTCGACGTATTCCGATTTCTGAGGGACGTAGGCAGACCGGGCGGGGGCGGCCTTCAGGCCGCCATTGAGAAGCGGGATGGTATCAGCAAGCTGCGCTGCCTCCATGCCCGCAGGGATCCCGAGGTGGTCGTGGATGTGGAGTTGTCTGAGACAGCAGACGGGCCAGTGCAGTGGAGATACGTACTGGGGTTCAAATCAGAGGGAAAGGGTGCACAGCGTGTCTTGGTTTCGAGGGAAGAGGTTTGGCGCGGAGAAGACAAACTTCTGTCTCGTCCCGGTCACGGGGATCATGGCGATTCGGATCTGCTGACCCAGACCCATCTGGAGCAGATCCAGGCCAACAAAGACTTCCGCGACCTTGCGACGTTCTTTTCGAACACAACCTACCAACACCTCGTTCCACAGTTGCTCAAATACTCGGAAAAGATCGGCGGACGACAGCTAGCAGACGATCCGTATGGCCAGGGATTCCTGGAACGGGTTGCGAAGGCTACTGACAAGACTCGGAAAGGGCGGCTGGACAAGATCAGCATGGCGCTGAGTAAGGCGGTGCCACAGTTTGAGCTACTGAGGTTCGTCCAGGATCCGATCAGCGGCCGCCCCCACCTTGAGGCGCTGTATCACCATCATCGACCTCATGCCGGCTGGCAATCCGAGGAACACTTCTCAGACGGCACCTTGCGTCTAATCGGATTGCTCTGGTCCCTGCTCGATGGCAACTCGATGCTGTTGCTCGAAGAGCCAGAACTCTCGCTCAACGATGCCATCGTAAGAGAAATCCCTCTCCTGATCGATCAACTGCAGAGAACGAGGAAGGTCAAGCGGCAGATCGTTGTGAGCACGCACAGTGAAGTTCTGTTGAGCAACCCGGGGATCGACGGGCGAGGCGTCGTCATCTTGGAGCCGTCGGCCGAAGGGACCTCGGCCCGAACTCTACGGGAGGAAGAGAGCAAGGCTCTCGACGATGGTTTAAGCATCGCAGAAGTGGTGCTGCCCAAAACCCGCCCAGAAAAGGCTACCGAGCTTGGCCAGTTGAAACTATGGTAGCGAGCTACTGGGCGCTAGCGACGGAAGACCCTCTCAGCGAGGCCGTGGGCCGACGCTTACTAGCGGAACTACCGGGCCAAGTTGAGGCGTTTCCCATTCTCCGGCGTGGCGGGCGCGAGTATCTGAGGGCAAGGCTGCCGGCCCTGAAGCAAATATCCCGGCACCAGGGCGTGTTGCTTCTGACGGACCTCGACCGAATGGAGTGTCCGCTGTCCTTGCTCAAGGACTGGCTGGATGACTGCACCAAGCCGGAGAATCTCCTTCTACGAATTCCAGTACGAACAGTTGAGTCGTGGGTGCTGGCGGACCACGAGGCAATGCGCAGACTGATCGGTCCCAAGGGAAGGCTGCCTCCACAGCCCGACGAACTCGCAAATCCCAAGCAGCACCTCCTAAGGATTGCCCAAGAGGCTCCGCGAGCCGTCCGTGCCGACATCGTCAAGCTGGACGGTACGAGAGCTAGCCAAGGCATCGGATACAACGCACGCCTATCAGAGTGGATCGGCTCGACTTGGTCGCCAAGCAGAGCAGCACAGCGTTCGCCAAGCCTGCAGCGTGCTCGCCAGCGCTTGTATGAGGCTCACTATCACATTACTGGTAATCAATAGGCCCCCCATACGGTGCCGGTCGTTCCGGACACCTCGAACCGGATGGACGCTATCCACCCTCTACGCATTCTTTGGCGTGATGATCATTTGGTCGTCGCGGACAAGCCGGCCGGCTTGGCGGTTCACCGTGGCTGGGCGCCCGAGCGCGACGTCGCCATGACCCGCGTGCGCGATGCCATCGGCGCGCATGTCTTTCCGGTGCACCGCCTCGACCGCGGCACGAGCGGCGTTCTCGTGTTCGCGCTCTCGGCCGACGTGGCAAGCGCGTTTGGTCAGCTCTTGGGCACGGCCGCGGTCGAGAAGACGTACCTCGCGCTCGTTCGTTCGGTGCCACCGGAAAAGGGCGTCATCGACCATCCTCTTCCGCCGGGGGAAGATCGCGATGAGCCGCGCGTTCCCGCGCAAACTGCCTTTACTCGATTGGAGGTCTTCGGCCGTTACAGCCTGGTCGAGGCGCGGCCGGCGACCGGCCGCTTGCACCAGATTCGCCGCCACCTCAAGCACATCGGCTGTCCCATCATCGGCGATGTCCGCTACGGCAAGGGCGTGCACAACCGTTTCTTTCGCGAGCAGCTCGATCTGCACCGCATGTTCTTGCACGCCCTGCGCATTCGCTTTCCTCACCCGGTGACGGCGGCGACCATCGATATCGAAGCGCCTCTTGCGCCCGAGCTCGACCGTGCCCTCGAGCGACTGCGAAAGACCGTCGCCGCGGGCACCTTGCAACCACCGTAGCAGCCACCGTGGCAACCCTGGCGGGCTACAGCGGTGGCTTCGCGTTGCGGACCAAGTCGACGAAGTACGATTCGAACCACTCGCCGGCCTGGGGCGCGTTCTTGGCGGCGTCCGCGCCACCGCACATCGGATCGAAGCGCGGCCCCGCCGCATCGGACGATCCGTCCGACTCTCCCGGCGGCTTGACCCAGAAATACGCATCGACACCAGGCACCGGATCGGCGCGCGGACGTTCGCCCAGGCCGGCGCCGTGCACGTTGCACCAGCTGCCCCATTTCGCGCGAATGCCGCCCTTGCCGTTGCGAGACGTGTCGACGATGAAGTGGTGGTCCTTGAAGCCGTACATCTCCAAGGTCTTGATCATGGTCTGCACGTACGTGAGCTCGTTCGGACAAGGATTGCTCGGCTCCAGCACGGCGCCGTCGCGGTTCGACAGGTGCGTGTAGTTCGACGTGTTGGTGGCAAAGCCGCGAATCATCTGCGGACCGCCGGCCTCGCTCAGCACGTTCTTGAAAACCTTCGCGACCTTCGTCCGGTTGTCGTCCCAGCCAAGCCAACCCGAGTGCCCGGCGTCGAGATAAACGCTGACGTTGGGCAAGTGGAAGCTCTTGATCGCGTAGACGATGCCGTTGCGATACACGGCCTTGGCCTTCTGACACTTCGGAATCGCCATGTTGGTGGCCATGTTGCCCAGCGAATCGGGTTCGAGAACAACCGCGATGGGCTGGCTCGGGTGAGCTTTGAATTGCGCGACGATGGGATCGATGAATTCGGAGCGATAGCGCTGTTCGCCGTTTTGCTCGACCGACAGCTCGCCGGCCGACGACTCGGCCGAGCAGTCACGCTCGGGCAAATTGTAGACCACCACCACCGTCACAGTCGGCTTGCCGCTCGCATCCTGCTGTTTCTTGGCTTCGTCGAGCCAGCCCTGGAGATTGGCCACGGACTTGATGTCGCTCAGCCACACACCGGTCGGGTACGTCGCGACCTTGCGGATGCGCACTGCCTCGTCGGGGTGTTTGGCCGCCGTCGCCTCGACATTCGCCGTGTATTCCGGGTTCAAGAAGAAACTCGCGCCCTTGAAGGGATTGACTCCGGCCGTGCCCTCCTTGCCGGATCCGCTAACTTCGCCAATGCCGCCAGCACAGCCTGACGAGAGCAGAGCCAAAGCCAAAATAGAACGAACGTGGTACTGCATGGGTGAGCCTCCTGCTGGTCGCTCGACAGCAAGGGATGTACCAAGCAGGCCTTTCGCGAAAGAAGCGCCAATTTCGCGAAAAGGCGCCTCTTACCCACAGGTGGCGGAGGCTCGGATCCGTCGCGCAGGTGTCCAGCGGACGTCCGCCGGGCGTCCGAATGGCTTCGGAAATCCGCGAGAATTGGTCGCGCCCCTTAGATTGGCGTATTTTTGCCTGTCGCATCGATGTCGGAAACAAACTCCCCTTTGAAGCTCGATCGGGCGACACCTGCGTCGAAGGCATCCCTGGGTCACCGGGCCTTCGAGCTCGCCGCCGGGTTTCGTTTGGGCGCCCTCGTCGTGTTTCTGGCCATCAGTCTTTTGTGGACCACGTCGCGCAACATGAGCCCATCCATTCTGGTTTGGCCCTTGTGCGCCTACCTTGCCGTGGTCGCGCCCGGTTTTGCGTTCCGCCGGCGCTCGGGCGTCGCGCGCCTCGCAAGGGTCTTGCCATACCTCGATACAGCACTCTCGTTTCTCGTTTGTTTGCAGGGCATTCTCCACGACCGTGGCCATCCCACTTTTGTCGCCGGTTGGTGCGTAGGCAGCGTTTGCGCCTCCGTGCTCATTCTGGCCTTGGCCGGCGTTTCATCCTCGGCCCACTCGGCCAGCACCATGATGGGACTGACGCCACTTGCACTGGCGGCCGAGATCGTTCTCCTGCAGGTCGCCGGATTTTCCCCCTGGACGGTCGCCGTGGCGGCGGTGGCGATGGTCTTCGTCGCCGTCGCAACCAGCGCCGTTCCGCGTGCCACCGCCGCTGCCATCAAGCAAGAAGAGCAAGCAACGCTTGTTCGAAGTTCGTTCGTGAAGTTGCAAGAGGAACACCAGCGTCTCGAGCTCGTGCAGCGAGAAAGAGAAGCACTTCTGGAAACGATCGTTCACGACATGCGTAGCCCCGTAGGCGCCGCGCTGCTTTCGGTCGAGTACCTCGCCATCCAGCTCAGGAAAGACGCGAAGGACCCGTCGATGATCGAAGCGACCGACGATGCGCTGGGCACGCTCAACAGTCTGAGCCGCATGATTTCGCAGATTCTCGACATGTCGAAGCTTGAAAGCTGGCGGCTGACCTTGCGCTTCGACTTGGCGCAAGTGCGGCCAGTCCTCGAAGCGGCGATCGCCGAAGCAGCGTCGCGCGCGAAAGCACGATTCCTATCCCTCGATTTGCAAGCACCCGAGGAACTCAAGGCCGCCCTCGACATGCGCCTCTTTCCGCGTGCTCTCGATGCGCTTCTGACGTACACGATAAGGCATACACCCGAGCACGGCCGCATTTTGGTTGTGGCCTCGCAAGGCCCAAGCGAGATCCGCGTCTCGATCCACAGCACGGCGCCCGCCTTGTCCGAAGGTGAGCGTAGCCACGTGTTCGACCGATTCCTGCCGACGGGCGGCGAGCCGCGCCGTCCGCTCAGTTCGGGCGTTGCCCCCTACTTTTGCCGTCTCGTCGCCGAAGCCCACCAGGGCACCATCGCCCTCGAAAACGTCGATGGCTGGCCCACATCGATCGTCATCCATCTTCCATTGGCGAATTAGGGGCGGCACGGGCTGTCCCAAGCTCTGTGGGCCACAAAGTGGGGATTGCAGAAAGCGGCGCTCCGCTACTGCCGGCTTTCGAATGTGGCATCCGGGAAAGCGGCGCTCGGCTTCTGCGGGCTTGCGCGGGGACGTTCCGCGGCGGCCGCATGCCAACGGCCCCGCTTCGCGCTCTTCGGCCCCGCCGGCCACCCTGCCACCCCGCTCGCTTCGCTCGGCCTCGCATGGCACGCTCGGCTCCCGGGTCCTTACGGACCGGAGGACCGGTCGCGGGCCCCTGTCCCGACTCGCTAGCGCGCGAGCGCGGACGCTCGCGGCGCTCGTCTACGCCGCCGCGGACCGCTCCCCGCTCCGCCCGCGCGCCGAGCTTGGCTTCAGCTGATTCGAGCGGGTCGGCCGACTCGATCGGCCGGCTAGCAATGGCCGACAGTGTGATGAAGCCAAGCTCGGCGCGCGGGCGGGCAGGAGTGCTCCGACGGGACGGATGGAGCCGCTCCGGCCGTCTGCGGCCGGATGCCAGGCGACATACGAGTCCATCATGGACGCGCGAAGCGCGGCCGTTGATGGACGTTCCCGGAGGAGCACTCCTGCCGCAAGCCCGCATAGCCGAGCACCGCTTTCCCGTATGCCTCTTCCAGAAGTCCGAGCATTGACCTCGCGCCCCGAGGCTTGCGACCACCGCGCGTTCGCGGCATCCAATTGCGAAACGGAATCGTTCGATCCGACAACAAAGACAAAGAGGTACCTCAATGACGACAAGTAAGGTATTGGCCCTGGCAGCGATGAGCCTTCTGGCTATTCCCGCAACCGCATCGGCGAACACCTGGGAAATCGATCCTGCTCACAGCACCATCGAGTTCAGCGTGAAGCACATGATGGTGTCCACGGTCAAAGGGCAGTTCGAAAAGGTGAAGGGGGCCATCGAGCTCGATGACAAGGACGTCACCAAGTCCACCGTAGAAGTCACCATCGACCTGACCTCCGTCAACACCCACGAGCCAAAGCGCGACGGCCACCTCAAGTCGCCCGACTTCTTCGACGTCGCCAAGTATCCGACCGCCACCTTCAAATCGACCAAGGTCCAGAAAGCGGGCAAGAAGCTGAAGGTCACCGGCGACCTGACCCTTCACGGCGTCACGAAGCCCGTTGTTCTCGAGGTCGAAGGTCCTTCGCCGGCTTCCAAGACGCCCTTTGGAACAACCGTGCGCGGCGTGCATGCCACCGGCAAGCTCGACCGCAAGGATTTCGAGATCGGTTGGAACAAAGTTCTCGACAACGGCGGCGTCCTGGTCGGCAACGAAGTCACGCTCGAATTCAACGCCGAGCTGACCGAGAAGGCCGCGCCCGCTGGAGAGCCTGCTCCTGCCAAGCCGGTCGCACCTGCGGCCAAGCCGGCGAAGTAGCCGCGCAGACGATCGACCGTCCCATCACAGGCCAGGGCTGCCTGCTTTCGAAAAACTGGCGGCACTGATACAGTCGAATCATGACGCTTCGTTCGATGAGGGCGGCCCTAGGCGACGTCGTTTACGCGATCTCAGGTCTCTGCGCGCTTGCCACGGTTGGGCTCCTAGCGCCATCCGCACAAGCGGCTTTGGGGGATGACGTTTCCACCGTCGAGCACGACCGCGTGCGCTTGCACGCGACCCTGCAGGTTCGGCACAAGGCCAACTACGACATTCATGAGCTCGCCACGTCGGCGAGCTCCGCCGTCCGTGAGTTCGTCGGACAGAACGGAAAAATTTTCGCCGTTTCTTGGTCCGGCGGATGGCGGCCCAATCTGCGCGACATCATGGGGACGCATTACGATCGCTACATCGAGGCTACGCGCGGACAACGTCGAGCTCGCGGCCCGGTGCGAATCGAGCTGCCGGGCATGGTCGTCTTCATGGGCGGTTATCTGCGCACCTTCTGGGGACACGTCTACCTGACCGACCAACTGCCGGAGGGTTTCACACCCCAGGAGCTCGAGTAAACCATGCGGCTGCTCGCGATCGCAGCGGCGGGTGCCCTGCTGTGCAACTGTTCCAGCAACTCAAGCCCAAGCTCGCAGCACGCGACGGGTGGCAGTGGCGGAGGCACCCAATCCGGACCAGGAACGGGTGGCAGCCAGCAAGTCACATCCGGAACCGGCGGGAACACACGAGCGAGCGGCGGCGCAGCGGGCGGCTCGGGTGGCAGCTCGAATGGTAGCGGCGGAACGAGCGGTAGCTCGGAAGGAAGCGGCGCGGGCGGAGCGGGAAACGGCGGCACCGGTGACCACCCGACCGGCGGTGCGGGTGGGACGACGCCGACGACCGGAACGGGTGGCGCGACGGCTGGCGGTGCGGGCGGAGCCGGAAGCGGCGGCACGAGCGGTAGCACGTCATCGGCCGGCGGAGCAGCCGGCCTGTCAACGAACGACCCGAACGTCGCCGCGCTGACCGTTGACTCGGGCCCAAACGACATCGGTTACCTCAATGGCAGCTTTGTGAGCGTTACCCTTTGCGAGCCCGGAACCAGCAACTGTCAGACCATCGATCATATTCTGGTCGACACCGGGTCGATCGGACTTCGCGTGCTCGAATCAGAGGTCACGCTGAAGCTGGCCGCGGCCGCCGGGTCGGCCGGCAAGAGTCTGGCGGAATGCTCGCCCTTCGTCAGCGGAACCTCCTGGGGACCCGTCCGGGTTGCGGACGTCAAGTTGGGCGGCGAAACGGCGACGAACTTGCGCATCCAGCTCGTCGGAGAAGCGACCTATACGCTGCCTTCGGACTGCTCCGGCACGCCCATCAACGATCTGCAGACTCTCGGCTCCAAAGGCATCATCGGCGTCGGCATCTACGTCGAAGACTGCGGCTCCGCCTGCACGAGACAGACGGCGAACCCGGGCGTGTATTACGAGTGCACCTCGGCGCGGACCGGAGGGTGTAGCGGTGCCGTGGTTCCGCTCGCCAATCAAATCACGAACCCCATTGCGGGCTTTCCCACCGACAACAACGGCTCTTTCATCCAGCTTCCCACCATTCCCACAAGTGGCGCGCCTTCGGTCTCTGGGTTCCTGGTTTTCGGCATCGGCACACGACCCAACAACGGCCTTGGAAACGCAAAAGTGATATCACTTGACTCCACCGGGATGGCCACGACGAATTTTCCCGCCGGCGGTACGAAGTACAAGAGTTTCATCGACAGCGGCTCGAACGGCTTCTTCTTTCTCAACTCATCGGTTACCAAGCTTCCGACCTGCAGTGGAATGAGCAACTTCTATTGTCCTTCTACGACGACCGATTTAACCGCCAGCATGCTGAGCAAAGACGGCAGCGCCGTAGCGGTCGCCTTCAGCGTGGCCAATGCCTCCAAATTTTCGGCGGCCAATTCCGCCTTCAGCAACCTTGGCGGCCAGATGCCCGGCTACCCGACCGACCCGACCATTCCGCCTTTCGATTGGGGCCTGCCGTTCTACTTCGGGCGAACCGTCTTCACCTCCTTGGAGGCGCACGACACGCCGGCCGGAAGCGGCCCGTACTTCGCGTTTTGAGGAGAACACAGAGGCGGACGAGAAGGGGAGATCCGGAGCTACTGCAGCGGCTGGGCGACGAGCGCAAGTAGTCTCCGCATGGTCCGCGGCGACAGCGGCTCCGTCAGGCGGACCGGCAGGAGCCCGCTTGCGAGACCGGCCACGCGGTGAATGCTGGAGGCATAGTGATTGTAAAGACGCAAGGCTTCGCTGACCGGTTCGGATTCGCGGCGCCCTACGGCGTCGATTTCCTGCATCTCCAAAGCCGCCAAGCTTCGCGCGCTCGATCTCTCGGCGCCCTGGAATTCCTCTGCGGCATGATTGTATCGCTCTCGCAGGATGTTCAAGCGGCCCTGCGCACCCTGGAGGAAACCGGCCAGCTCACCCAAGCGCTGGACCACCGCACGGCTGATGTTCTCGAGCAACTCTCCGTCTAGAGGCCCCTGCAAATCGTCGTCGCTGCGCTGCCACTGTTTGAGCGAGTAGGCGGTGCGCCGACTCTCCAGATAGTCGCCGAGCAAGTTGGCCATGCGCGCCCGGTGATCTTCGCTTTCCGCCAGCGCCATGCGTACGGTTTCGAAAAGCGGTGCCAAATGCGAGGGCCCTTCGCGGCCGGCGAGCACCCGGATCTGCGCCTCGGCATTCTCCTTTTCCTGCTCGCTCGCAATCAGCAGCTCCCACTGCTCGCGCAAGAGTCGCGCCCGCACGTTCATGGCTTCGACGTAGTACTCCTCCGGCGACTCCACGGTGCCGGCAATCAAGAAGGCGGTGCGCGTCTCGGGCCCCTCGACACCGTCGTGGACGAAATTCGTGCGGCTCGACTGCACGACCGCCGACAAGCCCGTTCGCGTGTAGTCGACGCCGAAACCCATAGCGTAGCGCAAGCTGCCAGTGAGATCCGATTCGACTTCCGTCGAGCCGCGCAGAACGATGTAGCGCCACTTGAACGGCCGTTCGCGTTTGATGAAAAGACCGCCACGGGCGGTGAAATTCTCGCCGACGTAGTTGGCGTCGGATAAGAGCACCCGCCGGACCGCCGCCTCGAAGAAGCTGTCCCAGCCGCCGACGGTGGTGAAACGGTTGAGCCAGCTTTCGCGCATGGCCATTTCGAAAATGCTGGAAGCGTTGCCCGACGAGGCGCGCACCTGCTCCATCAAGCCTGCAGACATCTCCAGCGCCGGAAGTCGTGTCGTAAGCCCGCCGCGCAGGATGGGCTGAAAGTGGTAGCCGAGGTGGGAAAAGCCGCCGTACCAGCCGACGTTGCAGGCGGGGATGGCGCAGCGGTGGAGAGTGCCCGAATCGTTCAGCGCACCGACCTCGAAGAGCGCTCCGAGCCCGGCCACGGTGAGAGCCAGCGCCCCCTGATGGCTCGCCAGTTGATGCTTGCGAATTGCCCATTCCTCGTCGGTCTGGGGAAAATACGGCTGCTGCGCGAGAAGAAAGACGCCAAGGTCGAGGAACTCGCGCGCGTTGAAGTAGTGGAGAATGGAGTTGGCGAGTTGCCCTCCGCTTTGCTCGCCGTTGAGTAGATCCAGATTGACCGGAATCAACCCGAGCGAATCTACCGTAAGGTTCTGGATGAGCCGGCTGCGAATATCGTCGAGCCGGGCCATCTGCTGCACCTGCTGATCGAACACCGGGTACGCGAGGTGCAGCGGCGCCATGGCCAGTTTGTAAGACGTGGAATCGCTCAGCTCCCACGGGCTGCCGACCAGACGGTCGATTTCGCTTTCGACGTTGAAGAGCTCGACGCGATTGAAAAAGTCGAGCACCTGTCCGCGCGACTTGCTGCCAATTTGCGCGATGAGATCGCTCATCACGCGCATGAGGTCGCCAAAGTCGTTCTGCAGATGGCTTTGCCCCAGCTGCGCGCGCGCCGGGCGCACAAAACCGAGCGTCGCGGCCAGCGCGACCAGCACGTACGACGCTTGCCGCGCGTGCCGGCTAGACCAGCGCAAACGGCGGTGCGTGCGGCGAGCAGCTTCTTTCGGTGGCATGGGCCGCCTGGCTCTCCGCAGGCGGAAAGCAGTATACCGCGCATACCCCTTGATTCCTTTACCAACCTGTCATAATCCCGTGCCGGCCCGGCCGCCCCGGCCGCGTCACGCACAACGATTCGTCCCTGCCAATCAAAGGATCTTCCTGACATGCCCGAGATGAACATCATCCAGGCCATCAACGACTGCCTCCGCGTGGAGATGCAGCGGAACAGTCGCGTCGTCGTGCTGGGCGAGGACGTCGGCCACTTTGGCGGCGTCTTCCGCGCCACGGTTGGGCTGCAGCAGGAATTTGGTGTCGATCGCTGCATGGACACGCCGCTGGCCGAAAACGGCATCGTGGGTGCCGCCATTGGCATGGCTCTTTACGGGCTGCGGCCGGTCGCCGAGATCCAGTTCGCCGACTACGTGTATCCAGCCTTCGATCAGATCGTGAACGAGCTGGCGAAGATGCGCTACCGCTCGGGCGGCGAATACAGCGCGCCGGTCGTCATTCGCATGCCCGCCGGTGGTGGGGTGCGCGGCGGGCACTATCACTCGCAATCGCCCGAAGCGGTGTTCATCCACACGCCCGGCCTGCAAGTGGTCTATCCCTCCACGCCGGCTGACACCAAGGGCCTGCTCGCCTCTGCCATTCGCGGCGAAGATCCGGTCATCTTCCTCGAGCCCAAGCGCCTGTACCGCACGGCCCGTGGCGAGGTTCCGGCCGGCGACTACACGGTGCCCATCGGCCAAGCGCGCGTGGTGCGCCGGGCCGCGACGCGCTCCGAGCGATCGGTGACGCTGCTCGCGTGGGGTAGCATGGTCCAGACGGCCATGGAGGCCGCCGACAAAGGTGCGGCCACGGGCTACGACATTGAGCTGGTGGATTTGCGAACCCTTCTGCCCTACGACCTCGAGACCATCTTGCAGTCGGTGAAGAAGACCGGTCGCGCGGTCATCGTGCACGAGGCGCCGCGCACCTGCGGCTTCGGCGCCGAGCTGGCGGCCACCATCCAGGAACACGCCCTCTTGCATCTCGAAGCGCCCATCTTGCGCGTGACCGGCTTCGATACGCCGTTCCCGTACACCTTGGAACCCGAGTACTTGCCCGACAAGGATCGCGTCCTCGATGCGATTGAAAAAGTGACCAGCGGCTAGGAGGAAACATGGCCTACGAATTCAAACTGCCCGACATTGGCGAAGGTATGGCCGAGGGCGAAATCGTCCGCTGGCTGGTGAAGGAAGGCGACACGCTGGCGCAAGACCAGCCCATGGTGGAAGTGATGACCGACAAGGCGACCGTCGAGATCGCCACGCCGCGCGCGGGTCGCGTGGTCGAGCGCCGCTTCAAGGAAGGCGAGCGCTGCCCGGTCGGCGACGTGCTCATCGTCATCGAGCTTCCCGGCGACGACGACAAGACACCCGTGATGACGACTTCCGCGAAAGCGCCTGCGCCCGCCGCGCCCCCTGCTGGTGCCGGGGTAGCCGATCTCGTGCTGGCCACGCCCGCCACGCGCCGTCTGGCGCGCGAAATGAACGTGGATCTCTCGACGATCAAGGGCACCGGCCCGGGCGGCCAGATCACCATGGCCGACATCCGCGGCGCCAAGAGCGGCGGAAGAAGCGACGATGCGACAGAAAGCGCTCCGCCCACGCCCGGCGTGACGAGCCCAGCGAGCGCCGACGTACGCATCCCATTCCGCGGGGTACGCCGCATGATCGCCGAGCACATGGTGCTGACCCAGCGCCAAGTCGCTCAGTTCACCTACGTGGAAGAAGTCGACTGCACCGAGCTGGTGGAGTTGCGCAACAAGGCCGAGATGCGGCTGGTGAGCCACGGCATCAAGCTGTCGTACCTGCCGTTCTTCATCAAAGCCGCCGTCGAGGCGCTGCGAAAGCACCCCCAGATCAACGCCACCCTCGACGAGCCGGCAGGTGAAATCGTCCAACGCCGCGAGTACCACATCGGCATCGCCGCGCAGACGCCGGAGGGCTTGATGGTGCCGGTCATTCGCCACGCCGACCGCCGCCCGCTGCTGGATCTGGCGCGCGAGGTGGATCGCTTGGGCGTCGCGGCCAAGAACGGACGCGTTTCACCCCGCGATCTAGGCGGCTCGACCTTCACCATCACGAGCCTGGGCACGCTGGGCGGCATCGTCGCGACGCCCATCGTGAACTATCCCGAGGTCGCCATTCTTGCCATCCACAAGATCACCAAACGGCCCGTCGTGGTCGAAGACAAAATCGTCGTCCGCGACATGATGAACCTGTCGTTGTCGGTGGATCACCGCTTGGTCGACGGCTACGACGCTGCCACGTTCGTGGCCGAGCTGAAGGCGTCCCTGGAGACGCCCGGCCTCATCTTTCTCGACCAAACTTAGTCCCACTCTTTGGCCATGGCGCAAGCACAGGCAGGCGGCAAGAAACGCTCGGGGCAATGCCTAGCTCCGACGATGGAAGTGTGGTCTGACGAAGACTACGCGCGAGCCACGGGACTGGTTCGCGTGCTCGACGAGGAGGGGCGCGCGGACGCGAGCAAGATTCCCGCGCTCGCTCCCGAGGCGCTCGTGCGGATGTACGAAGGGATGCTGATGTCCCGGCTGCTCGACGAGCAACTGCTGCCGCTGCAGCGCCAAGGCCGCATCGGCCACTACTTCGAGGCGCGTGGCCAGGAAGCCGGCGCTATCGCGGGCGCCGAAGCCATCCGAAAGACGGACTATTTCGTGCAAGGCTTGCGTGAGGGCGCGGCGGCCGTGTACCGCGGGATGCCGCTCGGGACTTACGTGGCGCAGATTCTCGGGACCTCGCGCGACGTGCAGCTCGGCCGACAAATGCCGTGCCATCCCTGCTTGGCGGAAATCCGCCACGTCAGCACCTCGTCCTCGGTGGCCTCGCAGATCCCGCACGCCGTCGGCATCGCCATGGCGGCAAGAATCTGCAAGGAGGACACGGTTGCGCTGTGCTACTTCGGCGACGGTGCTACCAGCGAAGACGACTTTCACGCCGGTCTCAATTTCGCCGGCGTTTACCGGGCGCCCGTCGTGCTGGTCTGCCAGAACAATCAGTGGGCCATCTCGACCAAAGTGACGGCGCAGACCCAGTCGGAAACCCTGGCGGTGAAGGGGCTTGCCTACGGCGTGCCTTCGTTGCGCGTCGATGGCAACGACGTGCTCGCCTTGTACGGGGCGATCAAGACGGCCGTCGACAAAGCCCGCGCCGGCGACGGACCAACGTTCATCGAGGCGGTGACGTACCGACTAGGCGCGCACTCGAGCGCTGACGATCCGACCCACTACCGCGACGAACGCGAGCCTACGGCGTGGCAAGCCCGCGATCCGCTGCTCCGCTTTGCCACCTGGCTGGAGAGCCAAAAACTGCTCTCCGCCGAGGCAGGCGCGGTAATGAAGACGCGTCTCGTGGCAACGATCCGCGCCGCTATCGCCGACGAGGAAAAGGCTGGCCGACCCGATCCGTCGAGCCTCTTCGAAGACGTCACCGCGACCCTGAGCCGGGCGCTCGACGAGCAGAAGTCAGGGCTCTGACCTGAAACACCTCGCACCGCGCAGCGGGGATGGCCGAGCGCAGCGAGCGCTCCTTCGCCTTTGGGGGCGAGCTTCGCCCAGCTTTGCTGGGCGAAGCGAGGGGGCACCGGGGGACTGCGAGCGAGAGCGAGCCAGTCCCCCGTAAGATACAAGGCTCCTAGGCCTTGCGACTCTCGAAGGCCTTGCGCACCTTGGCCAACAGATCGTCGGTGGTGTACGGCTTCTGCACGAACCCGGCCAGGCCCTTGCCTGCGAAGCGATTCACAATGTCCTGCTCGTTGTATCCCGAGCTGAGGATGACCATCACGTCCGGCTGCTGGCGACGCATCTCCCGGTAGCAGGCTTCGCCGTCCGCGTGAGGCATGGTCAAATCCAGAATGACGAGATCGATGCTGTCCTTCTCGCGGGAAAATCTGTCGATCGCTTCGCGACCATCGGCAGCCACGACGACTTCGAATCCCGCCCGCTGCAACATGCGCCGCCCCAGGCTGCGAATGGTTTCCTCGTCGTCGGCAAGCAGGATCTTTCCGGACGCACGATAGCCGTTTACCGAGTCCTGGTTGGGCTTGGACTTGCTCACGCCGTCGCTCGCGGGAAACAGCAACTTGAACGTCGTGCCTCGCTCAAGCTCGCTGTAGACCTTGATGGCGCCGTGGTGGCCACGCATGATGCCGAGAACGGCGGCAAGCCCCAGCCCCCGACCGGTAAACTTGGTCGAGAAAAACGGATCGAAAATGCGGTCCATGGTGGGCTTGTCCATCCCACGGCCGGTGTCGGCGACCTCGAGATAGACGTAGTCGCCGGGGGTCATGCGGTCGGCACCGAGACAACCTTCCAGATAGTCCGATTCGCAGTGGCTGAGTCCCACGGTGACGGAAATGACCCCACTGCGTTCGCCGACGGCTTCCGAAGCGTTCACGATGAGGTTCATGACGACCTGGCGAAGCTGGGTCGCGTCCGCCTCGACGAGCGGCACTTCGGGTGCAAAGTGGTACTTGAGCACGACCTTCTTGCTGATGCTTACCGACAGCAAGTGGCCCATCTCCTGAACAAGCTCTTGCAAATCGAGCGGCTCGATGAGGAAACGGCCGCGCCCGCTGTAGGCCAACAATTGACGACAAAGATCAGCGGCACGCCGTGCTGCAGTTTCGATGCCTTCCAGGCTGGCTCGCGACGGAGCGAGCGGCGACATCTCGGCCTTGGCAAGATCGGCGTTACCCAAGATGCCGGTCAGCAAATTGTTGAAGTCGTGCGCGATCCCCCCAGCGAGCACGCCCAGGCTCTCCAGTTTCTGGCTGTGAAGCATTTGCTGCTCGAGGTTGCGCTGATCGGTAATATCACGCGCCACCGACAACACGACACTGCGGCCACCAAGCTCGAACGGACGACTGAAGATCTGCATCGTGCGCGACTGACCATCGCGGCGACGGAGCTTGAATTCCATCCAGTCCACCCATTTTCCGCTCGCGAGATCGGCGTACATGACTTTCCGCTCGTCACTGTTCATCCAGCTCGAAAGCGAGGCAGTGCTCTTGCCCAAAAGCTCGCTCTGCGGGTAACCCACCGCCGTGCAGAAGGCCTCGTTGCAAGCAATGAGCATTCCATCGGTCTCGGTCAGGGTGACCGGACCGGGTATCAGCTCGAAGATGCGCCGAAAACGCTCTTCCGATTCGCGCAGTGCCTGCTCCCGAAGGGTGGCATCGGTGACGTCTTGGATGATGCCAATCATGAACAGCGGCTTGCCGAGCGCGTCCTTCTCCAGCTCGCCGAGTCCGTGGACCCAGCGCAAGCTGCCATCGCTCCGGCGAACGATGCGGTAGCGGCGATCGAAATCGCGGGCCGCCCCAAGAACCTCGTCGGTGAAATAGCGGTGCATGTCTTCGCGCTCGTCGGGGTGAACCAAGTCGAGCCAGCCGGCGATATCGCGTTTGTAGTCACCACCGATACCGAACAACTCATTGAGCGCATCCGAGCTGGTCCACGTGCCGCGCGCGATGTCGAATCGATACGAGCCGATGTGCGCTACGTGCTGGGCGCGCTTGAGGAACCACTCGCTCTCACGCAACGCCCGCTCGCTCCGCTTGCGCTCCGTAATGTCGAGAAAGATGGTGGCAAAGCGCCGCGCGCCGAACGGAACTACGCTGATGTCATAGTGGCGATCGAAGGGCGCAAAGTAAGCCTCGAATCGCTGCGACTTGCCCCCCAGTGCCACCGCCGCAAAGGCGGCCAGGAATGGAGGCTCGGGCGTTTCATATGCTTCCGTCGCCAATTTGCCGACCGATTGCGAAACGCCGATGCCGACATGTTGGTCATATTGCGGATTGACGTCGAGAATGCGGTAATTGATTGGACAGCCGGAAGCATCACAGACGAGCTCGTGCAGAGCCACACCTTCCAGCATGTGCAAATAGATTGAACGGAACGCTTCCCCACTGTCGAAAGGCTCCGCCTCGTGCCCGTGCTTGACCATCGGTCCTCCAGCAAAAAATCGCTGAGCGGGCATCAAAGCTCCGTCGCGAGGTCGTCGAGTTTAACGGATTCGCTCTCGACTGTCATCCTCGACCACCCTGAAAATTACCGCCGTCGACCACAATGGCGACTGAAATCCCGAGCCGTCCTCGTGTCAGTAGTTGTCCCACCGACCGCCGATCAGAGAACGCACGTAGAGCCTATCGAGGAGGACCAGGTTAGTGTGGCCAAGTCGAAACACGCATCGCGTCGACGACACACTCAGCCGGCTCGACGCCGGATTCGAGCGAGCGCAAGAAGCGCCCAATCGATCGGTCGCGCTTGCGGCCGATTTCGATGCTAAAGATCGCCCGTGAGCACACAAATTCTCAAAGTCGAGGCAGTGGTTATCGGCGCCGGGCCGGGTGGCTACGTCGCGGGCATCCGCCTGGGCCAGCTGGGCAAAAAGGCGATCGTCATCGAAAAAGCGGCACCGGGCGGCGTTTGCCTGAACGTTGGCTGTATTCCATCCAAGGCTCTCATCAATGCCGCGAAGCTCTACGAAAAAGCCTCGCACGCCTCGGAGATGGGCATCACCATCGACAACCTCCGCATCGACCTCGCCCGCTTGCAGACATGGAAGGAAAGCGTCGTCGGCAAGCTCACCTCGGGCGTCAAACAACTCCTCAAGGCCAACGGCTGCGATTACTTGCAAGGCACGGCGACACTGCTATCGCCTCGTTCCGTGCGTGTGACTCGTCCCGATTCCCAAAACGAAGCCGACGAAACCGTGATCGAAACGGAAAACATCATCATCGCCACCGGCTCGCGCCCGGTCGCGATTCCCAGTTTGCCCTTCGACCACAACCGTATCGTCGATTCCACCGGCGCGCTGGCCTTCAGCGAGCTGCCGGCGCGCCTGGTCGTCGTGGGCGGCGGTTACATCGGCATGGAAATCGGCACCCTCTACGCGAAATTCGGCAGCAAGGTGACGTTCGTCGAAGCGCTGCCGAACATCCTGCCCGGCAGCGACGCCGAGTGCGTGCAGGTGGTCGCACGCAAAGCGAAGAAGCTCGGGCTCAACATCCTCCTCGGGGCGAAGGCGCAAGGCGTGACCGAAAAGGGTAGCCACGCCGTGCTCACCGTCGAGCGCAACGGCGAAACCATCGAGCTCGAAGCCGACAAGATCCTGGTCTCCGTCGGTCGACGGCCCAACATCGAAAACCTCGGTCTCGAAATCGCGGGCGTCAAAACGGTCGGCGGCTTCATCACGGTCGACCGCGAAATGCGCACGAGCGTGCCCACGATCTTCGCCATCGGCGACGTCGCCGGCCAGCCCATGCTGGCGCACAAGGGCTCGCGCGAAGCGGAAGTCGCGGCAGAGGTCATCGCCGGCAAACCGGCCGCCATGGATGCGCAGGTCATCCCGGCGGTCGTCTTCACCGATCCGGAAATTGCAAGCGCGGGACTCACCGAGCAAGAGGCGGAGAAGCGCGGACACAAGGTGAAGGTCGGCAAGTTCCCCTTCAGCGCGCTCGGCCGCGCCATCGCCAACCTGGACACCGACGGCTTCGCGAAGGTCGTGACCGATGCTGAGAGCGGCCAGCTTCTCGGGGTGCACATCGTCGGCAACGGCGCCGGCGATCTCATCAGCGAAGCTGCCCTGGCCATCGAAATGGGCGCGGCCACCGCCGACCTGGCGCTGACCATCCACCCACACCCGACGCTGCCCGAAGCCATCATGGAAGCGGCCAAAGCGTCGCTGGGCGAAGCCATTCACATCCTCAATCGGTAACCACCCCATGCGCATTCTCGTCACCGGCGGCGCCGGCTACATTGGTTCGCACACGACCGCACTTTTGCGAGCGCGCGGCGATTTCGTCGTTGTCTACGACAGCCTGGAGCTCGGCTATCGCCAAGCCATTGGCGACACACCACTCGTAGTCGGCAGCACCCATGACGGCGCCCTGGTCAAGCAAGTCATCGGTGACCACAAGCTGGAAGCCGTCATCCACTTCGCCGCGTACAAGGCGGCCGGCGAATCGGTGCAAAATCCCGCCAAGTACTTCGACAACAACGTGCAGGGCAGCCTGCAGCTCATCGAGGCGGCTCGGCAGGCAGGTGTGCAGAAATTCGTTTTCTCATCGACGGCGGCGGTTTACGGCACGCCCGAAGTTCTTCCGGTGCGCGAAGACGCGGCTTTGCACCCGGAAAATCCTTACGGCGAAAGCAAGCTGCTCGTCGAGCGAATCCTCAAATGGTTCGACACCTGCTTCGGCCTGCGCAGCGTGGTTCTGCGCTACTTCAATGCCGCTGGCGCCGCCCTCGACGGCACGAACGGCGAGGATCCTCGCTTCGTGCAGAATCTGATTCCCGTCGTGATGAAGGTTGCGACCGGACGTTCTCCATCGCTGCAGGTGTACGGAACTGACTATCCCACGCCCGACGGCACCGGCATTCGCGATTACATCCACGTGCTGGACTTGGCCGACGCGCACGCCCGCGCTCTCGATTTTCTGGCGGCCGGCAAACCATCCGACGTCTTCAACGTGGGCACCGGCAAAGGCGCGTCCGTGCTCGAAGTCCTAAAACTGGCGCGCGAGACGAGCGGTGTCCCCATCGAGGCGCAATTCGCGCCCCGCCGGCCCGGCGACCCCGCGCTGGTCTTCGCCGACAATCGCAAAGCGCGCGAGGTCCTCGGGTGGTCGCCGCGCTACGGTCTCGGCGACATCATCGCCAGCGCGTGGCGCTGGCACCACGGACATCCCGACGGTTTTCTCACCGCAGGGAAATAACTTCCGCGTGAGCGCAGACGGTCTTTGCCAGCTGCGCTCGGCCGCTGGGGATCTAAGGGACACTTCGAAGGGGCCTTTGCTTGTCGCGGGAGCGCAGACGGGCTTTGCCCGGCTGCGCTTGATCGCGGGGGATCCAAAGGACCCTCCCAGGGTCCTTTATCTAGTAGACCTGGCTAGTCCGCTTTTGCGCGGCTAGACTGGCCGCGTGGCAAATCGCACCGACAGCTACGACGTCGTCATCGTCGGCGGCGGCCCCGGCGGCCTTTCGTGCGCCAAACACCTGGCGAGCTCGAAGCAGAAGGTGCTCGTGCTCGAGAAGAGCGCGAACCTCGGCGAGAAAATCTGCTCGGGGCTCATCTCGCCCAAGGCATTTCCCGAGCTGACGGCGGAGCGAGGCGTGCCGTGGACTGAAATCTCGGTCGCCACCACCGGCTCGAAGCAGAGCCTACAGTTCTCGCGGCCGTACTTGTGGACCATGGGCCGCAAGGAGATCGAAGGCCGTCTGTTGCGCGACTCCACCGCGGACGTTCACTTTTCCGAGCCGGTGCGAGCCATCACGCCCGAGCACGTGGAAACCGACCGCGGCCGCTACCGGTACCGCCATCTGGTGGGCGCCGATGGCTCGCTGTCGAAGGTGCGCAAGACGCTCGGACTTCCGTCGGAGCACGTCGTCGGCTGGGCTTTCCACTACATCCTCGACCGACCGTGCAGCGAATTTCAGCTGTACTGGCTGCCGCGAGAATTCAAGGGCGCCTACGGCTACATGATGCCCAAGAATCGGCAGCAGACCATGGCCGGGCTCGCGTGGGCGGGCAAATCGTTCGATGCCGACATGGCCGGCCGAGCCAAGCAGTGGGTCGCACGGACATTCGACGTCGATCCGGACACCACCCCCCACGAAGCCATGAAAGGCAACGCCGACTACCGCGGCTGGAAGTTCGGCACGACCTACTTAGTGGGCGACGCCGGCGGCTTCCTCAATCCCGTGACCACCGAGGGAATCTGGTTCGCCATGCGCAGTGGTGAAGGCGTGGCCAAGCACATCCTCGGCAATTCCGAAGGCGATCGCATCATGGCCGACCTCGTCGCGAACCACCGCAAGCAAGTCCGCATCTTCGAGCTCATGACGAACCGCGGATTGCCCCTGTGCTGGATGATCGAGTGGCTCTTCCGCAACCCGCGTCGCGGCCTCCGCCGACGCATCTTCGACCGCGTCTTCTGGAAGCTGATGGAGACCTGAGCCCTCAAGCGCATCCGCAACACGTCGATAGATCGAAGTGGCACCGGATGACGACGGCTCTTCCCGCGCAATCGGAACGAAGAATATTTCCGCGCCATCGGGTTCGGGTCGCCGTGGTTTGGCGCATGCGCGAGGATGCTCCCGTCACGGCCGAAATCTGCGACCTTTCATCGCAAGGCATGTTCGTGGTGGCAACCAGCGCCCTGCCAGACGATGTCGGCACCGGCGATCCCACGCAGATTGCACTCACGACGGCCGCGGGCTCGGCGACGCTCACCGGGCTCGTGCGCTGGCGTGGCTTTCATCCGCTGCATCAATCCATCGGCTGCGGCATTCTTCTCGATGAAGCGAGCGCCGCGATGCTCAAGCGTCTCTTTCCCCATCTTCCGCTCTGAAAAAAAAACGCCGACCCACGGCCGGCGTTTTTTCTCCGCGCTTCGCTGTCGCGCTACTTCTTGATCTCGAGCAGCTCGATGTCGAAGACGAGCATGCCGTACGGGCGGCCCGGATTGGGCTCGTCGCCGTAAGCGAGCTTGCCCGGAATCCAGAAGCGCGTCTTTTCACCCTCGACCATGAGCTGCACGCCCTCGGTCCATCCCTTGATCACGCCCGAGAGCGGGAACTCGGCGGGCTGACCGCGCATGACCGAGCTGTCGAAGCGCTTGCCGTCGGTGGTCCAGCCCGTGTAGTGGACCTTCACCACGTCCGAGGCTTTGGGGTGAACTTTGCCCTTGCCCTTGCCGAGCACGCGGTAAGCGAGGCCGGACTCCGTCTTCTTCGCGTTCTTGGGCGCTGCCGCCACGTCGGTGGGAACGGCCGGGGCGGGCGGAGCCTTGGTGATGCCGAGCAGCTCCACGTCGAAGACGAGCGTGCCCGACGGTCCGCCCGGGCGGCGAGGCGTATTGCCATAGGCAAGCTCGGCCGGGATCCAGAAGCGGCGCTTTTCGCCCTCGACCATCAATTGGAGACCTTCGGTCCAACCCTTGATCACGTGGTCGAGAGGAAACTCGGCGGGCTGTCCGCGGACCACCGAGCTGTCGAACATTTTTCCGTCGGTCATCCAGCCCGTGTAGTGGACCTTGACCGTGTCTTCGGCACCAGGGTGGACCGTTCCAGTCCCCTTTTGCTGCACTTTCGACGCCAAACCCGACGCCGTCTTTTCGGCATCGGCAGGTGCGGCGGCCACATCGGCGGGAGCAGGAATGCCTTTGGGCTCCTCCGGCGCCTTGGGCGCAGCAGGAGGCGGAGGCGGAGGCGGAGCGGCCGGCTTCACTGCTTCTTTCTTGCACGAGCAGACGAGCGCGGCCAGGAGCATGAGGGTCGAGATGGTTCGCATGCCCGCAATTTCGGCCGGTTACCGGCCCCCTGTCAACATCCGCGCGGACGATTGAGTCGTGTTGTCACTCTCTTGCGGCTAATCTTGCGGCATGCCCTTGTTCCAAAAGCCGGCGAGCACCGACGAGGAATTCTCGGCCAGCCGCCCGCTCGACATCACTCCCGCCGAGGTCGCCACCTTCGAAGAAGAGACGTGGTATCGGCGCGCGTTTCGTGGCGAACAGGCGCCCCAGCTCACGGTGCGCGCCGTTTTACTGGGCTCGCTCCTCGGCTTCCTGCTCGCCTTCACAAATCTGTACGTCGGGCTCAAGACAGGCTGGGGCTTGGGCGTCGCCATTACGGCGTGCATTGTTTCGTTTTCGCTGTGGAACCTTTGTTTGCGCCTCGGCATCGCGCGCTCGCCGCTTTCGATTCTCGAAAGCAATTGCATGCAGTCCACCGCATCGGCGGCCGGCTACTCGACGGGGAGCACCATGGTCTCCGCCACGCCGGCTCTGCTTGTCCTCAGCGTGACCGCCAACAATCCGGCGGGCCATCATCTGCCGTGGCCGGTGCTGGCGGGTTGGACGTTCTTCCTCGCACTCTTGGGCGTAGCGCTGGCGATTCCCATGAAACGCACGATGATCAATCGAGAGAAACTGCGCTTTCCCTCGGGCATCGCCGCCGCGGTGACGTTGCAGTCGCTCTACAGCCAGGGCAAGGAAGCCGCCGCCAAGGCCAAGGCACTTTTCTATGCAGCGCTCGTCGCCGCTATTCCGCCAGTCGTCATGGATATCCCGTTCAAGCAGGCGACGCCCGCGCGGCCGACCAAGGGCCTGCTGCCGGACACGTCGACGATCTTCGATTGGCTTCCCGTGCGCGGGAAGGATCCGCAGACCGGCGCTGCGTACCACGCCAGCGACTGGAACTTCGTCCTCGACAACAAGCTGGTCATGGTCGCCGCCGGCGCGCTGACGGGACCACGCATCTGCTTTTCGATGGTGCTGGGCGGGCTCCTTCTCATGTATTTCGTCGGCCCGGCCGCCGTCGCGAGCGGCGCCGCCCGCAGCGCCGGCCGAGCCTGGCGTGACATCGGCGTTTGGATTGGCGCACCGATGATGATCGCGGGTGGCCTGGTGGCCTTCTTGGCGCAGTGGCGCACCATCGCGCGCGCCCTGGCCGGCATTGGCCGCAGCACGCGCGCCCCGTACGCTACGGCCGAGGTGCCGGGCTCATGGTTCGTCGGCCTGGCGCTGGTCGCCACCATCGGTACCCTCGTGCTCGGCCACACCCAATTCTTCATCCCGTGGCACCTCGGACTGGCCGCCGTGCTGCTCACCTTCTTCCTTTCGCTGGTCGCCTGTCGAGCAACCGGCGAGTCGGACATCACACCCATCGGTGCGATGGGAAAGATCACCCAGCTCGTCTACGGCGTGCTCATTCCGCAAAACGCCACGGCCAACCTGATGACCGCGTCCATTACGGCCAATGCGGCGGCATCCAGCGCCGACCTGCTGACCGATCTGAAATCAGGCTACCTGCTCGGCGCGCATCCGCGACGCCAGTTCATCGCCCAGCTTGCCGGCGTGTTCGCGGGCACGGCAGCGACGGTCATCGGCTTTCACGTTCTCGTCCCCGACGCTACGGCGCTTACGGGCAGCGGTGGATCCCAGCCCGCGTTTGCGGCGCCGAGCATGCAGGTTTGGCTGGCCGTCGCCAGGCTCTTCCAGGAAGGCGTCGGTCACATGCACGCGATGGCGCGAACCGGAATCGCATGGGGGCTGGGCGCAGGCGCTCTGCTCGCAACGCTGGAGCTCCTTCTCCCCAAGCACCGCCGCTGGATTCCCTCGCCCGTCGGTATCGGGCTCGGTTTCATCCTGCCCTTCTTCAACCCATTCTCGATGTTGCTCGGCGCGGTGGCCGCGTGGCTGTGGTCGCGCCAAAACCACGCCCACGCCGACCGCTACGTCGTCCCCGTTTCCTCGGGCATCATCGCGGGCGAATCGATCGTCAGCGTGGCCATCGCGCTCGTCAACAATCTCCTGCTCAAGCACTAGGCAAGCCAGGAATGAGGCAGGAGATCGTCGCGCGAGCTTCTTCAGATCTTGCCGACCAGGTTGATGCCAGGCTTGAGCGTGGCGGCGCCGGGCGTCCACTTGGCGGGACAGACTTCGCCGTCGTGCGTGGCCACGAACTGCGCGGCCTGGACCTTGCGCACCAGCTCCTCGGCGTTGCGACCGATGCCGTTGTCGTGCATTTCAGCGATCTTGATCTTACCCTCGGGATTCACGACGAAGGTCCCGCGATAGGCCATGCCGTCCGAGTCGATGTACACGCCGAAGGCGCGGCTCAAGGCACCCGTCGGATCCGCCAGCATGGGGAACTTGATCTTCTTGATGGTGTCCGAGGCGTCGTGCCACGCTTTGTGGACGAAGTGCGTGTCCGTGCTGACGGCATAAACCTCGACGCCGAGTCCCTTCAGCTTCTCGTACTTGTCGGCCATATCGCCGAGCTCGGTCGGGCAGACGAACGTGAAGTCGGCCGGGTAGAAGAAGAATATCGACCACTTGCCCTTCAGGTCTGCGTTACTGACCGTCTTGAAATCGCCGTTTTGAAACGACTGGACGCTGAACTCGGGAATCTGAGAATTGATGATACTGGCCATCGGTGTCTCCTTGTTTGCCCATAGGATGCTGAAAGTCCGGGCACGTTTCGCGCTTCGAAGGCAAACGGGCCCGCGCCACGAGCCGCGGTGGCTGCCCAGCTCGTGAAGCCCCATATCGCGTCGGGCTCGAACAGCGATGGGCGACGTGGCCACGCCCGACGAGAACGCTTTTCGCCCAATTCGGTCCGGTATAGCCAGATCCGACCGAGGATTTCCATGCGAGACAGGCGCCGGCAACGATGTGTGGAATTGGCGAGGCGCTCTTCGCGGCTGGTACGGCGCAACCGAAAACTTGGTACCATGGAACTGTGATCGTCGCTGGTACAACGCCATCGCGCCTTGCCGTGCTCGCCGGGCTGCTTGCCTCGGGAGCCATGGTGGCGTGCGGAAATCCGCGGACCCAAACTCTCGGTGCGGGCGGCGCAACCGCAACGGGAGGAGGGCCCGGCAGCGGCGGCACGAGCGGCAGAGTCAGCCTAGCGGGATCAGGTGGATCAAGCCTCGACGGCGGCGCGAGCGGTACGGGCGGCATCGCCGTCGGCGGCAGCTCCGGCAGTGGCGGGATCCTGGCAACCGGGGGTACCAGCAAGAGCACCGTGGATGCAGCCAGCGTAGGCGGACAGCCGGACGGCGCTGGCGCCTCTGGCAATGGCAACGGCGGCCGTGGTACGGGAGGGACGGCTGGTACCGGGGGCGCCTTCGCAATCGACGCGAGCGGAGCTGCCGACCGGCCCACCATTGTCGCCGGCCCCGGCGCGACGCTGGTGAAGGTCGACGCCAACACGAAGCACCAGACCTTCGAAGGCTGGGGAACCAGCCTGGCTTGGTGGGCCTACGAAATTGGCGGATGGTCCAGCACGAAGAAGAATCAGTTTCTCGACCAACTCGTGGATCCGGTCAATGGACTTGGCTACAGCATCTTCCGCTACAACATCGGCGGCGGCGACGCACCCTCGCACAATCACATGGACGCCAACCGGGAAATGCCCGGCTTCCAGTCGAGCAGTGGCACGTGGGACTGGAACGCCGACGCGCGACAGACATCGGTGCTAAGCCGTCTCGCCTCGACCGGCAAGAACGTCATCATCGAAGCTTTCTCCAACTCGCCGCCCTATTGGATGACCAAGAGCGGCTGTGCCTCCGGAAACACCGACGGCTCGAGCAACCTGAAGGACGATTCGTACGATACGTTCGCTTCCTATTTGGTTACCGTCGCCAAGCACTACCGCGACGTGGTTGGCATTCCGTTTCGAACCATCGAGCCCATGAATGAGCCCAACGCCAATTGGTGGAAGGCCAATGGCAGCCAAGAGGGCTGTCACTTCAGCGCCAGCAATCAGCAACAAATCGTCAAGGCTGTTGCCACCGCACTGTCCGCGCAGGGAATCACCGACACGCAAGTCAGCGCTTCCGACGAGAACAGCATGGACGACGCTTACAGCATCTTGAGCGGCTACGACACCGCATCGATGGCGGCCCTGGGACAGCTCAATGTCCACTCGTACGCTGGCTCGAAGCGCACGCAGCTTCATACCCTTGCCGTTAGCAAAGGCAAGCGCCTATGGCAGTCGGAAAGCGGCCCGCTCAGCGTGACGCTGTCGACGAGTACCGATGCTGCCATTTTCATGGCAGGGCGGATCATCCAGGATTTGCGCGAGCTGGAACCGCAGGCCTGGATTGAGTGGCAAGTCGTGGATCCCGGGGTGACGTGGACCAGCTTCACGGTGAACGATTCGCAAGAAACGTGGCAGCCCGTCAAGCGCTTCTATGGGCAAGCTGCCTTCAGTCGATTCATCCGTCCTGGTGCTGTATTCGTCGACATCGACAACACGAACATGGTTGCCGCCCTCGCCAGCGACGGTTCGACGGTGACCCTTGTCGTGCGCAACGGTGATACCTCCGGCAGCAAGAGCTTCACCTTCGACCTCACGTCGTTGCCCTCGGTCGGAGCCAAGGTCGACGTCTACCGAACATCCGCCAGCGAAGACCTGGCGAATCTTTCCGCCCTGCCGGTGCAGAACTGGAGCTTCACCGCCACCGTGCCGGCGTACTCCATCACAACGTACGTCGTTGCACTTCAGTAGCGAACCGCGGCCCTCGCGAAATACGCTCAGGGCACGATGGCATTGCGCTTGGTCGTGCAGAGGCTCTTGCCGTTCTCCGGACCATTGTCGCATTCTTCGCCAAACTGACTGTCCACGTGGCCGTCACCACAATAGTGAGGCAGTCGGCAGCTAGGCAAACAGCCGCTGGTCTGGCCGTACTTCGCAACATTGGCGCCATCATCACATTCTTCGCCGGCATCCGTGTCGACATGGCCATCGCCACAATGCAGGCCGAACACACATTTGGTCGTGCAACCGCCGTAGACTGTGTCGGAGTTGGCCGCGCCATTGTCACAAGTATCGTGTCGCGCGGGAGTGGCCGCGAAATGAATCACGGCCTTTCGGCTTCGCCGAAGGTCACGCCACTGTGAGCACCGTCGACAAGGTCAAGCCGTTGCCAGAGACACACTACCCGACAGTGTGCGCAGAGTATCCCTCCACAGACTCACCCGAGAGACCCTGGCGCTGGAAGTGGTTCCTTGCAGCGCACCGGCCGGCGGTCCTGGCCGCCGCCGGTCGTGGGCACCGCTAGCGGTGCCCACCGCCATGACCGCCACCGAAGCCGTGGCCGCCACCGAAGCTGTGTCCACCACCAAAGCTGTGCCCGCCGCCACCGCCGAAGCCGCCGTGGGCTCCGCCACCGAAGTGCGAACCTCCGCCGAAATTCGAGTGGCCGACGAAGCCGGCGCGGGCACCGCCACCGAAACGCGGGCCGCCGGCAAATCCACCGCGAGCTCCACCGCGGTAGCCGCCCCCGAAGCGCGGACCTCCGCCCCACGCGCGCCCGCCGCCGTGCCCGTAACCCCAGCCATGTCCGTAGCCCCCGCCGCGATAACCGCCCCAACGGTAGCCGGCATGATAGAGACCGCGGTACCAACCGAAGCCGAACGCCCCGTTGACGCCGAAGTATGGATACGCGCCCCATCCCCAAAGCCATGGAGCCGCAAGCCACGACCATCCGTAGCTCGGGTAATAGACATACGCGTACGGGTTCGCATCATAGCTCGTTCCCTCGTAGACGTATTGGTCTCCGTACGGCATCCACACCCAGCCGTATTGTTCGGTGTAGACCCACTGACCGCCGCCTGCACCAGCAGCCGTCGGCGCCGGCTGCGCCTGCGCTTGGACCTGCGCCTGAGACCGAGCCGGCAGAACAGGCGGCTGCGCCGGGGGAGCCGGGGGCATCATCGTCGGCTGCGGCGTCGGCGGCTGAACCGGAGTCGGTGCCGCGGCGGTTTGCTCGTCATACCCGACATTGTCGTCGGCGCGAGCAACGCCGACGCTCGCGAAGAGCGTTCCTAGAAGAGCAATCCCTCGAATAGTCATGACAGCACCTCGTTCTGATGTGGAGCAAAGCAACCTACGTGCCGTCCAGTCAATCCGGAAAAAGGAACGAAAATGCCCAAACTTCGAGAGAATTCTCGACGACGCTTGCGCCATTCCACCCCACGAGTGCAATGACGGTGGCGCACTTCGCCCGCTGTGAACACGATTCACACCACGAACGCCCGTCACGATGCACATCACCACAGCTCCGGGACGCGGTCCGGCTGCGACATTTCTGGTTTTGCCTTTTCCTGTGTCACTATGGTCGAGCGTCGTGTCGGAACGGACAGTGTGGAAAAATCATGAAGAACGAGTTTGAAATGCAAACCCTTGAAGAGCTTCGATGCCCTCCTCCATTCGGGCGCCGTTGGACAGAGGCCACCTTCACCCGCGCGACTCTCCTTGTCCTCGCCCTTGTGCCCGCTTGCGGCAGCTCCAGCGAGTCGCCCGCGCCCGTTGATGCGGCCAGCGCCGAAGCTGCCAGTGCAATCGATAGCGGTGGCCCTACCAAGGGTAGCGGCGATGGCCCGGTCGCGGCTTGCGGTTGCGACCATGCAGCGTCGCTGTGTGAGAAGCTCGACACGTGCGCGCCTTTTCTCGTCAAAGTCATTTATGGCGATGCCGCCAGCTGCGCCGATCGCCTGACCAAGGCGTGCACCGAGCAATGCAAGTCCCCCGGCAGCGGCATGACCGAGACGTCGATTTTGGCCTGTGAAGCAGCACTGTCCACAGCGTCGTGCACCGACGTGTTCACCAACGCCATCGCAGCGTGCAGCTTCCGCGGCACTCTCGCCCACGGTGAGGTTTGCGGCGACAGCAGCCAGTGCGCCAGCGGCTTCTGCTCGCACGGCGGCAACCTGTGCGGTGCCTGTGCGGCGAAAGGTGCGGCCGGCGCGGCGTGCCCGTCGGCAAGCAACGATGAATGTCAAACCGGTCTCGTGTGCAGTCAGGGGAAAATCTGCGCGCCATCTGCGGTGCTCGGTGGTGCCTGCGATGACAACACGCAGCCGTGCCCAACCGGAATGTTCTGCACGTCGGCCAAGACCTGCGCGGCGACCGTGGCCACGGGTGCCGATTGCCCTGGCTCGTACCTGAACCTCGAGAACGGCACGCTCTGCTCTGGCAAGGGCAGCGCGAGCAATCCCCAGACAGCGAAGCAGATCGGGACCGCTCCCGTCGGTGCGCCCTGCGGACTTGCACCCGGCGACAATGCCGGCCCAACCCTTTGTGCGCCGGGCTCCGTCGGTGCCTGCACCTTGGTTTCAGGCGGAATCGCGCTCTTTGGAATTCCCACCAAGGGCATCTGTGCAGGGGAAATACCCGACGACTACCCCTGCCAGACCGACGACAACTGCCAAGCCGGAGCGCTCTGTATCAGCAACCTATGTAAAATTCCGTCGGGCCGCTACTGCGAGTAGCGTTTTCGCCACAAGTCGGCCATGAACTCCAGGACCTCGGCGCCCTGAAGAGGACCGCTGTGCGCCGAGCTCCGATGGACGGATAGGAAATCCGCGCCCAGCCCGTCCATGCGATCGGCGTTGAGCTCTACCCCGCGCACCCTCCGCTCGCGCTCGTCCAACTCGGCCAACTGGCGCTCGCGTTCGCGCTCGAGACCGCCGCGTTCGACGAACTCGATCACCGCGGCCAGCTCGCCAGCGTCGAACCAGATGCCATCGGCCTTGCAAACGTCGACGACGACCCCCGAGATGCGCGCGAACGCTTGCCGATTCATCGACTTGCCGCAGACCGGGCAGAACAAATAACGAACCACGGTTTCGGCCGTGAGCGCGCGCCTCGGAAGGTGCAAGCGCAGGTTCGTCGGCATATCACGGGCAGCAACCAGACGGTCCATGGTTTGCGGCGCGAGAAAGAGCCCGCCGCAAGCATCGCACTCTTCGACGCCAAGATCGCCATAGGTGCGCGCCTTCAGCTCGGCCTTGCAGCGCGGGCAACCATACGCCGCGGCAGATCCGCTCGCCTCCGAGGACACGAGAACGAGACCACAGGCCTGACAGTGGGCCGCGCCGGCAAGGTTCCAGGCAAGGCAAGCGGCGCATCGGCAAGTCGCCAGCGTCGATGCGCAATAGGGACAAGCGCGCACGCCGACCGCCAGCGATCCGCCGCACGTCGGACACAGAATGGCTTTCGCCTCGGCGGAAGAGACGCCACATCGACACGGCCGCGCCGGCGACTCTTTGGGCGGGTCGACGATGCCCCCGCACGCGAGACAGACGATGTCGTCAGGCATGGCAGCGGTCACAGCGCCGAGCGATGGCTATCTTCGATGGGCGTGCCGGCTTCGATGCGCATCGGGGCGCTGTGGTGGCGAACCGCCTTGCTGGCGTCGAGGCACGCTCGCCCAAAAGGCTTCTCGATGCGCGACCACAACTCGTCTTCGGCATCGGCGTAAAGCTTGCGCCTGCTGCCCGTGAACTTCACCGAGGTGATCTTCTGACCGCTCACCCCGCTCCGCAGATCGATGGTGAGCGTCGATTGATCCTTGCCCACGTCTTTCAGATGACCGTGGATATACAGCGCCAGATCGAGCGCAGCGCCCATATCGCGGTATTGCACGACGGTGTCCGGCGCGCGCAAGTTGGTGGATAGCTCGCGGACCTTGGGACGAAGGACTTTGATGATCTGCGCACGAATCTCATCGGTGCTGTCACCGCGGAACTCCAGGACGGCGACCTTGCTGGCCGACATTGCCTCGGCGGTCTCCCGCTCGCGATCTGCCTGCGCCGTGGTCTTGCTGCGAGAAGGTGTCTTGCTCTTACCGTGGGACTTGCGCGCGGCTGCGCTCGCCGTAACCGGCAGCGCGAGAGCAGCGGTGAGAACGAGTGACAGGAGTCGGCGCGCCCGCGTGCTCCTGCAAACAAACGAACCACGCTCGGCTTGCGCCGCACAGGCGGCCCGACGCAATGAATCCGGAACCAGCTGGCTGAGCATCCAATATTTTTACCCGTTTTTCGATCGACCTGACGTGAAAAGATGATAGCCAAACCGTCCGCATGGACGCAGTCAAGCACATGGGCGAGCAGTCGATCGGCAGGCTGCTGCTCCGCTACTCTCTTCCAACGATCGCTGGTTTCGTAGCCAACGCCCTTTATCAGTTCGTGGACCGTATCATCGTCGGTCGCGGGGTCGGCACCGACGGCATGGCCGCGGTCACCTCGGCGTTTCCGCTGTCCATCGCCGCCATGGCGCTTGGACTCCTGCTCGGCACCGGCACTGGCAACCGCATCTCGGTCCTTCTCGGTCAGCACAATGCCGAAGGCGCCGAGCGCGTGCTGGGCCAGGGGCTGCGACTCGCCCTCGTCCTGGGCGTCGCGCTTGCCATCATCACGTGGCTCTTCACGCGCCCGCTGCTTCTCGCGTGTGGAGCGACGCCGCGCCTGTTGCCGATGGCCATTCCCTTCGCGCGCATCGGTGCCGGCGGCCAAATCTTTCTTATCGCCCTCATTTCGATGGGCAACATCTTGCGCGTTCAAGGACGCCCGATGCTCGGCCTGCTCATTATGCTGTCGAGTAATGTGCTCAACGTCGCGCTGGCCTACATCGCCGTCTTTATCTTGCGCCTGGGCGTGACCGGCACAGCCCTTGCGACGGCCATCTCTCAGATCGCCGGTTGTCTGACCGTCATCGCGATCGTGCAGAGCAAATCGAGCGTGCTGCACATCCGCCGCGCGTATTTGAAAAGCGATCGAACGCTCGCGCGCTCGATCCTCGTGCTGGGCGCGCCGTTCGGTCTCATGCAGGTGCTGGCGACCTTCGTATTTCTTGCCGCCAACCACGGCGCTGGCGGCCAGGCTGGACCACGCGGTGTTGCCGCGTTCGGCGTCCTCAACACGGTGGCGATGATGCTCATCTATCCCCCACTGGGCGTCATGCAAGCCATGATGCCGCTTGTCGGGTTCAACAAAGGCGCGGGACAGATGGCGCGCGTACGAGGGATTTTGGTGCGCGTGCTCTGCGCGACGACGCTGATGGGCCTTCTCTTCGCGATCCTTATCGCAGCCCTTCCGGGCCCCTTGGCCGGGCTCTTCAGCAAGACGGATCCCGAGCTCGTCGACATGGTTCGCCGCGGCCTGCCCTGGTTCGTCGTTCCGATCTCGCTCTTCGGCGTGACCGGGACCATGGCCCACTATTTCTTGAGCGTGCACCAGCCCCGCAACGCCGCCGTTCTCTTGCTCGGCCGCCAGTTGTTGGTCATTCCCTTGTTCGTGGTGTTGCCGCGCGTGCTTGGTTTTTCCGGCATCTACGTGGTCGGCCCCATTGCCGACACGTTGTTTCTCGTGGTCGCCGCAACCATGATGGTGCGTGAGCTCGCGAAGCTGCGGCCCGCGACGTAGTCGTGTGATTTGGCCCGCGCTTTGCAGCTCTTGCCGGCATGAAGAAACGCTTGTTATTGGTGCTCCTCATCGTCGTCGAGTTGGGTGGCTGTTACGCGGGCGCGCGCGGGTGCGGCTGGGGACCCCATCACCACGAGCACCACGAGGGCCAGCGCGGCGGCTGCGGGTGCGCGTGCGGGGTCTGACGCAACTTTCTGTTACGGTCGCGCCAGGAAGGTCGCGCTAGGTTTCCCGAATGCAACACTCCCTAGCGTTCCTTCTTCTGACTACGTCCTCAGAATTCTCGGCAAAACTGCCGATGCCTCTGAGAAAACAGCAATAAAATCACGCTGAACACACACTGCGGCAAGCGCGCGAACATTTGCGATCAGCTTTCGCTGCTCCGGTACACTCTAAAAACGTGAGCAAGGTTGTCCGACTTCCGACGCCGCCCCTGCCCGCCAACGATGCGAGCAAGGAAGACGATGCGCGCCTTCTGCAGGGCCTGCGCGAGCGCGAGCCGTGGGCAGCTGCGGTCATCGTCGATCGCTACATCGACCACGTCCGCCACGTGCTCGTGCGCGTGATGGGCGTGGGCGAGCGCGAGCTGGATGACTTGGTTCAGGAAGTGTTCACGCGCGCCTTGGCCGGCGTGCACCAGCTTTCTTTTGCCGGCGCCTTGAAGTCGTGGCTCACCAGCATCGCGGTCTTCACGGGGCGCGAGACCATTCGTCGGCGTTCGCGCTGGCGGTGGCTGCATTTCACGGCCGATCCGCCCGAGCGCGAGGCTCCGCATGCTTCGCCGGAAATCAGCGAGGCGGCTCACGTCGTCTACGCCATGCTTGACCAACTGCCAGTCAATGAGCGCATCGTCTTCGCACTGCACGCCATCGACGGTATGGCCGCGCACGAAGTCGCCGCCGCCTGCGGCGTGTCGGTTCCTACCGTGCGGCGGCGATTGGCTCGGGCCGAGCGCCGCTTTTACGCTCTCGCGGCAAAGCACGAAGCACTCTCAGCGTGGGTGAGCCAGTCATGCCAGTCATGAACGAAGAGAATCTCCAACTGCACGAAGCCCTGCGCACCCTCGCAGCGGATCAGGATTTGGCACTGGCGCAAATGCCGCGCGCCACCGATGCGATTGCCGAGGAAGCCATGCGCCGAGCGTGGACCAAGCGGACCAAGCACCGCAGGCCGCTCCTCCCCTATTTCGCGGTGGCCGGATTGGCGGGCGCCGCTGCATTTGCCGTTGCCTTCCTCATTCTGCGCTCGGGTCGTAAGGATCTTCACTTCGAAGTCGCGGGTCGCGCCGGGCAAGCGGGCGCATCGGTAACCGCGGTGGCAGGTACGCCTCTTCCGTTGCAATTCTCCGACGGCTCGAAGCTCGTGTTCGAGCCGGGTGCCCAGGCTCGCGTCAGTCGGCTGACCGACAACGGTGCCGAGCTCTTGCTGGAGGCAGGCCGTCTCGTGGCCGATGTCCGCCATACCGGCGAGGCACACTGGTCAGTCAGCGCCGGCCCCTTCAAGGTGCTAGTCACCGGAACGCGCTTCGCTGCCGAATGGGTTCCCGCCACACGCAAGCTGTCAGTCGAAATGTTCGAGGGCAGCGTACTCGTCGAAGGACCGTCGCTGGGGGCTGGGCTTGCTTTGCGAGCCGGCGAGACGCTTGAAGTGGGCGCATCCTCGCTCGCGGTTGTCACCCGAACCGTCAAGGCCAAAGAAGCGGCGCCCCTTGCACCACCGGTCGCTTCCGAGCCCCGGCCTGCCCCTGCGAGCATCCCGGCGAATCCCAGCCCGAGTGCAACACTGCCGTCGGAAAATCCGGCGCCCACGCCCGAGACCACACCGCAACGACCGCTGTCCACGTGGACGGATTGGGCTGAAAGTGGCCGTTATGGTGAAGCACTGAAAGCTGCCGAGCGCGAGGGCTTCGCTCGTTTGTGCGCAGAGCTGGATGCCGAACAATTGCTGGCATTGGGCGATGCCGCTCGCTACGCCTCGTCGCCGAGCCGCGCGCGGCAGGCCTTTCAGTCCCTGGTTCGGCGTTTTCCCCGGGATCAACGCTCGCTCGATGCGCGGTTTGCGCTCGGCCGCCTGGAGTCGGAAGTCGGTGATCCCCAGGTTGCGGCTCGCTGGTTCGAACGCTATCTGACGACTGCGCGCAAGCCGCCGCTGGCCGAAGAAGCTGCCGGACGCTTGGTCGAGATTTACGATCACATCGGCGACCGACCGGCAGCCACGCGAGCGGCGGGCGCCTATCTTGAACGACATCCGGGCGGTCCCCGCGCGGGGCTCGCCCGTAAAGTCTTAGCATCGCAGCCAGCCGCCGATCTGGAGCGTTAGTGGTCCCGAGACCGGCGAGCATCTTCGCGGTGAGGGCCGCGACCGTCGCAGTCCTCGTGGTTCTTCTGGTTCTCGGTTTGCCTTTGCCAGTGAATGCCCGCTCGGACCATCCCGCAAAGCGGAGAGTCTCTCAGGTCAGCAGTTCCGAACCCAAACGAGTCGTCGTCAGCGAGGGGGAAGGCAAGACCGCGCGCCTGCTCAGCGAGCTCGAACAAGAGCTGAAGGCTTCCTCCTACGTCGTCATTCGCGTGCCCAAGGTCGCCTTCGAGCCGGAAGCCATGCTCAAGACGTTGCAGGAGGCGCAAGCGTCGCGCGGCATCTTACTTTCGGATGACGGCAAGACGGTCATGGTGCTGTCCGCAACGCCAACGGGCTCGCTGCGCGTCTATGCCGAGTATTCGCTGAACCATGAAAATCGGCTGGCACGCCGACGGCAGTGGATCGCCTTGGTCGAGCGCATGCGTGTCTCCATGGAAGAAGAACAAAACGCCGACCGCAAAGAGGAGCAACCGGCCGAGCCTTCCGGTGAAACGAGCGCTTCGCCATGGCGGACCGCCGATATGGGCCCGATTGAATTGGCCGAGCCGCCAGACGAGACGCCCGCCGAGCGACGCGTGACGGGCGCCGTCGAGCAAGCCAGCGACGGGCTCGGCGCCAGCGTGGCGCTCGGTTATATTACTGGTCGCACCGGTCTGACCAGTCACCTCCTCCTGACCGGACACCACCATCTGACCCCGCGGGTCAGCCTGGTAGCGCAGGCTCTGTGGCCCATGGTGCAGGGTTCGCTGGATGACATGCACTCGCGCGTGTGGAGCTTTATCGGTGCTTTCGGCCTGATGGCCGAACCAGCACGCCCATCGGCACGAATCAATCCCTACCTCGGATTGACGGTGGGGATGCAATTCCTGCTGGCGTACGTCGACCGATCCAACCAAGCCATCACCGATGTCTATCGCGTGGCCAGCCTGACCGTCGATAGTCAGCTTGGCATTCGCGTGCGCGTTCATGCAAGCACCTGGTTGACCGTTCAAGCATCCGTCGGGCGAGCGATTGCGCTGGAGACTGAATCGGGTGACATAACCCAGAGTCTCGCCGACACGTGGGGCTTTCGCGCCGCCGTCGGATTGTTGATGGCTTTCTGATCAGCGCCGTCGCTGCGTGAACACTTTGCGATCAGCCTTTCGCGGAGTGGTCCATGCTGCAATCGATCTTCGTTCCTCTTCCCCCGCCGTAAGCCCGGCGCTACCATGGCGCGTTTTCGTAACCGCCACCGTCAGACGAAGGAATCATTTCGTGAAGTCAGGCAGCAAGCTCGAACGCGTTCTCGAAAGCGGGCAGTTCGCCGTCACCGCCGAGGCAGGTCCCCCGCGCGGCAGCCAAGCCGCGGTCCTGCTGAGAAAGGGTGAGTTGCTGAGGTCGAGCTGCGATGCCGTCAACGTGACCGACAACCAGATCGCGATAGTGCGCATGTCCAGCCTGGCCGGCTGCGTGCTCGTCAAGCAGGCGGGCGCCGAGCCAGTGTTGCAGCTAGCGTTGCGCGATCGCAATCGGCTGGCGCTGCAAAGCGATCTCCTCGGCGCGGCGGCGCTCGGAATTCGCAACGTCCTTTGCCTGGCTGGCGACCATCAGCAACTTGGCAATCATCCATCATCGATGGGCGTTTACGACATCGATCCGATTCACCTCGTGCAGATGGTGAAAAGGCTGCGCGACGAGCGCGCGCTCATGAACGGCACGAGCATCAGCGGGGAGGTGCCCATGTACATCGGTGCCGTGACCAATCCAGCCCTCGACAGCACCGGCATGGCGATGCTTGCCCTGCGCAAGAAAATTGCCGCGGGCGCGGACTTCATTCAAACCCAGGCGGTCTTCGACGTGCCGAGCTTCCGCGCCTGGATGGAAGAGGTGTGCAAGCAGGGGCTCCACCAAAAAGCCCACATCCTGCCCAGCGTGCTGCCCATCAAGTCGCTGGAGATGGCCCGGCGGATGCGCGAAGGCATTCCCGGCCTGCGCATTCCCGAAGAGCTTGTTTTGCGCATGGAAAAGGCCGCCGATGCCAGCGAGGTCGGAGCCCGCTTCGCCGTCGAGCTGATCGATCAGATCCGCGCCACGCCCGGAGCTCACGGCGTGCACATCATGGCCGTCGCCTGGGAAGAGGCAGTCCCGCGCATCGCCCAGCAAGCGGGACTTCTCCCGCGGCCGGCATGAAACGAAATGCTACACTCCTGCCCACCAAGGACACCATGAGCTCACTCATTCTTGACGGAAAAGTACTCGCAAAACTCGTCGAAAACGACCTCAAGCCGCGCGTGGCCGCCCTGCAGGCGCGCACCGGGCACCAGCCCATCCTGGCGACGATTCTGGTCGGTGAAGATCCGGCGTCGGCGACCTACGTGACCATGAAAGGCAACGCCTGCAAGCGCGTGGGCATGGATTCGCTGCGCGTGCACATGCCGGCCGACACCACGACCGCCACGCTGATGGCCAAAATCGCCGAGCTCAACGCCAACCCCGACGTGCACGGCATTCTGCTGCAGCACCCAGTGCCCAAGCAAATCGACGAACGTGCCTGTTTCGAGGCCATCGAGGCCCGCAAGGACGTCGACGGCGTGGGTTGCCTCGGCTTTGGCCGCATGGCCATGGGCCTGCCGGCCTTCGGCAGCTGCACACCCGCCGGAATCATGCACATCCTTCGCCACTACGGCATTGCGCTCAAAGGCCAGCGTACTTTGGTGGTCGGCCGTAGCCCGATCCTCGGCAAGCCCATGGCCGCTATGCTGGTCAACGCCGATGCGACGGTGATGGTCGCGCATTCGCGCTCGCTCGATTTGCCCTCGCTGGTCGGCTGGGCCGACATCGTCGTCGGTGCGGTCGGCAAGCCCGAGCTCATCAAAACAGCGTGGCTGCGCGACGGCGCCGTCGTCGTGGACGCTGGCTATCACCCCGGCGGCATCGGCGACGTGGAGAAAGCTGGCCTGCCGGAAAAAACCTCGGCCTACACGCCAGTGCCCGGCGGCGTCGGTCCCATGACCATCGCCACGCTGATTCGGCAAACCGTCGAGAGCGCTGAAAGCTTCCTGGCCAAGTAGGCGCGCTCAAACGCGTGGGGAGCCGCCGAGCTCTCGGGACCTACGCAGGCCCTGCCCCAGCCCCTCGGGCCTGCGGCCCTCGCCCTCGTCGGCGCGGACCATCGCGCGTGGCCGAGCGTAGCGAGGGGGTGGCAGGGCGGGCGGTAGGTGCCACGGGTTTGGAAACCCTTTGAGGGTTTCCATTAGTAAGAGGGGATGTAGCCCTTCGGTGAATCGAGCAGCCAGAATCCCTGCATGAAGCCCGCGCTGATTCGGCCGGGCAGCCCGGCGTGCGTGTACGGCCCGTCCTGCGTCGCGATGGCCCAGTCAATGCGCAAGACCGACGAGGCGATCTGCGGAATCAGCCAGCGGAAACCCACGCCGAAATCGTGGTGCGGAGTGAGGCTACCGAACGATTCGGCGGCATCTCCCACGTCGTAAAAGGCGAGCGCACCAAAACGCTGCGAGTGGACGGCGAGCGGACGGCTGCGGATCTCGGCGTGAGCCACCGCCTGACTCGTGCCTTGGAATTCGCCAATCTGGTAGCCGCGCAGCCCACTGTCACCGCCCAGATAGAAGCGTGTCCGATAGGTGTCGGCTTGGACCGCATCGGCAGCCGCCGACAGCACCAAGCGCGCGGCGCCGGCAATCGGCGGCGAGGCGAAGTGGAGGAGCGCCGACAGCCGCTCGTCGATGAGGCGTCCGGCTCGGTCACGCGCAGAGATCTGCACCTGAGCCACGCCGAACCCCGTGCCCCAGGGCGCAACGCCCCAGCTTGCCGTCACACTCATGGGGTAGGCAAGAAAGTCGGCACCAAGCGCGGGCAGTCCCGCGGCGAGCTCGACGGCGACGAGAGGCCCGAGCCGGTGGTTTTCGCCCAGATCGAAGGTGTCGAGGTCGTGGTACACCTTGTACCGTGCGAGGAATACCTCGTACCGGAGATAGGGCTCAGAGCGAATCTCGGAGAGCGGTGCCCAGTTTGTCAGGAAATCGCTGGCAAGGCTTGGGTCGCTGGGGTCGACCGGAAAATCCGGCAGGACCTGCGAGCGTCGGCGGTCGATGCGCCAGCCCGCCGTCACGCGCTGGATCAGTTCGTGGCCAAACGAGCGCACGACGTTGCCGTCGACCGTCAGGGTGCGGCGACGGTAGGCAAGTGGAACCGAGGCTCCGGCGACGTCTACCGGGCACACTTGCTCGTCACAGAACTCGCGGATGACGACGTCTTCGTGGGTGACATCGAAGGCGGCGCCCCAGCGGCTGGCCAAAGCGTAAAGCGGGTAGCGCAACGAGAACATCTCGCTATTGCCCTCGTAGCGATCCGAGCCGCGCTCGTACCAAGCGGTGGCGGTTGCAAGAAACGTGAGCCGCGAGCCCGCGACGTTGGGATCGAAGTAGAGCGGGCCGATGCCGAAGCGGCCTTGGTCCAGCTGAAATCGAGCGGCGAGGTACTTGCGCCAGCCGAGCAGATTGTTCTCCGCGATGGACATCTCGAAGAGCGACAGCGTGTCCTTCTGAAATTGGAAATCCGTGTTGAAGCGCAGGCTCCACAGATCGCGTGTGACCGCGAGAAGATCGACCGTATCAGGAACGAGTGACGCCACGGGCACGAGCGCGACTACGCCCGAGACCTGCGGGGGCGCAAACATGGAGCCGTCTGCGAAAAAGAGCGGCGGCGTCGACTGCAGGTTGCGCACGCTCTCCTCCACGAGGGACTGATCCCAGCGCTGGCCGGGCGACAGCAACACTTCCCGCCTGACGATGTCGGGCAGCGTGGTGCGGTGAAAGATGTTGAGGAGCGGGAAGTACCAGTCGTGCCTGGAAAACACGTCCTGGTTGGCGACGTAGACGTGGCCAATGACCTTGCCCTCCGGATTTGGATCGATGGTCAGGCCGAACAGCGTGAGCGCATCTTCGACCGAATCACGCTCGAGGCGTCCGAGCGATGGCCCCCGTGGCACGACCGAAAGATGTGGCTGGGCGCTCGAATCCGCGTGACTCACCGTGTCCTGCTGCGCTGGCGCATCCACCGCAACGTCACCAGCAGGTGCCGGCTCTGCCCGCGCGCGCGCCGGGGCGACTAGCAGCAGCGTCGCGAGCGCCACCGCAGTCGCGCGCAAATTCCGCCCGCTGCATTGCCACATTTCTTTCCGGATCACTTTACTTCGTCCCGATTGGTTTCCGGCGGGCTACTTTTGCAAGTCGCCGGACTGTCCCAAGACCTCCAACTGCGGACGACTCAAGCATGGTGGGCATCTGCCACATCGCGCCGACACAGGAGAACTGCATTCCATTCATCGGAATCCAATACCGAGGCGCTTTCAGGTGCTAAAAGAAAGCCGAAACACGACTTCGTGACCGACGGGAAAATACATCATGAAAAAGTTACATGCACAGTCTTCGCTTACTCTCTCTCTGACTCTCGTTGCATCTCTAGCTTGCTTGCCGCTCCTCGAATCCTGCCAGGGCAACAGCGGCGTCGTTGGTGGGACGTCCTCCACCAACAATCAAGCTCCAATCGACAGCTCGATCGTCATCAACCTCGACGACCAGGACGGAGGCACCACTCCGCCGCCCCTTGATGCCGCTCCTCCGTACGATTCGGTCGGTGTGAACGACGACGTTCCTCAGAGCGCCCTTTGCGGCGATGGGATCTTACAAGCGGGCGAGGCCTGCGACGATGGCAACTTGGTCCCTGGCGATGGCTGCTCGGGCGTGTGCACCCTTGAGCCCGGTTATGTCTGCCCGACTCCAGGCAGCCCTTGCTCGGCCCTGGTCACGCAAGTATGCGGCAATGGCCTTATTGAAGGCAGCGAGGCCTGCGACGATGGCAATACTTTGAGTGGAGATGGTTGCTCATCGGTCTGTGCGGTCGAGTCGGGATGGTCCTGCGCGCTGCCAGGTCAGCCGTGCGTACCGAGCGTCAGCCCAAGCGTGTGTGGCAATGGAGCCGTGGAATCCGGTGAGCAATGCGATGACGGCAACACGCTTTCGGGGGACGGTTGCAGCGCCACCTGCCAGCTGGAGGCGCACTGGACGTGCCCCACGCCGAACAAACCCTGCGTGGCCGTCGCCTACTGCGGCGATGGAGTCGTGCAAACAGTGCGCGGCGAACAATGCGACGACGGCAACGCGACGCCAGGCGACGGATGCTCGGGCATTTGCGCTCTGGAACCGGGTTACAGTTGCCCCACGGCCGGCGCCAAGTGCATCAAGACCTGGGTCTGTGGCAACGGCAAGGTGGATCCCGGTGAGGCATGCGACGACGGCAACACGAGCCCAGGCGATGGCTGCTCGGCAGACTGTACGACGGTCGAGCCGGGTTACACCTGCCCCAAAGCCGCCAACAATACCGGCGGTCCTTGTACCAAGGCACCTGCCAATGTGTGCGGCAACGGGATCATCGGGACCGGCGAAGGCTGCGACGACGGCAATACCAACTCGGGCGACGGATGCTCGTCGACCTGCAAGCCGGAAGCTGGTTGGACCTGTCCAGCCGCGGGACAGGCCTGCAAACGCATCGAATTCTGCGGCGACAGTGTCGTCAGCTTGGACATCGGCGAACAGTGTGACGACGGCAATACCCAAGGCGGCGACGGCTGCAGTCCCCAGTGCACGATCGAGCCCAACTACGTCTGTCCCACGGCCGGCCAGCTTTGCGTGTCCACAGTCAAGTGCGGTGACAGTCAAATCAGTGGCGCTGAACAATGCGACGACGGCAACACGGCGGCCGGCGACGGGTGCAGCTCGACCTGCCAATTGGAGCCCGGATGGACGTGTCCGGTGGTCGGCGCTGGCTGCGTGGCCAAGGCCTGTGGCGACGGCATTCTCGCCGGCAGCGAGCAGTGCGACGACGGCGATACGATCTCCGGAAATGGGTGCAGCTCGACCTGTCAATTGGAGCCCGGCTACGCGTGCGGACCGGATACGTGGCACCTAAGTGTGCCGACCACGCAATGCTATCAGACGGTTTGCGGTGACGGGCACAAGGAAGGCACCGAGCAGTGCGACGACGGTAACCTCAGGCCGTTCGATGGATGCTCGCCGACCTGTACCAACGAACCCAAGTGCGGCTATCCCAACAACGACACGAGCCAGGCCTACCAATGCTTCTCGGTTTGCGGCGACGGCATCAAGATGCCAGACGAACAGTGCGACGACGGCAACTTGCAAAATGGTGACGGCTGTTCCTCGACCTGCAAGATCGAACCTGGATTCGCGTGCGATGCGACGGCGCCAACGCTGGGGGCTCAGCTGACGATTCCGATTCTCTATCGCGACTTCAATTGGCACCATCCACAGTTCGAAGTCTCCCCGGTCTACGATCAACGCCAGGCTGGGATTGCGGCCAACGCCATTGGCATCAATGGCAAGCCCGTGTTCAATTCCGCCTACGTTGGCAAGAATGGCGTGACCTCGCTGGGTCGGCCCTGGACCATGGACGGACCTGCCATGGACACGGGTGGAACACAAATGTCCGACGCAACCGGCGCCACGTTCCAAACCAAGACGGCAAGCAACGTCGCGTCGCTCAGTGCAGCTCAAGCGGCCCAAAGCTACGCCCAATGGTACACGGACGATCCCAATGCCACGGGCAACGTCGCGACCGATGCAGCAAACCCGCTGGTTCTACGGATCACGATCCAAAGCACCCTGACGCTCAATCAGCTAAGCCTGGGAACTTACCAATACTACAGCTCCGCATTCTTCCCCCTGGATGGCCTCGGCTTTGGAAATATCAAGTACCCGGCAACCAACCCTTCGAACAACCACAACTACAGTTTTACCAGCGAAGCACACTACTGGTTCCAGTATGGCGGCGGGGAGAAGCTCGAGTTCCGCGGCGACGACGACGTTTGGGTTTTCGTGAACGGACAGCTGTCGGTGGATCTTGGCGGAATCCACAACGAGTTGCGCGGTATCGTTACGTTGAATGGCGCCAACACCCAGGTCTGCGTCGACGACACGCCGCCACCGTGTGCGGGACAGGCCGTTTGCGATACCCCGGCTCCGACAGATTGCACGGCTATCACCAATGGCTACAACCTGGTCCCGGGCAACATCTACGAAATCATCGTATTTCAGGCTGAGCGGCATGTAACGAACTCCAACTACAAGCTGACCTTGAGCGGATTCAATGCCCCGAAGAGCACATGCCACAGTATCTGCGGTGACGGTATCGTCTCACGGGGTGAGGCCTGCGATCTCGGCAGCGCGAAGAATACCGGCGCCTACGGCACCTGCAATTCGGACTGCACCTTGCCTCCTCGCTGCGGCGACCAGATCGTGCAGAGCCCGCAAGAACAATGCGACGACGGGGTGAACCAGACCGTCTATGGCGGCGCCTCCAAGAAATGCGGTCCCAACTGCAAGTGGGCGCCCTATTGCGGTGACGGCGTGGTGTCGAACGGCGAACAGTGCGACGAAGGCGCCGCCAACGGTTCGGGCTATGGACACTGCACAGCGGCCTGCACCCTAGGCCCGCGCTGTGGCGATGGCACTGTCAACGGCACAGAGCAATGCGACGACGGCGTCAAGAATGGCACCAGCGGTAGCGCCTGCACGGCAACCTGCACCCTGAAGTGCGGGGACGGAACCGTCGAGCCAGGCGAAGCGTGCGACAACGGCGCTGCCAACAACACCGGTGGTTATGGCAAGTGCAACGCGAATTGCACGCTCGGCCCGTACTGCGGCGATGGAATCCAAAACGGCGCCGAACAGTGTGACGACGGCAAGAACGACGGAACCTACGGGACCTGTGCGCCCGGCTGTCTTCTGGCTCCGTACTGCGGAGACGGAAAAGTCAACGGCACCGAGCAATGCGATGCGGGCGCAAAGAACAGCGCCAACGCCTACGGCGCGGGCCAGTGCACGAACCAGTGCACACCGGCCCCTTACTGTGGCGACAAGCAGGTCGAAGGACAATTCGGCGAAGTTTGCGACGACGGCGTCAACAGTGGTTTGCCGGGCTCGTGCACCACGGACTGCAAGGGCTTCGTCCCTCTGGCCTCCTGCGGAGACGGCGTCGTGGTGGCTCCGGAACAATGCGATGACGGCGCCAACAACGGCACCGCCCAGAGTACCTGCGATATCCACTGCAAGCTCAAGTGCGGAAACGGGATCAAGGATCCAGGCGAACAATGCGACAACGGCGTGAACGACGGCAGCTACGGCACCTGCAATCCCGATTGCACGCTCGCCTTCTACTGTGGCGACGGCATCAAGAACGGCTCCGAGGAATGTGACTTCGGCACGGCCAATATCGCGCTCGCGACTGCCTATGGTCCGGGCATCTGCACCTCGGTCTGCACCTGGGCGCCCTATTGTGGCGATGGTCGCATCCAAAGCACGTTCGGCGAGCAGTGCGATGGCGGCAACAGTTGCAACGCCAGTTGCAAGACGACCGGCTCGTGGATTCCGTAGGCCAGGGCTCGGCCCAGGGCTAACGACGGTGCGCCACCGGCAGCAGATCAGCTGCGGCCGGTGCGCGCTGCCGTTCCACGGCTCCCCCCGATAGTCTCGATGTCTGAGATTGGGTCTAATCGTGCCGAGGTGCGGCTTGCTCGCAAGGCAGGTCTGCCCACAAAGAGACCCAACTTCAGACATATCAACCGTCGCTTCTTGAGCCTCGAAGCACATCTAATCGGAGCCAGCCAACTCTGTTCCCCAGCAAAATCCAAGGAGGCCTTTTCATGCCGCGTGCATTTCAGATTGAAATTCTCTCCGCCGTGGCGTGGCTGTCGGTCGCCAGCATCGGTTGCTCGACATCGACTCAAAGCGGGAATGGCGGAAGCGGCGGCGAAAAGGCTTCGGGAGGCTCACGTGGCTCCGGTGGAATCACGGGCTCGGGTGGCCAGCCAGGGACAGGCGGAGCGAGCGAAACCGGCGGACGCACCGGTTCGGGTGGCACGATCTCGTCGGGCGGCGCGAGCGCGGGCGGCCAGCCAGGGACGGGAGGAGCGAGCGAAACCGGCGGACACCTCGGCTCGGGTGGCGCTAGCGCGGTCGGCGGCACGACCGCGAATGGAGGTCACTCAGGCACCGGCGGCGCCACCTCCTTGGGAGGCACGACGGGAGTGCAGCTTGGCACCGGCGGCAGCGCGATTGATGGCGGCGCCGGGGGCGGCGGCACGAGCTCCGGCGCTGCGGTCCCGAGCGCCGGCTGCGGCAAGACGCCCACGCTCCAGAACAGCCCCGGCACGACCAAGAACTACAACAAGGTCGCCAGCGGTCGTCAGTACCTTCTTCGGCTCCCGGACAACTACGACAACAACAAGCCTTACCGGCTCATTCTGTCCTACCACTGGGCCACGGGCAGTGCGAGCCAGGTCTTCGACTGCACCACCGAAGGCATCAATTGCTACACGACTCAAAGCCCGTTCTTTGGGCTCCTGGCGCTGGCCAACAACACCACGATCTTCATCGCGCCCGACGGAACCGGCGGGCTTTGGTCCAACACCGGCGACGCGGACGTGACCTTCACCGACGACATCCTCAAGCAGGTCGAGGCCGATCTGTGCATCGACACCTCGCGGGTCGAGCTGGAAGGGTTCAGCATGGGCGGGGCTATGGCCATGACCCTCGTTTGCGAACGCCCAGGTGTGTTTCGCGCTGTAGCCACCCACTCCGCGGGCGGGCAGCCGAAGCCCACCAGCTGCCAGCCCATCCCCTACTTCGCTTCGCTCGGATCGCAGGAGTCGGGCGGACAAACCTCCACCGCCGACTTCTTTGCTACGTCGAACGGATGCACAATCGAGACCCTGCCCAAGGCGCCCACCGGTGGCCACGTCTGCTCCGATTACAAGGGCTGCTCGACAGGGCATCCCGTGCGCTGGTGTCCGTTTGACGGCGGCCACACGCCTTCCCCCAGGGATTCAGGGCAGAACACAACGTGGATGCCCAAGGAAGTGTGGAGCTTCCTTAGCCAGTATTAGGGAGACTATTCCGGCGGGATGATCTCGAGCAGCTCGATATCGAAGACCAGCATTCCGTAAGGAACGCCTGATCGCGACGGCGAATTGCCGTAGGCTAGCTCGCCGGGAATCCAGAAGCGCGTCTTGTCGCCGACCACCATCAGGCGCACGCCTTCCGTCCATCCCTTGATGACGCCATTGAGCGGAAACTCCGCTGGCTGGCCGCGCACGACCGAGCTGTCGAACAGCTTGCCGTCGGGGGTCCATCCCGAGTAATGAACACGCACGCGGTCGCGCCAGTAGGGATGCTGCTTCCCCGTGCCCTTGGTCAGGGTGACATAGGCCAGTCCAGAAGCCGTCTTGGTGGCGTTCTTGGGAGGCGCGGCCACGTCACTCGGTGGAGCGATGGGGCTGTCGCTTGGCGCGACGACTTCGGCCGCAGCCTTCTGCGTTTCCGCAGGTGACTTGGACGCCGACCTCGGCGCGGAGGGCTGCCAGCCAGACACTTCGACCCAGTAGAGATCTTTGTCGACGGTCAGCTTGCTGTTCGGCTGATAGGTCTTGCCCTTCAGGACGACCTTCTTTCGCACGGTAAGCTTGGTTCCGTAACACTGATACTGCGCATCGCCGTAGGCGTTGACCGCAACGTACCCGCCCGCGAGCGACAGTTGCTGGTCATCGCCGCCCACGACGTCCGCTTCGGTCTCGCAGCGCGAGACACCCTCGGGATAGGTCTTCACGACCTCCTCGTAGCTTGGAAGAGGTTTGTCGCGCTCCTGCTTCGCCGTGCCCTTGGCATTGGCGAGGCTGGGAATGGATAGAAGTGCGACCATAGAGAGGCGGGCGATGCTTGGCTTCATGGGACCCTTTTTCAGGCGAAACCGTAGCACGCGCGCGATCGTCTGGCGGAGCCTTTTCGGCCGGTGGCTACTGCACGCTCAACATGCCGAACGTGTAGGGCGGAATGATCGACTCCCACTCCAGCTCGACCAAGCGCCGATAGTCTTGATCCCCATCCAAGGGACCCGCGGATTCGACGCCCCACTCGACGTTGAGCGATGGCGGCAGCGCGCTGAAGCCAGGACGAATCACCGAATAGAGCATGGTACCGTCGGCGAGCGCGTCCACGTTGAAGTAAAGGGCTGGTCCCTTGACCGCAGCCTCGGCGACGACGCCGTCGCGCAAGCGCAAGATCTGGCCGAACTGAATCGAGCCCGTCAAGACATCCACGGCGCTCTTCACGCCGTCGAGCGAGCGCGGAAGGCCCGCGAAGCGAAAGACGTCGGAGCTGACGCCGCTGACCAGCCACTCGCCGGTAGGCTGCGGCGATAAATAGAAGGGAAAGAAGTCGCTCGGCAAGGCGCGCTCGGCCCCAAGCTGCAAGGAGGTGCCGTCCATGCGAAGCTGCAGCACACGGCCGCGGCTTGCTTGCGTCGACGCTGACGATGCGACCGGCGACGGCGGCTCGGCCACGTTCGTCGGCTTGCCCATACCGAGCTTGGCTTTGATGGAAGCTGCGACCGTGTCGACGTATCGACTGATCCTCTCACCCGACATGCGCAAGTTCGGCCCTTGCAGCAGCCAAACGGAATTGCCGTCGGCAGGATCGGGAACCAAGTCAATGGACCAGGGAACGCCCTTTTCTCCGCTGGTCGCCACGCTGCCGAGCAAGTGTGGCGCGCGCACGTCGCCAAGGTCGACCAGCAGGACTACGTTCGCGAACGCTTCGAGCACGGCAACGGCCGGATGGGCGGCGAATGCTTCGACGTCGGTATAGAGCGACTTCTCCATTCCGCGCGGCAGATCCACGCGCGCTACCAGCCCGACCTTTTCGCCGCGAACGTCGCACACGAGCAACTCACTCTCCGTCAGAAGCACCAGCGTATTGTCGTCGAGCATGGTCACCGAGGTCGGCAAGGCGGCGCTGCGGATGGGAAAGTTTCCAATTCGGCTTGGACCGCCGCTCGCCCCCATGTGCACCACGACGATCTCCGAAACCATCGAGTTTTGCTGGGTCCGTTGCCCGAGCGATTGCACGATGTAAAGCCACGCTCCGCTCGGCGACAGGACATGCAAGTAGGCTGAATTGACGTCGATATCGAGCGCCGACTTCGACAGAACTGTCTTGGCCCGAGGGTCAATGGGCAGGAAATGCACGCTCTTGCCGTCAGTATCGCCGACCACGACGTACGATTTTATCGTGAAGGGGAGCGAGGAAGCGCCCGCCGGAGTCGTGACTGCCAGCACGTGGGTCTTTCGGGCACCAAGGTGACGAGGAACCTGGACGAGCAAGGAGCCGCCTTGCACGTGGCCTTTCACGTCGATGACCTTGCCATCGACGGTGACCTGCGTGGCAGCGCCAGCGTCGAGCTGCTGTCCAAGCACCGCCACCCATTCGCCGGGTGTCAGCACGCCATCGGAATCGTCGCGAGAAAGAGGCCCCGCCTCCGGCAGCGCGCGCCCACCCAGGTCGACTAGGCGTTCGATGACAGGCGCCCCCGGTTTCAAATCCGGCCGCGCCACACGGACGATGGGCGCTGCACAGGACGAGGCCAAGACACAGCCAAACAAACCGACAAACAAGCAGACAACAGACGATGAGGTGCGCATGGGTGCCGGCATCGTAGCACGCCTCCGCCGTCGAGATGTCGACGCTCAGTCGTCTGCGAAACGGCTGATGAGGGTGGCATCGAAGGCCGACAGAAGAGTGGGCGCCACACCTCCCTCACCGAGAGCCGCCAGAACAGAGCGAGCCTCGGCCTCCGTTCCTTGAGCCACAACGTAGGCGGTAGCCCGCAGGCGCGTACCTTCGTCGACCGTCGTATCGAGAGCCACGGAACGCCAACGAGCAGTTGCTTCAGGAACCGCACCCAGGCGCTCGAACCATGTCGCCCGCCCTACCCGCAGCGCGACCCCTTCACCCGGCGCTTCGAGTGGAAAGCGAACCCATTCCGCCGCGGCGTCTTCGATTTGTCTGCGCAACGCCTGGATGTCGGATCGCTTCTGCAGCTCGGGCGGGAAGGCATCCGCGATCGCGCGAGCTTCCTCGAAATGGCGTTCGCGCGCCGCCATCAGCATCAGATTCACGCGCGCCAACGTCCGGCTGGGCTCGTGCTGAAGCAACCAACGCAGAAGCGCGATGGCTTCGCTGCGCCGGCCGATCTTGTCGAGGCAAGTGGCCCGCGTGATCGCGGTCGCGGAAGAACCCTGCACCCGATCGAGAATGCCGAGCGCTTCCGCATAGCGCGCGCGGTGGATGAGCGCAATGGCGAGCTCGTTGTGTGGAATGGCGTTGGAGCTTCCCGCGTGGGCGACTTCTTCGCGCCACAGAGCAAGTTCGTTGCTCCAGGTGCCAACACGCACAGACGTCGCGATAGCAAAGATCGATGTCACGAGCACTCCCGCCGTGATGCCAATGCGAGGGTGCCGCTGCCAAAGACGCTCGGCCAGAGGTGCTGCGCCCACCGCCAGCGCGGCGACGGGAAGATAGAGGAAGCGGTCGGCGGCAACGATATTGTCTTGGATCGGAACGATGTGGAGGACCAGTGCGATAGCTCCAGCACCAAGCCCGAAGGCCATCCATTGCATGCTCGCGCCCCGTCGCGCGTACCGGTAGAGCGCTATCAGCACGGTCACCAGGACCAGTGCTCCCAGGGCGGACCAGGCGGGCTGCAGACGTTCGAGATTTCCGGTCTGCAGATGCGGACGAAGAGGATCCGCGATCATCCAAAGATACCGCCCGATGGCCTCGGTCGATGCGAGCGCGACACTCGCAACGGTTCTCTTGAGCGAGCCAGGCTCGAAGGTGCGTTCGAGCATCACGACGGAACGCAAGACCCCGTAAAGGAAGGACGCAGCCAAGATTGGTCCGAGCTCGCGCAAGACGCGGAAGGCACGCCTCGGTTGCTCCGAACGACGCCATTCGAAAAGCACGAGCGCAACAAGACCCGCCAGTGCGACTTCCTTGCAGAGAAGGCCGAGCAGCAAGAGCAGTCCTGCCGATGCCTTACGCCAGTGCTCGCGACCCGAAACGTAGACCAGCAGCGCCCCGAACGTGAACATGCCGGCCGCGACGTCCGTACGGCCGCTTATCCAGACCACCGACTCGGTCAAACGCGGAAAAGCCGCGAAAGCCGCCGCGAGAAAGCCAGCGACGGCCGGGCGCGCGCCTGCGCGGAGGCACAAACGACCAACCAAGACAGCGGACACCACGTGCAGAACGAGGTTGGTAAGGTGAAAGCCGCCGGCCCAGCCATGCCACAAGCGAAAATCCGCGGCATAGCTGGCTGTGATCAGCGGCCGATAGAACGAGCGTGCCGCCTGAAGGGTGCTGCCCCAGAACGGCTGAAAAAGGTGGTCCGAAAGCGACCATGGCCCGGCGACCAGGGGCGAACCCAAAATGAGACTCTGATCGTCCCAAACGAAACCAACCGTCGCTACCGCAGCGTACGAAGCCAATGCCACCACGACCGGAAGCAGCCACCATGCGAAGGGCCAGCGCTCTTCGCCGGTAGAAGCCTCGGTCCACGAGCTATTGACCATGAGCAAGGCATGGTAACTGGGCCAGAGGGACGCGGCAAATCACGGACCGCTTGTTGTCTCGGACTTCGCCGCGGGACCTGCGTCGAGGCTGTGCCGGCACGTTCATGATAGGGTCGGTGGCATGAGCGCAAGCGACTACCGAAAGCTCATACCTCTCCGCGTCGGTCTATGCCTCGCGCAACTCGGCGCGATTGTCTTGTTGATGGGTCGCACGTTTTGGTCGGGCTTTCCACTCGACGATGCCTGGATCCACCACCAGATCGCCCGCACCTTCGCAAACAGCGGCTCGCTGCGCCTGTTCCCCGACTCCGCTGGTGGCGGAGCGACCAGCTATTTGTGGGCGATCCTGTTGTCCATCGACCACCTGTCTATCTGGCCAACGCATTCGCCAGTCTTCTTTACCCACGCGCTGAATACGGCTCTATTTCTGGCCAGCGGCCAATGCCTGTACTCGATCCTGCTGACCGATGGCTTCTCACCCAAGCTGGCTGGGCTCTTGGCGCTGCTGTTTTCGACTGCGGCCAATGGTGTCTGGTTTGCGGCTAGCGGCATGGAGGCGGTGGCCTTCATCCTCCTCACGCTAATCACGATACGGCGCTGGCAAACCGAAGACCGAGTGCGCGGTAGCGTCAGCCTCGGAGTCGCGGGCGCGTTGCTTTTCCTGTTACGTCCGGACAGCTTCGCCTTAGTACCGCTCTTGCTCGTCCTCTCAGGGCGCTCGCGCCTTGTCCGCGTGCTGCGGTCACTCGTGCCGATAGCGGTGGCCGTTCTCGTCTACTTGTGCATCAATCGGCGCTGCACCGGCCACTTCCTGCCCACGACCTTGGCGGGCCGGCGCTGGCTCAGTCTGAGTATGGTGCCCGGAACGCTCTATTGGCATCACTCTCTGTCCGTATTCTTCAGCTGGGCGGATGCTTTGAACACCAAGACCTTGGGCTTCAGGTCCGCCGTCGGCTTTTGGCCGGTCTGTGGCTTGTTCCTGCAAGGGCTGCTGACCATAGGGAGCAGGCGGCCGCGCGGGCTGTTGGCCCTAGTCGCATGGAGCCTCGTGCATCTCGCGACCTACGCAATTCTGTTCCCCAACTTGGGGCACGGAGGTAGGTATCAGCCTCTCGTGCCTGGCATCTTCATGATGACGGCGGGTCTGGGGTTGGTTTCCTCGTGTGAGCACCTGCGGCGCTCGCGCTCGCCATCGGTCGAGCCCGTCTGGCTACTCGCTCCGGCACTAGCCTTGATGATTCTCTCGTCCATCTCCCTAGTGCGCTGGCGTACTTGGCAGGACTGCGCGGTCACGCATATCAACCACTCCGAGATTGCGATGGCCAAGCTCGTTGCCCGCCTTCCGCCCGACGCTCGAGTTGCTAGTTTCGACATCGGTGCCATGTCCTATTTCTCCGGCCGCACAATTCTCGACCTGGGCGGCTTGGTCGATCCCGACCTCGCCCGGATCTTGTGGACCGGACAAACATCGACGTACCTGCGACGCAAGGCAATTGACTACGTCGTGCTCCCAGTGACGTTAAGCGACGACTATCCCGGCGTGCTCAATTTTCGGTACCGCTTGGGGCTCATGGATGATGCTAGCATCGAGCTTATCCCTATCGCGTTTCGGGACAGCCCCGTAGACGTGTGGTTTGCAGGCATGGTCGCGGTCGGTAATGCCTCCCCCAGACAATGTTTGTACCGAGTGCGTTGGAAACGGGGTGATTCGTGAGGGGATGGTTCGACTGGCGGGCAGGCCTCTTGCTCTCGGCATTGCCCATCGTGAGTTTCTTGCTTCGCGCCCCGGACGGAGTAACGGTGGAGACACAGAGGGTGCTTCGTCACGAACTCGGCCTAGCCCAGTCCGCAGGATGGCCGGCGCAATTCGTGATGGCGTCAGGGGATGAACGCGAGTTGCACGAACAGGGCCGACGGCTCTGGACCGGTGTCGGGGGGCGCGAGACTTTTCTGCTGGCGTCCGAAAGCGCCGCCGTGCTCATACCATCACAGGCCTTTCTGGACTTGCCCGAGTCTGGGCGCGCGACCGAGTACGAGGAATGGTTGACCGAGGCAAAGCGGCTGCAAGACCTCGAAGGCACCGTCCGCGTCCTGGCATGGACGTTTGTCACCCGGCTCAAACAGGCCGGCAGGATTCCCGCGTCCACGCCAATCGCCAGCCTGCCGGGCCTGCATTTCCCGTCCCCAGTCGAAAGTCCCTCAGCGTCTCTTGACTGGGGGATTCCCTTCGCTGTCCTTGTGCCCCTTGCGTTGTGGCTCCTACGACGGCGACGGTCAATATGCGCCCAAGGTTTGGCGGCGGACAAGCAGAGCCAGCTTCCCGAACCGGGGTCCCGGCAAGTAGCTGCGGGCAAGGAATTTAGCTAGCTCCGGGAACTGCGCAAGAGCCCCCACACTGTCGAGAACGTTGCCAGTGACGTCCGGAAATACGTCCCGCGTCTCCAGGACGACAACTGCGGGAGGACGAGCAGCCAAGTCATCCAGCAAGCGCCGCCGGTGCGCCCCACTCCAAGAAACCCTCTGTGGGACATTGTAAATGTAGCGGCTGGCCAACGGGCGGCGTGCTAACTCGTAGATCACGGGCTCGAATCCCCAAATGAAGATGCTCTGGTCGGCGGGCGTGTTGCTGGCGATCCATTCCGCGACATGGCGGTTGTCGACCGCATTCACGTCGCCGGCCTGATGGAGCAGGTCCATGAGCTCGTCTCGCTCCTTGGGTTCGCCTAGCACGGCCATGGCGCGAACCCAATTGCGGTCCCAAAGTGAAGCTCGGTAGGGTGGAAGAACTCTCTCGTCCTTGAGAAGCAGGGCGACCAGGACGAGGGCTACCACGGGCAATAGATACATGCGCAGGCGCAGCCACAATTTCCACAATCCCCAGCCCGCGGGTAAGCCGATGAGTGGGACGATGGCACCATAATGGTAGGGAAAGAACTTGGCCTGCAGTCCCACACCCAGCAAAGGAAAGAAGATTATCGCGACTAGCGTAAGAGTCGCGCGCCGCTCGGCGGCGTGAATTGCAGGCAATGCCACCAAAAGCAGAAGCCCGAAGGCGTCGTGCCGAGAAAAACGAAAGAGTGATTCCATGCATCCCTGTACCACCAGGGAAAACAGGCCCCGTCCTTCGTGGCCGAGATGGCTGTAGTGTGGCACGAAGCCAAACAGGGTATCGGTCATCCATCCCAAGGCTCCGTAGTGCATAAAACAGACTACGACCGCCGCAATGGGAGCGGCTGCGCCGATGCTCGCGAAGAGCAAAGGTTCGAGCCGCCTGCGCCAGGAGAAAGGTGAGGGCCGGAAGCTCTCCGCCCGCGCGTAGCCAAGCAACAGCGGCACCAAGACCACGCCGCCGGCCAACTGCGGCTTGTAAATACCAGCTGCGCCGAATGCAAGACCGATTGCGATCCAAATCAGTTTTTGAGACGCCCCCAAAACGTCTGCCGCGGTAGCCACGCGCGAGCTAGCAAGGACCATCGCCCAGACCAACAGGAAACCCGCGAAGCTCTCCGGCTGAGCCGTGTTCCAGAATTCGAGCTGCACGTAAGCCATCACGGAAAGAACGACAGCCGGGATCGCGGGTCGCCACGATCCCACCGAGCGACGAGAGATGATGACGAACGCCGGAAACAGCGACAGGAGTCCCAGCGCCTCGAGAATTCGTACGCCGACGATACCCGATCCGAAGATAAGGCGGGCACCTGCATAGACAAAGAAGATCCCCGGAGGCTTAAAGTCCCAGGCATCGCGATACGGCAGACCGCCCTCGACCATCGTCCGCGCGACTACGGCGTAAATGCCCTGGTCTCGACCGTACTGAAAGAGCAGCAGCTGGCCAATGAGGTAAAGCGAAAGCAGCACACATCCGCCCAGCACGGCGGCCTCGAGTCGGACTTGGACGGCATCAGGAATCGGTACCAGAAAGCGCCGGAGCCGAGACAGCCGCCGCGACATTGACGCCATCGACGCTTCGCCCTCTAGCGCCTTGAACCAAAGCAAACTGAAGAGAGCCGCCCCTGCGAAAACGTGGGACGCGAAAAGCAGCGAAAGAGGATTGCTGAGGCCGCGCACTTCCACGTAGCTGGCCATCAGGGCCGCCGAGACGGCCACGGCCCAGGTGAAGGGCGATGCCGATGCCTGGGCTCTGGCGGGCAACCGCCGATAGAAGAGCGCGAGACAAAAAATGGCCGGGGCATAGTGGTGCTCCCAAGCCAGCGGCGCGGTCAAGGTTGCGGCCAGCCAGGCCAGACCAAAGACGTCCGTGCGCAAGCTGGGCGTGCCGGGACGAGACCGCAGTCTGTGAATCCGCAACGCGAAATACAGGTAGGTGAGTCCGCCTAGAGCCCAAGTTGCTGCGAGCGCCAGCGAGTCGCGCGGAGCAATGGTGAAATGGAGCGCCAGTTCGGGGTAGAGCAAGCGTCCGACGAGGCCATTCCAAGACTGGTTGGGATAGAAGACGTAACCAGTCGATAGCGAGGGCAATACCCTTGCCAGATAATAGACGTGGTCGCCCCAGCCAGCGTATCCGACCGAGGCGCACGTCAGGACGAGGGCGAAGACCACCGCACCAGCGAACGCACGCGGGCTATGCCAGATCAGCAGAGGAGCCGCGAGTGCAAGCGGCGGTTTGATGGCTACCGCCAGGGCCAGAGCAATCCCTGCCAGGGCTGATCGATCCTTTTCCATCGCGAGCAAGCCAGCTCCGATCAACGCCGTGATCAGAACCGTGGCCTGATTCAACTGGACGGCACGCAAGAGCGGGTACCACAGCAGCACCGCAGCGGTGACTCCGAGAAGCGTTTGCAGCGACGATCGGCGGTCGGCCTGTTTCGGCCGAGCAAGCGCAAAAAGCAAGGCCAGCACGACGAGCAGCAGGAGGCGATTGACCACGAACAGATAGACGCCGACCGCGGCTCTGGACAAGCCTACGAGCGGGCGATAGGGCAGGGCAGCCAACGGCGGATAGATGAAGGACGCACCGCCTGCAGACACCTGCGTGTAGGCCGACTGGCCTCGCGAGATTCGCGCCGCTGCCTCGATGCTCGGCCATACGTCGTCGATGTTCGTGCGATCGATTCGCCACAGGCTTGCCAGAGCGTTCAAGCCGTCGTTGTGGTTGCTGGTCACATTGGCCTGAACGAAGCAGAGCAGTACGCCTAGCAAAGCGATCAGCAGCGGCTTACTCGGTCGGACCCATGAAAGGGTGGCAATCGAGCCACCCGCCAAAGGTTGGGGCGTCTCCGTAGTCGACGATTCACGGTCCTCGGCGGGAGTCGAGGGTGACGGTTGGCCGTTATCAGACACTCCGGCTCCCCATGCGAAACGCGCGCCATTCCGCACTAAAGTGCGAGGTCACGCGTGCGGGCAGCTGGAGATAGCGCCAGGCCGCCAGGCCTATGGCGGCGGGTGCGAGAGGCACGGGCGGGCGTAGCAGTGTCGCCATCAGCATCTTGGACGATGGTACTCGTGCTGGAGGCCTGTCGCTACCGTGAGAGCCATGTAGTAGAAGTCCCGGGCGACTCAGCCATAGGCGCTTCGATCACACGAATCGCTGGGAAACGTACGCGACCACGACTATGATTTTCGCAAAGTCTGGCACTCCAAAGCGGCGGACAATTTTCGAGCAAGTGTGAAGAACAAGGAATGTGCCTGCCCATTGGCCAATGCGAGCTACACGAACCTGCTGCTTGACCCTCGGTCCTTGCTTCGCGTCGTGCGAAACGTGGTTCGGCTGCCCCAAAGCGGCCGATCGTAGCGCGGACCACCGGGGGTGGGCGCGACGAAGGCCCGATTGCCCTAAAGTCGTATCACCTCTCCTCCTGGAGCTCATCTTTGCCCTCGCACGCACCCGCAACCGCAAGCCATAGTCACTTCTGACCCATCTGCTGTAACCTCCGCGCCTGCAGTAGCCACGCCGGATAAACGTCCGCGCTCTCGAATAGGAGCTTGCGCATGGATCGAACCACGTCGCTCCTCTCCGCCGAACGATCGTAGCGCTCGCCAGGGTCGCGGCAGAGGTCGAAAAGAGCCTCCCATTCGGCATCGAGGTCGCGCATCCACTTGTAGCAGCCCGATACCACCGCCTGCGTGTGATGGTCGGTCATCCAGCCTTCGAACTGCAGAAAGGCATGCGGCTCGGGCGCACCGTCGCGCAGGTGCGGTACCAAGCTCTTACCACCGAGGGGTCGCACCGTAACGCCCGCAGCCAGCTCGACTATGGTGGGCATGACATCCAGCGTGCTCACCAACGCAGAGGAAGCGCGTCCTTCGCCCAGGCCCGCAGACGGCGGCGCGCAGAGCACAAGCGGCACACGTAGCTCTTCCTCGAACATGGTTTCCTCGTGCGTAAACTTGCCGTGCTCGCCAAAGGCCTCGCCATGATCCGCCGTCAGCACCACCAGCGAGCTGCGCGGCAACGATTCGAGAAAACTCCCTAGCTGATCGTCGAGCATGGCGGCAGCTCGTCGATAGTCGGCCCTGCTGGTTCCGCCGAGATACGGGGCGTGCATGTCGAGGAAATGAGCCCACAGAAGCACTGACCGATCCGGGGGCCTGCGGCGGAGCGATGCTCGCACTTGTGCCAATACTTCGCTCGCGGGCGTACTAACGCGCTGGCTGGGCGGAATGCGCACGTCCTCGACCCCGTGAAACAAATACAGGAGCGGCGGCTGAAACGGGACCACCGCAGTCCCGAAATAGCCCGCTTGGCGCAAGATTGTTGCCAGCATCGGGGGCGAAGATTGCGAATGCGGATCGGATCGATCGGGCGGCGGTACGATGGCAATTCGATCGTCGCTACGCAGATAGCGAGGCTCCGTGCCGGTGAGCAGAGCGGAAAGGCCGAGCGAAGTGAAGTTGGACGCCGACCGGGCGTGATCGAACGAGATGCAGTGGCTCGCCCAGCGGCGAATGCGTGGCATCCCGGCGAGTGCGTCGGCGCGGAGAGCATCAATGCTAATGAGAAAGACATCCGGATGAGATGCGACGGATGAGGCGTCGAAGGCCACCTCTGGTGCCGGAACGATCCGAGCATCTGCGCCGGAGCAATCCTCGTCGACGCGGTTGCCGGGCAGGTCCTCGCCTTTCGGCTGCCGGGCCGAATCCCAGTTGTCGCAATCGAGCCCGAGCAGGCCCGAGCTGCCGTCACCGTCGAAATCGGTCAGCCGGCGCATCCAGCCGAGTCCCAGTGCGGAGTACGGAGCGTGCGCGGAAGCAAAGCGCCGGAGTGCCGGCAGTCGCACGTCGACCGCAATGCCAGCCACGGCAGCGATCGCGAGAGCCGCCAGCCACGCACGCGGTAGCCGGATCGCGGGCGTCACCGCCAATAGGAGAAGAGCGGTTCCGACGACGGCCACGCCGAAGCCAGCAATCCGTGGAAATACCAAGATCCCTAGAAAGCCAGCTTGTGCGACCCACAATGCACGTCCGGCCAGACTCGGCGGTGCCCAGCTGCGTGACCGAGCCCGCCGCCACGCGATGACGAGTTCGGCAACGACGCCGCACGCGAGCACACCACACGCGAAGACCGCCGCCGCTCGCCAGGCAAGCTGATAGCGACGAGCTGCGGCCGGCGTGATGGCCACCGTGGTGACGACAAAAAGTGCGACCATGCGTGCGGCTGGCCGCCTAGCACACAGATGATCCCGAAGCCGAGAGAGAGCAAGCGCCATTCCGCGGACGCCTGCGCTGCGCTGGGAAGCGAGCAACAGACCGGCCAAGAGCAGCCAGGCCGTGCCAGCTAGAGCGCCCAACCGGCCGAGGCGTGCCAGCGTGTCCCAGACAAAATCACGGCCGTGCGGCGACGCCGCATCGAAGTTCAGTTGCGCGACGATTTCGAGAACGAGGAGACCGAACCCGACCGCGGTCACACGCCCCGCCGCACCCAACCCACGAGCAGTCGTATCCTCATCGGGTGCGTCGGTCGTAGGTTCGGACTTTGGGCCGGACATGCTGGAGGCGGCGCCATCTTACTCTCCCGTGCGCCGGTCCGCTCTGGTGCTGGTCCAGGAGGCGCACAAAGTTCTGGCGTGCCTGCGTGGCGGTGAAGCGAGACCAACATTGTACAACCAGGCCAGAGGAAAGGCAGAGGAACCTCTCGACACACGCTTTCGAGCGGGGAATCTCCCCCACGTCCAGAATATGCGGCCCAACCTGACGCGTCATATGACCTCGTCGTGACCCAACCGTGGCCCTTCCCTGACCGCGACAGAGAGATACCTGAGTAGATGAGTCTCTTTTCGATCCGCGTTGATGGGAGAACTTCTTGAATATTCAATACGCCCTGCCCGCCGCTTTTCGCCAGGACCTCGAGACGGAGGTCGCGGCTTTCTTCAAAGGCCGGGAGCTCTCGCGCAAGGGATCGGCCGCACTCTGGCTGAAGACGGCCGTGCTTGCCGTGTGGCTGATGGGCTCGTACGGGCTGTTGGTATTCGTCGCTACGCAACCATGGCAATTCGGGCTGCTTGCGGTGTCGCTTGCCTGCGCCATGGCCGGTATTGGCTTCAATGTGCAACACGACGGCGGGCACGGCGCCTACGCCACCTCGGCCTCGGTCAACCGAGGCATGGCCTTCTCGCTCGACCTGATGGGCGGCAGCTCGTACTTCTGGCGCTACAAGCACGGCATTGCCCACCACGGTTGTCCCAATATCGCTGGCTTCGACGACGACGTCTACCTCGGGCCACTCGGGCGCCTAACGCCCTACGACCGGCGCTTCTGGTTTCACCGATTCCAGCACCTCTATGTGTGGTTGCTCTACGGACTGTTGGCCATCAAGTGGCAACTGGTGGACGACTTCCACAGCATCATCAAGCCCGGTGTCGCGTCCACGACAGTGCCTCGACCAGCGCGCGCCGAGCATCTCATCTTTTGGTCGGGGAAGATCTTGTTCTTCGGCTTTGCCCTGGTCCTGCCCATGTTCTTCCACTCATGGCGGGGTGTGCTTGCCATCTTTGTTCTCACCGACGTGATCTTGGGCGTCCTGCTCGCCGTGGTCTTTCAGTTGGCCCATTGCCTCGGCGAAGCCACCTTCGCCAAGCCGCCGCTGCCCGCACAAGTCATGGATCGCGATTGGGCAACCCATCAGGTCGAGGCGACGGTGGATTTCGCGCGCGACAACCGCGCGCTGACGTGGTTCATCGGCGGTCTGAATTTCCAAATCGAGCATCACCTATTTCCGCGGGTCTGCCATACGCAGTACCCGGCCTTGTCGAAGATCGTCGAACGTGTCTGCCTTAGCCACGGCGTCCGCTACGCCTGCCACGCAACCGCCTCCGCCGCCTTGGGCTCGCACTATCGCTGGTTGAGAAAACTCGGCCGCGGCGACAGCCCGGCCCTCGGCCAAGCTGCCTCGGCTATTCGCGCAGCGTAGGCTCCACCCACAAGCTTTGCTTCTTGAGGTCGCGCAGAATCGTCATGTTTGCGCCCACGCCGGCTTGCTCTTCGGTGAGCAGCCGGTGCAGATCGTCGACGCCGCCAATGGGATGATCGCGAAAGGCGACAATCAAGTCGCCCTCGCGCAGTCCGGCAAGCTTGGCGGGACTGTTCGGTTCGACGGACACGACGAAGACGCCGCTCTCGTTAGGTAGTCCGTGAAAGCGAACCACGCGACGGTGCAGCGGCACGCTTTGGCCGGCGACCCCAAGGAAGGAACGGCGGATACGACCTTCATGAATAAGCTTGCCCATGACGAAGCTGGCCGTGTTCGCGGCAATAGCAAAACAGATACCTTGGGCGGGCATGATCATCGCCGTGTTCACGCCGATGACCTGGCCGCGCGAATCGACCAGCGGTCCGCCCGAATTACCGGGATTCAAGGCGGCGTCGGTCTGAATGACATCGTCGACAAGACGTCCGGTCTTCGTGCGCAGCGACCGACCGAGCGCGCTGACCACGCCGGCGGTCACCGTGCAATCGAAACCGTAGGGATTGCCGACCGCGATGGCCAGTTGGCCCACGCGCAAGGCCGAGGAATTGGCGAAGGTCAGCGCCACCAGCTTGGGCGCATCGATGCGTATGAGAGCAATGTCCGTGTGCGGATCGTCCCCAACCACTTGGGCGGGCAGGCGCTGTCCGTCGTGAAGCGTGACCTCGACGCGCTTGGCGCCGCTGACCACGTGACTATTCGTCAACAGATACCCGTCGGGCGTCATGACGAAACCCGAACCGCTGCCGGACGCCTCGATGCGCACCACCGAGGGACTGACTTGCTCCGCCACGGCAGTAACCGTTTGCGAATACACGTCCAGTAAATCGCGATCGTTCTTGTCGATATCGAGTGCGATCATCGTGCGAAACTCCCGGCGGGAAGGACACCGCCCTCCCGCCTATCGGATCAAAGACGCGCCTACAGCGTTAGGACGCCGGTGCGGATAAGGTAGGCGAGCCGTTCGCGCTGGTCGTTCCTGAGCAGTCCGTGAATGCGCGCCAACGCCTTGGTCACGGCATCGCGCAGTCGTTCCGCCGTAGCGACGCGAAGATCCGCCGCCTCTTTGGCCCGCGTCTGGTCGAACTGCTCGCCACCGACGGCATCTGCGAATGCGGACAGCGTTCGTCGGCGATCCACCTCGGCCTGCGCGCGCTCGGTCTTCAGCTCGTCGAGAACGCGCGCCAGCTCGGACACTTGACGCTCGTCCAGCTCCAATTTGTACGCCAAAAAGCGTAGCGGTCGGCGCACGCCAAAGCCACCGAACCCTTCGCCATCCGATCCCCCACCTGGGCCACCCCCTGGACCATCGCCGTCGCCGTCGAGACCATGGCCGCCAAAGCCATGGCCACGCCGACCGCCCGGACTACAACTCGACCCCGACTCGCTGCCGCAGATGCTGTGATGCGCGCGCCACCAAGAAACGATTCCCGTGTGCATGTTCTTCTCTCCTTTCGCCGAGGCCACCAGCTCCCGGCGGGACTTTCTCGACTCCGTGGGCACCATGCCTCACAGATTCCGAAAATAAATGTAAACGCCAAATCCTCGTCGTCAATGCGCTGGGTGCCAGCTCATCCGCTTTGCGCCGACGCCGACTACGGTGCTTCCCGCCGAGCCTGGCGAGCACGTTCGCGCAGCATGAACAGGTACAGGCTTTCGACTTTCGCGCGCGCCCACGGAGTCCGCCGCAGGAACTTCAGGCTGGAGGCGACGCTGGGATCGCTGGTGAAGCAGCGAATGTTCACCTGCTGGCCAAGCTCGGGCCAACCGAAGAACGCGACGAGCTCCGTCAGGATCGCTTCCAAGGTCATGCCGTGAAGTGGATTGTGAGCTTGCTGGGTTGCCATGGGTGATAGCGCGCGTTCTACGGCGGTGGCGCCACGACTTCCAGCTCGACGGGAACAATCCCGACTCGCAACATGTCGAGCTGCCGCGCTGCCGACTCGGAGACGTCGATGATCTTCTTACCACCCCTGCACCGATCGTTGATGCGAACGATGACGGCGCGGTTCGTACCGTCGGTGCGCGTGACCTGCACGTGCGTTCCGAATGGGATCACGGGATGGGCGGCGGTAAACTGCTTGGGATCGTACCGCTCGCCGTTGGCGGTCTTGTGTCCGGCTAGGCGCGACGAATAGTAGGTCGCCATGCCCTCCTCGCGCTCGCCGCGCTTACCGGCACGCAGCTCGGCCGAATAGGTGGCACAACCCGCGACCGTAGCAAGCACTACGGCCACGGGCAGCACGCCTCGCCATGCTCCGGTCGCCATGCCCCCACCTTGGGCCAGCGCTCGGAAACCCGCAAGATTCCGACTATCAGGTGGTGGCGACTTGGCCGGCTGTGCCTGTCAAGCGGTTCGCTGCCGCTCGACTTCGGCGCGCAGATGCGCCTCCTCTGCCCGCAGCTCCGGGGTCAGCTCGCTGCCGAAATCTTCGGCCTCGAAGAAGGGACGAATCTCGATGTCGGACTCTTCTCCGGGCATCGGATCGGGACAGCGCTTGACCCACTCGATAGCCTCGTCGATCGACTTTACCTGCCAGATCCAAAATCCCGCGATCAGCTCCTTGGTCTCGGCGAACGGTCCATCGAGGACGGTCTTCGTTCCGCGGGCGAAATGCACACGCTTGCCCTTGCTGCTTGGGTGCAAGCCGTCGCCCGCCAGCATGATCTTCGCCTTGACCAACTCTTCGTTGAATTTGCCCATGTCGGCCAGCAACTTCTCGCTGGGCATGATGCCCGCCTCGGAGTTCTTCGTCGCTTTGACAATCACCATCACTCGCATGTTGCGCTCCTTCCGTATCGCGTTGTTCGTGCCCAGCCCGATGTTCTGCCAGGCTCTAAGATGACGACGAACGACGACCGGTCGGCCCGACACGGCGGTTTTGTTTTCTGATGGTTAGAACAAGGCGGCGAGGCGCTACTGATGGCAGCTCGGCGCTTGCTTCGACCATTCGTAGCGGGGAATTCAAGCCACATCTGCCCGGGCGCAACGAAAACACCGGACGTCTCACGCACCGGCCGCTCGAACGGTACGTGGCGACGGATGCCAAGAACAACGTAGTCGGCCGTCAGCGCCAACAAAGCCAGCGCGACGAGCATCAGGGCAAGCATGTTGGGCCTCCAACCTAGCTAGGGGCAATCCGATGGCGATTCATTGCCCACTTGCCGACGCAAGTGCGGCGCCACGACGTGGGCGAGAGCAGGCGACGAAATGAATGCCCGCGAACCGCCGTGGTCTACCGCAGATCCGGTGACGAGCGCCGTCGCAGGCCCAACCGAACGTTGGCAGGCGCGATGGGACCACCGTCGAAAAAATCCGTACAAGAAGGTGCGACCTCGTCCAGCATCCATCCAAGTTGCGTTATAGAACTCTCTGTAATTTCGGCGAGTTTGACTACAGTTCTACGCCTCGACCGACAGGAGCCTGCTGCCACCACTCCCGCAGATCCGCGGGCCATTCGCGTTCGAAGCGCAGCGGCTGACCCGTCGTCGGATGGCGAAAGCCGAGCACCAGCGCATGCAAGGCGAGGCGCGGAGGTTCGAGCCTGGTTCGCCGGCCGTACCGCCGATCGCCTGCGACGGGATGACCGATGGTCGACGCATGCACACGAATCTGATGGGTCCGTCCCGTTTCCAGACGCGCCTCCGCGAGAGTCACCTCTCCCTTGTGCTCGATTGGCACGAAGACGGTGCGGGCGGGCCGTCCCTCGATAGGAGAATCGACGGTCGAGGCAGCCGGCAAGTCCCCGAGCATCCCGACGCGATACACGCGCTCGAGAGCGTGCGTTCGGAAAAGCTCGGACAACCGATGCGCGCTTTCCGAGGTCTTGGCCACGACCAGAAGCCCACTCGTCTCGAGATCCAGTCGGTGCACGAGGTACGGCTGGCGCGACGTCTCGCGCTGTGAAAGATAGAAAAGCAGATTATTTCGGTCGGTTTCTCGCGTGGCCGCGGTTGGCAGGCCGGCAGGTTTGTCGACCACCAGCAGCGAATCGTCTTCGAAGAGCACGTCGAGCTCGGGCGGCGGCGCGTTCTCGGCGGCACTCACCTTGTCGAGCGCGCCGCCCAGGTACACTTCCACCGTGCGCCCCGGTTGGACGACTTTGGACGCGACCTTCACCCGCGCGCTTTCCACGAAGACGCCGCCGATCAGCAGCACCTTGCGCGCCGTCCGACGCGAGAGCTCGGGGACACGTTTGGCGAGAAGCTGATCGAGGCGCAGCCCTGCGTCCTCGGGAGAAACGGTGAAACGAATAGGTCGCGCGGCCACCGCTGCGCCCTTCACGGCTGACCGAGCGCCTGCCAGAGGCGCGCTCGCGCCGTCGCCAGGTTGAACACGGCCTGCACCTCTTGCGCGGCAGCGGTGGTCAGCGCCACCTGCGCATCGCCCAGCTCGATGATGTTCCCGACGCCAGCTTGATAACGTCCCTCGGCGAGGGTCAGGCGCACGCGTGCGTTCGTCGCCGCCTCGTGGGTCGCCTCGATCGCCGCCTTGGTCGCGCGCACGCCGAGCCGCGCTTGTTCCACGTCGGCGCGCACTTGCTGCCGCTGCAATTCGTACTGCGCCCGCAACGCCGCCGTGTTGGCACGCGATTCGCGCACTTGAGCGTCGGTAATACCACCACCGAAGATCTGCCAATTGAGCGAAAGAATGCCGCGAAAGCCCCAGTCGAGCGCATCCAGCTCGGGCCCCGATTCGCTCAGCGACGCGCTGGCGTTTAGCGAGGGCGCGTAGCCGCCTTTGATACTCCGAGTGGTCAACTCTTGCGCGTCCACTTGGCGAGCGAGCGAAAGCAGATCGGGCCGAGCCTTGAGCGCCTCCGCCAGCAGCTCATCCGTCGTGTCGTCTTCGCCCGAAACTTCTCTAGCTGCCGGAGCTGCAACGTCATAATCGGTGCTGCCTTCGATGCCCATGGCCTGGTTCAGCAGCGCCTTGTCGGTGTCGTACGCAACCTCGGCGTTGATGAGCTGGACCTTGGCGTTGGCTCGATCGGTGCGCGCTTGCGCCAGGTCGATCTCGGGCCGCGTACCGGCCTCGACAAAACCTTGAATCTGGCGCAAGTGCGCTTCCTGGTTCTGCAAGTTTTCTTGCGCCACCTTGACTAAGGCACGCGCGGCCGCGGCGGCGAAATACGCCGAACGCAAATTGAAGCCGACCTGCACCGCGAAGGCGCGCTCGCTTTCTTCTTGCGAGCGAAAGGCCGCCTTGGCGGCGTTCCAGCGACCGGTGGTTTGGCCAAAATCGTAGAGAAGCTCGCTGGCGCCGAGACTTGCGCTGTAGAGGTTGCGACCCTGAATGCTGGAGGAGACCGTCGTCGTGGTGGCCCCCGAGGCGGTCCCCGTTCCCACCGTCGTAGCCGACACCGATCCTTCGCTACGCAGGTACGACGCCGATCCGGTCACCTGGGGCAAGAGTGGAGCACGCGCCTCCTGGATTCGCGCCGCCGATGCATCCGTCTGGGCGCGTGCCGCCTGCAGTTGCGGATGGCTAGAACGCGCCGCCTGCAAGGCCTGGTCGAGCGTCATTTCGCGTTTGCCGGCCTCGCCCGCACGGGCTGGGCTGACGAGCGTGACAACACCAACCAACGAGAGAAGAGCCGCTTTCATTCGAACCTCAAAGCATCGATGGGGTCGAGGCGCGAGGCTTTGAGGGCCGGATAGAGACCAAAGACCACGCCCACGAGCCCGGAAAAGGTCACCGCGATCGCAATAATGTCGGCGCGAATCAGCACCGGCCAACCCATGCGATTGGCCAGCAGATTGGCGGCGAAGATTCCGATCAGCACGCCAGCAATGCCGCCGAAGCTCGAAAGCGTCAGCGCCTCGACCAAGAACTGGGCCAGCACGTCTCGCGGGCGCGCGCCCACGGCCATACGAATGCCGATCTCGCGGGTTCGCTCGGTCACGCTGACCAGCATGATGTTCATGATGCCGATGCCGCCCACCAGCAGCGAAACCAGAGCGATGCTGGCAAGCAGCGAGGTGATGGTGTTGAGGCCTTCCTGCTGCGCGGTCATCATCTCGGTCAGATTGCGGATGGAAAAATCGTCGTCGCCGCCGATCGCGATGTGGTGCCGGTCGCGCAGCAAGTTGGTGATTTGCTTCTCCGCGCGCGAAACATCTTCGCTGCTGGCCGCGCTGACCATGATGATGCCGGGGATGAACTTCTGCAGGCCACCCTGAATCTTCGCCTGAAACGTCGAATAGGGCATGAAGGCCACGTCGTCTTGGTCCTGGCCCATCGCGGTTTGTCCTTTGCGGTCCGCCACGCCGATGACCTGAAAAGGAAAGTTCTTGATGCGCACGGTTTGCCCGACGGGATCGGCGCTCGGGCCGTAGAGCTTTTCAACCACGGTTTGGCCGAGCACGACGACCTTGGTGCCACCCTCGATATCGGACTGGCTGATCTGGCTGCCGCTCGCCACGGCCCAGTCCTTTATCGAGAAAAACTCGGGTGAAACGCCGTTGATGCTGGTGCCCCAGTTTTGATCTTCACTGATCACCGACGCGCTGGAACGCAATTGCGGGGCCGCGTAGCGAACCGCGCTGCATTCGGCGCGGATGGCTTTGAGGTCGTCCCAGGTGAGGGTCGGCATGCTGCCGAAACCGCCGCGGGCGCCGCCCGAGGTCGTGCTGCCCGAAAGAACAATGAGAATGTTCGAGCCCATCGAGGCGAACGATTCGGCGACGCGCGCCTTGGCGCCTTCGCCAATAGCGACCATGGCAATGACCGCCGAGACACCGATGATCACGCCCAGCGTGGTGAGAAACGAGCGCATCTTGTTGCGCAAAAGCGCTCGGATGGCGACGCGCAAGACTTGGATGGGATTCATGGGATCCCTGCCGCCGCCGCTTCGGCCGCCGCCGCCGCCACGTCGGCCACCATGGCCGGCTGCCGCTTGTCGGTTTGCACGCGCCCGTCGCGCATCACCACCACGCGCGAAGCGTAGCGAGCGATGTCCGGCTCGTGCGTGACCAGCAAGAGCGTGATGCCGCTGCGCCCAAGTTCCTGAAACAGAGCCATGATCTCCACGCTGGTGCGCGAATCCAGGTTGCCGGTGGGCTCGTCGGCCACCATGAGATGAGGTTGCGTGACGAGCGCACGTGCGATGGCCACGCGTTGCTGCTGTCCGCCCGACATCTGATTGGAATGGTGATGGATGCGGTCGCCGAGCCCCACGCGCTCGAGCGCTTCCCGCGCCCGCCGGTGCCGCTCGCGGCCAGATATGCCGGCGTAGAGCAACGGCAACTCGACATTTTCGAGCGCGCTGGTGCGCGACAGGAGATTGAAGCTCTGGAAGACGAAACCCAAGGTGCGATTGCGCAAACGAGCCAGCTGGTTGCGGTCGAGCGAGGACACTTCTTGCCCCACCAAGCGGTAGCTGCCGCTGCTCGGCCGATCGAGGCAGCCGAGAATGTTCATCAGGGTCGACTTGCCCGAACCCGACGGCCCCATGACCGCCACCGATTCGCCCTCGCTGATGGTCAGCGAAACGTCGCGCAAGGCGTGCACCTCCACGTCTCCCATGCGGTAGACCTTGGCGATGTTCTCGACTTCGATGAGTGCTTTGGCCATGCGAACCTAAAACGGACGCGCGCCGCGCGGAGGTGCGGGTGGAGCGCCAGGCAACATGCCGGCGCTGGGCTTGCTGGAGCCGGCCGGCAACGAGCCGTCGGTAATGACCTGATCGCCCTCCGCGAGAGGTCCGTCGACAACTTCGGTCTTAGTACCGTCGGTGGTTCCGATCTTGATGCGAACCATCTGCGGCACGCTGCCGCTCAGCTTCCAGACCGCCCGGCGATCGGGTGTCTCGTCGCCGGCGCCGCTGGCGCCCGGCTCGCGCTTGCCGTCTTTGTCGCCTTTGTCGCCTTTGTCGCCCCTGCCGCCCTTGCCCGAACGCAGGTTGCCGTCGCCCGCGCCGTCGGCGCCGCGTATCTTCTTGACGTCGAGCCCGAGCGCCGCAAGAACTTCGGCGGCGGGGCGGTAACGCAGAGCCGCGTTGGGAATGCGTAAAACATCCTCGCGGTTGGCGAAGACGAAGTTCACGTTGGCAGTCATGCCTGGGCGCAATTTCAATTCGCCATTGTCCACGTCGATGACGGCGTCGTAGGTGACGACGTTTTGCAGGGTCTGCGCCGCGTTTCGGATCTGCCGAACCTTGCCCTTGAAGCGCTCGCCGGGATACGCATCGACCACGAACGTCGCGTCCATTCCCGCGGTCAGCTTGCCGACGTCGGCCTCGGCCACGCTGGTGTCGACCTGCATCTTGCGCAGATCTTCGGCAATGACGAAGATAATGGGCGCCGACATCGTCGCCGCCACGGTTTGTCCCACGTCCACATTGCGCGAGATGACGACGCCATCGGTGGGCGACACAATGTCGGTTAGAGCCAGATTCACTTCGGCTTGATGAAGAATGGCGCGAGCTTGCTGGACGTTGGCCTTGTCCGCTTCCACCTGGGCCAGCGAGGTGCCCGCAGCGGACTCCGCCGTGTCGAAGTCAGAGGGCGCGATGAGCTTTTCTTTGACCAGGGCGCCCTGGCGCTTGGACTGCCGCTCGTTGAAGCGGGCTTGGACTTCATCCTTCATCAGGGTTGCCTTTGCCTGCGCGTAGTTCGCCCGCGCATTTTCGAGCGATGCCTGAAACAAGCGCGGATCGATCTTCGCGATGATCTGGCCCTTCTTTACCGGCGAATTGAAGTCCGCGTAGAGCTTTTGAATAGAGCCCGACACCTGACTGCCGACCTGCACGGTCACCAGCGCCGATAGCACACCCGTCGCCGTCACGCGTGCGACGACACGTCCGCGATCCACCGCGGTCGTCTCCCACTGCACCGCGGGCTTGGCAGAGCGGCGTTTGAGCACGATTTTCCAGGTCACCAGCCCGATGGCGACGAGGGCGAGAGTGGCCCAGAGGGTCTTCGATTTCAAAAGTCGCATGGCGTGCTCCGCTAGCTATCACTGGCCAGCCGTTTTCGCCAACCCTTCCGTCGGTCCGGATCGGTCCACTCGGCAGAGCCAAGGCTTGGGTCAGCAAGGGCCATGCCGCCCGATCCAGGCTGAATTGCCTTGGAATGCATGTGCCTGGCCTGCGGATTTCGCAAAAGGGGTGCGTATTCCGCGAAAAGCCAAGCGGAGAACCGAGCGCAGAGCACGTCGCCGAACGCGGACGAGCTCTACTTGGGACCGGTCCCGCCTTCGGCCGTCGCCGGCACGGTGAGCGAACGGCGGAGGGAGGACAGAAGCCTCGCTCGCTCGAATGCCCCGGGGCTCACTGGGGAGGAGGATCCATGCCGGCCCAGTTCTGCAACATCTTCAAACCGTTCGGCCCGACGCCGTCGCCGTGCTTCGCCTCCGGGGGCATCTTGCCGATCTGCACGTCGTACGCCGCCAAGCTCGCCATGCTCTTGGCGCCGGAGACGTCACCACCGTTCGTGTCGTCGTAGACGTCGAGCCGAAAATAGGCCGGCGCTCCGCGATCGGGCGGCGAGCCGTGGCAGAGCAAACAGTGATCCGCGAAGAGCGGATAGATGTCTCGATTGAAGGTGGGGTTGTCGGGAACAGCGGAGATGTCTCTGACTCCGTAGTGGCACGAGCCAACGAGAATCGTCGCAATCACAGCCAGGGATCGTTTCATGGTCGCTCCACGTGGAAACCGAGAAAAGCAGGGCTATTTACGGATGCTGCAGGCGTCAGCCTGGATACCAAAATTCGTGTCTGCAGCCCAGGCAGTAAAATTAAAGAACCTTCGGTCCGAATTTGCATGAAACCTTTCGCAAAACAATCTATCCAACTGACGTGAGCTCCCCAGCTGATACCGCCACTTGCGTCGAATCAGTGCGGATGGCTGGGTCGACGTTTGGCAGCTCGCTGCATGCGGTGCTTTCCGTTACGGAAGTACCGCGAGTGCCCGAGCAGCAGGCAGCATTCTTCTGCCACCGCTCTGATTGCCTCGTTCGCACCCCATCGTCAACGCCCTTTCCCCAGTGAACCATGAAGCTACTCCCTGCGCTGACCACGATTGCTGTGCTGATCGCTCTGTCCTCCCAGGCGACCGCAGCCAACAAGAAGAAGAAAAAGCACCACAGCCACCAAGCGCCGGCGGCGCAGTCCAATGAGGCGCCAGCGACCGCGGAACAGGAAACGCCGGATGAATTCGAAAGCCAGGGCGTGCAAGAGAAGAAGAATGTCCCGAACGGCCCTCGTCCCAGCAAGCCGACGAAACCGAGTGGCGACGAAGAGAAGTCCTCACAGAAGCCATCGATGGACTTCAACTTCTTCCCCGACAGCTCGGGCGAAGCTGCGGGAAGCGAGTCGGCCGGCCTCAAGCTCAGCCCCGAAGCCCTGGAGCTGAAGCATGAAGGCGAGACGCGCCGCTGGATGCTGACGACCCACCAGACGTTGGGCATCGCGACATGGATCCTGATGGCCGCGACGGTGACCGTCGGTCAGCTCAACTACAACCAACTCTACGGCGGCGGCGGCGGCAAGAACACATACCAGACACCGCACGAGATACTGGTCGCCGCGACCAGCGTCGCCTTCGCTGCAACGGGAGCCTTCGCGCTGTTTGCGCCGTCGCCGTACAAAAAACCGCTGCATTTCGATACCGGCCTGGTTCACCGTATCGCCGTGTCTGGTGCTACCCTGGGCATGCTGACGGAAATTTTCCTGGGATGGTGGACCACCCACCAAGCCAATGCCGGCAATCCCAACAATCTGCGCACGATGGCCCGTACGCACCAGGTGGTAGGCTGGACAACGTTCGGCTTCCTCACCGCCGCCGCCGCCGTCTGGGTCTTCTGAGCGACCCTCTTACTCCACCGCACCAAGCCAGCAGCCAGGAGAAGCCGCCGGTGCCCTCCTGCTCGCGCCGTTACTTGATGGTAAGGTCTCGCTCGGAACGCGGAAAGACATGCGCGAGATTCTTTGGGTGACATTTCTACTGAGCGCTGCCAGCTATCTGGCAGCGTGCCTGCTTTTCCTGGCACAAGCGCGCCGACGTGGAAAAGCGCCGGCCAATGGCCGCTTCGCACCTGGGCTCTTGATTCTCGGCGCGGCTTTACACCTGGCTTATGTCCTCCTCTACTCGGTTGTGGACCGGCGTTGTCCGGTTTACTCACTGCACTCGGCCCTCGGCATCGTTTCCATCGTGGGCGTAGCCGGCTACACCGTGCTCAGCCGTGGCCGGCGCCTGGAAGCGCTGGGCGGCTTCGTCGCGGCGTCGGCGGCAGCCTTTCTCATGCTCGCGCGGGCCATCGGGCCCAGCTCGCCCACGCCCAACGTACGCTGGCTGATGGCTTTGCACATCACCTCGAATTTGCTGGGCGGCGGCCTGCTGCTGGTCGCGGGCTGCGCCAGCGCGTTCTACCTGCTCAACGAAAAGCGCCTGAAATCGCGACGTGTGCTCGGCCACGGGGCGAAGCTGCCGCCCCTCGAGGCACTCGACACCGTCGTCCATCGCCTCTTGTGGATCGGCGTTCCCCTGCTTACGGTGGGCATGCTCACCGGTCGCCTCGTGATCCACCAGGCTGCTGTCATCACGACGGGCGAACGTTTTCGCGCGCTCCTTTCGGGCGCAAGCTGGCTTCTGCTCTTGGCGGTCTTGGTCTTGCGGCAAGTGGCAAGCTGGCGCGGGCGGCGTTCGGCCTACGCTACCTTGAGCGGCGCGATCGGCATTTTCGTGGTGATCGCCCTTTACGTCGTGCGCGCGCTCTTGGGAGAAGGCCTGTGATCGTCGTCGTTGGGCTTTCGCACCGAAGCGCGCCCGTCGATGTGCGCGAGCGCCTGGCGGTTGCACCGGCCGAGCTGGCGCAACGCCTGAGCGATCTCAAGGCCAAGACCAACGCCAGCGAAATGGTCATGTTGTGCACCTGCAACCGCGTCGAGGTCATGGCCGCCACCAAGGCGAACGGTCCCAGCACCGGGCAGCTCGGTCTCGCCATCGTCGACGCCTTGGAATCGGTAGCGCCGAGCGTCCGCGCGCACCTTTACGTGCGCGAAGAACGCGCCGGCGTCGAGCATCTCTTCCGCGTGGCCAGCTCGCTCGATTCGCTGGTCGTGGGCGAGCCGCAAATTCTCGGCCAGCTCAAGGACGCCTTTACCTGCGCCCGCGGCGCGCACACCGTCGGGCCCTGGCTCAACCGCGCGTTCGAGCATGCCTTCCGCGTGGCCAAGCGCGTGCGCAGCGAGACGGCTCTCGGCGCCGGGCAGGTCAGCATTCCGACGGTGGCCATGGATCTGGCCAAGGAAATTTTCAGCCAGCTCGCCGGCCACAAGGTCGTGCTGGTGGGCACCGGCGAGATGGCCACGCTGGTGGCAAGCCTGCTCGGCAAAGCCGGCGCGCACGTCTTCGTCGTCGGTCGCACGCTCGACCGAGCTCGCGAAGTGGCGCAGAGGCTCGGCGCCGAGCCCAAATCTTGGGAAGACTTCCCCAGCCTTCTTCCGGTCGCGGACATCGTCATCAGCAGCACCAGCGCTCCCGGCTACGTCGTCACGCTGGAGCAGTTGGCGCAGACGCGCCGCCAGCGCCACGGTCGCAATCTGTTCATCGTCGATTTGGCCGTTCCTCGCGACGTGGATCCGCGCGTAGCCGACCTCGACGGTGTCTTCCTCTACAACGTCGACGACCTGGCGCAGGTGGCGGACACGGCGCTGGCCGATCGCCGTCGCGAGGCGGAAAAGGCCTCGGCCATCGTCGGCGAGGAGACAGACAGCTTCTTGCGCCGCTCGCATGCTGAGCGCATCACACCGACCCTGGTGGCGCTGCGCGAGCGCTTCCGCACCACCCTGGAAGCCGAGCTCGAACGCAGCCTGCGCGGGCAACGGGTCACGCTCGAGGCCGTGCAGAAGGAAACCCTGCAACGGGCGCTTTCGGCGGCGGTAGAAAAGATGCTGCATGCGCCGACCGAGCGCCTGCGCGAATGGGCCAAGGACGATGACTTCGGCGACTGGCACACCGACCTTCTCGTGAAAGCCATCGAAGAGCTCTTCGAGCTGCACGATCCGCCGCCCGCCGCGACGGCAGAAAGCGAACGCGTGAAATCATGAGCACGCCCGACATCCACCGCTACCTCGCCAACTGGCAGGCCGAGGTCGACAGCACCGAACAGTATTTGGCCATGGCCGCCCACGAGCCCGACGAAGGCACCGCGCGCGTGTACACGAATCTGGCCGACATCGAGCGCAAGCACGTCGATTTTTGGGAAACACGGCTGCGCGCCGCCGGACATGACCCCGGCCCGCGCAAACCCAGCTGGCGCGCGCGCGTGCTGGTCTTCTGTGCCAAGCGCTGGGGCGCCAAATCGGTGTTGCAGACCGTGGCTTCGAGCGAATACGAAAGCCGCAACAACTACGTTCCGCAAACCGAGACGGCGTCGACCGCCATGACCAGCGAAGAACACGCCCACGCCCGCGTGCTGCGCTCGTTGCTCGCGAAGACCGACCTTGGACCCACCAGCTTCATGCGCACCGAAAAGGGGCACAAGCGCGTGGGAGGCAATGCTCTGCGCGCGGCCGTGCTCGGCGCCAACGACGGGCTGTCGTCGAACCTCAGCCTGGTCATGGGCGTGGCCGGCGCCACGGTCGAGACGCATACGCTCCTGCTCACCGGCATCGCGGGCTTGCTCGCGGGCGCCTGCTCGATGGCCATGGGCGAATGGATTTCCGTGACCAGCTCGCGCGAGATGGCGGAGCGCGAGATGCGCACGGAACAGGACGAGCTCGAAGCGAATCCCGAAGAAGAGATGCACGAGCTGCAGCTCATTTACGAAGCGAAGGGACTGAGCCCGGCGGAAGCGGCGGAGTTTTCGCGCAAGCTCGTGGCCGATCCGAAGGCCGCCGTCGACGTGCTAGCGCGGGAAGAGCTGGGCATCGATCCGTCCGAGCTGGGGGGCTCGCCGTGGGTCGCGGGCGGGACCTCCATGCTGCTTTTTGCGTTGGGCGCGCTCATTCCGGTGCTGCCACTCTTTCTTCTCAAAGGCACCGCCGCCATTGTTGCCAGCATGCTGTGCGGCGCGACCGGCCTGTGCCTCATGGGCACGGCGATCGCCGTTTTCACGGGTCGCTCGGCGATCTACTCGGCCCTGCGTCAGCTTCTCCTCGGCTTGCTCGCGGCCGGCGCGACCTTCGGCATTGGACGCCTCATCGGCGTGGCCATCGGCGGCTAGCCGAACCGCCGAGCTACTTCACACCTTTCGAGGCGAAGAACAGCTTGTATGCCATGTCCTGTTTGAGGATGTGGTTGGTCAGCCAGTCGCGAAGGAAGTCGAGCACCGGAGCGCTGATCATGGCTTTCCCGGCTTTCAAATCGCTTTGCAGCTGAACCGCCTTTTGGGTCAAGGCAGCGTGCTCTTTGAGGTGCGTCGCCATGGCCGGATAGTTGAGCGTGCGAAAGAGAGTTTCTTCCGCGGCAAAGTGGATCTTGGTGTACGCAACCAATTTGTCGAGCACGACGGAGAGCGCTTCCTTGCTCTTCCCCGCCAGCATCTCGCTGTGAAGCAAATTGATGAGATCGATGAGCCCTTGGTGCTCTTTGTCGATTCGGCTCACGCCAACGCTCATGGAGTCGGACCAGTTGATGAGTGCCATGTTTTCCTCGCGGGAGGAATCATCGACAGATGGAAAAGGAAATTGAGAGGAAGAAAGTGAGATTGAGCAGCTATCGCTGGCGAAACCGAGCCAGAAGCGCGTGCGGAAACAGCCGCAGTGCGAATGGAAGATCGTGCAGCAGGTATCGCTTGGCCAGTCTGCGCGGTTCCTGCAGCATGCGATGAATCCACTCGATGCCGGCCTTGCGCATCCACGCGGGCGCCCGTTTTACGTCGCCCGCGACGAAGCTGAAGCTGATGCCGACGCCAATCATCCACGTCGACGGCAAGCGCGGCCGAAGCGCGTGGATCAGCTGTTCTTGCTTGGGCGAGCCCAGCCCGACGAGCAGGATAGCGGGTTTGCGATCGCCCAGCTCGGCAAGGATCGCAGTAATATCACTCTCGGCAGGAGGACTTGCGACCAAGGGGCTTGCCCCGTCGATCCAAGCAAAGCCGGGGTATTTTTCCGTGAGAACCTTGCGGGCCTTTTCGTTGGCGCCCTCCGCGCCGCCCAGCAAGTAAATGGACCGTCCTTCGCGCGCCGCCCGCTCCGCCAAGAGCCATATCAGCGACGAGCCTGGAACCCGCTCGGGCAGCGGCTGACCTTGCAGCTTGCAGGCCCAAACCAGCGGCATTCCGTCGGCCACCCGCACGTCGGCTGCATCGTAAAGCTCGCGCGCCTGGCGATCACGCACATACCGCTGCAAGAAATCCAGGTTCGCGGTAACCAGCCAGCCGCCTTGCCCGACCCGCAAGCAATCGAAGACGTGGTCAAGAAGACGGTGGCGATCGAGCGGCGTGAGTCGCAGGCCCATGAGCGAAATGGCCGGCGTGCTTTCGACGACAGCACCCGAGAGCGGAGGGGTTGAGGAGGCCTGCATGGGATCGCGGCCAACAGCCGCAGACCTCAACATAGCTCGAACACGCGCCTAGCCCAGGCTTTTGCGCCGGCGCCAGCGCGACAAGAGGAACACCCGAATGCAGTCCGTCACCTCGTCGCGAAAGCAGCAGGAGGCAATACCGAGGTTACCTCATCGCCGCAATAAACCACGAAATCGAGACTCCAACGCACTCAGACATCCTTCCGAAGACCGCGCACCTTTGATTCCAAAGGAGAATTCGCCGCTGAGCGAATTTTCCAGCCACGGCAGTGCTTTTTTCAATCCGCAAGCGGGCTCGTTTGCATCTACCTCATTGTCTTACTTGCATCTGCTTAATGGTATGGAGAAATACACTTGACCAATTCATCCCAGCGCCCTAGAAACGTTTGCACTAACGGCTTAATTAGGGTGGGGAACTAGTATGTCTTCAACAACGGGCGGTACGCTAAGAAGGCACGAGGCGTGGGTCAGTTCGTTACAGCGCCTCGCCGACGCAGTCATTATCATTCTCGCGCAAATCATTGCGCGCGCCTCTTACGGCGAGCCCTTCGGCGAGCAAATGATGACCGCCACGGTCCTGGGTCTTTTGTCCTATGGATTTGCCGCCGAAATTACCGGTCTGTACCGGCCGTATCGCATGGAAACCATTCGGCGCGAAATGCGCGACACGCTGGTGTCATGGTTGCCGGTACCGCTGACGTTGCTGGCCTTTTGGTTCTTCACCAAGACTTCAACCCACTATTCGCGCGTGGCCGCCACACTCTGGTTCGCGCTGACGCCGGCCATGCTTTGCACGTTGCGCCTCAGCGTGCGCACGGGCCTGCGCGTTCTCCGTGCCCAAGGCCACAACAAGCGACGGGTAGCCATTCTCGGCTGCACCAGTGACGCCGAACGGCTGGCGACATCCCTCGACGAGCTTCCGTGGCTCGGCCTCCATTTGTGCGGCGTCTACGACGACCGCTCGGAAAAGCGTCGTCACGTTTCGAAGCATCCCCGCTGCAAGGTGGTTGGCCGATCGGCAGATCTCGTGCGCGCCTGCCGACAAGGCGAAATTGACGTCGTCTATGTTGCGCTTCCACTTCGGGCCGAGCTCCGCACTGCTAGCCTGCTCGCCGCGCTCGCGGATACGACCGTCACCGTTTACATGGTGGCGGACTTTCTCTACTACAGTCTCATGCGCGCGCACTGGAGCCAGGTGGGCAGCATTCCTGTCGTGAGCGTGCACAACTCGCCCTTCGAGGGCGTGGTTGGCTGGGTGAAGCGCCTCGAGGATCTAGCCGTCGGCAGCATGATCGTCCTCATCACCTTGATCCCAATGCTCTTCATCGCCCTGGCTATCAAGATCAGCTCGCCCGGTCCGGTTTTCTTCCGACAATGGCGCTACGGCTTGTGCGGGCGAAAGATCCGCATCCTCAAGTTCCGCACCATGACCGTTTGCGAGGACGGGCCAGACGTCAAACAAGTTTCGAAAGACGACTCGCGTGTCACCCGCGTCGGACGTTTCCTGCGGCGAACATCGCTGGACGAGTTTCCGCAGTTCTTGCAGGTCCTCACGGGCGAGCTGTCGCTCGTTGGTCCGCGTCCGCACGCGGTCGCTCACAACGAGCAGTACCGCTCGCTCATCCACGGCTACATGCTTCGTCACATGGTGAAGCCGGGAATCACGGGCTGGGCGCAAGTGAACGGCTGGCGAGGTGAAACGGCCGAGCTGGAGAAGATGGAACAGCGCGTCCGTCACGATCTCGAATACATTCGCAACTGGAACCTGCTGCTCGACCTCAAGATCATTTTCCTCACCATCTTCGGCAGCAAGAAGGGCCGAAACGCCTACTAGCGAACTGCCTGTCTCGGCTCGGCCAATGTCCCCCGATTGTGTCTCGAACCGATTGGGTCGGCTATTGAATCAGCCTGGACTCGTGACGTCGGAATCGTCGCTACGAGCGTCGGATGAGGCGCTTTATCCCGAGGAGGCGAAGCAGCTCGACGGATGCGTCGAAAAGCGACAGCGCGAAATCGCGGCTGGCCGCCGATGCGCGCGGCGAGCGCTTGCCCGGCTCGGCATCGCCAATTTTCCGGTTCTCGCGGGTCCCGACCGCGCCCCCATCTGGCCTGAAACGATCGTCGGATCGATCACCCACACCGATGGTTGCGCTGACGGCTACTGCGGCGTAGCCGTCGGCGAGTACCGAAAGTTTTCCGGCATCGGCGTCGACGCCGAGCCACGTCTCCCCCTGCCCGACGATCTGTGGAGCTGGATACTCGACGAGAGCGAGAGGCAGGAAGCTTTGCAAAGCGACGAGCCGGGCATTTACGCGCGACTAGTCTTCTCCGCAAAAGAAACAACCTACAAAGCGCTCTATCCGACGCTCAAGCGAATTCTCGAATTTTCAGACGTGCACGTCGACATCAAGCTCACCGATGGCCTGTTCATTGCTTGGCTTACGCGAATCGTGGGATCGCAAACAGCGCCGTTCGTAGGACGACTGGTCACAGACGGCGAGCTGATCCTTACCGCCATGGCATTGCCCCGTCGGGGATTACCGCTTGCGCACGAAGACCTGTCGCTGCCTAATGTTCCCTGCTAGGACTTAACGCGAACCATGGACCACGACGGCAATAACGACGATCCGCCCCAACATGAAACGCTCAGTCTTGCCGACTTCGTCTCCCAAGGCACTGTACAGCTGGGTGACCGCGCTGTTCTTGTCGTTGCCGAAATCGGCGGCGGACAACAGATCTATCCGCTCAACCGCAACCCGACAGTCATTGGTCGATCCAACAACGCGGATCTGGTCCTGCAGGATCCCACTGTTTCCGACTTCCACGCCCGGGTCATCAAACACGCCTTCGGATACACGCTCGAGGACATGGGCTCGGCCGAAGGAACCTTTCTGCGCGACAAGCGGGTCAACCACGCCCGTCTCATCAGCGGCGATTCGGTCCGTCTGGGCGCGACGCTCCTCACCTTCCTCGACGAGAAATCGCACGCGGTCAAAGACAAGCTCACGACCGCGGTCGTGCCGATGCGTGTGATACCGAAGCACTTGATGCAGTCGCAGCAGACGATGCTGCGCGATCCCTATACGTACTCTCCACAGTTGCGCCCCCTTCCCGCGCCCATGCCCCTGCGCGACTCGGGCGAGCGCGTGCGCCGGGCCGCCGAGAGCGAAGAGGGCCCCTCGCTCGAAGATATTCTCGTCAAAGTTTTGCGCATCGTTCGCTATCTCAAGCAGCGAGCCAAGCTCATCGGAGTGATGGCCGCTGTCGGCGTCCTGCTCGGCGTTGTCAGTTTCAAGATCTTCCCGCCGGTGCGCGCCGCCTACTGCCTAGTGACCCTCCATCCCGCGCCGAAAGCCAATCCCATCGATTCAGAAGGCCGTCTGGTGGTCGCTCAGGCGGAAAACCTGCAATTCTTCGCGGGCGCCGAGCGTGCCTTCAAGAGCAGCGAAAGCATCATGGCCGCGATGAAACGCTTGGGCGATCCGGATCCCAGCGAAAGCCAGGCCGAAGCAATCGGCAAGCGCCTCCGTTTCGAAAACGTCGGCAACGATACCTACTCGGCCGAGCTTACGCCCAGCATCTTCAACAGTCGGGGTGATTGGCACGTCCGTCTTCTCGACGCACACATCAAGAATTACATCGAGACGGAAATCGAGAAGAAGCTCAAAGTCTTCGTCGCAGAAGTGGACTTCTTGCGCTCCCAGACCGAGCAGACCGAAAAGAGGCTGAGCGAGATCATGCAGGAGACGGTGAAGTTCCGCGAGGCGAACTCGGATCAAATTCTCGCGCAAGGAACCCTCAGCGGAAACTCCCCGGCCGATCTCGAGTCCCGGCGCATCGAGGTCAGCGCTCGCATCGACCGACTCACGGGTGAAGTGGCCGGGATTCGCAGTCAGCTTGGCCGCGGCAGCGCTCTCAACCAGGCCAAGGCTCAGTCGTCCACCGCCGATCGCGAAGCGCTCGGGACGATCAACCGCAAGCTTGCCGAATTGCGCGCGCAAGGGTTTGCGGACGGACATCCGGATGTCGAGCGCCTGCTGAACGAGCAGAAGACGCTGCAAAAGACGCTCGAGGAACACTTGCATGCCGATGTCACGCAATTCGAAAAGCGTTCGAACGTCGCGTACGACAGTTTGCAGGGTCAGGCGGATCTGCTCGAAGCTCAGCTCCGAGCGGCGCGTGCGGAACGAGGTACCATCGAGGCCAGCTTGCGCGACCTTCGCACGGTCAGCAGCAAATCACCCAAGGTCAATGCCCGTCTGGAGGAGCTTCTACGTATGAAAGACGAGGTCGAGAAACAACACGCACTCCTGTTCGACCGTCTGAAGAAAGCCGAGGTTCAGCTTCAGCTCGAACGCGTTTCGACGACCTCGCGCTACGAGCTCGTGATTCCGGCGCGTATGGAATCGGCGCCCGGCAGAAAGGCGTTCTTCCTTCGCGTGCTCTTCGGTCTTGGCCTCGGCCTGGTTCTCGCCATCCTAGTCATGGGCATCGGCGAGCTACGCCACGTGTTCGTCCGGATTGCCCAAAAAGCGGCCATCGCCAGCGTCTTTCTTTTCCTCGTGACGCTACCGCTTGGCTGTGCTCACGATGACCGCTTCACCTGGGCGGCCGACCTGCCGGCAGGCGAATCGCCTACCGAGCCGGCGGTACATCCGCGCGACACGATTTTGCTCGAGGTGGAAAAGCAGCCTAGCTTGTCGGGCGAGTTCGTGGTGCGCGAGGACGGCCATTACACGCAGCCCATGATTGGCAGTATTCGCGTGGCCGGGCGAACCGCGAGGCAGATCGCCACGGAAGTCACCGCCGCGCTCAAAGGCGTGGTCATCAACCCCGTGGTTTCGGTGTGGATCACCAAGGTCGCACCCATCCGCGTGAGCGTGGTCGGCGAAGTGAAGACGCCCGGCACCTACGAGATGACCCGCGATCGCAGCTTGCTGACCGTGCTGGCCCAGGCCGGTTGGATCACCGAATTCGCGCACAGCGATCGCGTGTACGTGGTGCGGGCCGGGACCAACCAGCGCGTTCGCTTTCGCGTCCGCGAAATCAGCGCCGCCGACCCGGTCGCAGCCCACTTCGTACTGGACGACGCGGACGTGGTGGTCGTGGAGTAGCCCATGCTGGCCGGCGGCGCTGCTCTGCTGACCGCTCTCGGCCTCATTCAAGCCGACGCACAATTCGCCGCGGGAGCACGCCTCGAAACCCGCGCCGGCGAAGCGCCCTCGTTCACCACGGCCCAAGGCACGCAATTCCAGGTCATCGCCAGCGCCATTCCCATGCTCAGCGTTCGTAGGCTCGACGAGGTCAGCGATCTGACCGTCAGCGAAGCCACGCGCATCTTCTGGCGACCAGAACCACTTCTCGACCAGCGACCTCTGTTTTTGGAAACGCTCGACTTGAATCACCTCCTGCGGCCAAGCAAGAGAAGCTCCTGGCACCTCACTTTGCGCACGAGCTACGGAGAAGAGGACTATACGGCGCTGGCCCAACAGCTGCCGACCCAACCAACCTTGCCTCAGCGGCTTACCCTGTTCTCGGCCAACGGCAGTGCCACCGGCACGTGGAGAGCGTCCCGTCGAGGAACGCTCTTCTTTCAACTGGACGGCCTTCACCGCCGGCCGCTGGATTCGCAAACCACGACCGGCAATGGCGCCGAGATTCTCCCGACCGAGACCTTCGCATCGGCGTCGCCCGGCGCGCGCTATCAGCTATCCCGTCGAACCCTGGTCGAGATCCTCGCCGCCGTCGCAGACACCGACGTGAGCGGAATTTCGTCGCCAAGTCCCGCCAACGGACAGACGTTGGACACAGGATTTTCGACGCCGAACAGTAGTCCGACCGGACCGACCGGACACTTGAACGTCTTCACTGTGCAACCGCAGGTGAGCATTTCGGAAGCCCTAACGCGCTACCAGCGCCTGCGCGTGACGGTTGGACTCACCTATGCGCGGGCGCTGCGACAGACCAGCATCGGCGCTCTCAAGCCGGTCTATCCGCTCGCTTCGGCTTCTCGTCCTTCGCTCGCTTCACAAGCCAGCATCGGCGCTCTCAAACCGGTCTATCCGCTCGTCCAGCTCGACCTGGATTCCCTTCTCGATCGCTCGCGCGGCGGCGCCGTTTGGCGCTCGACGCTGAGCACGGGCACCATGTGGTACATGGATCCCGTGATCGGCGCAGCCGTTTGGCGCGGCTTCCTGCAAGGAGGTATCAACGCCGAAGTCGGTCGCGCCTGGGCCGCGGGCGCGCGGGTGGCCTTCGGTACGGACCTCACCCGACTGCCCGAGTCGGCTGGCCCCGTTCTCGACGAAACCGTGATTTCGCTCGAGCTGCCGGTGCGCTACCGTGCCTCGAATCGGCTGCTCGCCGAATTTGGCGTCAGCTTCACCGAGCGCGGCCCCTACCTCGACTCCCACTTCGGTTGGCGCCGGGATTCGCGAGAGCTGTGGCTCTTTCTCAACCTGAACGCAGTCACAACGGCGACGCGCACGCCGCAACGATTGTAATGGTCCGCGCCGAGCAAAGCTCGGCGGCTCCCCACGCGGTAGCCTAGCGGCCTACTTCACCTGCCCGCGTGGCGGCCGGATGTGCGACGAGCGAAACACCAGGTAGCGGCTGGCGATGAAATTGAACGCGGTGGCGGCAGCAATCCCGACCAGCGCCGCGAGTTGAGCGCGCAACGCGAAGGTATCGGCAAACACAAGCGTCACGACATAGTTGATGACGGCGCCAATCGAGCACGCCGTCATGAATCCCATGAATTGCTTGAGCCAGTGCTGCTCGCGCGACTCGCCGAAGCTGAAGCGGCGGTTGAGCACGAAGTTGAAGACCATCGAAAGCAAGATGGCCAAAGCGACCGCCGGCTTGAGCGCTAGTCCGAGGCGCAGCAGGAACGTCAGCAGTACCAGATTGACCAGCGTTCCGAGGCCGCCGACCGTCAGGAACTGCACGAGCTGCGACCACGCGCCGAATTTGAAGGTGTAGAGCCGGCGCAGGTGCTTGATGTAGAGCAACTGCTGCCGCATGGTCAGCTTGCTCTTGCCGAGCTGGCGGTCCTCGAAGTGGATCGGCACTTCGACCACGCGCTCGCAACCGCATTTGACGATGAATTCGAGGCCAATCTTGTAGCCCACGGGGTTGAAATCATGCCCCGTCTCGAACGACGAACGACGGAAGGCAAAGAAACCAGCCATCGGATCGCGCGCGCTGGTGAGCGGACGCGCCAGCAGGGTCGCGACGCGGCTGTTGAGCCAACGCAAAAAACCCCAGTCGTCCGACGTCGAGCCGCCTTGCACGTAGCGCGAACCGATGACGAAGTCGGCGCCCTCCTCCAGCTTGTGCAGCATCTGGGGAATGGCCTCGGGTGGATGGCTGAGGTCGGCGTCCATGCACACGAGCACGTCGCCGGTGGCGCGCTTCATGCCGTCGAGAACCGACGGTGACAGCCCGCGATCCTGCGTCCGCACGACAATTTGCACCCATTTCTCCGGACGAGCAGCGACGATCTCGGCCGAACCGTCCTGGCTGTTGTCGTCCATGATGAGAACGTCCAGATCGAGGCCGCTTTGCTCGCGCACCTTGCCCAGGCGGTCGATGAGGTGGGGAAGGTTTTCGGCCTCGCGGTACGTGGGAACTACGACCGTGATGCGCGTAAAGCGATTCGTCTCGACGGGACTCGACTGCGGATGTTCCAAGGTGGGCTCCACGAAGGGGCCCAACCTACCAGAGTTTTCGCAAGACCGTTCCCGGATAGTAGTGGCGAAGGATCTCCCGGTAGCTCTTACCCGTCTCGGCCATGCCGATGGCCCCGGTTTGGCACATTCCCACCCCGTGGCCGAAGCCCGCGCCACGAAAAACGGCAGAGCCGTTCTGCATTTCCACGACGAAGAGCGAGCTGCGCAGGTTACCGAAAGCCTGACGAATGCGCAGCTCGCCGCGGACGATTTCCGACTGCGCACTGCCCACGATGCGCACGGCGCGCGCTCTTCCGGAGACGCCGCGCTCGAGCACCTCGATGGCGGTGATCGTGCCGAGCCGGTACTTGGCGAGCAGCTTGTCCAACTCGTCCCCACTGCGCGTAACCGTCCAGCGAAAGCGGTCGCCAGCCCCCAGCTTGGATTGACCGCAGTACGCGGCCGGCGGATGAGCAATGAAAGCCGCCACGTTTGCCGACGTCACCCCGGCGGCGTACGCGTCGTCTTTGCCCGGCTGGGCCGGCGGCGCGTCGCGATGGCCGCGCAGCGAGGGCAGAGGCGCCATGTCGGGCCATGCGTTCTCGTTATGTTCGGTGTGGCCGCCGCAGTTCGCGGAGTACACCGGATCCGCCAGCTCGCCGCTTTTCTCGAAAAGCACTTCGCCGCGGGTCGAGGCCACCGCCGCCGTGGTGCGCGGCGTTTCGTGCCCCGCGCCCGTGTAAACCTGGCAGTGCGTCTGCGAGCACAGACGAAAGGGATCGCCGAGGTGGCGCGTGCCGATCTTGGACAAGAGCTCGCCCCGCGCGGCTACCGCCTGCGCCTTGAGCGCTTCTTCGGGAGCGTTCGGAAAAATCTCGGCAGGAATGAGGCCGGCCAGCAGCCGGTCCTCGGGCACGGCATTGACCGCGGCCAAATTGCCCAGACGATCGATGGTCACGTAGACCTTGCCGGCGTAGGTGCCCGCAATGGAAAACTTTTCTTTGCCACGCTCGCCGATCGCCTCGACCCGCAGCGAGCCGTCTGCCGCTGGCACGAACCACAGCACCCCCTCGTTGCGAACCTTGACGCCCGTCTTGGCGCCGATCGCTTCCAGCTGTCCATGCGGCCGATCGACAAGCTCGGTAAAGACGCCCGGCAAGACCAGCGGCGCCTTCGCCGCTAGACGCTCGAGGGCTTTTTCTGCCTCTTCCGGCGTCGCAGCCGGGCCGACTGCCACCAATGCCTGGCGCCGGTCGAGCACTTCGCCTCCCACGCCAAATAAGGTGCCCTGCTCGAACCGCCGTGGGTTCTCGTTCTTGCCTTTCCACAATGCCACCTGCGCATCGGCCTGGTCGCCTTTGCTAACCGGGCCGCGCCAAACGACGGACCAGTAGCGCAACTTTGCCGGCTGGGTGGCGTAAGCGCGGATGTGCCAGGCATCGTCCGCCCGGATATCCGAGCCGCCCTCGCCTTCGGGCAGAAGGCGTAGGTTGCCCGTCGGCGCGGTTATCGTTACGGCGGAAAGGCCCTCGGCGATGGCCACGGGAACCACGGGCAGACCGTCTTGGGTGAAGCGAAATTCGGAGAAGTAAATCGCGCGCAGCTTGTCAGCGCCAGAGAACTCGTCGGCGCCAACGGCGGCCGAAGGCACGACGACGAGCAAAGCGCTCGCGGCAAAAACCGACCATGCCCAAAGCCGCCTCATCACCTCAAATCCGTGCGGGAAAGATATCGCAGGTTGAGCATGTTCACCGTGAAATGCGCCACCACGGGACCGCTGAGGTCGCCGGCCCACAGAAAAAGCTGTCCGAACACGGCACCAGCGACGAGCGACGACAACGTCCACGGCAGAAACCTTGCTTTGGGACCGATGTGCAGGAGGGCAAAAATCGCGCTCGATGCCCACAGCCCAACCACCGGTAGAAGAGCGCCGCGAAAGAAGATTTCTTCGCCGACCGCAGAGGCAACAGCCAGCACGACAATCTCGGTACCATGAAGCGGCCCGAGGACGGCACGCAGATCTCGGTGCAACGCCCGCCCCCACTCGAAACGATGGGTGGCAAAGCGGGACGCGAAGACGAAGCCGAGCCCAATGAGCAGGCCCGCGACGATGCCGAGCAGGACTTGCGGATTGTCGCGTCCGGGCGCGAGCCAAACGCTAGGCCTTCCTCGTCCGTTCGCCCAGGCGATGCCGACCGAGGCCAGTGCCAGGTACAGAACCAACACGAGGCCCGAGCGCGACCAAGTGCGACCGGCATCGTCCATCGGCAGCACCATACCAGCAAAAGCGCGAAGCCTTCGCGGCTTGCGAGATTCGCACTAGGCGCAGCGCGATACCGCGATCGCGCAAGTCATCTATGTGATGAAGATCGCGTGACTATTCCTCGAAAAATGGGCGCTGACAAGATTCCGAAGGCTGTCTTGGGTTTGTTGCGAACGGCGCGTCGCGCTCATGGTAAATGTGGAGATACACCATGCCGCTTGCAGCAGTTCGTACCAAGCGCATCTTTCCGAAGTCTTCGCTCGAAGACTCGGTCGTGCGTGAGGTCGGCCTGCAGAAACTTCTCTCGACGCGCATCTGCGATCTCACGCTGAAGGTCGAGGACGTCCTTTTCGAGTGCCTCGCAGAAGTGACCAGCGAGCTGCGAGCCAAGGGCATCACCTTCATTCCAGCCTACTACCTTGGCGACGATGACTTCTGGACCGCAGACCGCGCGACCAGCGTGAACGTACCTTGGTACCTTGCCAATGCGCTTCTGTGGAAACTGGTGAACGATCACCTCTTCGAATACACCCGCGACGAAGTCCTGATGTACCTGCGCCACGAGACGGGGCACGCGATCAACTACGCCTTCGAGCTCTGGAAACGCAAAGACTGGGCGCAAACCTTCGGAGACTTTCGCAGGCCCTACCGCGACGTCTACAACGCCAATGCCTGGAGCCGGGACTACGTCCGCTATCTCCACCGGGCCGGCATGTACCACTACGCGCAGAAACATCCCGACGAAGATTTCGCCGAAACCTTTGCCGTCTGGCTCGACCCGTCCTCGCGTTGGCGCCGCCGTTACAAAGCTTGGCAGGTCGCCTTCGTGAAGCTCGAATACGTCGACCGCATCATCGACGTCGAGGGTATCTGCCGAGGAGCGCCGCCCAACCAGCGCCTGGGAACGCGCGTCGGCTACGAGAGCATCAAGGAGACCGTCGCGGATTATTTCGACATCGCGCACGCCTTGGATCCGGATCTAGCCGAATACCGACGCGATCTACTCGAGATTTTTCCCCGCCGTTCGGAGCGTACGCAAGCCGGTCAGAACGCCTTGTCGGCGGCCCGCTTCATCCAGCAGCAGCAACACATGCTGGTTGACAAAATGGGCGGATGGATCGGCAAGTCCGACCGTCGAGTCATCGGACGGTTCTTGCGCCAACTACAAGCGCTATGCACCTACGAACACTTGGTCGTCCCCGAGAACCAGCGCAACGACAAGCTCGTGGATCTCACCATCGTAGCGACGTGGCACGTGCTCGACGGTATTCACCGGTTGAGTGACAAATAGGCGGCGAACGTGAGGAGACCCCACCGCGGGTTCGAAGAACCCGCGGCCCGCCAAATCGCCGAGACCGTTGTCGCTGTCGATCTACGGCTGCCGCTGTTCGCTACGGCTGCTGCTGTTCGCTAGGCGCGTTCGGCAGCCCGACCTGGATGATCTTGCGAAGAACATCCGCCCCGATGCGAGGCGATTTCTTTTCTTCCTCGAAGATGATCTGGGCCAGTGTCTGCGCCGTGAGATCGGCGCTGGTGACATAGTCGGTGACCTGAACATCATCGCCCTGGCGGACGAAGCTGGCAACGTCCGCGAGAGTGACGTAGTGGCGTGCTTTCGTGTCGTACAGCTTTCGATTTGAGTATCGCTTGATTGTTCGCATGGTGAACCAAGAATGACACGCGTGGACTACTTGACAAGGCCGCGGCGCGACGAATCGGCATCTTCGGCAAAAAAACCGAAATCAATAACCGATCGCCGCGATTGCTCATCCAATAATAGAACCAAAATGTCCCCATCACGTAACACCACCTGCAATCAGGACCCGTGGCGTCCTGTTTTTGGAGCCCGGCTCTCATGGCGCAAGCATCCATCGACCTCGACGAACTAACCCAGCGCGAATACCCGTACGGCTTCAGCAGCGACATCGAAGCAGACGCCGCGCCTCGCGGGCTGAGCGAGGACGTCGTTCGGCTGATTTCCGCAAAAAAACAAGAACCCGAATTCCTTCTCGATTGGCGACTGAGGGCCTATCGGCATTGGCTCACCATGACCGAGCCGCGCTGGCCGAACGTTCGCTACGAGCCCATTGACTACCAGGACATCGTCTACTACTCGGCCCCGAAGCCAGCAAAATCGGGCCCCAAAAGTCTGGAAGAGGTCGCGCCGGAAGTGCGCGAGATGTTTAGCAAGCTCGGCATTTCGCTCGCCGAGCAAGAACGTCTGTCAGGCGTCGCGCTGGACGCGGTCGTCGACAGTGTTTCAGTCGCAACCAGCTTCAAAGGCAAGCTGGCTGAGCTTGGAATCATCTTCTGTTCGTTTTCGGAAGCGGCCCGCAACCACCCCGACTTGGTCCGCAAATACTTGGGATCGGTCGTACCTTTCAGCGACAATTACTTCGCGGCACTGAATTCGGCAGTCTTTTCCGACGGCAGCTTCTGCTACATCCCCAAAGGCGTTCGCTGTCCCATGGAGCTTTCCACGTATTTCCGAATCAATGCGGCCGATACAGGACAGTTCGAACGAACGCTTATTATTGCCGAGCCCGAAAGCTACGTCAGTTACTTGGAAGGCTGCACGGCGCCGAGGCGCGACAACAATCAGTTGCATGCTGCCGTCGTCGAGCTCGTCGCGCACGACAATGCCGAAATCAAGTACTCAACGGTGCAGAACTGGTATCCAGGCGACAAAGATGGGAAAGGCGGCATCTACAACTTCGTCACCAAACGCGGCAAGTGCGCCGGCCGCAATTCCAAGATTTCCTGGACGCAGGTCGAGACCGGCTCGGCCATCACCTGGAAATATCCGAGCTGCATGCTCGTCGGCGACGGCTCCATCGGCGAGTTCTACTCGGTGGCGGTGACGAACCATTTCCAGCAGGCCGACACCGGCACGAAGATGATCCACGTGGGAAAGAACACAAAGAGCACGATTGTCTCGAAAGGCATCTCGGCCGGTCGCGGGCAAAACACCTACCGCGGCCTGGTTCGCGTGACCGAAGGTGCACGGGGCGCGCGCAACCATTCGCAGTGCGATTCGCTGCTGATCGGGGATCAGTGTGGCGCCCACACGGTGCCGTACATCGACGTGCGCAACACGACGTCGCAGGTCGAGCACGAAGCCTCGACCTCACGGATCAGCGAAGATCAGCTCTTCTACTGCCGACAGCGCGGGCTTTCGACGGAGGATGCCGTCAATCTCATCGTCAACGGGTATTGCAAAGAGGTCTTTCGCCATCTGCCCATGGAATTCGCGGTCGAAGCCCAAAAACTGCTCGGTGTCAGCCTGGAAGGAAGCGTTGGTTAGTACGATGGCATTGCTCAGCATCAAGAATCTCCACGTCGAGGCGTCCGGAAAACCCATTCTTCGCGGCCTGAGCCTCGAGGTCGACCCCGGGGAAGTGTGTGCCATCATGGGCCCCAACGGATCCGGCAAGAGCACCCTGGCCGGCGTGCTGGCCGGTCGCGAAGGATATGTGGTCACCGCGGGCGAGATCCTCTATCAAGGCAAGGATCTGTGCGCGATGCCGCCCGAAGAACGGGCTCGCGAAGGCATCTTTCTCGGCTTCCAGCATCCAGTCGAAATCCCCGGTGTCGCCAACACCTACTTTCTGCGAGCGGCACTGAACGCCGTCCGCAAACATCGCGGCGAGGAACCCATTGATGCCATGGACTTCATGGCGCACGTGAAGGCGAAGGCGAAAAGCGTGGGGCTGAGTCCCGAGCTGCTCGGCCGCCCGGTCAACGAAGGCTTTTCCGGCGGAGAGAAGAAGCGGAACGAGATCCTGCAGATGTCGGTTCTCGAGCCGCGGCTGGCGGTTCTCGACGAGACCGACTCGGGCTTGGATATCGACGCCGTTCGCGAGGTAGCCGGTGCCGTTCAGGCCCTGCGCAATGAGGCGCGAGCGATCGTCGTCATCACCCACCACCAGCGCCTGCTCGACTACTTGGTTCCCGACCGCGTGCATGTACTGTCGGGCGGAACCATCGTCGCATCGGGCGACAAGTCGCTGGCCATCGAGCTGGAAAAGAGCGGGTATTCCTCGGCTGTCGCCCGAACCAGCGCCGTCGGAGGAGCGGCATGAACGAGCCCCTCGATCGCGACGCCTATGCCGATGGCTTTGCCCGCGCCTTGGCGACGATGGCCGATCAGCCATCGTGGCTGAACTCGGCGAGGCGGATGGCTTTCTCGTCGTTCATCGACTACGGCTGGCCGACCACCAAAGATGAAGACTGGCGTTTTACCGACGTCTCGCCGCTCACCCGGATGCTGCTCCTGCCACGCCCCCCTGCGGAGGAGATCGCGCTGGATGGGGCCGACGCATTCGATACGCGGCTGCTGGCCGTTGGCGCCACATCTCACCACCGACTGGTGTTTGTCGACGGTCACTATCATCGCCAGCTCTCCGAGCGGCAGCAACACGAACTCGGCGACGGTCTCGTGGTCGCGCCACTCTCCGCAACACTAGCGAGGGACGAGATTCCGGCTGCCCGCGTCCTTGGTCAGCTCTTGCGCGACCAGACGGCCTTTATCTCCCTCAACACCGCCTTCATGACCGACGGAGCTTGGGTTCGCATTCCAGCGGGCCTCGTGGTCGACGAGCCCATCGTCCTCGTCTATCTGGCCTCGTCGGGGCAGAGCTCCAGCTTTCCACGCACGGTGGTCCTGGCCGGTGAAAACAGCCAAGCCACGATCGTCGAGCTTCATCTGGGCGCCGACGGTGCGATTACCACGGCCAACGCCGCGACTGAAATCGTGCTGGAATCTCGCGCCAAGCTTCGTCATATGACTCTGCAAAAGGCCGCGCCGACCGCCTTTCACCTTTCGCACCTGGCGGTCGAACAGAAGACCGAGAGCGAATTCTCGGCTCGCAGTCTGTCGCTCGGGGGACGCCTGGTGCGCAACGACGTGCATGCGCTCTTGGCCGAGGAAGGCTGTGTGTGCAATCTCGACGGTCTTTACCTGGCTGCCGGCACGAACGTGGTGGACAATCACACCACCATCGATCACCGTGCGCCACGCTCGACCAGCCGCGAGATCTACCGCGGCGTGGCCCAGGGACGCAGCCGAGCGGTCTTCAGCGGCCGCATCGTGATTCGTCCGGGCGCGCAGCAAACGGATGCTCGCCAAACCAACCGCAACCTCGTGCTTTCCGACGGGGCCACCGTCCACACCAAGCCGTTCTTAGAGATTTTCGCCAACGACGTGAAGTGCTCGCATGGCGCCACGACGGGTCGACTCGATGCCGATGCGCTCTTTTATTTACGGTCGCGTGGCATCGGCGAAAAGGAGGCCGCGCAAATCCTCATTCGCGCCTTCATGACCGAAAGCCTGGACGGCATCGAACCCACGTCGCTTCGAAGCGAAATCGAAACCGCCATTGCTTCCACCATCGCCGACTTGGCGGCCCAGGACGAGAAGGACGAGAAGGACGAGCGCCATGATGGCAGCCAACCGGCGAGGTGATTCGTTGTCTTATCCGCTCGATATCGCGCGCATTCGCCGGGATTTTCCGGCCCTCGCGCAAAAGGTCCACGGCTATCCACTCGTCTACCTCGACAACGCGGCAACCACGCAAAAACCCCTCGCTGTCCTCGATCGCTTGCGCACCAGCTACATCGAGGAATGCGCCAACATCCACCGGGGCGTCTATGAGATGAGCGAGCGCGCCACCGCCTCGCACGAAGCCGCGCGGGAAAAAGTGCGCGCGTTCATCGGCGCCGCCCGCAGCAGCGAAATCGTCTTCGTCCGCGGCACCACCGAGGCCATCAATCTCGTCGCGCAAACATACGGCCGGCGCTTCATCGAGAAAGGCGACGAGATCCTCATTACCGCCCTGGAGCACCACTCGAACATCGTGCCGTGGCAGATGCTCTGCCAAGAGCGCGGCGCCGTGCTGAAAGTCGCGCCCATGGACGAGCACGGCGATCTGATTTTTCCAGAATACGAAAAGCTGCTCGGCCCTCGGACCAAGCTGGTCGCGTTCGGTTACGTTTCGAACGCGCTCGGCACGGTGAACCCGGCCAAAGCCATGGTCGAGGCGGCGCACCGCCACGGCGCGATCGTGCTCGTGGATGCGGCGCAGGCCATACCGCACCGGGCGCTCGACGTGCGCGACTTGGATTGCGACTTCCTCGCGTTTTCGGGACACAAGATCTACGGCCCCACGGGCATCGGCGTGCTCTACGGTAAGCAGCGTCTACTGGAAAGCATGCCGCCCTGGCAAGGCGGCGGCGACATGATCATGTCGGTCACGTTTGAAAAAACGACCTATGCACCGCCACCGGCCAAATTCGAAGCCGGCACGCCGGACATCACGGGCGCCATAGGCCTCGGCGCGGCGCTGGACTACGTGCAGGCGATCGGCATGGAAACCATCGAGCGCCACGAGGCAGATTTGATTGCCTACGCGGAAGCCACGCTTGCGCGACTGCCGGGCGTGCGGCTGATCGGCAGACCCAAGCATCGGGCCGGCGCGATTTCGTTCATGCTCGGCGACATCCACCCGCACGACGTGGGAACCATCGTCGATAGACGGGGAATCGCCATTCGCGCCGGCCATCACTGTGCCCAGCCCACCATGAAATGCATGGGCGTGCCCGGCACCGCCCGTGTTTCGTTTGCTCTTTACAACACCACCGATGAAATCGACGCCTTGGCCGCTTGTCTGGCCGAGACGCAGAAAATGTTTCGATCATGAGCGACCTGCAAGACCTGTATCAAGAGGTGATCCTCGACCACCAACGCAACCCGCGCAACTACGCTCGGCTGCCCACTGCCAATCACCAGGCGGAAGGCGCCAATCCCTTGTGCGGCGACCACGTCACGGTCTACCTGGACGTAAAGGACGGCATCATTCGCGACATCAGCTTCGAGGGTGAAGGCTGCGCCATCGCCAAGGCGTCGGCCTCGATGATGACGTCCGTCGTGAAAGGCAAGTCGGTCGCGGAAGCGGCCGAGACGTTCAAGAACTTCCATCAAATGATCACGGGCGGAGAAGATCCGTGCTTCGACCTCGAGGCGCTCGGCAAGCTGGCGGCGTTTTCCGGCGTCAGCGCTTTTCCCGTACGGGTCAAGTGCGCGAGTCTGGCCTGGCACACGCTGAATGCGGCCATTCACGCCGGTGAAAACAAGCACAAGGAGCCGTGAGCATGGACGAGGTCCAAGCAGAGGCCGCGCCCATCGACACGGCGACGCTGGAAGGACTGGTCTGGCAAGAGCTGCGCGCGTGCTACGATCCGGAGATCCCCATCAATATCGTCGAGCTCGGGCTGGTGTATGCGATGAAGTCGGCGCCCTTGCCCGACGGCGGCCACCGCGTGGAAGTGCTGATGACCGTCACCTCGCCGGCGTGCGGAATGTCCGAGATCCTGCGCACCGAGGCCGATGAGCGCATCCGCAAGCTGCCCAACGTGCGCGAGGTCGAGGTCGCCATAACCTTCGATCCGCCGTGGACGCCGGAGCTGATGACCGAAGAAGCGCGCCAGATGCTCAATCTCTGAGCGACACCGGGCTAGTTTCGCCCACGCTACCTGCCGTATAAAGCGGGGCCATGGGTGTCTTTCCCGCCATCCTGCTGGCCACGCTGATGCAAGCATCCGCGGATCAGGCGACGGCCGCGCGGCCCGACGTCCTTGCTACGCCCAACGCTGCTTCAGGACCGATAGCGCATTCCTTCTGGGACTGGCAAAACGCCGCGCTCTTTTCGGGCGTCGCAGCGTCACGCGCCTTCGACTATTTTTCGACTCGCAAATTCCGCGACAAACACCTCAAAGAGTGGCTGCTCGACGACGAGACGGTCGACAACCGTCGACTCTTCGCGGTCGTGGAAGTCGCGGGCACTGCGCTGTCCATCGGCGCGTCCTATTTGCTCCACCGCACGGGTTACCATCGCCTAGAACGGTGGGCGTCGATTGTTCACATCAGCTTCGCCACGGCCGGCGGCATTTGGAACTGCACGTTGCCGAACGGGCTTTAGGGCGAGCACTCTTGGGGGGACTCAATTCCGTAAGATAGCGCACGATCCATAGGTCGTTTCCGGTTTCCGGACGCCAATGGCGACGACGCGGTCCGGCGCAGTAGCGATTTTTTTTGACGACCGCCGTGCGTCTTTGGCACTCACCAAGGCAAAAGGGAGAGGAACGCGACGGTCGTCATGCCGGCAGAGTCGGTTTCTCGCCGAACGAAAGTTCGAACTGAGGCACAAAACAAGCGGGGAGACTCAAAAATGAAGACGCGACATTTGTCATCGATTTTCGCGGCGGGCGCACTGTTGGCGTCCCTGGGCATGGTTGGTTGCTCGTCGAGCAGCGGTGGTCTTTCCACAGGAACGGGCGGTGCCAAGGGCACCGGAGGCGTGAAGACGACGGGCGGCACCACGGGCGTCGCTGGAACGGTGGGTTCGGGCGGAAAGACCGGCACGGCCGGAACCACGGGCGCCGCTGGGATGATGGGGGCTGGCGGAATGACGGGAGCCGGTGGCGCGACTGGACCTGGCACGTGCGGCGCCACGGGCGACGCATGCTGCGCGAATCGAACCTGTACGGCTGCCGGAGATACCTGCCAGGGCAACGGCAACGCAGGCGCGGGAACGTGTCGCGGCGGCTTTGTCACGCCCGACGGTGGTTTCGTCATCCCAGATGGTGCGTTCACCCTGCCTGACGGCTTCACCCGACCCGACGGCGGCTTCACCCTGCCCGACGGCTTCACTCGGCCGGACGCTGCTTGCGGAGGAACCAACGAGCTTTGCTGCACGGGTGACACGTGCAACACCGCCGGCGATACGTGCCAGACACTCGGCGGTGGCGGTGGCGGTGGCGGCGGCGTTGGAATCTGCAGGCCTGCGAACGGCGGCGGTATCGACGGCGGTGGTGGCGGCCCCAGGCGCGATGGCGGCGGCGGCCCAGGGCGCGGCGATGGCGGTTTCACCCGTCCTGACTTCGGCGGATTCCCGGGCCGTGGCTAGCGGTTGATCAGCAGCTGAGTCTTGGAAAAGGCCGAGCGGCTTCGCGTCGCTCGGCTTTTTCTTTTGCAAGCGCGGCAGCTGAGAACCGCCATGAGCGAGATGGCTTGCACGAAGGCGCCTTCCAGACGAAGCTTCTGTCATGCGACTGCGCCTGCGCGTCAACAGCAAGACCCTGGTCTGCGTGAGTCTTGCCGTGGCCGCAGCGTGTACTGTGAGCTGCCGTAAGATTCTGGGCAGCAGCGAGCAGACTTCGATGGGCGACGTAGAGGCGAACCTAGACCAGCTCATCAACGTCACCAAGAGCGGGCTCAATTTGCAGGTGAGCCCACGCTTTATGACGTTCGGACCACTGCCGAGCAATGCGCCTTGGGAGACGCCGGTTCCGACCAGCCGGACCGTCGAGGTGCAAGGACAGCGAATCACCTTGAAGACCGGAAAGGACGGCCTCGTCCGCGAACGCTACGAAGCGCGTGCCTGTCCACTGCGGGAGATCTGGAGTTGCGTCGAGCTGTGGGCCACCGGCCGCTTCGGCAAAGATGGCGATCTGGGCTGCGTCGGCCTGCGCCTCGAGAAGGGTGACACCATCGAGAAGCGCAAGATGGACCTGCGCACCGCCGACAATTGCCCCTTCATGACGTCGGCACCCGGACCGGCGCAACAAGTAATTCGCGGGCTGGAAAAGGCGCAGCTCGAGCACACCCAACGCCAGGAAGCAGATCAGTTTCTGGACCCGAAGGCGCGCTAGAAATTCGTTCTGGCCACGTGCCGCGAGGATAGTGTACAGCTCGGTTCGTCTTGGCCGACACGAGCGCATCCTTGACCGCTTCCGCTGCAGCGACGATTTCTGTCGATTCGCAGGTGGCCGAGGTGCGACGTCTTTTTGCCGAAGGCGAGACCCAGCGCGCGACGTGCGAGGAGCAGCTAGCGGCCCTGCGGCGACGGTGGAGCGCCGAGCCGGGGCTCTTTTCTCCCGACGCCGTCGCCACTTTGCGCGACATCGCGCTCGCCCTGCGCCGAAACGATGTCCGTGACGAGAGCTTGGCGAAAGCGCGCGCCGTCCTCAAGGACGTCTTCGGCTACCGCGCCTTCAGGCCGGGCCAAGAAGACATCATCGCCACGGTCCTATCGGGTCGCGACTGTGTCGGCGTCATGCCGACCGGCGCCGGCAAGTCGCTGACCTACCAGATTCCGGCTCGGGTGCTCGGCGGGACAACCCTGGTCATATCACCGCTCATCGCTCTGATGAAAGACCAGGTCGACGCCGTCGTCGACGCCGGTCTGCGCGCGACCTTTCTCAATTCGAGCCTGGCGCCCGACGAAAAGCGCGAGCGGGTGGCACGGGCGCTGGCCGGCGAATACGAGATGATCTACGCTGCGCCCGAAGGCCTGGAAGCGTCGCTAGGCCCGCTTTTCGGCCGTATCAAGCCGCGCTTGGTGGCGGTCGACGAAGCCCACTGCATCAGCCAGTGGGGCCACGACTTCCGGCCCGCATACCGCAACCTGCTCGGCCTCAAATCGCGCTTTGGCAATCCGCCCGTGCTGGCGCTCACCGCCACCGCCACCGCCGAGGTCACGCGTGATATTACCGAGCAACTCGCCATGCGCGAGCCGGCCTCGTTCCGCGGCAGTTTTTTTCGCCCCAATCTGCATCTGCACGCCTATCGCAAAGGCGACGACGGCCCGAGTGTCCGCGAACGCATCTTGCGTCTGGCCCGCGCTCGCCCTGGCCAAAGCGGCATCGTGTACTGCCTGTCCCGCAAGGCGACGGAGCAAACCGCCGAGTATCTGCGCGAGCATGGCGTTTCGGCGCTGGCCTACCACGCCGGCATGGAGAGCGAGCAGCGCACGCGCGCGCAGGATGCTTTTCGGCGCGACCAAGCCGACGTCGTGGTGGCCACGGTCGCCTTCGGCATGGGCATCGACAAGTCCAACGTCCGCTACGTCATCCATCGCGATATGCCGCGTTCGATCGAAGGCTACTACCAGGAAATCGGGCGCGCCGGCCGCGACGGCGTGGCCAGCGATTGCGTGCTGTTCTACTCGTGGGCCGACGTCATGTCGTACGATCGGATGTTCGAGCAAAGTGGCGACCTGCCAAGCGAGCTCATCGCGCGCCACCGGGATCGCGTGCGCGAAATGTTCCGCCTGGCCGAGTGGACCGAGTGCCGGCACCAGGCGTTGGCCGCCTACTTCGGCGAATCCATCAAGGCCTGCACCAGCTCGTGCGCGGTGTGCGCGGGCTGGGATGTGATCGCGCAAAGCCGGCCGGTGGCCAAACCGAAAAGGAAGGCTCCGGGCATTCCCGTGCGCGCGCCGCTGCCCGAAGCCGCGGCGCCCAGCAGCGACGAGGAGGCACTCTTCGTCGCGCTCAAAGCGCTGCGCCGCCGCATCGCGGACGCCCGCAACATGCCCGCGTACATCGTGTTCAGCGACGCAACCTTGATTGCCATGGCCGAGGCGAGACCAAAATCCGAGGACGAGCTGCTGGCCATCCCCGGCGTCGGTCCGCGCAAGCTTGCCGCCTACGGCGAGGCTTTCTTGGCGCTTCTGCGCGAGCGCAGCTGAGGGTCGGCTACCAGCGGGCCATCAGCCCGGCGTTCTGCTCGGTCGAATGGCCGCGCTTGGCGAGAGCGAACGGCGGCTCGATGGCCACGACGCCGAAGACTCCGTCCTTCAGGAGGCGGGTCAGCGTCGCACGTTCGTCGCCGATGAAGTCGGCCGCCTCGCTCGGGAAAAGTAGATACTCGGCGTCGCGATCCTGCGAGATGGTGAGGTTGAACGCATCGGGCCGGTTCGACACGAAGGGCGTGGTGAAACCCGAGCCGGACACGCTGGCCCGCGGTGGTAGTTGCTTGAGGATCTTGACCGCCGCCGCGTGACGGCGCTCGCCTTCGGCGTCCACGCCGAACGTGTATTTGATGGGACCGCCCCACGAGTTCGTCTGCTGCAAAATTGCGCCGAACTGGTAGCTCACGGGGATGGCCATACAGATCATCGCCAGCAGCGCAGCCCGACGCTGGACCCGCCCGAGCTCGAACTGGCATTCCGCGACCGCACGCTTCTGCATCCACTCGAGGCCGAGCGCAACGCCTGGGAAAAAGAAGGCGATCCAGTGCGCGCTGTACTGAAAGTTGATACTGACGAGCGGGCCATACTGCGTGGACAGAACCGTGAAGAAGAAGCCGGGAATGGCGAGCACGGCCCAGATTGGCCGCCGGAACGGCAGAAAAGCGAGCGGCACGAGGATCTGCAGCATGTAGATGAGCTTGTTGTTCTCGGCCAGCGTCCACACGGTGAACGACGGATTGGCGAGCACGGTCATCACGACGCTGCCGAAGCTCTTCGAGGCAGGCGGCAGGAGATCCTTGTAGATATCGGTGAAGCTCTCGCCGCCGCCCACGTGAGGCATGGCCACGAACTTGAGCGTAAAACACCACAGCGTTCCGACCACGGCCAGGAGCAGTCCGGCGCGCGGCCGACGGCCGGTGAGCAAAAAGTAAAGCCCGAGCACCGCTACCCACGAGGACACGTCTTCGCGACAGGCGAGCGTGAAGAGCACGAAGAGCGCGGCCCAGCGGTCGCGCCGAGCTTCGAGGAAGTACCACGCGCACCACAGAAGGAATGGACCGAACGGCAGAAAGTGGAACTCGAACAGGTTCTCGCCGTGCAGCGCCGGATACAGGAGGTAGACGAGCGCGATCACGCAGGCAGGCCAGGGACCTACGTGCCGGCGGGCCAGCTTGTAAAGTGGAATGGCGGCGCCGCCCAAGAAGGCCGCTTGAATCAAGAGCAAGGTTCCGCTGTTCTGCCGAATCGCATAGAGCGGCAGCAGGACATAGGCAAAGAACTCGGCGTGGTTGCCGAAGTGCGAACGTCCCGGCCCCGCCCACGGCGGCGTTTTGTAGAACGAGCCGCCGTGAAGCATGTTCCACAGCAGGCTGTCGTAGATGCCGAGGTCGTAGCCCGAGCGAAGAGAATAGTAGAAGCAGTAGGTGTAGTAGCCGAAATAGCCGACGTAGAAGATCACGGCGCAGACGACGAGAAGAAACGGCAGCGACGGGTACGTGCGCGGCAAGGCCAACGCCGCAGTGTCGCGCGCCCGCGCAAAGGGCGCCCACAGGCGCGCTTCGAAGGCGAACGGTCCCGCTCGCAACGCCGAGGTACACGTCGCCCACGCAGCTGCGCCAAACAGCAACACCAACGTCAAGAAGGGCAGGTCGTGCCCTTTCCATGCTTCGCAGCGGAAGAGCACCGGCAGAAAGCCGACCAGAGCCAGCGGCGAAAGCCTGCGGGCGGCGTGGTAGAGCCGCGCGGCCACGTTCGGTACGCTGAAATTGCTGAAGAGGTAGCCGACGCTGAAAAGCGTCGTCGTAAGGCCGCCACCTAGGATGAAGGCGAGCAAGTGCCGACGGACGCTCGGGAGCAGATAGTTGTCGTGGAAATAGCGCACGCTCGACAGGGGCGTCACCGCCATCCCCAGCGCAAAGCCGAGAGAAATGCCGATCGCCAGCACGATGCCCAGCGCTCGCACCGAGTGCGAAAGCCGAACGTTTACATCGCTGTCGTAAGCGCGTTCCACCGTCGCTCTCCTAGGGCATGCGCCTCAGCACGCCCGCATTCAAATCCGTGGGGTGACCGCGTTTGGCCAGCACGAACTCGCCGCGCTCGGCGACCACGCCAAAGGTGCCCGGCGGCAAGACTTCCATGACTTTCGTGCGTTCCTCGCCGCCGGGCGGAACGCTGAAGAGAAGATAGTCGGCGTCGGCAATGCCCATGCGCAAGGTGTAGGCAAAGGCGCGGTTCGAGGTTTGCGGAACGATGTTCTCCGATGAAACGATCTTTGCTTTGCGCGGAACCATGGCCAGAAGCTCGGACACCGAGCGGCGGCGCGCGAGGTCTTCGGTGCCTGTGCCGAAATGGTAGACGCCGAAGCCACCGCGGGTGGCATTGTGCTGCAGCAGCCCGCCCAGTTGGTACGACGTCACCAGCATCGCCATGGACATCGCCACGATCCAAGCGCGGTGCCAGGCCTGTCCTCGCCGGCCCCGCCGCGCGGCCGTGCGCTCGACCCAAGCCAAGTTCGCGATGAGCGCGATGAAGAGATACGACGTCCAGTGCGCGGTGTACTGAAAGGAAATCTGATAGAGCGGCCGGTAGCCGGTGGAGAGCAGCGTGAACAGGAAGCCGGGCACGCAGCAGAGCAACCCGATGGACCGCCGCAGAGGGAAAAAGCCGAGCGGCAGAAAGATCTCGAGCAGGTAGATGAGCTTGTCCTTTTCCAGGATCACGCCCAGCGTGAATGCGGGATTGCCAAGCACGGTCTTCATGACGCCGCTAAAGCCCTTGCTTCCCTCGGGCACGAGCCCGGCGTACTGATGGATGAAGGCTTCGCTGCCGCCCCGCTGGATGGGCATGATGACCAGCTTCATCGCGACGAAATAGAACGCACCGGCCATCGCCAAGTAAAGTCCCGTGCGCGAGCGGCGGTTGGTCAGCATCAGAAAAAGGCCGCCAATGACCAGGCCCATCGAGACATCCTCGCGCACGGACAGGGTGAGCACCGCGAAGATGAAGGTGCGCACCGTCTTACCGCTGAGCGCGAAGTAGAGGGTGAACCACAGAAAGAACGGCGCCAGCGGCGGGTAATGAAAGTCGTAAAGGTTCGAGCCGTGCACCGGCGGATAGAGCACGTAAAGCACGCCAATCAAGCACGACAGCCACGGCCCAAGATACTTGCGTGCCACCAAATAAAGCGGAATCGCGGCGCCACCGATGAGCACGGACTGCAAGATCAGGATGGTCTCGGCGCTTTGGTGAAGGCCGTAAATCGGCGCAATGACGTAGCTCAGGTACGCGGCGTGCTCGCCCACAAGGTTGCCTGTCGGGCCGCCGTAGGGCGTGGTCTTGAACAAAGCGCCGCTGTGAAGCGCGTTCCAGATGACGTTTTCTTCGAGGCCCAGGTCGAGACTACTCGACAGGACGTTGCGATGGTGAACGACGGTGTAATACGAAAAGTAGGTGGCGTAGATGGCCGTCGCGAGCACGACGAGGGTAAAGGGCAGCCAGTGCCGGTGGGCGCGAAAAGCCGCCGCGCAACCCGCCAGCGTGCGGTCGAGCCAGCGCGGTCGACCGAACACCGGCTCGGTCGCAAACGATACCGAGAACAGCTTTTGCGCCGAGAACACCAGCACCAGCACCAGCAGCAAGAAGACCACTTCGCGCGCTCCCTGCCAGAAGCGCCACTGGAAAAGCAGCGGCGCCAGCGCCGCCAGTCCGAGAGGTGAAAGCCGCCGCCCCAGACGCTCGATGACGTCCCCGCGCAGAAGCTGCCGCCAAGCCAAAAGGCCGAGCGCGGCCAGCAGAAACGCCAACGCCGAGCTAGCCGCGAGCTTGACGGCGCCCAGCCCGATGCCCTTGGCCGGGCCGTTGGACATCGCGAAGTCGTAAAGCCGCTTCGAGGCCTCAATTTCCCAACCGCACAGGCCAAGCGAAAAGCCGACGAGCCCGAGCACGGCCATGCCCGAAAGGCCCGCAGCAAGGCGCGGGCGCCAGGCTTCCGCCAGGTCGTCGCAAGCTCCCTGGGTGGCGCTCACGTCGTCGGATCCCCGTTTCCTTGCCGAGGGCGGGACGATTCGCCTTGGTCCTCGTGGAGAGGAACGAAGTTCACTTCCTTGGCCACCGTGTAAAGGGGCCGGCGCTGCACCTCTTCGTAGATGCGCCCCACGTAAGCGCCCAGGATGCCGATCACGAGCAGCTGCGCCGACGAGCCAAGCGCGACCAAAATCATGATGGTCGTCCAGCCCGGCACCGCCGAGACGCCGTGGATCTTTACGTAGAACGCCCACACGCCAAGCCCCATGGCCAAGAGTGCAGCCAGCGCGCCCAACCAGGTAGCCGTGCGCAAAGGCAGCGTGGAAAAGGACGTGATGCCGTCGAAGGCAAAGCTGATCATCTTGCGCAGCGGGTACTTGGTGACGCCGGCAAAACGCTCGTGCCGCGTATAGCGAACGGCCGTCTGCTTGAAGCCGATCCAGCCCACCATGCCACGGATGAAGCGGTGGCGTTCGCGCAGAGAACGCAAAGTCAGGATGACCGTCCGGCTCATCAGGCGAAAGTCCCCCGCATCCAACGCCACGTCGAAGCCCAGCATGGCGCGAAACATGCGGTAGAAAACCGTGGCCGTGATCTTCTTGAACCACGTCTCGCCGAGACGCCGCTCGCGGACCGCGTAGACGACCTCGAAACCCTCGCGCCAGCGGGCCAGCATCTCGCGCACGACTTCTGGCGGATCTTGCAGGTCGGCGTCCATCACCACCACCGCTTCCCCCTCGGCACGGTCCATGCCGGCCGTGATGGCGATTTGGTGGCCGAAATTGCGCGCGAACGAAATCACTTTGTAGCGCGGCTCGCGCGCGGCCATTTCCTGCAGCTGCCTGGCCGAGGCATCACGCGACCCGTCGTCGATGAAGACGACCTCCCAGCTGACGTCCACCGGCAGCTCGGCCAGGAAAGCACGCAAACGTCGGTCGAGCTCGGGAAGGGTTTCTTCCTCGTTGTAGACCGGAATAACGACGGAGAGAGTGGGGCGGGCGTCTGCCATACGAAGGGGCGTTTATACCGCGAACCGCGTCGGTTAGAGCCAAAGAAGGCGTCCATGCAACGCAGCGATCCTGGAAGGTAGGTCACTAAGTTGCCCCCTTCTCGAAGATGAGCGCGCTTGTTTCGAGCAAACCAAGGTGGCAATGCCGGTGGACACCCTACGGCCGATACCGGCACGGTGCCCCTTCAGGGCGTGGCGATCGATGATTTCTTGCGCCAGGGTAGCGCGGGTAACATGACCAACTCGGCAGCATTGCTTGCCGAGACGGGATCCGTAAGGGAGGCTTGAGCGGGAGCCTCCCTGAACCTATGAGCAAGCCCTCGCAACGCCGCCGCACCGAGCGCGTCTTCCAAGCGGCGGCCGTCGGGTTGGGCTTGGTGACCGTTCTTGTCGCCGTCGCCGCCGCGCAATACGTTGCGGCCAACCGCTGGGTCGAACACACGCTGGACGTACGTCGACTCGCGGACGAATGGCTGATGGCGGTGCTCGACGCGCAAGCCTCGTTGCGAGGCTACGTCGCCACCCAGCAGCCCGAGCTTCTCGTCCCCTTCCACAGCGCCAAGAATGCCGAGCCGGCCGAAGAGGAGCTCCTACGACGATTGGTCGCGGACAACCCGGTGCAAATTGGCAACGTCGTGTCGGCTCGCCAGTACGCGAGCCAGCTAGCGGCCCATTTCGACACCATCGTCTGGCTCGCGCAGTCGGGGCGCACCGACGAAGCGGTCGGCGCCATCGCCTCGGAAGAGGGGCAGCAGCGCATGCAGCACTTTCGCGAGGCGCTGGCGCGCATCCGCACGATGGAGGACAACCTGCTGCGCGAACGTCGTCGACACGCCAGCATCAGTGGCTGCATCGCGGGGGGCGCCGCCCTGGTGCTGGCAATCGTGTCCTTCGTGCTTCTATCTCAGATATTTCGCACCCGCAGGAATCGCGAGCAGGAAATCACGCGGGCGATGGCGCTCGGCAAGCAGCGACTGGCGGCACTCTCGAACCTCGCGGCTACCTTGGCGAAGGCGCGTACCCGGTCGGAAGTGGCAAACGTCGTCATCGAGCACGGCAGGCGCGCGGCGCAAGCGGATACGTGCACGCTCTACATTCTGGATGCCGCTGGGCAAGCGCTCGAGCTCATCGGCGAGCACGGCTGCGCAGAGGCGGTGCTAGAAAAGATCCGGCGCATCAGTGACGTCGAGGGAAATCCCGAAATCTTCGTCACGCTGAGGAGCGGACAAGCGATCTGGGCCGAGAGCGAGGCCGACTACACGGGTCGCTATCCGGACCTGGCGCGCACCGAGACGGAAGGGCCGCGCGCCAAAGCGTTCTGGTCGATTCCCCTCATGGTGGAAGCCCAAGCCGTGGGTCTGCTCGGAATGGGGTTCTATGCGCCACGCACTTTTGCCGACGACGAACGTGAATTCGTGGAGACGCTGGTCAAGCAGTGCGCACAAGCCCTATGGCGAGCCGTACGCTACGAACGCGAAGACGAAGCGCGGCGCTGGCTGAACACGACCCTGGTCAGCATCGGCGATGGCGTCATTGCGACCGATTCGACAGGTCATATCACCTTTATGAATCGAATCGCCGAGGCGCTCACCGGCTTCGGCGAGGCCGAAGCGCGCGGCTGGCCACTCGGACGCGTGTTCTCGATCTTCGCCGAAAAGACCGGAGAGCCCGTCGAGAATCCCGTCGCCAAAGTGCTGAGAGAAGGCACGGTGGTGGGACTTGCCAACCACACCGTGCTGCGCACCAAGAGCGGCGCCGAGATCCCCATTGATGACAGCGGCGCACCGATTCGCTCCGAAGACGGTAGCGTGCTCGGCGTGGTGCTCGTCTTTCGCGACGCCAGCCGAGAAAAGCGCGAGCGCGACCAGCGCGAATTTTTGGCCGCAGCCGGCGAAGCACTCGTGTCCTCGTCGCTGAACTACCAAGCTACCCTGGCGACGGTAGCGCGGCTGGCGGTTCCCATCATGGCCGACTGGTGCACCGTCGACCTCAAAGAGAGCGACGACGTGCCGGCGTATCAGGCCGCCGTAGCACACATCGAAGCCACCAAGGTCCAGCTCGCACGTGAGCTGGGGGAGAAGTACCCGCCCAACCCCAACGCAAACCAGGGCGTCCCCGAGGTCATCCGCACCGGCAAAGCCGAGCTCTATCGCGAGATTCCCGCCGAGCTCATCGATAGAGCCGCGAGGGACGAGGAACACCTGCGCATGCTGCGCGCCTTGCAGTTGAAGTCGGCCATGGTCGTTCCGCTACGGGGGCGCCGCCGGACGCTCGGGGCCATGACCTTCATCTATGCGGAATCCGGCCGCAGGTACAGCGAGGCCGATCTGGAATTCGTGCAAAGCTTCGCCGATCGGGCTGCCCTGGCCATCGAAAATGCCGTGGCTCTCAACGAACTCGAAGCTGCCCGCGCCGAGGAAGCTCGCTTACGCAACGAGAGCGAGCTCGCAAGTCGCGCCAAGGATGAGTTCCTGGCGGTGGTTTCGCACGAGCTGCGCACCCCGCTGAACGCAATCCTCGGCTGGGCCGTCATGATGCGACGGCGAAACCCACCCCCCGAGATGGATCGGGGCCTCTCCATCATCGAACGCAACGCACGCTCGCAAGCCAAGCTCATCGAAGACGTGCTCGACATTTCGCGCATCATCAGCGGCAAGCTGTCGCTGAGCCTGGCGGCTACGAACATCGCCGACGCATTGGCCGCCGCCATCGAAACCGTCACGCCGGTCGCCGAGAGCAAAGGGATCCGCGTAGTCGTCGAAGCGATCGACCCATCTTTGGCGATCACAGCCGATGCCGATCGCATCCAACAGATCATCTGGAACCTGCTTTCCAACGCCGTGAAATTCACACCGAAGAGTGGCAAGGTCGTGGTGCGCGCCTATCGTGAAGGCTCGAGCGTGGTGGTGGTGGTGAGCGACGACGGTGAAGGCATTCGGCCCGAAGTGCTACCGCTGATTTTCGATCCGTTCCAACAGGCAGACGCCAGTATCACACGCCGGCACGGCGGTCTTGGGCTGGGCCTGGCCATCGTCAAGCAACTCGTCCTGGCCCACGGCGGAACGGTGCGCGCCGAAAGCGCGGGGCCCGGCCAAGGCTCGACCTTCATCGTCCAGCTTCCCGCTCGTTCGGTCGTCCCTGCCGTCGCGCCAGCCCCGCGTGCTGCTTCGAGCATCGATCTGTCGCCATCGAAGGAACAATCGCACGGGCCCCACCTCGACGGGTTGCGCGTGCTCATCGTCGACGACGAGCCGGACGCTTTGATTCTGGTCAGCGAAGTCCTTGGCGACCGCGGCGCCGAAACCTACCTGGCGAAGAACGCGTCCGAGGCGATCGACAAAGTCACGACCGTAAGACCCGACATCATCGTCAGCGACATCGGCATGCCCGAAACCGATGGCTACACCATGCTTCGTCGCATCCGGTCCCTACCCGACCATCACGGCGGCGGCACGCCCGCCGTGGCGCTGACGGCATTCGCGCGCGCGGAGGATGCTCAGCGCGCCTTCGCAGCCGGCTTCCAGATGTTCGTCGCCAAGCCCATCGATCCAACGCGGCTTGCGGTGGCGGTCGCGCATCTGGCGGGACGTGAAGCGCACGGCCACAAGTAGAGCTGATTGAAAAGAACCGCTGGGGTGTGGGGCGTGCGAGTTACAATGCGGGTTGGAGGTCTGCATGGGTGTTCGCCGCTACACCGCTATAGGTACGGCCGTTGTTGCCGTCGCGAGTCTACTCCTCGGCCAAGCCTGCACGGACGCGCAGAACGTTGATGGCGGTAAGAGCGGCGGCCAAAGCGGGCAAGGCACAGGCACGGGCGGATCACCCTCGACCGGCGGCATGAGCAGCAATGGCGGCTCGTCCGCAGCCGGCGGTATGACCAGCAACGGCGGATCATCCACTGCGAGCGTGGGCGCGGGCGGAAAGTCCAGCGGTTCGGGCGGTCTTGCGACCGGCGGCCGAGCAGACGGGGGAATGGCGAGCGCGACTGGCGGCACGCCTGCGGCGGCTGGCACCGCTGGTTCCGTCGATGCGGGTACGGATGCACTTTCCGACGGTGGCACAACGACGCCGGGCGTGCGCCTCTCGGGCCGGTTCAATGGCTCCGACAAGAGCAGTCCCAGCTTCGGTTGGTCGGACAGCGCGATCTTCGCTCGCTTCGAAGGCACGGGCGCAACCTTGCGAATGGATGGCAGCCCCAACCAATTCCAGGTGGTGATCGATGGGGCGGTTGCGCCAGCGGCACTGAAGATTGTCAGCGGCACCACTCAATACCAGGTCGCCGCCGGACTGTCCGCTGGCACGCACGAGCTGATTGTATGGAAACGAACCGAGGGGAATCAGGGCGACAATCGGTACCTCGGATTGGACATCACCGGAGGTCAATTGCTCGCAGCAGCGCCAGCGCCCGACCGCCGCATTGAAGTCTATGGTGACTCCATAACGGCGGGGTATGGGCTCGATGGGCAAAACTGCAGTGGCTATCAGCAAGACAAGCAAGACAGCTACCTGACCTACGCGGCGGTTGCTGCCCGCACTCTATCGGCCGAGCTGCATGCGGTTGCGTGGTCGGGCATCGGCATGTACCGCAACTACAACGAGACTGGTCCTTCGACCGAAAACATGCCTGCCGTCTACGCGAGAATCTCCGCCGTTCAGAAGACTTCCAACTGGGACTTCTCGACCTGGCAGCCCCATGCAGTCGTCGTCAATCTAGGCACCAACGACGCTTCAACCCATGGCGATCCCGGCGCACCGTATGAAACTAACTACCTCGACTTCGTGCGCACCCTTCGCCAGAAATACCCCGACACGTTCTTCGTCCTCACGATCGGGCCCATGCTGTCGGGCGACGCCCTGACTTTCATCCGCAACCACATTCAGAACGTCATCAAGACCCGGGCCGGCGAAGGCGACAGCAAGATGTCCTATTTGGAGTTTCCGACACAGTCGTCGGCAGACGGCATCGGCTGCGACTCGCACCCGAATGCGACGACCAACGGTAAGATGGCCACCGACCTCGTCGGCGAGCTGAAAACGAGACTCTCCTGGTAGTCAGGAAGGTCTTAGCGGGGACCAGGACGCAACTTGCTCTGCGTCGAGTCCCGCCTTCTGATCTCGAGCATACTGGTGGATGCGGTCGAGGAGCGAGCCGTCGGCGTGCACCCAATTGATTCCAGCTTCCCTCATGGCTAGACGCAGGCTTGCCCCGCCCGAGTGCTTTCCGAGCGCGATGCTAGTTTGCTGGCCAACCCGCTCGGGGTCGAAGGGTTGGTACGCGAGCGGATCCTTTTCCAAGCCGGCACAGTGAATGCCGGATTCGTGACGAAATACCGATCCGCCAAGAATGGGCTTGTTCGGCGGGATAGGACGTCCGGCGGCGGCGGCGACCAATTGCCCGAGAGACCACAATTGCGACATCGCTACGCCAGTCTTGAACGACGAAAGCATTTCGAGCGCAACCACTACTTCTTCCAAAGGCGCATTGCCGGCTCTTTCGCCCAAACCCGCGACCGTCACATCCACCGAGGCAGCACCGGCCTCGACGGCCGCGATGCTGTTCGCCGTCGCCATGCCCACGTCGTTGTGGGCATGAAAACCGAGCGGCATCTCGCAAGCAAACTGCACGGCATGCTGGACCAGGATCTCCGTTGTTCGCGGCGTCAGCACGCCAACTGTATCCGCCAAGCGCACCCGATCGGCGCCGCAGGCGCGCGCGGTCGCGATGAACCGACCAAGGAATCCAAGCGAAGCACGACTGGCGTCTTGAGCACCCACGGAAACAAAAGCGAAGTTGGCGCGGGCGTAGGCGACGAGCAAAGACAAATCTCGCAGAACACTCGGCTCGGTCTGTCCGAAACACTTCATGAGAATGGGCGAGACAGCAAACGACAGATGTACTGCCGAAAGCTCGCACTCGGCAGCAGCATCGAGGTCAGTCTTCCGCGCACGACACCATGCCGTCAGTCGAACCTGCGAATCGAGAGACAGAAGCGCGCGAATATCTTCAATCTCGGCCGGGCCCATGGCCGGCGTGCCCACTTCCAACTCGGGCACGCCGGCCTGGACGAGAGCCTGCGCGATGGCAGTCTTTTCGGTCCTGCTGAATGCAACGCCTGGCGCCTGTTCGCCGTCGCGGAGGGTGCTGTCCACCAGCCAGACGGCGCGCTCGCCGTCGTGATTTGTATTCGTGCTCATCCGCAGCCTTCTCCGCCGCCGCTACACCCCGTGCCACAGCCTTTGAACGAGCGCCGCAACGAGGGTGGAATCGGTTTGCTGCCGTAGACGGCTGCCAATCCTTCGTCGATCAGGCCTTCCATCTCGATGATTTCGATGCCTCGGCCGGTGAGAATTCGGCGAGGCATGGCGCCCACGCCCGAGGTGAGCACGGCACGGCAGTCGCCGAGAAGGTCGGCGAGGTCCAGCCAGCGCTTGATGCCCGCTCCTGCTTCAGGAGCCGTTCGCACCGCGACCAGCGAATACAGACCGGCCTCTTCCTTGAAGATATGAAACTGCTCGGCTTCGCCCACGTGCGTGTTTACCAGCATGCCTTCCCGTGACGACGCCGCGACGTACGGTCGATCGGCGGTGGGCTTGCTCGGCAAGAGCGCGAAATCGGCCGGCCTGGGCATGTCTTCGGCTTCTTTGCCGATGATCCCGCACGCGTCGGCGCGGCAACGGGCACAGTGTCCCATCTGCGGCAACTGCTGGCCGGCGATCCGTCGCGCCTCGGTCATCATCGCGGGCGTGGGCTCGCCCAAGCTCGCGAATGGGGTGTCGGCCACTGGCAAGAGCGCCATCGTGTTCATAATCTCGACGCCAGCTGCGCGCATCTCGGTCGCTACCTCGCCGATTTCGCCGTCGTTGATGCCTGGCAATAGGATGGTGTTCACCTTGACCAAGATGGGCGTTTCGCGAAGTCGCGCTATCGCCTCGCGCTGGCGCGCCATCAGCAGCTCGGCGCCGTCGAGGTCGCGGTAAACGTGGTCACCGTGACGGACCCAGCGGTAGATCTTCGCTGCCGTGGCCGGATTGACCGTGTTTACGGTCATGGTCACGTGACTAACCTTCAATTCGACCAATTCGTCGATGTATTCGACAAGTCCGAGCCCATTGGTCGCGACACAAAGAAGAATGTTGGGGAACTCCTGGCGAACCAGGCGAAGCGTTTCCATCGTCTCGACAGGATTGGCGAAGGGATCGCCAGGACCTGCAATACCGACGACCGACAGATTCGGCATGCGCGCGTAGACCGCTTTCAAGTAGGTCACCGCCTGGAAAGGCGAAAGCAATGTGCTGGAAACGCCGGGGCGGTTTTCGTTCGCACAGTCGAAGGACCTATCGCAGTAATTGCATTGAAGATTGCAGCGAGGAGCGACCGGCAAGTGAATGCGGGCGGCCCGGTGAAAGACGTCTGCGTTGAAGCACGGGTGGTTGGCAACGTCGAGCTTCGGTTGCTGCGAACGAAGGGAGTAAAGACGGTTCAAGTCTGACATCGATGACCTCTACACTCTTGAGACTGCAAGAGTCGGGCCGGCTAAAGAACGGTCTGCACCCGATAGATCCCGCCGATCACAAGGAATTCATCCTCGCCTTTGAGAATGCTTTGCGGAAAGAGCTGGCTATGAAAGAAGATCTTCACCACCGGAATGCGCATTTCCCACACCGTGGAACCGAATTCGAAGGCGCGTTCGGCGTCAGGAGTGAACGAGCTGATGTTATTGAGGCGAACGATGCGCTCGCGCGGCGACACGACCTGCAGCGTGTGGTACTCCTGCGGGTCGTGCGTGCCGCGATAGAGCGGTAGCCACGTCTGGCCCGGCTGTCGACGATTCAACTCGTACTGGCAGAAACCGTAGACCAGATCCAGCTGAGTAAAGATCGCATTGCTACCGGCTAATCCCTTCATGCGATCGGTGGCGAAGACGAGCTGCTCGTCGGGTTCATCGTAGTTCAGCTTTCCGCGATGAAACGTCGGACGTAGTCCGATGCGGCTTTCTACCCAGGCTTTGAGAACGGCGCCTTCGATGGAATTCGAATCCACTCCCCAGCCACGAAGGTAGCGGACGTAGGTGTTGCGAAGGCTTCGCTTGGCACTCTGGGTGTGGTCGCGGTCGAGCTCGTCCAGATGAAACTTCGCCGTAATGTAGCGGTTGAACCACTGCGTACGCTCGTCGGGGTCGTCCATTTTGTCGAGCTGCCCGAAAAGTCCCTGCCGGGCGGGCTGCACCGTAAGCAACTCGAAGCGCTGCGGCCTTTCGTTGAAAGCTAGGCTGCCGATGTACCACGCCGGCAGGTCGCACAGGTTCCAGGTCAGCGTCCAAGGCTTGTCCATCTACAGCTCGGCTCCGCGAGGAGGAGGCACCAGCGTGATAGGACCACCATGCGCAAGCGGTGAAAGCTCGACCAGTCGTTCGGCAAGAGTGTCGAGCTCGTCGCGCACCTGAGGATCCAGTTTGCGTATCCACTCCCGAGGAATGGCATCCAAGCCGTAGTACGCCCCGGCGATGGCACCCACGATGGCGCCTGTGGTGTCGGCATCTCCGCCTTGATTGACGGTCGCGACGATGCAGTCCTCAAGAGAGGAGGTGGAGAATAGAAAATGCAGGACCGTCTGCATCGTATCCACGACGTAGGCCGTGGATAGGCCATTGAATCGTCGGTAACTGAACTGTGGAAACGTTAGAGCAGCGCGATCGACCTGGCGCTGCAAGCGCTCCATGGCGTGACCGATAAGCGCCAATTGAATGAGCTGCGCTACCAGGACCGAGGCCGCGTCAGACAGAGGATGATTGTGCGTGATGCGTGCCTGAGACACGACGTGGGCATTGAGCAGTTGGTCGTTCGCGAGGGTTGCGAGCGCCACTGGTGCCACGCGCATGACCGCACCGTTGCCAGCGTCGCCTTCGTTGAGTGGTCCTTGCACGGTTCCGCGAGTCATAAAGCGGACGATTCCGCGCCTGCAGGTATTGCCGATATCGGGAGGCTTCGACAAGTACCATTCGACGAAGCGACGAGCGATGTCATCCGGGTCGTGTCCGACCTCCACAATCGAACGCGCGATGCACAGGGACATCTGCGTATCGTCGGTGACTTGGCCGGGCCGCAGACGCAACCACCCGCCGCCCACCATCTTGCGATGCTTGCCGTAGGTCGCTTGAATCTCGCCAGCCGTCATGAATTCCACCGTCGCGCCCAGTGCGTCGCCAATCGCCAGGCCGAGCAGGGCTGCGCGGGCCCGCTGGCGAACATCGGGCAAGTGGACTAAATATCCAGTCACAAGTAGGAATAGCCAACGGCTGATTGATTCTGTTGATTCTCCAAAAGTGTGTTTACGATGGCGTCGAAAAGGCGAAGCGTTCCGCGATAGCCGACACTCAGTAGCCGACCGGCGCCAATGCGGTCGTGAATGGGAAAGCCGATGCGCAGGAGCGGCACGCCCAACTCGCGCGCCATGCGATAGCCCTTGCTGCTGCCGATGATGAGGTCAGGCTTGTGGGTACGGCAAGCTTCTTCGATAGCACCGAAGTGAGTGTCTTCGAGGATTGCCTCCGCCAGGCCACCGGGCAAGCCACCCAACGCCGGCTTCAGTGCTCGATTGCGCGCCCCCGTCGCACAGACGACGGGTCGCGCGCCAATTTCCGCTAGAAAAATTGCAATCGCCGCCACTTGTTCGGGCTCGCCGAACACCGCAACGCGTTTGCCAAAGACGTACTTGTGGCCATCGGCGTAAGCATCCAGCAACCGGCCGCGCTCGTTATCGAGCCATGACGGCGTCGTTGCGCCCGAAAGATCCGCCAAGGCGGCGGAAAACGCGTCGCAGGCGCGCACACCGAGTGGCAGACCCAGGATTTTCGCCGGCGATCCGCGTTCTTCGAGAGTCGCACTGGCGCGCGCTGCATTTCCGGGCAGCGTGAGATCCAGCGTGCCCGCTGCGGTCGGCATGGCGGCAATCTCTTCGATGGTCGTGCCACCGTTCGGCAAGGCGTTGTAGTGATCCACGATGACGCCATCGAGGGTGTCGGCGTAGTCCGGCAATAGCGTTGCGCCGAGACCATAGGCCATCGCGATTTCGCGTAGGTGGCGCAAATCCGCGGGCGAGACCATGGGCGGCAGGATGCTCACGTGCTTGCGGTGGGGTCCACGCTTGGTCGCGAGCTCCTCGACCAGCGCACGCACCATGGAATGGAAGCCTTCGACGTGTCCGTCCTTGAAGCTGGGCGTGGACGCCGAGACGAATAGAAGGTTGGACGGCTTCTTCTCTCGGTAGGCACCTAGTAAGCGTGGCACATCCTCGCCAATCGTCTCGGCGACGCAGGTGGTGGCCACCGTGATGAGCCGCGGGCGATATTGCTGACCGATGTTGTCCAAGGCACGGTGCAGGTTGGCCTCGCCGCCAAAGACCGTCTGCGATTCGCCGAAGCTGGACGAGGCAACGTCGATGGGCTCGCGAAAATGGCTGATGAGGTAGCGGCGAATGTACGTGGCGCAACCTTGCGCTCCATGCAGAAGCGAAACAGCATCGCGCACGCCCGCCGTAACGAGTGCCGCGCCCAGAGGCGCGCAGACTGTACATGGATTGACCGTGCCAAACGGGCTTTGGACACCTTGTTCTTGCGCAATGCAGCTCATGCGCTCTCCCCGTCGTGAGCCAGCGATTGTTCCGTTCGTGTCCGGTTCTTGCGCGGCATTAGCGCCCAAATCGGGCTGGTTGCCGTGGCGTGGATTTCGCGCGCGAATGAAACGGCGCCTTCGAAGCCCGCCAGGGGAATCTTGCGCTCATGATTGTGGTCGCAGAAGCCAAGACCTAATTTGTAGGCAATGGGCCGCTCTTTCACGCCGCCGATGAAGACGTCAATATCCTGACTAACCACGAAATTCGCCAGCTCGAGCGCGTTGGCGTCATCGATGATGATCGTGTTCTCGTCGCAGACTGCCTGAAGTTCTTCGTACTCTTCGACGCTGCCGGTTTGGGTTCCAGCCAACGCCACCGTGACGCCTAGCTGGCGAAGGGCGCGCACGAGCGAAAACGCCTTGAATGCGCCGCCTACGTAAAGTCCGGCCCGCTTGCCTTGTAGGTCCTTCCTGAATTCCTTGAGAATCGGCAGCACCTTGGCAATTTCGTCACGCACGAGCTCCTGCGTGCTCTTCTTGACCGCTTCGTCGCCCACCTTCTCGGCCACCGTATAGAGCGCTTGGGCAGTGTCCTCGATGCCAAAGAACGACACGCGCACGAACGGGATGCCGTACTTTTCCTCCATTGCCTTCGCGAGCGACGTCATCGAGCCCGCACACTGCACGACGTTCAGACGCGCGCCATGAGCGCGACGGATTTCATCCACGCGCCCGTCGCCGGTCAAGACGGAGACAACCTCGACACCCATGCGACGAAAGTAGTCCTTAATGATCCAGCTTTCGCCAGCCACGTTGAAGTCACCCAGCAGATTGATGGACGTCGGCCCAATCGAGCCAGTGTCGCCCGTGCCGATAAGCTCTAGAAGTGCCCGGGTGGCAGCGTTGTAGCCGTCGCGCTTCGTGCCGCGAAAACCTTCGGCCATGACGGGAATGATGGGGATCCCGACGTCCGCCTGCACGCGCGCACAAATCGCAGGGACGTCGTCACCGATCACGCCAACAACACATGTCGCATAGACGAAGGCGGCCTTGGGTGCGTGGGCGACAATCATGCTGCGCAGGGAAGCCTCCAACCTGGCCTCGCCGCCGAACACCACGTCTTTCTCGCGCAAATCTGTCGAGCAACTGATTCGATGCAATTGTGGCCCCGACGACAGTGCGCCTCGGATGTCCCAGGTGTACGCGGCGCAGCCCACCGGTCCATGGACCAAGTGAAGCGCATCCGCGATCGGGTAGAGGACGACGCGCGAGCCACAAAATGTGCATGCGCGCTGACTGACGGCGCCCGCCGCGCTGGCTTTGTTGCACCCCAGGGCGACCGGCGCCCCCTTCCCCTTCCGCACAACCTGGTGGGCTCGTTCCTCCAGCACTTTGAACGCCATGGTTCTCTGCTCCTTCAGCGGGCCGGTCTGCGTAGGGTCACCAATTCGGGTGGCTTGTGCAGAGCCAACGTCTCGGGGACGTCGCCCTTGGTGTAGTCGTCGTGAATGCGGCGAAGCGCCGCTGCGTAGTGCGCGCGGCGAGCATCCTCGGCAAGAAGGGGCGCGGTTTCTTCCAGCCGCGCCACGACTTGGCCGAATTTCTTCAGGATGCGAAAGCGATGCGCCCGAAGAGTCGACAGCTCATAGGCCTCGCCTAGAAGGTCGAAGAGCTCCTCGGCGCTTTCGATTTCGGCAATGGCCCTCATCGGCATGGTCCTGTTATGCCAAGAGCGGCTCGAAGCTGAACGCCTTCTTGGTGCAGGTCCGACCGCAGGCCTCACAGCCGATGCAGTTTTCCGGATTCCTTACGGAGGCGAACATCTTGGCCGATTCTTCCTCGTCGACTTCCTTCGGCGCGAGGACACCGTGCGCACAAATTTTCATGCAGCGGCCGCAGCCGATGCATTTGTTCTCGTCCACCGCCTTCACAAACTTGGGCGTCCATTCTGCCCGGCCGCGCGTAAGTCCTGTGATGTATGCCATCTGTGATTCCTTTCGCTTCTCTGATCTATTCTTCGGGATGCTCCACGAATTGTCTGGTCTGCTTGAGGCCGGCACACTTGGCCAGCCAGGGCGGCAGTGGACCACGCAGAACATCTTGCAGTTTTGCGACCATGTCCGCGATCGGCACCACCGATTGGGTCTTCATTGGGTGGATATGGCGGGCGACCAACTTCGCAGCGGCCGGCCCGCCAATCTGAATGCTGCAGGCAATGGCACAGCCAGCAAGCGCGTTTGCCTTGGCGACGATATGGTCCTCGCTGTCAACGTCTTCCTTGGCAAGGTTGTCGAACCGAGCAATACAACTGGCACTGTCCACCTCGACATTCCACACGTGAAACGTTCCGGCTCGACCAAAGTGCTCGTCGATTTGCACACCGTCGCTACTGGCAAACGCAACCTTCATGACTGTCTCCCTAGCGCATGATTTCGAAGTGACGGTCGTCGCAAGTCTCATCCTTGATGTCGATGAACTTGTTGCAGATTTCCGTCAGCATGTTGACGACACCCTGGTAGCCGATGATGGGGCGGCGATGCAGGTTGACCCGGTCGAAGATGGGAAAGCCAAAGCGGAACAGGGGTATCTTGGCATCCCGAGCGATGAACTTGCCGTGCGTGTCGCCGATAATGGCGTCCACCGGATCCGTCATCACGAGCGACCGCAGGTGCCACAAATCGCGGTTCATATAGATGCCACATCCTTTGCCGAAAGGCGAAGCGTCGAGGAGAGAGTGGAGCTCTTTCTCCAAGCGCTTCGATCCTTTCGAGCAAAGGATGTGGTGAGGAACAGCGCCCATTTCGAGTAAGAAGGATGTGTAGCCCAGAAGCTGGTCGGAGTCGCCGTAGATCGCGAACTTCTTGCCGTGTATGTATTGCTGGGCATCGGTCATCGCGTCCACGGCACGACCACGCTCGTTCTTCAAGGTCGCAGGAACATCCTTGCCAAAGGCCTCTGCCAACTTCATCAGGAAGGCGTCGGTCTTGGCGATGCCCATCGGAGTAGGCATCGAAATGTGCTCGCCGGCATACTGTTCCTTGATCCACGTGAAGGTCTTGGTCGTCGCGAAGGGCGCGACGGTCAAGGTCACTTTTCCATTGATCGAATCGCCGGCTTCCTTCAAATCCGTGCCGCCCGGATACGTGCGATACGTACCGTCGTTCGGCGAATCGAAGGTCTCGCTGATATCCGCCAGGAACGTGTAGGGGATGCCGAACGCTTCGAAGTACTTCTTGTACTCGCGATAGTTCCCGGTGTTGGCGTCGAATCCGGCGATGAAGTTCAGCTTGCCGGTGCAACGGCCCTCGACTGCCTTGTTCTCCGTGAGCGTTTGCAGGATCGACATCAGCATCGAGTCGTACCCGTGCACGTGACTACCGCTGAACGAAGGCGTATTCGCATAGGGCAAGAGGAAGTCCTTCGGTATGCTCCCCTTCTGACGTGCATTGCCGAGGAACGCCGTCAAATCGTCGCCAATGACCTCTGGCATGCACGACGTGAAGACCGCAATCATCTTTGGCTTGTAGAGCGTGTACGCGTTCTCGAGCCCTTCGTGCAAATTGTTCTGTCCGCCGAAAACCGCACCGTCTTCGGTCATTGCGTCCGAGACGCCCGGCGCGGGCTCCCGGAAGTGCCGGTTGAGTGTCGAGCGATAGTACGACGAGCACCCCTGCGAGCCGTGCGTGAAAGGCAGCGTGTCCGCGAAGCCATGCGCTGCGAGATGTGCGCCGAGAGGCTGACAAGCGTGGACGGGATTGACGACCAGCGCTTGCCGAGCAAAGTTCTTGAGCTTGTACTCCTCGGTGTTGATCCACGCTGAGACGCGTTTTTCCTCCTCGGCGCTGATACCAGTGACCGGTTTTACGGCTAGACCCAAATCGTTTGCCATGAATGTTCTCCGTTCCTTCTAGAAAGGCGCCTTGACGAGCTTCCAGGTGGGACTATTGATTGCCAGGTCGATGTCGCGGGCAAACACCGAAAACCCGTTGTACGCGTGGTACGGTCCCGAGTAGTCCCAGCTGTGCATTTGCCGGAAGGGCAAGCCCATCTTCTGGAATACGTACTTTTCCTTGATTCCGCTGGCTACGAGGTCCGGTTTCAATTCGTGGACGAATTGCTCCAGCTCCCATTCGCTCGCGTCGTCATAGAGGACAGTGGCATCGGGCATTTCCGGCGTGGTTCGCTCGTAGTCGTCGGTGTGGGCGAATTCATAGCCCGAACCAACGACCGTCATGCCCAAGTCCTCGTAGGCGCCGACGGTGTGACGGGGACGCAAGCCACCGACGTACAGCATGACCTTTTTGCCTTCCAGCCGTGGACGATAGGTCTCGATGATCTTCTGCATCTGCGGGTCGTACTTGGCAATGGCAGCCTCGACCTTTTCCTTGATGACGGAGTCGAAGCGCTCGGCCAGCTTGCGCAGACTTTCCCTAATCTTCGTCGGGCCGAAAAAGTTCAGTTCGAGCCATGGAATCTTGTACTTTTCCTCCATGACCCGCGCCATGTAGTTCATCGAGCGGTAACAGTGGATGACGTTCAGCTTGACCTGATGGGTGGCCGCGATCTTTTCCATCTCACCGTCGCCCGTCCACGTGGCCTTGACATTGAAGCCGCACTCTTCCAAGAGCGGCTTTACCGACCACACGTCGCCGCCGATGTTGTAGTCGCCGATCAGTGCAATGTCGTAGGGACCCGCCGGCTCGGCGAATTCGCGCGTTTCGATGATGTAGTCGCGAATCGTGTCGTTCGAGATGTGGTGACCGAGCGATTGAGAAACACCGCGAAAGCCTTCGCAGTTGCAAGGAATGACCGGCAGGTCCAGCTCGGCCGACATCTTCTTGGCAACGGCGTTGATGTCGTCGCCAATGAGACCAACGGGGCACTCCGAAAGAACCGAAATGCCCTTGGCCAAGGGGAACAGCTCTTTGGTTTCCTTCAACAAGATTGCGAGCTTCTTGTCGCCGCCGTAGACAATGTCCTTTTCCTGAAAGTCGGACGTCATTTGCATGGCGAAGTTCGATACGCCATTGACTCCAGACATTAGATTGCGGCGAGTTCCCCAGGAATACCAACCGCAGCCCACTGGACCGTGAGAAATGTGAGCCATGTCGCGAATGGGTCCCCAGACAACCCCTTTGGCGCCAGCGTACGCACAACCGCGCGCACTCATCACACCGGGAATTGTTTTTCGATTCGACTTCACACAGGCGCTTCCCGATTCCGGCTCGTTGGGTGCCAAGTGCGGGGCGCGCTTGGTGCGAGCCTTCTCGGGGTAGGCTTCCAATGCTTTGTCGATCATCGCCTGGGTGGATTCCCGGGTAATGCCGTCGACTTTCTTGACAGGACTGGACATGGCTCTCCTTGTTGCTCTCTTGGACGCTTAGACTGCTACTGTGGCCTCTTTGGCCTTGCCGACGTTCGGATCCTCGTCTTCGATGATGCCAAACTCCATGAGCAGCTCCTCCAGCTCTTCCATGGCGAGGGGCTTGGGAACTACGAAACTCTTGTTCTCGACGATCTTCTGCGCCAGATCGCGGTACTCCTTCGCTTGCTTGTGGTCCGGGGAATACTCGATGACCGTCATGCGCCGTAGCTCTGCACGCTGCACTTCATTGTCCCGAGGAACGAAGTGAATCATCTGCGTACCTAGGCGCTTGGCCAACGCATCGATGAGCTCGTATTCTTTGTCCGTATTGCGCGAGTTGCAGATGAGACCGCCCAGGCGAACTTTGCCCGAGGTCGCGTATTTCAGAATGCCCTTGGAGATGTTGTTGGCGGCGTACATGGCCATCATTTCGCCCGAGCACACGATGTAGATCTCTTGGGCCTTGTTTTCGCGAATGGGCATGGCGAAACCGCCACAGACAACGTCGCCCAAGACGTCGTAGAAGACGAAGTCGAGCTCGGGCGTGTAAGCGCCTTCGGCTTCGAGGAAGTTGATCGCGGTGATGACGCCGCGGCCGGCACAGCCGACGCCCGGCTCGGGACCGCCCGATTCGACGCACTTCACGCCACCGTAGCCGAGCTTGAGAACTTCGGAGAGCTCGAGGTCTTCGACCGTTCCACGCTCGCGGATGAGATCCATCACCGTCGTCTGCGCTTTCGAGTGCAGCATGAGGCGAGTGGAGTCGGCCTTGGGGTCGCATCCGACGATCATGACCTTCTTTCCGAGAGCGACCAGACCGGCCACAGTGTTCTGGGTTGTGGTTGACTTACCAATTCCACCTTTTCCGTAAATTGCAATTTGCCTCATGGTTTCCTTCCTTTGATTGGGCAAACCCAGGTAATTGCAATGGCGGTGCCAACGGCAGCTGGCGAAAAGCGGAGCCTCTTTGCCGAGCGAGCTCGACAAAAAGCGCGAATGTCGACTCAGTTCCGTCGAGAAATGTCGACCGGACGCTCAGTGCGCGGCGCTACGAACGCGACGGCTCGGGGCAAGCTGGCCAAGGTCGATGCCGAACTTGCGGATCTTGTAGCGCACCATGCGTTCGCCCACGCCCAGTTCACGACCCGCGGCGCTTACGTTCCCGCCGGCCCGCTTGAGAGCATCCACGAGCATGTCGCGCTCGAGTTGTGCGACGTTCGAACGAAGGGTTCCGTCGCTGTTCGCCCGCAAGGATGCCGGCATCTGCAGCGTCGGCGGCAGGTCGCGTCCCTGAATCACGCCATCGCGCGAAAGCAGCACCGCGTGCTCCATGCAGTTTTCCAGCTCGCGCACGTTGCCGGGCCAGTGGTACGCCATCAGCATGTTGATGGCGCTGGTGGCGATCCTGCGAACCGGCTTGGTCATCTTGGCCGCGAACTTCTCGCTGAAGTGGTTGGCCAGCGCCAGAACGTCGTCTTTGCGCTCTCGCAGCGGCGGCAAGAACACCGGAAAGACGTTGATTCGGTAGTAAAGATCGGCGCGAAACTGAGCAGTTTTCATCAGCGCTTCCAGATCGCGATTGGTCGCTGCCACTAAGCGGACGTTGACTTTGATGGTCTTGTTGCTGCCCACGCGCTCGAATTCGCGCTCTTGAATGGTACGCAGAAGCTTGACCTGCACCGCTGGCGAGAAGTCGCCAATTTCGTCGAGGAACAGCGTTCCGCCGTTTGCCTCCTCGAAGCGCCCTGCCCGCGCAAACAACGCCGAGGTGAAGGCACCTTTCTCGTGTCCGAACAGCTCGCTTTCGAGCAGGCCTTCACTCAACGCCGAGCAGTTGACTTTGACGAATGGCCCTCGCGAACGCGCGCTAAGGTAATGAATTGCCGCTGCCACCAGCTCTTTGCCCGTGCCGGACTCACCGCGAATCAGCACCGTCGTGTCTGCCTCCGCCACCTGCTGAATGCGCGCGTATACCGGCCGCATGGACTCGGAATCGCCGACCATGTTCTTGGGCCGCGCAGCCGGCTGAATCTCGGACAGCAGACGCTTGCGCTCATCCTCTAGCGCAGCCGTTTCGGCGCGAACTTCCCGGCGGCGCTTGATATCGTTCGCGATGAGACCGGCGACGATGCTCAGGACGCGCTCGGCGTCTTGCAGGAAATCAATGTCGCGCTTGGGTAGGTCGACAGACAATGTCCCGACGATCTCTTGGCCGATGGCCACCGGCAAGGCGATAAAGCTCCAGCCTTTGGCATCGATTTGTGCGTCCTTGCGGCCATGCACGCGGTCTTGAAAGCGGGGCTCGTCTTCGATGCTGGGAATAATGAGGGACTTTCCGGTCTCTACGACGCGGCCAAGGATGCCCTCGCCGCGCCGGTAACGAGCGCCGTCGTGCGGTTCCGTTCCCGATGGCCTCACCGCCTCGACGTAGAGTTCGCTGCCGTCGGGCGAGAGCAACATGACCGTTGCCCGACGCATATCCAAGCGGACTTCGAGAACGCACAGGATTTCCCGCAACATGTCCTCTTGCGAGGCGGTGGCCGCGAGAGTGCGCGCAACCTCGGCAAGCGTATCCAGCGCTTGAACGTGGCGTCGCGATCCAGCGCGGCAGATGTGACAAGGATCGTTGATGGGTCTGAGAAGGCTTTCCGGAAGGAGCGTCATGCCAGCAGCGAAAGCGTGGTGGGAACCGCCGCCGCACGCCGCCCGAGATGCAGACGCAAGGGTTGCATGGCCGACGCGACGAAGCCGTGCCTCAAATACAGACCGCGTGCACCGAGGTTGTCGCTGTCGGTAAGCAGGGTGATGCGTGTCAGACCGTGGCGGTGAGCCCAATCGATCGTGCCGCGCAAGAGGCGCGTGCCCAGGCCCTTGCCGCGTTGGTCGGGCAGGACAACGAGATCTTCGAGCCACGCCGCTTTGCCGCCTTCGGCCGTGCTGACGGTGAAGAGCAAGCTCACCATGCCGAGCACTCTCGTCCCGCGCGAGAGAACGAAAAGCCGACCGAGGGTTGGCTGCGCCAGCAAAAGCTCGATGGCCCGCCGTTGCTTTGCAGGCGAAGGGGAGAACTCGGCCTCTTGCTTGAAGAGATGGCCAAGAAGGTCGACCATCGCGCCGACGTCCGACTCCCGAGCCTCCCGCACACGTAAGAATTCCTGAGAGCGTGGCCTGCGGGGCGCGCGCCTTTGCCGTTCCGATGCTTCTTCCATGGCTTTCATCTACTGTAGCGCTCTTCCTGTTATCGCTATGTTTCGGGCGCGTGAATCAATGGTAATAATGGAAAGCCGATGGGATACGCATTGCATTGGCGACGGAAAAACACCATGGCCGCGCGCTCTGCGCCTTCGAGGTTGAACATGTACGTGCGAATGATGCTGCTTTTTGCCACTTTTGGCGCCCTGACCTTCGCCCCACCTGCGCAGGCCAAGAAAAGGACGACGGCCACCGCCAGCAAGGTCTTTCGCGTCGAAGTCGACAAGTCGCACGCCCTCGACGAGCACCGCCTAGAAATCCGCATGTCGCGACCGCCCGGGAAAATTCAGCTGACCGTCAAAACCGAAGAAGGCGCCATCATCGACGACTCGATTCACGACTTCACCGGCAAATCGGCCGGAACGCCGCTTGCCGTTTCCTGGGAGCAGTCGCCGGATCAGGCCATCGGTTCGATCCAGCTGCGCATGTCTGATCGCGATGAGCACTACATCGACCAGGAATACTCGGCCTGGTACGTGCCCATCCCCCACGAAGACGTGAACTTCCGCACCGACTCGGCCGAGATCGATGCGACCGAAGTGGCGAAATTGGACGAGGCCTTCACGAAGGTCCAGGAAGTCCTCGCCAAAGACAAAGCGCGCGAGCACAAGAACTTAACCCTCTACATCGCCGGCCACACGGACACCGTCGGGAACGCCGGCTACAACCTCAAACTATCCCAGCAGCGCGCGCAGTCGCTCGCGCGCTGGTTCCGCCAAAAGGGCGTGCGCATCCCCATCGCGTTCGAAGGCTTCGGCGAATCCGCGCTGCGCGTGCAGACCCCAGACGAAACCGACGAGCCCCGCAACCGCCGCGCCGACTACATCTTGGCCGACGATCCGCCGCAGCTAAAAGCCACCGGCTTCAAGCCGGCCTGGCGACGGGTGAACTAGGATCGACCATCAGAGACAAATGTTGACCATCTCGCTGCAGGTGGCGCACTTGCCACCCGGACACGGGTGGACGGAGCGCTGCAGGCAGGTCAGGCCGGCGGGACAAGTCGTGGTGCAATCGATGAGCTTCTGATCGTAGCAGCCCGCAGCGGACAGAGCGGGTGTGCTGCAGCCTGGAGTCAGCCAGCGACAGCGTGGATCGGTTGCCTCGCACAAGACGAACGTTACCGCAGACAATCGCAGATTCGCTGGTCGCAGCCTTACCATTGTGAGCCACCCGCACGTTGTCAGCTAGTCCTTCTTGATTGGCGCGTCCATGGGCGGCGGCGGCGCCTCGAACATGCCGCCTTGGTCGAAAAAGAGGATGTCGTTCTTCGGCTTGAGATCGGCGATGCCAGCCTCCATCGTACCGGCCTCGGTCGCGCCAGAGTCGGTCGCACCAGCGGCGGCGGCGCCGGCCTCGCTGACGCCGCTATCGCCGCGTGTCTCGAGAGGTGCATCCATGGGCGGCGGTGGCGCCTCGAACATTCCGCCCTGATCCTTGTACGTCCGCGCTCGTGGTAAAGCGACGCCATTTCGGCGACGATGTCTTCCGGGCTGCGCTGGCGGAAACGCGCGCCTGACACCATTCGGTGCATGGTGGAGATGCAACAATAGTCGCAAGCGCTGAGACATCCGCGACTGCCCATCAGGTAGGCGGTGGGAACGCCCGCCATCAGGCGCGCCGGGCCCGAACGCTCGGGCCACGGCAGCAGATCGAGATCAGCCAGTGCCATGCGTGGGGGAGATCTCTTGATAACGCCGCCGTCGCGAAAGACGACGCCGGGAATAGTTGCCAGCGCCTGCGGTGTCCAATCGGCCAGCGCCGCCAGCTCGACCAGCGTTCGCTCGCTCTCGTGTATGAGGACGAGATCGATCTCGCCATGACGAGAGAGCAGCTCGTCGGCCGCGCACGAAGCGTAGTGTCCCCCGGCGATGACCGGACGCTCCGGCCGCGTCCGCTTGAGCTCGGCGGCGAGCGCGAGAAATTCGGGCGCGCGCAACTGGTAACACATGGACAGACCGACCACGTCCACGTGGGCCGCCGCTGCCACCGCCGCAGGCACATCCGCCCGCGTATCGAAAGCCGCGATGACCGGCTGGTGCCCTGCCGAGCGTAGCGACGACGCCAAGTAACGCAGGGAAAGGTTCTCCTCCAAATCCGGGCCGACCAGAAGTAGACGCATGAGTCTCCTTTGCTAGAACGCCTCGAACTGGCAGCAACCCGTGTGCCAGCCGGGTCCAAAAGCTTGACGGATCCTTAACGGACTAGAAATACCGTAATCTCGCCATAGGTGCGATCACAGCGGCCCTGCCGCCGTCAGGAATCTGAGAGGCGATGGGCGTTAGTGCCGAGAAGTCGTGTCCCGGTCACCCTCGTTGCGCAGATCACCACTTCACGATAGAAGCGCTCCACCAGCCGTGATTGGGACCACGATAGGGAACTACGAGGTTCAGCGTCTTATCGGTGAAGGCGGTATGGGCAAAGTATACCTTGCCGTCCACTCAAGACTTGGGCGCGTGGCGGCCGTCAAGGTGTTGGGTTCGCGCGAGGGCCGCGATGCCGAGGCCGTGGCTCGTTTTCTGACCGAGGCCCGGGCAGCGAACGCCATTCGCCACGAAAACATCGTGGACATTTACGACTCGGGCACCATGGGGAATGCGGGGCCGTACATCATCATGGAGTATCTGGAAGGGCTGTCCCTGACCCAGGTACTCCGTCGCGGGGCGCTCGACGTAGCAGATCTCATCGACTGGGGCTGCCAAGTGGCGGATGCACTGACTGCGGCCCACGACAATTACGTCGTCCATCGCGATCTCAAACCCGACAACCTGTTTCTGTTGCCCGATCCCAGGCGGCCAGGCAAACGACAAGTGAAGGTGATGGACTTCGGCATCGCGAATCTCCAGCGCGCCGAGGACCGGGTTTACGAGACCCAAACCGGCGTGCTTCTCGGCACGCCACTTTACATGTCGCCCGAGCAGTGCATGAGCCTCAAGGATCTCGATGCTCGCAGTGACATCTATTCGTTCGGCGTGATCCTGTACGAGATGGCCACCGGACGGCGGCCGTTCGAAGCCGACAGCTTCTATGGCCTGATGAGCATGCACATCAGCGATCCACCGAAGGCCACCCAGCGCCTACCGCAAGGATCTGCCGCGCCCGCTCGAAGACATCATTCTGCAAGCGCTCGCCAAGGCTCCGGCGAATCGGCAGGGATCGATGGCCGAGGTGCTGTCGCAATTGGAGCTCGCGCGTGGCAACGTCGCGGCTAGCAGCGAAGCCCTGAAGCGTTCCCGCTCGGCGCAGGTAGGGACCAACGCCATCGCCGTGACGTTCGGACGCGACGAAATCCTGGCCTTTCTCGCCGAAGTCGACAGCGAGCTGGACGGACCTGCCGGGATGGAGATCATCGGCGGCGCCGCTGCCTTGCTCGCCTACGGCGCACAGTCTCCGACCAAAGACATCAACACGCTGGCGAGCGTAGACGAGAGAATTCTGCACGCCGCCGTGCTCGCTAACTCGAAGATCCCCATCAACGCCGTGGCCGCGATCGTTCCGACCGGATACGAAGACGTTCGCGAGCGTCTGGCCCTGCCCTTTCGCCACCTCGTGGTTTGGGTTCCCTCGCGCTACCATCTGTTGCTGATGAAAGCGGTTCGCGGCAGCCGACGCGACGTCGACGTCATCCTCGAGATGCACAGAGTGAAGCCATTCGACCTCGAGCTCATCGTCGAACGGTCGAATGACCAAGTCCTGCGCAGCTACGGAAACCTCGAAACCCTCGAGCACGTCTATCTCATCATCGAGAAGCTCTTCGGCCCGAATCGCGTCCATCGCGTCGGCTCGCTGACCATGCGGCAAGACTTCCTTCCGCCGGGCGCGAAATCGCGGCTCGGTAGATTCCCCGAGCGCGACCCGTAGACCGCGGCGCGCGGACAAACCTTTTCACGATCTCTGCCGCCAGGCAGCGCGATCTGCATCGATGAAGCCGTGGCGCTCACCGGAGAACCCATGATCTGCGCCTTGCGTGGGATCCGGGGCCGCCGCTACGGATGAAGGCCCGGTGGCGTTCGCCGTGGGACTGAATCGAGTTGCAAAAGGCGCTCCGGCAGGGGCGACCTTGTCAGTGTAGTTCGACCCGCCGACGGGCAGACATTACAATCTACTTTGTGTCAGGTACTGACAACAACTTGGCGGCGCCGTCCAACACGGCCTTGAACCCAAGGTGCGGCTGCGAGACCGGTGTTTCGCGTGTTAGCGCGCAGCGATGGCTCAGCTCTTTCCGCGCGGGCTGAACTGCGCAACGAAGGTCCCTAGGCACTCGTTCCAGCCGTCGTTGTGGAGGCGGCCGTAGTCGTCGTCGGGAAGGCCGGCGTGGGTGAGCGTCAGCAGCGTGTCGTCGCCTCGCTTTTCGAAAGCGACGGTCACGATCGACTCGAGGCCCCGCGTGAAGGGGGACATCCAGGCGTACTGCACGCGTCGGTTGCGCTCGATCTCCAGGAAGCGGCCGTAGTGGGGCCACGACGGGTCTTTCGCGGTCGCGAAGAAGAACAGCCCGTCGACCCGCGCGTCGAGGATCACTTTTCTCGATCCAGTCCACGGGTTGCCGGGGTGCTTGGGATCCATCCAGGCGCCAAACACCTCGGCGGGCGTGGCGGGAATCGTACGCGTAAACGATAGCTCGATCGTCTTTGTCTTTGTGGTCATGACTTCTGTCCTTTCTTGTTTTTGAAGTAGCGCTCGAGATTGTCGAGACGCTCGGTCCAGAACCGCTCGTACTCGTGCACCCACTTGGAAACCAAGCGCAGCGGCTCGCCGCGGAAACGGATCAGATGGTCGCGGCCCTGCACCTCGCGATCGACCAGCCCCGCGCCCTCGAGCACCTTGAGGTGCTTCGACACTGCGTTGAGCGACATGGAGAAGGGCGCAGCAATCTCCGTCACCCGCGCCGGTCCGTCGGCGAGACGCTGCAGAATCGCGCGCCGCGAGGGATGCGAAATCGCGCCGAGCACCGTGGTCAGGTCGTCCATGACATTCATTCAACCAAATGGTTGAATGAATGTCCAGACTTTTCTTTCGATCCTCTAGGAAAGTCCGGTCCGGTCCCAACTCGGCAATCCGTTTGATGTACGGCCTTCCCATGTCAGACTACCTGCGCTGGTGCGGGACAAGGGAGAAGGCGTCATGAAAACCGTCGTGGAGATTCTGGAATCCAAGGGAAGGGTGATTTGGTCCATTCACCCCGGGGCGACGGTCTTCGACGCCCTCAAACTGATGAGCGAAAAAGAGATCGGCGCGTTGATGGTTCTCGACGAAACCGGGGCGGTGCGCGGCATCCTTTCCGAGCGTGACTATGCCCGAAAGATCCCGCTGCAGGGCAAGGTGTCGCGCGAAACAGCGGTGTCTGTGATCATGACGCCCGTCGAACGCATGCACACGGTTGCGCCCGCGAGCACCCTGGACGATTGCATGGTGCTCATGACCGCGAAGCACGTGCGCCACTTACCGGTGTTCGAAGACTCACGCTTCGTTGGCCTGATCTCCATCGGCGACGTGGTCAAGGCCATCATCTCCGAGAAGCAAAGTCTTATCGATCAGTTGAACGACTACATCGCCCGGGTCTAGCTGGTTGAGCGAGACCAGGTCGCGCGCCTTGCCTACGATTCGGGCACGGCTTGCGCAATTCGCGCAATCTCCCGAGCGATCTCTTCGGGCGAAAGAATGGAATCGATCCACCCGCTTGCAATCGCGCTCTCGGGCATCTCCGGTTGCAGAGCTGTGTCGGGCTTCTGCGCGAACGTAATTCCCCCCACTTCCTTGATGCCGGCCAGCGCCGCCGCACCATCGCCATCATACCCAGAGACAATGACCGCGATCAGTTTGCCGTTCCAGTGCTCCGTCAGGGAACGCAGAAAGACCGTGATCACGTCGGGCCATCCCCGGGGCTTTGAGATTGGCTTCAGACGAAATTCGTCATCGAGAACGTGCAAATCCCGCTTTTCCGGGATGATGAACACATGGTTCGGCTCGATGTGCAGCCTTTCCGTGATCAGCTCTACCGGCATCTTGGTGTAGCGCGGAAGGATCTCGTGGAGCTGGGTGGCGACGGTTCTCAGGTGATTGACGATCACGATGGCGACACCCATGTCGGACGGAAGATTCCGGAGCAGCCTGATATAGGCGTCGAGGCCGCCGGCCGAACCGCCCACGCAAACAACAGGAAAGTCTCTTGCCGTAGCTTCAGCGCTCATTTGCTGTCACCTTTCTTCGGATCTGCCGAAGTCCTTCCGGCCAACCAACGTATCCCTCAGGACGAGAGGATACCTGGAATGAGAAGAACAGGCAGCTCGTCCGGCTCCTAAATGCGCAGGAGCCGTTTGTCGGCGGCGACCGGCCCGAAAGATGCACCCGCGTGGTGGCAAGCCAAACGACACCCAATTGGAGCACCACCCCATGAGCACGCTCACTACCAAGAACGACACGCTGATCTACTTCAAGGACTGGGGCTCAGGTCAGCCGATTGTATTTAGCCACGGATGGCCGCTCAATTCGGACAGTTGGGAGTCCCAAATGCTCTTTCTTGCGTCTCACGGCTATCGCTGTGTGGCGCATGACCGTCGAGGTCACGGCCGGTCCAGTCAACCCTGGGATGGTAACGATATGGACACCTATGCCGATGACCTCGCCAGCCTGATGGATACACTCGACTTGAGGAAGGCCATTCTTGTCGGTTTTTCCGCGGGCGGAGGCGAAGTGGCTCGCTATATTGGCCGTCACGGCAGCAAGCGTGTGGCCAAGGTCGCACTGGTGTCTGCCGTTCCGCCCCTCATGCTGAAGACGGCGGCCAATCCCGGCGGCCTTGCGAGCGAGGTGTTCGAGGGTATTCGTGCCGGATCGCTCGGCGACCGCTCGAAATTCTATCGGGAGCTTGCCGGTGGCCCTTTCTTCGGCTTCAACCGGCCGGGCGCGAAGGTGTCACAGGGCATGATTGACTGGTTCTGGCTTCAAGGAATGCAAGCCGGTCACAAGAACACGTTCGATTGCATCCGGGCCTTTTCCGAGACGGACTTCACCGAGGATCTCAAGAAATTCGATGTGCCAACGCTGATTCTCCACGGCGATGACGACCAGATCGTTCCAATCGAATCGAGTGCGCTCCGCTCGAGCAAAATCGTCAAGAACGCCAAGCTGACCGTCTACCCCGGCGCGCCGCACGGACTCACCGAAACGCACAAAGAGAAGCTAAACGCGGACCTGCTGAGCTTTGTCAGAGCTTGAATTAGGGACCGAAAGGCACGGCGCCAAATGAAGAGACTTCTTCTATTGCTGGTTCTTGTCGCGCTCGAACTGGGAGGCTGTTACGTAGGAACGCGCGGCGGCTGCGGAACGTGCGACCGACGAGGCGAGCACCGCGAACACGCTGGGGGCAGGCGCGGCGGATGCGAACTTTCGTGCGCGCCTTGACGACACCATCGAAGGCGAATGGTGATCGCAACCGCCGTCTGTTGATAGGCGAAAGTCACCCGGCCGTTCGTGACTACATGCTCGCCGTTCTTAGGGCTGACGGCCACGAGGTGGTCGCGATGGCGAGAGGGATCGACCTTCTGGATACGCTGGCCGTCTCGCTTCACCCCGAGTTCGGGTCTGGGCGTTTCGATCTCGTGATCGCGGAGGCGCGCATGCTTGGCGCAGAAGAAGCGAGGATGCTCAGCAATTTCGGAGACCGTCGGAACCTCCCGCCGTTCATCTTCACCACCGTCTCTCGCGACGCGGAACTGCAAGCGAAAGTGAACCAGTTTGGCGCGCTGGCCGTGCTGGACAAGCCGTTCGATATCGACGATCTCCGTGAGACCGTGAACCGCTCCTTGCACCGTCTGACCGGGGATCGGGAGCGGCCTGTCGCGCCAGACTCGGAAACAACCATGAAGGTTGCCGCTATTCAGCCTCGGTAGAACCCTCGGCGCGACTTGCCTTGGTTGACCATTGGAGTGCGGGACGAGACAACCGGCACGACCAAATTGATTGGAATGCAACTTCACCTTGGTCGAAGGAATTCCGAATTCGGTGATCTTTCACGGAACTGGGTAGAGTGTGTTGGTGTCAATCGAGGCTCGGGTCAGGGGATCGAAGACAATGAACTGGAAAGGACCGAGCGCCTGCCGATAGTGACCATCAGCCTGGATGTTGGCACCCGGAGGTCCAGCCTGAATGATGGCCTTGGCGCTGCTGGCATCGGTGACCGATTTGGACGCAGTCCAGATTGAGAAAGCCATGGATGCGAACGGGCATTCCTGACAGTCGTTCGATATTTCGTCGCTTTCCGCGGCGACGACACCCGCGATGGCGCTCGTGTGGTCATCCGCGGCTGGTGTACCCAAAGCATCGCATGGCACGTTCGGCTCGCCTTCTCCTATTTGCCGGGTCGGAAACGCATGGCGCTCCAAATGGGATTGAGCGCGACCTGTCGTACACCCTGGATCTTTCACTTCAGCAGGTACTTCCACAGCAAATCTCGAAAACAAGCAATCGTTTTCACCGAAGCACGGAGCTATTGCCAAGAAACGCGAACATTGACCGATCAGGGGTGAAACTGTGGGAAGAATTGGCGCGCACGTCAATAATAGGTAGCTTGATCTTTCACGAACCAAGGAGTCACGCATGATTTCCACCCGCTGTCCGCACGTGGCCATGGCCACGCTGATGCTCTTCGTCGGCGCTTGCTCGTCGACCACGTCAGGCAAGGGATCCGGCGGAACGGGATCAGGTGGCTCCGCCGGTGCGGGAGGAAAAGCTACCGGTGGTGCCAGTGGCTCTGGCGGCCTCAGCAATTCGGGTGGCCAGTCGAGTGGTGGCAGTACCACCAGCTCCGGTGGTGCCGGCGCAGCCGGCGGAGTGACCGGCCAGGGCGGCCAGGGTGCGAAAGCCGGGCAGTCGGGTTCGGGCGGGCTCAGCGCAGCCGGCGGAACGTCGGGCAAAGACGCGGGCCCGTCCGCCGGTGCAGGTGGATCTGGCGCCGGCGGTTCGAGTGGCGTGGAGGTCGACGGGGGGCCGCACCAAGCCGCCTACTATGTTTCGCCGACAGGCAGCGATGACAATCCGGGCACGGTGAGCGCGCCATTTCAGACCATCACCAAAGCTCGCGATGTGGTGCGCACCATCAACTCCAACATGACCGGAGACATCTACGTCTATCTGCGCGGCGGCGACTACCGGATCACCAGCCCCATCACCTTCGCCGTCCAAGACTCTGGCACGAGCAACCATCGGATTTATTACCAAGCGTATCCCGGCGAGACGCCGGTCATCAACGGCGCGACGAAGGTCACGGGATGGACCGCGAGCACCGGCGGCGTCTACAAGGCCGCGCTCGACCGCAAGACGAAGTTGCGGAACCTCTACGTGAACGACGCGCGCGCCACCATGACCAGCAAGGTCGTCTCGTCCAAAGGCGGAACCGGAACCTACCCCGTGACCTCCGGACAAGCCGCCTGGGCGTGGGCCGGTGGCAGTGGCGCCGACGGGGTCAAGTACAGCACCTCGGACGTGCCGGACATCACCAGCAACAAGGATGACCTCGAGATCGTCAATCAGACCACGTGGAACGAGAACATCGTCTGCGTCCGGGACGTGGTCGCCACTTCCGATGGCAACCGGGGGCTGATGTTGCAGCAGCCCTACGGGGCCATCGCCCAGCTGCCGGACTCGGGCGCCGCCTTCTCGGTCTCGGGCTCGCATGAGATCTTCAACGTGTTCGCCTGGCTCACTTCGCCGGGGCACTTCTACTTCGACAAGACAACGGGGACGCTCTACTACTATCCGCGCACCGGTGAGGACATGAGCACCGCGGATGTAGAGGCGCCGGTCGCGGAGACGCTGATCGACATCGCCGGAACCTCGAACACCGGCCGGGTCAAGAACCTCACCTTCCAGGGCATCACCTTCGCCAACACCGACTACAACCTCTACAAGGTCGACAGCTCGTACGGCAAGTCGAGCGTCCAGGGCGCCACCATCTACATCGCCTATGGAGCCGGCAAGAGTATCCACGACTGGAAGTACGAGATCCTCGATACGCTCCCCGCCGCCATCAACGTGAACAGCGCCGATTCCATCGACTTCGTGGGCAACGTGGTCAAGCACAGTGGCAACGAAGGTATCTCGATGATCAACGACGTCATCAATTCGAACATCATCGGCAATTTCATCACCGACATCGCCGGCAGCGGCATGACCATCGGTCACCCGCAACACGTCTACCTGGGAGACGGAGGCGCGCACGAGAAGTTCGCCAAGGGCGTAGAAGGCATTTGCACCAAGATCACCATCAACAACAACCTGGTGTACAACGTGGCCACGCTGCGCGGATTCGGCTCGCACGCGGGAGTCACGGCGTTCTTCACCGATACGCTAACCTTCACTCACAATCACGTTCACACGGTCGCCTACAACGGCATCAACTTGGGTTGGGGATGGCGAAATTTCCCTGACTCCACCACTTGCAAGAACAACACCTGCAACAACAACCGCTTCACCAACATGATGACCCGCTTGCATGACAGTGGGGCGGTCTACACCCTTGGTCAGATGCCGGGAACGGTCATCAACGAGAACTACGTCAAAGGGATCCCAAACAATTCGAGCGGGCCCACCTATGGTCTGCACAATGACGAGGGGAGCGCCTACATTACCGAGAACGACAGTGTTCTCGACATCGACAAGGGCGTGACGTACACAATCAATTGCGAAGACTATGGGGCCAAGCACGACCTGACGATCCTGAGGACCTATGCGACAGTCAACAAGATGGGAGCCAAGCCGCCTAATAGTACGATCGACACGCCCATGGTGGTGACCGATGCCGTGTGGCCGCTGGCCCAGTACGGCTTCTGCGTGAAGTCTGGCGTCGAGGATGCATGGAGCAGCATCGTACCAAGCAGCCTGTTGCCCGTTCAGGATTACGTGTTCCCGGCGAGCTGCGAAGCTCCGACTGGCACGAGTAGCGTCCCCATCAGGAGCAGCGGAAATGCGGCCAACGCCGTCTGGTTCGCGCCGACCGGAACGACCAGCTTCGTGGCCGGCGGCACCATGACCAAAGCAGCGGGAGATGCGACCTCCATTGCCGCGCCGACCACTGCGGGAACGTATAAGTTGTTCGTCGTGGATTCCCAGGGCAAGCCGCTCGGCGAGTCGGCTTCTCTATTGAGAGTAAAGTGACGCTCTTCCCTCAACGGGAACAACTGCGAGCGCGCGCGTAAAAGCTGTTCGGGAGTTAATCCTCGAAGCTCGGGAATTTCTCCCGAGCTGCAACGCCAGCGAGGACTCTTCTGGCTGAGCTTGCCGCTTCATCCGTTCATTCAACGGCATCCAACTTGGTACGGCAGCTGCTTACCACAAGGGCGGAGCTCTGTCCGTCCCACGACACCTTCCGACAACGTCTTCCGTCAAAGAAGGAAATCGCGATGCACAAACCAATTTTTGCGTGGATGCTATTCACTGTCTCGGGCTGTGCCTTCAGCGCGCCAAGGCAAACAAGCGGCCCCGCCCTCGCCAAAGAAGGAGTTCAGGTCACGCTGGTTGGCCAGTATTGCGGTCAAGACACGGGGCCAGATTGGATGAACTTTGGCCTTTCGGAGATCGCACTGAAATTGGAAGTCAGCAATCGCACATCCGACGAGGTCCAAATCCATCGTGATCACATTCAACTGCTGCTCCAGCAGGCGCGTGCCGCCGAAATGAATACCTGGCACGCCGACCAGACCATCCACCTTGCCAGCGGCAAAGAAACCACGACCTCGGTCAACTTCTTCACGCCGCCAAACCAATCGTGCGCCGACGACCTTCGACTCGATCTCCAGGACGCCATCACCCTTCGAGACAAGCCGATTCCCCTCGCTCCCATCCACTTTATCGCGCAGTCACCCTGACCGTCACCTGGACACTGCGTTCTTGCGCGGCCGCGCCACACCGATCTCTGTTCATGCTCGCCTGACGCCGGTAGGATGGTAGCCATGCGCGTGTGTGGCTTCCTCGTCCTGGGGTTCGTCTGCCTCCAGGCACCGCTTCTTCGCGCAGAAGAAGGGGTTGGCCCGGCCGCGCGCAATTTCGGGCGCGCCGTACGCGATGCTGGAAAGGCGATCGGACAAGGCGCAAAGCACGTCGGCCGAGAGACCAAGGGGCCAGCACGCGAAGTTGGGCACGGCTTCCGCGACGGCGCCATCGCAGTTGGGCACGGCTTTCGCGACGGCTTCGGCAAGGGCGGAGCCGATGGCGGCAGATCTGCGGCGCATTCCAACTCTGCGCGTCCCCACGCGGCTGGTACGGCGGCGCGGAAGAAGGCGCGAACCTCGGCGGCATCACCGCCGGCCGCGCAGGCCGATCCGGTCACGTCTGCCGCCAAGCCTGCGGCGTCGTCATCTCACTAACGGGTGAATCGGGTCGCGCCTATCGCCGACTACCATCCGCCGCTCACAGCCATGCCACCCAAGGTCGGCGCGAGGGCCACGAATGGGCGAGGCGTCGCCGTTTGCGAGGGTGGTTCGCTCGACCGCGAAACCACCAGGTAAACGGAAATGCCCGCGGCCACGAGGGTGGCGGCCGCCGCAACGTCGGTCGCGAGAGCGTACGTCCGGAGACGCGAACGATCGCTGTCCAACTGGCTCGGCAAAATGGCGAACGTGTCCAAGTCGCGATCGAAGTCGCGTTTTGTGCGCAGGGCGAGCCAGCCCAAGACGCCGGTCGTGGCCACACACGCGCCGGTCACCACCAGACTTGTGACCAAGGGTACGCGAGACCGTGAGGGAGCGGCCGCTGATCGTATTTCGGATTCAGTCTCGCCGTCTTGAAGAAAACTCGGCATCCTCTTGGGTGCTTTCAGATCCGAAAACTCGAGCGCCAGATGGACGTGCTCGCCTCCAGCAACCGTGATCGTCTCCGACGCCGGCGCCAAGCCTGCCTTGGTAGCGGAAAGGCGCCGTGGTCCCGGATTGACCGCAACCGGGCTCGAGAGCGGCGAAGTTCCGACGGGAACGTCATCGACGCTCACCTCGGCTCCGGCCGCATTCACCTGAATGTCCAAATAGGCGATTCGCACTTGCAGCTTCTGTACGAATTCCTCGACCAGAGCGCGCCGACTGGCCGGAATCTCCGCCCCGCCATCCGTCAGATACTGTCGGTAGCCCTTGAGCGCGTTCACGTAGTCGTGCAGCTCGAAGTAGGTCTGCGCAATATTGTAGAGGAGGCGGTATGACGGCGCCGTGGCGTAGGCTTGGCGAAATTCGGCCAAGGCAGCCTCGAAGTTGCCTTCGTGGAAAAGGTCGACGCCCTGCTGGAAGCTTGCTCGCGCTTTGTCGACGTTGCCCTCCGTCGGCGTACGACCGGTAGCTTCGGCCGCCACGGCCGGAGCCGCTAACGCAAGAACAAAGGCGATCACCAATGCACGCAGGGAGCTAATCATGGGCCGTAGGGATCCTTTTCATCGATAGAGCCGTGACCGAACTTGCCAGCTGGACGAAGCAGATGCGTGCCCGGAACGACCGCGCCCTGCAGTTCATCGGGCGCAGTCCATTTGGGAGCGGTGGCGCGAGGAGGCGGCGCTGCGTGGATGACGGCCGATGGCTCCGCTTTTTCGTCGGGCAAGCTGCTCGCTCGTCGGCCTGCCGTGGTTGCGATCCGAAAGGACGAGTACTGGTGCTTTGCCGGGCCTTTGTGCGGCCGCTCTGACCTTGCAGCCTCAGCTGGCGGTGGCACCTCTGCCGGGTCAGCAATCGGCGGTGGTGGTGGCGCCAACTTCGTCGCTTCCTCTAACGCCGGCACAGGATCAGGCAACGGAGCGACAACCGCCCGGGCGGACATTGGTTTTGAGGAATTGAAGGTCGGAGCGTTACCGGAGCCGGCGCGCCACCCGGAGAGCCACAGCGCGCATGCGCCAGCTGCCAAGGCGCTGGCCAGGACCACCGCGACCGAGGCGAAGCGCCGCGGGCGCGGCGCCGCGATCTTCGGATTCGGACTCGAGCTGGACGCAACGATGGATTTGCTCTGCGGATCGTCCACCAGTGCCCTGACTTCCGCGCTGTCCGTAACCAGCCGCTTTTCGATGAGCTTGCGCACGTCGTGTCGGTCGGCGGAAAACGCCTTGTCGAGCATCTCGACCAGCGTCGTACGACCGTACGCGCCGAGCGTGTTGAGCCGGCTCTGCAGCGCCACCTCGAATTCGGCCGCGCTGGCGAAACGCTGGGCAGGCTTGAGGGCCAAGGCTCGCTCGCAGATCTCAGCCAAGACCGGATCGACGTCCGGGTTGACGTCGCGGATTTTGGGCTCTGCGCCGGACAGACGCGTCTTGGCCACTTCCACCAGAGTGGCACCGCGATTGAGACGGCGGCCTGCCAAGGCCTCCCACAACATCACGCCCACCGCGAAGACATCGGCGCGAGCGTCGGGCTCGGCCGACCACAACTGCTCTGGAGCGCAGTAGCCCGGTTTGCCCTTGATGGTCTTATCGGTGGCGCCTGCGATCGCGCAGCGAGCCTTCGCCACGCCGAAGTCGAGCAGCTTCACTTCGCCCGAGTAGGTCACGAGCACATTGCCGGGGCTGACGTCTCGATGAACTACGCCGAGCGGCGTACCGTCGTAGTCGCACAGCGTGTGAGCGTAGTGCAGACCGGAGAGCACTTGCGTGAGAATCCAGAGGTGCGTCTCGAGTGGAATGGTCTTGGGATGAACCCGCCGGTAGATGTCCGAGAGGGTTTGGCCTTCCAGGTACTCCATGGCGAGCACGTAGCTGCCGTCCTGTTCGGAAACATCGAATGTCTGCACGATGTTGGGGTGATGCAGACGCGCCGCCAGCCGCGCCTCGTCGAGAAACATGGCAATGAAATCGGCGTCGCTTGCCAGGCTGGGCAAGATCTGCTTGATGACGGCGAGCTTGTTGAACCCCGCCGGACCGCGGCTGACCGCCAAATAGGCCCGCGCCATGCCGCCTTCGCCGAGCAAACTGACGACGTCGTAGCGTCCGATGTGATGAGGGATGTTCTCCCGCATGGCCAGCACACTACTGCGGAGCGGGAACCAGCGTCGTGTACGTCAGCTCGCCGGCACGAACGAACACGCTCAGCGTGCCCACCTGCTGCTGGGTGGCAGCCAGTGTGCCCGTGAGAGTCACACTCCCGGGAGGCAAGTTGACGAGGCCGCCCCACCCCGAGGTATCGGTGGCGGCCTGCTTCGTGGAAGGGATGCCCTTGATCATGTAGAAAGCCACAGTGGCGTCGTCGCCTTCGGCACTCGAGAAAGTTACGCCCTCGGCAGACTGACCCAAACAGGTGAGGGCGCCCACCATCAGATGTCCACGCTCCGCCATGAGATTGGCACCCGCGAGCGTGGCGAAGGTCGCCAGCTCACGCGCTTGCAAAATGGGAATGGCTCGGATCTCGCGGTCCGCGGTGAGCGGCGGGTAGAAGAAGAACGAACCGCGCATGGCACCGACCGCAGACAATTCCACGTAACCATCGAATCCCTGCGGAACGGTTATGATAATTTGCCCCATCGCATCGCTCACGAGATCGGTCAGCACCGGGTCGGCGCACGTGGTATCGAGCTTTCGACAGACGCGAGCAGGAACGTCGGCAACGGGCTGCGAGGTGATGATGTCGATCGCGGTCAAGGTGGCCGTCACCATGCCCCCGGTCGGCGTCGGCCAAACCACCTGTCCAAGGCAGCTCCACGGACCAGGAGCTTCGCAGAATTGATTCACGCAAATCGAACTGGTAAAGGCCCCTCCGCGGCGGGTGCAGTCGTCGTTCGTCGAGCACTGGACGCGACCGGACTGCACCAAGCTGGTACAGCCCCCTGCCACGGCTATCGCGAGACTTGCGCAAAAAACCAACGTTGAGGGGCGCGGCCTTGGCCGCCTTGAAACACCGTGGAAAACACGCGGGAACGTACTGGTCTTGGCTTTCACGTGCAGATAGGGCCCCTTGGTTACAGCCAGCGGTCAGATGCCATCACGCCCACCCAGGATTCGGATACTTTTGCATTTCGACCCGCCAGAAAACAAGGCGCATTTGGAGTGTCCGGATTGCCGAGCTCCGAATTCGCCAGGCCAACGCCGCCAGCGTTGACATCCGCACGCCAATCGCCAGACTGAGCCTGGTCACAACCAAGGAGATTGGGCGATGAGCAACGAAGCGCTGAAAGATTTCGTCCAGTGTAAGAGCATTGCCGTGATCGGAGCGTCGGCGAGCAAGCAGAAATACGGAAATTCGGCGCTTCGGGAATTGCGCTTGCGCGGCTTCGACGTCATGGCGATTCACCCGACGGCGCAGGCCATCGACGGAGCCGGTTGTTTTCCGTCGCTCACGTCGCTGCCTCGCAAGCCAGACGGCGTCTTCGTGTGCGTTCAACCGGACAAGGTGCCGGCCGTGCTGCGCGAAGTGGCAGACGCCGGCATCGCGCGGGTCTGGCTACAACAGGGCGCTGAGTCCACGGCTGCCGATGCGCTCGGCCGCGACCTTGGACTGAGCGTGGTCAGGAGCGCCTGCATCTTGATGTACATGCAGCCGGTGCGCGGATTTCACGCCCTCCATCGCGGGGTCATGCGGCTCTTCCACAGGTTGCAGACAAGTTAGCTCAAAGACCGCCATCCCCGTACGGCCGGCATCCGGCGGTGCGGTCGAAACAGCTGCCGATCTTGCAGACGCATGTGCTGATCGTCTTGCTGCTTGCCGGGGAGCAGCTGCAGGCTCCGATCATGCACGAATCGGGAAAATCCGACGCTGAGGAGCAACACAACTGACCGGCTATCGTTCCGCCGGAGGTGCTGCACAGGTCAGCAAGACTAGCGTCCGCGTCGGAAGTCGAGCTTCCACCAGCTCCGGAGCTGCCACCAGTTCCCGACTGTCCGCCTGGACCGGTGCTGCCGATGTAGTAATCGCCGCCCGTGCCCGGTGAACCGCCGGTGGTGAGCGGGCTCGTCACTCCACCCGAGCCGCTCGAGCCTCCGGTGGCCGACGGTCCCGGCGAGCCTAGCTCGGCCGACTGGTAACAACCGACGAGCACAAGCACGAACGATACAGACAGGACGATCCGCTTCCCAAGTGACATCCTGCACATCGAATTCTCCTCCGTGGCTCGTGACGAAAGCCATCCTCTCACCGACAATGCTCAAGGGCCTGTGCTGCGCGCCTGGCAAAGCTATCGGCGACGCCTTTTCGCAGCACTTCGTCGAGATCAGCGCGACCGTCCGCGCAGCGCCCGAGCTTGATGCGCAGCTCGCCCCGGACGGTAAGCAGCTCACGCGCGCGAGGCGCACCAGCCAGGCTCATGCGGTCGAGAAGCATCAACCCTTCGCGCTCGCTTCCGATCGAGAGCAAGATCTCGGCGCGCAACACACGCGCTTCCACCAGAAGTCGGCCCGCCGGGAAACGTCGCTCGTGCGTGTCCAGCGCGGCGAGCGCCCCGCGGCCGTCGTGGTCGCGATGCCAACGCTCGAGAGCGGCCGCAAACGACTGGCTCTCGGCGAGGATAGGATCGATGGGATCGATGGAATCGATGGGATCGACGGACTTGACAGCAACCTCCAGTGCTACCCGAGGCGGTGAAGCACGGCCGTCCGAGAGGGAACGCGCCGACATGACTTTTCGTGGTGCCGGAGCGCGGCTTGCCTCGCTCGAGATCGCCGCCTCCTTCGGTAGCGGCACCACCTCGGCCGGAACCATCACAGCGAGATCTTTCTTCACCGGCGCCGTCGCCGGAGGCGCCAAAGGCGCATTGCCGTGTGCGCCCTGCGCGGGCGGGGCGAACAGCGGCCCGACAAAAGGCAAATTTCGCCAACCGACGTGGGCCATCGCAAAAGTGCCGCCAGCGAGCAACACCACAGCCGCCGCCGCAACAACGAACAGCAGCCTACGTGGCCGTCGCTTCTCGCTGGCCGTCTCGAGGCTTCCTTCGATGCGAGCGATCGCCGCAGGCGAAAGTCCGCGCAGTTTCCGCGCCTGCCACAAAAACTCCATGGCTCGACGGTCGCGCGCGCTTGTGTCGCGCTCATCCGATGACATGGTTTTCCTCCTCCTGGGGCTGCTTGCCTTCGCAGTCCTCGTAGGCGTGCACAAACCGCGTGCGGGCTCGATGCAGACGTACGCGGACGTTGGTCGGCTGAATATCGAGAAGAGCTGCCACCTCGTCCGTGCTCATTTCTTCCAGCTCACAAAGAATCAAGATCTGGCGATCGCGTTCGTTCAAGCGATCGAGCACGCGATAGACCGCTGCGGCCGCTTGGTTGCGCTCGGCCACACGCAAAGGATCCGAGCCGTCGCTCGGCAGGTGCCCCGCAGTTTCATCGGCCGATCCGCTCAGCCAACGCCGCCAGCGTTCTTTGCGCCGGCGGTGCCGCACGACCCGGTCGGTGATGCCGAAAAGCCAGGTCGACAAGGTGGAGTCGCCGCGAAAAGTCGACATGCGTTCGTAGGCGATGATGAAAACTTCGTGCACGATGTCTTCGACGTCGAGATAGGGACCCGCGAGACGCTCTGCCCAGCGCGAAACCTGGTGCACATGCACCTGGTAGATCGAGGCAGCATCCAGCTGCCGGGGCGCTGCGGCGGGCGTTGTCACATTCGTCACGTTCTTCTCCGTTAGTGACGGGGGCGATCTTTTTGTTTCGGCCATGGCGACTATTGGCGAAGCGTCACGGAAATGCCCAATCCGGCCGCGAGATTTGCGCGCGACAACACGATGGGATCGCCGCCGCCGTCGAGGGCGAGCGTCTGGTGGAGAAAGCTCCAGCTACCGCCAAGGTAGACAAACGGGGAAATCGCACCGAGCGAAAGCCCGAAACGAACGCGAAGGTCAGCCCACAGCGCCCACGCAACAGTACTCTTCTCGGGCACCAGGCCCTCACCGGCAATAGCGTAGCGAACCAACTCGGGGACCAACCAAACGTCCGCGAAGCCCCAGCCCCAGTGCTGGCGCGCGCTTCCCCCCGCGCCTGCGCGAAGAAGACGGTAGCGCGCTTGCCCTGGGCCCAGCGCGCGTCGGCGTTCTGCCACACCGTCGCCGAGCACGACGAGGCCCCACTTTTGCCGGCGCAACTCGGCCGCCGCACCGCCGCCCCATGCTCCCGCATCGCCGTCGTGCATGCCGAAGCCAAGCGCGGCGATGTCGAGGTGAAGCCGCTCTGCGGTCGATGCCGGGGTCGCTGCCACTGCCGCCGGGCGCCCCGGCTCACCGCCCAAGCTGGTCTTGACCCATTCGCCGGTCCAGGCCGCGATCAGCACTGCCGCAAGCTCGGCGCGAGCCTGGCAGTCCACCGGCGCAACGACCGTCCGACTGCCCAACGCGGCGCCTGATCCATCGCGAATGAGGATACGAAGGCTATCGCCCTCGACCGTTACCTCGGCGTCGCCGACCTGTTCGAGCGTCCGGCGCGCGCCCAAGCGAGCGACCTCGGCGGCGACCGCTGGCTGCGCGGGGCACGCCACCGGTGGCGCAACCGTAATCGAGCCGGCAAGAAGAGCGGCAACCGTGGCATAGAGCATTTCCCCAACTATAGGCCCAAATGCGGCCTTCGCGGCGTCTCACCGTCGGAGCGGAAGCCACGCCCAAGTGCGAAACTTTGACAACCGTGAACAGTCGGTGCACTTGGAGGGACCGTGTCTTCGTTTTATTCCATCGACGAACAACTGGTCGACGCCGTCTTCCTGACCGACACCGAGGACGTGCAGACGCTCCTCTTGCAAGATGCCGACCCGGATGCGCGCGACGACGAGAACCGCACCGTGCTCTCCATTGCGGTCGCCGACGGCAGCTGCGAGCTGGTGCGTTTGCTCCTCGAAGCGGGAGCGGATCCGAACCTGCGCGACGACGATGGGCTGAGCGCGCTCGACATCGCCATCTATCGGCGCCGCTTGGACCTGGCTTGGTTGCTCGTGCACTTCGGCGCCGGAACAAAAGGCGTTGCGAGCGAGTCCACACTCTGGCGCGCGAGTCTCGTCGCCTTGGAAGATCCCGGCATCCAAGCTCTGGTAGAGCGGTCGCTTGCATCGAGTAGGACCGAACGCAAAGCCGAGCTCAGCGCGAACTAGGCTTCGGCCAGCCACGCCTTCCACGTGTCCATGGCGTCGCCCACGGTGGCGCGGTCACCGGCACGCACCAGCGGCGTGCGCAAGAGCAACGGATCGTCGAGGAGAATCTGTTCGATGCGCGGGCCCGTCGGCGCCGCGTACTTGAGGCCGCGATCCACGTAGCGCTTGCCGTCGCGATCGATGAGCTTCTCCACGCCGCCCACCGCGTTTGCGATCTTACGCAGCTCGCCCGCCGATGGACCTTTCACGGCGATATCGACGAGCTGAAGCGACACGCGACGTTCTTTGAAGAAGCGTTCGGCCTTTCGGGTGTCCGGACATTTCCTGGTGCCGAAAATCTGAAGGTTACTGATGGGCATGGGGACGGCGAGGCTAGCATCCTGCCTAGCATCCTGTCCTGCCGGGGCACGGCCAAGCGCCGACGCTCGCGCAAGACCACTTGCCCTCGGAGCACACGCAATAGCCTATTTTGGCGGTCTTCGTGCCGTCGTAGTAACCCGTGCCGCTGCTGCTGCCGCAAGTTTTGCAGTCTTCGATGGAACATGCCGTTCCCGCCGTGGGCGGAGCAGCCGCGCAAGCTGCGACGGAGCTCACGGCGTAGCACCTATAGTCGACCGAAGAAGAAAACGTGCAGAGTCCTTCGACGTACTTGCCGCCCGCACAGGACAGGACCTTGTAGCCTTGCGACTCGGGGCCACAGTACTTGTAGCAAAAGACACCGGCAGGGTGGCAGGCGGCATCCGCGCTTTCCGTCGTGCACGCGGCTCCGGGAAGTGCAGGCGTAGGCGGGGAGGTCGCCTTCCCCGTCGAGCCGCCGCTGCCCTTCGCTCCAGCAGACCCGCCACCCGACGCGGTCGCACCGCCGGCCGCACTCGTACCACCAGACGCAGTCACACCGCCGGCCGCGCTCGTACCACCAACCGCCGTCGCCCCTCCAGCCGCGACCCTGCCACCCAACCCACTATCTGCGCCGCTAGTCGTACTGCCACCCGAAGACAGCGCGCCACCACCATCTTTGCCACCCGCGCTCGTCGTGCCGCCCGTCGCGGAAGCCGTGCCGCCGGTCGAAGTAATATTACCCGCATCCAAAGCGCCAGTTCCGCCTGCGACCGAAGATCCTCCCGTACCCGTTACGCCACCAGCTCCCGTGCCTGCGCCGCTCCCGCCGCCTCCGCCCGCGCCGCCCGTGCTCGCTGCATCCGAGGAACTCCCGCCGGAACAAGCGGTTTGATCGAGTTTCGGCACGAAGGGACAGTCATCAATAGCGGGAGTATCCAAGAGGACTTCGAAAATTCTGGATCCGTCGGTAACTGAATCGATACGAACCACGCCGTCGGCAACGCGTACGGCTTGTGCCAAACCGCGCACGTGGATTCGGAGGGCGCCGCGGATGGAGTCGGGATGAACCAGAATCGTTCCGAGGTCTCGGCTGTTCGCTCTCACCAGCGGGCCACTGCTTGGCATACGAACGTTGTCCCAAATCTCACCGCTATCGTCCCAGGCCCAGATGCGCAATTCGTCCGGGATCGGGCTCGCCTGCGCACACTTCACGTCCAGGAGCACAGCACCAGGCTCGACCACGGACGTTGGCGATCGACAGGCGACCGCGGCCGAGAAGAGAACCACCATGCTCGCCCATGGCGAGAACGCTCTGCCGCCTGTCACCGCGAGTCCGAGCGCCGTGTTTGCCATTCTTCCGCTCTGCATCGACCGAAATAGCCGATTGCTGAAGAGCCCGACCACGACGGGCGCGGTCGCGTTCCGTAAAGGTGAAGGCTGACACAATAGCGGCCATGATGCTACGAGGCGCTAGCGTGGCTTTGGGCTTCTCTGGCAAGATTTCTGACTCTCGACGCGTGACCGAACTGCCATGACTCCATACGATTCAATCGGCATCGGGTACACGATCGCCAACCGGACGGCAGAATCGCCCGGGCGATTCGCGCGGCAATCGGAGACGTCGGGACGTTGGTCAACGTCGGCGCAGGCTCGGGCTCCTACGAGCCGAGTGACGTCGCGGTTACTGCCGTGGAGCCGTCTTCGACGATGCTTTCACAACGTGAAGGTCAGGAGGCGTTGATGGTCCGGGCCGTGGCGGAGCGTCTACCGTTCAGAGATGCGACGTTCGACAAGGCGCTTGCAGTGCTGACCGTGCACCACTGGCAAGATCTAGAAGCGGGCCTGCGGGAAATGATTCGCGTCGCTCGGCAACGTGTGGTCCTCTTGACGTGGAATCCTCGGCACGCCGGCTTTTGGCTTACGCGCGACTACTTCCCGGAAATGCTCAAGCTCGACCAACCGATTTTCCGGACATTTGCGCTCTCGAAGCGGCTCTTGGTGGCGCACAGGTGCACAAGATCCCGATTCCTGGTGACTGTACCGACGGCCTTCTCGGTGCATACTGGAGGAGACCGGCAGCCTATCTGGATCCAGAAGTCCGGGGCGCAATTTCGACGTTTTCGCGAATGGGAGACCCGGCTGCGGGGCTTGCCAAGCTTCAATCCGACCTTCAAGACGGCACCTGGCTCAAGAGAAACGAGTCCATTGCGTCTTGTGAAGAGATTGACCTCGGTTACAGGCTGATAGTCGCCACCGTTCACGTTCGGGCGTAATGTCGAGAGGCCGGGTCGACGGCCACCTTCAATGCGAAACATCTGTGTCTACTGCGGTTCAAGTCCGGGAGCTGATCCTCTCTTCATGACCAGCGCCAAGGCGCTCGGGCGGGCTATTGCGGAGACCGACCGCGGACTCGTGTACGGCGGCGCGAAAGTCGGGCTCATGGGAGCTCTCGCCGACTCGGTTCTCGCCTCGGGCGGCAAAGTCATCGGCGTAGTCCCGCGCGCGCTCGTCGAGAAGAACGTTGCTCACGAGTCGTTGACGGAGCTGCACGTGGTTTCCAGCATGCACGAGCGGAAGGCCATGATGGCGGAGCTTGCCGACGCTTTCATTGCGATGCCTGGCGGACTTGGAACTCTGGAAGAGTTCTTCGAAATGTGGACCTGGGCGCAGCTGGGTTTCCATCAGAAGCCGCTGGGCCTTCTGGGCACTCAGGATTTCTTCGTACCGCTGCTCCAATTCCTGGACGTTCTCGTGGCGCAGAAGTTTCTCCGGCCTGAACATCGGCAACTGCCTTTTGTGGAGCAGGATCCGAGTCGGTTGCTACAACTCCTTGAGGGCTACACAGCCCCAATCGTCTCGAAGTGGATCGATCGCAACGAGGCATGAGCAGCCGAGAAGAAGCAAAGAGTCCGCTTCCGCTTGCGCCACGCCGGTGAATGGGCAATCGTTGATGCTTCCCTATGAGCATGCGCGGCGAAAGCACGGCGTCCCACGATGGCGAATGAATTTCGCTGCGAGCAGTGCGGGACGGTCAGCGACGAAAAGCCGACCATCATCCGGTTTTCGTACAAGCTGATCGATGGCAAGGACGGGGTCGAGCTGATCTACCTTTGCTCGTCGTGTGACTGCATGCTGCCCAAGACCAATCCCGTCCGGCGCGGCAAGTTGGTGCAGCTGTTCCAAAGCCTGTATCCGAACCGCGAGTTGATGCCGGAAAAGTCCTCGCATTAACCCCACTTGCGCGTGCCGTTCATGGTCCTTGCCGAGCGACCGCGATGGTGATACGTGGGCATGGGCAAAAATGCGCCCCACGCATTCCACGTCCCACCAAACCAAGGAGAAGTTAATGACCAAGTACGTCTATTCGTTCGGCGGCGGCAAGGCCGACGGCAACGAATCCATGAAGAACCTGCTCGGTGGCAAAGGTGCCAACCTGGCGGAAATGGCAGGCCATCCTGCGCTGAAGCTTCCGGTTCCCCCCGGTTTCACCATCACCACCGAGCTTTGCACCTACTACTACGCCAACGGCAAGACCTACCCGGCCGAGCTGAAGGACGAAGTGAACAAGGCCATGGCCGCTGTCGAAGGCCTGATGGAGAAGAAGTTCGGCGATGCCAAGAACCCACTGCTCTTGTCGGTTCGCTCGGGCGCGCGCCGCTCGATGCCCGGAATGATGGACACCGTCCTCAACGTCGGCCTCAACGACGTCACCATCCAGGGCCTGATCGAGAAGACGGGCAACGCGCGCTTCGCGTACGACGCCTACCGCCGCCTGGTCATGATGTACTCGGACGTCGTCATGGAGAAAGCCGCCGGCATCGAGCCCAAGGACGGCAAAGGCATCCGGAAGGTGCTCGACGAGCGCCTCGACGCCGTGAAGAAACAGAAAGGTTACAAGAGCGATACCGACTTGACGGTCGACGACCTCAAGGCTCTCGTCGTCGAGTTCAAGAAGATCGTCAAGGACGTCCTTGGCCAGCCCTTCCCCGACGATCCGCAGGATCAGCTTTGGGGCGGCATCGGCGCCGTGTTCGGCAGCTGGAACGGCAAGCGCGCCGTCGACTACCGCCGCATCGAGAAGATTCCGCACGAGTGGGGCACCGCCGTCAACGTGCAGTCCATGGTGTTCGGCAACATGGGCAGCGATTCCGCCACCGGCGTCGCGTTCACGCGCAACCCGGGCAACGGCGACCCGCACTTCTACGGCGAGTACCTGGTCGACGCCCAGGGCGAAGACGTGGTGGCCGGCATCCGCACGCCCGCGCCCATCAACGAGAACTCCAAGAATTCGCAGAGCGAAACTCTCGCCACCCTCGAGACCACCATGCCCGCTTGCTACAAGCAGCTCTTCGAAATTCAGAGCCGCCTCGAGAAGCACTACAAGGACATGCAGGACATCGAGTTCACCATCGAGAAGGGCCGCTTGTTCATGCTTCAGTGCCGCGTCGGAAAGCGCAACGGCACCGCAGCGGTGAAGATGGCCGTCGACATGCACAAGGAAGGCGTCATCGACGCGAAGACGGCGATTGGCCGCGTGGCCCCGAATCAGCTCGTCGAGCTTTTGCTCCCGATGCTCGATCCAAAGGCTGAAGGCGCGACCAAGGCGGTCGCCAAGGGTCTGCCGGCCGGTCCCGGCGGCGCCAAGGGCCAGGTCGTGTTCACGAGCGAAGCCGCCGTGAAGCTCGGCGAGCAGGGCAAGAAGGTCATTCTCGTGCGCGAAGAAACCTCGCCCGAGGACGTGGACGGCATGCACAAGGCGCAGGCCATTCTGACCAGCAAGGGCGGCATGACCTCGCACGCGGCGCTCGTGGCCCGCGGCTGGGGCAAGTGCTGCATCGTCGGCTGCAGCGAGATCGACATCGCCCATGACGGCAAGTCCTTCACGACCAAGAAGGGCGACGTCATCAAAGAGGGCGACTGGATCACGCTCAACGGCACCAAGGGCCTCGTTTACCTGGGCGACATGGCCCTGGTCGACGCCGAGCCGTCCAAGAACGAATCCTTCAAGGAGTTCATGAAGCTGGTCGATGCCGAGCGTGCCCTCAAGGTGCGCACCAACGCCGACAGCCCCAAGGACGCCAAGAAGGCCATCCAGTTCGGCGCCGAAGGCATCGGCCTTTTCCGGACCGAGCACATGTTCTACGGCGAGGGCTCGGACAAGCCGCTGTTCTTGCTGCGCAAGATGATCATGAGCAAGACAGTCGCCGAGCGGAAGGCCGCACTGTCTGAGTTGGCGCCCTTCGTGAAGAGCGACGTCAAGGCGACCATGGAAGCCCTGGACGGTCTGCCCATCACGATCCGCTTGCTGGATCCTCCGCTGCACGAGTTCGTCCCGCACTCGCAGGACAAGCTCGAAGCTCTCGCGAAGGAACTGAATGTCGACATGGGCGAGCTCAACAAGCGCGCCGAGGGCCTGCGCGAGAACAACCCGATGCTCGGTCACCGCGGCGTCCGCTTGGGCGTCACCTACCCCGAGATCACCGAGATGCAGGTGCGCGCCGTCCTGGAAGCGGCCGGCGAGCTCATCAAGGCCGGCAAGAAGGCCCACCCCGAGATCATGATCCCGGTCACCTGCAACGTGACTGAGATTCAGGATCAGAAGGTGATTGTCGATCGCGTGTACAAAGAGGTTCTGGCATCGCTCGGCTTGAAGGAGATCCCCTTCCAGTACGGCACGATGATCGAAATCCCGCGTGCCGCTCTGCAGGCCGCGAAGATGGCCGAGGTCGCCGAGTTCTTCTCGTTCGGCACCAACGACCTCACGCAAATGACCTTCGGCTTCTCGCGCGACGATATCGGCGGATTCCTCCCCGACTATCTCGACCGGAAGTTGCTGGCGGACGATCCGTTCCAGACCATCGACGTCGACGGCGTCGGCGAGCTGATCAAGATCGGCGTCGAGCGCGGCCGCAGCACCCGCGCCAACCTGAAGGTCGGCATCTGCGGCGAACACGGCGGCGACGCCGACAGCGTGAAGTTCTGCCACAAAGTGGGCATGAACTACGTCAGCTGCTCTCCGTTCCGCGTGCCGATCGCAAGGTTGGCCGCCGCGCAAGCGCAGATCGAGAATCCGCGCGCGAAGTAAGCTGAGAGTGTAAGTGCAACGGCGCCGGTCGAAAGATCGGCGCCGTTTGTGTCTTAGGTTGCGGCCCTCTTGTGGTGACGGAAAAGGCGAAGGAACCCGGATCTTGGTGATAGGCTGACGGTGAACGGGATTACTAATGACCTTCGACAAGCAACTCTTTGCTGACAAGCACGCTCGTTGCTGTAAACCAGATCGGTCTCGACGCATACGAGGAAGTCGGACGTCCACTGCCGCCGCATCTCCAGGCGATGGACGAAGAGTGATTGCGCTGCCGATTGCTTGCGCGAGGCGGACGCTGATGAATGTCTTCGTTCAAAGGTATCGTCTCACGTTAGGTTGACACGCATGGCTGGACTTGAGACCAAAGCCAACGGGAGAAACAGTCCAACTGATGCGCTCCAGTCGATGCTTCGCGTCTGCATGTGGAACACCCGCGGAAAAAAGGTCAGCGCACTACTGCGGACGTTGGCGTGGCAGCATGATCTAAACGTTTTAGTACTCCTTGAAAACACGGAGCGGCTTGCCGATCTACTGACAGCGCTCAATTCAAAGACGGAAGCGCCGTGGTTCTACGCCTGGGGAACGTGCCCAAGGGTAACTCATTGCCCCGGCTGGGGAGAGTGACAAGCATTCCATCAGAGTGATACAACTACCCGGCTTGGCGCAAATCGTTTTGGGAGCTGTACACTTGGGCAGCAAGACCTGGCAAGGACAACAAAGCCAGGTCTTCCCGGCAATAGGCCTCGTCTCCGCCATCGACCAGGTGGAGGAGAACGTTGGGCATCGACGGACGGTGTTGCTTGGCGACTTCAATATGGATCCATTTGAGCAAGGCATGCTTGGGGCCGGCTCCCTTCATGCAATGATGAGCCGACGAACCGCTGCGAAGCAATCGCGCCCGATAGGAGAGCGCCACTATCGGATGTTCTACAATCCCATGTGGGGCCTCCTGGGAGACGACCGCCCGGGTCCGCCCGGAACCTACCGGTACTGGCGAAGCGAACATGTCTGTCAAGAGTGGCACGCCTACGATCAAGTCCTGATTCGGCCAGATCTGTTGCAGGCCTTCCCTGCCGGCCGGTTACGCATTCTCGACAGCGCTGGCGAGACGTCGCTGCTAACGTCGCAAGGAATCCCCACCCCTTCGGATCATCTTCCGGTCGTTTTTCACCTTGGAGAAATCGGAGAACAAAATGAGTGAATCCGACTATTGGCCTATAGATCTCTTGGACAACATTCCCCGAACGCCCAAGATGATCCTGGATGAACAAGCCATGGCCCTCGGCCCCAAGACCAAGCACGTCGTCGAAGCACGAGTGAGAACATCGTCAGATGAAGAGGGAGATCTTCATCATTACTTTCAGCTCGTTTGTCGCGACCTAAGCAACTACCACTATACCTTGTTCTCAATTTGGCACAGTCTCGAGCTATACCCAGTGCATTCAGAAGAAGATCCCAAGAAGGAGCTCAAGGACGAACAGGAACTGCGAGCATATTTGAAATCGGTTCTCCAGTCGCCGCGAACACTGAAGCTTGTCAGGGCACTTGTCGCGCAGACAAGATCATCTTCGGCAGTCAGCGATCCCGACGACGTTCCTTTTTGAATACCCGCTCTACCTCGAAAACAAATCCTGCTGCCCGACGCCTGCCCCCGCCTTCTCCGCCCCCTCCGACTCCCGCCGCTGCGCCAGCTCGAACAACCGCGCCAGGTTCGCCTTTCCGGTCGCTCGGCTCTGCCTCAGGGCGATGGCTCCGCGTTCGAGGAGAATGCGGTTGCCGTCGTTGCTTTCGAGCTGGGTGCTGTAGTCGGCGGTGAAGAGCGGCAGGCCCATGGACAGTGCGGCCTCGCCAGTGGCGAACGTGCCGCCCGTTGCGCGCGCCTCAATGAGAACCATGGCACGCGACAGAGCACAAATAGTCCGATTGCGCTGCATGGCCCGACCGGCGATCCAGGCGGCGTCGGGAAAGAACTCGCTGACCAGCAGAGTGCGGGCGGGATCGAAGACCGCGCGCAGCTCCGGCCGCATTCGGTATTGCAGGATCCCTTCGGCCAGGACCACGGTGGTGGTGCCGCCCTTCTCCAGCGCCGTTTTGTGCGCAGTGATGTCGACGCCCTTGGCACCGCCACTGACGACGTTGAATCCTTGCCCGGACACCTGCTCCGCGATGTCGGCGGCGACCTCCAGACCGCGGCCGGTTGCACTTCGCGATCCGCAGAACCCGACGCTCGGGGTGGCGACAAGGTAGGTAGGCCCCATCGCGAACAGCACAGGCGGAAGATTGCTGCGTGCACTCTCCGGAAGGGCCCAATCGCTGAACGGGGCGACCAAGCAGTGCACGCCCTCGTGACGGAGCTGATCGGCGATGTGGCCGATGGCAGCCTGAGGCGCCGACGGCGACACGCCGCTGTCGGTCAGCAGACGGCGGCCGCTCGCGCTGAACGCCTCCTCGATGGGCATCTCCGCTGCGCTCAAGGCCGCCAACGCACGCCGGATGCGCGCCGGCCCGACTCCCGGGAGTCGCATGAGTGTGAGGATCGTTTCCAACTTGTCCATCGAAGTCCCAACTAGAACAGAATCTCGTCATCCCCGTCATCACCTGTTTGCGAGGGCACCGCGCTTTTCGGAAGGTTGTCGACGTTGCTCAGGGTTTTGACGGCAGCCAGGCCGAAGACCTCTCGCGCGCCTGCCAGGCGCAGCTCTTCTGCGACGTAGTTGATGGTGAGCCCGGATTGGTAGAGATCGTCGACCACGACGATCGATTTCCCTGCCACCTTGGCTTTGTCCAACGTGACCGAGCCAAGAATGGCCTCCAGCTTGTCGGCGAGCGACAGGTTCTTCAGCTCGGGAGTAAGCTTCGCCTTAGTCACGGCTTCGCTGAGGTTGGCCTTGCCGGTCCGCCTGGCCAATTCATAGACAAATCCCCGCGGCAGCGAAAACGGCTTCGAGCTGACGCAAGGGATAGCCACGAACCCATCCACGTCGCGGTAGATCGCCATCGCTTCGACGAGAGCACACAAGCGACGCGCCAACGCGGTACCCGCATGACGATGATCCTTATTGGGCGCCTCATTGTAAGGCTTGGCGGCCCGCATGAGCCGGCCGATCTCCGTGGCTTCGAGGTCACCGTTCGCACCGATGGCGGCGCGAAATGCGAGGGCCATGCTGCCGGCGGTCAGGTCCTTGATCACCACATTCGGTCGGATGGCATCATCGAATGTACGGACTGACGCGAGATCTTCATCGGAGATGCCCCGGAAGTAGGTGACGTAGCATTTCTCCCTCGCCTTCCACTTGTTTTTCGACACCTGGGGGAACTGCCGATCGAATATCTGGCAGTAGAGCTCGGTTGGGAAGCTAAGGCCCCAGTCCTTTCCGGCCTGGTCCGGCTCGTGCAGAGCTTCCCACTGATCGCCGAGCGACCACGGCTTGATGCTTAGGCTCGCAAGTCGGGCACGAAGATCCATGGCTAAGCCAGCACTGAACATCAGAACAGTACACCTGCTGCACGGGCGGCGCAAGGGGATTGCCTGGGATTGCCGCGCGGCTAGAAGAGGGTCGGACCGCAGTTGGGCAGGCTGTTCGGAGTAGGTGACGGCTTTGGCGCGGGCTCTCGACGGTGCGCACTTCTGATTTTCGTTACTCAACTTCCGAAAATTCGTATCCATGTCGGGCAAAGTTGACTGCAAGTTCCGAAAAGTCGACTCCGTGTTGCAGGGCCGCGCGCTGGCCTGTCGAGATCTAGCGCTCCATGTCGCGAAAGGTTCGCTGCACGTCGCGGCCCGCTAAATCCGCCTTGCCGGCACGCGTGTCCACGTCGCAGCCAGAGCTGCTCAAGTCAAAGCAAGGGCCGTCCCACCTTGCAACAAGGCGACTCCAACGCGGCGGCCGTCGGCTTCATATCGCGCACGCACATGTTCACCTGCACCGGGCCGACTTCGACTCGTGCGAAGATGCGTGCACGTCGACCGATAGCCGTAGACTGCGGTGATCATGCGCGGCCAGACTCATACCGTCCGTTCGCAGGGCTCGTCCTTGCGACGGCTTTACTCTACGGCCCCAGTGTCTTCGGACAGTGGCGCGAGCGTGGCGAGGTGTTTTCGACAGCGGTCATGCAGGAGAAGATCGAGGAAGCCAATCCGGCAGAAGCGCAGCGGTTCGTTTCGCAGGTGTGCGGAAGAGATGTGCATTTCGATCGAGCGGACGAGTCCACGCAATACAGTATCTGGCCTGACAAAGACCTGGTTACGCACGAGAAGCTAGAGCAACCGTTCTCGAACGTCGTTTCGGTTACAATCGGCAGCCCTGCGTACACGTGCTCTGCACGATTCTCAGTCACACTGAAGTGGAACCGCTGCAAGTACAGCGATGCAGATGAGGGAGCGGCCGATGCAACGTCCAAAGGACGGGCTTGCTACAGCGGCGACTTGAACCTCGTCAGTATGCAACTACTTGCGCGTATCGAGGAACGTCCCCATTTGCCGAAGGGTGTCCAACCGCTGATGTTGGGTGAACGGGTGATCGGCCGACTCGCTGCCGGAGAAACCGCCCGCTTTCGTGTATCGGCACCCGACGTTGGACAACACGTTATTGTCGAGGGACGTCGGGTGGGCTTAGCAGAACCCGCGCCATCCAACGAGCTCGCCGATCGGGTGACAATCGTCGTGAAGCGCGACGGTCGAGTGGTCGAGCTCAACAACCACGGTAGCGGGAACCGCCTGGAGCTTCTGCCCGACGCCGTCGTCCAGAAAGGCGGAGGAACTTTCGACATCGCCATGCAAGGCCCCAGACGGGGAAGCGGGTACTTCTGCCTTCTGGTCTCATGGAACCAACGCGTTGGCGTGAGCTCGTGTGTTGACGTGGACATGCGCACGCGATCGGGTGTGGCGCTTCCGGTCGCCGGGCGCCGAATGGATCTTGAGGCACGCTGAATGTCGCGATCTTCCCCTTTCATGGCGTCGGCGAGCTGATCAAGATCGGCGTCGAGCGCGGTCGCAGCACCCGCGCCAACCTGAAGGTCGGCATCTGCGGCGAGCACGGCGGCGACGCCGACAGCGTGAAGTTCTGCCACAAAGTGGGCATGAACTACGTCTCGTGCTCTCCCTTTCGGGTGCCAATCGCGCGCCTCGCCGCCGCGCAGGCGCAGATTGAGAATCCGCGAAGTAAGTAATCCGAGCGAGTTTCAGTACAAAGCGGCGCCGGTCGAAAGATCGGCGCCGTTTGTGTTTGTGCAAGCTATCGGACGCCATCACCGTCGCGCGCCAAATGCGAGATCGGCATTCTCGGCGCTACAGTTTGTGTTGGCAGCCGCCGAGTCCCCTTACGCTTCGATTCCTCGACTACGCGAAACCAAGACGAGGAAGTGACTCAGAAGTAACTCAAAGGGGTAGTTGTATGGAATTCTTCAGGAACCTTCGGATCGGAATGAAGCTGATGTTTGCGATCCTTTTTGTGGTCGCATTGACGGGATTTCTGGGTGTCTTCTCCGTCATGCAGCTGTCGAAGGTCAACGACGTCAGCGTCGATATTTCTGGCAACTGGCTCCCCAGCGTGCAGGTCCTCGGGCAAATTCAGGCCGACTTCAACCTCTTTCGTCGTTGGGAGCTGAACCATGTCATTGCCACAGATAAGGACAAGATGGCGCTCGGCGAGCGAATGATGGAGCAGACTGCCTCCCATCTGAAAGAGCTCGAGCAGAAGTACGAGAAACTGATAGCTACTGAGGAAGAGCGGCGGCTCTTCGAGAAGATACAGTCTTCATGGAGCGGCTACCAGGAGGCGCATCAGCGTGTGATCGCAGCAAGCCGCAGCCTCAAAAAGCAAGAAGCGGAAGAATTGAACTTCGAGGCGAAGAAGGGTTTTGACGCCACCATGGAGGCCCTCAATCAGGACATCGAGCTGAACGCCAAGGGAGCCGCGGATGCCACCGTGCGTGCGGGAGATCTCTACAAGAACGCCCGCGCTCTCGTATTTCTCGTACTTGGGATCAGCATTGCTGCGGGCATCTTCCTGGCGGTCGTCATCGGACGCATGATCAGTCGTGCATTGCAAACCGGTATCAAAGTTGCGGAAGGGCTGGCCCAGGGCGACCTTTCGATGACCATCGAGAATCCTAGCCAGGACGAATCCGGCAGGCTACTCCGCACCCTCGATACGACGATCAAGAGCATGCAGGAAGTGACCCGCATGGCTCAGGAGATCGCGAACGGCAACCTGCTCGTCAATGTGAAGCCGCGCTCCGAACGCGACGAGCTCCTGAAAGCGTTGGCGGGCATGGTCAAGCGACTCTCCGACGTCGTGGTCGAGGTCAAAGGCTCGGCCGACAACGTCGCCGCGGGCTCGGGCCAACTGAGTCAGTCGTCGCAGCAACTGAGCCAAGGCGCCTCCGAACAGGCGGCTTCGATAGAAGAAGTCTCCTCCTCGATGGAACAAATGAGCTCGAACATCAAGCAGAACGCCGACAACGCAACACAGACGGAGAGGATTGCCTTGAAGGCGGCGGCCGATGCCAAAGAGGGCGGCGAGGCAGTGGCACGCACCGTCGATGCCATGAAGCAAATTGCCAGCAAGATTACCATCATCGAAGAGATTGCGCGGCAAACCAACCTGCTCGCTCTGAACGCGGCCATCGAGGCGGCGCGAGCTGGCGAGCACGGCCGTGGATTCGCGGTGGTGGCCGCCGAAGTTCGCAAATTGGCCGAGCGCAGCCAACGAGCCGCAGGCGAAATTACCGGTCTCTCCGGCACGAGCGTTCAAGTCGCCGAGAAAGCTGGCGAGCTCCTGGCGAGAATCCAGCCCGACGTGCAAAAGACAGCGGAGCTGGTCCAAGAGATCACAGCAGCCAGCCGCGAGCAGGACAGTGGCGCAGCACAGATTAACAGGGCGATTCAGCAGCTGGACCAGGTCATTCAGCAAAATGCCGCCACCGCCGAAGAGTCGAGCTCGACCTCGGAAGAGCTGGCGAGTCAGGCGGCACAACTTCAGTCCGCAATCGAGTTCTTCAAGGTCCAAGGCTCTGCTGGTTCCGGATCGATGGTGGCAAAAAAGAAGGCCCGACCGGCAGGCGCGACCTCGCCATCGCACGCGTCGCTGGTTGGCGCGACGTCAGGACGAAAGGCAGCGGCTACCAAGGGCGTCCAAGTCAGCCTTGGCACGGATGGCGACGAAGACGGATTTGAAGCATTCTCGAGCAGGGAGCCGTAGCGGAGCACGGAGCCGCGAGTTCTTCCGCGACTTCCGCGTCCAATTTCCGAGGTTCGAGCGGTTGAACCTATCGGGCGACCGCTTCGCTTTACGGAGGAGCGCCGTCGGCGAGCCAGTTCTGCAACAGCTTCTTGCCATTCGAGCCGACGCCGTCACCCCAGGCTGCAGCGGGAGGCATCTTGTCGTCCACCACCGAACGCACGAAACGGCTTGCCTCCGAATGGGCACCAGGCACGACATTGTCGTCGTAGACATCGAGGCGGAAGTTGCCTGGAGCGCCGCGCTTGGCGGGATATCCGTGGCACAGAAGACAGTGATCGGCGAGCAGCGGCTCCACATCGGTCGCGTAGCTGGGATGGTCGGGCACGGTCGCGATGTCGGGTTTGCCAAACGAGCAGGCAAATGCCCCGACCATCGCGCACACGAGTACGCCGAGACGCAGAGCCTTGCGGCGATTGAGCTTCGAGGAGGTGAGGTGCATAGACATCGCGCGTTCCTTTACGCTCTCAAAAGACCCAGACGGAGCCCGCGACCGTCATGAAACCGAGGGTCGTCCACCCTATGATGCCGTGGAGCTGCGCATTCTTCTGTAGATTGTCGCCATTGCCTGCGTCGGCCGTGCGCGCAGTCATGAAGCCGAGCACCATCTGCGCGACCATTCCGGCCGAGGCCCCGATAGCAGCGATGCGGTGGATGAGCCCGGTGTCGAATTTGAGCGGCTTGGCGTAGGGCTTGGGCGCGAACAGGGCGTAGCCGGCCGTGACCCCGAACAGGATCGCCGACGAATAGGTGAGGATCCGGTGGGGCATGAGGTACGCGCCGCTGCCCGAGCCGCCTCCGTAGAGATTGTTGTAATTGAGCTGCCCGACCACGCAGGAAGCGAGCATGAGTCCCCACGTCGTCAGCCCCAAAACCTGATGCACCTCGAGACGATGGCGCCGGGTGTGAGCGAGCGCAGCGGTACCGCTATCCGTGGCACCGCCCGACGGGGTAAGCAGGCCCGGCTTGGCCGGCTCGTCGAAGAAGTTGAAATCCAGCTTGGGAGCTTGCGCATCCAGGTGGCTAGTCTCGGTCGGCGCGGTGCTTGTCTGCAACGAACCTTCCGCGGCCGTCGGCGGTGCTTCGGCGGGCAATTCCGGTTTACTTTCGCTCGGTTGTGGCACCTGCGCCACGGCTGTTCCCGAAGCAACGAGAGTCATAAATACGACTGCGGCGGTCCTAGATAGCGTCATTTTCGCAAAAGAGTACTGTATTGCTTTGATCCGTCAAATGCGAATTCGGCAATAAGTTTGCACCGGGCCACGGCGAGCAGGTCAAAGCAAGACGAGCAGGTTACTCCACAACGGTGGCGTTGAATACAGCTAGCAAGTCCCGGCACGCGCGAAAGCTGGCCTCCGCCTTCGCGCGCGGCTCGTTCGCTACCGCCAACACGTCGGCCGCGGCTTTCATGAATGCCTCCGCGCCAGCGATGTTGACCATCTGCTGCGGGGAATGCTCGGCGAGCTCATGCAATTCTTCGTACGCCTCTTTCAGGCCGGTACGATCGGCTACGCGCTGGCCTCCGTGGGCCCGGCTCCTACGCCACCACAACTGCACCTGCAAGGCCAGGTTCCGCAGGTGCCAGGCGGCGCTCCGGCCCTCGTCCCGTTCTTGCCGTCCCAGCTCTTCCAACTGCCAGTCGGTCTCGACGGCCAGAAAATACGCGCGAAACGACGCCAGCAATTTCTGTGCAGGTCGGCCGTCTTCATTCCCCCGCACGCCCTGCAAGTAGGCTCGTCCAGCCGCAGCTAGCTGAAACATTTCAGGCAACAGGCTGCTGGCTCCGTCGAGCAATTGAACGCAGCCGCTGATATCGCTGGCGCTCGGTACGGTTGCTTTCGCCTTGGCGCCTTCCCCATAGCCAAGCAACGTCAGGCACTTCCCGTAGCGGTTGAGCTTGGCGAAAGCCCGCCCAATTTCGTCGCGAGAGGCCGGACTCGCGGGATAGCGCGCCGCCAATTCCAGCGGCAAGGGTTCGGGATCGGCGAACAGTGGAAGCGGCAACTTCCGCCCCAGGCGAACCGTCAACGTCAGATCGGTCGTGGCATTGAATGAGAGCTTGCGGGTAATGTGGCCGGGCGCTTCGGCGAAGAGCACATGCGAGCGGCCGTCTTCGACGAGCAGGTCCTCTTTGGGGACCGGTAACTGATCAATCTGGACGTTCGCGTCGGATGGATCGAGCGCAAGCGTGAGCCTGTAGTGGTGGGGCTGTGCCGCGGCCGCAGCGCTCGATTGCTCTGACGAACGAAGGTACACGATGGCGATACGACCGACCACCACGAGGGCCACGACGGCCAAGGCCACACCGATCCAGCGCTTGGAACGCGACGACGCCTCGCGTTCCGGCGCGGGCCGCAGAGCCGGCGAATGCACGCGAGACGTATGCACCGGTCGCTCCAATTCCAGCGGGGCCGCATCGATCGCCGCCGGCTCCGCCAACGGATGGTCCAGCTCGCGCGCCAACACGGGAACTTCTTTTTGCGGCGGTGGCGTAAAGGGATCGCTAGCAGCTCGCCTGGTTGTCTGCGCCCCGGAGGCCATCGTCGACGAGCTCTCACCGCCTAGCGGAGCGAGCCGGACCGCGCTCATCCGCAGTGGATTCTCGGAGGCCTGCGTAAGAGCCTGCACGTCGACGAGCTCGGGGGCCGGCGTAAGCTCGCCGCTTCTGCCGGTAAGCGCGTCGCGCATGTCGGCGGCGCTGGCGAACCGTTTGTCCATGTCGCGATCGAGGGCGCGCAAGATCGCGGCCCCGACCGCAAACGGAAGCTCGGGGCGTAGATCGTGCGGCAAGGGAAACCAGCCATCGAGAATGCTGGCAAATATCTTTCCCTCGCTTTCGCCCTCGAAGGGCGTGCGTCCGCACAGCATCTCGTAGAGGACCACGCCGGCCGAATAGATGTCAGACCGGTGATCGATGCGCGCCACTTGCCCGAGAATCTGCTCGGGCGACATGTAAAGGGGTGTCCCCAGGACCGTGCCCACCGCCGTACCTGCCATACGCGAGCGCTGTCCCGGCTGGGAGCGCACGAGAATCTTCGAAATCCCGAAGTCGACGATCTTCACAAAATGCGGACGGTCGTCCCGGTGAATGATGAAGATGTTTTCTGGCTTCAGATCGCGATGAACGATGCCCTCGCGGTGGGCGGCGGCAAGCCCGCTCAAAATCTGCGCCATCAGATCGACAGCAGTGGCCACGGGCAGGCGGGGACTTTCTCTCAGCCAGTCAGCCAGCGTGCGACCGGCCAGGATCTCCATGACCATGAACAAGGCACCGTCCGCCGTGCGGCCCAGATCGAACACGTCGACGATGTGTGGATGGCCGATGGCGCTCGCGGCGCGCGCCTCGCGTTCGAAGCGCGACACCAAATCAGGATCCTCCGACGTGTTGGCTCGAAGGGTCTTGATGGCGACCCGACGACCCAGCGCCACGTGCACCGCCTCGTAGACGATGCCCATGGCGCCACTACCGATTTCGCGCAGGACGCGGTATTTGCCGTCGAGCACTTGCCCCGGAGCAAGCGCGGCTACCGTCGGCATCGATCACCGCCCAACGCCGAGCAAGCGTCGTTCTCCGACGCGCGCGCTCCGCCGCAGTACTGGCACACCACGGTTCCAGAATAACAGCATGCGAGCGACCTGTCAGATTGCGTCTACGCACCGCTCTGCGGACTTTACGTAACTTTACTTGCGGGCAATACGGGCGCAGCAAGCGGATTGCATCTTGGAATGCAGACGGATCACACAAAACCCCGTCGCAAAGGAGACCCTCCATGACATCGACTGCAACTCACACCAAGAAACGACACCTCTGGTTCCTGCTGCTCGGCATCCCCGTGGTGCTTGGCGCTGCCTTGTGCGGCCTGCGCGCCCATGCACAGGACGCAGGGATGGGCATGTTCGGCGGCTCGCCCGAGCAACACAAGGCCTTTATGGAAAAGCGCCTGGACCGCATGCTCGACAACGTCAAGGCGACGGACTCGCAGCGCACCGCGATCAAAGCCATTTTCGAGCGCACCTTCACCGAGCTGCAACCCATTCACCAGTCCCATCAGCAATTGCACGAGGACATGGTCAAAGCACTGACCGCGACCACCATCGACCGCACGGCCATCGAGAAGCTGCGGACGCAAGCGACGGCCCTCATCGAGCAGGGCTCGCAAGTGGTGAGCAAGGCGCTCGCGGACGCGGCCGAGGTCCTGACGCCAGCCCAACGGAGCACGCTGGCCAAGTTCATCGAGGAGCATCACGGACGCCATCATCACTTCTAGCCAACTGGCAAGCCCCGCCCAGGGGTCCTTATCCCAATGGCCACGCTAATTCGCACCACGACGCCGGACCGGCTAATGTCCTCCCAGCCGGTCCGGCCCTTTTTTGCCATGGCAGCGCGCGTACTTCTCATCGATGACGATGCCCGCCTCGTCGACATGCTCGGCGAGTACCTGCGCTCGCGCGGCTACCATGTCGAGGTGCGGGGCGACGGCGAATCGGGTTTGCTCACGCAGTCGCGCGGCGATTACGATGCCGTCATCCTGGACGTCATGTTACCTGGCATCGACGGCCTCGAGGTCTGTCGCCGTCTGCGCGCGCGCAGCCAGGTTCCCATCTTGATGCTCACCGCACGCGGCGACGATATGGACCGCATCATCGGGCTGGAGCTGGGCGCCGACGACTATTTGCCCAAGCCCTTCAACCCGCGCGAGCTTCTTGCCCGCCTGGCCGCGGTCTTACGCCGAGCCCGTCCCGCAAGCGACGGTCCCGCCGACGTGCTTCGCTTTGGCCCGCTCGAGATCGATCGCGGTGCCCGCGAGGTGCGCGTGCGCGGCCAGCGGCGCGAATTGACGGCCCGCCAATTCAATCTGCTGTTGCTCCTCGCCGAGCGCGCAGGGCGTGTGCAGACGCGCGAACAGATCCTCGAAGGCCTCAAGGGCGAAGAATGGGACGCCGTCGACCGCAGTATCGACGTGCACATCTCGCGCATCCGCCAACTGATCGAGGACGACGTCAAGCATCCGCGTTTCGTGCAGACGGTTCGCGGAAGCGGCTACGTCTTCACGCCGCCGGCTGACGAGCAGGAGCCCGCATGAAGCATCGCCTGTACATGCGCCTCTACGTCGCGTTCCTCGCCATCACGGTGGTCTCGCTGCTGGTGACCGCCGTACTGGCGCGCGCCTTTCACGAGCCCGGCGGAACCGTCGCACGCTTCCTCACGCCGCTTGCGCGCTCGCTCGTGTGTCCGTCGCCGGGAACCTGCGACGGCGAGGTCGCGCACCACCTGCGCCAAGCGGCCCGCGAGCTGCAGATGGACATCGCCGTTTGGGATCGCCAAGGGCGAGCAATTTTCCAAGAAGCCACCGGACCGCTGGCTCTGCCACCTCATCCTTCGGCGGGCTGGCACCACGATAGGCGCGGTCCTTTGTGGCTGATCGATCTCGACGACGGCCGCCTGCTGGGCTTGCGCGAACGTGGCCATTTCGGGCCACGCGGTCGCTTCTTTTTGCCCATGCTGGCCGCGCTGGCGCTCATCATGGCGATTGCGCTCTACCCGCTCAGCCGAGGCATCACCCGTCGCCTGGAGCAGTTGGCAGAAGGCGCGCGCCGCTGGGGTGAGGGCGATCTGGCCCATCGGGTTCCGGTGTCGGGCAACGACGAGATCGCCGTGCTTGCCCAGCGATTCAATCAAACCGCGGCGGCGATTGAGTCGCTGCTCACGCAGGAACGCCAAATGCTCGCCACTGCCTCGCACGAGCTGCGTTCGCCTCTCGCACGCGTGCGCATGGCCGTCGAGATGCTTGCCGAGGAAGGCGACGCCGGCAAGCGCGCCGAGCTTTCACGCCGCTCGGCCGAGGACATCGCCGAGCTGGATGCTCTGGTGGAAGAGTTGCTGATGGCTGCGCGCACGCAGGCCGGAGTCCCGCGGCGGCCCTTCACCGACGTGGATCTGCTCGCGCTCGTGCGCAGCGAAGCCGACGGAGTCCAAGCGCAAGTTACCGGCGACGCCATTCGCATCGCCGGCGAGGCCACGATGCTCAAGCGCATGGTGCGAAATCTCCTGGCCAACGCCAAACTGCACGGCCAGGGTGGCGCCATTTCTGCCGAGGTTCGGGCAAACGGCGAGCACGTGACGATCGCGGTGGAAGATGAAGGCCCCGGCGTCTCCGAAAGCGAACGCGAGCGCATCTTCGCGCCGTTCTATCGCGCTCCGGGCCCGCGGCCGCCCGGCGATACCGGTCTCGGCCTGGGACTCGCGCTGGTCCGCCAAATTGCCCGCTACCACAACGGAGACGTGAGCTATTTCCCACGGCAACCCAAAGGCAGCCGCTTCGAGGTGAAGCTGCCGTTACGTGCCTGAACTGCGGCGGGCCAGAGTCCGTCAAACGTGCCAGAGTACGGCCCAGGGAGGTCGTCATGGAAAGCCCAGGGCTTGCGGGAAAGGCAAAACGAGTCCGCATCTATGTCAGCGAGGGCGATCTCCATCAGCATCAGCCGCTCGATGCCGCCCTGGTCGCATTTCTGCGCAAGGAAGGCGCAGCCGGTGCCACCGTGTTGCGCGCTATCGAGGGATTCGGCTCTGCCGGAAAGATCCACACCTTGCGCTGGGTCGACCTCGCAGAGCGCTTGCCCATCGTGATCGAATGGATCGAGCGGGCCGAGCAGGTCGAACGCCTGCTTCCGCGCATCAAGGAAATGGTCAAGCGGGGCCTCATCACCGTCGAGGACACCGAAGTCGTGCTCTATTGCGCCTATCCGGTGCGCGACGTTTCGCCCGCACTTCGCGCCTCGGACGTCATGTCGCGCGAGATCGTTTCCGTCTCCACGAATGCATCCATCCGCGAGGTGGTCAAGCTGATGCTGGGCAAGAGCTATCGTGCCATCCCCGTCGTGGAATCGAGCGCGCCCGTCGGCATGATCACCAACTCGGATCTGCTCAAACGCGGTGGACTCACCATGCGTGTGGAGCTGTTGCGCGCGCTCGACACGCCGGAGCTGCATGCCGAGCTCGATCGCCTGGCCCACGGAGCGAAAAGCGCGGCCGACGTCATGACGCCAGGGCCGACGACCGTGCAGGCGTCCGCTCCGCTTCCCCAAGTCGCCAAGGTCATGTCGCATCGTCGCCTCAAGCGCTTGCCGGTCGTGGACGAGCACGGCGCGCTGGTCGGGATGGTGAGCAGGCTCGATATCCTCCGCACGGCAGCCCGGACCTTCGAGCAACCCGAGAGCGAGCCGCGTGCGATCGGCCTGGCCGCGGACGCTCCCGTTGCACGCGCCATGCGTACCGACGTCCCGACGGTGTTTCCGAGCTCCCCCTTGCCCGAGATATTGCAGGCGGTGACCGCGACACGACTCAATCGCTGTTTGGTCGTGGATGGCGAGCGGCATGTTTTGGGCAAGATCACCGACGCCGAAGTCCTCGACCGAGTGACCCCGACCCTTCGGCCGAGTGCCTTGCGCTCGCTGGTCCATCGACTTCCGTTCGTGCATCCGAGGCCCGAAGAATTGCAGGCAGAGCAGCACGCCAAGGCTCGAACCGGCGCCGATCTCATGGTCGAGACGGCCGTGGTTGCCGAGAATGCGCCTCTGCGCGAGGCCATCGCCGCCATGCTGGGCGGCAAGCACAAGATCGTCGCGGTGGTCGATTCCGAAAAGCGGCTCGTCGGCGTGCTCGACCGCGCCGACCTGCTGCATGGCCTGGTGTCGTTCAACGAAACGGAGAAGTGAACCGCGCACTGAGGATGACTCTTACCGCGAGACAGGTTCGACCAAGGCTCCGTCGTCCACCGTCTCGCCGACGTTGAGAGCCACGGTCTCGCCGGCCTTCACGCCATCGAGCACGCGTGCGGTTTGGCCGTCGTCGTCCGCCAGGCGAACGGGGCGAAGCCGCAAGTGACTGTCACCGTCGACGATGGCGGCGAAGCGCTTGCTTCCGCGTACCACCAGAGCCTCGGCCGGCAGCTCGACCAGACTCGGCACCCGAATCCGAATCTCCACCTCGACGAAGCTGCCGGGCAAAATCGCACCGTCGGCATTGTCCATGTCCACTTCCGTCAGCATGGTACGCGTGTGCGGGGTCAGCTCGCCGGAGAGGCGCGCCACCTGGGCCGTGCGCAACCAGGCTGGCCGCTCGGGGATGCGAATCTCGGCCACATCGCCTACCTTCACGAAGGGTGCGGTGGTCTGGTCGAGATAGACGTAGATGCGCAGCCGCTTGTTGTCCGCAACCGTGACGACAGGAAGCGCCCCCGCCTGGGCGCCGGCCGCGCTTTGGATGAGCGCGCCCGGATCGGCAAAGCGCGCGGTCACGATGCCCGCAAACGGCGCGCGCAGGGTTCGGTAGGCGTCTTGCTTGCGCAACGATTCGGCCTGCGCCTCGGCGACGTCGGCGCCGCTCGTGCTGGTTTCCACATCCTGCGTAGACACCACGCCCGGTGCAGCCAAAGCTTGCATACGCTTGGCTTGGCGGCGCTTGTTCGCGGCGTCGGCTTTGGCCGCCAGCACCTGCTGATCGAGCTCGGGCGAAACGATCGTGGCAAGTACCTGGTCAGCGTGCACCTCGTCCCCTTTGTCGACGCGCACCTCGTGCAGGTAACCGGCGATCTTTGCGTACAACGTCACGCTGGCAAACGGTCGCGCCTCGCCTTGCAGATGGAGCGTCCGCTCACTCGGCGATGTGGACGCCTTTGCGACAAGCACGCGGGGCCCGCCCTTGTGGGCGCTTACCCGCGCGGACACCTCGGCGCGACTGGCGGCAGAACGTCGCGAGGCAAGCACGCCGACGCCCGCGATGCCGGCAAGCAGCCACACAATAACGACAATATAGAGTCTGCGTGCTTCGCGCGCGCTCATCAGGATCCTCCTTGGTCGGCGGCGACCGGCGCGGGCGGCGTCCATGTTTCGCCACGCGCCTCCGCTTTGAATTTGTCGTCGAGCAGATGGCGCATCGGCATCTTGGTGCGCAGGCTCGCGTACACCGTGGGAACCAGCAGCAGCGTGATGAAGGTCGCCATGGTCAGGCCACCGATCACCGCCCGGCCGAGCGGCGCATTCTGTTCGCCCGCTTCGCCGAGCCCAAGCGCCATGGGAATCATGCCGATGATCATCGCCAGCGCCGTCATCATGACCGGACGCAGCCGCGTCTTGCCCGCTTCCAGCGCCGCCATGACCGGCGTCGCGTTCGCCTCGAGCCGATGGTCGTTGGCGAAGGACACGAGCAGAATCGAATTCGACACCGCGATGCCGACTGCCATGATGGTACCCATGAACGATTCGACGTTCAGGGTGGTCTTGGTCAGCGCCAGCATCCACAGAATGCCGCTGAACGCGCCCGGGATCGCCACCATGATAATCAGCGGGTCGAGCCACGACTGAAACAGAACGACCATCAGAAAGTAGACGAGAAGCGTGGCGAGAATGAGTCCGAGGCCGAGGCTGCGGAACGACTCCATCATCACTTCGTTCTGTCCGCGGATCTTGATCCGCACGCCCGCCGGGAGCTTGCCGAGGCCGTCGATGGCGTGCTGAATGTCGCGCACGATCGAGCCCAAGTCGCGGCCCTCCGCATTGGCAGCGACGTCGAGCACTCGCTGCACGGTAAAGTGCGAGATCTGATTGGGCGACGTCGTAGGTTTGATATCCGCGACGCCGGCCAGCACCACCGAGGGAGCCTCGGTTTCGGCGGAGGGGAGGGCCGTGTCCGTCGGCACCAAGACCGCGCCCGAGCCGGCGGCGGTCATGGGCGTGCCCATGAGATCTTGCACCGTGGAGACCTTGGGCAGCGGTGTCTTCACGACCACCTGGTAGTTCACGTTATTGGTGGGATTGAGGAAATACGACGGCGACAGCAGACCGCTCGACGATAGCGACGTGAGAAGACTGCTGGCCACGTCGCGCTCGGTGAGACCCACGTAGGCGGCGCGCTGGCGGTCGACATTCACGGCAAGACCGGGATAGTCGAGCACCTGGGTCAGGTGCACGTCGGAGGTGCCGGCGATGCGCACCATCGCATCTTGCAGTTGGCGCGCGATGGGCAGCGACTGGCGAAAGTCGGCGGCCTCGACTTGTACGTCGATGGGCGAAGACACGCCAAAGTTGATCACCTGGCTGACGATGTCCGCGGGTTGAAAATAGGCGATGGCTCCCGGCATCTCGCGTGCGACGGCATCGCGGATCTTCCGCATGTACTCGAGCGTGGGCCGATGCTCGGGTTTGAGCGAAACGCGAATTTCGGCGTCCATCGAGCCGATGTTGTCGGTCTGCACGAAGGCCAGGTTGTACGACACCGGAATGCCAATCATCGCGTTCAGCGCGTCCAGCTCGCGCTCGGGCACGATGCTGCGGATGCGCTGTTCGAGCGCCGCCACCATCTTTTCCGTTTCCTCGATGCGCGTGCCGACCGGCGCGCGAAAGTGCAGCTTCATGAGGCCGGTGTCCACCGACGGAAAGAAATCCAGACCGACGATGAAGACCAGCGCGACGCTGGTGCCGAGGAAAAGCGCGCCCGCGGTCATCGTGAAGCGCCGATGGGCAAGCACGAGTTGCAAGATCGACGCGTAGAAGTCTTGGAAGTGCTGGAATCCGCGGTCGCGCGCTTGGTTCATGCGCGCCGCGAGGCGCTTCCAGGCGCTTTGCGGATGCGCCTCCCCCGTGCCTGCGTGATGCTCGTGCTCCATCAGCAACCGCGACAGAGTTGGCACGAGCGTTCGCGAGAGCAAATAGGACGACAGCATCGCCATGACCACGGCCAAGGCAAGCGGCGTGAACAGAAAGCGCGCGGGCCCGACCAAGAGCACGACAGGGAAAAAGACGATGCAAATGGCCAACGTGGCCACGATGGCAGGCACCGCGATTTGGGAGGCACCGTCGAGGATGGCCACGGTCAGCGGCTTCCCCAACGAGCGATTGCGGTGAATGTTCTCCACCTCGACGGTGGCGTCGTCCACCAGCATGCCGATAGCCAGCGCCAATCCGCCCAAAGTCATGATGTTGATGGTGTGACCGGAGAGCTTGAGCCCGATGATCGCCGAAAAGATGGCGAGCGGAATGGAGGTGCACACCACCACCATGCTGCGCCAGCTGCCGAGAAACGCGCCGATCATCAGCGACACCAAGAGCGAGGAAATCAGCGCCTCGCGCAGCACGCTCCAGATCGCGCCGCGCACGAACACCGATTGGTCGAAGTTGATCTTCAGCTCCAAGCCTTCAGGCGCCACGGCGGAAATGCTGGGCAACGCCTCCTTGACCGCATCGACGACTGCCAACGTGGAAGACTGTGCGTGGCGCAGAATAGCCAGATAGGCCGCGCGGCGACCGTCAACGCGCACGACGTTCGTCTGATCGGCGAAGCCGTCGCTGACATGAGCAATATCGCCGAGCAAAATGGGCGTATTGTCCTGGACCTTCACCGGCAGATCGTTGAACTCGTTCACCGCCTGCGGACTGCCGTTGGTGAGCACGTTGTATTCGCGGCTGCCGATGCGGGCAGTTCCCGCCGGAAGGATGACGTTCGACGCTTGCAGCGCGTTCACGACGTCGGCGGGCGATAGCCCGCGCGCCGCCAGTCGCTGCGGATCGATGTCCACGTTGATCTGGCGCGACTTGCCGCCAAACGGCGCCGGCGTCGAGAGACCGGGAATCGTGAACAGGCGAACCCGGATGAAGTTGAGGCCATAGTCGAAGATCTGCTGCTCGGGCAGCGAGGTGCTCGACATAGTCAGCTGCGCGACCGGCAAGTTGGAGGCGTTGAAGCGGATGACGTTGGGAGCCTGCATTCCCGGCGGCGTGATGCGCAGGATGGTGCTCGACACCGAGCTGATCTGCGCGATAGCGCCGCCAATGTCGGCGTCGGGCTGAAAATAGATCTCGAGCAGGCCAATGCCGGGGATGGACTGCGATTCAATGCGCGCGATGCCATCGACGGTGCTGGAGTAGGCACGTTCGGAAATGATGACCACCCGGCGCTCCATGTCTTCTGCGGAAAGGCCCGGATAGTTCCATACCACGGCCACGACCGGTATGTCGATGGCGGGCAAAATGTCCACCACCATGCGCGACGCAGACAGAACTCCCATCACGACGAGCAAGATCGCCATCACGGCGATGGTGTAAGGGCGGCGTAACGCAAGCTTGACGATCCACATAAAAGACAGCCGAAACTTCGACTGCCTTTGGATGTCGAGTCGGAAGCACAGATTCAGTGCGCCGGCACAGTTACGAGCGGGTAACTACTGGATCGTCGAGCTCGTCACGGTTATCGGCGTGTCGTCGAAACACGAAATTTGCGGATACGTTGGATACCACGAGCCACCGAGGTTGCTCGTGATGGTCGAGCTATCGATAGTAATATTACCGGTGTGGTCGTTGGTCACAAAGAAGATGGCGCTGCCGTACGCCTTGACCTGGTTGTACTCGATGCGCGTACCGCACAGGCTAAGCGTCATCTTGTCGCCATCGTTGTAGATGGCGCCACCACTACCGCCGCCGGGAGTCCCGGACTGCGCGGGATTGCCACCGTTCCCCACGGCCAGGTTGTAACTGAACATGCTGTTGAGAACTGTCCACGAAACGCCAATGCTGCTCAGGGCACCGCCGTTAGAGCCAGAATTGCCCGCGCCGTCGGTGCCGCCGAAAGTACTGTTCACGACATAGACCGGCAAATTGTTGTACTGCTCAAAGGCGCGGATGGCGCCGCCGCCGACGTCGGGTCCGGTGTCTGCACAGACGTTGTTGAGGAAGCGCGAATTGATGACTTTCAGGCGTCCGCCGCTGGCGTAGATGGCACCTCCGCCGGCGTATTGGGTATCGCTTTTCGAATTGCCATTGGCAAACGTGAGATTCTGCACCGTGAGCTGCGGGTCCGATTGATTGTCGCAGTGGGCGCTGGTCCACACCTGTTTCTCGTCGCAAGTGTTCATATAGAGGATGCGCGTGGTGCCGCCGCCGCTCAGGATGACTTTGCCGCCCCCGTCGATGACGATCTTGGGGCCTTTGTCATTGAACACTTTGGCGGGTTTGGTGAGCGTAATCGTCGCGACGTCCGAGCCACAATTGAACGAGATGATACCGCCGGCAGCGACGGCAGCCACGAAAGCGTCGGCGGTGCAACTGGCAGCCGTTCCATTGCCCACGACGGTGGTGGAACTAGATGTATCCTCCAACATCGCTTCGGCAGGAATGGGACACTTGCCGTTGGGATTGCCCGGATCGCCAGGTTGCACGGGCACGACGGTACCCGTCGAACTTCCACCCGAGCTTCCGCTCCCACAAGCGCAAAGCATCGCCGTCAAAGCGACCCACGCAACCCCGCCGAAGCCGCTCGCTGCAAAGCCGGGATAGTCCCTCATGGCGCACTCCTCCTCGCCCGATAATAACAGAGTCCGCGGGTGGCCGCTGAGCCGCTACCCGAGAGGCAATGACAGCCCCTACAGCAGACGTGCCGCCACTTCGTCGGCGATGGCGAGACACGAGGTGAGCCCGGGCGAGTCGATGCCGAACAGGTTGAGCAAGCCGGGCACGCCGTGCACTTCGGGACCTTGGAATTGAAAATCGCGGAAGCCGTCTCCCGCCGGCGTCAGCTTGGGACGAACACCGACGAACCCGGGCGCCAGGGCTCCGTCGGCAAGCGCAGGATAGTAGTGGCGGATCGAACGATAGAAGAACGGCGCACGCGATTCGTCGAAACGGTAGTCGGGTTTTTCCACCCACGTGGCGTCCGGGCCGAAGCGCAGGTTGCCCGCCAGATCCAAGGCCACGTGAATGCCAAGACCGTCGGGACCGGGCAAGGGATAGATGAGGTGGCTGAACGGAGAGCGCCCTGACACCGTAAAGTAGTGCCCCTTGGCGAAGTACGCGCGCGGCACGAAGGCCGGAGCCAAACCGCGAATACTTGCAGCCACGGCCGGCGCCGAAAAGCCTGCCGCGTTGATCACCTGGCGAAATTTGAAGCGGTCTGGCTCGCTTCCGCCGATGACGAGCTCGACGCCCGTCTCGGTCACCTCGCCACCCATCATGGGACTGCCGAGAACGATATCGGCGCCCGCAGATCGGGCGTCCGCCGCCAACGCCTGCATCAGCCCATGACTGTCGACCAGGCTCGTTCCAGGCGACAGCAGCGCGTGCACACAAGCGAGCGCCGGCTCGATCGCGCGTACCTGCTCGCGCGCCAGGAAGGTGAGCTCCTCGACGCCGTTCGTCTCGCCCTGGGCCTTGATGCGTTCGAGCTCGGGCACCTCGCTGTCGTCCACGGCGACGATCAGCTTGCCGATGCGCCGCCATTCCACTTTGGCGGCCGTACAGTACGCTTGCAATGCACGACGACCGGCAGCGCAGAATCGTGCTTTGTAGGATGCCGTCGGGTAGTACATGCCACCGTGGAGCACCTCGGAGTTTCGCGAGCTGGTGTGTTGTCCGGTTGCCCGCTCGACTTCGAACAGCACCACCTGGCGTCCGGCCAAGGCCTGCCTACGCGCGATCGCAAGGCCGACCACGCCCCCACCAATGACGGCCACGTCCAGTCGTTCGCTCATTTCGTGCACACATTATCATCGCGCCGAGCAAGGTGCCTTTGGCGATCGCATGCCTGCCATGCATGCAAAGCCGATTACGTTCCGACCGGCGTCACGGCGCAGTAGTTGCGGCGCATGCAAAGCGTGGGACAATGCCCGCCGCCGGAGAGGAAGCCCTTGCTAGGATAGCCAGCCGATGGAACGTGGGAATAGATTCGAACAGAACGACGCCGCCGCAGCGCCGGTCAAACGACCGGACGAGCTGATCACGGTCTACGATGAACGCGGCCGCGAGCTGCACATCCGGCGTGCAACCTGGGTCGAGAGCGTGCTGTCGCCGGGACTGCGGAAAGCCTGGGATGATCCGAAGGGATTGGCCGAGCAAATCGTGCAGGCGCTGCACGACGATTTCGCGGAGCAGGTCAAGCAAGCCACGGAACGACTGCTCGTTCTCGACCACGAGAGCGAAAACGCCCTCATCCTGGCCGCCATCGTCCGCACGGAATGCGGCGCACTCGACTTGGCCGAGGAAACCATCGAGCGGTCTATTCACAAGCACGGACCTTCGGGATCGGCGCTGACCAATTTGGCCAAGCTCTACGAACGGCGCGGCGACAAGGCCAAGTCGAAGACCACCTTACGTCGATCGCTCGCTCTGGATCCCAACCAGGACAGTCTCCTGTGGTGGGCGACGCTGGCCAAGGAAGAGCGCGGGGACGCGGGTTTCGTCGCCGCCCTGGAAGAGATCGCCAACCTGCCGAAAGCGTGGCGGCCGCACTTGTGGCTCGCCCGAGAAAAACTCAAGCAAGGCGACCGGCCAGCAGCTCTGGTGCTGTACGAGGAAGCTCTAGCCCGCGCGGCGGATCGTGCCGACGTTCTGCTGATGATCACCGGCGATCTGGGCAACGCCGGAGCGCTCGACGATCTGATTCGCTTGGCTGCTCCGCACTACACGCCCGAGGTGCACGGCCCGCGTGCCGGAATGAACATCGCGCGCGCCTACACGCAGCTCGGCTGCACCGACGAGGCGCGCGCCTTGGTACGACGGCTGCAAGCCATGAACTGGCCGCCGTTCGCCGAAGCGCTGGCCAAACTGGAAGCAGAAATCGTCGCGGCATCGTTGCCACCGATCACGGATGCGTCGCCGGCCATCGGCATCTATGCGATCGAGCGCCCGCTTTGGACGCGTGGGCTTTGCGAGCCAGATTGGCTTTTTCGCGCGAACGCCACCGACGAGCCGACCATCTCCCTGGTCACCTTTGCCAACGAAATGCTCAAGGACGACACACCCCAGGTACGCATGTCCGAGGCGCTTGGGCGCCTCACGCGTAGTCTTCCGCTGTACCTAGCGGAGACCTTCGGTCTCGGCTATCGGATGCAAAGCCGCGCGCTCATGTTGATTTCGAAGGCGCATGGTCCTGCGGTCATCGGGCAAATGCTAGGACGCTCGGTCCTCGAGTCGCAGCTTCCGGCGAGCGCTGGACGGCGGGTGGTCGTCGCCGGCAGCCTCGTTGCGGAAGGCGTCCAGCTTTGCATCTGGGAAGTCGGCAACGGTCACGCGACCGAAACCGTGAACGTCGCCTCGACGCTCGACGATGTCGGCGCACTGGTCGCCGCGACCGAGAAGGCCTTGGCGGCCAATCTC
>Ga0265339_10000010_pt1 | contig 214721 bp, 179 predicted proteins | sample 4CB219metaG_FD_202085 | JGI IMG/M metagenome (GOLD analysis project Ga0265339, IMG submission 202085) | Rhizosphere microbial communities from Carex aquatilis grown in University of Washington, Seatle, WA, United States - 4-CB2-19 metaG | ecosystem: Host-associated > Plants > Roots >...
CGTCTCGGCCTTGAACTCACGCGTGTGCATGCGCCGAGCTCGCTTCTTCGCTTCCTTGGACATGTGGCACCCTTTCTACGCCCTTTCGTCTGAGGGCGGGTGTCCACCAAACCGGGTCAACCCCAGCGTACGATAGCCCCATGAACCGTGGAGCTGTAGCTATCGTAGACGCGCTTGGATTCAGGGGGATATGGGGCGACGTCGCAAAGCCATCCACAGCGGTTCTAGCGAGTCTTCGCAGCATCGGATCTGCGGCCCAGAAGGAGATTGGGCACTGTTCGCGCTTTCTCGAGCGAAAATCGTTTCCGGATGAGATTACGAAGCTTCTGAAGGGTCCGTTCATGAAGGTGATCCAGCTCTCGGACACGATCGTCGTGGCGGCAGGTCGAACGCAACGCCGCCGGAAACCATGGCAACGCCATACCAAAGCGTGGTTGGAGAAGTACAACCTGAGCGCGGAGGAGTTGGAGGACGCCGTCGATGCATGGCTCAGGTATCTTGTGTGTCGCTCGGTTTGCGCCATCTTGAAAGCAGCTGCCCTTTGTGATCCGTCGCTTATCTACCGAGGCGTCGTTACCGTCGGCAAGTTTGCTATCGACGAAACTTTCCTTCTGGGTCCAGCGGTCGACGAAGCAGCCGAATTGATGGATCTCGCAGACGGGCCCTTCGTGTGGTTGTCTCCCACGGCCAATCGGCTCAGACATGTGATCCACGAAGTGGAGGATGACCCCTGGGACAACATCGCGGTACGTTTCAGAGTCCCCTTGAAGGGTGGGCGGAGTCTCAGGACTCATGTGCTGAATCCCTTCGTTTTCTGCTCCAAAGAGGAACGGAGATCAGTCGAGCGGAGAATAATGGCTCGACTCGAAAGCACGAAGATCGATGTTCTCGTCAAGAAGGACAACGCACGCGACCTAGTCGAGGCGATCCGCAGAAAGGAGCGACTGGCAGAGCTAGCAAAAAGGAGCCGTGAGAATAGGAAGGCGAATGCTAGCCCCACGTGAGGGAGCGCGCCGATACGAGTCCATCCAACTGCTATTCTACGCCGAAACGGATTCGTAATTTCTTCGGTGTTGTCAGGCTCCGGCCAGGAAAGCCTGGCGACGGGATCACGTGATTTCAGTCCATCGGCGAAGAACGGTGCCATGAGTGGAAGACCAGAGCGGGCGGAAAAAAGTGGGAGGCTGTCGAGTAAGTAGATAAGGAAGTCCCCGCTGGAACCGGTGCTGTCGCTCCCGCCGAATTGCGGCCTCGAAGAACGAAGATGAAATCCGCGCTGCGTGGGAAGACCATTTCGGCGGTCGAGATCGGTAAGGTCTCGCGGGATGGCTTCTGGCTGCGCGTCGATGAACGTGGCCGCATCCGGCCGGAAAAATGGCATCGGCCCCGAAATTCCAGCCGCCGATGCCTCGGGAAGCGCTAGCAACGCCTGCTACCGCAGCCCTCGGCAGCAAGGGAGGCGGTGCAACTCGTTGCGACCCCTTCCTTGGCGGCTGCGAACGCCACGCAAATGATTGCGACCCCTTCCCGCGCTTCCTCGGGACGGGCTGCAAGTCGTTGCGACCCCTTCCTTGGCAGCCAGGGAGGCGATGCAAACCGTTGCCACCCCTTCTGACACCATTTGCGCTAGACATCACCCGGCAGCCCGTCCTAGCGTGGCTGCGGGTCTGGGGGTGATGTTGGGGCCTCCGGCCTTCGTATCCACACTAAATTGGAGGTGGCGAGATGCCCGAACGGACGTTGCCTGAAGACAGCTCTTTGGATTCGATTTGGAGCGAGGTGGTGTTTACTGAGGCCCGATTGACCAGCGATGCCAATGCCAAGGAATACGCGCCCGCATTTTCGGATCTGCGAGGACGTTTGGAGCAGGTACGCAGTGGTCAGATAGGAGCCTGGCGGGAAGAACTGGTAGCGCAGGCTGCAGTGGGCGCTGCGGACGACGCTCTCGACGATTGGGTCCACGCTCTCGACCTCGCCCTCGACCACATCGTGGCGGGTGACACGGCGTCGCCGCGCTACCGGCGCTACTTCGCGACGGCGCCTTCGCTCATAATTCGCATGGGACTCGAGGCCGAGCTCGGCAAAGTTCGCGGATGGGTCGATTCCCTGGCGACAGAGTCCGAGGCCGAGCTGCAAGCCTCGGGCGGAAAGCTGAAGGCGATCATCGCGCAAGGAGATGCGGCGCTCGAAGCTCGGCGCAAGGCCGCCGCATCTCGCTCGGATCATCGCGTGCGCTCGATCAGCACCATCATCGACGACATCAACAACGCTCGCCGATCGCTCTATGGGACGCTCGCCAAGAAGGCCGCAGACTTGCGCCTGCCGAAAGACTGGCCCGATCGTTTCTTCCAGCACGTTACGCGAACGCCGAAGGCAGCGCCGCAACCGGCGCCGACGCCCGCGGCACAGTAGAAAGACACTCGGCCCAAAGGGGCGGTCTCGCACGGGATCGCCCCTTTCCCCGAGCCCTTGTCGAAAGGCTCTGAGATGTCAGTCATGCGTGACTGTTGTCACCGCAGCCGGCGCTCTCCCCGACTTGATCTCCCGGATTGCGTGTAAGCTACCAGCGATGACTATCCAAGGAGCAAGCTCTGTTGTGGATCCGGCACTCTTGGCGAAACGAAGGTCATCTTTGCGCGCTTGCCCCCGCCGTTGCGACGTCGCTGCCATCGTTCTTCTCGCCCTCGGGGCTATCTTGGGCTGCAACAAATCCGAAGCGATTGACCTGCCGAGCACGGGCGGCAGCACCGGCAGCGGAGGCGCAACAACGACAGGGGGCCTCATCGGCTCTGGAGGAGGTGCCGCGAGCACCGGCGGCGTCACCAGCATCGGCGGTACTCAGCCACTCGCCGTCGTGACTATCGCCTCTGGACAGTGCGACCCTGTCAGGATCGCGGTGGACGCGACGAATGTCTACTGGACGAACTACGGTTCTGGCACGGTGATGAAGGTGCCGCTGGCCGGCGGAGTTGCAACCACGCTCGCATCGGGAATGACCGGCCCTCTAGGCATAGTGGTGGATGCCACAAGCGTCTACTGGGTCAACCAGGGATCATCTCTTGTTCCTCCGGTTGCTGGCTCCGTCGTGAAGGTCCCAATCGCCGGAGGCACGCCGACCACGCTGGCCACAGGCCTGTCGTCTCCCGTCGCCATCGCCGTGCGAGAAGCGAGTGTGTACTGGACAAACGGCTACACAGAAGACTCGACTGGCTACACGGATGGCACGATCATGAGAATGCCGTCAGACGGTGGTGCCCCAATAGTGCTCGCTTCCGATCAGGTCTTTCCGAACGCCATCGCCGTGGACGCAACAAGTGTCTACTGGACCGGCCTTGCCGTGCCCGCCGAGGGCATTGTGATGAAGATGCCACTGAACGGAGGTCCGGCCACCGTGCTTGCGTCGGCCCAAGCCAAACCGTACACCATCGCCGTGGACGCCGCGAGCGTCTATTGGGCCAACTACAATGACGGCACGATAATGAAGGTGCCCATTGGCGGCGGAGCCATCGTCAAGCTCGTCTCTGGTCAGCCCGTAGCGCCGGGCTCTACCGGCATCGCTGTGGACGCCACAAGCGTCTACTGGACCACCGGCTCAGGCGGCAGCGTCATGAAGGTGCCCTTGGCTGGCGGTGTCCCCACCACGCTAGCCTCTAGCCAGGCCACGCCGGTTGGCATCGTGGTGGACGCCACCAACGTCTACTGGGTTAACAGCGGCGTGCTCGATCCTATAAAGGGTCTCGATCCCAGCTCTGGCGCTGTCATGAAGCTGAGCCTCAAATAGGCCGGCTGTTCGCCAGCGCTTGCAAGCGATCCGCAACCGCTTGCGCCGCTTGTGTGCGGGCGAGGGCGCGCATGGCCGTGCTCATCTGGGCGCGCTTGCTCGGATTGCTTCCAAGCTCCACGATCGTGGCTGCCAAATCCTCCACTTGCGTCGTCGCCTGATCGAAGAGCTGGGCAGCGCCCTCGCTGGCAAAGCGGGCAGCATTCTTGCGTTGGTGACCGTCGGCCGCCGTGGGCAAGGGAATCAGAATCGCCGGCTTGGCTGCGATAGCTAGTTCGGCCAGGGTCAGGGCACCGGCGCGCGCGACGACGAGGTCGGCGTTAGCGTAGGCGCTGGCCATGTCGTCGATGAAGGCCTTGACCTGGGCGCGATCGGAAAGCCCCAGCTCGCGGTAGCGCGCTTCCACGCGTTCGAGATCGGCCGTGCCAGTTTGGTGCACCAGCGTGAAGTCCAATCCGCGCGCTGCGAGCGCCTGCGCAGTCGCCATCACCAAGTCGCTGACCGCACGTGCGCCTTGGCTGCCGCCCACAACCAGAATGCGCAGGCTCGCCGACGGTGCCGTCGGTTGTGCGTTTTCCAGCGCTGCGACGATTTTCTGCCGAACAGGATTCCCCAAGCGCTCGATCTTGCGCGCGGGAAAGAAGCGAGCTGCGTCTTCGAAAGCGATGAACACGGCGCGCACCAATCGGCCAAGCACGCGGTTGGTGATACCGGGAACACTATTCTGTTCCTGAATCGCGGTCGGATAGCCAAGCAGCGCGGCGGCGAGCACCATGGGCCCCGAGGCGTAGCCGCCCACGCCCAGCACGACGTCGGGTTTGAACTTTCGCAAGATCGCCCGCGAGCGGAAAATGGCGAGAGGCACACGGAACAGGCCGCGCATGGTTCCCACGAGGCCCATGCGCTTGAGGCCGGTCACTTGCAGCGTTTCGAGCGCATAACCGGCAGCCGGCACGGCGCGGGTCTCGATGCCGCGGCTCGTGCCGACGAACAGAACCTCGCTGCCGCCACGTCGCAGGACTTCGTCGGCGACGGCGATACCGGGAAACAGGTGACCGCCGGTGCCACCGCCCGCGACCAGCAAACGCATGCTCAGCGAGCCTCGACGACGACGCGCACGTCGGGGCCGCCGGTGCGCCGATTCTTGGATCTGCTGCGCACCGTGCGCAGCGACTGCCACAGCGTCATGCGTGCCGGCTCGGGCGCGCGCGCCGAAATGTTGGTGAGGACGCCAGCCATAAAGAGGCTCATGACAAGAGCGGTGCCGCCGTAGCTGACGAAGGGCAAGGGCAATCCCTTGGTTGGCAAGAGCCCGAGAACGACGCACATATTGACGATGGTCTGCAGCCCGAAGAGGCAGGTGATGCCGAAGGCCAGGTAGCAGCCGTAGGGATCGCGCGCCTTCATGGACGCGCGCATCCCGCGCCACACCAGCAAGCCGAAACACGCGAGGACCGAGAGCACGCCAATCAGGCCCAGCTCTTCGCCGACTACGGCCAAGATGAAATCGGTGTGCGCTTCGGGCAGGAAGAAAAGTTTTTGGTGACCTTGCCCAAGGCCCTGACCCCACACGCCGCCGGATCCGACGCTGATGAGCGATTCGTAAAGTTGGTAGCCGGTGTTGCGGCGGTACTGCCACGGATAGAGGAAAGCGAGCAGGCGCCGCATGCGCCAGGCTTCGCCCGTGATGAAGACCTTCCAGCCCACCGGCGCGGCGGCCAGTACCGCAATCAGAATGTAGCTCGTGCGCGTGCCGGCCACGAACATGAGTCCGAGCGCAGTAACGCCCATGATGACCGCGGTGCCGAGGTCGGGCTGCTTGAGCAAGAGCCCGAGGAAAATGCCGGTCATGATGAGCGGAGGCAGAAAGCCGATGGAGAAATCGCGAACTTTCTCCGCCTTGCGCGCGAGGAGCACGGCGAGATAGAGCGCCAACGAGAACTTGGCCAGCTCCGACGGCTGAAACGACAGCGGTCCCAGGCGGAACCAGCGAACCGCACCGTTGATCGACGGACCCAATTTCAAGACGGCCGCCAGAAGCACGACGCTGACGAAAAGCAGCGGATAGGTGATGCGCCGATAAACCGAATAGTCGAGGCGCGAGCCGACGAAGAACGCCAGCAAGCCGACGCCGGCATAGAACGACTCGCGCTTGAGGAAGTAGGTCCAGTCGCCGTAGGTCTTGGCCGCGAACACCGCGCCTGCGGAAAACACCATCACGATGCCGAAGCCGGTAAGTGCGAGCACCGCCGTGACCAGCCACAAGTCGGGGCCTGGCGAGGTTGGCGCTCGCTCGCCCAGCTCGGCGCGCAGGTCGCGCTTGCGTTTGGGCAGCCAGGCCAGCATGGGAGCGATGCGTTCGCGCAGGGTCATTCGTCCATCTCCGGATCGATGGGAATCTTGTCCGACGTGTTGGCGATCATCGTCTGCACGGCGGTCCGGTAAACTTCGGCACGATGGGCGTAGTCGCGGAACATGTCGAAGCTCGAACAGGCGGGCGACAGCACGACGGCGTCGCCACGCTCGGCCAGCTCGGCAGCGCGATGAACGGCTTCGTCCATGTCTGCGGCCATCTCGACCGGAACCACCGAGCCCAAAGCAGCGCGGATCTTGGGTGCCGCTTCGCCGATGAGCACTGCCGCGCGCCCGTGGCGCTTCATCACCTCGCGAAGCGGGTCGTACGAGCCGCCTTTGTCTTTTCCGCCGGCGATGAGCACGACCTTGCGCGGAAATCCGTCCAGCGCCGCGACGACCGCGCCCACGTTGGTGCCTTTCGAGTCGTCGTAGAACTCGATGTCGTTGAAGTCACCCACCAGCTCCATGCGGTGGGGCAGGGGACGAAAGGCCATTAGAGCGTAGCGCGCCTCGGCCGGCAGCGCGCCGAGAAGGCGCGACGCAACCAGCGCCGCCAGCGCGTTCTCCTGGTTGTGCCGGCCCACCAGGCCGGGCAGCATCGTCGGGTAGTATTCGATGGGGCCGCCCGGCAAGCGCACGCACAGCGAGTCGCCTTCCAGCCAGCCGCCGACGCCCAGCGCTTGGTGGGTGGAAATCAGGACGCAGCGGCTTTGAATGCGACGGGCCGCCGTCTCGACGTTCGGGTCGTCGATGTTGACGACCGCGAAATCCGACGCCGTCTGCGCTTCGAACACGCGTTGCTTCGCCGCGAGATAGTGCGAAAAGTCGGGGTACCGGTCGAGGTGATCGGGCGAGACGTTGAGCAGCACCGCGACCTGCGGCCGAAACGCGCGCACCGTCTCGAGCTGAAAGCTGGACACTTCGACGACGCAAATGCCGCCGATTCCGGCCGCCGGCGTGCCTACCGCTTCGGCCAGCGGCGTGCCCAGGTTCCCGCCGACGAAGGTGGGCCGGCCGGTGGCGGCCAGCATCGCTCCGCACAGCGTGGTCGTGGTGGACTTGCCGTTCGTTCCGGTGATGGCGACGATGGGCGACTCGATGAACCACGAGGCCAGCTCCAGCTCGCCGGTGATGAATACCCCTTTGGCGCGCGCATGGTCGAGGGCGGCCATGGGCGGTACGCCGGGCGAAAGCACGATCGCGTCTTGGGCCGCAAAGAGCTCGGCGGAATGACTGCCGAGCACGCTCGTCACAGTGGTTGGCAGGAGTGAGAGCTGTGCGCGCAGCTCTGCCGTGTCCTTGGCGTCGTTGACCGTGACCTTGGCGCCTTTGCTGGCGCACAGACGAGCCGCCGCCATGCCCGAACGGCCGAGGCCGACGACCAGGACGCGCTTGCCCAGCAAATCGAAAGGAGGAGTCTGCATCAACGAACCTTCAACGTGAGTAGCAAGCCAACGATGGCGCAGAAGAATGAAACGATCCAGAAACGCACCACGATGCGGGATTCGGGCCAGCCCTTCTTTTCGAAGTGGTGATGAATCGGTGCCATCAGGAAAATGCGCTTCTTGGTGGCCTTGTAGTAGCCGACTTGGATGATGTCCGACAAGCCCTCCACGAGGAAAATGCCGCCGATGACCGGCAAGGTCAGCTCGGTCTTGGTGGCCAGGGCGACGAAGCCGATCGCTCCGCCCAAGGCCAGCGCGCCCACGTCGCCCATGAAAACCTGCGCTGGGTGCGTGTTGTACCAAAGGAAGCCGATGCCGGCGCCGCCGATGGCACCGCAGAACACGGTCAGCTCACCCGCGCCCGCCACGTGCGCCATGCCCAGGTAGTGCGCGATGTTGAAGCCGGCCAGAGTTTGCCCGGCGGCGTAGCACAGCAACATGTACGCGAAGGTCGAGACGATGACCGGGCCGATCGCCAGGCCGTCGAGCCCATCGGTGAGATTGACACCGTTCGAGCAGCCCATGACGACGAAGACGAGACCGCCGAGCGCGTAGAGAAGGACGGGAATATGAATGTGGTGGTGCTCGAAGTTGAGCAGCGGAATGGCGACGCGTTCGCGGATGTCGGGTGAAAGTCCGCCGCCGTAGAAGAGCCAGCCGACCGCCACGGCGCCCACGATGAATTGCACCAGCAGCTTCAGCTTTCCCGGCACGCCGCGCTTGTTCTTCTTGGTGATCTTCAGGTAGTCGTCGACGAAGCCGAGGCCGCCATATCCGACGGTGACGAACAGCGCCGGCCAGACCAGCGGGCTCGTGAGGTCGCACCAAAGAATGGTGCCGGTCACGAGCGCCATGATGATGAGCGCGCCGCCCATGGTGGGCGTTCCCTGCTTGCTGGCGTGGCTGGCCGGCCCGTCGTGGCGGATCACTTCGCCCAGCTGGCGAGCTCGCGCGCGCCGGATAAACCACGGCGCGACCAAGAACGTGATGAACAGCGACGTCAGGGTCGACAGCATGGTTCGCGTCGAGACATAGCGGAAGACGTTGAACGCGCCGACTTCGCCGCGCAGTCGCATGAAAAGATGAAAGAGCATGACTAGGCCCCCAGCTTCTGTTGCAGCGCCTCGAGGGCGCGTTCGAGGCGGATGCCCCGCGACGCTTTGACCAGCACCCAATCGCCCGGCCTCGACCACTCGGCAATCGCTGCCGCAGCGTCGGCGGGATCGCGGGTGGCAAGCACGCGCCGATCCTCCAGCCCGGCGGCACGCGCGCCGGCCGCCATGGATCCTGCCAAGTCACCCACGGTGGCGAGACCGGCGAAACGCAGGCGCGCCACCGAGCGACCGATTGCTTCGTGGGCGCTTCCCGCTTCGGCGCCGATCTCCAGCATGTCGCCCAGGATGGCGAATGCCGCCGAATTGCCCGCGGACGCGGCGACGGTTTGCAAAGCCGCCATCATCGAAGTCGGGTTGGCGTTATAGCAATCGTCCATGACTTTGCGTCCGCCGATGACATGCAAGGCCGACCGGTGGGGCGGCAGGGCGGCCTTTTCCAGGGCCTTGGCCGCATCCAGGATCGGCAAGCCGACCAGTGCCGCCACGGTCAGGGCAGCGGCGGCGTTGCGAGCATTGTGCTCGCCCGGAAGGGGCAGTCGCACGATGACCGGCAGCGTACCAACCGACAAGCGAATCACGGAGCCGTATTCACCGGCGGGAATGCATTCCAGGATGCGCACGAGCGCGTGATCGGGTCGCCGCTCCGCCGGGGCAAAGCGCGCCTTGCGCTCCTCGGGCAAATGGCTCGCCTCGGCTTCGAGAAGCGGTTCGTCCGCCGGCAGGACGGCCAGGCCGCCCTCGGCAAGGCCGTGGAAGATCTCGCCTTTGGCGCGCGCCACCTCGGCGAGCGAGCCGAGACGCTCGAGGTGCGCTCCGGCCACATTGGTGACGAGACCGATGTGCGGCTTGGCGATGTCGGCGAGGTACGCGATCTCGCCGCGGGCTCGCATGGCCATTTCCAAGACCCAAAAGGCTTCGTCCTCCGAGGAATCGAGCACCGTGATGGGAAGGCCGACGTCGGTGTTGAAATTGCCCTGCGTGCGCAGGACGCTGCCGCCGACTCCCAAGGCCGCCGCGATCAACTCTTTGGTCGTGGTCTTGCCGTTCGAGCCAGTGACGCCGACGACGCGACCCTTGAAGCGCGCGCGCACCGCTCGCGCCAAATCACCGAGAGCACGCCGCACGTCGGGAACGCCGATGATAATCGCGCCTTCGCATCCGGCTGGAATTCCCCGCGCGCTCGGCACCACCACGCCGGCCGCGCCCGAAGTCATGGCGGCAGCACAAAAATCGAAACCGTCGACACGCTCGCCGGGCAAGGCGAAGAAGAGTCGGCCCGACTTGACGGCGCGGCTGTCGGCGGCGATGCCTACAAAGGTCGCGCCCGCCGGTTCTGCGGAGCCCAGCCGCGTGCCGTTCATGGCGCCTACCGCCCAATCGACAAAACGCGCTTTGGGCGTTGGCGAGGAATCGCTCATGCGCCTCTCCGGGCCGCGAAGGCCGCTGCGGCGATCTCGCGATCGTCGAAGTGAATCTTTTGCGTGCCCACGACCTGGTAGTCCTCGTGGCCCTTGCCCGCGAGCAGAACGACGTCGCCCACCCGCGCCAGCGCTACGGCCCGCGAAATCGCGACGCCGCGATCGGGCTCGACATGGTACCCGGCGTAGCCTTGGGACAGCTCGATGGCGGTGCGTTCAGCTTTGCCCGCGCGACGAACACCTTCGACGATCATGCCGATGATAGCGTTGGGCTCCTCGGTGCGCGGGTTGTCCGAGGTAACGATCGCGATATCGGCGCGCGACGCTGCCGCCTCTCCCATCAGCGGGCGTTTGCTGCGGTCACGATCGCCGCCGCAGCCGAAGACGCAAATCAAACGACCTTTGGTCAGCGGTCGCAAGACGTCGAGCACGCGCAGCAGGGCATCGGGTGTGTGCGCGTAATCGACCACGCACAAAACGCCGGCTTCGTTGCCCACGCTCTCCAAACGTCCGGGCACGCCGCGCAGACGGGCCGCGCCGGTGGCGATGGCGTTGGCGGGAATTCCGTGTGCGATGGCGAGCCCGACGGCCGTCAGCAGGTTCGATAGGTTGAACTCGCCAACCAGCGGCGACGAAATTTCCAGCGCGCCCGACGGCGTCCCCAGGCGCAGGCGAGTGCCTTCCGCGCCCAGCCGCCGCGCAAGCACGACCACGTCGGCGCCGCGCTCGTGCCGGCTGAGCGTGAGCGTTGGGCAGCTCACCGCCTTCTTCATGGCGAGGCCTGCTTCATCGTCGACGAAGAAGACTCCGACGCCTGCGCTCTCCACCAGCAAGCGTTCGAACAGGATCTGCTTCGACGCCACGTAGTGCTCCATGGTGCCGTGGTAGTCCAGGTGATCCTGCGTGATGTTGGTCAGCGCCGCGGCCCGAAAACGACAGCCGGCAAGGCGGCCCTGTTCGAGTGCGATGGACGATGCTTCCATCACCACGTCGGTAGCTCCGGCCCGCCTCATCTCGGCCAAGTTGCCGTGCAATTCCAGCGCACCCGGCGTGGTCAGCGCCGCTTCTTTGTGGCGTCCGCCAAAGCGGTAGCCGACGGTGCCGATGACGCCCGGCTTGCGTCCCGCCGCGTTCAGCATGGCTTCGACCAAATAGGTCGTTGTCGTTTTGCCGTTCGTGCCGGTGATTGCCGTCAAGGTCAGCGCCGCCGCCGCACCGAAGTGATTGGCGGCGATGACTCCCAGGGCCTGCCGCGCGCTTGGCACCACGACAAGCGCGGCGCTTGTCGCCTCGGCTGACGCGGCCTTGGCACCTTGCGCTTCGCACACGATGACGGCCGCGCCCTTGCCGAGCGCGTCGGCGATGAAGGACGTGCCATCGTGCTTGGTGCCGGGAACGGCGACGAAAAGATCGCCAGGCCGCACGCGGCGGGAGTCGTCGCACACCTCGGCCACTGGCAAATCGTCGTGGCCGCGCACGAGCACGGCGCCCGCCACGTCCTTGAGCAGGTCGGAAAGCTGCGCCATGCTCTTAGACGCCTCCGCGTTGAAAGGAGACACGGCAGACGGTGCCTGCGCCGACCAAGCCGGGCTTCGGCGACTGCGTGACGCCCAGACCGCTGCCCGACGGAATCAGCTCGATGCCGGCCTTGCGGGCCGCGCGAATGGCCTCACCGATGCTCATGCCAGTGAAATCTGGGACAGACACAGCGCTCGCGCCATTGCTAGTCGCGGGCATGTCGTCGTCTTCGGCAAACGTCGCGTCGCCTGCCTCGCCGCCTTCTTCGGTCGCCACGACGGCCGCGGGCTCGTCGAGGCCCGGACCGTCGATTTCGCTGTCGGCTGGCGCCCCCGGCACGGGTTTCGGTGCTGTCTTGCTGCCTTTCTTGTCGCCTTGCTTGTCACCGACTTGCACCGGCTGCGACGGCGGAACACCGAGGTAGCGAAGCGCTGCCTCGGCGATGGTCTTGAAGGCCGGCGCGGCAATCAAACCACCGTAGTGCGTTCCCTGCGGCTCGTCGATCATCACGGCGACGACCAAGCGCGGATTGTCCGCGGGAACGATTCCGACGAACGAGGCGAGGTATTTCGATGGATCGTAGCGCCCGTTGGTGACTTTCTGGGCGGTGCCGGTCTTGCCGGCTACGGGATAGCCGGGAATGGCAGCCAGCTTGGCAGTTCCGTCCTCGGTCACGCCTTGCATGATCTGCAGCAGCGTGCGCGCCGCCGCTTCGGACATCACGCGCATCTCGCCGCGCGCCTCGGGTGGACGCGTGACGGGCTCGGGCTTTCCGTCGGTGCCGATGTAGTGCAGCGCCAGGCGCGGCGGGTGGTACAGGCCGTAGGAGGCGATGGCGGCGAAGCCCGCAGCGAGCTGCACCGGCGTGACCGTCAGGCCTTGGCCGAACGCGTGCGTGGCAAATTCGATTTCCCCCCAGTGCGAGACCGGCCGCAGGATTCCGCGGCGCTCGCCCGGCAAACCGAGATAGGTCGGTCGGCCAAAACCGAAGCGGTCGAGCGCATTCCACAGCGCCTCCTTGCCGATACGCCGGGAAATTTTCACCGTGCCGATGTTGCTCGAATACTTGAAGACCTCGGCGGCGGTGAGAATGCCCTTCGGGTGATCGTCGCGGATGTGGAACTTGCCGACCGTCATCTGGCCCATCTGGCAGTCGAAACGGTCCTCGGGACGAACCTTGCCGGCGTCCAGGGCGGCTGCGAAGGTGAAAGTCTTGAGTGTCGAGCCCGGCTCGAACGCGTCGGCGATGGTGCGGTTGCGCGCGCCGCGCTTGGCCGCGTCCGACGGATCATTCGGGTTGTAGGTCGGCACGCTGGCCATGGCCAGAATCTCGCCGGTGGCGGGATCGATCATCACCGACATGCCGGCCTTGGCGTTGTGCTTCTGCACCGTCTCGGCCAGCACGCGTTCGGTTTCGTACGTCAAGTAGCGGTCGAGGCTGAGCACCAGATCTTTGCCGGCCGACGACGACGAGTCGATGGCGCCGTCGACCAGCAAGTCGCGGCCCAAGCGGTCGTGCACGCCGACGATTTCCATGCCCGTGCCCTGCAAGGACTTGTCGAAGCCGAGCTCGACGCCTTCGAGACCTTTGCCGTCGAGGCCCGCGTGACCGATGACGGTGGCGGCGAGGGCGCCGTTGGGATACACGCGGCGAGGTTCCTTGCGCTTGCCCACGCCCAGAAGCCCGAGCGCCGCGACGGCTTTGCTCTCCTCGGGCGAAACGCGGCGCTTGACCCAGGCGAAGTACTGCTCCTTCTTACTCGCCAGGTTTTTGTCCAGCTCGGCGGGATCGAGGTGCAGTGCGCGGGCCAGCTTGCGGCTGCCCTCGGGTACGTAGGCCAGTTGCCGGGGATTGCAGTACACCGAGTCGAGATCTGCCGTCGAGGCGAGCTCGTTGCCCTTGCGGTCGAGGATGCGCCCGCGGCGAGGCGCGATTTCGATTTCACGCAGATAGTTGTTTTGCGCCCACTCGCGCAGTTGCGCCGATTCGCGCACTTGCAGCTGCACGGCTCGCCGGCCGACCAGCAGCGCCAGGCCGATGAGGACCAGGCCGAACAGAACCACGCGCAGCTTGGTCCAGGTCGAAATCGTCGCAATCATCGCTTGCGCGCTCCTTGGCCCGGCTTTGCCGCGTGGATGTCCATCGCCTCGGGCGGACGCATGCCCAGCTGATCGCGCGCGATGGCGATGATGCGGGCCGGATCCTTGAGCATGCCGATTTCGATTTCCAATTGGCGGCGCTCGGCAACCAGCTCGCGAAACGCCTGCTCCTGTTTGCCGAGCGCGATGGCCACCTCGATGCGCTTGGCATGGACCGCCACGTGGGCGACGGCGACGAGCGTGACGCCCAGGATGACGAGCGCGATGAGGCCGATGTTGAGCCGCTGCTTGCTCCCGCCCGGCTCCACTACCGCTTTGGCTTCGCTGGGCGCGGCGGGCCTGACGTCGACCTTCGTGGCGGGCTTCGTGGCGGGCTTCATGCCGGCAACCTTTCCACCGCGCGCAGCTTGGCCGAGCGCGACCGCGGATTGCGTGCGCGTTCTTCGTCGCTGGCCGTTACCACGTGCTTGGTCAGCAGGCGCACGCTGGCGGGTTCGGCTGTGTCGCGGCCGGCAAGCGCGCGGAAGCGACGTTTGACCATGCGGTCTTCCAGGGAATGGAACGTGATGACCACCAACCGGCCGCCCGGCCGAAGGAAGGTCGGCACTTCGGCCAAAAGGCGCTCCAACTCGCCAAGCTCGTCGTTCAGCACGATGCGCAGGGCTTGAAAGGTGCGGGTGGCGGGATCCTTGTGGCGCTCGCGCCGTCCGATGGTGCGAGACACCAGCTCGCCGAGCGCGGTCGTCGTAGACAGGTCGATCTGGTCGCGCGACTCGACGATGGTGCGGGCAATCTTGCGCGCAAATCGCTCTTCGCCGAGGTCACGAAGGACATGTTCCAGCTCTTCTTCGCCGGCATGGCGCAGGTAATCCGCCGCGGTCTCGCCCTGGCTTTGGTCCATGCGCATGTCGAGCGGCCCGCTGCGCCGGAACGAGAACCCTCGGTCGGCGCGGTCGAGCTGCATTGACGAAACCCCGAGGTCGATCAAACAGCCGTCCACCTGGGGCACTCCGACGGTTTCGAGCAGCGACTGAATGGCGCCAAAGCGACCGTGCACGAATGTCACCCGCTCGCCGAAGGCAGTCAGGTGCGCGCGCGCCTGGGTGATGGCGTCCGGATCGCGATCGATACCGATCAGCCGTCCGGTCGGGGCCGAGCGCTGCAAGAGGGCCGCGGAATGCCCCCCTAATCCGAGCGTGGCGTCGCAGTAAATCCCCGACGACACCGGGGCAAGGAACTGCATCGCCTCTTCCAGAAGCACGGGCACGTGGCCGGGGTCGTGGTCGATCTCGGAGATCATTCGAGCGGGATGGCGAACAGGACGGGCAGCGGACGACGGAAAATTCAGCCGCCCGACTGCTGACTCGCCAAGCTCGACCATCATCCTGCGGTTAACCCCGAAGTCAATTTTTTGGTCCGTGCATTTTCCCAATGATTGCAAGCAATTGAGCGTACGTCTCGGGTCGACATCGGCCCGATCGACGAAATTAATTAAATAGTAAAATATGTATTACATCTTACGTCTTAAATGCTGACCAAGGTATGTAACCCCGCTTGACTAAAGGGTTCTTTTGCGAGATAACGCGTCTATCAACAGCACGGCTTAGTAGGCGCGTGAGTGCAGGCGGGCTTAGCCCGAGAGCGCTCGCCCGCGGGGGATCTAACGGACTCTTCAGGGTCCTTTGCTTAGATAGGAGAAGGACAGGCATGGAAGCGAGGTTGTTCGAGCTTGATGCTAAGATGGGGATGCTTGCGGACAAGGTGAGCGCCTTTCCCGATAGGGTCGCGAGCGACTACCAGGCGAAGTTGGACATCTCGTGGCTCTTCCACGACAACGCCTTGGACGGCGTGGTTCTTTCCTACTCCGAGCTGAAAGCCGCGATCGATCAAAGGATCATCAGCGACGTGTCGCTCATCCCGACCTACGAGGAGGTTCGCACGCACAAGCTGGCGGCGGACTACCTGCGCGAGCTGGCGGGATCGAAGAAGCCGCCCGCGGTGGACGTCGAGCTCATCCGCAAGGTTTACGGCATGGTCACGCCCGAGGCGGCAGCCAAAGGATGGCCGTACCGCAAAGAAAATCCGCTCCACCGGCTCTACTATCACGAGATCTGCGCGCCCGAGAAAATCGGCTACCACATGCGAAAGCTGGACGAGTGGTTGAAGTCGTCGGATTTCACCTCGTTGCACCCGGTGGTGGCCGCCACGCGGCTGCAGTTGCGCCTGTTGCGCGCCTATCCTTGGACGAAGAACACCGGCAAAGTCGCGCGCCTCATCACCAATTACATTCTCTTGCGCGCCAAGTACCTGCCGGCCATCATCCACTCCATCGATCGACAGCGCTACTACGAGGTGCTTCGCCACGATAACGACGACCTGCTCGGCTTGGTCGTCGAGTCGCTGGAAAACGGCATCGACACGACCACCCGCTTCTTCGACGAGCTGGGCGGCTTGCGCACCCGTCGCGCAAGCTAAAGCTCGAGCGCCCACGGCAGGACTTCACAGTCTTGCTTTCTTGCCTGCTTTCTTGGGTCTTTTCGCGCTTGGCGTACAATCACCTCGAACGGAGAGACGCGACGGCGCATGAATACACTGGCGGACCAGGTTGTCGAGCTCACCGTGACGCTGGTCCGGGCGCTCTCGCAAATCGGGCAATTCAACCCGGCGAAGCCCAACTTTCCGCGGGTGCGGGCGCGTTTGCTCAAAGAGCTGGTGCGCTTGCAGCGGACGCAGCCGGAAATCGGTTACCTCATTGGTCCCCCGGCGGTTGCAGGTGGACCGCCTGAGATTTGGGTCGACGGCAGCTCGCCGCAGCGGGTGGAGTTGCGCAAGATTGTCGGTCCGTCCATCGGTGGAGCGTTCATCCTGCAACTTCTCGAGATCTTGCAGCAACGCGGCCTGGTGGCGCTGGGTTTTGCCCGCGGCATTGCCGAGCCGGAGTGGAACGCCTTCATCGAGGCCGTCAGTGCGCCGCCGACCGAAAAAGTACCGGCCAACGAAGGTCGGCGCTTGGCCCGAGCTTTCGTCGACAAGAAGATCGCGCACATTTCGATCGTCTGCGAAACCGACCTGCCGGCAAGCAGCGCGGAGCAGCCGTGGCACGTGCGTTTCGCGTTCGCTCGACTGGCGCGGGATCTTCGGGTCGCGGTTTCGCTTGGCGCCACGACACCGGCGGCCGTGCTCGACCAGAGCGAGCAGCTCACCAATGCCGCCGCGTACTCCTTCCTTCGCAAATTCGATCTGCTTCGCCAACTTCTTTTCCAGTGCTCGACGGTGGACGCGCTGGTTCGCGACGTGCCCGCGCTGCGCTCGGTGCATGCGCTCGACGTGCTCGTGCAGGGGCTTCCCGTGCTGGCCCTGCACGGCACGACCAAGCTGATCTTCAAGGACACACCTGCCAGCGACGAGGCTCCATCCGAGCCGGCCGCGACGGTCCTTCGTGCCATCACCGAGCGCATGCTCAAGATGCCGTCGTCGCGCCAAGTGGACGAAACCTTGCGCGCCATGTGCCGCCGCAAGATCGTCCCCATCACGCGCCTGCCGGTGGAGCTGCAAGAATGGGTTTTGGCGGAAAACTGGGTCGAGGCGATGCGTACCGACCCAGCCAAAGAGCCACCCAAGGGCAGCGGCGACAGCAACCCCGTGCGCATTTTGCAAAAGGGCGCGCGCTACGCGTTCACACAGAAGTTGCCGGTTCAGGCGACCGGCATCCTGGAACGGATCAAGAGCGTGGCGCCGAAAGCCCTGCCCGAGGTTTTCGATGTGCCGACCGTCGAAGCGGTAATCACCGACTTCCCCGAAAACAAAGAAGATCGTCGGGCCCTTCTGGCACTGCTCGAGCAAGGCGTGGACACGGCAGCGAAATCGGTGGCGTCCGTCATCGTGACTGCCGAGCCCAAGATCTGCGAAGCAGCGGCGTGGATCCTGACCGAGATGAAGGCCCGAGGCGTCGCTGCTGCCCTGCAGGTGCTGAGCGAGGACGTCGAGCTGGAGCAGACAGCACGCCTGCTCATCGCATGCGTGTCCGGCAAGGCGCCCGAGTCGGCTGCCGACGTGTTCATTCGCCAGCTCAAACACAAGGCCTGGCGCGTTCGTCGCGACGCCTTGACCGCGCTGGCTGCCTGCTCGTCGCATGCAGCGGAAGTCTACGTCGCCCAAGCGCTGAGCGATCCCGACGAGAACGTTCGCATCAGGGCGCTACTCTTGTGCGCCAACTCGGGAGTTGGCAGCGACAAGGTCGTTCCGCGCGCCATTCAACTGGTATCCAAAGACGCGCGTGGGGCGCCGCCACAGGTGGTTCGCGCGGCCATCGAGGTCGTGGTTCGTCGTCGAGAGGCGGGCGCGCTGCCGATTGCCGACGCCGAGGCAGCGCTTTGTCGCCTGGCCGCGCCCATCGGATTTCTGGGTCGACTCTTCGGCATGAAGACGCCGCCGGCACCTGTCTTGGTGACTGCCATCGTTGCGCTTGGACGACTCGGGACCGAGCGCTCGACGAAGTTGCTCGCACGTCTTGGTCGCAGCAAGGATCTGGATATTTCTCAGGCCGCGCGCCGCGAGCTCGAACACCACGAGGGTCGGGCGCCAACGACACTGATGCCTTTCGCGGATAGCACCGTTATTCAGATTGCAAAGAAAAATCCGTCGTCCGGCTGACGAAAGTAGGCTCATAAAAAGAACCGCGTTCCGCCACTAACCTACGCAGCATTCTCTCCTCGCAATCTTCTGCATTTGCTGCAAGACACAATACGGCCGACGGCTTTCCCAGTGCGGTGCGCCTCGCTGTTCTCAAGCGAGAGAGTAAATTTGTGAGGAGGGACCGCCCATGGCTAGAGCAGTCGCGATGGCTTGTATTGTCGGCTTCGTCGCTGGTTGCGTGAATCTGACGAAGCCCGAACAGGTTGCCGAGTGTGCTGCCAAAGGGACGTGCGGGAACGATGCCGCGAGCGGCCGCAGCGACGGAAAGCTTGCGGGTTTCGATGGCGCCGGAGCTCAAGATTTGCAGCCAACCAACGCCGATGGCTCGCCTGCCGACGCTCCTACTCTGCCCGACGGTGGTGCCGCTGCGGATGCGCCGGCAGGTAACGATTTGAATAGCGCTGCCGACGGTTCGCGTGACATTTCGAGCATCGACGTGCCGGCGGGGGCTTGCCTTTCCGGTGGAAAGCCCTTGCCCGCAGGTACGGTCTGTCGTCCGGCGGTCGATTTGTGCGACGTCGCCGAAAGCTGCGATGGCACGAGCTCCGACTGTCCAGCGGACAAGCGCGCTAAAGCCGGCACGCCGTGTCGGCCGACGGCCGGAGACTGCGATATTGCGGAAACCTGCGATGGCATCAGCGTCTCCTGTCCGGTCGATGGTTTCATGCAGGCAGGGACGGTTTGTCGCAAAGTCGCGGACGGCAGCTTGTGCGATGTACCCGAGAGCTGCACCGGCAGCAGCGCGGCTTGTCCGCTCGACTCCGTCGCGCCTGCCAATACCGTTTGCCATCCATCCACAGACAACAACCAGTGCGATCCGGCAGAAACCTGCACGGGCACCAGCGTTACCTGCCCGACCGACCTGCACTACGATCGCCCGCCTGTGCCCGGCAATCCGACGGCGACCCCTGGCACTCTGCAAACCACGGTGGCGTGGAGCGCATCGACGGGCGCCACCGGTTACAACGTCAAACGGAGTGCTACGAGCGGCGGTGGCTACACCACGCTGGGTGGCGTCCCGACGGTGCCGTCGCCGCCTCAACCCTATGTGGATAAGGGGCTCACCGGCGGAACCACGTATCACTACGTGGTCTCGGCCATCAATACCGTCGCGACCTGCGAGTCAGCCAATTCCGTCGAGGTTTCGGCCACGCCCGTCGGTCTGTGCACGCCTCCGGCGGCTCCCACGGTAACGGCGACACCGGCCAATGGAACTGTCAAGCTTGATTGGGCGCAGGTTGCAAGCGCCGTTTCCTACAGCATCGCGCGCAGCTCGAGCAGCGGCACGGGCTACGCCACCATCGCCCAAGTTTCATCTGGAGCGACGACAACCTATACCGACAGCAACGTCGCCAACGGCACGACCTACTACTATGTGCTCACCGCGAGCAACGGGACCTGCAGCTCGGGCAACTCGACCGAGGTCTCGGCCGCACCGTCGTGCTCGGCTCCCGCACCGCCCACCGACTTGGCGGTGACTCCGGGCGATAAATCGGTGACGCTCACGTGGACGGCTTCTGCCGGAGCCCTCTCGTATTCGATCTCCAGGAAATCGACCAGCGACCCGACCTACCGGCTCGTCAACTCGACTTCGACGACGACGTTCACCGATACGAGTGTCGCCAACGGAACGGTGTACTCCTACGTGGTAACCGCCAGCAATGGCTCGTGCAGCTCGAGCAACTCGACCGAGGTGCAGGTCACGCCGGCCTGCGTGCCCCCGGCTCCGCCAACCGGCGTGACGGCTACACCAGCCGATGGCCAGATTACTCTGGCGTGGACTGCCTCGACCGGCGCCACGTCTTATCAGGTCTCGCGCAACACCACGGGGACCGGCACTTTCACCCCCATCGCTACTCCGACGACGACGAACTACCTCGACCAACCGGTGACCGATGGAGCCGCCTACTACTACGTCGTCGCCGCCAGCAACGGCTCGTGTTCGTCGGCCAATTCGGCGGTGGCATCGGCCACTCCGGTGTGCACGCCACCGTCGGCGCCCGGCACCATCACCGCCACAGCGGGCGACTCGAAAGTGACGCTCAGCTGGGATCCGTCCACGCCTCCTGCGGCGTCGTACACCCTGCAGAGGAGGACCGGGACTTCCGGCACCTGGGCCACCATCGCGTCGCCAACCGTCGCCAGCTACACCGACAGCGATGTCACGAACGGCGCCACCTACTATTATCAAGTGAGCGCCAGCAACGGCTCGTGCAGCTCGGCGTACGACACGGCAGTCTTCGCCACGCCCGGAGTAGTCTGTGCCCAGACGGCGCCCACCAATCCCAAGGCGACGGCGACTGGAAGCGTGCAGGTCACGCTGACTTGGAGTGCGGCGAGCGTGACTCCGTCGGGCGGCTACAACCTCGCCCGCAGTGCGAGTAGCACGACCGGATTCACGTCGATAGGGACGGTGACCAGCTCGACCTTGACCTTCGTAGACTCGGCCAGCACCCTGGTCAAGAACACGGTCTACTACTACCAAATCACCGCGGTAGGCGCGACGTGCACGGCGACGTCTTCGACCGTCTCGATCACCACCACCTGCGCCAACCCGCCCATTCCCAGTCCCACCGCATCCGCCAGTGCGAATGGTAATATTACTATCACCTGGGCGGCAGTCAGTGGTGCGACCGCGTACACCGTCTACCGCAGCGACAGCTCGAACGGGACCTACACCATCGTCAGCAACGGCCAAACCGCAGCGACGTACACCGACACGGCAAACGGTCTGACCAACGGAAACACCTACTACTACAAAGTCAGCGCCAGCAATGCCGCCGGACAATGCTCGTCCAGTCAGTCGGCCGCTACCTCGGCGCGGGCCTGTATCATTCCCGCGGTGCCTGTTGGCCTGGCGGCCATGCGATCGGGCCACACGCGTTCGACACTGACCTGGACCAACTCGAGCGTGACGACGACCGCGTACAACATTCTGCGGAGCACCACCAGCGGTAGCGGATACACGTCGGTTGGCATCTCCAACGGCTCGCCGTTTACGGATTCGACCGCATCGGACGGTACGCCGTACTACTATGTCCTGACTGCTCGCAGTGACTCGGCCGGTAACTGCAGCTCCGCGAACTCGGTGGAAGTCTCCGTCCCGTCCTGTACGATCGTCACCGGATCGGGTGGAGGGTCGGCGCAGGCGCAGAACCAGACGACGGATGTATGCTTCCTTACGTGCGACAAGAATGTTGCTTGGTGGACCTACGCGAACGTCGGCAGTCGCAAGCTGTACGTCAATACCGCGCAAGTGACGTCGAGCGGCGCCATTCCGCTACCGGCCGCCAATAACAGCGGCTACGCCTTCTATTTTACGGCTACCGCCGATGGGACCGGCAACTACGTGTACTGGAACTACGGTGGCGCGACGGGCGCCGCATGTCCGTAGAACTCAAATGTACGGCGCGACTTTGTCGGGATCCTTGACGACCAGGAAATCTTCGACGAAGAGCGCATCGAGGCCGGTCGTCATGAGGCATTTGATGGCCTCGTCGACCGTGTTGATGATGGGCTCGCCGCGGATATTGAAAGACGTGTTGAGTACGCAGTCGATGCCGGTAATGCGACCGAATTCCTTGATCAGGCGGTAGTAGCGTGGGTTCTGCTTCGCGCTGACGGTCTGCACGCGAGCGGTTCCGTCCACGTGGGTAATCGCGGGCAAAACCTCGATCATTTCCGGCCGGGTCGGGTAGGCGCGAAGCATGTAGGGCGACGGCACGTCGCTGCCGAAGTATTTTCCGCACGATTCTTCCAGCACCGACGGGGCGTACGGTCGGAAGGGCTCGCGGAACTTCACCGTGGCGTTCAAGAGATCCTTAATTTCTTTGCAGCGAGGATCGGCCAGGATCGATCGGTTCCCGAGCGCCCGTGGCCCGAACTCGGCGCGCCCCTGAAACCACGCGATGATGAGCCCGTCGGCAATCATGCGGGCGGCGGTCACCTCGGGATCCTGCAGCGTGTGGTAGCGCAGCCGACCGCGATCGAGCACGGCGCGAACCTCGGCGGACGTAAATCCCGTGCCCAGGTATTCACTGGCGACTTCCATCGAGCGCGGAGCGCGATGCAGGAGATGCTCGACGGCCAGCGCGGCGCCGACCGACGTGCCGGTATCGCCGGCTGCGGGATAGAAGAAAAATTTCTCGAAGTCCGTCTCGCGCTGCAGGCGCCCGTTGGCCACGCAGTTCAGAGCCACGCCGCCAGCGACGCACAGATTCTTGGCACCGGTCAGCCTTCCCGCCATGCCTGCCAGATGCAGCATGGCCTCTTCGGTGACCGCTTGAAGCGCAAACGCGATGTCCTCGTGGCGGCGGTCGACCGCGCTCTCGGGCTTGCGGGCCGGACCGAGCAGGGCGACCAACTTCTCGCTGTAGCGGTGCGGCCGCTCGTGGAAAAACTCGAAATACGAAAGATCCAGCTCGAAGCCGCGCTCGGTGAGCGCGATGAGCTTGCGAAGCTTGCCGACGTACTCGCTTTCGCGACCGTAGGACGCAAGTCCCATGACTTTGCCCTCGCCGCTGTTGGCGCGGAAGCCTAGGTAGTCGGTGAGCGCGGCGTAGAGCGAGCCGATGGAGTGGGGAAAGTCGATCTCGGCCAGAAGCTCGAGCTCGAGGCCGCGACCGCGGTAAATCGTCGTCGATTGGCGCTCGCCGTAGCCGTCGGCGGTCAGAATGGCGGCTTCCTCGAAGGGCGACGTGAAGAAGGCCGCGGCGGCGTGGCACAGGTGGTGGGTCAGGAAGTGGATGGGCAGCTTGCGCCCCGAGGCGAGGTGAATCGTTTCCTCCATGCGGCTCACCCGTTCGTGCAGGCGCGGAATCAGGCGCGCCGGTACGCCGTACAGGTATTCCACGTGGTGGCGCACCGATTGGGTCAGGCGCCGCAGCGGCGATTCGGCGTGAATGCCGGGATTCCAAAAAAATCCGACGGCGTCCAGATCGCCGAGAGCGATGCCTTGAGTCTTCAGGCAAAAATCGATCGCCCTGTCCGGAAAGCTGGCGTCGTGCTTGAGGCGCGAAAATCGCTCTTCTTGGCTGGCCGCGACGACCCGCCCGTCGACCACCAGGGCCGCCGCCGCGTCATTCGAGTGATTGATGCCCAGGATCTTCATGATGGTGCTCCGACGGTAGCGTGGCTGCCAGGTGCGGTCAAAGAAGGAGCCTGCTAGTGTGTCGCCGCCATGACCGAACGGGACAAGACTGACAAGACGAAGACGGCCGCGCCCAAGGCGGGCGGCCGAGGTGCGCGCTTTGCAGCCGCCATGGACGATGCGGCGGCAGCGCTCAACGCCAGTGTGGATTTCGACCGACGACTCTTGCGCGAGGACGCGCGCGGCAGCCAGGCGCACGCGCGCATGTTGGCCGCCGTCGGTTTGATTTCCGCCGACGATGCCAAGCAGATCGTGGCAGGCCTCGACCAGGTGGTGGGCGAGTTCGAGCGCGGCGAGCTCACCATGGATCCGGCCCTCGAAGACGTGCACATGAACGTCGAAAGCCGCCTCATCGAGTTGATTGGCGACGCCGGTCGCCGCTTGCACACCGCGCGCAGCCGCAACGATCAAGTCGCCACCGACATGCGCCTTTATGCCCTTTCTTCGGCGGCTGCGATCGTGGTCGCCATCGACAAGGCCCGCGTGGCGCTTTGCCGTCGGGCGCGCGAGCACGCCTCCACGCTCTTGCCCGGCTACACGCACCTGCAGCGCGCGCAAGCCGTTACTCTTGGTCATCATCTGCTCGCCTACGCCGAAATGCTCAGCCGCGATCGCGGACGCTTTCTCGACGCCGCCCGGCGCGCCTCCGAATGCCCACTGGGCTCGGGCGCGCTGGCCGCGACATCGCTGCCCATCAATCGCGAACAGACCTGCGATAGCCTCGGCTTCGCCGTACCCACGCGCAACAGCCTAGACGCCGTCTCGGATCGAGACTTCTGCGCCGAGCTGGCCTTCGCTTGCGCCCAGCTCGGCGTGCACCTGTCGCGTCTCGGCGAAGAGCTGGTGCTGTGGTCGACGACGGAATTCGGTTTCGTGCGGCTCGGCGAGGGCCACTGTTCCGGCAGCTCGCTCATGCCGCAAAAGCGGAACCCCGATATTGCCGAGCTCATGCGTGCCAAGCCCGGCCGCTTGATCGGCGACGTCGTGGCTCTGCTCACGGTCAGCAAAGGCATCGCTCTCGCGTACAACAAGGATCTGCAGGAATCGCAGGAGCCGTTCTACGACGCCATCGAGACTACGCGCCTCGTGCTCGACGTTCTGCCGCGCCTGATTGCCGGCCTGGAATTCAATGCCGAGCGAATGAAAGAAGCTGCCAACGATCCGGCGCTCGGCGCTACGGATTTGGCCGAGCACCTGGTGCGCGAAGGTCTGCCCTTCCGCCGCGCCCACGAAATCGTCGGCAAGCTGGTGCGACATGCCGAGCAGATGGGCGTCTCCATTCGCGACGTGCCCGAGCACGACCTGCCGCAGATCGCGCCCGAGCTGACCCTCGCTGCGCTTCAGTCGCTAAGCCCAAGAACCGCGGTTGCCGGCCGCGCCGTCATCGGCGGTCCAGCCCCGAGCCAGGTCACGCGCGAAGTGCAGCGCCTAGCCGCCGAGCTCAAAGGCTTGGGCTACGATGTCTAGTGCTTGCGCTCACGCATAGCCCAGCGGCGCTGGCGATGAGGGCGGGGCCAGACGTGTTACCATCGCTTCTGTTGTTGGAGGGACCGACGAGCCCGAAAGAATCCCGAGATTCAATTGAGCGCAGCACCATTGTCTCGGATGCGACGGCTCCATCTCGGCGTGCCCGAACATTCCGCGCACGCTTAACCAGGGGAACATCCGCCGCGACGATTTTCTTCGACGTCTGGGACAACCGCGAGGACGCGGGCGGATCACTTTTGTGTCACCGCAAATTGTCTGTGTGTGGACGGCGGCATCGTTGCCCTGACTCAGTCAGGCGATATAGAGCAAGACCGCCAAATAGTGAGACGCGCTTCCGCCGAGCACAAAGAGGTGCCAAATCCCGTGGCCGAAGCGCAGGCCCTTCTTGCTCGCGACGTAGAAGTAGGTCCCGGCGGTATAAAGCAGCCCGCCCACTGCGACCCAGGCAAAGCCCTTGTAGGTCAAGCTGGCGAGCAGTGGAAAAAGGGCAAGGATCGCCAGCCAACCCATCACGAGGTAGATTGCGATAGACAGCAGGCGGTTGCGTTTGGTGAACCAGATCTCCTGGGCGAGCCCGACAGCAGCCAGGAACCAGATGGCACCAAAGAGTGGCCAGCCCCAATGGCCGCGCAAACAGACGAGTGTGAACGGGGTGTAGGTTCCAGCAATGAGCAAATAGATCGCGCAATGATCGATGTTCTGCAGGGTCACCTTCGACGGCCCTTGGGCCGAGTGGTACAGGAACGAGGAAACGAACTGCGCCACCAAGGCAACGCCGAAGAGCGCAAAGCTGCCAATGCGCCAGGGATCGCCCCGCCTGACGGCGAGCGCGATCAAGACGATTGTCCCAAGCAACGCCAGCGCGGCCCCAGCGAGGTGGGTGAGAGCGTTGAATCGCTCCTCGCCGGGCATCGAAGTCCTTTCCTGCATTGCGCTGCCCGCATGCTGGCGGAAATGCGCGGCGCTGTCTATCGACAAGGCCCCGACCGGGCCGGGCGTGAAAATCTTCTCGTTCGGCTAACCTCGGGGTTAGATCTACAAATGAGACTCACACGACCCCTTTGTCTGGCCGTCGCCCTGGCGATTGGTTCCTTCGGCTGCGCGTCGTCTTCGGACGGTGGAGCTGGCGGGTCGAACGCAACGGGTGGTGTTCAGAGTGGCGGTCAAACCGGATCTGGCGGAACGTCGGGGACCGGCGGCAAAGCAGCAGGTGGATCGTCTGGTAGCGGTGGCTCTGGTTCCGGCGGCGCTGCGGTCGGTGGTTCCGGCTCGGGCGGCTCGTCGGGATCCGGTGGCAAGGCGGCTGGCGGCGCGTCGGGGAGTGGTGGCTCTGGTTCGAGCGTCGTTTCCTCGGGTGGCTCGTCGAGCGCCTCGTCCGGTGGTTCGTCTGGCGGCGCAGCCGGCATCGGTGCTGGAGGAGCCGGCGGCCTAGCAAGCGGCGGTGCGACGGGTGCCGGGGGCGCCGCAGGAGCTTCGGGAGCTTGCCGCCCCAAGTTCGCGAGCGGGGTCAACGTGGCCTGGTTCACCTACGCGGGCGACATCCCGAGTCCCGACATGACCAAGTTTGACAAGCTCTACAGCGATACCTCGGCGGTCGGCGGTCGAGTCGTCCGCTGGTGGTTTCACACCAACGGCTCGAAGACCCCGACCTATGATTCGAACGGGCTTGCCGCCAAGATCAGCGATCAGAACATCGCCGACATGAAGAAGATTCTCGACGGCGCAGCCGCCGCGGGCCAAGCCGTGGTGGTCAGCTTGTGGTCGTTCAACATGCTGAAATCCGACCAGGTGGGCGCGACCATTCTCCAGGCGAACAAGGATCTTCTCCAAAAGGATGCCAACCGACAGGCCTACGTGGACAACGTGATTACGCCGCTGGTTACCGCCTTGAAGGGACATCCGGGCCTCTATGCTTGGGAAGCATTCAACGAGCCTGAGGGCATGATCAATGACGGTCCCAATACCAGCCCATGGACCGGCAGCAACTACGTCAGCATCAAGGACATTCAAAAGTGTGTGAACTGGTTCGCCGCTGGGATTCACGCCGCCGATCCATCCGCCTTGGTCACCAACGGCGCGTGGACCTTTCTCGCCAATACCGACGTCGACGGTCACAAGAACTACTATTCAGACAGCCAACTGAAGAGCATCGGCGGCAAGGACAACGGCGCGCTCGATTTCTATCAGGTTCACTACTACGACAACTGGGGCACCGTCGGTGGAGCGAATAGCGTGTCGCCGTTCGTCTACCCGGCTTCGCACTGGGGGCTCGACAAGCCAATCATGATTGGCGAGTTCTGGGATGTGGATAGCCCTGGCCCGTCGAACTCGACAATCAAGGGAGCCGACCTCTACACGAAGCTCTACGACAACGGCTACCAGGGCGGCTGGGCCTGGCAGTATGCCAATGCCGACAATCCTCCGCCGGCCAGCGGAGACCAGACCCAGTGGCCCACCATGAAGACAGCGATGCAGAACCTCTTCACTGCGCATCCTGCCGAGCTGGCGTGCAAGTGAGGCGCTAGATCACCATGCGGACGGCTCCCACGATCGCGATCGTCCTTGGGGCGCTGATCGTGGGTACCGTGGCCGTCGGCGTGAAGATGTCTGTTTCGCGCCCGAAGGCCACGGAACCGCCCGCCCCCGCAGAGGAGCCCAAGCAGCCTGAAACGCCGCTTCCCGCTCCTGCCCCGCTGCCGCCTCGTCCGACGCGTCCGACGGTCGTGGACGCCTCGGCTCCGCCGCCGGCCGCTATCCCTTCTCCCCCTCCTGCTCCCAAGAAGGCAGCGACCCCGAAGCCGAAGCAGCTCAGCGAGCCCGAGCTCATGGAACGCTTGCGTAAGGCCCAGGACACCGACGAGTATCAACTTTCGTACGATCTGGCGCGCGAGGGGCTGCGCCGCTTTCCGGACAGCTCCGATGCACCCGAGATGGCAGCGATGGTCGTCAAGTCGCTCGCACGACAGGGCAAGGCCTCCGAGGCGCGCGCAGAGGCCGAAGAGATGGTCAACAAGTACGCCGGCACGACTTGGGCCCGAGAGGTCGAGCGACACACCGGGGCCCACCCGCATGTCAACCAGGTGCCCCCGAAATAGGGGAGGACCGCTAGTACAGCCCGATCAGCACCGCTGTCACGGCGTACACCGGTGCCAGCACTCCGATGGCCATCAGGGCGTAGCGGCCAAAGCTGGGCATGCGGTAACCGGCGGATTCGGCCATGGACTTGACCATGAAGTTGGGGCCGTTGCCGATGTACGTGTTGGCGCCCATCAGGACCGAGCCGGCGCTGATGGCGGCGAGGAAGCTGGCGGGCACGGCGACGACCGCCGGCGCAAGGCCGAGCGATGCGGCGGTGCTCTGCGCGGCGGTCAGAAACGTCAGGTAGGTGGGCGCATTGTCGAGCACGCTGGAAAGCGCGCCCGAGACGAAAAAGAAGTGCCAGGGCGCATGCAGGCCAAGCGCCGGGCCCTTCTGTTCGAGCAGGAGCAGGGCGGGTGCCATGGTGATGAAGATGCCGGCGAACAGAATCGCGACTTCGGTGATCGCGGAGAAATTGAATTCGTTCTTCCTGCGTCCGGACTGTGGCCCGAGCAGCAACGATGCGGTTGAAGCAAGTAACATGACTAGCTCGCGAGCCGGCGTGGGCAAGAATACGGACGGGACGATGAAAGCCAGCCAAAGGAAATTCAGCTTGCCATCGACGGCAAGCGGAACGATTTGCGATTCGTCGCGGGCAATGTCCTGTGCGGCTTCGCGACGATAGGCGCGGCGATCGAACCAGTAGAAGAGAATCAGCAGATATCCGACCGTAAGCAGCCAGATAGGCCATAGGCGAAGCGTCCAGGTGAAGGGCACGCCTCGCAAAAATCCCAAAAACAGAGGCGGATCCCCGAGCGGGGTCAGCAGGCCGCCGGCGTTGGACACGAGCAAGATAAAGAAGAACGGGATGTGACTCGTGTGCCGGCGTTCGGAATTCGTGCGCAGGAGCAAGCGAATGAGCAACATGCTCGCGCCGGTCGTGCCGAGCACGCTGGCTGCGCCAGCGCCGATGGCGAGAATCGTGGTGTTGATCCGCGGACTTCCGCGCAAGTCGCCGCCCAAGTGAATGCCGCCCGTGACGACAAACAGGGAGCCCAGCAGGCAAAGGAACGAGACGTAGTCGTGGGCCGTTTGCGCCAGCACCGAAGGGTTCGTCAGAAGCAACCAAATCGCAATCGGCAAGGCGAGCACGAGCGCAAATACTGCCTTGTTCCGGTGGTGATCCCAGAACTTGGGCGCCGCGAGCGGAAGCACTGCGATTCCCGCCAGGGTTGCCGCGAAGGGTGCGACGGAAAGGAATGGGACAGAAGCGACGGATTCCATGGATTTCTCGTGGGCGCTGAGTCGCGCACTCACTGTAGCAAAGTGAACAACAGATCGGCGCAACGCTTGACCATTTCCCGACTGTAACTTTTGCGTATAGCTGAGGCGACTTGTGAGGGCCATTTATTTCGAGATTGGCCTGGCGGATTAACAAACGTTTCATGTCGGTGAAATCGTCCCGCCATGGCCGCTCTGCTACACCGGTATGTAGAGACATCTGCAACAGGAAGGATTCGGACGATGAAGAAGATCGAGGCAATCATTAAGCCATTCAAGCTCGACGACGTCAAAGATCGAGTCTACGCGGCCGGGGCGAAGGGGATGACGGTGTCCGAGGTGAAGGGGTTTGGCCGTACAGGCGGTAAGCGTGAAGTCTATCGAGGCTCGGCGTACGTCGTCGACTTTGTGCCCAAAGTTCGCATTCAGTGTTTCGTCGAAGACGAATTCGTCACTCCCGTGATCGACGCCATTATCGCCGCTGCTCGCACCGGCGAAATCGGCGACGGCAAAATCATGGTCAGCAATCTAGAGGAAGTGATCCGCATTCGTACTGGCGAACGAGGAAAGGACGCTCTTTAAGCGCAGGGAAATCATCATGTGGGACTATTACAAAAAGACATTCTTGGCGGTGCAACTGTTTTCGGCCGTGGTCAGCACCATGGTCTATCGGGCAAGCCACAGCTTGGCTCCGGCCGCCGTCTTCTTGCTCTCGATGGAAGCAAGCGCCTTCTTGGGTGCGATGTGGGCGAGTCGCCTGCGCAGGAAAATGCAATCACGCACGTCGTGCCTAATCAACTAGTGACAACAGAAACAAGGATGGAGAATGAGGTGACCGAATGATCGAATCAGTCGCACGAAAGAAGAGACACTCGCTGATCGGGCTCGCATTAGTGGTCGCATTTGCGACAACTCTCGCTAGCAGTGCCGTCCTCGCTGACGAGCCGGTGCCTGACCGGACCGGCGCATTCCAGAATACGCCAACCGCGCTTTCCGTTCCGGGTTACGTGAAGCCCGATCCGGAAAAGGCGACGACCAAGGATCTTGCGGTCGCGGTCGATGCGGTTGCGCAATCGGCATCGCACGGCATCTTCTCCATCAATTTCGTGTGGACACTGATTGCCGGCTTCCTGGTCATGTTCATGCAAGCCGGCTTCGCCTTGGTCGAGACCGGACTTATTCGCGCGAAGAATGCGTCGCACACGTTCACCATGAACTTCTTGGTGTACGGACTCGGCATGTTCGGCTTCTTCGTATGCGGCTTCGCGCTCATGTGCGGAGGCATGAATGGCACGGCGATTGGCGGTCCTGCAAGCCTCGGCGGCGTGCCGACGCTCAATCATATGTTCACCATCGGATCCGCCGTCAATGGCGACCACGGTTGGGGACTCTTCGGCACGACCGGCTTCTTCTTGAGCGGTGCCGGCTATGACTCAGCGGCCATCGTGCTCTTCCTCTTCATGATGGTCTTCATGGACACCACGGCGACCATCGTGACGGGCGCATGCGCGGAGCGCTGGAGCCTCAAGAGCTTCTTCATCTTCAGCATCCTCGTTGGCGGCATCATCTACCCGATCTTCGGGTCGTGGGTGTGGGGCGGAGGTTGGCTGGCACAACTTGGCTATCGAGTGGGATGGGGACACGGCGCCGTTGACTACGCCGGCTCCGGCGTCGTTCACTTGCAAGGTGGCTCGCTGGCACTCATTACGGCGATGCTCATTGGGCCGCGCATCGGTAAGTACGACGAGAATGGCAAGCCCAAGCCCATCCTCGGCCACGACATTCCGATGGTTCAGCTTGGAACTTTCATCCTGGCCTTCGGTTGGTTCGGGTTCAACGCGGGCAGCTCACTGGCAGGCAGTGACGGCCGTATCGGTATCGTCGCGGCGAACACTATGATCGCCGGCATGGCCGCCACCTTGAGCGGCGTCCTCTACATGTGGTTCAAATACGGCAAGCCCGATCCCAGCATGATGTGCAACAGCATGTTGGCCGGTCTGGTGGCCATCACCGCCCCTTGTGCGTTCGTCACGCCGGTAGGTGCATTCATCATCGGTGCGGTGGCTGGCATCCTCGTCGTCGTCAGCGTGTTCTTCTGGGAGAAGCGGGGTGTCGACGATCCGGTTGGCGCGATCAGCGTGCACGGCACCAACGGTGCGTGGGGCGTAATTTCTGTTGGCTTGTTCGCGGACGGTACCTACGGCCAAGGCTGGAACGCGGTGGGCGCCACCGACTACCTCGGCACCACGGGCGCGGCGCTCAAGGGTGTGACCGGTCTCTTCTACGGCGACCACACGCAGATCATTGCGCAACTCAGCGAGGTCGTCGTCTGCATCGCTTGGAACATGGGCGTTGGCGGCCTCTTCTTCTGGATCATCGGCAAGATCCTTGGATCGAACCGCGTTTCGGCCGAGGTCGAGAAGGAAGGTCTCGACGTGCCCGAGACGGGGGTCCCTGCTTACCCAGACTTCGTTCTTTCCACGAAACACAACTAGCCTAATCTCGATTCCCAATTCTCAAATCTTGGGCCTGGCAGCACGTAGCTCCCGCTGCTGCCAGGCCCTTGTTCTATTCGCCTTTGCGCGCGCGGCAGCCCGTCCGGAAACGTGCTAGTGCATTGGCTATGAAGACTGCGCTCAAGGACGTCAAACGACTGGCTTTCGCGTTCCGCGTTCGCGATGGCAAGAAGTTCCGCTTGGCCGACTTCAATCCTGCGGACACGCTCGATTTGGGATCCGATCACAAGCCTGATGCGGCGGCGGCCTTGCAGGAAGGTGTGCAAGAGATCGCGCGTCTCCAGGACAAGCTCTATGCCCAGGACAATTGGGGCGTGTTGCTCATCTTCCAGGCGATGGATGCCGCTGGCAAGGACGGCACCATCAAGCATGTCCTAAGCGGCGTGAATCCGCAGGGCTGCGAGGTGCATTCGTTCAAAGCACCGAGCGCCGAGGAGTTGGATCACGACTTTCTGTGGCGGTCGATGCGTGCGTTGCCTGAACGCGGGCGCCTCGGCATCTTCAATCGGTCGTATTACGAAGAGACCCTGGTGGTGCGCGTCCATCGGGAATTGCTGGACCGAGAAAAGCTCCCCGCCAGCTTGGTGACCAAGGACATCTGGAAAGAGCGCTTTCAGGACATCCGCCACTTCGAGAAGTATCTTTCGCGCAACGGAATCGTCGTACGCAAGTTCTTCCTGAACTTGTCCAGGAAAGAACAGAAGCGACGGTTCTTGGAACGCCTGGAGACTCCCGAGAAGCATTGGAAGTTCTCCGCCGCGGACGCTACCGAGCGCGAGCACTGGGACGATTACATGGAAGCGTACGAGGACATGATTCGCCACACGGCCAGCGACGAGGCACCCTGGTACGTGGTGCCGGCGGACAATAAGTGGTTCGCGCGCCTGGTCGTCTCGTCGGTGGTAGTCGAGACGCTGTCATCGCTGGATCTGAAATACCCCACCGTGGACCAAGCGCGACTCAAAGAGCTGAACGCCGCCCGGACAGCGCTGATGCGCAAGAAAGGCTAGCCATCGCGTGCGTAGCCTGCCAGCTTTGCTGGCAGCGAAGCTTCGCGGGAGGGTTTGGGAACCCGCCCAGGGTTCCATGGCCCTACGGTATCGGACGGCAGAGTCCCGACTGACAGGACCACACGTCGGTCCGTGGACAGTCGGCGCTCGTCGTGCACGGCACCAGACACACAGGCTGATTGGCGGCCGCGCTGCTGTCGCAAACCAGACCGGTGGCACAGGTTCCCGTCGACGTGAATTGGCCGGACCCACAGAGCAAGGATCCGATGCATGGCATGCCTGATTTGCCGCACGTGCTGGTGGCGGACGCTTGCCACGTCATCGCGCCGTAGTCGGCCAGCGTGCAATGGATCCCTTTGTCCTCACTGCCGATTGTTTCTGACCACGTGGTCGCAGCCTGCGAGGCGGCGCAGGAGTCGACCGCGATTGCCACCGGCACCGCCACGCGCGCTGCAATCGACACATTCGCATCGAATGACCAGTCGTAAAGACACTTGCCACATTTCGCGATGGTGCACGACGGATTGTCGACGTGCAGGTCGAGCGTACCATCGGCCGCCACCGCCGCGTCTCCGGTCCAGGTAGCTCCGCAGGCAGCATCGAAATTGAAGAGGTCGACTTTCAATTCGCTCGCTCCCACGCGCTGCCAGGCGATGCAGCGAAGACCCTCGAGGCCACTTTCATTGTCGATGACCTTGAGCGTGCGTAGGTGCGCGAGCAGCGTGGAGCTCTTTTCTTTCTTGCACGCGCTGCTCGAAAAGAGGTTGGCCGCTTCGGTCTGCGGATTCGATTGTGTTCCACTGTCGGCTGGGAAGGCTACCAAATCCGAGCCGCAAGCAGTCCCCGCGGCCGTCAGCGTGACGAGAGCAATAGAAGCAAAGCGATGTCGCATACCCTTGATGTTACCCCTGACCCTTGGCCACGGGCGATCCGGCGTAGCTGATTTCGGCGGAACGGTGTGACGGACGTTTCAGTCGGCAGTCGCTACTGTCGAACCGGCACGCCGCGGCTGCGCAGATAGTCGCGCGCCTGGCCGACCGTGTATTCGCCGAAGTGGAAGATGGACGCTGCCAGCACGGCATCGGCGCCGCCTTCCACCACGCCTTGGTAAAGATGCTCCAAGTTACCGACGCCGCCCGAGGCGATGACGGGAATGGGGACGCGATCCGAAACCGCGCGGGTGAGCTCGAGGTCGAAGCCGTCGCGGGTTCCGTCGCGATCCATGCTGGTCAGCAGAATTTCTCCCGCGCCCAGCTCGGCCATGCGCGCGCACCAGGCGACAGCGTCGAATCCCGTGCCCTTGCGCCCGCCGTGCGTGAAGACTTCCCAGTTGCCGGGACGATCGGGCGTGCGGCGCGCGTCGACCGCGACCACCAGCGCTTGGCTGCCGAAGGCGTCGGCCACACGACGGACCAGCATCGGATCCTGAACCGCCGCCGTATTGATGCCCGCCTTGTCGGCGCCGGCAAGCAGAAGGGCGCGCACGTCTTCCACGCTGCGCACGCCACCGCCCACGGTAAGCGGCAAGAAGACCTTCTCGGCGGTCATGCGAACCACGTCGAACATCGTCGCGCGGCCGTCGGACGACGCGGTGATGTCGAGAAAGCAGATTTCGTCGGCGCCTTGCCGATCGTATTCGGCCGCGACCTCGACCGGATCGCCAGCGTCGCGGAGCTCAACGAAGCGCACGCCCTTTTTCACACGGCCGGCGTCGACGTCGAGACAAGGAATGATTCTGCGTGCGAGCATGGCTTACTTCTTCTTGGCAGCCGCGGCCAATGCCTCTTCGATGGTGAAAGAGCCTTCGTACAAGGCCTTGCCGATGACGACCGAGGCGGCGCCAGTTTCGCGAACGTGATGAACGTCTTCGATTTTCGCCATGCCACCCGAGGCGATCACGCCGCACGGAGCGATCGCCGAGGCCAAACGTGTCGTCGCTTCCAGGTTGGGCCCCGTGCGCATCCCGTCGCGCCCGATATCGGTGTAGAGCACGGCGGCTGCGCCGGCGTCGGCCATCTGCTTGCCGATCTCCAGGGCGTCCGACAGCGTGTCTTCCTTCCATCCCTCGACGGCGATTTTGCCGGCGCGGGCATCCACCGCAACCACGATGCGCTTTGGGTAACGCTTGCACGCCTCGCGAACGACTGCCGGCGTCTTGATGGCTGCGGTTCCCATTACAACGCAACGGGCGCCCAGGGAAAGGATGCGGATGCACGCTTCGAGCGTGCGAATGCCGCCGCCCACTTCGACTTCCATCGAGCCTGCCGCTTCGAGGATTTTCAGAATCGTTGGGTGGTTGTGCTTGGCACCGCCCGAGAGCGCGGCATCGAGATCCACGACGTGCAGCCTCGGCGCACCGGCAGCGGCGAACTTTCGTGCCAGCTCCCAGGGTGCGTGCGAATAGATCTTGGCGCTTTCCGGACGCCCTTGTTCGAGGCGAACGGCTTTACCGTCGAGTAGGTCTATGGCTGGAAATACCTGCATGGCGTCCTTAAAGAGAAACGAAGCGGGAGAGGAGCGTCAGACCTGCACGCTGACTTTTCTCGGGGTGAAATTGCGAGGCGAACACGTTGTCGTGGGCCACCGCTGCGCAGAACGATTCGCCGTGCTCGGACAGCAAGGCAACGTCGCTGGCACGTTCTGGAACCGGATAGAAGCTGTGCACGAAGTAGAAATAGGTTCCGTCCGGCGTGTCGCCAAGGACGGGCGCGGGCGCCGCGCCGACGCGGTGGCACGCATTCCAACCCATGTGCGGCACCTTGAGCGGCGGCGCGATCTTGAACTTCACGACCTTGCCCGGCAGCACGCCGAGGCCCGCGCAGCCCGGCTCTTCCTCGCTGCTGGCGAACAAGAGCTGCAGGCCCATGCAAATGCCAAGGTACGGCTTGCCGGCGCGGATGGCTTCCAGCACGGCGTCGCGGAGGCCGCCGCCGTCGCGTAGCAGACCAGCCATGCAGGCGCCGAACGCTCCCTGACCGGGAACCACGACTTTATCGGCAGCCGCGACCTCGCCGGCTTCCCGGGTGACGAAAGCGCGGCTACCGGCGAGGGTCAGCGCCTTCTCGACGCTGCGCAAGTTGCCGCTGCCGGTGTCGACGATTGCAATGCTCGGTCTAGCCATCGGCGAAGTGATGCAACAGCCCGGTCAGGCCGTCAACGTTCCCTTGGTGGAAGGCACGCTGACTTCGCGTGGGTCGACGGCCAGAGCGGTCCGCAAAGCGCGAGCGAATGCCTTGAACAAGCCCTCCAGGATGTGGTGGGCATTTTCGCCGTAGTGGACTTGCATGTGTAGGTTGCAAAGCGCCGTAGAGGCAAAACCACCGAAGAATTCGCGCGCCAGCTCGGCGTCGAAACTGCCCACGCGGCGGCCGCGCAAGGAATCGGCGCCGTACACGAATGCCGCGCGCCCGCCGAAGTCGACGGCGACGCGAACCAGCGCCTCGTCCATGGGCAGCGTCGAATCGCCGTAGCGCACGATGCCGCGTCGGTCGCCGAGCGCCTCGCGCAAAGCCTGGCCAAGGCAAATTCCGGTGTCTTCGACGGTGTGGTGACCGTCGACGGGAACATCGCCGCGCGCATCGATTTTCAAGTCGATGAGGCTGTGACGGCCGAACGCATCGAGCATGTGGCCGAAGAAGGGCATCGGCGTCGCGATATCGGTCGCACCTGTACCATCGAGGTTCACCTCGACCACGATCTGTGTTTCCTTTGTGTTTCGTTCGACGCGTGCCCGGCGCATGGCTCTTCACTATGGCGGCCGTCGCGTCCGAAATCAAACGTTGCGGTAAGAGCCCCCGCCGTGCGCCGCGCCGGTCCCAGAACGATGTGGAGGAACGAACGAATTAGCTTTAGGCTTGTCGGCGTGCGTGGTGTGGCCCTTGCTCTCGCTTTTCTCGTCTTGCCCGCTTGCCGTCCGCGCGATGGCGGCCTGGTGCAAGACGGGGCAGCCTCGGCGTCGGACGATGTGGCACCGGAAGCGGTAGCGCAAAACGACGGGGATGAAGGCATCGACGTCGGCGAGCCGCCAGGCGTGATCGCTGCACCCGACATCGCGGGCTGTTCCGACGGGAGCCGCGAAGGTTTTCGCAACTTCGAGCTGTGGCCCGACATCGCGGGCTGCGCCGGCGCCTTCGATCAGCCGGGCGTGCTCGGGGTGATGGCAACCCAGCGCACGTGCAACTCGCTGGCTGGCGACACCAACACCAATGTTCTTGGGGTCCACTGCAGTGCCGCGGACCTGTGCGCTCCCAGTTGGCATCTCTGCCGAGGCGGCGCCGACGTGGCTGGCCATTCGCCAAGCGGCGATTGCGAGAGCTGCGTGCCGGCTGGGGAGCAGCGCTTTTTCATCGCCGCGGTCGCCGCCTCCTCCATGGGCATCTGCTCGCCCGATGCCGAGGCCAGCAACGACTTGCATGGCTGCGGCGGCTTGGGTGAACCCGAGGACGCGACGTGCTCGCCCTTGTCGCGGCGGATGGGGTTCGCCGACTGCCTCGGCACCCAAGGCATCTGGTCGTGCGGCGGTCAGGCCGACAGCTTGCAGGAAGCTCGCTTGGTTCGCAAAAGCGGGACGACCCTTGGCGGGGTCCTTTGCTGTCGGGGCGATTGAGCCCATGCCTCGAAGTTGCGCTATCTTCGTCGGGGGTAGAGTCATGCGAGAATTGCTTAGTCCAGGTCTTCTGTTGGCGATTGCCGCGTCTGCGTTGTCCGTATCGTGCAGCGTGAACGGCGATGGGCTGGGACCGCTGAGCGACGCAGGAGCCGGAGGGAGCCCAGGGACTACTCTCTGTCCGTCCGGCCTGGTCGACAAAGGCAACTGGCCGTCCGCAAGCTCGTACACGACGTGCAGTGAGCCCTGTGGTCCTGACAATCTCGGCGTTCGCGTTTGCAGTCAGGTCAGTAAAGCAACGTGCCAGGCGTCCGCCGGATGCTTGTGCATCGATACGCTGTGCGCGTCTTGCGCCGCGTGTTCCTTGAACACATCGTCCGATTGCTACGTGCCGACGAATGCCGTCACGGCCGATCAAGTTCCGGCTTGCGACAAGACGGTGAAGAAGGGTGAGGCATGCAGCCCAGCCTGCGGTCGGCAATTGTGCCTGCAGGCCGACGGCAAGACCGGGTGCGTGTGCAACCCCAGCGGCAAATACGCCTGCGCCGCGTGGGGCGAAAGTAGCTGGAAATAGCGCAATCGCCATTGACGGGGCCCGTAGCTACTGGGAAACTCCGCCCCTCGTCATAATAAGGGAGATAAAGCGCATGTCCGAGTATTTGTTCACCTCAGAAAGCGTTACCGAAGGCCATCCTGACAAGCTGTGCGACCAGGTTTCCGATGCCGTGCTCGACGCCTGCATCGCCGAGGACAAAACCAGTCGCGTGGCCTGCGAAACGCTGACCAAGACCGGCTTCGTCATGGTCGCAGGTGAAATTACTACGCGTGCGCGCCTCGATTTTCCGGGGATCGTGCGCGAGGTCGTGAAGGACATCGGCTACGAAGATTCCTCCATGGGCTTCGACTACAAGACCTGCGGCGTCCTGGTTGCGGTCGAACAGCAGTCGCCCGACATCGCTCAGGGCGTGGACGGCCACGGCGTGTACACGCAGAACGAGCTCGGCGCCGGCGACCAAGGCATGATGTTCGGCTACGCCTGCGACGAGACACCCGAGCTTATGCCCATGGCGATCACCCTGGCGCACAAGTTGTCCAAGCGGCTCGCCGACGTGCGCAAGAAGGGCAAGATCGACTTCTTCCGCCCCGACGGCAAGAGCCAGGTCACCATTCGCTACGACGAGAACCACCGCGTGCTTGGCGTTGACACCATTGTCGTCTCGACCCAGCACAGCGAAAGCGTGGCCTACAAGAAGCTCAAGGAAGCCGTGATGGAGGAAGTGATCAAGCCGGTGGTGCCGGCCAAGCTCCTCGGTCGTGACACCAAGTACTTCATCAACCCGACGGGGCGCTTCGTTGTCGGCGGCCCCATGGGCGACTCGGGGCTTACCGGTCGCAAGATCATCGTGGATACGTACGGCGGCGCCGGACGTCACGGCGGTGGCGCCTTCTCGGGCAAGGATCCGTCGAAGGTGGATCGCTCGGCTTGCTACTACGCGCGCTATATCGCGAAGAACGTGGTTGCTGCCAAGTTGGCTCGTCGCTGCGAAGTGCAGCTTGCCTACGCCATCGGCGTTGCCAAGCCGGTTTCGCTCTTGGTCGACGCTTTCGGTACCGGTGTGGTCTCGAACGATCAGCTCTCGGCCATCGTGGCCGAGCACTTCGATGCGCGGCCGGGCGCGCTTATTGCCGAGCTGGACCTACGCCGCCCGATCTTCCGCAAGACCGCCGCCTACGGTCACTTCGGCCGCACCGACAAGGACTTCACCTGGGAGCGCACGGATCGCGCCGCTGGCTTGAGCGCTGCTGTTTCGGGAGTGTCCGTGAAGGCAAAGGCGAAGGCCGCGAAGCCGGCCAAAGCTGCTGCGTAGATCGGACGCTCGGGCCGGCGGAGCTTTTCTTCGCCGGTCGACGAGACAGCCGAGACAGGGTCGATAAAGAAAAAGGGCCGCTGCCTTCAAGCCGCGGCCCTTTCTTTTGGCGACCAGACGAGCTGGTCAGCAGCGGTTCTTTAGTCGATACCGCCGTCCATGCCCTCGCCGTCGAGGCCCTGGCTGTCTACGGCGCTCATATCGATGCCGGCATCCACCGGGGTGATCGAGGTGTCAGGCGCGTCCACGCCACCATCGACTACGATGGGTGGAAGATCGCCGTTGATCGGAGCGTCTGCGCCGTCCGCGACGTTACCGTCGATGCCCTTCAGATCGGGTGAGCTGCTGTCGTGACCGGCGTCGAGAACCACGGTCGAGCCGCCAGCGCCCGTCGCGCCGCCCGTGCTCGGGCTTCCGCCCGTACCCGTCACGCCGCCCGTGCTGGTTCCGCCACCGCTGCTGTCGATGGCACCGTCAAGGCCAACCACACCACCGGCGCCAGTCGCGCCGCCGGTGCCCTTCACGCCGCCCGTGCTAACCGCGCCGTCGATCCCCTTGCCGCCGGTTCCGGCGTCCGTGGTGGGATTGCTGCTGCTGTCGCTGCAGCCGATGCCAAACAGACCGAATCCGAGCACGGCACTCAAACCAAGTACAACTAGTGAATTCCGCTTCATTGGTCCCTCTCCTCAAGAAAATAGATGGAGGGCATGATAAGCCCCCTCGGAAAATTGGCAACCCCCAACTTCGGGCTTGAGGGCCGCGCCTATCACTCGTCGAAGGTCGCTGAAATTGTCGCCCGGGTCAAAATTGCGGCGTACTTCTACCGCAAATCGAGGACGACCGCTTACGGTGCGGCCGGGGCGGCGTGCTCTGGCTCACTCGAACCCGCAGAATCCGACCCCGGAGCCTCGACTTCGTCGAGCTCTTCGCCACTCTCGAAATCCGTGCTGTCGAGGATGCTGTTCTCGTCGGGCAGCGGGCCTTCCGCTCGACGGGCAAAACGCATCATCGCATTGACGGCGCTCACTTGGGCCGCGCGCACACTCGGTACTGCTCGCCGCCTGTGGCCTTCGACGAGAATCGAAAAGACGAGAACGTCCGAAGCATCGCCGACGAAACCGGAAAGGCAGGACACGCCATTGAGCGTGCCGGTTTTCGCGCGCACGCGGTGGGCCGCCAAGGTGCCGCGAAAGCGATTGCGTGTGGTTCCATCCACACCGCCCACGGAAAGAGACTGCATGAGCTCGGGACCGATGCGCGGATCGAAGTAAATTCGCCGCAACAGCGCCGCCATGCCCGCAGCCGTCACTCGGTTCTGATGCCCAAGACCGGAGCCGTTCGCGGGCGAGTACGCGCCGCCTGGCAAACCCAGGTCGGCAAGCGTTTCGCGCAGAACGCGTACGCCTTTGGCGGTGGTGGCCGCGCCACCGAAGACTTCGGCTCCTACTGTCTCGAGCACGCGCTCGGCCCATTCATTGTCCGAGTCTTTGTTCACCCGGCGCAGAAGCTCTGCGAGCGGCTCGGACTCGTGAATCGCAAGGAGCTCGTTTGCAGGATTCGACGGATTCGGTGAGCGCGAGGCAGGCGATTCCGTTGCGGCAAGCGCGGGCATACTGTCGCCGGGTCCGGTAGCGAGCGCGAGCAGGACGCCTTCCATCGCGGAGGAGGGACGCTCCGAAGACAGTCGGGGCCGAGCATCACCGTCATAGATTCCTACGCCTCCGTGTACCTCGATGCCCACTTTGACGAGCGCCTGTCGCAGCAGAAACGCAGCAAACAGAGGCGCGCTGGGCGGTGCCCGCCGAACGACGATTTCGCCGCGTGCCATCGAGACGCGGCCGCCGACGACGACCTGAAAGCGGTGGCCGGAGCGTTCGATCGTGACGTTGACGCTGGCCTTGCCTTTGGCGCGCGTCTCGGCCTGATTGACGACGGTGAAGAGATCGGACGCAGGATGAAAGGAGACGATGGGACGGCTGCCGGCTTTGTCGCCGGGTCGAACGTGTACTTCGATCGAGCTCGATCCCACGCGCAGGGGAGGTCGGCCTCCGCCCAGCTCGTCGCTGCCGATGCGCCGGGGGTCGCCGAGCACGTCGCCTTCGACGATCGTCACGCCTTGGGTAGCGAGCGTCTCTGCCAGCTCGTCGAGGTGGCGTGGACGCAGCGACGGATCGCCGCTACCACGCAGAACGATATCGCCGGAAATGGCGCCATTCACGTCCGGCGCGACACCCGTGATCTCCGTGCGGTAGCGGTAGTTGCTGCCCAGCCGAAGCAGCGCTGTCGTCGTGCCAAGAACCTTTTGGTTCGACGCCGGATCCATCAAGGTGCTGCCGCGCCAGCCGTAGAGCAGGTTTCCCGTGGCGAGATCTTCCACGCGCATGCCGACGCGCAGCCGGCCGAGCACCTTGCCGTGCACGACCCCGTCGAGCGCTTCTTGCAACTGGAGCACGCGTTCGCGGTCCGGATCGGTGGCATCCGGCTTCGCCGCTTCGTTCACCGCGCGAGCAACCGGAGTCGCAGCTTTGCTTGGGCTCGCCGGTTTCACGACACTTGCGACCTTCGTCGCGCCGACGATCTTCTGTTTGCCTTTGCCGGTCGTGCTGGCCGCTACGCTTTTCCCAGCGCCTGGCTTGCACGGCTTCGCGGAAGAAGTCGGGGACTTCTTCCGCGCAACAGTCTCCCTTTGCGGCCGGGGATTGTTCTTGCTTGCCACCGGATGGTTCGCGGCCCAGGCAGGCAGCGCCACCAGCACGGCGATCGTGGTCCACATCTTGGTCATCGGCTCACACAACGAAATCCGAGGTCGCCATCGCGGTGGTTAGGATCCCACGCATTGCGATTGGCCGCTCGTGGTTCAACGAAATAACTACAGCACGAGCCGCCGCGCACGACCCTGCGCGATGGATCTCGATCGTATTTATCCGCCACCCATTCCCACACGTTGCCCGCCATATCGAGCACGCCGAAGGGACTTGCGCCCTGCGGATAGCTGCCCACGACGACCGGCTTGCCGGGCGCCTTGCCGGCGCAGGGTCCTTCGTTTTCGAAATTGCCCCAGTTGGCTCGATCGCAGCCGATATCGTTGCCCCAGGGAAACTCGCGTCCGTCGCTGCCCCGTGCGGCTTTTTCCCATTCGCTTTCGAGTGGCAATCGACCACCCGCGAAGGTGCAATACGCGCGAGCCTCATGCCAGGTCACGTCGGTGACGGGCAACTCCGGCTCACTCGACAGGTCGATGGATAGCGACGCGCACCGGTGGGCGGCCACGCAGCGAGCGTACATGCCGCGAGTGACTTCCGTCCGGTCGATGCGGAAGGTGGGCAAGGTAGTCACTCTCACCGGGCGCTCGTCGTCGGCACCGCGCGTGGAGCCGCGTGTGAAGGGTCCGGCGGGAATCAGGAGGCGCATTGGGGGCGTCGAAGCGGCACGTGGCTCGCCCGCGCCAAACACTACCGGAAGTGCGACGAGCGCCAGGCGGATGTTCACGCCGAGCCTCCGGCAAGAGCCAGCTTCTTGTTGCGCGGCAGGGCTTTGATGGCGGCTTCGCGACGCAAGGCTGCCGCTTGGCTGGACCTGCGTTCTTTGTGCAACAGCGCGACCGGGCCGCGTCCGCGCGTGTAGCGAGCGCCCTTGCCCGCGTTGTGCTTGGCCAGGCGTGCATCCACGTCGCGGCTGATTCCCGTGTAAAGGGTGCCGTCGCGACAGCGAACGACGTAGACAAACCAAACGCCCATGCTGGAAAAATCACTATGACCAGCCGACGTTGGACTGGCAAATTCCACGCTGTCTTTTTGAAAATTATGCGTGCCGCTGCCCAGGCGCTGCCGCTGGCTCTCGCGTAATCCGAGCGATTCTCTTGGCGGCGCTAGATTCCTTCGCCGACCAGCGAGTCTAGGCGAGTCTGCGCGGCCTCGATCCAACCGCTCGCGGCTTCGGGCTTTTGCGCTTCGAGGTCGAGGAAGCGGCGCAGATGTTCCGCTGCTTGTCGCTTGCCTCCGAGCTTTTCCAGCGTGGTCGCAAGATTGTAGTGTGCGTCGGCGAACCAGGGGTCTTGCTGGACGACCCGTCGCAGCTCCGCGGCCGCGCGCTCGACCTCGCCTTGCTGATAAAGCAGCGCCGCCAAGTTGTAGCGAGCTTCGGGCTGGTCGGGATCCAGTGCCAAAGCCGCCTCGAACTCGATGCGCGCGAGCGACATGTCACCCTGCCGAAAGGCCACGCCGCCCAAATTGCTGTGTGCTGCTGCGAGGCCCGGATCGGCGTTGAGCGCTTTGCGGTAGCAGTCGGCGGCAGAGGCAAGCTCGCCGGCAGTCTCTTTGTCGACGCCCGCGGCAAACCAGTCGTAGGCGCCCCTCGGCCGCTCGGCGGGCGGAGCTTCAGCGGCGGCGCTGACGCCGGCAAGCGCGAGCACTTCCGAAGCACGTGCCGCGAGATCGGAGAGGCCGAAATCGAAACAACGCTGGCCCGAAACCTCGAAGGTAACGCCATCGTCGACCAGGGCAAGCGCGTTGCCGTCCCACGCCACTCGCAGTTTGTCGAGCGGCCGGTCCACCGCCGGCAACTTGGCGCGAACATGATCGAGCGCCTTGCGGATCTGCGCCGGCTGAAACCCGCGGTCGACCAATTCCTTCGCCGCACGCACGCTCACCAGATCCTGAAAGGAATAGACTTGGCGGCCGCCCCGGCGCAGCGACGGGCCCACGAAACCCGACTGCGACCAGTAGCGCAGCTTCGACTCGGGCAGCGCCAGGATGCGAGCGGCGGCACCGAATCCGTATTCGTTAGCGGCATTGCTCATGACAGAACGGCCTCCACGTCGATATCGAGAAAGACACGGGTGCCGCGCACCCGGATCCGGGTTTCGCCGCGTACGGATTTCGGCTTGGTATGAGTCAGTCGCTCGACCTCGCGGCGGACAATGCCTTGCGCGCGCGCATCCAGCGACGGCTCTTTGGCGAGCAGAGCCGCCATGTGGCGGGCGGTGTCTTCGTCCGCCGGCTCGCGCAGAATTTTCGCCAGCCCAGTGAGGTCGACAGTGAGCATGGTCGATCCGACGAAGATGGGCTTGCTGCCTACGACGCTGGCCTCGCCTTCGGAAAGGATCTCGGCCTGGCTGAACACGGCGTCGAGCGCTGCTTGCGAGAGCCGCTCGTGGATTTCGCGCTCGATCAAGGCGATGCGCCGGACTTGCACCAGCGGTCGCATGTCGAACGGCGAAGCCTTGGTCCGTGGGATGGCGGGTGGAACGGCCTTCGCGACGACCGTCGGTTCATCCGGCATGATGATTTGGAGGCGACAATGTGATCCCATGTGCTGATATGTAGGATATCACCAATGCGACCGCTAGCAAAAAAGTCGTTTACGGGTCCTCAAAGGGTTTGCGCGAAGCGCTCGTAGTACAGTCGCCAAACCATGGCTCCGCTCCTGTGGAACCTTTACGCTCGCTGCTACGACAGCATCACGGCGCTTCTGCCGTATCAAGAGCTGCTGGACGAGGTCATGGCGGCGCTCGAGCTTGCGCCGGGCATGCGCATCCTCGACGTCGGCTGCGGCACGGGCGCGCTTGCCGAACGCATCGTTGCCAAGCACCCCGATGTGGAATTGGTCGGCGTGGACATGGCCAAGGCGATGCTGGCGCGCGCGCGCGCCCGACGGACATGGCCATCGTCGGTGCGCTTTATCGAGGGGGCGATCGATGACGTCTTGGCGCGTGAGACGGCGCCCTTCGATCGCATCGTCAGCGTCAACGTGCTGTGGACTTTGCCCGACCCCCAGCGCTCGCTGGCCGCGATGGCAGCTCGCCTCGGCGTCGGCGGAACCATGGTGCACACGACGCCGAGCTGGCGCCTTCGTGCCCACGCCATTGTCTGGCGTCACCTGCGCGGGCTCTTTCGGGGCAAGGGATGGCGGCTGCTCTTGGGCCTGCCGATGCTGACGGTCGCGGGGGTACTCAATCTGATTCTCGTGCTGCAAAGCATGCTGCGCGCTCGCGGCTCGGGCGCACGCAAGCGCTGGCATGCCGAGGGTTTGGCCGAGCTTCTGCGCACGGCAGGGACTCCGGTTCGAACGCAAAGGCCGTGCTACGCCGGACAGAACGTGCTCCTCGTTTGCCGGCGAGAAGCGCCGTAGACGCTAAACAACTCGCTGGTTGCCACTGGCCGCGCGGCACCTGTAGACTTCGGCCACCATGGAAGCGCCAGTCGAAATCCGCTATTCGGGTGTCATCCTCGGTCGGGTGGGCGAAATGCCGAATGCTGACGAGGCGGCGCCGTTCTTCCTGCCCATGCGCGAGCCACTGCCGGTGGGAACGGTCTTGCACTTGCGTCTGGACGACCGCGAGACGCCGGTTCGTGTCGTTCATACCATCGAGTCGCCGGATCCCGAGGTGGCCGGCATGCAGGTGCGCACCATCGGCGAAAGCGAAGTCGTCGCGTTCGAATTCATCCCAGCGCCGGTGCCCATGCTCGATACTCCCAGGTCCGAGCCGTCCACGCCGGTGGTCGAGATCGATGCGCAAAAGTCGGCACCCACGGAGACTGCGGCGGTTGCGGAGAGCAGCTCTGCGCAGCCCGCGGCCGACGCGCAGGCCGTCGAGGCACCGCCGACCGCAACGGAAGCATCTCCGCCTGCCAGCGAACCGGCAACTGCGGCTGCGGCCGAGCCGGCCGACTCGGTCGAGGCCAGCGCCGTGGATTCCCTGGCCGCTCTTGCGCCCGAGGCAACGACTTCCGCGGCGTCCGACACCGAAGCGGTTCCCGAGGCTGTTCCGACCGCCGTCGGTTCGTCGCTGACCGGCGCACTGGCAAACGCCACCGAAAGCGCGGCAGTCTCCAGCGAAGCGGCGGGCGACAGCAGCTCTGCGAGCGGCGCCTTGACCGGAGACCTGCCACCTGCGCGCCCGATTTCAGGTGGTAGCGGACGGCGCAAGACCAAGCGACGCAAGTAGCGCGGTCTCATGCTTCCAAGCCTCATCCGCCCGGCTCGCCTTCTTCCGGGCGACGTGGTTCGCGTGGTGGCTCCCTCGGGGCCGGTATTTGCCGACGCGTTTGCAGCCGGGCTCGCCGTGCTGGCGGCACGCTACGACGTTCGCTACGACCCGGCCATCCTCGACAACAAACACGGTTATCTCGCGGCGCCCGACGACCAGCGTCGCTCCGCCTTGATCGCAGCGCTCGAAGATCGGCAAGCGCGCGCTCTGTTCATGGGTCGCGGCGGTTACGGACTCTTGCGCATTGCCGCCCGGCTCGACAGCAATCGTTTCCGCAGGAACGCCAAGCCCATGGTCGGCTTTTCCGACGGGACGGTGCTGCTGGCGGCGGCTGCGGTCGCGGGCGTCGTGAGCATCCACGGTCCCGTGGTCAGCCAGCTTGGCCGTTTGCCCGACGAGGATCGCCTCGCGCTGTTTGCGCTGCTCGAATCGACCGAGCCGCGCACCTTGCTGACGAATCTCGAGGCCTTGCGACAGGGCAGCGCGCGCGGGCCGCTCGTCGGCGGCAATCTGGAGGTGTTTTCACGTCTGCTGGGCACGCCGCTATTGCCCGATCTCGAGGGCGCCATTTTGTTTTTCGAAGACGTGGGCGAGCGACCGTACCGCATCGACCGTCTTCTCACGCATTTCGAGCTGGCGGGCGTATTTTCGGCAGTGGCAGGCGTCGTCGTGGGTGAGCTCGTGGCTTGCGACGAGCCCGCCGACGCGCGCGTTTCGTCGCCGCCGGTCATGGATGTCGTTCGCGAGCGGCTTTCGCGCCTGTCCGTTCCCGTCGCACTGGGGGCACCGTTCGGGCATGGCCGTCGCAACGTGGCCTTGCCGTATGGGGCGACGGTTGTTCTCGACGCGCAAGCCGGCACCTTGACCGCGCTCGAGGCAGCGGTCAGCTAAAACGCAAAAAACGGCCCTGGACCGCCGGACGTGGGTTTTCCTTCGATGGCGGTGAAGATGGAGCGTCCGAAGTAGAAGGGCAGGCCCCAGTCGAAGCCGGGCACGGTGCTGTCGGACGGGAAGCCCGGCATGGGACCCGCCAAGTTCGCGAAAGCGTACGCATTGCCCGGCAGCTTGGCGGCGTTGGCGACGCTGAAGGTGACCGTCGTACGCGTGCCGCCGATTCCCACGATCGTGGCAGCAAGGTTCGCCGTTGAGGTTGGGCAGTAGAACGAACTGAGGCCGCCCGTGCACTGGGCAAGCTTGCTCGTGGCGGAGTTCAAGAAGAACAGGCCGTTCGATCCACTGTCGAGATAGGCGGTGTACATCGTAGTGCCGCTGGCCGGAAACGTCGTGCCGAGGAATCCGCTCGGGTCGAGGCTCAGGACCGTGGCGCCGCCCAGAGCGTTGTTGGCTTGGGTGCCAATGCCAAAGATCAACACGCCGGGCACCGACGGCGCGCCGCTGGCAGGAACGCTCGGCAGCTGAATGACGGTGCCGTTGTTGTCGACCGGAAAAGCGGCCACCGGGTGGGCAACTTGATCGGCGATGGGTACCGAAGTCACGCTGCACGCGGTGGCCGTCGTACACGCGTAGTAGGGGGTCGACTGTAACGCCGCAGGGCCTGCGCAGGTCGAGCCGCAGTCTTCCGTGAAGAGCCCAACGCCGAGAATGCCGTTGGCGGCCAAGCTCCGAAAATCGGTAATGGGACTTCCTGTGCAGCTCGACGGCATCAGGAAGGTTTTTTCGCCAATGACCTGGACCGGGAGATTGCTGGCCGACTCGCTGCCGACGACGACATCCGCTCGCCGTACCGGTCCCCACGCGGTGCCGTCAACGAAGGGCGTGCACTCGGCAACCAACCCGCCCGCCGTCGTGGTGACCGCGGGCAAGGACAACGTCAGCTCGGATTCCAGGACGCGCACGCCCACCGAGCCGGTGTCGACCAGCAAATGATCGATGGTTTGGCATTTGCTGGTGCCGGGCTCGCACAGCGTGACGGTGGCAAAAATGCCATTGGTGTAGTTGGCGCCGGTTGGTCCGGAATCCACGACCACGGCGACCATGTTGGGATCAGTCGCCGTCGGCGTGCCACCGATACCGCCGGTCTGTTCGACGCTGCCCGAGGTGCCACCGCTCATGATGGGATTGGTGCCTCCGCCACAGTGGCAAAGCACGACGGCGAGAACACCCGCGAGCACCAGCCGAGTCATGGCTGCACCGGGATCTGGTCGAGAAATCCCGCGGGCATAAGGTCGGTCAGAATGACCTGCCCGAACGCTGCGCGCTGGGGACCACCCATGACGACGATCATGCCGGGCAACTCGATGCGAGCCACGCCACGGGCGACGCGCTGGCCGCGGGTGGCGGTGATGAAGCGGTCGTAGTGGCTGCCCATGATGTCGCGCAAGTTGGGCCGCCAACCGCCGGACCACGAGACGGCGAAGATCTTGCCTGCATCCGCGACGAAGTTCCGAATGGTCACGCCCGACTCGGCGGCGAGCTCGTGCACCGTGAATCCATCGTTGCGAAAGGTGCGCAAACTGGCGTGCAGCCGTGCTTGGTCGGCGTCAACGGCAGCGACGTCGTCGCCGAGGGCTGCGTGAGCCGGCGGCGAGAACACCCCAAGAGCGGCGAGCGCAGCGGTAGCTCCAAGCCAGGTGCGAAAGCGTGGGGTTGGCTTCATGGCAGAAGTCCAGTATAGCAGCCGTCGAGCTCATGACTGTAGCGACACGCGAGGCTCGCTGGACGGTGAAATGGCAAAGCGTTGCGGAAACGTTACGTGCTTTCGAGCCGACCGCGGCGGAGCTCGTCCGAGCGGCGCCCACGTTGGCCGCGTTTTACAACGACCATTACAACCGCGCGATGATGTCGAACACAATCGCGTTCAAAGCCTCCGAAGTCGTCCATCACATCGCCGAGCTGCAAGCGAAAGGCGAGCGGCCATTCCTCCTTGAACGCGATGGCATTCTGGTGGGCGACGCCGACTTTCGGCATTTGACCGCAACCGATGCGGAATTCGCCATTCTGGTCGGCCGGCGCGACGAGCAGGGCCGAGGGCTGGGCACGCGCTTCGCCACGTTGTTGCACGCATTTGCCTTTTTCGGTCTCGGCCTGGAGCAGTTGTTCGTTTCCATCATTCCCGAGAACGAGCCATCGCAGCGCTTGTTCCTCCGGCTCGGCTATGCTCGCGACGACGGAGCGGCGGCGCGGTGCTTCGCTGACGAGGAAAGCGACCTCACGTATTCCCTCGGCCGTGCCGATTTCCAAAGCCGCTTTGCGAAGATACTGCCCGAAATCCGCTGGCGTCCCCGTTGAAGTCGGCGAGGCTGGTGCCGAACTCAAGCGCGGTGCCGATTTGCGAAGGTCGTGCTAGACCCAGGCCATGAAATTTTCCGAGGTGAGCAAATACCAGACTGAAACCATCTGTGTTCAGGCCGGCACGCGCAAGGACACCACTTTCAACGCGGTCGCGGTTCCCATTTACGCGACGTCGACCTTTGCCTTTGAAGCGCCGGGGAAGACGAAGGGCTTTGATTACAGCCGCACTGCCAACCCGACGCGCAGGGCGCTGGAGGAGTGCCTGGCCGCGCTTGAAGGCGGCGCTGGCGCCACCGCGACGGCGACCGGTATGGCGGCGGAAACCTCGGTCATGGGACTGCTTCCTGCCGGCAGCCACGTCATCGCCGGGCACGACATCTACGGCGGCACGTACCGCCTGTTCGCCAGCATCCTCGCCGTGCGCGGGCTGGAGTTTTCCTTCGTAGACATGTCGAAGCCGGGCAACGTGCGCGAGGCTCTGCGGCCGAACACGCGTGCCATTTGGATCGAAACGCCGTCGAATCCGCTGCTAGGTCTAGTGGACATCGCGGCCATCGTCGAAATCGCTCGCGGCCACGGTCACAATTGTTGGGTCATGGTCGACAACACGTTCATGTCGCCGATCTTTCAGAAGCCGCTGGCGCTGGGCGCCGACTTCGTCGTGCACTCGACGACCAAATACCTCAATGGTCACAGCGACATGGTCGGCGGCGCCATCATCGCGCGCACCGAAGAGCACGCGACGGCGGTCGCGGCCATGGTGAACGCGCTCGGCACGTGCTGCTCGCCGTTCGATTCGTGGTTGGTCATGCGAGGAATTCGGACTTTGCCCATCCGCATGGCAGCTCATGCCCGCAACGCCAAGGCGCTGGCCGAGTTCCTGGCGGAGCACCCGGCGGTGGAGCACGTCTACTACCCGGGGTTGCCGGATCATCCGCAGCACAGCCTGGCCAAGAAACAGATGACCGGCTTTGGCGGCATGCTCTCGTTCGACATTCGCGGCGGCAAAGAAGCGGCCTTTCGTTTCATCCAAGCGCTGCACATTTTCGCCTTTGCCGAATCGCTGGGTGGGGTCGAGTCGCTGGTCGAGCATCCCGAAACCATGAGCCACGCGTCGATGACCCCGGAGGCTCGTCGCGCCGCCGGGATCACGGAATCGAACGTCCGCGTTTCGACCGGAATCGAGAGTGCGGAAGATTTGGTCGCGGACGTCGCCCAGGCGCTCAAGCGCATTGCTTAACGGCGGCCGATGCTGGCTGCCTTCGGAGCCACGACTGGGTCAAGGCGCCTTGGTTCGCCAGCCCGACTGCATTTCGGCGCTTGCAGGGGAGCGTCCGTCACTTTAGGTTAACCCTTCCCGCGCCTGGCGCGGGCGGAAGGACCTCCCTTGCTCAGTACCATCGCGAAGAAAATCTTCGGCACCAAGAACGCGCGCGTGCTCAAAGGCATGCGCCCCATCGTCGCCCGCATCGGCGAGCTCGAACCCGACCTCAAGGGCAAGACCGACGACCAGTTGCGCGGCAAGACCATCGAATTCAAGCAGCGTATCGCCAACGGCGAAAGCCTGGATAGCGTGTTGCCCGAGGCCTTCGCCGTCTGCCGCGAGGCCGGCCGCCGCGTGATGAACATGCGGCATTTCGACGTGCAGCTCATCGGCGGCATGGTCCTGCACCGGGGCGGCATTGCGGAAATGAAGACCGGCGAAGGTAAAACCCTGGTCGCCACGCTGCCGATTTACCTCAACGCGCTCGAAGGCAAGGGCGTGCACCTCGTCACGGTGAACGACTACTTGGCTCGCCGCGATGCCGAGTGGATGGGACGCATCTACAAATTTCTCGGCCTTTCCGTCGGTGTCATCGTCCACGGCCTGAACGATGCCGAACGCCAGCACAACTACCGCTGCGACATCTCCTACGGCACCAACTCGGAATTCGGCTTCGATTACCTGCGCGACAACATGAAGGAGTCGATCGAGCGCTACGTGCAGCGCGACCTCAACTTCGCCATCGTCGACGAAGTGGACTCGATCCTCATCGACGAGGCGCGCACGCCGCTCATCATTTCGGGCTCGGGCGAAGCCTCGGCGGATTTGTACGGCAAGGTCAACGTCATCATCCCGACCTTGCGCAAGGACATCGATTACACCGTCGACGAGAAGGCCCACTCGTCCATGCTGACCGATTCGGGCGTCGACCGGGTCGAGCGCAAGCTGAACGTGGGCAACCTGTACAACCCGGAGAACATCGCGTGGCTGCACCACGTGACCCAGGCTCTGCGCGCGCACACGCTGTACAAGCGCGACGTCAATTACCTCATCGAAGAGGGAGAGGTCATCATCGTCGACGAGTTCACCGGCCGCAAAATGCCGGGGCGTCGCTGGTCGGATGGCCTTCACCAAGCGGTCGAAGCCAAGGAAGGCGTCGAGATTCAGGAAGAGAATCAGACGCTCGCGACCATCAGCTACCAGAACTATTTCCGCCTCTACAGGAAACTGGGCGGCATGACCGGCACCGCCGACACCGAGGCGGAAGAGTTCCACAAGATCTACAAGCTCGATGTCACGGTGATCCCCACCAACAAGCCCATGATGCGCAAGGATCACCACGACCTCGTGTACAAGAACGAGCGTGGCAAGTTCCGCGCGGTGCTCGCCGAGCTCGAGGACTGCCACAGCCGCGGCCAGCCCGTGCTGGTCGGCACGGTCAGCGTCGAAAAGTCAGAGGTGGTGGCGTCGCTCTTGCGCAAGAAGGGCATTCCCCACAGCGTCCTCAATGCCAAGCAGCACGAGCGCGAGGCGCACGTGGTCGCGCAGGCCGGCCGCAAGGGCGCGATCACCATCTCGACCAACATGGCCGGCCGTGGAACCGACATCATCTTGGGCGGCAACGCCGAATTCATGGCCCGCGCCGAGGTCGATCCCGAGGCCGCCGGTCAGCCCGGCGCCGAGGTCGATCCCGAAAAGTTCAAGATCGCCTTCGCCAAGTTCAAACCCCAGTGCGATGCCGAACGACTAGAAGTCCTGGCCGCCGGCGGTCTGCACATCCTCGGCACCGAACGGCACGAATCGCGGCGTATCGACAACCAGTTGCGCGGCCGCGCCGGTCGCCAAGGCGATCCCGGCAGCTCGCGTTTCTTCCTATCGCTCGAAGACGATCTGATGCGCATCTTCGGCGCCGAGCGCATCACCGGCCTCATGGAACGGCTGGGGATGGAGGAAGACACGCCCATCGAGCACCCGCTCATCAATCGCTCGATCGAGCGCGCGCAAAAGCAGGTCGAAGGCCACAACTTCGACATCCGCAAGAGCTTGCTCGAATACGACGACGTCATGAGCCAGCAGCGCAAGACCATCTATGCCTTGCGCCGGCAGGTTCTCGAGGGTCGCTACGCGCCGATGCTGAGCGAGGCCGAAGTCAAGGCGGGCAAGCAGCCCGAGGTGGCGCAGGCGTCGGGCAAGCACACGATCGCGTCGCTGACCGAGGTCGTGCGGCCCACGCTGGCGCGCATTCTAGATGCGCTCACCCAGCCGCAGCCGGGACCGGACGGCACGGTTCCGCCGCCGGTGCCGCTCAATCCGGTGCAATTCCGCTCGGCGATCTACCGCCAGTTCGGCACCTATCCCGAGGTCACCGGCATCGTCGAGGACCGCACGGCGACCCTCGATCATCTGGCCGGAGAAATCGCCAAGCTGCTCGTGCAGCAGCGCGAACGCATTCTCGACCTGGCCGAGGAGGTCCTCTCCGAGCTGCTCGATAGCACCTGTCCCGAGGGTACCCACGCCGAGGACTGGGACATCGATGCCCTGCGCGCGGGCATGAAAGAGCGCTTCGCCTTCGAGCCGACGATCAACACCAAGGGCCTCATGGAACGCGCCAATCTCGCGGATGCCATGTGGCAGGAGCTGGAAAAGGTCATCGATGCGCGCGAGCAGGAATTCGGCCTGCCGTTTTTCCTCTACTTCAGCCGGCACTTCATGCTCGAGGAGATCGACCAGCGGTGGATCGAGCACCTGCGCAACATGGAGGCGCTGCGCGAGGGCATCCACCTGCGCGGCTACGGCCAGAAGGATCCCAAGCAGGAATACAAGAAGGAAGGCTTCGCCATCTTCGGCGTCATGATGGGCAACATCAGCCGCAACGTGTGCGAGAAGCTGTTCCACATCCAGGTCCGCCGCGAAGAAAGCGAAAGCACGGCCCAGCATCTAGCCGAGGCCAAGCAGAAGCCGCGCAAGGTGATCGAATCCGGCGGCGGCACGGCGCAAGCGCAACCGGCCCAGGCTTCCGAAGAGCCGCAGCCGGTTCGCCGAGCCGAGCCCAAGGTCGGGCGCAACGATCCCTGTCCCTGCGGCAGCGGCAAGAAATACAAGAAGTGCCACGGGGCGTAGGGATTTCGTCCAGCTTCATCGCCGGCCTTGGCGGAATAGCGGATCCCCTTTAAGATCCGGGCATGTTTAGGACTGGCGTCGGGATCTGTTCCGTTTTGGGCTTGCTTGCGTGTAGTTCGGACGCGCCTCCGGGCGCTAGCACTGCGAAGGACGTCAACCTGACCGATTCCGATCTTGCTCGTCTGAGCAAGGTGTCCCTGCTTCGCGCGGGTGACAGCTTCACGCTCGCGGGCTACGACTCCGACAAGGGACTGGTTCGCTGGGGGCGACTAACTCTCGACGGCGTCTTGACCGAGCAGGCGGCTTTCGCGCTGCCCGCCACGCTCGTCGGGCCGGCGCCGGTGTTTGCGGCGACCAAGCAGACGATGCCAGGAGACCAAGTCGTCGCGATTGCCCTTACCCCCAGCGCGACGGCAGGTGCGTACGATCTCGTTGCGGTTGTCGAAACGGTCGGTGCAGCCCTTCCCGCACCGCCGCTGGTGCTTGCGACGCTCAAGGCTGGCACCGATCCCAGCGCCGTTCAAATCGCCGCCGGCGCCGCGACCTCGGGTAACGTGGGGTTCGTTGCGTGGGGCGTGCGCGAGGCAAGCGCGAACGTGCAATATCTTCTTCTGCCTGCCGATGCCGCGACCGCCGCCGCGCCTGGCTCTTTTTTCGATCCGGCCAACATTCCGGCGTGGGACTGTTTGCAAACCACGAATGGCCGCACCGGGCTTGGCTTCAGCGTGGTCAACGCCGATGCGGCTGCGCCGCAAACCTCGGACTTCCAGACTGCCGAGATCGACGAAGCCGGGGGGCCCACACTCATGAGCTATCAGCTCATCGTGACCATCACGAACTGCCGTGTCGTGGCCGCGCCAGGGCCCAACGGCAGCTACGTGATGGCGTTCGATACCAGCCGTGCCATCGATGCGGCTTTGTACAGCCCGCCGGTCAAGTCGCTGCTGGATTCTGGGGCCGGCGACGGCTCCGGATCTGTCACGACGCTCGATCCGCTCATGGCGAACGCCACTTTCGGCGGGCCACTCGACAAGCCCGTTCCGGCCTGGGTCAGCTCGCCCGGGGGCGACATCTCGATTGGATTGCAGCGAAACGGCGCTCCGCAGGTCGTTCGCTTCACCTACGACGGCGCGCCCCACGGATCTGCCCTGACATTGCGCAGCGACCACGGGCAGACCGGCCCGCTTGCGTCGTGGGTCGGCACGGACGCCGTCTATGTGACCTATACGGACGCCATTAAGGGCTCCGCCAGCACGACCACGACCAAACGCTACTTCATGCGCATCGATAGCCCCGCGACCTTGCCATAATGTGGGAATAGGCCGGCGGGGCGGCCGGTTCTACGCACAGGAAGATGTTGTTCAAACGCCGCACAGTGCAAGCCGACTTCGAGCGCGAGGTGATGCCGCACTTGCAAGCGCTCTATGGCGTCGCGCTTCGCATGACGAAGTCCGAGGGCGACGCTGAAGACCTGGTGCAGGACACGATGCTGCGAGCCTACCGTTTCTGGGATGGGTTCGAGGCGGGCTCCAACTGCCGCGCTTGGCTCATGCGCATCCTCACCAACGTCTTTCGCAACCGTTACCGCGAGCGCGCCCGCGAACAGGAAATCCTGGGGGAGGCGGAGACCAGTGCAGCCAACCTCGGACAGTTCCAGGGTGCAGCTCCCCGCGACGCCGAAAGCGCTCTGTTCGGACGCATGCTTTCCCGCGATGTGGAAACGGCGCTGGCCACCTTGCCGGCCGAGTTTCGTTTGCCGGTGATTCTCGCCGATTTGGAAGATCTTTCTTACAAGGAGATCGCGGACATCATGGAATGCCCGGCGGGAACCGTGATGAGTCGCCTTTACCGGGGGCGCCGCATGTTGCAGAAACAACTTTCCGACTACGCACGCCAGGCGAGCCAGGCCGATGCCACCGGTGCCGCTGCGTCAGCGGCCGACCCCGTCGCCGAGGACGAAAGCAAGCTCGTGGATTTCGACAGCTTTCGCCGCAAGAAGGAAGGGGGGCGGACATGACCGCGACCTGCGCTGAAGCGGATACCGCTCTTCATGCTTACATCGACGGCGAGCTGACCGGTGCCGATCGCGAGGCCTACGAATCGCACCTGCGCGTTTGCGATGCTTGCACGGACGCGCGGCGTTTCCAGTCCCGCTTCAAAGCCGCCATTCGTGGGCACCTGCCGCGGCCGGCCTTGCCGGTGGGATTGCGTGCACGGATCGAGACCGCGCTGGCGGCGGCACCTGCTCCCCGTCGTCGCTTTCCTTGGCAAGCCTACCCGCGCGTTTTCACTGTCGGTATGGCAATGGCGGCGGCCTTGGTGTTGATGGTGTTCAACCTGCAGCGGCCAACGCGCTCGGCCGTTCTCGAGCAAGCCATCTCGACCTTCCATCACGACGTTCCCATGGACGTGCTTTCGGAAAGCTGTGCCACGGTTTCGGATTGGTTCCGCGGCAAGGTCGACTTTGCATTTCAGCCAGCGTCGTCTCGGGCGACCGCGCGTTGCCAAGGCGGCCGACTGGTGAACGTTCGCGACCGCTTCGGTGCCTACGTCGTGTATCAGATCCAGGCCGGCCATCGCTTGGGTGTCATGGTCGTGCCGTCGGACAACGAGCCTTTGGCGGGCAGCCATCAGCGGCTGCTGCAGGGCCGCCGCGCTTTCGTCGACAGCCGTCGGGGCGTTTCCACCGTCGTATTCCGCGAGCCCGACGGGCTCGACTACGTGTTCACTGCGGATTTGGACGAGGACGCTCTCGCGAATTGGGTTGATACGGTCTACCTGGGACGATGACACGCAGGCGTTTTAACTCGCCGCGCTTTTCGCTGCTGCGCTTGGTACCGACACGCTATCCGTAGTAACGTCCGGGCCTCATGGCGACGAGAACGCTTTTATGTGTCGAGCCCGACGAGGCCACCCTGGCCGTCATCAAGAGCACGCTGGAGCCCTACGGGTTCGAGATCGAAAACATCACCAACGGCGACCAGGTCGTTGAATCGGCCAAAGCGAATCGGCCCTCGCTGATGATGGTCTCGGTCGAGCCCAAGAAGGTCGGCTACGCTATCTGCAACAAGATCAAGCGTAGTCCCGAGCTCAAGGATATCCCGCTCATTCTGACCTCGTCGGAAGAGTCGCGGGAAAAGTTCGAGCAGCACAAAACGTTCAAGCTGCGCGCGGATGAGTACATGTTCAAGCCGCTCGACCGCCACGAGCTCATGCGCAACGTGAACGTGCTTATCGGTCTCGACGAGCCCGAAGGCGCCAAGGCGACGGCCTCGTCCGAGATGTTCCTGGGTACAGATATCTCGTCCGAAATCGCCATCGACGCCGACGACATCGTGGACGAGTCGAAGCTCGGCACGCCTCCGCTCGAATCGGTCGGAGAGGCTGGCAAGGGCCTGCTAGGCGGTGCGAATCCGGTGCTCGACGCTATGTTCGACAAGGAAGCCGAGGCTGCCTTCGACGCCTTGGAGATACCCGCGCCCGACCCAACCCAAGCTGGACCTTCGGCACCTGACGCACTTGACCTCCTCAGCGTTCCCACGCCCCCACCGGTGGATCCGCGAGCGGCAGCGCCCATCGCGGAGACCGTGGCCGAGCCGCCTGCCGCGGAGGACGACGGTTGGACCGACGGGGTTGCGACTCGCGTGGCGCCATCGTCGTGGAACCCTGACGAGCCAGCCGTCGAGCCGCCGTCTCCCGTCGATCTGGGCGGCATTCCCGAGGCGTTCACCTCGGCCGAGCCGGCGACCGCTGAAGTGCGCACGGCTCCGGCCGAGATCGAAGGCGATCCCGAGCTCTTGCGGCAGAACGCTCCGGTCGAGGACGACGTGCCACCGCTGCCGGACGAGGTCCGCAACACGTCGATCACGGCCTACGCGGGAGCCACCGCCAACGACGCCGCTTTTAGCGACTTGCAAAAGCGCATTCATGAGCTGGAGGACGAGAAGCGCGAGCTGGCGTCGGTCATCGACGACCTGCGGACGCATCTCCAATCGCAGCCGCTGCACAAGGAGAAGGACCTTCTCGGTTTGCGGGAAACCATCAACCGCAAAGAAAAAGACCTTCTCGACCTGCGCGACGCGCTGGACGCCAAAGAGCGCCAGATTCTCGATCACAAGGATCGCATGCGCGAGCAGGAGCGGGCGAGCCGCGACCTCGAAGAGAAGATGCTGATCTTTGAAAAGAACCTGATGCACGCCAATGAAAAGGTGATGGCGCTTGCACAGGACAAAGAAAAAGGCATCGAGCGCGAGCGCGGCCTCAAGGTGCGTCTCGACGACGCGCACACCGAGATCAACAAGGCCCACGACGAGCTCGACGTGCTCAAGAAGCGGCTCGCGACGCTCGAGGAGCGCGCCAAGCTGGAGGTCGAGCGTGTGCGCAACGACCTCGGCGCTCGCATCGCCGAAGACGAGGAAGCGCACAAAGCAGAGATGGCGCGGCTGCGCGACGATCGCGATGCGGAGAAAGTCGCGCGGGAGACGGAGGTCCAGGCCGAAATCGGTCGCCTCAACGCGAATCACGCGGCCGAGATCGAGAGCCTCAACAAGCGGCAGAGCGAAGAGAAAGAAGGGCTCGAGGAGGCGCGTGAAATCGAGCTCGGGCGCGTGCGCCGCGAGCACGAAAAGGTGTTGCAGACCGTGCGCGAAGAGCACGCGGCCGTTCTTGAGAACGAGAAGCAGGCCGGCAAGACCGCGCTCGAAGCCAAGGATCGCGACTTCAAGAACGAGCTCGCCGATTTGCGCCGCGCCCACGAAAGCGAGTTGGCCACCGCCGAGGACAAGCGACGCGTCGAGCTGGAAGAAGCAGAGGTGCGCCGGGCGACCGATCTCGACGCGGCGGATGCGCGCCGACGAAGCGAGTTGCAGGCGCGCGACGAACAGCACCATGCCGCCACCGCCGAGCTGGAGCGGCGGGTGCTCTCCGAAAAGAACGAAACCGCCGAGCGTCACCGCGTGGAGCTGGAGCAGGCGAAAGCACGTACAGCCGAGATCGAGGCCGAGCTGGTAGCCCGCAGCGACGAGCTGGCGGACGCCCACCGCCGTATGCTGCGGGTCGAGGGCGAGCTGGATACCGCACGCACCGACGTGCGCGATCGCGAGGTGAAGTTGGGGCAAGCGCGCGACCGCATCACCGAGCTGGAAAGCAAAGTCGCCGACCTGGAAGATCAGACCCTGCGAGCCTACAAGCGCATCAAGGACGACGAGAAGGCCATCGACAAGGCCAAGCGCGCCGTCAGCGTGGCGCTGACCGTGCTCGACGAGCGCAGCAGCCCGGTTTCGGCATCCATTTCCCGCTCCGGGGATGAGAACGCCTCTGGCTAGATTCAATGCATGAGGTGACCGGCAATCGGGCCGGGCTCAAGCCCTCCGAAATCTCGGCTCTCGAACGCATTTACCGCCGGCGAGTCGTTCCGAACGAGATCGTCTCGGCCGAGCTCGCCGGATTTCTGTGCGAAGTCTCGCGCGGGCTAGCTCGGCAGATAGGCATTCTGATTTCACGCCAGGGCACGGTCGAGCACGTCATCGTCGGCGATGCTTCAGGCCTGGTCCTACCCGAGGTCGGCCGTCTGCGCGCCGGCCACGGGCGTTTTCGTGGCTTGCGGTTGGTGCACACGCATCTGCGCAACGAAGCTCTGTCGCGCGACGATCTCGTCGACCTGGCCTTGTTGCGCCTCGATCTCGTCGCGGCGGTAGGCGTGAACCACGAAGGCCGACCGGCCGACTTGCACGTCGCGCATCTGCTGCCGCCGCGCGAAGGAAAGTCGCCGTGGGTTCTCTTGCCGCCCACGCCGTTTTTCCGCAGCGACATCGACTTTGCCCAAACCATCGAAGCGCTGGAAGAAGAGTTCGATCGCATCGTGCCGTCAGGCCGGGCGACCCGCGACGGCGAGCGCGCCCTGTTGGTCGTGGCCGAGATCGGCAAGATGCGCGGACACAGCGAGGGTCGTATCCACGAGCTGCGCGAGCTGTGCCGAACCGCTGGCATCGAAGTCGTCGACGTGGCGGTCCAGCGCCGTCCTGAGCCGGATCCGCGCTATCTCATCGGCCGAGGCAAATTGGAAGACGTGCTCGTGCGCGCCATGCAGTACGACGCTGGCGTGCTGATCTTCGATCCCGATCTGACGCCTGGCCAGGCGCACTCCATCGCTTCGTTTACGGACCTCAAGGTCCTCGATCGAACGATTCTGATTCTCGACATCTTTGCGCAGCGGGCGCGCAGCCGCGATGCCAAGCTGCAGGTCGAGCTGGCGCAGCTTCGCTATCGTCTGCCGCGCCTCCAAGAAGAGAACACCATGATGAGCCGCCTGGTGGGAGGCATCGGCGGTCGCGGTCCCGGCGAAACCAAGCTGGAAATCGGTCGTCGCCGGGCGCGCGAGCGCCTGCATCGCCTCGAAAAGGAAATCGAGCAAACCCGGCGGCAACGCGCCGGTCGCCGTTCGGCGCGCAAAGAACGCGGCTTGCCCGTAGTGGCCATCGTCGGCTACACCAATGCCGGCAAGTCCACCTTGCTCAACAGTCTCACGGGTAGCGACGTTCTCGTCGAGGACAAGCTCTTTGCTACGTTGGATCCGACCACCCGCCGCCTACGCTTTCCTCGCGAGCGCGAGCTCATCTTGGCCGACACGGTGGGCTTCATTCGTGACTTGCCCAAGGATCTGGCCCAGGCCTTCCACGCCACGCTCGAAGAGCTGGACGACGCCGACTTGCTCTTGCAAGTGGTGGACGCGTCCGATGCCGATCGCGACGCGCAGATCACGGCGGTGGAGCGCATTTTGAAGGATCTCGACTTGGCCGAGACGCCGCGCTTGCTGGTCTACAACAAGGTGGATCGTCTGCTGCCCGAACAGAAATCGATCTTGGAAGATGGCGGCCGGAATCTGGTGATCAGCGCGCTCGAGCACAAATCCGTGTTGCCGTTGCTTGCGGCGATGGAGGAGGCGCTTTGGCGCGAGGGCCACGAGGTGCGCAGCAACTACGAGCTGCCGAGCACCGACGACTCGGAGCTGCCTACGGACTGAGATCTACGCCCGCCTGCTCGCGGGCTAGGCGCGCGATCAGGCTCACCAATTCTTCGCCCGTGCCTTTGTCGTCGAGCCAGTGACCAGTCGCAGGGTCCAGGCTGAAGTGCCAGGCGCGATCGCGAAAAGCCGCCCAAATCTGCCGTAGCGGTGTCTGCGGCGACAGGATCAGCTTTTGCGCTTGATGGAACGTGATGACGAGCGTTCCCTGCGAATACTCGGATTCGGCCAAATCGGGATCGACGTTTTCAAAGCGATTGTCGAGGCGGCTTAGAAGCTCGTCGACCTGCTTGCGGTAGCTGCTCTCGTCCATCGATCTTCTCTAGCTCCTCTAGGGCTTCTCCAACCCGTGGCCGATGATTCCGCGCAGCTCCTTGCGGTCTTTGCTCGGGAGCTCTTCCAGCGGCGACTCGTCGCTCTTTTCGCCATGGGCCGTGGGCGAAGGTCCATTCTTGGTCACCTCGTGCACGACTTTGCTCGAGCCTCGGTCGATCAAGCCGCCGACTTTCTCTTTCGTGCCGCGCACCAAATCTTGCGATTCGTGCGTCTTCCAGATGGCCTGGACGTGCTCGAAAAATGTGCGGTCGCCCAGGCGCACGGTGGCACCGAACCAGATGAAGGCAGCAAGCCCGCCAAGCACGAAGATTAGGCGCAGCAAACGAAACACCCGATCTCTGTTAGCACCGACGAAAGGCCGCCGCCAGTTTCGTGGTAGCTAGCGCCGCGGGTCGCCAACGCGGAAGCTATCGGCTCGCAGAAGTAGCTTGGTCAGACGCTCGCGGTTGTCTTCATCGACGGGGTCGATGGTCGCGCCGAAGCCCGGTGGACGCTTGCCGGGATTGCCGACGTCGATGCGAATGATGCGCGCATGGCAGGTGATGTTGAATTCGGGATCGTCGCCCAGGCCTTCTTCCGAGCCGAAGATGACGAGGCCCAGGTCCTTGCCCGCCGCGAGCTCCGGATACTCCTCGGGCGTGCCGACCAAGTAAATGCCGCCGGCCGAAACGTTGCGCACTTCCATGATGTGCACGTCGTGGGCTTTGACCTCCGCCTGAGCGAACACTTCGATGCGGGGGCTCGTGCGACGATTGGAGGGAGCGGGAAGGGGACTCACGCTTTTATTCTACTCCACCTGGCGTAGCCGTCTCGTCGGCCGAAGAAAAACTCTAGGCCCGCTCCGGACAAAAGAAACGCCCGGAGGGAGAACCATCCGGGCGTTTTCCGACGGGTGCCGCTGGGCGTGGCGCCCTGAGACGACTACTTAGTAATCGTCACCCATTCCGCCCATTCCGCCCATTCCGCCCATTCCGCCACCCATGCCACCGCCACCGCCGTGAGCCGCCTCTTCCTTCTTCTTGGGCTTCTCGGCAATGAGGCATTCCGTGGTGAGCATGAGGCCCGCCACCGACGATGCGTTCTGCAGCGCCGCACGCACGACCTTGGTCGGATCGATGACGCCGATCTTCACGAGATCTTCGTACTGCTCGGTCGCGGCGTTGAAGCCGAAGGCGCCTTTGCCACCCTTGACCTTCTCGATGACGATCGAGCCATCGACACCCGCGTTGGCCGCAATCTGGCGCAACGGTTCCTCGATCGCGCGACGGACGATGTTGACGCCAAAGCGGCGGTCGTCGTCGAACTTCAGGTTCTCGATGGCCGACAGCGCCCGGATCAGGGCGACGCCGCCGCCGGGGACAATACCCTCCTCGACGGCCGCGCGGGTCGCGTGCAAGGCGTCCTCGACGCGTGCCTTCTTCTCCTTCATCTCGCTCTCGGTGGCAGCGCCCACCTTCACGACGGCCACGCCGCCGACGATCTTGGCGAGGCGCTCTTGCAGCTTCTCGCGGTCGTAGTCGGAGGTCGTGTCTTCGATCTGGGCGCGCATCTGCTTCACGCGAGCTTCGATGTCGGACTTCTTGCCGGCGCCCTCGACGATGGTGCTGTTGTCCTTGTCGACGGTGATGCGCTTGGCGCGGCCGAGATCTTTCAGCGTCACGCCTTCCAGCTTGACGCCGAGATCCTCGGTGATGGCCTGGCCACCGGTCAGGACGGCGATGTCCTTGAGCATTTCCTTGCGGCGGTCGCCGAAGCCCGGCGCCTTGACCGCGCACACGTGCAACGTGCCGCGCAGCTTGTTCACGACCAGCGTGGCTAGCGCCTCGCCGTCCACGTCCTCGGCGACGATGAGGAGCGGCTTGCCCGACTTGGCAACCTGCTCGAGCACCGGCAGCAGATCCTTCATGTTCGAGATCTTCTTCTCGTTGATGAGGATGTAGGCATCTTCGAGAACGACTTCCATGCGCTCGGCGTCCGTCACGAAATAGGGCGACAGGTAGCCGCGGTCGAACTGCATGCCCTCGACGACATCCAGCGTAGTCTCCATCGACTTGGCTTCCTCGATGGTGATGACGCCTTCCTTGCCGACTTTCTCCATCGCCTCGGCGAGGATTTCGCCGATCATCGTGTCGCCGTTGGCGCTGATGGTGCCGACCTGGGTGATCTCGACCTTGCCCTTGGTGGGCTTGGACTGCTCCTTCAGGTTCTCGACCACCTTGGCGACGGCAGCGTCGATACCGCGCTTGATGTCCATGGGGTTGTTGCCAGCGGCAACCAGGCGCGCGCCCTCGTTGAAGATGGCCTGCGCGAGCACGGTCGCGGTGGTGGTGCCGTCACCCGCGACGTCCGAGGTCTTGGAAGCTACTTCCTTGACCATTTGGGCGCCCATGTTCTGAAGCCTGTCGGAAAGCTCGACTTCCTTGGCGACGGTCACGCCGTCCTTCGTTACCGTGGGCGAGCCCCACGACTTCTCGATGATCACGTTGCGGCCGCGCGGACCCAGCGTCACCTTGACGGTGTTGGCGAGAAGGTTGAGACCCTGGGCGATCGCCTGACGGGCCGGCTGCGAGAAAATAATATCTTTGGCTGCCATGGTACTTGTCTCCTTGGTCGCTTAGTCGAGGATGGCGAGGACATCGTCCTCGCGGAGGATCAGGTGCTCGACGCCGTCGATCTTGATCTCGTTGCCCGAGTACTTCGAAAACAGAACTTTGTCGCCTGCTTTGACGTCCAGCTTGCGCACCGATCCGTCTTCTTGAACTTTGCCGTTACCGACGGCAACGACCAGGCCCTTCTGGGGCTTTTCTTTGGCGGTGTCGGGAATGAAGAGGCCGCCTGCAGTCTTGGTTTCTTCCTCGACGCGCTTGACGAGCATTCGATCATAGAGGGGTCGTACTTTCATGGTTTCCTTTTCTCCTTGATTGCAAAGACTCCGTCCGGTCGTGCGCCGGGCGGTTCTGCTTGGCGCGAGGACGGCGGCGGCGGTGTTTGTCAGGCCGCTGCCTTGGCGCCCTTCTTACCTGATCCGTTGCCTGATCCCTTGCCGCCGCCGTCGGTTGGGCTCGACGGCGTGGTAGGCGTCGTGCTCGTCCCGCCGCTTGAGCTTCCGCTTGAGCTTGAGGATGACTCGCCAGAGCCGCTCGACGGTTTCGAGCTGGAATAGAGGTCGCTGTACCAGCCGCCACCCTTGAGTTGGAACGAGGTGTGGCTGATCAACTTCTCAACCTTGGGCGCCGTGCACTTGGGACAAACCTTGATGGGTTCGTCGGCCATTTTTTGCCACTCTTCGAAGCGATGTCCGCATGCTTGGCATTCGTATTCGTAAATTGGCATGGCGTGCTCAGCGTCTTGGGTTTTCCGTTCGCGACATAGATCTAGGCACAGCGAAGGTTAAGCACGCTTTGGGCTCTGTCAAGCAACCGACGAGAGTGCCAAGAAAGTCGTAAAAACTTTTGTAATTTTAAGCTGTTACAGTCGCCATGTCGGCGGTGCATGTGTTGCGCGCAACGTCGGCAAAATGAATGCCTTCACGAAGTGCCATTCGGGAAAGCGGCGCTCGGCTTCTGCAGGCTCACGCGGGGCGGTCCTCGGCGGCCGCATGCCAACGGCCGCGCTGCGCGCGTCCATGGCACGCTCGGCATTCGGGTCCTTACGCGAGCAGCTGCGCTGCTCGCTGGCCCCTCTTCCGCCTCGCTGGCAACCGAGCGCGGCGCTCGGTGCGCTCGGCAACGCCGCCGCGGACTCGTCCCCGCTCCGCCTGCACGCCGAGCTTGGCTTCAGTAAGGACGTTCCAACTGCCTGGTTTCTGGAGACGTCGTTCTGCTCTCGCCAAGAGGCAGGCTGAATCTTGCCCACGGATTCGTCGTTTTGACATTCTTGTCCTGGCCCTTCCCACGAGCGATGTGCTCTTGAACTCGCACTTCTGTGAACCCTTCGAAAATCCGAGTTGGGCTTTTCCCGGAACCCTCGGTTTCAATGGCCAAGCGGAGGCCAAGCTCGGCGCGCGGGCGGGCGGGGACGACTCTTCGGCGACGTCGCCGAGTGCACCGAGCGTCTGCGCTCGGTTGCCAGCGAGGCGGAAGAGGGGCCCTGGCGACCAGCGCAGCTGGGCGCCGAGGGACCCGAATGCCGAGCGCGCCACGGACGCGCGAAGCGCGGCCTATGGCGTGCGTTCGCCGAAGGGTTGTCCCCGGCGCTAGCCCGCGGTCAAGCCGAGCGGTCCCACCACGATGCTCGTCTTTGCGATTCGTGAAACTCTCTACTAACCAACTCCCAGCAGCACTCCCAGCTCGCCGACTAACTTTTCGAAGCGGGCGATGGCGGCTTCGATGGGCGCGGGCGTTGACATGTCGACGCCGGCCACTTTCAGCGATTGCAAGGGGTAGCGCGAGCCGCCGGAGCGCAGGAACGCGAAGTAGTCTTCGCGCGCTTGTGGGCCGCCGTTCGTCACGCGATTCGCGAGCGCGATGGCGGCCGAAATGCCGGTCGCGTACGTGTACACGTAGAACGCGCGATAGAAGTGCGGGATGCGGAAGCCTTCGAGGTCGCTCACCGCTTCGAACTTCACGGCGCCGCCAAAATAGCGTTCGAGAAGCGCCCGGTACTCGGAGCGCAGAACGTCCACCGTGAGAGGCGTGCCCGCCTCGACGAGGGCGTGGGTCTTGGCTTCGAACTCGGCGAACATCGTTTGTCGGAAAAGCGAGCCGATGATCGAGTCGACTTCTTTGTTCACGAGGTAGGCTCGCGCTTCGGCCGAATCCGCCCTGCGCACGAGGTGGCGCTGCATGAGCTGCTCGTTGAAGGTGCTGGCTACTTCGGCCTCGAAGGTCGTGTAATGCCAATGCATGTACGGGTTGCTGCGGGCGCTGAAGTGCGAGTGCATCGAGTGCCCGGCTTCGTGCGCGAGCGTGAACACGTCCTCGAGCACGTCCTCTTTGAAGTTCATCAGGATGTACGGTTCGGCGCGGTAGCTGCCGTACGAAAATGCGCCCGAGGCTTTGCCCTTGTTCTCGTAGCGGTCGACCCAGCCGCCGCGCAGGCCGCGTGCCAGCTCCTGGCCGTATTCCTCGCCGAGCGGCGCCAACGCCGCAAGGACGACATCGACGGCCTGATCGTAGGTGTGTCGCCAAGTAATATTACCGACGAGCGGCACTTTGACATCGTAATGGCGAAGCTCGTCAAGCTTCAGGGCGCGGCGTCGGAGATCGTAATAGCGGTGCAGCGCCGGGAGACCAGCGTGCACGGCTGTCACCAGGTTGTCGTAGACCGACTCGGGCGTGTCGTCGGGGAAGAGCGCCATGGCGCGCGCGCTTTTGTGGTTGCGCACGCGGGCGGCGTAGCGATCGAGCTGAACCGATCCTTCGTAGAGCACCGCGATGGTCGTCTTGTGCTTGTCGTACTCGGCGTAGTAGCGCTCGTAGGCTTTGCGGCGCAGCTCGCGATCGGCGTCCTGCAGGTAGGCCGAAAACAGCGAGTGACTGAGCGGCCTCGGTCCGTCGGGCGTGTCGATGGTGCCGAAATCGAAATCGACGTCGGTCAGGATGCTGAAGGCATTGGCTGCGATTTGGTTCGACTCCATCTGCATGGCGAGGAGCCGCTCTTCCTTTTCACTGAGCACGTGTGGCTTGAATCGCAGAAGCTTGCGCAGCCACGTGGCGAACTCGGACAGCGCCGGGTTTTGCAGAAACTCGGCCACGCGATCTTCGGCAATGGTCAGAATCTCGGGCTCGAGGTAGCTCCAGGCCGCCTGCGTTTCGGCCTGGGCCATGGTGTAGCGCGAAATGCGATCGCGCGAGGTCGACAGACCTTGATCTTCCGATTCGCGTAAAGCGGCGTAGGCAGACAGCCGTTCCTCGAGAAGGCCAAGGTCGCGGGCAAACGCAAGCGCCGCAGCTAGGGATTCGGCGCTCGCACCGAGCGTTCCCTTGAACGACGGGATCTTTTCGCGCAGCTTGCGGTAGCGCTCGAGATCCTGTTCCCACAGCGACTCATCGGCGTACAGCTTACCCAAATCCCACTGGTCGGATGCCGGGACATCTTTGCGCGGCCGAGGGCCGGCGGTGCGGGCGGAATCAGCGGCGAACTGCGAGGTGCTGCGCATGGGGAAGGTTTCCCTCACCCGAGGGCGACAGGCAACTATGAAAAAGGAGAGGGCGCAGCGAAACGAGCTTACGTTACGCCGTCGCCCTTCAAGGCCTCGGCTTGGAAGTGGGCGCGCAGGCTGTTGATGATGTCTTCCAGGTCGCCGTCCATCACGGCGGGCAGGTTGTGGCGTGTGTAGCCGATGCGATGATCGGTCAGGCGGTCCTGCGGGAAGTTGTAGGTGCGAATCTTTTCCGAACGATCGCCGCTGCCGATCTGGCTGCGCCGCTGCTCGCGCTCGGCGGTTTCCTGCTTCTCGAGCTCAATCTCGTAGAGCTTCGAGCGCAGGATCTTCATGGCCATGGCCTTGTTCTTGTGCTGGCTTTTTTCCTGCTGGCAGTGCACGTAAAGGCCGGTGGGAATGTGGTGGATGCGCACCGCCGAGTCGGTGGTGTTGACCGACTGGCCGCCCGGGCCGCCCGAACGCATGACCTCGATCTTCAAATCCTTGGGATCGATGGTGATGTCGACGTCCTCGAGCTCGGGCATGATGGCCACCGTCGCGGTCGACGTGTGCACGCGACCCTGCGCTTCGGTGGCGGGCACGCGCTGCACGCGATGCACGCCCGACTCGTACTTCAGCTGGGCGTAGGCGCCTTTGCCTTCCACCGCGGCCACGACTTCCTTGAGCCCGCCCGCCGAAGCGCTCGACATGGACAGAATCTCGACCTTCCAGCGCCTTCGCTCGGCGAAACGCGTGTACATGCGGAAGAGATCGGAGGCAAACAGCGCTGCCTCCTCTCCGCCGGTGCCGCCGCGGATTTCGAGCAGGATGTTCTTGTCGTCGTTGGGATCCTTGGGAAGGAGCAGAAACTTCATCCGCTCTTCGAGGCGGAGCTGCTCATCGGCGAGCTCCGACTCTTCCTGCCGCGCCAGATCCCGCATTTCGGGATCCTTCTGCATCTCGCGCGCTTCATCGATGCGCGCCATGGTCTGTCGGTGAATGCGCAAGGCATCCACCAGCTCGCGCAGATCGGAGTGCTCCTTGGCCAGCTTCTGCATGAGCGGAGGCTTGGCGAGCACGTCAGGATCCGAGAGCTTGCCCGACAGCTCGTCGAAGCGGCTCTCGACAACCGTTAGTTTGGCGAGGAGCAATTCGTCGAGCATGACCAACCGAGGCGCGCGAGGGTGGTCGCGCTGCCTATGCTTTTACGTCGAGGACGGCGTGCTCGGAGTGCGGCCGTACTTCTTATTGAAGCGCTCGATGCGACCGCCGGTATCCAAGAACTTCTGCTTGCCCGTATAGAACGGGTGGCAGTTGGAGCAAATGTCGACCATGAACGAACCGCGCGTCGAGAAAGTCTCGACCTTGTGCCCGCAGGCACAGGCGATCGTGGATGGTTTGTAGGCTGGGTGAATCCCCTTCTTGGGCATGACGCGAAACCTCTCGTGAAGAGGGGGATTTATAGTCGGCCTTTGGTCAGAGGGCAAGCAGGTCTACGCGAATTTCTGCGTGAGGATGCGTTGGCCGCGATTCCCGGCCTGTAACCTATGAATGTCGTTCTCTTATTGTATAGTGCGGCGCCTATGGCCGACCAACCCCATCCCCCGAGCGTCCTTCGTCGCTCGGCCGTTTACAGCTATCTACGCCCGCTTTTGCAGGGTCGGCGCGTGATCGAGGTCGGCTGTGGAAACGGCGAAGCGACCGCGCATCTGCTTCGCCTCGGCGCCAAGAGCGTGATCGGGGCGGGCGATGCGCGCGAAATTGCCGACGCGCGCTCTCGCCAGCACGCGGGCGCACTGGGCTTCGTCACCATGGGCGCGGGTAGCATCGATGTCAGCGGCGTTTTCGACGTCGTGCTGGTGCCCGAGGCTACGGACATCTTGCGCGGGCGTGGACCCGTGCGGCTTCCGGCATTGCTTTCCTTGGTCGCGCCTGGCGGGCGTCTTGCCTGCGTCGTACCCAACGGCGATCGCGGCGAGGGTCTTGCCTACTACGATGTCGTGGATGCGCTGGGACCGCATTTTGCGAAGGTGCGCATGTTCGGCCAGACGCCGTTTCTGGCGTTCGGCATGGCCGAGTTCGACGAGGCCGCGACCGATCTGCACGTCGATGCCGAGCTGGCCGAGCGCGAGGCAGAAGAGCCGACCCACTACATTGTCGTGGCAGGTCCCGACGAGCCGGCCGACCTTGGCTATGCGCTCGTGCAGATTCCTGCCGGCGATTGGGAGAGCCGCAGCCCCGGCGAACGCGCTCCTTCTCCGTCGGGAATCAAAGCACCGGACACCGTGCTGACCGAGCTTCGCCAAAAGCTCGCCGACAGCGAAAGCAAAGCCGAAGGCCTGGTGCGCGTGTCGCGCGCCCAGACCGACGAGATCGAAGAGCTGCGTGCACGTCTGCGCCGCACGGCCGAGGCGCGCGCCGATCTCGACGAAGAGGTCCGGCGCTTGCGTCGTTCGCTGGTCGAGGCCGACGAGTCGGTGGTCACCCTCACGCGCAAGACGACCGAGGAGCTGACGGCACTCGCTCAACGTCTCACCTCGGGTTTGCGCAGCGACGGGGGCGGGTCGAGCCCGGCGCTCGCCGAGGAGCTGCAGCGACGAGAAGACGCACTGGCCGAGCGCGAATCGGCACTTTCCGAGCGCGATGATCGCGTCGCTGCGCTGGAAGCAGCCAAGCAGGAAGCGCTTTGGCGCGCCGACTCTTCCGACGACGCGCTCGAGCGCGCGCGTGCGGAAATCAGCCGTCTGCGGCTGGAAAGTGAGCGCGCATCCGCACAGGCGGAGCCCAGCGAAGAGCTTTTGGCCAAGCTCAAAGCGCAGGAATCCACCCTCGACGATTTTCGTCGGGCTGCGGCTGCGCACCTGGAAGAAGTCAGCCGTTTGCGAGACGCCGCCAACGAGCAGGCAAGTCTGGTTACCGAGCTGGAAGAGGCACTGGCCTCGAGCGAAAAGCAGTTGGCGGCTTGCTCGGCGCAGGTCAAGCAGCTGGAAAAGTCGCTGGCTGAAATGGAAGCTGCGGATCTTTCGCGTCGGTCGCGCCTCGCGGAGCTGGAAGGTCGCATGTTGCGGGCCGAGCGTGCCGCGGCGAACCCACCCGAAGCTCGACAGCCAGACCAGGGCGAATTACAGGATTTACGGAACCGTTTATCTTCTTGTCAAGGCGAGAGCGACCAATTGCGTGCCCGTCTCGGCGAGCGCGAGCAGCAGCTTCTCGCAGCGACGGCGTCGCGGGCAGCGGATGCTGAACGTCTGGCCAGTCTGGAGTCAAAGGTGCGACACGCGGAGGAGCAAGAACGGCGATTGGCGGAGCTGCGTCTGGAAGCGCCGGATCCCGAGGAAGTCTACGAGCGCCTTTACGATCTCGAAACGCAGTATCAGGCCGCCACGATGGCCGCTGCGCGCGTGCCGGCGCTGGAAGCGAAGCTCGCCGAGCTGGAAGGCCGCCTCGGCACATCCTAGTCTAGCCGGCTGGCGGCTTCGGGCTACCCTGTATTCCCGGCGAAATAGTGCGGTGCCGTTTCTGCAGAAAGCGGGTGCCGCTTGGCCAGAGGATGCTATCTTCTCTTTCGATCTCATGAGTGGGCCGGCTGACCTTTTGCTGTTTTCGCACCTCCTTTCGAGGACGGAGGACAAGCTAGAGGTAGAGCACCTGGCGCTGCTTCTGGCCGAGGCCGAGCATCCGGGGCTCGACATTCAAGCGTATCTCAACAAGCTGAACGTCATGGGCGAGCTGGCGCGTATGAAGCTCAAGGCCTCTGCCAACCTGGGATCCGCCCCGGCCGACCGCATCGTTCCCATTTTGCGTCTCATGTTCGGGGAGCTGAAGTACCGCGGAAACGTCATCGATTTCTACGATCCGCGAAACAGCTTTCTCAACCACGTCATCGATCGACGGACCGGCAATCCACTGTCTTTAGCAGTCGTATTACTCGCCGTCTGCCGACGTGCCGGCGTTCCCGCCCAAGGGGTCTCGTTCCCCGGTCATTTTCTGGTTCGCGCGGCCAAGGCATCGGGCGACATGGCCACCATCGATCCGTTCGACGGCAAGATTATTTCGCCGTCGGTGCTGCGTTCGATCTACGAGACGGCAACCGGCGATCCCGGCGATATCGACGAGCAGTTCTTGGCGGCGGCCACGCGCAAGCAAATCGTGCTGCGCATGCTGAACAATCTGCGCGCTATTTACGAATTGCGCGGCGATCAAGATCGACTGCGCTTCGTTCTCGAATGCATGGCGCTCATCAGCCCGTCGGAAGAAGTGCAGCGGCGGCTGGATTCGGTCGTGCACGCCGTGGCGCTGGCGCCACGGCTCAGTGTGAACTGAGCCACCGGAGTTTCTTTCCCTCGCCTCGATCTCGTGCGCTCGTCCGTTCATCGGTAAGATGGCTGGGCTTATGCGCATCCCCGTGGCTCTCTTGGTGCTTGCTCTTTCGGCCTACTCGGCGCGTGCGGAGGCAAGCGATGCTGCGCCTGCCGCGGCTCCCGCAGAAATGCCCGAGCTACCGCCCGATCCTTCCTTCGAGCCGAGCTATTCCCTGCAAAGCATCGAGGTGCGCGGCAATCGCAAGACCGCCACCTCGCTGATCGTCCGCGAGGTCGGCTTGCGCGTGGGCGATGTGGTCACCGCCAACGATGCGCGCGTGGCGTTGGCACGACTGCGCCTTCTGGCCCTCGGCTATTTCCTGGATGCGCACCTCTCGCTCGTCAGGGGCAGCGCGCGCGGCCAGGCCAACCTGATCGTCGAGGTGGAAGAGCGCGGAACCATCATCCTCGACGCCATCTACCTCGGGACCAGCGACGCCACTGCGGTATGGGGCGGACTTGCCGCTACCGAGCGCAACCTGCTCGGGCGCGGGCTCTCTCTCGGCGGCGGCTTTGTGGGATCCACGCGCCCCGACGTCCCGCACGCCGAGCCTGGCGTTGCAGGCGCCCTACGCGTGGCCGGTCCACCGGCATTCTTCTCGGGACGGCTGGCGCTGCAGGCAAGCGTGAATGCCTCCCGGGGCAGCGAGTTCTTCCGCGCCCAAGGCGATGACAGCAGCGCCAATCCGCAGGACTTCGTCGCCGCCAATGTGCGCCGCTTGGGCGGCACGCTCGGTGTTGGCCGTGCCTTGTCGCGCGCGTTCTTCCTTCTCGGCGAAGCGCGCTTCGAATCCATTCGCGCGGACCTGCCCGCCGAACGAACACGCGTATTCGCCGACGGCAGCAGCACCGCCATTCCCTTCTTCGTTCGCGAGGGCGCAAGCCACGAAGGTACGCTCGGCCTGACGCTGGACTTCGACACACGTACCGATCCGGTGCTTCCCCGCGGCGGCCACCACATTGCGCTTTCCGTCGAGGCGGCCACCACCGCAGCGGCGTCCAGCTACGGTTTCGTCAAAGGCGTCGCCCAGTCATCGAGCTATTTCCCGTTGCGCTCGGGTCATATCATCGGTGTCCACGGCTTTCTCGGCGGTATCGCTGGCGACGCGCCCTATTTCGACCGCTTTTTTGTCGACGATCTGAACACGCTTTTGCCGCCGCGTTCGCTCGGACTCAACTTTTCGACTCAGCCGTCGCACAACCTGCTTGGCACCGAGATCGCGTCCCACCGCTACGACAACCTGGCCGGTCGCTTGCTGGTGGAATACGCGATTCCCGTCTGGAGTCGCCATGGACTTCTTTACCGCGGCGATGCGTTCGCGGCGTTCGGCATTTTCGCGGTCTCGAACGTCGACGATCTCGAACATCGCGCGTTTGGCAAAGCCGTCGCATCGGATCTCACCGCCGATCTCGGTCTTCGCCTCGACACGATCATCGGCATTTTCACTCTCTCGGTGGGCAACGCCGTCGGACGGATTCCTTTCTGATGCGGAGTTTTCTGCGTTCCTGCGCTGTTGCGCTGGCGGTGCTGCTGGTCAGCGGGCACGCGCAAGCCGAGGGTGCTCCTTCGGTGCGCACGGTCGGCGTCGCTCGCAAAGACAACCAGCTGGTGGTTAGCGTCGGCTTGCCGGATCTGTTTGGTCCCCGCGACGTCGAGCGCTTGCTTTCCGGCTTTTCCACGCGTGTTCTGATTCGCGTGGCCCTGCTGCGCGATGGTTCTTCCGAGCCGGTGGCGACTGCCACGCGGCTTGCGGAAATCGTCTTCGACCTGTGGGACGAAAAGCTACGCGTGCGCCTATCTGCCGGCAAGGCCAGGGCAAGCGAGACGCTGGTCGTGCCCACGGCCAAAGCTGCAGTCGACGCGGCGACATCGCTGACCGATTTTGTCATCGCCGATGCGGACACCTTGGATACGCGCTCGCCCTATCACCTGAGCGTTCGCGCGGATCTCAACCCGATCTCCGACGAGCTGGTTACCAACGTTCGCCGCTGGCTCTCCCATCCGAGCGGGCATGGCCGTGCCGGGTCGGCCGACAGCTTCTTCGGGTCGTTCGTCAGCGTGTTCGTCAATCCGCGCATCGATGACAGCGAACGAGTGCTGCAAATCACGTCCCAGTCGTTCCTGCTTCCCGAGGGCAGGGCACCATGAGCTGGCCAGGGCGGTTTGCGCTCAAGATGCTGGCGCAGATGCTGGTCGTGGCGCTGCTCTCGGCGGTGCTGTCCACCTACGCGTTCTATTACGTCGCCCACCGCTTTGCGGATTTCTCCATCGACCAATCCGAGCGGGTCGCCGCGGCGTCGAGTCGGGCAGCCGAGATCTTTCGTGCCTACTTCGCGAATCGCAAGGAAGAGTTCCGTCGTCGCGCGGGCATTATCGCGGCGTTGCCCATCGAAAGCATGGCCAGCTTGGCTGCGACCGAAGGTCTTCTGCGCGCGCGCTTGCTCGATGGTGACCAAGAAGATGAAGAGATCGATGCGTGGGAGGCCGATCCTGCCGTCCTGGCGCGCTCGCGTGAGGCGCCGCCCGTCGTGGTGGCGGTTCCCGGGTCGGCGACCCGCGTGCTCGAGCTGACTTTCGGTATTCCGCTCGACATGTACGAAAATTTTCTTTCGCTCCGTGAAGCCATCGACAACGAGCAGCAGCTCGATCGGGTGTACGACCTCATCATTCCGCGCTTTCTCCGTCAGTACGCCCTCTTGGTGCTGGCCATGTTGGCGGTGGTGCCGCTTCTCGGTTGGTTCTTTGCGCACCGGGTGACCAAGCGAGTGGCGCGTTTGCACGAGGCCGCTCGTCGCGTCGGCGCGGGCGATCTCCGGGTTCGCATCGAGCCCAAGGGAAAGGACGAGCTCGCGCAGCTTGGTCGTGCTTTCAACGGCATGGTCGCCGAGCTTTCGCAGGCGCGCTCGCGGCTCGAATACTTGCAGAAAGTTTCGGCATGGCAGGGCGTCGCGCGGCGCCTCGCCCATGAAATCAAAAATCCCCTCACGCCGATTCAGCTGGCTGTTCAGGAGCTGGCCAGCAAATACCGCGGTGACGATCCGGCGTATCAAAGGCTGCTCGACACGGCTTGCGAGATCTTGCGCGAAGAAATCACCAGCTTGCGCCGCCTGGTCGACGACTTCTCCGCGTTTTCCAAGCTGCCGAAAGTCGAGCCCACCGCCATCGACCTCAACGTCCTGCTGTCCGAAATTGTACGTCTGCAGCCAGAATGGCAAGCGTCGGTGCGTTTCGTACCGCACGCACATCCCGTCTATGCCCTGTGCGACCGATCGTTGTTTCGACGGGTTTTGGCCAATCTGGTCGAGAACGCGATGCAAGCCGCCCAGGCCGTCGGCAGGACGCCCGAGATTTCGATTCACGCCGAGCCTCGCGGCGGGCGTGCGGCGATTGTCGTCGACGACAATGGTCCGGGCGTGCCCGAGGCGGAGCGCGAGCGAATCTTCGATCCCTACGTGACTCATCGGGACGGTGGGACCGGGCTGGGGCTGGCGATCGTGCGCAAAATCGTCATCGATCACGGTGGCGATGTGATCGCCACGAGCTCGCCACAAGGGGGCGCGCGATTTGTCGTTGAATTACCGTCAGATCCGAGCGCGCCGGGTCGGGCTGAGGTTGAGTGAAAACAAAATCGGATGGCCTCGGTTTTATTTAGGACATGATCTGCCGAAATGCTTCGATGTCGAGCTTGAGGTGGGGGACCTTGTCATACTATATTCCGTCGCCCCATCGCCTCGATGGAGCTGCCGTACCATGGATATCAGCGGTTCGAAAATTCCCACCTTTATAGGTATGATTTTGCTGCCGCTCCTTTCGGCGGCACCTGCTCGTGCGGAAACGGCGGCAGCTCCCGCGGCGGCAGACAGCTCGCCGTCGAACGACGAGTGTTTGGGCTGTCACAGCAATGAGGTGGACCGCGCGAAAGGACGCAAGATTCCACCCATCGGCGAGGCTTTTGCCGAATCCGTGCACGGCCAAATCAACCTGGCCTGCGTGGACTGCCACGCGGATCTGCAAGGCAAGGATCTTCCCCACGACGACAAACTGCAAAAGCCGGTCTGTTCGACCTGTCACGAAGACGCGGTCAAGGCCTACGACCAGAGTGTTCACGCGAGTTCACGGCGCAACTCGGGCGACAGCCTCGCCGCGTGGTGTAGCGACTGCCACGGCACCCACGACATTCGCAGCGCGAAGGATCCCCAGTCGAAGACCTACCACTTCAACTTGGCAGCTACGTGCAGCCGCTGCCACGCCGACGAAGCCGTGATCGCCAAGGCCAACATCAAGGCGGGAAACGTCCCCGTCCACTTCCAAGACAGCATCCACGGCCGGGCTTTGAACAAGAGCGGTCTCTTGGTCGCCCCCAACTGCGCCACCTGCCACGGCAATCACGAAATTCGCCGCGCCTCCGACGACAAGAGCCGGGTGAATCGCTACAACATCCCGAAGACCTGTGGCTCATGCCACGCAGGCATCCAAGCCGTCTACGAAACCAGCGTGCACGCAGCGGCGTTGCGCGAAGGCAATCCTCGTGCGGCGGTTTGTATCGACTGTCACACGGCCCACGACACCAAGGTGGTGGACGCTGCGTGGAGAATGGACTTGGTCAAGGAATGCGGCACCTGCCACCAGGAATCCATGCGGACCTTCCGCGACACCTTCCACGGCAAGGTGTCGGGCCTTGGATTCGAGCGTGCCGCGACCTGCGCGGATTGCCACGGCAGTCACGGGATCTTGCCCAAGAAGGATCCCAAATCGACGGTTTCCGATGTACGGAGAGTCGAGACCTGCAGCAAGTGCCACCAAGGTGCCAGCGAAAAATTCTCGCGTTACGATCCCCACGCCGACGGCCGCAGCCGCGAGCACAATCCCGTGCTCTACTACATCACGACGGCGATGAAACTTCTGCTCGTCAGTGTGTTCGCCTTCTTCGGACTTCACACGATTCTGTGGCTGGGACGCTCGCTCGTGTTGGTGCGCAAGCTGCAAGCCGAAGGAAAAATCGATGACGACAAGTAGTTCCGGCAAACCCGACACCCCGAAGTCTGCGCCCGCAGTCGAGACGCGTTCCGGTGCCGCAGCGACCGGCTTCGTCCTGCGCTTCCACCGCTACGATCGCCTGCTGCACGGCTTTTTGATGGCCAGCTTCCTGACCCTGGCGCTCACCGGCATGCCGTTGCTTTTCTCCGAGGCGGTCTGGGCCAGGACGCTGGCGAATCTGCTCGGTGGTTACCGCGTGACCGGCGTTCTCCATCGCGTCGCCGCCGTCACCTTGATGACGGTCTTCGTGACCCATCTAGTCCGACTTTCGCACCGACTGTTCGTGCGTAAGGACTACGGCATGCTGTGGGGGCCGCGCTCGCTCGTGCCACAGCCCATCGATCTCATTCAGCTCATCCAGCACTTTCGCTGGTTCGTGGGTCTCGGGCTGCGCCCGCGCTTCGATCGCTACTCGTATTGGGAGAAGTTCGACTATTGGGCGGTCTTCTGGGGCATGGCGATCATCGGTACCTCGGGTCTCATGCTGTGGTTCCCGGCCTTCTTCGCCCGCTTTCTGCCTGGCTGGATCTTCAACATCGCCCTGGTCGTCCACGGTGAAGAGGCCCTGATGGCCATGGTCTTCATCTTCACCGTGCACTTCTTCAACGGTCACTTGCGGCCTGACAAGTTCCCCATGGATCTCGTGATTTTCACGGGCCGCGTATCGGTCGAAGAGCTCAAGCACGAGCGGCCGGCCGAATACGAGCGCTTGGTCAGCGAAGATCGCCTCGCCGAAGTGATGACCGATCCGCCGTCGCGAGGACTCAAGACCTTCGGCAGACTGATCGGCACCATTGCCGTGTGCATCGGTCTCACCGTCGCCACGCTCGCCATCTACGCCCTGCTTCACTAATTAACCGGCTTGCTCTCGTCGCTCTTTGCTTCGGTTTTGGATTCGGCGGTATCCTTGGCCTGCTTCTTCTCACCTTCTTTACCGGCGAAGTAGGCTTCGCCGGGGCGCCAGGTGGGCGTGACGACAGAAGCAAGCGCGCGGCCCGTGCGCTTCACGCCGGCCAGCATCAGGCGGCCAAGGTGCTGGAACACGAGCGCAAAGCCGATGAAAGGCATGAACATGACGAACAAGCCGCCGAGCACGGGCGCCAGGAGCAGTACGGCCAGGACCGGCACACGCAGGTAGCGCTGTCCGTCGGCGCCGGGCAGCAAGCCTTCTTTGCCGCTCACCGTGATGAGGTCCAGCTTGTCGCGGTTGAAGTAGAAACCACCCTTTACCAATGTTCCTGCGGTCATCATGACGAACTCCTTTTCTAGTACCTAAATTCTCTAATTGCGTCCTGATTACAGGCTAAGCCAAGAGACGGGCTTCGCCAATGCGGGAGATCCCTGGTTTCCCTAGGGGAAAAGTACGGAGACGACTAGGGAAAACACCCTAGGTAAAGCTTAGGGCCTGGTGCTCGCTTGAAATCGTGACAAAAGAGACAATATGCATCCGTTTTTCGGCAATCGAGCGAGGTTTGGTGCAAAATAGAGTTGCCTCGCGACGGCGAGGGAATGACCAACGGGATGTTTTTTGATGTATGTGCGGTTCGCTAAGCCAACGTTCGCTCTGGGTTTTCTGGCGTTCTTGCAGCTCTTCCTGCTGGCACCGGCCGCTCGGGGCGCCGCCGTCGACGAAAACGAGGAATGCCTCACCTGCCACGGCAACGACAGCTTGAGTGTGACGCTCGAGAGCGGTGAAGAGGCGCCGCTTTTCATGAAGCGTGAGCTTCTCGAAAGCTCGGTCCACAAGAGCCTTCGCTGCACCGATTGCCATGCCGGCCTCGATCAGGTTCCGCACCCCGCCCGCCACTACAAAAACCTGGCACAGTTTCGCGCCAGCTTCGGCGAGGCCTGCAAGAATTGCCATTTCGAGAACTACACCAAGACGCTCGATAGCGTTCACTACGGCTTGCAGGCGCGTGGTGACCTCTTTGCCCCGACGTGCGTGAAATGCCACGGCTCGCACGACATCGCTCGGCCGGCGCAGCCTCGCTCGCGCATCTCGCAAACCTGCGCGACCTGCCACCAGGCCATCTCCGACGCCTACGCCAAGAGCGTCCATGGACATGCGCTTCTCATGGAGCAGAACAAGGACGTCCCGATCTGCACCGACTGCCATCGTTCGCACGACATCGCCGATCCCAAGAACCGGGCTTGGCTGATGAACACACCCGCGCTGTGCGGGAAGTGCCACGCGGACAACCGCTTGATGGGTAAATACGGCCTGTCGACCGCCGTGGTGTCGACCTATCTGTCCGATTTTCACGGCACGACCGCTGCATTCGGCGCCAAGGGACGAAAGACTACCGACGAACCCGTGGTCGCGCTGTGCGTGGACTGCCATGGCATCCACGACATCGGCAAGGTCACCGGCGAAAGCGCGCCTGCCTTTCGCGCCAACCTGGTCAAGACATGCCAGAAGTGCCACGCGGGCGCCTCCGCCAATTTTCCCGCGGCCTGGCTTTCTCACTACGAGCCGTCGCTCGAGCGAGCGCCGCTCGTGTACATGGTTCGGCTCTTTTACAAAATCATCATCCCCTTCATCGTGGGCGGACTCCTGTTGCAAATTCTCCTGCATCTCTGGCGTACGGTGGTGAACCGATGACTCGGAACAGCGACAACGTGGTCCGCTTTGGCACGCGCGACCGAATCGAGCACCTGCTCGTCATGCTGATCTTCTTTGCGCTGGCCCTGACCGGCTTGCCGCAAAAGTTCCACGAGGCCCCGATTTCCAAGACTATCGTTGGCCTTCTCGGCGGTATCGCCCAGGTTCGCTACTTTCACCGCCTGGCCGGCGTGCTTTTTGCCATCATGACCTTGGTTCACCTGGTTAGCATTTTGGCCGCGGTCATTACCGGCCGCTCGTCGTTGGCGATGGTTCCGGGGGTTAAGGACTTCCGCGACGTGGTGACCACCTTGCGCTACTACCTGCGCATCTCCGATGTGCGCGCGCAATTCGATCGCTTCGACTACAAAGAGAAGTTCGAATACTGGGGCATTCTGTTCGGCGGCCTCATCATGATCACGACGGGCTTCGCCTTGCTCTTTCCCATCGAAGCCACGCGCTTTCTGCCTGGCCAGATCATTCCCGCGGCCAAGGTCGCGCACGGCAACGAGGGCCTGATGGCTTTCTTGGTGGTGATTGTGTGGCACATTTACAACGTGGTCCTGGCCCCCGAGGTTTTCCCTGGCAGCAAGACGATCTTCACAGGCAAGATCCCGCGCGAGCGCATGCGCCACGAGCACCCGCTGGAATACGCCCGCCTTTTCCCGGAAGAAGCCGCCGAATTGATGGGCCATCACGGGGCGGAGCCAGCGACGAAGCCAGCGACGAAAGAAGATGGGTAGACGGGCAGCCGAGTGCATTCTCCACGGCATCGTGACCGCCGTCGTGGTCATGATGGTTCTACGCGCACAGCGCATTCGTAATCCCGAAGCCCGGCTTCGCTGTTGGCTGTTTGCCATGGCTGTACCGCTCCTTGGTACGCCGCTTTTCTGGCTGCTCTCACCGTGGCGTCTCGACGAACACTTCCGCGACCGATGGGCGCTCTTTTCCGCTAGTCATTCTTCGCCCTGGGCTTGGCACGGCGTGGAGCTGGCGACTGCGCTAGCGTGGCTTTTGGCTTTTGCCGGCGCCGCGCTTTTCCTGCGCGACGTGATTCCCTTTGTGCTGGATTTTGCGCGCGGCCGAAGCGTCAAGCGGACCGCGACCTCACCTTCCGCCGTGCTTGCGGGCGCGGTCGAGCGAGCCGCGGCGGCTCTGAGCATCGCCCTGCCACGCTTGACGCTCCTCCAGTCCCAACATCCGATTCTCAGTTGCCGCGGTCTCCGCAAACCGGTCATCGTGGCGTCCACCGGCCTTTGCGAAATGCTCTCCCCCGACGAGCTCGCGGCGGCCATCGCACACGAGATGGCGCACGTAAAGCACCGAGATCCGATGCTTGGCTGGGGATTGATGTCGGTACGCGCTCTCTGCTTCTTCAATCCGGCGGTGCAACTGGCCGCGCGGGCAGCGGCGGGAGAAATCGAGCGTCGAGCCGATCGGTCCGCGGCCTGCGTCGTGGGCAATACTCGATCCCTGGTGGATAGCCTGCGTAAGCTTGCGGGCAGCGCGTCCGCTTCCCACCTATCCCGAAGCTGGCACCGCTTGCGCGTCGCCGCTATCGAGGAGCGCTGCCAGGCGCTTTTGCGGGAGAAGAACACGGACCCGACTGCCATTTCGCCGTGGATGCTTCTGGCCACGGCGATGGGACTCGGTGCCATACTCTTTCTGACGGTCGCGTGAACCCCATGGATGCTCCTTTCGCCCAGAATCCGGACATGCGAAGTCGCGAATTCGTTGCGGGAGGATGGAGAACTCTGGTGGTACTGGCGAGCGTGGCTCTTGCCTTGCGCACGGTAGACGCGATTCCAGGTTGGCTTTCCGGTCTGCCTCGTGGCGTACATCTTTGCCCGAGCCTGCGGGAGGCCGAGGCCCGCACGGGTCTGCGTCTCGATCGCATCGCCCCTATCGCACGCACCGCGGGTAGCATTCGTGCGACCGCCAGCCCCGTTCCAGCCGTTGCCATCGTCCTGGACGATGACAGAAGCCAACTCACCTTCTTCCGTAGTCGCGGAGGCAGCATTCCGACTCTATTGCGGCCGCCTCCATCTGCCTTTCACGAGATCGCCGTCCCGTTGAAGCCCGGCCTATCCGCTTCGCTGAAAGCCGAACGACAAGCCGACGGCTCGGTTTGGCAAGATTTGGAATGGTCCGAGGGCGAGATCACCACCGCCTTGCGCTTTGGCGGCCGCACCGTAGAGCTGCTTCGTGTCGCCAGGCAACTCGTCGAGGCCGCGCCATGAGCCCGCGAGCAAAACGTTCGTACAGCATCCGTCGGCGCGTGGCTCTGCTGGTCGGGATCGGGGCGCTCGCGCCGATGCTACTCGCGCTGTGGACGCTGCACTCTGCCTTCGACGGTGTTTCTCGGCACCTGCTTGACGAGCATCAAAGGCTGGCACGAATTCTGGCCCTGCATTTCGACCACGAGCTGCGCGAGCACCTGGCTAATCTTTCGGCCGCAACGGGAACGCCCGAGGACTGGGCGAACGGTAACGCCAAACGCACGCTGCGCGCGGCTTTCCTGCGCTCGCCCGTGCTCGAGGCCATCGTCGTGGTCGCCAAGGAACAAGCTGGCAAGAAGGTGTCGTGGCAAGAGTTGCGGCATCAGGATCTGGCCGGCGAAGCGCTGCTAGCTCTGCCCGAAGTGGATGCGGCATTCGACCTCGGCCGAGAGGGAATCGCGCACCTGATCGAGGCGCAGCGAAGCCGGGTGGTGTTTCTGGTGCCCGTGCGCGACTGGAATGGGCACGTGACGCACGTGGTGTGCGCGGTCGCCAATCCCAGCGCGCCGACTTGGATCGCCATGCTCAAGCCAAGTTCACTTGGCGGCGGCGGCGTAACGTTGGTCGACGACCGGGGCCGCGTCGTCACTGGCACCGGAGCCGCTTCTTTGGCAGGTAGCGACGACATCATCGCGGCCGGGGCTCTGAACATCGCGCCTTGGCAGATCGTCTTGCGCCAGACGCGCGATGAAGCGCTTGGTCCCATCCTCGTCCAGCGCAGTCGCATCCTCATCCTGGCACCTCTTCTCGTAGTGCTCGCCTTGCTCTTTTCCTGGGGCGCAACTCACAGCGTAACCGAGCCGCTCAAGGCTCTCAACATAGCGGCCAGACGCATCGCCGACGGCAATTTGGAGGCGGCAGTGCCCCCGCAGGGCGACGACGAGGTCGGCAAGCTGGGGCGCTCGCTCGAAGTAATGCGCGTAGCACTAAAGACCTCGCTCGACGAGCTGACCGCGAGCCACGAGGTTCTCGAACAGCGCGTGCAGGCGCGCACGCAGGAGCTGCGGCAGCTTCTTTCCAAGATCGTATCGGTCCAAGAGGACGAGCGCCGGCGCATTGCTCGCGAGCTGCACGATGAAACCTGCCAGACCTTGGCCGCGCTCGGCATGAAGCTTGACGCCGCCTTGTCCGCGCCCACCCCCGAGGCGGTGCACGAGCGTCTCACCGAGGCGCGCGCCTTCGCCGGGCGAACCCTTGCCGACATCCACGCGCTCATCTACGACCTGCGCCCGTCGGTGCTGGACGACCTCGGCCTGTTCCCGGCCATTCGCTGGCTGGCGGAACACAGTCTCACGCCGGCCAACATCGCCTATCGCTGCGAAGTAGCGCTGCCAGGCCACAAACTGAGCGCCGAGCGCGAAACCACCTTGTTTCGAGCGATCCAAGAAGCCATTCGCAACGTCGCTCGCCACTCGGAAGCGACCCAGGTGCTCATCCAGGTCGAAGAGCACGCGCACGATTTGTTGGTCGAAATCGAAGACGACGGCCACGGCTTCGATCCCGCGAGCGTGACGGTGCCGGGACCGTCGGGACGCGGCCTCGGGCTGCTCGGCATGCGCGAACGGCTGTCCATGGTGGGCGGATCGGTGGAAGTGATCTCGTCGCCCGATGCCGGCACTCGCGTGGTCTTGCGCGTTCCTTTCGAAGAGGAGAATCACTGTGGCTAAGATCCGCATTCTCATCGCCGACGATCACGCCTTGGTTCGCGAAGGCATCCGCGCGCTGCTTTCCTTGTGTGACGATCTGGAGGTGGTGGGCGAGGCCGCCGACGGCACCGAAGCCATCGCGGCCGCGCGGCGTCTGGATCCCGACGTCGTGCTGATGGACATCAACATGCCGGGCCTCGGCGGGTTGGAGGCGACTCCCGAAATCCTGCGCAGCAATCCGCGGGCGAAGATCCTGGTACTGACCCAATACGACGATCGCGAGTACGTCACCCGCTTCCTCAAGAACGGTGCCTCCGGCTACGTGCTCAAGCGCGCCGCCGGCTCCGAGCTGGCCTCGGCCGTGCGGGCAGTTCACCGTGGCGGCCTCGTGCTCGATCCATCGTTGGCGCGCGAGGCTCTCCTGCCTACCGCGCCAGCGCCCGGCCTGGGTGCCGGCGAAGAACGCTACCAGAGTCTCACCGACCGCGAGAAGCAAGTCCTGAAGCTGGTCGCAGAGGGAAATTCCAACAAAGAAGTGGCCCAGCTGCTCGTCATCAGTGTGAAGACCGCCATGTCCCATCGCGAGCGCGTGATGCAAAAGCTCGACATCCACAACCGCACCGAGCTGGTGAAATTCGCGCTCAAGCTGGGCGTGATCAAGTTGTGAGGGACGAGGGCACAGAGGTCGAAGAGAGCACGGAGAAGCGAGGGAACCTTGCGCCGCACGGCACTCCCAGCTTCGGTAGCACCTCCATCGCGGCCTTCTTCAAGACCTTCCTGCAATGAGATCCACCCGGGTGGGGTCGACCATGGTCCGACCGTACGTTACTTGCTAGCATGCTAAGAAGAAAGTCATGCCACCAACGGTCGAAGTCGCCGCGGACGGTGAATCGGCGACCATCTCGGTGCGAGATGCCATCTCTCTCGCCATGCAAAGGTACGAGTCCGGCGACCTCGTTGACGCCGCCCACATCTACCAGGCAATCCTCGAAGTCTATCCGGAGGAGGTCGATGCCCTGCACTTCTTGGGCATCACGGAGCACCAACTTGGCCGTTCGGATCTGGCGCTCTCGCACCTGGATCGGGCCTTGGCCCTAGTATCCGATTCGACGGTCATTCTCAACAACCGAGGCAACGTACTGCGAAGCCTCGGGCGCCTCGACGAGGCCGAGGCGGATTATCGACGAGCACTCGACCTCTGTCCGGAGCATGTAGGGGCGCTGAGTAATCTTGGTGCTTTGCAACGCGTGCGCGGCGACTACGAGGGCGCGGTCGCAACTCTCCGCAAAGGCACAAGCCTCGCGCCGACGCATGCGCCAGCCTGGCAAAATCTGGGCAATGCACTCGAGTGTCTGGACCGGGACGAGGAAGCCCTCGCTGCTTATCGGGAAGCTGCCCGACTCCTGCCCGAATCGGGGATCTTCTTTCTTCACGTCGGCATGTCTCTTTTCAGACTCGGCCGTTTGGAGGAAGCCGCTCGCGCTTATCGCCATTGTTTAGAGCTCTCTCCCAATAACCCGCGGGCGCTTCACTTGCTTGCGGCGTGCGGTGGGCAAGCAGTCCCGGCTCGTGCTTCGTCCGACTATGTCCGGGCGGAGTTCGATGGCTTTGCCGCTAACTTCGACGCCATACTGGCAAGACTCGAATACCGTGGACCCACGCTTGTCGGCGAGGCCGTGACCGCCCTCCTGGGTTCTCATCATGCGGGAGTGACGGTGCTGGACGCGGGCTGCGGAACAGGACTATGCGGCCCCGTGTTACGCGCGCATGCCGCGACTCTGGTGGGTGTCGACTTGTCCGCTTCCATGGTGGCCTTGGCGCGCAGGCGCGGCCTGTACGACAGCCTCGTGGTCGGCGACCTGGTGGAGTTTCTGTGCCAGAACAGCCAGAGTTTCGACCTCGTCGTTTCGGCCGACACCTTGATCTATTTCGGCGAGCTTGGTGATGTCGCAGCGGCTGTGGTCAAGGCGCTCCGTCCGGGCGGCTCTTTCGTCTTTACGCTGGAACGGTCGGAAGAGGACGACGCGGCCCTAGGCTATCGCTTGCAGCCGCACGGTCGCTATAGCCACGCGCGCGCCTACGTAGAACGGGTGCTTGCCAACGCCGGCTTCGTGAACTGCGACCTTGGCGAGGTTACGATTCGAAAAGAGAGTAGGCGGTGGGTGCCGGGCTGGCTGGTTAGCGCGAGGGTTCAGTCACCCTAGCTCGGTAGCGCCACCGCCCTATTGGAAGCGACCTTTCAAGACAGCGCGATCGCGCCCTATTTCGCGGGATCGGTCAAAGCCTGATACACGAGCGTGCGCGAGAGATTCTCCACATCTGGCATGCCGGGCTCGGACGCCAAGCGCTGGATCATACCGACGAAGGCAAGGTCGTTGGTCGGATCGATCCAGAACCAAGTGCCGGCAAGGCCATTCCATAGGTAGGATCCCCTTCCCGCGGTGCTGCCAACCTTGATGGGATCTTCCATCACCGCGATGTCGTAGCCAAAGCCCAAACCCGGCTGCATGAAATACGGACCGATTCCATATTTCCCGGTGAGCAGGTGCTCGGGCAAATGGTTGCTGCGCATGAGCGCCACCGTGCTCGGTGACAGTAGACGCTCGCCGTTCAGTGAGCCGCCATTCAATAGCATCTGGGCGAAACGCAAATAGTCGCCGGCCGTCGAGTACAAGCCGCCCCCACCCGACGGCCTGCGCGGCGATTCATTGACGTTCGGATCGTGAGGCACAGAAATCAGTCCCGTCTGAGTCGGGTTGGGCTTGTAGACCGTTGCCAGTCGCGCCATTTTGGCAGGGGCGACAAAGAAGTCGGTGTCGTTCATTCCCAGTGGCACCAGAATGCGCTCGCGCACGAAGGTCGGAAACGGCTCGCCCGACAGCTTCTCTACCAGGTACCCCTGGACGTCGACCGCTACACTGTAGCGCCATGCCTGTCCAGGCTGGTAGGCCAGCGGCAATTTCGCCAGCTTGGCGATGAAGTCGTCGAGAGAGCGAGTCTGAAAAATGCCCGACTTCTTGTACAGGGTATCGATTGGGTCGCCCGTGAAGCCGTAGGCAAAGCCTGCGGTGTGCGACATCAGCTCGCCCATGGTCGGCGGATGCACGGGCGCCTCCAACTTCGGCTTTCCGCGTTTGCCCGTGCCTGCGTAGACCTTCAGGTTCGTAAATTGCGGGATGTATTTTGCGACGGGATCATCCGGCTTCCACTTCCCTTCTTCGTACAAGATCATCATCGCGGTGCCCGTAATGGGCTTGGTCATCGAGTAGATCCTGAAGATTGTGTCCTGCTGCATTTCCTTCTTGCGCTCGATGGATTGCAGTCCGTAGGCCTTCTGTGCCACCAGTTTGCCGTGTCGGGCAATCATCATCACGACGCCCGCGAGCTGCTGACGATCGACCGTCTGCTGCAAAGCCGTATCCAGCTCTTTGAGGCGCTCCGCCGAAAATCCCACAGATGCCGGCGTCGCCAGCGGCAGAGGCGGCCAACTTTGCCCATACGCTGGTTCAAGAGAAAGCCAGAAGGCGCCCAACAAAAATATCGACCGATGTACGTGCACTATCTACCTCCAGAGGTGGCGCCCAATTGCCGTTCGACACCAACGTTAAATTCTACAGCCAAGCCAGCTCTTCTGCTGGGTTCGCCGAGCCTTCGCTATCGGGTGATCAATCGCCGACGTGGATCTTGACGTCGTACGGACCGGGATGACTCTGCCCACGCTCGATCCAGTCCCGCAGACTCATGAGAAAAACGGCCCACTTGGTGCTGCAGTGATGCATGAACTCTACCGGCTCCTTCCAGCCGGCATGCGTGAACAAGACGAAAACTTGGTCGCTCGTTGCCACCAAGCGGAAGGTTATTTGAGTGCCGATCCATTCTTCGGGGCCGCCAATGCACTGCCACCGAACCAGACGATCTTCCTCTGACTCGAGTACCTGCATGGCAAAACGGGCGCCGTCGGGATCGAAATGAATGGTGCCACCGGTCTTGGTGTCGCCCGTGGTTCCGACGATCCACCAGTGAGACAAGCCGTCCAGTGTGGTGAGTGCTTCGTAAACCTTATGAGCCGTGCTCGCGATTCCAACACGATGAAGAATGTCAGGCATGTTTTTCCTTTCCTGGCAAAGTCTTGTCGACCACAGGGAACTTGCAAGTGTCCTGGGCACCCCCAAACGCATCGCGCGACCAATCGTCGTCGATGGCGATCCTCCCCTTCGCCGGTGTTTCGATTGGGGTCGATATTCCTCGGTCCACTTAATCGGTATTTCAATGCCGAAATTTTAGTTGACGAACGACGCCTTGTTAGATGAGGCTAACAGTCGCAACCACCCAACCTCGCGGCCAGCAGTCTCGAACTCCGCGCCCTGCAAGAGACCTCGCCGTCAGGCGATGTTCGACGGAGAACCGATGCACGATGGTAGTTCCCTAGCCGCGCGGGCGAGGCAGAATCATGCCGTGCGGAACCGAAACGCGACAAGGCATGGAAACCCGACGAGCGCCTTCATGGTGGCGCTCACGCTTGCGGTCCTTTCTAATTGGGTCCCCGAGGCACAGGTACGTGCTGAAGATGACGAGGCGACGGCCCCGGAAACCCAACCGGAGCGACTGCTAGTGGGCGCGCAAACCACGTACATTTGGCAGAGGAAATCCGCGCTTCGCTCGCCCTACGAGGGCGCGAACAGTCTGCGGCCCGAGGCGGAGACGGGCTACACCTTGTCGGCCACTCTTTTTCTGGGCGCGCGCCCCTGGCGCGGAACCGAGCTGTTCGTCAATCCCGAGGTTATCCAAGCCGTCAACATCTCCGATCTGCACGGCCTTGGGGGCATGAGCAACAGCGAGAACCAAAAGGGAGGCAAGCAGACTCCCACGTTGTATCTGGCGCGTGCCTTCGTCCGCCAAACTCTCTCGCTCGGGGGCTCGGACGTTGTTGTCGATGCCGGGCAGAACCAGTTTGCGACGGTGGTCGGATCCCGTCGCTTGGTCTTCACCGCGGGGAACATGGCGCTCATTGACGTGTTCGACACCAACCGCTATGCGCACGATGGGCGCACGCAGTTCATGAACTGGTCCCTGCTGTCTCATGGTGCTTTCGACTTCGCGGCCGACACGCGCGGCTACACCTGGGGAATAGCCGGCGAGTACTACTACGACGACTGGGTTTTACGGCTCGGGCGGTACCTCGTCCCGAAGGAGTCGAACGGCATGAGCCTCGACTTCAATCTGTTTGACCACTACGGCGACAACCTCGAGGTCGAACACACGCATCGCCTGCACAGCTTGGAAGGCAAGGTTCGCGCCCTCGCGTTCCGAAACCGCGAAAGCATGGGTGCATTCGCAGACGCCGTGGCGGCGGCCGCCGGTTCAGGTGCGCCGCCGGATGTGGGCGCGGTGCGGAGAAACCAGGAAAAGTACGGCGTCGGTTTGGCTATCGAGCAAGCGTTGCCCTACGATGGCGCTGTCTTCGTGCACGGCAGTTGGAACGACGGTCGCACCGAGACCTACAGCTTCGCGGAAATCGAACGTAGCCTGGCCGTAGGCGCGACGATGAAGGGCATGCGCTGGCGACGTCCTGGCGATTCGATCGGCACCGCCTGGGTGATGAATGCGCTGTCGCAGGACCACCAAATCTACCTCGCGCAAGGCGGCCTTGGCTTTCTCATCGGCGACGGCCGAATCAACTACCGGCCCGAGCAGCTTTTCGAAGCCTACTATTCATTTCAGGCATTCCCCGGCATGTGGCTGAGCTTCGATTATCAGCGGGTCGCCAATCCCGCCTACAACGCCGACCGAGGCCCGGTCAGCTTTTACGGCTTGCGCGTGCACCTGGAAAAGTGAGCGCGCGGCTATTCGCAGGTCCAGTGGAGACCACTCAACCTTGCCTCGTCTGCGGGCTCTGGGCCCGTGTAGGCACTGAACGTTGACGGCGATCCTCGTCTTCGTGTATGCGCTGGTTCGTGGCCCGCAAGATTCGAGAAAAGGTCGACACGAAGGAGTTGCTCGTCGACCTAGAGACCTATCGGCAGCTTGCCGTCGATAAGTTGGGCGCCAGCGATGCCAAGATCATTTCGACCGATAGGGTAGTGATTGACGAGCGGGTGCGGATGAAGTGCAGCTATCCCAAATGCATGTTCTATGGCACCAATGCGCACTGTCCGCCGCATGCCATGGATCTCGATGCTGTCCGGAAGATTATTGGCATGTATCACTATGGGATCTTCACCAGGTTGGAGGTGCCGCCGCAGGAATTTTCCGGTCCCGCCGTCGCCCGCAACGGCACGACTCCCGGGCTCCTGAAGACGCATCAGATCGTGACGAAACTTGAGAGCGCCGCGTTTTATGACGGTTACCACTTGGCGCTGGGATTTGCCTGCGGGTCGTGCAAGTCGGTCTTCTGTCCCGGCCAACCGTGCAGCGCCTTGGTGACGGGAAATGCTTGTCGGCATTCTGGCAAAGCCAGGGGCTCGATGGAATGCGCCGGGATGGATGTGTTCACCATGGCGAGCAGCGTGGGCTGGGACGTTTATCCCATCGGCGGCTCGACGTCCCCGGCAGACGTTCCGTGCGCCTCGAGCTTTGGTTTGGTGCTGATTCATTGAAAGAAAGAGGAATCACATGGTCAAGCGAATCGCCTTCACGATGTACCCCGTGGTCGACATGGCTCGCGCGCGGAAGTTCTATGAGGAAGATCTCGGCCTCGTCGCGACTTCGGACTATGTCAACGGACAGTGGGTCGAATACGAGCCAGGAGGGTGCTTTGCGCTGACCACCCTGGCGCCGGTGAAACCTTCTGCGAATTCAGGCGGAAACGTAGCTTTCGAGGTGGACGACGTGGTTGGGCTCACCGACCAGTTGAGGAAGAAAGGTGTCCCCGTCCTTCAAGAGGTCACGGAGACGCCGGCTTTTCTCATGTCGGTCGTTACGGATCCCGAGGGCAATGCCCTCACGTTGTGCCAGCAGAGGGTGAGCTCGTAACCTTCTACTTGCCGGGTTCAGCGAGCGCGCGCGAGAACTCGGGGTCGTCTCGGATACTATCCAGGTCGGGATCCTTGCGGGCGAGCTTGCGATACTTGGGCTCGATGACCAGAGCTTTCGTGACCGAAGCAACTGCCTGCTTGCGGTTGCCCAGCAAGGCGTTCATGCAGCCGACATTGTAGTGTCCCTTGGCGAAATCGGGCGCGAGGTCGACGAGCTGCTCGAAACAGGTCAGGAACTCGGGCGCGATGGTCTGTCTACTTTGGGTCTTCGCCAGCCTGAAGTAGTCGCGCAGGAGTCCCTGCACGCGCTCCTGGGCTTGCGGCAACGGCATCAGGGTCCGCGTGCTGCGAGCCGGGCCATCAGGGACAAGCCCTTTTACGGTAAGCAGGTAGTCCTGTTCGAAGACTTCGGCCGCACTGGCGTAGAAGTAGTACCAGTTGGCAGCTCGCTGCTGAACGAACCGAGCATGGTCCGGCTCCAGCCCGGCAAGTCGCAGGTTGATCGGGATGCCGCTTGCGGCAGCGCACCTGTTGCAATTTTTGCCCGGGCTTTGAGCATCGCTGCACGGGCTGCGGGTACTTCCGGGAAGACCGCCAAGAAATCTGCCGCCGCGTTCGGCGGCCCAGAAGGCGAAATCCTCGATTCCGTACGCGTCTTGTCCGAATTTCCACGAGATGGCGACGACGGGCTGGCCGCCAAGCAAGAAGACGAAGCTGCTCGGCCAGTCGGCGAGCATGTGGTCGCGAGAAGCAGGCGCCGTGAGATCTGCGATGATGGCGTTGTCGCGCACGAGCCATACGCGGGCCTTGCCGGCCTTGTCCGTGGTGGCGTACAGGGTGCCCTGGGACGTCCCGGCGACATGGATCGGGCCGCCTGCCTCTTGTTGCCGGCCCGCGAGGAGTGGCGGGAATGCGGCCACCGGCTCGAATCGCACCGCCGCTTTGGCAGCCGCATCGTCGAGCGGTCCAGCTAGACTGGGAGTCCCATGACTCCACACCAGGACGACCGTCATCCCAATCTCTAGTGCTCTGGCGATACGACTGTGGCGCGATCGACGTCCACTTGCTGCCGTGACGACCCTCAGGATGTCCTTGTCTTGCATCGGCTTGCGGCTCATGCCGCCGACTCTACCGCACTTGCTCGCAGGAAGAGTGCCATCAACGACCGACGCGCTGATAGCGTCGAAATCGCGCTACTGCGCCGGTTTCGGTGCCTCGGCGGCAGGTGTGGGCGCAAGCATCGTGAGCTTGGTCAGGTCGGGTTCGGTCGGGCTGCCGTCGACGAGGACGCCGTGGCAGGTGTCGCAGTCGTTGGGGATGACTTCACCGCTCACCCGGTTCTTCATGGTGCCGTCGTGGCAGCGGAAGCAGCCGGGGGAATCGTCGTGGCCGATGTTGGTGGGATGGGTTTTGGAGTCGGTGTTCATCTCGGGGAAGACCGTGCGGTCATACACTCGACCAGCTTCCTCGACGGCGCGCGCGACCAAGGCGCCCTGTTTGGCGACGATCTCCGGGTAGGTTGTTGCGTAGAACTTGCTGACCGCATCGCGCACGCCCGCGACGCCCGCCTCGTGGGTTGGATACGACTGCGAGGCCGCCTTGACCACTTCCCGCTTGTAGAAGGGCAACGCGCGCAGATCGGCCTGTCGCTGCAGAACCGAATCGGTCGTCTTGGCCGGGCTTTCGAACAAATGGGTCGGACGATTGTGGCAATCGATACAGTCCATCAGGCGTGCCTCGGCGGCAATGCGCGCCGGGGCAGGTGCCTGCGTTTCATCGCGCATGAACTCGGCACGCTTGCCGTCGGGCGTGGTGAGCTCGACCCAGGCGATCTCTTGCCGGCGCTTGTCGGTGGCCAAGTAGCGGATCTTGTTGTCGGCGTAGATATGCCACCAGTGGATGCCGCCGTGCTGCTGACCCGCATTCGCCGCGCCACCGCCCGTCTTGAGCAAGAGCGCGGTGAAGCTGGCGGTGTTCTTCTCGTCCTCCGAGAATCGTCCGATGAGGCGGAGCTTGTCGCCGTAGTGTTTGGCGGGCCAGTGGCAGCCTTCGCAGGTGTCGCGCGCCGGGCGCAAGGTGTGCACGGGCGAGGCGATGGGATGCGCGTACGACCCCGTCAGGACTTTCCAAACCTGGCGCAAGCCATCGAACTTCGAGCGAACCATGAACGAAGCGCCGGGGCCGATGTGACACTGCACGCACTTGACTCGCGAGTGCGGCGAATTCTGATACGCCGTGTATTCGGGTTGCATGACTTTGTGGCAGACGGTGCCGCAGAACTTCGGCGTATCCATGAAGCTGAGCGCCGCCGCCGAGCTGGAGGCGAGGAGAATGGCGTTGATCACCGTCAGCAAGACGACGACGAAGGTGGCGCGCCGGACGTGGGCGTCGTTGAAATCCAGACGCGGGAACGCGGGTACTTCCTCCAATTTGCCGCTCCGAAGGAGCCTGCGCCGGCGGAGCAAGATGCCCACCGGTATCGCGAGCAACCCGGCGACGAAGGCGGCCGGCAGCATGGCGAATCCGATCAAGCCCACGTAGGGATTCTCGATGACGCCGAAGGCCTCGAGGATGAGCAGCACAGCCAGCGCGATCCCGGACACCGTGGTCAGACCAAAGCCCGCCAGAGTAAGCGGATTTTTGGCGTAGGTGGCAAGCCGGGCGAGCGAAGGCGAGGGCGACTTGGGCGAGACCGTCATGGCGAGATCCGATCATCGCCGGCGGCAACTCAGGGGCGAGTGTCCCAAGTCTCGGCCGGCTTGTTTGGGGTTGCTTGAACGCAGTGCTGAGCTCTTGCGCTAGCAAATACAGGAATTAAGGAGTTAATTAGTCTGTATTATTGATAGCACAACCACCGCCTACAGCAAATCGCGATCTCGGACCGCTTTTGTCGCCCGGAGAAGGCGAGCTAGCTACGGCCGCGCGGTCAGGGCCGCCGCGGTGCGCTTGTAGATGTCCTCAGGCGAGCCTTCGGCCGCGATGGACACGAGAAGGCCGCGCTGGCGGTAGTAGTCGGCGAGCGGTGCGGTGCTCTTCTCGTAGGCTTCCATGCGCACGCGGATGGCCTCGGGACGATCGTCCTCGCGCAGGATCAAGGTGCCGCCGCACAGGTCGCACACGTCCGCGACCTTCGAGGGCTTGGTCGTGACGTGGTAGACGGCCTTGCACGATCCGCAGGTGCGGCGGCCGGACAGGCGCGACACGATTTGGTCGATCGGCAAGTCGTAGCTGAGCACGGCGTCCAGCTTCATGCCCAAATCCTTTAGCATATCGGCCAGCGCTTCGGCCTGTTGCACGGTTCGCGGGAAACCATCGAGCAGGAAGCCACCCGGGCAGCGCAGGCAGTTCGGGCGCTCCCGCACGATGCCGATGACCGTCTCATCGGGCACCAGCGCGCCGCGCTTCATGAAGTCGAGGGCGGCGGTGAGCGCCGGTGTGCGCTCGCTGGGGTCGAGCGTCTTGGCGGCGCGGAAAACGTCGCCGGTCGACAGGTGGCACGGTCCGAGGCGCTCGCTGATGAGCTCGGCTTGCGTGCCTTTGCCCACGCCGGGCGCGCCCAGCAAGACCAAACGGTAGGCTCGGCTACCCGGAGGCAGCGTGACCTGACAGTTGGCGATACCACCTTTGAACCATGCAGTGCGATCGTGCTTTGTCGTCATGTTGGCGGCGGAGCTTACCAGTTTTGACGGGTGCGTCGAAAGCCCAATGGCAGAAGTCGCTGAATGACGGAGGGCGCAATAATCCGCGGAGCGCTTTCTGTCCTTTGTCCACGGCCGACGCTAGCCTTAGGGCATGTCTAGACTGAGGGTGCGCGCGTCTCTTGCTTTGGTTGCTTTGGTGGTTGTCACCGTGGCTTGTAGCTCCGGCAGTTCTTCGAAGGGAAATGGTGGTTTGGGCGGCGGCAGCTCCGGTGGCTTGGGCGGCGCAGCCGGCGGCGGTGGAAACACGGGCGCGGACGCCAAGGGGCCCCCGAGCGGCGACGTGGACCAGTTGCTCGCGCCCTACGCGGGACTTTGTCAAAGCCACGCCGACGAATTGAAGGCGGCCTTGTGTCCGAACGGAACTGCCACGTCCTGCGATCCCGGCTGCACCTACTATCTTGCCGCCAACGGCAGTGACACCGCGGATGGCAAAGCAGGTACGGCAGCCGCGAACAGCGGCCCGTGGAAGACGCTCGACAAGCTGCGCGGCTTGACCTTCAAGGATGGCGATCGCATCTGCTTTCACCGCGGTGACACCTTCCGCGGAAGCTACGCCGCACAAAATGACATGCACTTCACGAATCCCGTGATCTTCCAGAGCTACGGCGATCCGTCCTTGCCGCGTCCTATTCTGAGCGGCGCCAAGGTCCTGCCGAGCGCCTGGACGGCGACGTCCCAATCGGCGTCCATCCAGCAGCTGGACGTGTCGGGAGCGCTCTTCGAAGGGACGGCGTTCACCCGCAACGGGAAAACCTATACACCTCACGACCGCCTCTTCCAGCTCTTCGTGAACGGCAAGCTGCAGCCCATCGCTCGTTTCCCCAACCTCGGCGCCGGCGACTCTACCGTCCGTGGCGTCGCCGGCTTTGCGGCGGGCAACTACAGCCTGATAGACGCTCAGCCGTCCGCCACGCAATTTCGCGACGACGCCTTGCCGACCTCGAGCCCGCTGCAAACGCCGACCGATTTCACGGGCGCAGCTTTGTTCTACAAATCCATCCGCTGGATCATCGACACGACCGACATCACGGCGCATGATTCCGCGGGACACACCCTCTCCGTCGCGGAGCCGCTTTCCTGCGCCTCGAATGGCGGTAGCTGCGTGCACTGGGGCTATTTCCTCGTCGACCACATCGCCGCGCTCGATTCGCCCGGCGAGTGGTACTACGACAAGACCGCCAAGAAGCTCTATTTTTGGCCGCCCGCGGGCATGAATCTGGCGACGGCGATCGTCGAAGCGTCGGTCTATCAAGAAGACGCGCAACCGCCGTCCTGGGCCGGCTCTTCGGCGCCGCCGGAGATCGTGACGACCATCGGTATCGATCTCGGCGCGAGCAGCGGCATCCGCATCCGGGATTTGTCGTTCCGCTACTACTCGCAAGCCGGCGTGAAGGGACTGTCGGATCTGAGTTCGTCGTCGGCCGACGTGGCGAGCAGCACCACCGATATTCGCATCGAGGGCTGCGAGTTTCTCTACACCGGCGCCAACGGTGTCGATCTCGAGCGTTGGACGGCACCGGCCGCGGTGGATGCCAACAACCGCATCTACGGCTGCACCTTTCAAAACCAGACCAGCGAAGCCATCACCTTGCGTACGACCGGCACCGAGGTGAGTTGCAACACCATCAGCGACAACGGCCGCCTGGAAGACTATCCCCGTTTCGGGATGACCCACAGCGAGTACACGATTCAAGAACAAGGCATGGCGCTCGTCTCCGAAATGGGCGATCGAAACAAGCTGCTCTTCAATCGCTTCGAGCGCACGTCGAGCGCCAGTCTGTCGTTCCGCTCGCCAGACACCGTCGTCGCCTTCAACGTCTTCCACAATGCCTGCTTCACCAAGTCCGATTGCGGAGCGATTCACTCTTACACCTGGGACGACACGACGCAATTCAATGGACCCAGCATCAGCGGATCGCTCGTTGCTCGCAACGTGGTCCTCGAAACCTTGGGCGCGACCGAAGGCGGCAACAGCGACGACGATTGGATCGACCCTCTCGGACAGGGCCTCTTTCTCGACTTCGGCTCTCACGGCTACGCCGTCCGGCAGAACCTGATCGCGGGCAGCACCAATTGCGGCATCATGCACCAGCGCAACCGCGACGTGACGACCGAAGAGAATCTGCTCTACGACAACACTCGCTACAATGCCGGCGGCTACCTGCTCGGCGACCTGGAAATCATCAACGACTATCCGCCGACGAGCGGCACGTTTCGTAACAACCAGGTCATCACGCTTTCGCCAGCCGCCTTCCCCCTCGGGCTGCGTGGCGACCAAGTCAAGCAGGCGGGAACCTTCCAGAGCAACCTCTATTTCGATCCGTTCAGCTACGAGACGTTGACCCAAGACACGCGCTGGCTTGGCTACACCGTGCTCAGTGACGATGGATCGACGACGGCGCTCTATTCTCTGGCAGGTTGGCAAACCGTCTCGGGGGAAAGTGGTGCCACGGGTGCGCCGATGAGCTGGCAGGCCAATCAAGTCACGGCGGTTGGCACGAACCTCATCAGCAACAGCGATTTCGCGAGTGGTATTACCGGGTGGAGCACCGAGGGTTGGTCGGCGTCGAAGGTTTCTGCCGACACCCATCCCGTGCTCGGCGCGTGCCTCAAGTACGAGCGCAACGGAGCGACGGGCGGGCGCATCGGGGCGCTCAGCAACACGTTTGCGCTCAAGGGCGGCCACACCTATTGGATCAAGTTCTGGATCGCACCCGACACCAGCAGCACCAAGCACGAGCCCTTCGCGTGGACCGTCGATCCGAAGCAAGCGGCCGTCTACGTGCCCGACGACAAAGTGCGCGAGGTCGAATACGTGTACACGCCCAAGGCAGACGTGGCGAGTGGCCAGTTCGAGCTGACGCCGTACCCCGACTATCCGGACCGTTTCTGGATCGACGACGTGGTCGTGCAGGAGGTGACCGCCACGCCGTACAAGAACGCCGCCATCGTGCGCTTCGACCAAGCCCTGCCCACCGACGCACGCAGCATTCTCGTCTACAACGACACGGAAAACGCACAGACCGTGCCCTTTGGCAGCGCCCACTACGTGAAGCCGGATGGCAGCGCGCAGGATAGCTCGGTGAGCATCGGCGCGTTTTCCGGTGTCGTGCTTATCCCGGAGGCGTGGTCGAAAGATCCGGTCAAGAATTAGAGGCTGCGAGCGCAGCGAGCTTCGACGACCCCGTAGCCGGCCGGCGGCTCCAGCGTGAACGCGCCCTGGGGAAAGCTCTGGTTCAGCGTTCGCTCGCGAATCTTGATTTCCACGCCGTCGTCGAAGCTCTGGCCAGGCTCGGCGAAGCGGATGAGTCGAGGCGAGGCGATGCCGGCGCTGCGTTCGAAATCTGCGTAGGAGACGCGCCAGCGTTGCGGTCGCGTACCGTCCTGACCTTCCAAGAACACGACATCCCAAGCGGCAAGCTGCGGATTCGGCCGGTGCAGTCCCAGCCACACGCGTGTCCCCGCTTGCGTCTCGATACCGAGCACGTCGGCGGCGCGACCGCTGTCCCAGTCGACGCTGGCGTTACCGTCTGCCGGGAGCAGCACGTCACCAAGTAATATTGCTGCGACCTCGGCGGGGTCCAGTGGAATGCGCACCAGCTCGGCCACGTTGCTGGGACAGGCGGCGCCTTTGCGAAAGAGGTGCTTCTGGTGATCGATGAAGGCGAATTGTCCGTGGTCGACGGTCAACAGCGCGACGGTGCCTTGCAGCGCGACCTCAGCCTCGAAACGCAATTGGCCGCCGCGCTCGACGAGCATCTGAACCGTACCGCGCACGCGCTGGCCGCCGAGCCAACTGGTGGCGCGCGTCTCGACGTTCATGCTGTGGACCTTGGCCTGGCGGTCGCGCACCGCTTGCAGAAGCTCGTTCGCGGTCGGCGCGGGATAACTGCGCGTGGCTCGGAGGGTGCCGGCGCAGCCCGCAGTCAGCAGGAAGGCAACCAGCGAAGCCGCCACAATTTTCATTTCTTCCCTGACATTTTTCCGCCCGCCAGCTTGGCCAGACTGTCTTCCAGCTTGTGTCGCACACGCTCGTCGGGTTTGAAACCGAGACCGCGCCGATACGCAGCCGCGGCTTTTTCCGGGTTCTTCTTCTCGGCGTAAAGCTCCCCCATGTGCCACTGAATTTCCGCATCCGCGGGCTCCAGGCGAGCTGCTTGTTCCAGGAAGAGCGACGCTTGCGCTAGATCTTTGGCGCGGAGGTGCAGCCACCCAAGACTGTCGAGCAGGCCGCCCGAGCCCGGATCGAGCGAGCAGGCAACCTGCAGGCGCTTGCGCGCGAGATCCAGCGCGTAGTCGTGATCCGCGGCCACGAAGCCCCAGAAATTGAGCGTCTCGACCGAGCCGCGATTTTTTCCGAGGTAGCCCTCGGCCAGGTCCAGGGCATGGCGCCAGTTTCCGCGCCGTTCTTCGATCGATGCCAGGAGCAGCACCAGTCGGCCCTCGTCGGGATGACGCTGAAAGAGTGGCTCCAGGCGGGAGACGGCGGCCTTCGCGTCGCCGCGCTTTTCTTCGCTGAGCGCAAGGCTGAGTGCAGTCTCGATCTCGACGGCATCCTTGTTCTTGGCCTGACTTTTGGCCTGACCTTGAGCCTCCTCGACGATGCGCATGGCTTCGTCGGCCTTGCCGGCGTCACGCAGAAGCTCGGCGGCGCGTAGGCGGGATTCGAAAAAGAGCGGTGAGCTCTTGGCCACGCTCGTGAGTGTCGCGAGCGCCTCGTCGCTCTTGCCCTCGTCTTTCAGAATGGCGGCTTGGGTGAGCGACAGGCGGGTCTTCTCGTCTTCGGCGACGCCGGCCTCGCGCGCGTGGGCGAGCAGCGCAAGCGCGCGAGCGTAGCGATGCGCGGAACGTTCCAGCTCGACGTGTCCGGCCAGCGTGTCGGCGTCCAGGCTGCCCTCGGGCACCGCCAAATCGTCGGCCAGCTGCTCTGCTTCTTTCGTGTCGCCCAGGCCGACCAAGAAGCGGGCATAGGCCGCGGCGATTTCCGGCGCATTCTCCGAACGATCGACCGCTTCGCGGAAAACATTCTTGGCCTCTTCGTTCTTGCCGAGCGCTGCGTGGATCCAGGCCAGCGCGGCCAGCGCCTCGATCTGGTTCGGCTCTTCGGCGAGCGCAGCGTGCAGGGTGGCTTCGGCTTTCGCCATCGCGCCCGTCGCCCAGTACACGGCCGTCAATCGCATGTGCCCGCTGGCTGACTCGGGCTCGGCCTGGGTCAGTGCTTCGAGCGTACTTTGCGCGGCGGGCATGTCGAGGCTCTGCAGCTCCGCCTCGGCCAGCTCGAGATAGACCGCTTCGGCATCGTCATCCTCGGCGGCAAAGTCCACTTCGCTTCTGGCCCGGCGCAGCGCCTCGACTTCGGCCGCCACGTCGCCGCGCGCGCGAAGCACGTGGGCTTTGGCGACCAGGCCGTCGACGGTGGTGACGATAGCGAGGGAGGCATGCGCTTCCTCTTCGGCCTTTTTGTCGTCGCCAGCGCGCAGGTACAGCTCGGACAGATAGGCGTGCAGCTCGGGCGAATCGCTGTCGAAATCGAGCGCGCGCTGCATTTCCGCGATGGCGTCTTTCCAGCGTTCTTGTTCTTCGTAAAGCAAGGCGCGACTCACGTGCTCGTAAGCTTCGGCGTCGATGGAGCGGGTCGTGATCTGATGGCCACCGACCAGCTTCGTGATGGGATGCTGGCTTGCGCACGCGCCCAAGAGGACGAGGGCGAGCGCACAACACGAGCGCGATACTTTGTGAAACAGCGACACGATCTTGCCAAGGTAGCACAGACCATGCCTCCTCGACGGCGACCGCGTCCTCAGCGATCGTCGCAGTTGACAGCGCATGTCTAGTGCGCCAAGAAGAGGCCTGGTGGTGCTACCGTTTTCCAGGAGGACGCTCGTCGTCGCGGCTGTGGTGTCGGGCGTTTTGCTTGGCCTGGGCCTGTTCACGTTCATCTACGCCGAGGGCTTCTCGTATTTTACGACCGATCCCAAGGCGTGCGCGAACTGCCACATCATGAACTCCGAGTACGACTCGTGGGTGAAGTCGAGCCACCACATCGTCGCCACCTGCGCCGACTGTCACCTGCCGCACGCGCTTCTGCCCAAGTTCGTGGCCAAGGCGCTCAACGGTTACCACCACTCGAAGGGCTTCACGTTTCAGGATTTTCACGAGCCCATCATGATCAAGCCCCACAACGCGAGAATTCTGCAGGAGGCATGTCTTTCCTGCCACAGCGGCCTCGTGCACGACATCGTCGCCGGCAGCACCACCGACGAAAGCGCTGTGACGTGCGTGCACTGCCACGCGTCCGTCGGGCACGGCCCGCAACGCTGATTCACGTTCGACTCCGAGGTAAGCATGACTGACGCATCATCCTCCAGCTCCTCCAGCCCCAATTCGCAAGGTCCCGCCAAACGCGGCATCAGCACGCTCCTGCTGGTCACCGTCATCGTGTTCGTGGCGGTGTTCACGGCGGGCATCACCGGCCTGCTCGTGAACATCTTTCAACGCAAGCAGGAGGCGAAGAACCCCTACTTGCGTTTCGTCGACGTGACGGATGACACGACGGATCCGGCCGAGTGGGGCAAGAATTGGCCGCGCGAATACGATGGCTATCTGCGGACCATGCTGCCGACGCGCACCAAGTACGGCGGCGGCTCGGCCTCCGAGGCCATGCTGCCGCCGGAAAAGGCGGAAAAGAGCCCTTGGCTCACGCGCATGTTTGCTGGCTACGCCTTTGCCATCGACTATCGCGATCGCCGCGGCCACGCCTTCATGCTGACCGATCAGGAAAGCACCAAGCGCACCACCGAGCGCAAGCAACCGGGCTCGTGCCTGCACTGCCACGCCTCGGTGATTCCGCTTTATCGACAAACTGGTGTCGAGCTGGCGCCGGCCGCGCCGCCCGCCGAGCAGCTGCGCAAAGGGTTCGAAGCCATCAGTAAGCTCGACTACTGGGAAGCCAGCGCCAAGCTCGAAAAGTCGGGCCACAAGCACCCGGTGTCGTGCGTGGACTGTCACGACCCCAAGAACATGCAGTTGCGGGTCAGCCGCCCGGGCTTCATTGCCGGCATCAAGGCGCTCAAAGCGCACGAAGGCGTCGCCGACTACGACGTCAACCGCGATGCCACCCGCCAAGAAATGCGTTCCTTCGTGTGCGGCCAGTGCCACGTCGAGTACTACTGCGGCCCCAAGACCACGCTGTTTTATCCCTGGATCAACGGCGTCAAGGTCGAGGAAATCGAGTCGTATTACGACGGCTACAAATTCGACGACGGCCATCGCTTCTACGATTGGAAGCACGCCGAGACGGGCGCCGAAGTGCTGAAAGCCCAGCACCCGGAGTTCGAAGTGTGGAGCCAAGGCACGCACGCCAAGGCTGGAGTCGCCTGCGCCGATTGCCACATGCCGTACATGCGCGAAGGCGCGCTCAAGGTTTCCGATCACTGGGTGCGCTCACCGCTGACCAACGTCAACCGTGCGTGCCAGCAGTGCCACCACTATCCCGAGGCCGACATCGTCAAGCGAGTCGAGACTATTCAGGACCGCCACTTTACGCTGCTCACGCGCACCGGGAACGCGCTGGTCGACATGCTCGACGCAATCAAGGCCGCCAAGGCGGCCAATGCCAGTGAGGCACAGCTGGCGCCGATTCTCGAAACGCAGCGCAAGGCCCAGTGGCGCCTCGATTTCGTGGCGGCGGAAAACTCCATGGGCTTTCATGCGTCCCAAGAGCTGGCGCGCATCCTGGCCGAGTCCATCGATCTGTCACGCCAGGCGCAGCTTGCGGCGACCAGTTTGAAGATGACGCTCGCGCAGGCGGCGCACTAACCTTATTTGAAGTTCTTGATCGCAGCCTTGACCGCGGGCGAGCCGCTCGCGGCCAGCTGGTCGATCGCTTTGTGATCCGCCGGATCCTTCGAGGCCGCCAGACACGGCAGCATGTCCACCACGTCCTCGGCGAAGACGTCGGCGCCGAGTACAAGCTGGCGCAGCGGGGTCGCATTGGCGGCTTGGGTGCGAGTGCGACACAGGCGTGCGCCGGCTGCCGCTGCAACCTTGCTGTCGGCGTCCTTGCTGGCGGCGACCAGCGCATTTTGCGCAACTTGGCTGCCGACTTGACTCTCGATTGGCAAGGCCAGCACGGCAGCGCGGCGGATCTCGGCGGGGCCTTTGCCGGCAAGCTCGGCCAGCGGCGTCGTCGCCCCGCAGTAGGTGGCCGCATCCGCTAGCCCTTGCAGAGCCGCGAGCCGTGCGGAAAGCTTCTCGCTGTCTTTGCCCGCCACACGCAGCAACGCCTGACAGGCGGCGCCCACGGTTTCGTTGCTCACTTCCCATTCGGCCAGGCTCGTGCGGTCGTGCTCGTGCAAGAGTGCAACGGTGCTGCGAACCGCGCGCTCGCGGATGTCGTCGTCGGTCGAACCGAGAAGCGGCACGATGCCATCGAAAAGCAGCACGCCTTCGGCAAACAGAGGAGCGGCGTCCAAGGCTGCCAGTACCGTGCGGCGATCGGAATCCGTCAAGGCCTTGGCGAGCCGGTTCGGCCCCAGCCGACTTGCCGTGCGCGCCAGCTCGGCCCGGTCGCCTCGTTCGGATGCCTTGCGAAGCTCGGTCAAGGGCGGCTCGTAAAGACCCGTTCGTCGATTGATCGTCGAGCGCTCGGCCGCAGGCGCCGCCGAGGTAATCGTCAGCGCGGCCAAACCCGTCACGAGGATGCGAATCGCTTTCATGGTTGGTCCACACAAGCTAGCCACAACTCGTCGGCGACGCAATTTGCGCGACGGACGGCGACGCAAGCTGTGGCGAGACGTAGCTCGGTTTCGGCGACTCGAACCAGGCGAGCCGCACGGCGGGTGGCTTGGTTGGCCGCTCGCCGTGCCGGATGTCGCCTTCCTGTTTCTGTCGTCGGATTACTCGCAGGTCTCGGTGATGTTCGGATTGGCGACCGCGGGAATTCCCAGCAAATAGTTCGCGATGTCCATCGCGTCCTGGTTGGTGATGCCGGGCAGTGGCCGCATCGGCGAACAGATCGTTCGTCCCGCCTCGTCCTTGCCGGCCTTGATCGCCGTCACGATCTGGTCTGCCGTCCAATTCTTGAGGCCGGTGCTGTCCGGCGTGAGGTTGCTGCTCTGAATTTCTTTGGTTCCGCCGTCGGCAGCGAGCGTCGTGCTGTACTTCTTGCCGCCTTGGAATGCTTTGGTGGCGTCGAGTTGCAACGGTGCCGTCGCAGCGGTGTTCGGCGTGTGGCAGGTGGCGCACGTAAGCGTCGCCAAGTACTTGCCGTTCGAGGTGCTCGCCGTGCCTCCGTCGATCGCGGCGGCATTCGGCAGGTCGGATGGGTTCACCGGCGCCCACTGCGGAGCCGACGGCTGCGTGGCGAAGGTTCCGGTATTGGGCGCGTCGTGGGCGACCGCGGGAAGCGTGCGCAGGTAGGCCACGATGGCGTTCGCATCGTCATCGGTCAGGCTGGCAAATTGGTAGTACGGCATCTGCGCGAACAAGTACTGAATGCCGCCGTCAGCTCCGGGGTCGGGATCGATCCCTTTGGTAAATGCGTTCTTGATTTGAGTATCGCTCATATCTTTGAGACCGGTCTTGTCGTTCGTCAGGTTGGCGCTGTTCAAGCACCCGCCTGTCGAGTCCTTGGCAAAACATTCGACCCCGGCCAGAAAGCGGCTGTTGTCCGTTCCTCCGCCGCCAGCAAGTTGCGGGGTGTGGCAGCCGACGCAACCTAGGACGTTCTTGACCAGGTACTGGCCGCGTGCCGCCGGTCCGGTCAGTCCCACTTCACCAGCAGCGGCTTCCGTTGCTGCCAGGTCGACGATACTCGCATCGACGGCGGGAGCGTCGGCAAGGTTGGCGTCGGTACCATCGGCGGCCGCGTCTTTCACCGACCCGGTCGTGCCACCGGTGGCGGCTCCGCCGGCTCCCGTGCCAGGGCCGATGGTACCGCCGGCGCTGGTCCCGACCGATCCACCAGTCGCCTTTGCGCCGCCGGTGCCGGTCGTCTTTGTTCCGCCGGTTGCCGACCCGCCCGCGGCGCTGGCCGCATCCGGGTTGCTTGACGAAGAATCACTGCAGGCTACGTGAACGATGAAAAGCCCACACGCGATGATGAATAAGGACTGCTGTCGCATAGTTTTCTCCTACTGGGATGGAGGACCAATGGATGTTCGGAAGAGACGAGGACTGTGCGCGGCGGCCGTAGGGACAACCGGCAAACTCCGACGGTGACATCGGTTGCGCTTGATAGGATTCCCTCATCTCGCTCGCGAAAGTAGACATTAGACGGGGGGACGGGTCAATTCCAAAGAACCGCAGCCGTGCTTAAAGAGGATGCGGCGAGTCTGATTTGCGTCTGCCTCGGAAGGGGCTGTATGCCGGGCTCGTCTGCTAGGCTGAAGGCGTAACCGATGTCAGCCATTCCCATTGCCTGTTCCGTTGCGGGACTCCTGCTTCTGATCGCAGTCCTGCTCGATGCCCTTGAAACGGTGGTCCTCCCTCGGCGCGTGCGGCGCCATTTCCGGTTGACCTCGTGGTTCTATCGCCTGGCCTGGGGGCCCTGGGCCGCCATCGCGCGCCTGATGCGCGAGCAGGGCCGCCGCGAGGCCTTTTTGGGCTATTTCGGGCCGGTGTCGCTGATCTTTCTTCTGGCCTTGTGGGCGGCCGGGCTCATTGCGGGATTCGCGCTCGTGCAATACGGATCCGGCGGTCATTTGATTCTGTCTGGCGCGACTCCTGGATTCGGGCTTCTGCTTTACCACAGCGGCGAAACCTTCTTCACGCTCGGCTATGGCGACATCGTGCCCAGCTCGGCCTTCTCGCGATTTCTCGCCGTGCTCGAAGCGGGGCTGGGGTTCGCCTTCCTCGGAATTGTCGTCGGCTATTTGCCAACTATTTACTCGGCGTTTTCCCGCCGTGAGATCGAGATTTCGCTGCTCGACGCCCGCGCCGGATCGCCCCCGACTGCGGCCGAGCTCTTGCGCCGCTATTGTCGATGCCCGCCCCACGACGGGCTCGATCGCATTTTTCACGTGTGGGAACGATGGTCTGCCGAAGTGCTCGAGAGCCATCTGTCGTATCCCGTGCTCAGCTTTTTTCGCTCTCAGCACAACAACCAATCGTGGCTTGTGGCGCTCACGACGATACTGGACGCAACCGCGCTGGTTCTCGTGGGCATCGACGGCCTGCCGAGCGAGCAGGCGAAAATGACCTTCGCCATGGCCAGGCACGCCGCCGTCGACTTGTCCCAAGTCGTGGCGGCCACGTACGACGCCCATTTCCCGGATCGCCTACCGACCGATGGCTTCGTTCGCCTCCGGCAGTCGCTGGCAGAGAAAGGGCTTCGGCTCAGCTCCGACGGTGAGGCGGAAGCGCGCCTGGCGTCGTTGCGGGCGATGTACGAGCCGTACGTCCACGCCATCGCCTGCCGCTTGCAAATCGCTCTTGCGCCATGGATGCACGAGAAGAGGACGCTCGACAACTGGCGGGTGGCTCCGTGGGACGATCGCATCGCCAACCGCGTGGCCGGGACCGCCAGCACCTACCGCAGCGACGACCATTTCTAGCCCGCTAGCTCAGGCTCGTCGCCCTTGGCCTAGCCACGCGGTCAGCGTCAGGCGAAGAGGGAACGGCGCAAGCGTTTCCAGATGGCGACGAATACCGCGCAGGCGCTCTTGCCAGATGGGCTCGCCGAGCGTGCGACGGAGTAGCTCGAACGGAGCATTGCCGCGGGTGAGGCTAAGGAAAAGCTCGTCGGCGTCGGCGAACGCGCGCTCGCGTACCACCGGCTCGACCGACACATCGGCGAATCCGGCATCGTGCATTTCCTTCGCGAAGAGATCCGGATCTTCCAACGTGAGGACGTTGCGTGCGATCTCGGAGGCGGTGTTGGGTGCATCAGGATCCGCGGCCCGCAAGGCATTCACCCGCGTTTGCATGTAGCTCGACCGTTCGATGGGCGCCCAGCTTGTCAGAAGCGCCCGCCCGCCTGGTCGCAGCACGCGATAGAGCTCGCGAAAACCGCGCGGACGATCCGGCAAGAACATGATCCCGAACATGCAGAAGCCGAGGTCGAAGGTCGCGTTGGGAAACGGCAGCGCCTGTGCGTCCCCGTGCTGGACGTACACGTTGGCGAGGCCCAGCTCGGCGACGCGCGCCAGGCAGTGCCCGAGCATCTCGGGTGAAAAATCGACGGCATCGACGCGCTCCACCGACGGTGCAATTCGGCAGGCGAGCGTCCCCGGACCGGTCGCGACATCGAGGACCCGCATGCCGGGCGCTGTCTGCACCTTTTCCATCGCCACGTCGGAGAACATGCCCAGCAAGGGCAGATTCACATCCAGGTAGTTGTCCGCGACGGCGTTCCACGGTTCGGGCGCGGAAAGCGGATTGCCGCAGGGGTTGCAACGTTCGGTCATCCGCGCCGTAGCTTACCCGCGCATGCGGGTCGCGACCAGCATGAGGACCTGCATGGCGAAGGTCTTGTCGCCGTCGACGCGCAAGCGGCCTGCCAGCAACGCCTGCAGCGGGTTCAAAGCCTTGGCTGCCAGCTTTTCGCAGGTGCCCGAGTCGATCGCCACCGTGGTACGCGGCCGGCCGGCGAGCATGCCGGCCCGCCCGAAAGCCGCGTCCACGGCCCAGCGGCGCCTTTGTCTGCCTTCCAGCTCGAACTTGATTCTGCCGTCGAGCTTTTGCAAGAGCTCCAGCTCTTCCGAATCGGGGCGAAGCAATTCGACGATGTCCGTGGAAGCGGGCATCAGCTCGAAAAAATCCTCGCTGGGAAAGAGCACGGCAAGGAAATCGGGCACCGACTGACGAATCCAAATGTCGGGATCTGGCCGGCGTGGTCCCAGCGTGCGCACGCAGCGCTCGGCCACGTAGGTGTCGTCGCGAATCTGCAGCTCCCACTCGCCGCCTTCCGGACCGGACAGCGACAGGCGCACGACCGGCGATGTGCCCTCGACTGGGCGGCTAGCGCTGTGAAAAAGCTCGGGCAGCCACGACTCTAATATCGTAGCTGCGCTGGCGCCAACCGGAGGTCGGGCGGTGGGAGTATCGGTTATCAGATTCATCGTCGCGTTTTGCGGCGCTTACGGTTTTGGTTGCGGATCTTTCCTCGACGCTCGTTGCGGTCCGCCTTCTTCGGCGTGCGGACCTTGGGCTTGCCCTTGCGGTCTGGACGCGGGCTTCGCTCGCCCTTGCGGCTACTGCCGTCGCGCAGGCGCAGCTCGATGCGCCGGCGGGCGACGCTGACTTGCAGAATTTCGACTTCGACCCGGTCGCCGAGCGAGAAGGCCTTGCCGCTGCGGCGACCAATGAGCCGGCACGCGACCTCGTCGAAATCGTAGAAGTCGTCGGGTGCCAAGTAGTCGGTGCGCACCAAGCCCTCGACGAACGGTTCGTCCATGACGACGAAGATGCCGAACGAGGTGACGCCGGAAATGGATCCGGAGAGCACGTCGCCCACGCGGTCGCGCATGAAGAAGGCGCGGTACAGATCGACGACTTCGCGCTCGACTTCCATGGCCTTGCGCTCGCAGAACGAGGCGTGGCTGGACGCACGCTGCAGAATCTCGGCGGCCGGCACGTCGGTCGTGGCGAGGGCACGAAACCCGCCGGCTGGTTTGCCGAGGCTGGCCAAACGGTGCTTGAGCAGGCGATGGACGATGACGTCGGGGTAGCGCCGAATCGGCGAGGTGAAGTGCAAGTACGCAGGGGATGCCAGGCCGAAGTGACCGACGTTGACGACGTCGTAGGTCGCCTGCTTGAGCGCGCGCAGAAGCAGCAGCGAGAGCGGCTTTTCCGCCGGGTGCCCGCGCAAGCGCTTGAGCACCGTCGCGAGGCCAAGCGGCGTCTTGGCTTCTTCGGGGTCGAAAGCGATGCCGTAGCGCTCGGCTAGCCCGGCGAACGCCACGACCTTCTCCTCGTCGGGAACTTCGTGCACGCGCCAGGCGGTGTCTTCGTTCCGGCCCTGGAAGCTGGCGCCCACGGCTTCGTTGGCGGCCAGCATGAATTCTTCGATCATCGCGTAAGCCTCGCGCTCGCCAGGATCTCGGCGTGCGCGGCGCACATCGCGCACCAGGGCGGGATCGTCGCGATCCAGCTCGACCACGACCTGCGGCAGGTCCAAGTCCAAGGCACCGCGCTCTTGTCGACGGACGCGCAGCTTGCGGGCGAGCGCGTCCATGGCGCGCAAGCTCTCCACGAATGGCTCGTACTGCTTGCGCTTGCCGCGCAGATCGCCGGCTAGCGCCGCGGCCACGCCGGGATAGTCGAGGCGAGCGTGCGAGTGAATGACGGCCGCCTGGAAGTCGGTATCGACGATGGCGAGGCTGCGATCGAAGTCGATGCGCACCACCATGGCAAGGCGATCTTCGCCGGGTACGAGCGAGCACAAATGCCCGGACAGCGTCTCGGGCAACATGGGAATGGCGCGGTTCGGAAGGTAGACGCTCACGCCGCGCGCCTGCGCCTCGTGGTCGAGGGCGGTGCCTTCGCGCAGATAATGCGAAACATCCGCCACGGCCACCCACAGGCGATGGCCCCCGCGCGGAAGCTCCTCCAGCGCGACGGCGTCATCGAAGTCGCGCGCCGTCTCGGGATCGATGGTCGTGAAGGGCACGCGCCGCAAATCGGCGCGGTCGGCGAAATCCGACGGCAGAACCGTCGTGGGCATGCTGGCCGCTTCCCGGGTGACCTCGGCGGGAAACTCCTCCGAGATGTCGGCGCAAGCCAGCGTCTTTTCCACTTCGGTGCGTGGATCGTCCGGGCTGCCCAGGACCTTCAGCAACTCCACCTCGATGGGCGTATCCATGGATTCGGGATAGCGCACGATTTGGGCGACCAGGGCTTGCCCGGGGCGCGCGCTGATGCCTCCGCGGATCACGATGTTCGCCTGGATGCGGGCGTCATCGGGCTCGAAGCGTAGACGCTGTCCAAGCCCGACCAGCTGGCCGGTGATTTTGCCACGGCCGCGTTCCAGAATCTTGGCCACACGGCCTTCGAGGCCGCGACCGCCGACCCACCATTCGACTTCGACGCGGTCGCTGTCCATGGCGGAGCCACGGTTGCGCGCACTGACGTGGATGTCTTCGGAGCGGTCGTCGGGAACCACGAATCCGTAGCCGTCGGGATGAAGTTTGATCCGGCCGGCCACGAGCCGCGGAGGAGAAAAAGTAGGGGACATACGTGTCGCCGATCATACACGTCCCCGGCGACTCCGCTACGTGGCGGGTCGAGGATCCGCACAAAACCGACGGTAGATGGCGACTGCGACGGCGAACGGCCTCGCCTCGTTGCGCAGCGTAGGCCTGGCGAAAAGGCGCGGGCGGAGTGGCTAATTTTGCTGTTCTCAGACGCCCGCCTTCTGGTGTTGTCAGGCAGGGTCTCGCCAAGTTGCGAGGCTCGTAGCTTGAAAATCTTGGCGCCGTCCCCGCGTGCATAGGGCGCACCCGGCCTTGCTCCTTGGCACCCAGTACGTAAGCTTGCGCCGGCCTCTATTCTCAGCGTCACCGTCTTCCCGAAGGAGAAGCCCATGTCCCGATTCAGACTCATTCGTGTCAGCACCTGTCTTGCGTTGTCCCTGTCGCTGACTTATTGCGCGGGTGGGGGAGGCAGTGATGGTTCGGGGGGTGGGCAAGGCGGCACCTCGACCGGCGGTACGGCTTCGGGCGGAACGGCGGGAGCGTCCAGCGCGTCCTCGACGGGTGGCACGACGTCAAAATCGAACGGTGGTGCCTCGGGCGCGGCCGGCACCCAAGCTGCCGGTGGCACTCAAGCTGCTGGTGGTAGTCAAGCTGTTGGTGGCTCTCAGGCGGCCGGCGGCACGAACTCTGGCGGCGGAACGAAGGGCTCGGGCGGAGTCTCTTCCGCAGGCGGATCCTCGGGCGCGGCCGGCACGACGACCTCCACGGGAGGCGTGAGCTCCGCGGGAGGCACCTCGTCCGCGGGTGGCGCATCCTCGACCGGCGGCGTCCGGACGGATACGTCGGGCGTGCCGTTGGCGAAGCCGGGCGATTCGACCAGTACGTCGAAGAAGTACCTGAATCTGGGCGACATGCGACTTCTGTGCAATCGCTGGGGCTCCGACGCAATGAACTGCAGCCAAACTCAGCTGAAGGTGTCCGCCAACTCGGACAACACCATTGGTTACGACTTTACTCGTGGCGTCTGTGACCCAAAGCATGGGCATCCGGACTACCCCGAGGTCGAGTTCGGGGTCGCTCCCTTCGGTGCGGGCAGCTCGGATCTGACGAGCCCGGCATTTTCGTCTACGACGCTGTTGCCGATTCAGCTCAGCGGTCTGACCAGCGCGAGTGTGACCCTCGACAGTTTCAACAGCACCTACCAGAATCCAGGCTACTACGACACCAACTTCGAGTTCTGGATCAGCAAACAAAATCCGCTGACCAGCTCGAGCCCTGGCGTTTATGCGGAGATCATCGTTTTCTTGGACTGGGACAACGTCCGGGAATCCTCGACGGGCTGGCCCTGTCAGAACCTCGGGAACGTTGCCTCCTACAAGCTTTGCCATCAGAGCGACACCTGGGGCAGCGGCTGGCGCTTCTTCAATTTCGAGCTCAACGGCCAGCAGAAGAACTTCTCGGGCAAGGCCGACGTCAAGGGGATCCTCGATTACATCCGAGGCAAGTACAGCGGCTTCACCGACGACATGTGGCTGACACGCATCGAGGTGGGCACCGAAGTCGACGACAACACGCAGGGCTCTGCCAAGATCAACAACCTGACATTCGAGATCAACGGCACGTCGAAGTCCATCGAGCTGGCGAAGTAGCTCGACGATTTTAATGGAAACCCTGGGAGGGTTTCCAAACCCGCGGCCCCTCCACCCACCCTGCCCACCGCTCGCTGCGCTCGGCCTCGCGCGCATTGGCTCCGGTGGGCAAAGCCCAACTCCGCCAACGCGGGCGCTACCGCCCGCGTAGGGCGTACAGCTTGCCGTCGTCGCTGCCGACGTAAATCGTGCCGTCTGGGCCGAGCGTGGGCGAGCTGTCTACGTCGCCGCCCAGCTCGACGGACCAGCGCAGCTTTCCGTCCGGCTCGAGCGCATAAATGCGATCGTCCTGCGAGCCCACAAGGACGGCGCCGGCGGCATCGACGAGCGCCGACGCCTGAATGCGGTCGCCCGTGCGGAAGGCCCACGAGAGCGTGCCGTCGCGGCGAATGGCATAGAGAAGCCCGTCGTACGAGCCAATGAACACGGTACCGTCGTGCCCGATGGCGGCCGAGGCGCGTATGTCATCGCCAGTGGTGAAGGCCCACAAGAGCTGTCCCTGCGGGCTCAGCGCATAGAGCCGGTTGTCGTCGGATCCGATGTAGATCGTTCCGTCTTCTTCGATAGACGGGCTCGATTCGACGTCGTCGCGTGCGCGAAATTCCCATTGCTTGCGACCGTCGGGCGCGAGCGCGTAGATGCTGTTGTCTTGGCTTCCTGCGATGACGGTTCCGTCGGCCGCGACCGCGGGAGCGCTGGATACGTGCGCGCCGGTAGGGAAGCGCCAGCGCAAGGTGCCGGTTGCATTGATGGCGTAAATCCCGTCGCCGCCCGTGTACAGCGTTCCGTCGGGGCCGATGGTCGGGCCTGCGTCCACGTCGCAACGAGTGGCCTCGGGGCCGATGCCGACGGTTTGCGAGCAACTGCCGATGCGAACCTTCCAGTACGGCTTGCCCGATTTGCCGTCCAGCGCGTACAGATTGTCGTCATCCGAGCCGACGTACACCGTTCCGTCCGCCGCGATGGCCGGCGTGCTCCAAATCATGTCGCCCGCGGCGAACAGCCAAGCCAACTTGCCGTCGGCGGACGTGGCGAAGAGCTTGCCGCTGTGGCTGCCCACCAGCACCAGCCCGCTTGCGGAGAGGGTGGGTGACGACGTCACCGGCGCCGAGGTCTCGACGGTCCAGAGGACGTCGGGTTTTTGCTTCGGCAGGAGGTAGGGCGAGCGTCCGCGGTGGCGAGGGTCGAAGCGGAACATGCCTTGCGCCGGCGTGCTTACCACTTCTTGGATGGGACCTGACATGGGCACCGGCAGCATTCCACCGCTGGTCGAAAAAGGGCGCAGCGGCCACGTGCATTGTCCGTCGGTACAAACACGGTCCAGTTTGCAGTCCTTGTCGGAGCCGCAACCCGCGAGATTTGGCGCATGCGCTCTGCAGCTACACAGAAGAACGGCGCCAAGCAGGAGCGGTCCTGCCAGACGCCGAACGTCCCATCCCGGGATGTAGCGCAAGGATGCTTCTGGGGCTGGAGGGAACCAGGGAGTCCTTCGTGACACCCCCGAAGCCTAGAACAGATTCAGCACGAAGTTTATTCCGAACGTGCTCACCTTGTCGTCGTTCGACGAGAACCTCGCGAGGGTGCCTACGGCTTCGAGCGCCAGCGCCGTGTGATAGCTCTGCATGAATTCGAAGCCGATCGCGGCCGTTCCCGCGACGCCGGAGTCGGTCATGGCGTCGGCGTAGCAGTAATAGCCGGAGGGATCGCAGGCATCCTGGGAATAAGTTGCGCCGCCGAGTCCGGCGCGCGCGTAAAGCTGCCGGGTGATGAAGACCTGCGGACCGATGGTCCATGCCGTCTCGCTGACGCCGACGCCGTTGAAGTATGCCTGTGCGCCGTCGGCGGACAGCACGATAGACCAGCGCGGAGAGACACCGATGCCGAAGCGAAGGTTGTACCCGAGGCCCATGCTACTGTCGTTCTTGTAAGTGCTGGTGTCGTGCGGGTAGATACCGACGCCGCCGACCCCGAGGCCGAAGCCGAAGGAGAAGGGCCGGTAGGTGATGGGCTCGACGTAGTACTGTGGCGGCGGCGGAGCAGGCTGGTAGTAGCGTCGATACGGGTGGTAGTAACGCGGGGGCGGAGGCGCATAGGGCGGCGGTCCGCCGTAGTAATACGGGTCATAGCCCGGCGGGTAACTCGGCGGCTGGGGCGGCGCCGCTTGGTCGTGGTAGCCGGGCGGCGGGCCGTATTCCGGTGGCGGAGGAACCTGGGCAGGTGCTTGCTTGGCGCCCGCCTCGGCCGCTGGCTCGGCCTTGGTGGGCTGGGCGTCCTTCGTCGAGGTGGTCGGTGTAGTCGTCTGTTGCGCGAACGCGGCAGTGTGAAAAAGCAGCACACATGCCGAGGTGGCCACGGCTGGCGAAAGAGCGCGGAATCTGCGAGTCATCGCGGATGACCTCATTGTGAACTCCTTGCAAGTTTCCAAATGATACTCCGTGCCTTCAAAAAGGGTGCCAGAACGCCGAGCTTCGATTCCTATGCCTCGACGGCTTGCCACGTAATACGAACTAGCTGACGCGTGCGGCGACGTTCTCCTCACAGGGGGCGCGGTCGTGTTGCGCGTCCCCTGCTTTGCTCGACAGGATAGCGCTCGCGGTTGCGCGCCAGCTTGTTACACATGGCAGTCTGCACATCAATGCCGATGCGATCGCAGAGAAGAAGAAGCGCTATACCGACATCACCGATCTCGTCGGCAATGCGGCCTCGGGCGTCCGTCTCGTGCGAGAAAGCATCCGAATCTTGGTTGCGAACCCAGCGGTATTCAGCGAGCAGCTCCCCTGCTTCCGAGGCGAGCAGCATGGCCAGATTTTTGGGCTCGTGAAATTGGCTCCAGTCGCGCTCAGCGACGAAAGCACGCAGCTCATCCATGAAGGATCCGTCTTGCATGGCGCTTGTCATAGCAGCTCGAATCGTGTCCCGAAAGTGTAACGCATAGAGTCTTCGACTGAGCTGGAAATGCTTGCAAATATCATCAGATCCGAACAAGACTCGGCGCCATGAGCCAGCCAGCTGGACGCATAGCAAATCCTATTCTTCTCTTACCTTCGGTCGCTTTCCTTCTTATAGCGCTCGCGACCGCGCCCGCCTTGGCGGCGAGCAAGCAAGCCCAGGAGCGCAACGCTCGAAAGGCCTGCCTTGGTGGCGACTACAATCGAGGCGTCAACATACTAGCGGATCTTTTCGTAACCACGAAGGACCCGACGTACATTTTCAACCAGGGTCGCTGTTTCGAACAGAACCATCGCTACGAGGACGCCATCTCCCGGTTCGAGGAGTACTTGCGCGTCCCCGACGCGAAGCTGAGCGGGGAAGATCGCGCTTCCGCCGAAAAGCACATCGCGGATTGCAAGGAGAAGCTGCCCGAGCAGCCCGCCAAGTTTACGCCCCAGGTGTTCGTGCCGCCCACGCCCGTTGCGGCGGCACCGGAGCCCAAGCCGACACCGGAGCCGACCGCGCCGGTCGTCGTCGAGCCCCAACCGCAACCGGCGCCCGTCAATAGCGGCGCCGGCTTGCGCATTGGCGGCATTGTCACGGCATCGGTGGGCGTCGCTGCGGTTGCTGCCGGGGTTGTCTTCAACCTCATGAGCAACAGTCTGATTAATGACATGGAGACCAACCCTGGCAGCTACACCAAGGCCAAGGATACCAACAGCAAGAACTACAAGACCTTCGCGTGGGTGGGCTACGGAGTTGGTGCGGCCTGCGTCGTCACAGGTGCGATTCTTTACGGTGTTGGATTGAAGGCCGGCGCAAGCTCGTCGACCAACGTTGCTATCTTGCCCGCCTTTGGTCCTGGCCAAGCGGGCGCCTTATTGACAGGAGGGTTCTAATGAAGCTTCGTCGAACTGTGGGTGCCTGGGCGATCGCGTTTCTTTGTCTGAGCGCCACCGCATGCTTTCGAACCCTCGATGTCGCCAAGGTCAAGTGCAACAGCGATGTGACCTGTCCGGATCAGTACACGTGCATGAAAGATCCAAGCAAGCCCTCAGGCATCTGTGTTCGACGAGGTACCGACGGAGGCGCTGACGTCCCGCTCTCGTCGGGCGAAGGTGGTAAGAATGGGTTGGACGGATCTGGATTTGGTGGAGGCGGTTCAGGAGGGGAAACGACCTCCTCGGACGGCGCCCCGATTGCCTCGGGAGGTGCCGGCGGCTCGACAGATTTCGGAACAGGCGGCACCACCTCTGGCGACTGCACTCCCGGAGCCACACGTTGTTCCACGACCAACGGCGTGCAGACGTGTGACTCGAATGGAACCTGGGGGGCAGTGCTCCCGTGCGGGAATCAAGCCTGCGTCAGCGGCGCGTGCGCCGGTTCGTGTTCGCCGGGGAGCACTCAGTGCTCCGCAGATGCAGGCGGCGTTCAGACGTGTGGTGCGGATGGGACCTGGGGCGCGGCGTCCGCTTGTACGAACCAAGCCTGCGTGAACGGCTCGTGCTCCGGTGCGTGCTCGCCGGGAAGCACTCAATGTTCCGCAGATAACGGCGTTCAAACGTGCAGCCCCAATGGCGCCTGGAGCGCCGCAGTTTCGTGTGGCAGCGCCACCTGCAAGAACGGCTCGTGCGCGGGCTCGTGTGCTTCGGGAGCGACTCATTGCTCAGGCAACGGTGTTCAGACGTGCGCCGCGGACGGAACTTGGGGAGCGGCCAAAGCTTGCACGAATCAGGCTTGTGTGAACGGCGCATGCGCGGGCACCTGCACGCCAGGCGCAACCCAATGCTCCGACAACGGCGTGCAAACTTGCGACACGACAGGAACATGGGGGACTGCAAGTGCGTGCACCGGCCGCGCCTGCGCGAATGGCGCGTGCACCGGAGTCTGCTCGCCAGGGGCGACACAGTGTTCAGGTAACGCCGTCCAAACCTGCGACTTGAAGGGAACCTGGGGGGCCGCCAAGGCCTGCTCAGCTCAGGCGTGCGTCAGCGGAGCCTGCGTTGGAGTCTGCGCGCCCGGCGACGCGAAATGCTCCGGCAGCGGCACGCAGACATGCGATGCGACCGGTGCGTGGGGAACCGTCAGTCCTTGTTCGGGTCAGGCATGCGTCAACGGCTCGTGCGGTGGAGTCTGCGCGCCCGGCGCGACGAAGTGCTCGGGCAACGGCGTACAGACATGCGATGCGACCGGAACCTGGGGAGCTGCGAAGGCTTGCTCAGCCCAGGCGTGCGTCAGCGGCGCGTGCACGGGGACCTGTGCACCGGGCGATGTAAAGTGCTCCGGCAACGGCGTGCAGACTTGCGACGCGACCGGTACGTGGGGGGCCGCTGTATCCTGCGGCACGGCCACGTGCGTGTCAGGCGCGTGCGCGGGCGTTTGCACTGCGGGGAGCACGCTTTGCTCGGGCAACGGCGTTCAGACGTGCGGCGCCTCCGGAACATGGGGGACACCCGTCGCTTGTACGAACCAGGCGTGCGTGAACGGTGCATGCACCGGCACGTGCTCTCCTGGCGCCAAACAGTGCTCGGGCAACGGCGTTCAGACGTGCAGCGCCTCCGGAACGTGGGGGACAGCAGCCGACTGTACGGGCCAGGCGTGCGTGAACGGGGCATGCACCGGCGTTTGCTCTCCTGATGCTACACAGTGTTCGAATAATGGCGTTCAGACATGCAGTGCCTCCGGAACGTGGGGGACGGCTGCACCTTGCACGAACAAGGCATGCGTAAGTGGAGCCTGCGTCGGCGTCTGCGCTCCGAACACCACAAACTGTTCGGGAACCACGCCGCAAACCTGTAGCAGTACAGGGACGTGGAACAATGGAAATGTCACCGCGGGAGTGTGCGGTGCTGTTTGCAATCCGGGCGTTGACAAGACTTGCGCTGGCAACGCCCCAGTGACTTGTGATTCGACGGGGAAGTTCCCGACGTCAGGCACGGCCTGCACGTACGTGTGCAGCGGAGGGGCGTGCGGAGGCAGTTGCGTTCCGAACAGCACACAGTGCGTGCCGGGCAACGCCTATCAGACGTGCAGCGCCTCCGGATCATGGGGAAGCTCCGTCGCGTGCACGAACAGTGCTTGCGTGAATGGAGGGTGCACGGGCGTCTGCACCCCCGGTACTACACGGTGTTCCGGCACTTCGAGCACCACACTGCAAACGTGCACCGCCCAAGGGACGTGGGACAGCGGGACCATCTCTCCGCCACAGTGCGGTGCTCAATGCACCGGGTCGACATCGCAATGCAACAACGGCGTGCCTCAGACTTGCACGAACGGTCTCTGGGCAAGCGGCTCATGTGGCGCGGGAAAGGTTTGCTCAGGGACGGCAAGCAATTGCGTTTGTTCGTCTGGAACCGCTTGCGGATCCAGTTGCTGCAGTCAGACCTGCTACAGCAACACGTGCTGTGCGGCGCCTCCGCAGTGCGCGCCTGGTCAGCAGTGTGGATCCGTATCCAACTCCTGTGGCACGACTCTTAACTGCGGTTCCAACTCTGGAGGATGTCCGCCGGGCTCAGGCCAGACCTGTCAGGGTGGTACTTGCGCCTGCCCGTCGGGAACGAAGGCGTGCAATGGCACATGCATCGCCAACTCTGCATGCTGCACCAACAGCGACTGCCCAGGGCGAGACCAGCATTGCAGCGGGGTCGGGGGATCGTGCCAGTGCTCGCTAGGAACGCTGACCTCGTGTGGGACATGCACCGGTTGGACCTTCGATTCATGCACCTCTGCTGATTTCGCTGGCTTGTCGCCCTCCGCGACAGTGTCTACTGGCATGTACAATAACAAGGCATGTGCCGCCCAGTTCAGTGCCAACGTCGACAGCCAGGGTGGAGGCTGGTGGCTCCAGTTCTCTCAGGGCGCTCAGTGCGCCTCCACTCAGGTAAGCCACTTCAAGATGTCTATGTATATCGATTTTCCGCCATTAACCTTCACCGATGAGTATACGCAGAGCTATGTCATGGTGAATGGCAGCCTTACTCAGCTAACGGTGCCCTTCTCGACCAATACTTGGATGCACATAGACGTCCCTCTTAATTCCACCTATACCTTCACGGGGCAAACGCAGTTTGCCTTCTATCCACCGCTGGACACGTACTTTCCGTGGTCTGCGACGATCTACATTGATGACCTCGCGTTCTACTAAGAGACCCGCAGCCCGAAGGACTTGCCGCTGGAGCGGTGCCAGAGTTCTGTATTCGCCCGCTGAGGTGGTTCCGCGGCAGTGGTGCCAGATTTCGGTATTCGCCCGGGATTCCCGACCGACGGTAATTTCTCAGGTAACGCTTCCACCGTGGCGACTGGAACGCCATGGTGCGCCCATGATCTTACGCATCACGATTCAATGACCTGACCTAGCCGCGCGCCCATAACCTGCTTTCGGCATCAAGCGCGCTGGCATCTTTGCGCCGGGCGCGCCAAAGTGGCAGAAATGCGCCTTCATGACAGCCGCCGTCCAAAGCCCCTCACCCCGTGACCTCTTCGCTCCGGCGGGCGTGACGTTGGCGGCGGCGTTGCGCGGGCGGTTTCCGGAAAAGAGTTGGCGGCAGGTGCGCGAGCTTTGCTCGTCGGGGAAGGTCACTGTCGATGGTGAACGCGTGCTCGATGGTGCACTTCGCCTGGCGGGCGGCGAACGCGTGGCTTGGAACATGGGCAAGCCGGATCCGCGGCGGCGGCCCGAGCGGCCGGGTTTCCGCATCGTGTTCGAGGACGGGCATCTCGTGATCATCGAGAAGCCGGAAGGCATTTCGACGGTGCCTTACGAGCGCAAAGAAAGCGGCACGGCGCTCGATCTCATTCGCGAGGCGTGGCGGCGGCAAGGGAAGAGCGCTACGGTGACGCCGCTGTACACGGTTCATCGCATCGACAAGGACACGTCGGGGCTGGTTTGTTTTGCGAAGACCAAGCTCGCTGAGCGCGGCCTGCATCGCATTTTCAAGGAGCACCTGGCCGAGCGCGAGTACACCGCGGTGGCGCACGGGCGCGTTCGGCCCGGGCGAATCCAGTCGCGCCTCGTGCCGAACCGGGGCGACGGTTTGCGCGGCAGCACGCGCCGAACCGACGAGGGGCAAGACGCCATCACCTTCGTCGAAGTCGTCGAGGAGCTGCGCGGTGCCTCGTTGTGCAAAGTGCGTTTACAGACGGGACGCACGCACCAGATCCGCATTCACTTGGCCGAGCAGGGGCATCCACTGGTCGGCGAGACCGTCTACATTCGAGACTTCTCACGCCACGGCGGAAAGCAGCTCGCATGCGAGCGGTTGCTGCTTCACGCGGGCACGCTTGGCTTCGACCATCCGGTGACGGGGAAGTGCGTGCACTACGCAGCTCCACCCCCGCCCGAGTTCGAGGCGGCGGTGGCGAAGCTGCGGGGACGTTAATACGCCGGGGCAAACACGCGCTTGGCCCACGTGTCGATGGCGGTTGGCGCTTGCACGACCACGCCCCCACTTTCGGGAGCGAGCAGTCCCTTGCCAGCGCCGCGGTACATTTCCATGAACACCGAAACGACAGCGGGATTGAGGCCGGCCTGGACCATGCCCTTTTCCAGCTGGTCGAGCGGCACCTGCGCGTAGCGAATGGACTTGCCCACGGACTGGCCGAGCGCCGCCACGACATCGTTGCACGTGACTGCCTTCGGACCGACCAGGTGGACCACTGTCGTGCCGGTGAAGTCCAAGCGGTCCAAGCGATCGCCGGCGTATTTGCCGATGTCGCTCGCCGCGATGAATGGAATGGGCGCGTCCGCCGGCAGTGGGCTGCCGTACAGGCCTTGGGTTTTAATGGTCGCCATGCTCATGAAGATGTTTTCCATGAACATGCCGGCGCGAACGAAGAGCGCATTGAGACCCCGGATCTTTTTCAATCGCTCTTCGAATCGATGGAGCCCGACAATTGGACCGGTGCCCTGGTCGTGCTGGGCGCCGACGCTCGAAAGCAACGCCACGTAACGGACGCCGGCTGTTTCCACGCCGCTGGCCAGGGTTTCCGCCACCCGATCCTGGTACGCGCGAAAATCGTCGGTGGCCATGTTGGGCGGGACGAGCAAGTAGGCTGCTTCGGCGCCTGCCAAGGCTTCGCGCACCAGGCCCTTGTCTTCCAGGTCGCCGACAAAGCACTCGGCGCCCGCCTTCGCCAGTACATCCAGCTTTTCGCGGTGTCTGGCCACGGCGCGAACCTTTTTCCCATTCTTCAGGAGGTAGGCCGCTGCCGCTCCACCCGTATTACCCGAGGCTCCGAATACGCAGATCATGAACGAATCCTTCCTGGAAGAGAGCAATCCAACCCTGCCACGTGGGAAGGCGCTCCGCCATGCCACACGATCGTTTCAAGTTACGGACGCTTCCACAGGGACAGCGTCGACTGAATTGCTTTGCGTGCCAGGCCCGAAAGCGGCGCGCTCAGCGGATTGCGCCACCAGCGTTGGCCGGCCGAAGCCACCGCTGTGGCACGGTAAACGGTCGCGGTCACGTCGCGATGGGAAAGCGTGTGCGACACGCGCACGATTGCTGGTCCCATCTTCTCGCCCAGCCGCTTTCCGAGCGTCGCCTTCGCCGCACGTCCCTCCGCGCTCGGCAATTGCCATAGCCCCGGCCACAAACCGTCGAGCGGTCGTTGTTCGAGCAGAACCTGGCCAGCACGTTCGATCCACGCGAAGGCGACCGGCAGCGCCTTGCGTGCCGTCGGTTTCTTTTTTTCGGGATAATGCAAGGGACGGCCCTCGGCGTGCGCGCCGCACGTTTCGCGCAGCGGACATGGCGCGCAGTCGGCGCCGTCGGCTCGACAGATCGTGGCGCCGATATCCATCAGGGCTTGATTGATGTCGCCTGGGCGAGCGTTCTGCACCAAGCGCTCGGCGTGATCGCGAACGCCTGCAATCAACGCCGGATCGTCCGCTCGGCCGGGAAGCGAAAACACGCGAGACAGGACGCGCACCAAGTTGCCATCGACCGCCGCGATTTTTTCGTCGAACGCGATCGAGGCGACGGCGGCTGCGGTGTATGCGCCGATGCCAGGCAGGTGGCGGAGCTCGGCGGCCGTCGTTGGTGCGACGCCATCGTGCTCGGCGATGATTACTCGTGCGGCTTTGTGAAGGTGGCGGGCGCGACGGTAGTAGCCGAGTCCGGCCCAGGCTTCGCACACGGTGGACTCGTCGGCCGCAGCTAACGCTGCCACCGTGGGAAACTGCTGCAGAAATCGTCCGAAGCGCGGCGCAACCGTCTGCACTTGCGTTTGCTGCAACATGATTTCGGATACCCAAATGGCATAGGGATCCGTCGTTCGCCGCCAGGGAAGATCGCGCTTGTGCTTGCGGTAGAAGGCCAGCAACGCGCGCTGCATGCCGGAGACGTTCACCGTTTCCACAAGCTCATGCCGCGGTAGTCGCTGGCGAAGCCGATCGCGCGAAAGAGGTCGGCGAAGCGCGAGGTGCTGGCGTTCTGTCCGTTGATTGTCTCGACCGTGATCGATGATTGCGGCACCGCCTCGCGCCCGAGAAGAAACCGGTAGATGCCGAGCGCGTTTTCCAAAATGGCAGGTGCGGGCTCGCCAATCACCGACAGCTCTTTGCCGGATTTCTGTAGCACCAGCAACAGCTGACTTGCGTGGAAGACCAGCCAGTGACTGGCGAGCCGTCGGGGCAGGGCGGTCGAGAGTCCCTCGATGGCGAGACCACAGACCGACGCCGGATCGCAGGCGTTGACGAAGTAGATGCTTTCTGGCGGAAGGGGCTCGCCGAGCCGACGGACGGCCTCGTGGCTTGCAAACTGAAGGCCGGGAATACCCGCAAAGAAATTGCCAGCCACGATTTCGCCCGACAGCTCGAGCAAGCGCAAAGCGCGAAAGATGCGCGACCAGCGCAGCGGCGGCAGCTCGTGCTCCAGCAGCTCGCGGAAGACGACGCCGTAGCGGTCGAGTACCAGGCGAGCGCGCTCTTTGTCTCGCTCGGCGCGCGCGAGCGGGCTCGTGTCGCGCTCGGTGTCCAGCGCCTGCCAGTGTCCCGAGCTCGGCCGCGAGCGTTGCCAGCGGCGAAAGCCTGCCCGTCCTGCGGTCTGTGTTAGCTGGACCGGCTCGGCCGCGAAGCCCGACAGAATGCCGCGGCGGAGCGTTTCGAAGCTGTCGGTGGTGGCGCGGCCTTGCCACGCCAGGTTCCACAGGCGCTCGGCGAGGGTCGCGGACGATTCGTCCGTCGAAGTCGCCAACTCGGCAAATCCCAGGCCGCGTCCCGATTCTCGCAAGTGGCGCACGATCTCGGTCGTGCGGTCGTCGGCAGCAGTTTCCGTGCCGTCGCCTTCCTCTTCGAGGAGCACGTCTTCTTCACCCATCATCACGAGCGATACCTTTTCCTTGCCGCAACCAAGCCAGCGCACCCCGTACGATTGAAAGAGCGTGTCCATCCACGACGGAAAATAGGGCGCCAATCGGCAGGGAAGAACAGCGCCTTCCCACAGGTCGGCGCTGGCGGGAAATCCGAACAGACGGTCGAGGGCGCTTTGCAACGACGCCAGGCTGCCGGTCGCGCGACCGAGACCCTGCCATTCGAGCAGAAAATGCGGTAGCTCGGTGATGGGCCGTGCCGCCAGGCCGGCGTGCGTCGCTTCTCGCCGGGCGGCGCGAGCAAGGCGCAAGAGCCGTTCCGCGTGCTCGGCATCGCAGAACATGCGTTCGGGGCGGCCTTGCATCAGCATGCCGGCGACGATACTGCCGCTTTCCAGGAGCTCGTCGAGCATCGGCAAGAGCTCGGCTTCGTTCCAGCCGAGCGTGGCAGTCATATCACTCATTGCGAGAGGTCCACGCCCGCGCAGTAGCTCGCCCAGGAGTAGTGACGGCGAGGATTCGTCGTTTCTGCGCGGCACGGCCCGATGGTCGATAGCCGGCGGGGCGCTGGCATCGGCCGCGAGCGCAAGCCACGGCAGGTCGCTCGGCGCGACTCCACGCAGATCGAGAAGGCGTGGCAGATCGGCCGCGTCCGCCACCAACTCGTCCGCGGCACCCGGCAACCGGTAACACACGACCGATTTCAGCGGATCATCCGCCTGGGGCTTTTCACTACTTGCGAGCCATGTCGCAAACACCGTCCTCGGCAAGAGCGGCATCTCGCGCACGGCCAGCAGAACGTCGAGTCGACTCGATGGCCGATAGTCGGGATGCGTGCGAAGGAGCTTGCTGGTGAAGGCCTCCACCAGCGCGGACGGCACGGCAGGCAAATCGCCCGCGCTCTGGAAGAGGTCCCGGAAAAGCTCGTCGGCTAGATTCGACCGGCCGCCCGATGTGGCAGCGTCGTCGAGATACATGTGGTAGTTGGTCTGGCGAAACACCACGCCGTCGCTAAAGGGCGTGAGGTGGGCGGGGCGCGTGACGTGCAAGGTAATCCGCCGAGCGGCGATGTCGTCGAGAATGGTCGCGAGCGTCGTCAGGTCGAACTCGTCTTCCAGAATCTCACGCCAGGTTTCGAGCACCAGCGGGAAGTCTTCGAAGCGCAGCACCGAGCCGAGCAGCTTCTTGGCGCGAATGCGATTGAGCCACAGAGGCGTGCGCTTGCGGGCGTCGCCTCGCGGAAGCAAGAGCGCGCGGCTGGCGTTCTCGCGAAAGCGCGCCCCGAAGAGCGCAGTTTTTTCCAGGCCTGAGCGCAACAGCTCGTCGAGAGCGTGGGCGGGTACGAGCGCGAGCAGCTCTTCCACGTCCACGCCCTCGGGCATCATCAGCATGATGTGATCGTTGGTAGCGAAGGCTTCGAGCGGGCTTTGGTACTTGCGCTCCCACGCCTCGCCGAGCGCGATGGCGAGCGGCCGGTTGACCTTGCCACCCCAAAATGTGTGCAGGATGACTTGGTAGGTTTCCGAGGGGGACGAGCCTTTCCCGTATTCCACCAGCACCCGTCCGCGTCCGGGCAGCGGCGCGTGCGAGACCTCGCGCTGTCGCTCGAGAAACTGCGCAAGTTGTTTTGCGCTGACGGCGTCCATGGCGAATCGGCGTTCGAGCCGCTCAGCGAAATCGTCCGCGTCGTCCGCATGAAGGCTCTGCTCGCAAAAATCGAGAAAATCGAGCAGGGCCAGCGAGGTCTCGGTCGAGCGGTTGCTGTCCTCGGCCTTCCAGAACGGAATCATCGGGCCGTGCGGATCCGCCGGGCTGACCTCGACGTCGTTGTGGGTGATGTTCAGGATGCGCCACGCCTGCGTGCCGAGACTGAATTGATCGCCGAGCCGCCGCTCCCAGACGAATTCCTCGTCCAGCTCGCCGATCATGGCTTTGGTGTCGGCGAGGCGCAGGTGAAAGTAGCCGCGGTCGGGAATGGTGCCGCCCGACTGATAAAGGACGAAATCGGTGCCGGGCCGCGACGTGAATGTGTTCTTGGTGCGATCGACGACGGCGCGCTGGCGCAGCTCGCGAATCGGCGCGTCGGCGTAGCGACCTTCGAGCATCGCCACCACCAGATCGAAATAGCGGCGCGGTAGCTCGTGGTAGGCCGCGATGGTGCGTACGAAGGCGTAGAGCTCGTCGAGACTCCACAGAGCGTGGCAGCCCATGGAAAGCAGCACTTGCGCCAGCACGTCGAGCGGATTGCGGATGGGCTTGATCTCCTCCACCTTTCCGCTGCCGGCGAGCTCGGCCATGGATGCGCCCTGCACACCGTCGAGGCCGTGCAACACGAAGAGGCTTGCGCGGCTGGTCCCGCCCACCCGGTGATCGGCGCGACCGATGCGCTGGAGGGTTTGCGCCACCGACGGCGGGGTGCCGACCAGAATTACCTCGTCGACCGAGCCGATGTCGATGCCCAGCTCCAGCGAGCCGGTGGCGACCACGGCGCGCAGCCGTCCCTGCTTCATGCGTTCTTCCACGTCGAAACGAAGCTCGCGCGAAAGCGAGCCGTGATGGGCGTAGGCGAGGGGCTCGCTTTGCCCGGCGTTGAGCAGGCGTGCGATTTTCTCGACGGTGCGGCGACTGTTGCCAAAGACGAGAGTCGAGCGGTTGCGCTCGATGATCCGTCGTAGATCGTCGGCCAGCGCGCTCCACCACAGATCTGCCGAATCGGGGCCACGCTCGACCGTAACGTCGGGGGCGCGCACGCTGAGCGCCATCGGACGGGCGTCCGTCGACACGACGACGCGGACCGGCCTTGCCTGGTAGCGGGTATTCTGCGGTGGCCCGCTTTTCGCAAAACCGCCCATCCATGCGGCAACGGTTTGTGCGGGTCGCACGGTTGCCGACAAAGCGATGCGCTGGAATTCTCCGGCGGATAGCGCCAATCGCTCGATCGCGGTCATCAGGTAGGTGCCGCGTTTCGTTGCGGCCAAGGCGTGGATCTCGTCGACGATGACGGTCTTGAGACCGCTGAACAGCTCGCGGCTTTGCTTCGCCGTGAGCATCAGGTTCAGACTCTCCGGCGTGGTGATGAGAATTTCGGGCGGGTGGCGCAGCATGGATCGGCGTTCGTCGTCAGGCGTGTCGCCAGAGCGGGTCATCACGCGAATGGAAGGAAAGGCGACGCCTTCCTGGGCGAATAGCGCACGCAGCTCGTCGAGCGGAGCCAGGAGGTTCAGGCGCACGTCGGTGTTCAGGGCCTTGAGCGGCGACACATAAAGGACGCTCACCGCGCCGGTGGCGAGTCGACTTGTGACCAGAGCGTCGATGGCAGAGAGAAACGCGGTCAGCGTCTTGCCGCTGCCCGTCGGGGCGCTCACGAGAACGTTCTCGCCCGCGGCAATGACGGGCCACGCTTGTGTCTGCGCCGAGGTTGGCGCTGCAAAGCGACTTTCGAACCACCGCCGGACCAGCGGATGAAAATGCGCGAGCGCGTGTGTGGGCAAGGGCATCGCCATTGAGCGAAGCTTACGCGATCGCGGTCGGCACGTCGGGTGACGGCCGCCTCTGACGCAGTCATCCGGCAAGCTCGTCAGCACCTAGATTTCCCGTGCGCGTTCAGGCAGGGTTAGGTGTTCTTACGAGCAGGAACTCACCCCCCCTTTTTCCTGAGGATGCCCGACATGGTTGTTTCTCGTCGAATCCTGATAGCTCCTGTCTGGACAGCGGTCGTTTTTTTCGGCGCCAGCGCCGTTTCTTGCGTGCCGAGCTCGAACACGAACAAGGGATCCGGGGGCGCCAGCGGCGGAAGCAAGGCGAGCGGCGGTAGCACGGGACAAGGTGGAGCTGGCGGCGCGACCGGAGGATCCGCTAGCGGTGGCTCGCCAAGCGGCGGCGGGGGGACGAGCGCTGGCGGAAGCAACACGACCGGAGGCGCCAGCGGCATGGGTGGCAGCGCGATGGGCGGATCGAGTGGCAACGGTGGCAGCAGCGGGGCGGGCGGAAGCACGGGTACCGACGCCGTGACGGACACAGCGGCACCGCCGAGCCGCGGCCCGACCGCCGGATCCCCCGGTCACACGTTCCCCTTCCCGCAGAACCGCGAGAACAGTCGCTGCACCTACCCGGCGCTTTACCGCAACGAAGACGTGAAGGCGATCTATGCGCAGTGGAAGAACGACAACGTCACCTCCGACGGGGCGAGCGGTTTTCGCCGCGTAAAGCGCTCGAACGAGCCGGGTCTGGAAAAGAACTCGACAGTGTCCGAGGGCATCGCCTACGGCATGCTGATTGCCGTGTTCATGGACGAGCAGGATTTGTTCGACGACTTCTGGCAGTACGAGCAGAAGTGGCTCGACGGCGGCACCGGCCTGATGAACTGGTACATCAATGCGGCGGGCAGCGGACTCGGCAGCAATCCCAGCGGCGCGGGGCCGGCCACCGACGCCGACGAGGACATGGCCTTCGCACTTCTGCTCGCTGACAAACAGTGGGGCGGCCAAGGAAAGCTGGGCAAGAAGTACAGCGACCTGGCCAAGGATCAAATCCACGCCGTGTGGGTGAACGAAATCTGGGACTACAAGTACATCAAGCCTTGGCCCACCAGCAGTCAGCCGCCCATCAATCTTTCGTACTTCGCGCCTGCGTACCACCGAGCGTTCGCGAAGGTCGACACGACCAACGTCAATCCGAGCACGAAGGTGAATTACTGGCTCGAGTCGCTCGATGCCATGTACAAGTTGCTCGATACGACGGTGAATTCGTCGGGCGGCAATGCGAGCTATGGCTTGGTGCCCGCCTGGGCCGACCTTAGTGGCAAGCCCAACGGTGGCGCGTTTGGCGCCAGCGGCGGCGCCTCGCCAACCAATTACCAGTACGACTCGTGTCGCGTACCGTTCCGTATCGGCCTCGACTATTGCTGGAATGGCGAGTCGAGGGCGAAGGACTACGTAGGCAAGACCAGCAGCTTCTTTAGCGGCGTGGTCGGCGGCGCGGCCAAAATCGTCGACGGCTACGGCCTCGATGGCTCGCCTCAGCCGCAGTATCAGAAGGATGCGAATGCACAAGTTCAGTCTGCCGCATTCGTGGGGCCGGCTGCCGTCGGTGCCATGAGCGACTCGGCCAATCAGAAGTTCCTCGGTGACGCCTACGGCGTGCTTACCACGGGCAAGGCGGTGGTCGGCGGCACGTACTATGACGAGTCGTGGATGATGCTCTCGCTTTTAATGATGACGGCGAACTTTCTCGACTACACGAGTCTGTAGCTACCGAACGCGCAGCTTTGTTGTCCAACGTGGCGGTCGGGTGCACACTGACCGTCGGCTGACCGAGACGTCATGCCACGAGGCCTCATGACTGCTAGTCGCTGTACTGCTCTTGCTCTTTCGGTTCTCTCGCCCATCGTCGTCCTCTCCACCGTACAGCGCTCGATTGCCGACGACGTCGCTGAACGACGCGCGCAAGCCATCGTCAAGAAGATGACCTTGGACGAAAAGCTCGACTACATTGGCGGGACGGGCGGCTTCTCCATTCGCGGCATCCCGCGCCTGGGTCTGCCGGAGCTTCGTATGGCGGACGGGCCTTTGGGCGTTCGCAATGCAGGTCCTTCGACGGCGTATGCTGCGGGAATTGCACTGGCGGCATCTTGGGATGTGGAGCTGGCAAGCCAAGTCGGCGCCATGATCGGCCGTGATGCAAGGGCGCGTGGGATTCACTTCTTGCTCGGGCCGGGCGTGAATCTCTACCGCACGCCGCTCGGGGGCCGGAACTTCGAATACTTCGGCGAAGATCCGATTCTCGCCGCGCGCCTGGCAGTGGCGTACATCCAGGGCGTGCAAGAACAAGGGGTCAGCGCCACGGTGAAACACTTCGTGGGCAACAACTCCGAGATGAACCGGCATCACACCAGTTCAGAAATCGACGAGCGCACCTTGCGCGAGCTTTATTTGCCGGCCTTCGAAGCAGCGGTGCGCGACGGCAAGGTGGGCGCCATGATGGCCGCGTACAACATGGTCGGCGGTGAGCACATGACCGAGAACGATGTTCTCAACAATCGCATCGCCAAGCACGAGTGGGGCTTCGACGGCATTCTGATGTCCGACTGGGACGCCACCACCAATGGTGTCGCGGCAGCCAACGGCGGCCTCGATTTGGAAATGCCGTCGGGCAAGATGATGAACCGGTCGTGTCTCTCGTCGGCGATCCAAGACGGGATTGTTCCCGAGGCTGGCATCAACGACAAGGTGATGCGCATTTTGCGCACGGCTATTCGCTTCGGCTGGCTCGACCACGCGCAAAGCGATCCGTCGTGGCCGCTCTATTCAGAAGAAGGCCGTGCGCTGGCTCTGGAGAGTGCGCGAGCCAGCCTGGTGCTGCTCAAGAACCAGGGCCTGCTCCCGCTCGACAAGAACAGGGTGAAGTCCGTGGCGGTGATTGGCCCCGGCGCGTATCCCGCGGTTCCCACCGGGGGCGGCAGCGCGCAGGTCAAGCCGTTCGTGGCGGTGAGCTATCTCGAAGGTTTGTCCAGTTATCTTGGTGGCCGCGTGCGCTACAGCCGAGGCGTCGTGCCGCTTGATGAAGTTTTCGACAGCACGTTGTTTGTCACGGCGAACGCCGACGACAAGCCAGGCTTGGTGGGCGAGTATTTTGCTAATGGCAATCTCGAAGGTGCGCCCACGGTGACCCGCACGGACGAGCACGTGCACTTCACGTGGGACGCAAAAAATCCTTGGCCTACCGGTGACGCTCCATCTTTTTCGGCGCGCTGGTCGGGATTCTTCATCCCGACGTCGTCGGGTGACTATCGTTTCTCGGTGTCGAGCTACGGCCTCGACCGTTACCGGTTGTTCGTCGACGGCATCAAGGTGATCGATCGGACCGGGGCGGCGCAGCCGATTCTGGACACTGTCATCAAGTTGAAGGCGGGCGATGCGCACGCTGTTCGGCTCGAGTACATGCACTTCGATCATCACGCGCGCTTGGGCTTCGGCGTGCGCAAGACCTCGGACTTCGTCATGGCCGATGCGAAAGCCGTCGCGGCGAGTGCGGATGTCGCTGTCGTTTTCGCGGGCTTCGATCCGAGCAATGAAGGCGAGGGCGCGGACCGCACCTTCGAGCTCCCGCCTGGCCAGGACGAGCTCATCGCGCAGGTTCGCGGCGCCAACAAACACACGGTCGTCGTTCTCACCTCGGGCGGCGGCGTGGACATGAGCCGTTTCGTGGATGCCGTCCCCGCCATCGTCCAGGCCTGGTACCCAGGTCAGGAAGGTGGACGCGCTTTGGCGGAGCTCCTGTTTGGCGACTTCAGCCCGTCGGCGAAACTGCCGGTGACGTTCGAGGCCCGCCTGGCGGACGGTGCCGCGGCGGCCAACTATCTGCCGGGCAATGACGGAAAGGTCAACTACCGCGAAGGACTGTTCCTCGGCTATCGCCACGTGGACAAAGGCGGCATCAAACCGCTCTTCCCATTCGGTTATGGTTTGTCCTACACGAAATTCGCCTATAGCAACCTCGCGGTTTCGCCCGAGCCCGCGGCGGCCGATGGAATGGTCTCGGTGGCGTTCGACGTCACCAACACGGGCAGGCGCGTGGGGGCGGAAGTCGCCCAGGTGTACGTCGCCGACGGCCACGCACCGGTGCCTCGTCCCGCCAAAGAGCTGAAGGCTTTCACCAAGGTCCGTCTCGCGCCAGGCGAGACCACGCGTGTTCAGCTGGCGCTCGACCGTCGCGCTTTTGCCTATTTCGACGACCAGGAGAAGACCTGGACCGTGGCGCCCGGTACCTTCGAGATTCTCGCGGCCTCATCGTCGCAGCAGATCGAGCTGCGCGGAAAAGTCACGCTGAAGTAGGCGGAAGTAGGCCGGATGGCGGCTTACGGCCGCCAGGTGGGGAACCACAGGCGGTAGCTGGCCGCGGCCGTGCTCAGCGAAAACTCGCCCCAGACTGGCGCGTAGAACAGAGAAATCACGAGCGCCACGCCGATGTAGCCCATCACGAGCTTGGCGTGCTTCTTTTCCAAGTGGGCGGCAATTCCACCCAGCAGGACGAGCAGGAACGCGTAACAGGGCAAGTAGTAGTGGTGGAAGGTGTAGTTGCCGCGCGTGCCGCGTGTGGCGAGCCAGGGAGCCATGAAAGCGAACCAGCCGACCAGCATCAGCAGCACGCCGCGGGTTGTCTGTGCTTCGAGCCATTGAGTCCAATAGCGGCGGAAACGCGAGCGAAGGGCAATGAACAGAGTGATGAGCGGAAAGCTCACAACGAAAAGCGTGCTCGTGGACCACAAGAGCAAATTGCCGACGCTCGACGAGTAGCGCGAACGCAGTCCCGACGTGGAGGCTTTGATGACGACGGGATGCATGAGAATCGGCCAGCCGTACCACGGCGAGGTCAGGTCGTTCTTGTAGTGGCCGAGATCGAGGTGGTGTTTGTAAAGGCCGATGATGACTTTCCAGGTGGCCATGGGATCGCTGGGCTTGCCGGTCAATTTCAGCGCGCCCATCCAAATGAGCGTGTGCACGATGGGCACCACGCCCAGCCACAGAATCGAGAAGATCGACACGCGCCGGAACATCAGAATGGCGACAGTGGCGGGGATGGCGGTCATGGCACCGCTCCATTTCACCGAGGTGGAAAAGCCAATCAGAATGCCGGCGGCGAGCACGCCTTTCCAAGTTCGCGCGCCGAGCGCGGCCACCATGCCCCACAGCATGAATGAAATCATCATGCCGTCGAGGAGCCCGGACCGGGAATACGAGATGAAGAAACCGTCGGCCGCCACGAATGCGGCCGCCATCAGGCCCGCACGCTTGTCATTGAATAGCGCGCGGCCGAGCCAATAGGCGAGGCAGATGGTTTGCAGACCGAACAGCAGCGGAATGAAACGCCAACCGAGCGAATTGTAGCCGAAGATCAGCATGCCTACGGCAATCAGCATCTTGCCGAACGGCGGGTGATCGTTGTTGTCGGCAATGGACAGAGCGTAACTGTGGGCGTTCTTGACGAACGGTTCTTCGTCGAAGGTGAACCAATTGGGCCACGGCACCGCTTGGATGCGCAAAATGACCCCGCCGACAATCATCGTGGTCAGAAAGACCGTCACCCAGCGCTCGGGCGCGGGCATGGCGGACCACGCTTGGCGAAGTCGCTCGTAGCGTTCGCGCACAGAATCGCCGACTCGCGCCGCCAAGGTGGTCATTGCGGAATCGTGCAGTCGGTAAGGTTGCCCACCGCGACGCTCTGGTCGACGGGTGAGAAATTGCCCGTCGGCGACCAGCGCAGCGAAACTGCCTTGAGCACGCCGATGACATGGTAATTGCACACGACGGTGAAGCGCTCGGCAGGCAGTGTGCCCCGCAATATCGGCGACTGCCAAAGGCCGGCTGCCAAGAACAGCTCGTTCTTCACCGTGTTGAACGGCTGTAAGACATTCGGGTCAGTCTCGACGCTGGTGCCCCACGATCCTCCGTTGCCGTGGTAGCCGCAGTGGATGCTGCCGAAGGTCTTTTCGGACGCGCAGGCGAGATTCTTCTTGTCGTCGCGGATGAGCGTCACCTCGATCATCTTGGTGCTGCCGAGATGCCAGCCCTCCGTCTGCTGCGTGTATTTCTCTTTGTAGCCGGCCCACGCCAAGACCAGCCACAGCGCGACGCCAATGCACAGAAAACCGAACACGGTGTAGAGCAGCATGTGCTTGGGCGGCTCGGGGATCGGCTCTCGCCGTGTCGGTGTGGTTGGCCCTGGCGCCGACGGCGGACTGATATTGGTCTCGGCCTTGGGAGCGACCACCTCGGGCGCGGCCGGGGATGGGCCGCCGCCCGCCTCTTTGGGCTCTTCGGACGAAGGACTCATATCAACCAGTTAGTCGATCTCACTTCTGCCGTCAACCGCAACCTCGGCGAGCCTCGCTGCAGACCGTGGTAGAGCGCTCGTCGTCGTGACTGGGGTCACCTGTCCCTGTGTTATCGTGTGAGCCATGCGTACCGCGGGCCTCGCCGTTGCCGCTGCCGTGTTGGCTTCTGCGTGTGCCGCCCGCTGTGGACGTCAAAGCGTTCGCGCGCCGAAGGACATGGTCGCGATTCCGGGGGGAGCGTTTTCCATGGGCAGCGACAGCGCTGACGCGAATGCGAACGAAAAGCCCGTCCATCGCGTTGCCGTGGCGCCATTTCTCCTCGACCGCACCGAAGTGACGGTCGCTTCCTACGCCGAGTGTGTGCGTGCAGGCGCGTGTCGCGCGCCGGAAGCATTCGTCGACGAGCGTGGCAACTACCGCGTGTTTTGCAATTGGCAGCATCCGCAAGGGCGAGCAAATCATCCTGTCAACTGTGTCGACTTTCACCAGGCGGAATCGTTTTGCGCTTGGGCGGGCAAGCGTTTGCCGACAGAAGAGGAGTGGGAATTCGCTGCACGCGACGGCGATGGCCGGATCTTTCCGTGGGGAAACGAGTCGCCCGATGGGGCGCGACTCAATGCTTGCGGTCCCGGTTGCAGCAGGAATCTGATGGCGCAGCGGTTTCCCGGCGTGACCCCGATGTACACCACCGACGACGCTTGGCCCGAGACCGCGCCCGTGGGCAATTTTCCGGCGGGTGCATCCAAGGACGGCGTGCTGGATTTGGCAGGCAATGTCTGGGAGTGGACGGCCTCCGAGTACGCGACCTACGACGGTAAAACTCGCGAGCCCAAGCGCGTGCTTCGCGGTGGAAGCTGGGGCGGCGGCGACCCGCGGACCGAGCGAACCACCAATCGATTTCGTCTGGACCCGGACAGCCGCGGGCAATTCCTCGGCTTTCGTTGCGCCCGCTAGGGCATCTTGAGGTCGTGATACAGCAGGCGCAGCCAATTGGGGGCTGCCATGTCCGAGGTGAACAAGATGGCGACGATGGACATCAAGAAGGCCAGGCGCACGCCGCGCGCCATCTCTCGTCGGGCCGGCGCCACCAGCCAGGCCGAGGAAATCAAGAAGTGCCAGAAATAGGCTTCGCGAAGGTTGGCAACGACGAGGCCGAGCCACGCCAGACTGACGAGGTCGAACCAGGCGCGGGCCCACAAGAAGGCCACCGCGCACACGACCAGCAGGACGTTGAAGTTCCAAATCAGTGCTTTGTTTTCAACGATCGATCCGTGGCGTAGCGGATTGTTGACGACGACGTTCGACAACGACGCCCAATCGAGCCAGAAGACAAAAAGCGAAACACCTGCACACCCGATGGCGAAGGTCACGGCGATGGCTTGGCGCACGCCGAAGCGCCGCCAGAACTTTTCGCGCACCATGATTCCGATCGCCCAGATCGCCCACGGTGCCTGAAAGAAGACACGGAAATGCAGAAGGGCGCCGACGCAATAGGCGACGCCGGCGGCAAGCCCCCGCCGCTTGGTCATGAAGCGTAGACACATGATGAGCGGGACGATGGCGACGGCGTCGTAAAACCCTTCGAGGGTCCAGTACATGGCTTGCGTATAGGCAAAGAAGCAAATCAGCCAGTCGATGCCCGAGCCTTTCCCCTCGAAATACGCCAGAAAGAAGAAAAAGAGCGCGATGTGCGTGAGCACGATGAACCAGCCGATGAGCAGGCGACAGGCGCCTCGAAAGGACAGATTGGTGGTGTGGTAGAGGAACGCAATCGGCGCTACCAAGAGCATGTCGCCAGGCGGATACATGCGGGTTTTGTTCGACCAGCTGATGGCCAGTGGCTTGTCGGTTGGCCAGCCTGGCACGTCGAAGACGCCGCCGGTGCCGCTCGCACCTGCTCGAATGTCCTCGGGCAACTTCTCTAGCTCGTCCAAGGTCAAGCGTCGGTAGCGGTCGGCGATCGGAACGCGCCATAGGTCGAGTCCCATGCGCGGAAAGATGCGCGCCGCATTCATGTGCGAGAAATGGTCGGTAAACTGTCCGCGGGACAGGTCGCTCCATGGATGCTCGAAGCGACGAAACCCATTCCACACCGACCATCCCACAAGCGAGATCAGGGTCAGCAGCAGAGCTTTGCGACGCGCGGACAGCGGTGGTCGCCGCCATTCCGCGCGTAGAGCAGCGCCATCCTTGCGCAGACGTTGCAACAGCGCGGACTTCACGTTCCATCGAAGGTAAACGATCCGCGCGGCATCGTCGACGCTGGCGAAGCTAGAAACAGCGGAACTCGAGGACGGTGCCGTACGGCAAGCTATCGGTTCCGGCGCCGCCAGCTTGCACCGGCGACACGACGTACGCGGCCCCAGGACAGAGCGTGCCGTCCGTGGTCAGCGCGTAGCAAGGCACATTGGATTGCTGGGCATTGCACTCGGGCAGGGCCGTGGCATCGGGAACCAAGACGCCGTTTGCGTCCGGCCGCAAGTACCTGGCAGGGCAGGCGCGCTGTGCGTAGGCCGCTGGCAGACACAGGTTCTGCATCTTCTTACTGAGCGCATTGGCGATCTTGGTCATCGCGGCCGAATAGTCCGGCTGGCAGATGCTGAACTTCAGCCCGTTGTCGGCGAAGGCGTCGACGAAGGACGCAAGTCGCAGTCCGCCCGTTGCTCCGTAGTAGGCCGCGTTGGCATCGAATCCAGTTGTCGCATCCGGACTGGTGGGCAGGTGGCTCGGGTCGTAGCAGACGGGCCAGTAGTCGTAGACACTCGGGTGAGCGGTGTCGATGGCTGGGTTGGGAACTGGCGCGATCTTGTAAGTCGCCGTCGCCATCTCGGCGTCGCTCAGTGGCCAGCCGAAAATGCCGGCGACAAAGACCTGTTCGGGTCGGCCCTTGAGCGCTCTGATTTCGCCGGCCATCCGTCCGACACTGCGCAACGGACTGCAGGTGGTGGGTACAGAGACGTCGATGGGCGTATCACCGTCGATGCTGTTGGGACAGGCGTCGGTGCGTGCCGTGCAGCTGGAAAACGGCGCCGAGAACGAGGCACTGGTTGGATAGCCGGGAGGTGCATCGCTCAGGTTGGCGCCGCCGCACGCATGCGCGCGGGTGGCGCAGCGCAAGCTCGCAGATTCGCCGACGAGTGACGAAATGGTGCCGAACATGGCGTCGTTGGTGGCCGCCGAGCAGTCGTCTTCGTCGCTAAGGAAGACGAGGCCGAGATAGGCCGACGGTCGCAGCATTTGGTGTTGCGCATCGTTGCCGATTCCGCTGCTCACGAGTGCGAATTCGAATGCTTGCAGCGTATGCTCTTCGCCGCAGCCGAGGGTTCCAAGGTTGGTTGCCAGGCACGAAAACACGGCGCTGAGGTCGCCGGTGTAGTTGAGCGCTTGGCCCTTCCTGTACTCCAACCACAGCGCGCTTGGATCGGTAACACCGCACTTGGTTGCTCCAACCATCTGGAATCGGCCTAAATCGCCGTACATGCTGGTTGTGCCATCAGGCAAGGTCTTGGGGCCACAGGAGCCCGAGAGGTAGGCACCGCCCGTGCCTAGGTCGCTGTCGATGATGGCCACCCGCAAGTCGGGCAGTGTTCCGTCGCTGGGATCGCGCAGGCCTTCGATCAACTTCGGGAATTGCGCCTTAAGCTTTTCCTGTTTCAGCGCCATGGACGGCGAGTTGTCGATCAGGAAGACGAGGTCCAGCATGCGATTCGGCGCTACCGCCAGCTCGAAGGGCGCAGGCGTTTCACCATCGGGCGCGCTATCGACGACGGCCACGATTGCGTCGTGCTTGGCGATGGCAGCATCGCTGGTGTCGGAAGACGCCGCATCGATTCGGGACGGTTCCTGCACGCTGTCGGGCGCTAGAGCATCCGTCGCGCCCGGCTCTGCTCCGGAAACATCGCTCGTCCCGGCATCGTTCGTTCCGATGGTGACGTCGGTCATGGCGTCGGCAGCCACGTCAGCACCGCTGGAGGCCGGGGCGTCGCCAGCGCGGAGATCTACGACATCACCAGGATCGGGCACGTCGGACATTTGCGAAGCAAGGTCGACAAACGCGTCGGGAGCGCTCGGCGCGCTGTCACTTGCGCTGTCCGGTTGCTCGCGAGCGTCGCTGGCGTTCCCCGATGCATCCTTCCTGCTGACGCTCGTGTTGTGATCGCAGCCGACGCTTGCAACCGCAAGCGCGACCCAGCAGGTAGCCACCGTGCCTCTCTTTCGCGAACGCAACCGCATAGCCTGGACTCCTTGGTGCACACCCGAGGTGCGAGGCGACAATTGTCGCGCGAACGAAAGAATTCGCAATGAGCCGCGCGCCCGAAGTGCAGGTTGCTGTGCGGCCGATCGCAGGGCTTCGGAAACAGCCTTTCGTAACAAGTGCGTAACGAGATCGGTGCCGCCGCTGCGCGCTGGTCTCGCGCTCTGCCTTCGCTATAGTCTGCCGGCTCATGGCTGCGTACGAGGAGGACGACGACGCGATTCCCGCCGAGGAAGAGAAGTTGCTCGCGCGCGTTCAGCAGAGCCTGCACAGCGCGGTTCCGCGGGCTGCGCGCGCAGCGGGCGGCCACGACAACGACGAGCTCCTGGCGTTGCGTGATGAAATCGGCGAGGCGCGCCTGGAGGACGTGCCGGCTCTCGTGGCGCAGATGGAGCGCTTGCAGGAAGTTTCGCTGACCCGCGCCGAGCTGCAGACCATCCTCGTCGATCCGCAATCGCCTTACTTTGGCCACTTACGCTTGCGCGAGCACAGCGCGAAGCGCGGCGAAATCGAGCGCGATGTCTTCGTTGGCCGAGCGACCTTCATGGATGCCAAGGCGCGCGTGAACATCGTCGACTGGCGAAACGCGCCGGTGAGCCAGCTTTACTATTGTTACGGCGAAGGCAGCGACTACGAAGAGACTTTCGGCGACCGCGAGGTGGAAGGCGAAATTGTTGCCCGGCGAACCCTGACCATCGAAGGCGGCCAGCTTTTGCGGGTGGCGTGTCCGCAAGGCATTTGGGTGAAGCACAAGGCGCCCGACGGACGGTCGGCTTGGCGTCGCACCGACGTGCCGGTGCGCGAGCTGGCGGGCGGCCAGCAGTCGGCCGCGCGGCCGGCTCCGCGGCGGGGCACGCTTGGCGCCTCGCCCGAGGAAGCGCAGCGCCTCGATCGCCACCTGCCGGAAATTGCGGCGCTCATCGACGAGCGTCAGTTCGAAATCATGACCGCGCCCCACTCGGGCGTGGTGGTCATTCAGGGAGGCGCGGGCAGCGGCAAGACGACGATCGGTCTGCACCGTCTTGCCTACCTGAGCTATTCGTATCCCGAGCGGTTTCCTGCCAAACGCATGATTGTGGTTACGCAAGGAACGGCCTTGGCCGCGTACATCGGCCAAGTTTTGCCGGCCTTGGGCGTGGCGGGTGTGCGCGTCCTGACCTTCAACGAATGGGCGCACAAGGAATTGGAGCGGGCCATTCCTTGGCTACGGGCCACGGTGACCGACGAGGTCGTGCCTGCGGTGACCCGTGTGAAAAGCCATCCGGCGCTTCTGCACGAGCTCGAACAGCGGGCGCGGGCGCGGCGAGGCAAGCGAAGCATGGGTGCGGTCGTCGAGCTTTGGGCCGATCTCCTCACCGACCGTCAGCTGCTGATGTCACTCATGCGCGACGATCCCGAGATGTGCGTCTCGGAGGCGGACATCGACGAGGCCCACCGTATTTGTGTCACCCGGGTCGCGGCTATCGTCAGCCGCGATCCGCGCGAGCTGCCGCCGGAAGCAAAAGCGCCGTCGCCGCAAAAGAAGCGCGCGGCAGCGAAGGCGGCGCACGAAGAGCTGGAAGACATCAAGACCTGGACGTCGCTCGGTCAAGGCGATGGTCGAAAGAAATCCGTCGACGCGGATTTGCCAGAGCACGTGCGCCGGGTGGAAGTCGAGCGCGACGAAATCGATGATGACGAAAACGTGCGCGGCGAAATCGGTATCGACGGCCAGCGCACCGAAGACGACCTGCCAATCCTCGACACCGACGACTTGGCGATGCTCGTGCGCGCCAACCAGTTGCTGCGCAAGGCAGATCGCCCGCTTTGCCACCTGTTCGTGGATGAGGCGCAGGATCTGTCGCCCATGAAGCTCGCGGCGCTCATCGGCCGCGCGACGCCGAACGATGTGGGTCGGGTTCCTTCGATCACCCTGGCGGGCGACACGGCCCAGCGCCTCTTCCTGGACAATGGCTTTGGCGACTGGCGCGCGGTGCTTGGACATCTGGGACTTGCGCACGTGGCGGTCGAACCTTTGCGTATCGCCTACCGGTCGACGCGAGAAATCCTTGCGCTGGCTCGGCATGTGATGGGACCGTTGCCCATGGACGTGCCCGCGGAAGCCAAGCGCTCAGGCGCGCCGGTCGAGGCATTTCGTTTCTCGGCGGCCGGCGCGGCGGTGGGCTTTCTCGCCGAGGCGTTGCGCGATCTCTGCGTGCGCGAGCCGCGCGCCACGGTGGCGGTGCTGGCGCGCCACGGAGAACAGGCCGACCGCTACTACGAAGGCCTGCGCCGCTCGGAGGTTCCCACCTTGCGGCGCATTCGCGCCCAGGAGTTTTCCTTTCGCCCAGGCATCGACGTGACCGATGTTCGTCAGGTGAAGGGACTCGAGTTCGACTACGTGATCCTTGTCGACGTAAATAGCAGCAGCTACGGCACCGACGACGAGTCCCGCCATTTGTTGCACATCGCCGCCACGCGCGCCGCGCACCAATTGTGGATTATCGTGACCGGCGCGCCATCGCCTCTCCTACGCGCAGAGTGCTTGCGAGACTGAAGACGCGTGCAAGACGTGGCGAACAAGACGGAATTCTCTGCGGATGCGCCGAAGCCCTCGCGTGGAATGTCGAGATCCCATGCGCTTTCCGCGAAGGTCTTTGGCGATCCGGCAACCGTCGAGCTAGAGCGACGACTGTTCGCGGGGGTGATGCTGGTCACGCTGATAAGTGGGGTCGTCGCCCTCATTCAGACGCTGGCGCTCGGCATGGCGGTACGCATGATGGTACCTGCCATCGTCTGCACCCTGGCGAGCCTCGTGGGATTCTGGCTCTTGCGGACGATGCGCCAGTGGCGCCGCATGGTAACGCCCTTTTTCCTTTTCATTCTGATCCTCCTCGCTGCCAGCTGGATCACCGAGGCGGGCACCGGTGGAACGATTGCGTTCTATTTCTTCCTCATCGTTACCTACGCCGTCGTTTTCTTCGGCGGGATAAGGAAGGCCATCGCCGTCGCCGCAGTTCTCGCCACGGTCGCCGCGCTCTGTTTCATCGAGTATCGGTTTCCGTCGATCCTATTGCCCTACGCCGACGCAAGAGAGCGCTTTGCCGACGTCGTCCTTACCCTTCTCTTGTGCTTGCTCCTGCTCGCCTTCTTCGTGCATCGCGTGTACGGCGAATACCAACGCGAACGCGCTGCCAAGGACGAGCTTTTGCGATTGATGACTGCCGAGAAGGACCGTGTCGAGCACTCCATGCGCGAAAAACAGCGGCTGCTCAGCATCGTCTCGCATGACATTGCGAACGCACTGACGGTCTTGCGGGGAGAGATCGAGCTGGCTCGCCGGCGGAGCAGGAGTGCTCTTGCCGGGGACGAAACGTGGGGGCGCATGGACTACGCGTGCGGCAACATCGGCGAAATCATCGGCAGCGTGCGGATGATGGAGTCGGTGGAGCAGGGACTCGTCAAGTTCGAGCCCAAGCGCGTGGATTTGCAAGCGGTGTTCAAGACGGCGGAGGTCCTGTTCGCGGAGCGCTTGCGGCAGCGGGATATCCGCATCGTCTTCCCAGAGCTACGGGCGGACAATCGCTTCGTGATGGCCGACCCGCGCATCTTGGCGAACCACGTGTTCAGCAATTTGATCTCGAATGCCATCAAGTTTTCTCACGAAAGCTCTAGCATCGTGGTCACCGTCGAGCGCGAGGCGGCCGAAGCCGTCATTCGCGTCGTCGATCGGGGAATTGGCATGCCGCCAGCTCTGCTGGCGAAGCTGTTCGAGCTCGACGCGAAGACCACGCGTCCCGGCACCGACGGCAGCCCGGGCACCGGCTTCGGGCTGCGTGCCGTGAAGAGCTTCGTCGACTTCTTCGGTGGGCGCATCTCCGTCGAGTCAAAGGCCGAAGATGCCTTTCCCGAGGATCATGGCACCGTCGTGACGGTGCGCTTGCATTCCTGCTTCCCGAGCAGCTGACTACTCGCTGGCTGGAATAGCCGAACCTGGCTGCTGCTGGGTCAGGCAGTGCAGGGTGCCGAAGCCGAGGACCAAATCGACGGCGTGGATGCCGACGACGGGCCGGTCTGTGAAAAGCTCGCCGAGAATTCCCAGCGCCACGCGATCTGCCGGATCGTTGAACGTTGGCACGATCACCGCCGCGTTGGCGATGTAGAAGTTGGCGTAGCTCGCCGGCAGACGCCAGTCGCCGTGATAGAGGGGCGCCGGCACGGGAAGCTCGACCACGTTCACGCGCGAGCCGTCTTCGAGGCGCGCGTCTTTCATGCGTTCGAGGTCGTCGCGTAACGGACGGTAGTTCTCGTCCTTCTCGTTCTTCTCCTGAATCAAGACCACCGTGTTCGGATTGACGAAGCGGCACAGGTCGTCCACATGGCCGTGGGTGTCGTCGCCCACGATGCCATTGCCCAGCCAAATCACGTTGCGAGCGCCAAGGTAGTCGCGAAAGACCTGATTGTATTCTTCGCGAGTCATGCCGGGATTGCGGCACTGGGTCTTCTGGTCGAGGAAGCATTCCTCAGTCGTGAGCAGCGTGCCGCGGCCGTTGACGTCGATGCCCCCCCCTTCGAGCGCGACCATTTGACCCTTGCTGCTCGGGCGCTCGACGGGGAACATGCGCAGCTTCAGACGCTCGGCGATGCGCGGGGCGAGGCGGTCATCTCGTTGCCAGTTCGGGTACTTGGCCCATGCCGTGAACTTGAACTTGGCGATCGCGACCTCGGGCTTGTCGCCGGGCTTGCGCACGCAAATGGGGCCGAAGTCGCGCGACCAACCGCGATCGCTGGGCGCGCGGAAAAACTCGACATTGCCGAGATTGGCGTGCGCGCGGGTCAGAATCCGCCGCGCCTTGGCTTCGCGCGCGGCCGAGTCGATGACGATGCGAACTTTCTCACCCTCGGCGATCTTGCGGACAATCTCGCCGTAGACCCATTCGATGGTCGACATCTTTCCCGGCCAGTCAGTCTTGCAGTGGGGCCAGCCGAGCCACGTGGCCTCGTGGGGATGCCACTCGGCGGGCATGGCGAAACCTAGTGCGGCGGGGGTCTTCGTGCTCATCGTCAGTCCCTGTCCAGAAAGCGGCGGTCGATGCCAGTGTACGAATCGATGCGGCGGTCGCGCAGAAACGGCCAGTTGCGACGAACGTCCTCGATGCGCGCCGGATCCACCGTGCCGTAAAGGATTTCGACCCGATCGGTCGACCCTTCGGCAATCATCAAGCCCTGCGGGTCGCAGAAAAAGCTCGTGCCCCAGAATTCCAGACCGGGCGGGCCCGCGGGTGTTTCCAGTCCCACGCGGTTGACCGCCGCCACGTACACGCCGTTGGCGATGGCGTGTCCGCGCTGAACCGTCCGCCAGGCGTCCCGTTGAGCCGCACCCTGCTCGGCCTTCTCCTCCGGGTGCCAGCCGATGGCCGTGGGGTAGAAGATCACGTCGGCCCCGCGCAGAGTCACCAGCCGCGCCGCCTCGGGAAACCACTGATCCCAGCAGACGAGAACGCCCAGGTTGCCGAACTCCGTCGGGAAAACGCGGAAACCGAGGTCGCCCGGAGTGAAGTAGAACTTCTCGTAGTACGCCGGATCGTCGGGAATGTGCATCTTGCGGTACATGCCCAGAACGGAACCATCGGTGCCGATGACGACGCTGGTGTTGTGGAATACGCCGGCCGCGCGTCTTTCGAAAATGGATGCCACCACGACGACAGCACCGCGCCGAGCCTCCCAACCGAGAGCCTCGGTACTGGGACCGGGAATCGCTTCGGCCAAGTCGAAATACGCCGCATCTTCCTTCTGGCAGAAATACGGCGAGCGGAAGAGCTCAGGCAGGCAGACGATCTTCGCGCCGCGCGTGGCGGCCTCGCGAATTTTGGCGCATGCCACGTCGAGGTTGACCTGCGGGTCGTTCGACATGGTCATTTGCACCAAGGCGACTTGGTAGGGCGCACGCGCTTGCATGCGCCCTTCCTACCTCAAACGCCGTCATCTTTCTATGTTAGGGGCGGGCCGCATTCGGCCCCTCGTCCGCGAAGTAAATTCGCGGACTTCACCCCACCTGCGGCCGAGCCTTTGGATCGGCTGACTCAAGAGGGGGTGACAACTCTTCAAATCTTGTTGTGAAACAGGTCGCGGACCAGGTCGGTAAAGACTTCGAACGAGCGCTCGTCGGCGTTTTTGTTGTAGGCCATGCCGGCCTTGGGATCGTCGCCGGCAGTCGTGTCCGTGAAGCTGTGTACGGCACCGCCGTAGACGGTCATTTGCCAGTCCACATGGTGCTTGCGCATTTCGTCCTGAAAGGCCGTGATGTCCGAGGGCTTGACGAAGGGATCGTCGGCGCCTTGCAGGACGACCACCTTGGTCTTGATGTTCTTGCCGTCGTCGGGAGTGGGACTGTCGAGACCGCCGTGGAAGCTGACCACGGCCGCCACGTCGGCGCCGGCGCGCGCCAGCTCGATGACACCGGTGCCGCCGAAGCAGTAGCCGGCCGCTACGATCTTGCCGGGATCGACTTCCCTCTGCTCGCGTAGAACTTCGAGGCCGCGCAAAACGCGCGTACGGAAGAGCTTGCGGTTGTTCTTGTAGGTGCCTGCCAAGGGACCCGCGTCCTGCGGACCCTTGGCGCGAATGCCTTTGCCATAAATGTCCACCGCGAAAACCGCCAGGCCAAGCTTGGCCATTCGCTCGGCCTGCCGCTTGGTTTCGTCGGTGACGCCCAGCCAGTTGTGCACCATCAGCACGCCCGGGATTTTGCCCTTTGCCTGCGGGTAAGCGTAAAGGCCTTCGAAGGTTTCGTCGCCGATTTTGTAGTCGACGGTCTTGCTCTTCACGGACACGGGCGCCGCCGCGGCCACGGATACCATCGCCATCACGCCGCCTATCGCCGAACAGATCGGGAGCAACCAGTTCTTCATCGCATCACCTCGATTGGCCTGTAGATGCCGACGCACGCGAGTTGGTGACAGACGGAGACGGATCGGACGATACTCGCGCGGGTGATGAACGTTCACGCTTCGGCCACGAAACGGCTGGTTCTCGTGGCCTCGCTGGCGGCGACCGCGGCGTGCGCCTCGAAGCCAAAGAAGGACTGCGGCTGTGCCGAGAGGGCGCGGCTCGCCGGTCAAGCCAGCGGGAATGCACCTGCGCTTGCGCAGCCGACGTTACCCCTTCCGCACACCTTCCTGCTGGCGCCCGAGGCATTGGCCAAGCACAAGGCGCGCTGGCTCGCCGATCGAGAGCACCCCGAACCTGCACTGGCGCGCCTTCTCGACGACGCGGCCAAGGCGCTGGCGCAGACTCCGTTTTCGGTCACCGAAAAGGGCGCACTTCCGCCAAGCGGAGACAAGCACGATTACCTGAGTCTTGCGCCCTACGCCTGGCCCAATCCCAGCCGTCCCGACGGTTTGCCCTACGTTACGCGCGACGGTCGCATCAATCCCGAGCGCGACAGCATTCCCGACCATCTCTTTTTCTCGCGCATCGTCTCGACGACGGAGGCCCTTGGCCTCGCCTACTACTTCACCGGCGACGAGCGCTTTGCCGAGCACGGCGCGCTTCTTTTGCGAACGTTCTTCGTGGAACCGGCGACGCACATGAATCCGAACCTGCAATTCGCGCAAGGCGTGCGCGGCAAGGAGCCGGGCCGCGCGGCGGGTATCATCGACACGGCGGAGATCGCGCGCCTTATCGATGGCACCCAATTGCTGGCCACCAGTACGTCGTTCGACGAAAACCTGCGCGACGGCCTTTCGGGCTGGTCCCGCGCGTATCTCGGCTGGTTGCGAGACAGCGATCTTGGCGGCAAGGAGGGGCGCGCCTCGAACAACCACGGCACCTGGTACGATGTTCAGGTGGTCGCACTGGCGCTGGCCACCGGCCAGTCCCAGCTCGCCGAGGAAGTGCTGCTGTTCAGTCGCAAGCGGCGCATCGGCCGCGAAATCGAGCCCGACGGCAGCCAGCCCGAGGAACTGGCACGAACGCGCTCGTGGCACTATTGCCTCTTCAATCTGCGCGCCTTGGTCGAGCTGGCAAGCCTCGGAGAGCACGCTGGCGTCAACCTCTGGCAGTACCAGACGCCCGACGGACGCTCGATTCGCAAGGCCATCGAGTGGTTATTGCCGTACGCGCTCGGGCAAAAGCCGTGGGCGACGCCCGAGATTGGCGGCGTGAACCGGGCCGAGCTTGCGCCGGTCATTCGCCTGGCAGCCTACCGTCTGGGCGATGCGCAACTAGCGCAGGCCTCGGCACAGCTCGGCGCAGGTCGCGACGATCGGTTGATGCTGTCGGTCGAGTAGCCAGGCCGAGCCACGCTGGTTCGTTAGGGTGCCTTACAAATTGCGCTGTGCCGTCCTTTTTCGCTTCGGCCAAGCGCGCGGCAGCGCTAGATTCGGCCCTGGACACGGCGACTGCCGGCCCAGCTTTTCGCGCCCAGCGCTTCCTTTCGGAGAAATACTCATGCGTACGCTCGGACTCGACGCCAGCACCCAGAGCTTATCTGGGCTCATCATCGATCTCGACACCGGCAAGGTTGTGCACCAGCACAGCATTTCGTTCGGTGCACGCTTGCCGTCCTACGGGTGTCCGAACGGTTTTCTGCCGAACGACAATCCGGCCATCAAGCACAGCGATCCGCTACTGTGGGTTGCCGCGCTCGATCTGCTCCTCGACGAAATGCGCGCCTCCGGCGTCGACTTCAGCCAAATCGCTGCGGTCAGCGGCGCTGGCCAGCAGCACGGCTCGGTCTATCTTTCGCGCGCTATCGGCGAGGTCGGTGGCTGGGATCCGGCGCGGCCGCTTGTGGACCAGATTCGTCCGCTTCTCAGTCGGGCGACGGCGCCGATTTGGATGGATGGTGCCCCAACCGAGGAAGCGGCCGAGATCGCGCAAGCCGCTGGCGGTCAGGATCGTGTGGTGGCGACCAGCGGGTCGCGGGCCATTCCCCGCTTCACCGGACCGCAGATTCGCAAGTTCTACAAAGATGCTCGTGCCGACTGGGATCGCACCGTCGAGATCCACCTCGTGAGCTCGTTCATGGCGGCGATTCTGACGGGCACCAGCGCGCCCATCGATCACGGCGACGGCGCCGGCATGAATCTGCTCGATTTGACGACCGGTGATTGGAATCCCGACCTGCTCAAGGCAACGGCGCCCGGCTTGGGCGAGCGCTTGCGTAAGCCCGTGGCATCCACCACGACGGTAGGACCGCTGACCGACTATTTCGTTCGCAAGTACGGTTTTGCCAAGCAGACGCCGGTGGTGGCGTTCACGGGGGACAACCCGAGTAGTTTAGTCGGGATGGGCGCGACCAAGCCCGGCACGGCGGTCGTCAGCTTGGGTACCAGCGATACGGTTTTCGCCGCGATGGCTTCGCCGCGCACCGATCCCAAGGGCTACGGCCACGTCTTCGGTAATCCGGCCGGAGGCTTCATGGCTCTCTCGTGTTTCGCCAACGGATCGCTCGCGCGCGAGGAAATCGCCCGCCGCTTTGGCTTCGACTGGAAGGCGTTTTCCGACGCCATCACGGCGCGCACCAAGCCCGGCAATCAAGGGCAGGTGCTCTTGCCGTTCTTCGTTCCGGAGATCACGCCCCGCCTGTCGTCGCCGGTCGAACGGTGGTTCGGCTCGGATGCATTCGTCGCCAAGCGCGACGGCGATGCGGCAGCGCGCGCCGTCGTGGAGGCGCAGGCGCTCAACATGCGGCTGCATTCGCGTTTCATCGGTGAAGCTTTCGACCGCATTCTCGTGACCGGCGGTGCTTCGCAGAATCAGGCCATCCTGCGCGTCTTGGCCGATGTCTTCCAGGCGCGAATCGTGCCGCTGCAGGTGTCGAACTCGTCGGCGCTTGGCGGGGCGCTGCGCGCGGCCCAAGCGGTGGCGGGAGCCAGCTGGGAGCGGCTCGCCAAGCAGTTCTCCATGCCCGACGAAGCGCGCGCCGTTGCGCCTGACCCGACGACACGAAATGTTTACACCGAGCTCGGCCGTGCGTTCGAGGAACGACTCCACGAAACGCTCTAGCGTCGACGTTTGTAAAGGGGTAAAAGAAACTCATGCCAGACACCATTTTTTCCGCTATCGAACCCATTCGTTACGCTGGCCCTGACGCTACGGCGCCCTTGGCCTACCGCTACTACGACAAAGACCGCGTGGTCCGCGGCAAGCGTATGGAAGATCATTTGCGCATGGCCGTGTGCTACTGGCACACGTTCGCCTCGGACGGACAGGACATGTTCGGGTCGGGAACCTTCGGTCGGCCGTGGCACGGAAGTGGCGATGGCCTTGCCAATGCCAAGATGAAGGCCGCTGCGGCGTTCGACTTCTTCAGCCGCTTGGGCGCGCCCTTCTATTGTTTCCACGACCGCGATGTGGCTCCCGAGGGCGCCACGCCGGCCGAGACCAACCGCCTGCTCGACGCCATGGTCGACGAGATGGCCGGCCACATGCAGCGCACGGGTATCAAGCTTCTGTGGGGAACGGCGAATTTGTTTTCGCATCCGCGCTTCATGGCGGGCGCGGCGACCAATCCAGATCCGGAAGTTTTCGCCTTTGCGGCGGCGCAGGTGAAGAAGGCGCTGGAAATCACGCAGCGACTCGGCGGCGCGAACTACGTTCTGTGGGGCGGCCGCGAAGGTTACGAGACCCTGCTCAACACTGATATGAAGCGAGAGCTCGATCAGATGGGCCGCTTCATGAACCTGGTCGCCGAGCACAAGCACAAGATCGGCTTTGCCGGCCCGCTGCTCATCGAGCCCAAGCCGCGCGAGCCCACGAAGCACCAATACGACTACGACGCTGCCGCGGTGGCCGGCTTCTTCAAGCAGTACGGGCTTTCGTCGAGTGACTTCCGGCTGAACATCGAGGCGAACCACGCCACGCTGGCTGGCCATACCTTCGAGCACGAAGTGGCGTTTACCATTGCCGCCGGACTTTTCGGCAGCATCGACATGAACCGCGGCGATACGCTGCTCGGCTGGGATACCGATCAGTTCCCCGGCGACTTGTGCGAGATCAGCTTGGTGCTTGCCCGCATTCTGCAGGCCGGCGGGTTCTCGACCGGCGGCTTCAACTTCGACGCGAAGGTACGCCGCCAGAGCTTCGAGCCGGACGATCTGTTCCACGCTCACGTGGGCGGCATCGACATGCTCGCGCATGGCCTGCTCATCGCGGACAAGATGTTGTCGGACGGCAAGGTCCAGGCGCTCGTGGACGCTCGCTACAAGGGCTGGAACGAAGGCATGGGCCGCGACATCATGAGCGGCAAGTTGACCTTGGCCCAGATCGCGGAGCTCGTCGAAAAGAAGGGGATCAACCCCAAGCCGCGCTCGGGCCGCCAGGAAATGCTCGAGAACCTGGTCAGCCGCTACTTTTAAGATGGGAACCCTGGGAGGGTTCCCAAACCCTCCCGCGCTCTGGCTGCGGCGGGCAAAGCCCGCCTCCGCCAACGCGTTTAACGACTAGTCGTGTTCGCGAAGGCGTCCGGTAACTCGGGCGCCTTTCGTTAGTTTGGGGGCTACGGTGCCGGGAACGCGTATTCGGTGATTTGCAGGTACTGGCTTCCCGGCAAAAGCTCGGTGCCGGGAAACTCGGGCCGGTGCGGCGAGTCTGGGAAGTGCTGCGTTTCGAGGCAGAAGCCGGCGCGCGCCTGGTACGGAACACCGGCTTTTCCGCGGGTGCCAGCCAGGTAGTTGCCGCTGTAGAGCTGCACGCCCGGCTCGGTCGTGCGCACGAGCATGCGCCGGCCCGAATCGATGTGGCTGGCCTCGGCGATGGTGCGCAGGCTCTTGTCCCAGCCGTCGACGACGAAGCAGTGGTCGTAGCCGTTGCCGAAGCGGAGTTGCTCATCGGCGACGCCGATGCGCTCGCCGATGGTGTGCTCGTTGCGGAAGTCGAACGGGGTTCGGTCGACGGGGCGCAATTCCCCGGTCGGGATGGCGCCGGCATCCGTCGGCAGGAAATGCGAAGAGGCAATCCGCAGTCGGTGGTTTTCGATGCTCGCAGCAGGCGCGACCGCGCCGCCGAGGTTGAAGTACGAATGCTGGGTCAGGTTGACTACGGTCAGTTGACTGGCGCGCGCGCGGTATTCCACGCGCAAGGCTGGCTCGGCCGTCAGCGTGTAGGTCACCTCCACCTCTAGGGTGCCGGGATAGCCGGCGTCGCCGTCCGGGCTCGCGTGCGTGAGGACCAACGACGGCTCCGCACCGCCCTGCATGCTGCCGACGCGCCAAAGCGCCGTGTGGAATCCGCCCGGTCCGCCGTGAAGATGGTTAGAACCATTGTTGATGGGCAGCGCATAGCGTTTGCCCCCGAGTGGCAGGTCGCCGCGGGCGATGCGGTTGCCGTATCGACCAATCAGCGTTCCAAAGAAGACTGGGTTCGTGACGTAGTCCGCGTCGTCGCCATAGGCGAGTACGACGTCCGCCAGTTTTCCGTTTCGGTCGTGGACCATCAGCGAGATCACACAGCCGCCGCGAGCTGCAATGCGTGTACACACGCCCGTGGGAAGTGCTAGCTCGACGATGTCGCCGAGGTGTGGATTCGTACCAAGTCGCCTGACGCTCATGCTCGCACCGCCGCTGTGGAAGATCGCCGGCTGTCGACGATGCGGAAGGACCGGACGGCGCTTTCCATCGCCAACAGGACGCCGCCGGCCAGCTCGGCTCGGTCGCCAAGGGTCGACGGCACGATGGCGACGCCATGGGGAAGAAGTGCGTGGCGGGCTACCGAGGCGCGGACTTCGCGTAACAAATACTCACCTGCCTGAATCACGGGACCTCCTAGGACGATCATCTCGGGATTGAGAATGTTGAGAAGGTACGACAGCCCGCGGCCGATGTGCTCGCTGGCTTGGTCGAGGATGCGCATTGCTACTCCGTCGTTCTTCTTCGCTGCGGCCGCAATGGCCGCCATGTCTATCTCGCCGCGTTCGCCGTGCTCGCCATTCGCTTTGGCCAGGATGGTGCTTTCCTTTCTCGCGATGGCGGCCTCGGCTGCTTTGACGAGCGCCATGGTCGATGCCACGGTCTCCAGGCACCCGCGGCGGCCACACGCGCACAGCGGACCCTCGTCGGCGACCGGGCAATGGCCGATTTCGCCGGAGAAACCGCGCTGGCCATGAAAGATCTGCCCATCGATGACGATGCCCGAGCCCACACCGCTGCCCACGTAAACCCAGACATACGAATGTTTGCCCTTGGCCGCGCCGATGCGGCCCTCGGCGAACGCCGACGCTTGGGTAATGTTGTTGACGATGACGGGCATGTGCAGCTCGTCCTGCAGCGTCTCGCGCAAAGGGAAGTCCTTCCAGCCAAGGTTCGGCGCCAGCACGCACGTGCCCGAATCGTGATCCACCAGACCCGGCACCGTGGCGCCTGCGGCGGTCACACGAGCGCGCGGAATTTTCGCTGCCTGAAGGACCTCGGTGACCAGAGACCGCACGGTCTTCGCTGCACGCTCGGGTGCGCCACGAAGCGAGGGTCTGTTGCGCACCAAGCGAATGTTGCCGCGAGCGTCCGCTAGGGCGACCAGGGTGGCGCGTACGCCGAAGTGGATGCCGAGGTAGGCTGCCGAGCTGTCGTCGAACTCCAGCAACCGAGCGGGACGTCCACCGCCGGAAAGCGATTCTCCGAGACCGACCTCGCGGACGACGCCGGTGGTAATGAATTCGTCGATGATGGTCGAGACCGTGGGCTTGGTCAGCTTCGAGCGACGAGCGAGCTCGCTGCGCGAGATGTGGCCGCTGCGACGGACGAGGTCGAGAATAATGGACCGGTTGACCTCGCGGATGGCCTGATTGTCACCTTTGCTCAGCATGGACGGCGGCCCATTGTGGGACGAGGGGACATCGGCGACGCGGAACCATACTGCCTAAGGAACAATGACTTCACGAGCCCTTTTCTGCCCGACGGCGAACGCAAACGCTTTTACGAACCTCCGTTACACTAGCGCCAGCGCAGCACGGAAACAAGGCACCTTCATCGGCCATCAAGGCATCGGTTCGCGATAGCCGCACAGAGCGATTGCATGTTGGCCACCTGCAGGTTCCTACCCGCTGCTACGTGGTCTTCACCGGCTCGACGTCGACCCACAGAAGTCCTAGCTCCAGCTCGATGGCGTCGAAGGGTTCCGCGCGCACGCGTTCGTCGTCGGCGAAGGTGGCGAGAAGAAGCCAACGGTTTTCCACCAGGCGGAAGATCTCCAAGGTGCGCTCGACGGGATCGACCAACCAGGCATTGCCCACGCCTTGCTCGGCGTAGATGGGCATCTTCTGCTTGCGATCGAAGCGGGACGACCCAGGCGAAAGCACCTCGCAAATACAGTCGGGCGACAGCGTAATGAAGGGCGCGTCGGGAAGCACAGCCATGCGTTCGCGTCGCCAGCCCGCCAAGTCGGGCACAAGCACGTCGTCCGCGAAGTGCAGCTCGGGCTCATCGACGATGACCCATCCGCCCGGACCGCCACGGCCGCGTTTGAAGGGGGGCAAGCTCTTCACCTAGAACGCTCGCGGCGGCACTATGGCGCGCGGCCCGGCCATAGCGGAAGTTTGCGCGAGGCGCGCGGCAGCGGCGCGCGCGGCCTACTTCACGTTCGCGCAGAATTGCTTGAGCTGGACGCCGTCGCCGCCGCTCCAAACTTCGAAGCCGCCGAAAATGATGCTGAGGTACTGGCTGCTGGTCACGCCGAGACTGTTCGCGATAGCGTGCTTGATGAAGTCGTTCAGGTCGAAGGCCAGCGATGGGCTCTTGTTGGCCGCCACGTACGATACGCATGGCGGGTTGGTGCTGTCGTACCAAACATCCCAGTTACCGGGCACGCCGTCGACCGGGCTGCTTGAGATCTTGATGCTCCCGCGCGGCTGCTTGTCCGACGGCTTGAACAGCCACACCATGAGGTAAGCGCCGCCCGCGCCAGGGTTGGAATCGCTCTTACCGAGAGGCGCACTTCCAGAGGTGAACCACACATCGTAGGCAGCGTTGTAGCTGGCCGAGCCCTTCTGGTCGACGTTGGTCGAGATAATCGTGGGGATCGTGGTAAGCGCCGAGACTTGCTTGGGCAAGTTGCTGCCCTTGGTGGTCCTGCCCGCGTAAGAGCCGATGTAGATCGACGGATAGCCTAGTGGCAGACTGGGGTTGCTGGTGACCGCGTTGCTTGGGTTCGCTATCGTGAAGCCGAGTTCGCTCACCGTCTCGCTTTGCGCGCTATAGGGCGTGCCCCACCAGTTGGCCTGCATGATGTAAGATTTATTGGGATCGTTGGTGAGAGAAATGGCCGCGGCACCGTACTGTGAGTTGACGGAGCTCGAGTCGATCGACACATCGGTGCAGTCGACTGTCGGCAGCGGGCCGCTCGTTCCACCGGCGCTGGTTGTTCCACCGGCGCTAGTCGTTCCGCCGGCGCTGGTGGTTCCGCCTGTGCTCTTGGTCCCGCCAGTGCTGATCGCCCCGCCCTTGCTCGTGACCCCGCCGCTGCTCGCGCTGCCGCCCGTGCCCTGCGCGCCGCCGCTTCCCTCCGACGGAGGATCCTTGGCAAGACACGACGCCGCGGTGGCGGCGAAGAGGAACGCAAAAAGAACCGAGCGCATAGGACCTCCTGGGAACAACTCTGTCTGGGGCAGGGATAGGACACGAAAGAATAGCTAGGTGGGAAACCTCTTCATCGGCAGTCTGGGCGCGAAAGAAGCCCGCCATTACGCAAAAAAAACGCGGGGGATCGCAACGGATCCACCGCGTCGTCGAGGCTGCGCAAAACGCGCGAAGCTGGGCGTCAGCTCTTGCGCTTCGCTGCAGAGTCGTCGGGCTTGGCGTTTGCGCCGAATTTGCCGGAAAGGTAGCCCTTTGCCATTTCGTCGAGTGAAACGACCGGAACGTTCGGCGCCTGACCCGCCTGGCCAAACTGCTTCATGCGTTCTTCGCACACCTTCTGCATGGCGGTGCGAGCTGGAGTCAGGTAGTAGCGCGGGTCGAACTCGGCTGGCTTCTCGGCGAACGCCTTGCGAATGGCGCCGGTGATGGCCAAGCGGTTGTCGGTGTCGACGTTGATCTTGCGCACGCCGGCCCGGATGCCGCGCTGGATTTCCTCGACGGGAACGCCGTAGGTTTCCTTCATCTTGCCGCCGTGCTGGTTGATGATGGCGCAAAGCTCGGCCGGTACCGACGAGGAGCCGTGCATGACCAAGTGGCAGTTGGGCAGCTTGGTGTGGATTTCTTCGATGCGCTTCATGGCCAGCACATCGCCGGTCGGCTTGCGCGAGAACTTGTAGGCGCCGTGGCTGGTGCCAACGGCGACGGCCAGTGCATCGAGGCCGGTGCGCTCGACGAAGTCAACCGCTTGGGTCGGGTCGGTCAAGAGCTGCTCGAGGGAGAGCTTGCCCTCGGCGCCGTGACCGTCCTCTTTTTCGCCGGTGCCGTGCTCGAGCGAGCCCAAGCAGCCGAGCTCGCCTTCGACGGAAACGCCGAAGCGGTGGGCGATGTTCACGACCTCTCGGGTGACCGCCACGTTGTATTCGTAGCTCGCCGGCGTCTTGCCATCGTCTTCCAGCGATCCATCCATCATGACGCTGGTAAATCCATAGCGAATGGCGCTCACGCAGGTCTCGACCGAGTTGCCGTGATCCTGGTGCATGACGATGGGAAGTTCGGGATAGAGTTCGGCGGCGGCCAGCATCAGGTGGCGCAGAAAGGCGTCGTTCGTGTACTTGCGCGCGCCCCGCGAGGCCTGCACGATGACAGGGCTTTTCGTGGCCCGAGCGGCCTCCATGATGGCCTGGATCTGTTCCATGTTGTTGACGTTCAAGGCGGCCACGCCGTAGTGGTTGGCAGCGGCATGGTCGAGAAGGGGACGAAGCGGAATCAAAGGCATGACAAAGGCTCCATGGTTGGGTTGGTTTGGGGGCCGCACGCGGGCACGTGCTGCCGTTATTAGATGCCGGATCGGGCGACCAGGATGCGGTTAGCCACCGCGTGTCGTTGGCTGCTGGGGCTGCTGGGGCTGCTGGCGCAGCGTGCCCATCGAAGTTCCACCGTGAAACGGAGGTGGGGTAGATTGCCCGGCGTGAATCGTCAGACTATCGACAAGATTGGGATGCTCTTCGCGCTGCTTGGCTTCGCGCTCGCAGGAAGCGCGCATGCCGATGCGAGCAGCCCTGCCGCAAGCCCGGGCGATTTCATCGCCGACGCGCGCCTGCTGTCGCGCTTGGTGGCCTGCGCAGGCGATGCCGAGTTGCCGACGGCGTGGCCGAGCGCCGAGCTCAAGCATCACTGCACGCTGTTGCACGACTTGGTCAGCAAGTACCGCACTCGCTGGATCGATCGCACGCAGCCCTTCCTGGCGAAGGTCGTGCCAACGGATCTGCCGAAAGCAGTCGTTTATCCGTTCGGCGGTGGCGACCTCGTGACCGCTCTGGCGACCTTTCCGAACGCGGACGAGTTCACTACTATTTCTCTCGAAGCAGCAGGCGATGTCCGCGGCGTTGGTTCGATTGCGGGCAAGGATCTCGCCCCAAGCCTCGACTCGACCTTCGCGCACCTGCGCAGCCTGTTCGCCGTCAGCCACTCGAAGACGACCAACCTGCGCGCCGGTTCGCATTCGTCGCTGCCCGGCGAAATCGCATTCGCGCTCGTCGCCTTTTCCGTGTTCGACTACGAGCCGGTTTCGCTGCACTACGTGCGCCTGGACGCGCAAGGAAAGGTGACCTACCTGCAGCCGGACGACCTCGTGGCCGTCAAGGACGGGCCGAATCCTTTTGCCAATGTCGAAATCGCGTTCCGGTCACGCCTGGATGACAAAGCGCCGGTGCGGGTCTACCGACACTTCGCCGCCAACCTCGACAATTCGCATTTTCAAGCCAATCGCCCGCTTGCGCTTCACCTGGCGGCCCAAGGCGATGTGGCAGCGCTCATCAAGGCGGCCAGCTACCTTCTGTGGTTCGATTCGTTCTCGCACATCCGCGCGTATTTGCTCGACCATGCCACGTGGATGCTGTCGGATTCGACCGGCATTCCGCCCTCGCTGGCGCGCGCGGCCGGTTTCGAGCAGGAGTGCTTCGGCCTTTTCCACGGCCCCATGCTCGCGCAGTATTCGAACACGAAGAGCGAGTTTCTCGCGCTCTGGGAAGCGAGCCCGCGGCGGCCGTTGCCGTTCTACTTTGGCTATCCGGACATCGACGGACACGGACACATGATGGTGACCCGACGAGCAGGAAAAAGTGTAGTGGCGGACGCCCCTGCAGGGCCGGCCTTGGATCAGGTTTCCGGCGGTTCGCACTGGCGGCTTCTGACGCCGAAGGGGCCGGTGCACGTGTGGCAGCCTCGCGGCTACGATCCGGCGACGGCCGGCACCGTGATTTACGTGCACGGGTACTACACCAACGTCGACGGCGCCTGGGTCCAGCACGCGCTGGCCGAGCAGTTCGCCGCCAGCAAAGTCAATGCGCTGTTCATCGTTCCCGAGGCGCCGAGCGGCAGCAGCGAAGAGGTCTTTTGGCCGGTGCTCGGGGACTTGCTGGCCGAAGTCGAGCGCCAGCTGGTCGGCACGAAAGCCCACGGCCCGATTGTCGTGGCTGGGCACAGCGGCGCCTGGCGTACCCTGGGCGGCTGGACGGAAGGCAGAGGCGACAAAGGCAACAGGGGCGACAGGGGTGACAGGGGCGATAGAGACGACAAAGACGCCGCGAGCGTGGAAGCATTCGTTCTTCTCGACGCTCTTTACGGCATGGACGACAAGTTCCAAAGCTGGCTCGAACAGCATGCGGGCGCGAACCAACCGTGCATGACGCTGGTGTCGAAAGACACCGCCAGCCGCGTACCTCCGTTCTTGGAGAAGATTTCGGGAGCCAAGCGCCGGGCAACCTTGCCCGAGAGCTACAAGGATCTGACCGTCACCGAAAGAAGCGTGCCTGTTCTGGAAATCACCTCCGACCTCGGGCACATGGAAATCGTCACGTCGGGTAAGGTCCTGCCCGTGCTGCTCCACCGCTCGCCGCTTCGGACCCTGAAGGCGGCATCGATCGCCAAACCTGCAAGAGCCGACGGCCACGGGCTTTGACGGATGCTCATTCCCTGCTAGCTAAACCGTCGATGCCCACCCTGAAAATTCATGCCGTCGTGTTTCGCGCCGCCGTCCTGGCCGGCGTTGTGGTGGGGCTTATCGACGGCGTTCAAGCAGCCGTGCGCGGAAGCGTTAGTGCTGGTTTCGTGGCGTGCGTTGCGCTGACCTTCGGCTTCGACTTGCTTGCCGCATGGCTGGGTGGCGCGGCCCTGGCCTTGCTGGTGTGGCTTGCGGGATGGGGGCGGCGGCGGAAGAGTGGCTTGCTGGCAGCGAGCGCCGGCTGGCTGGTGGCAGGCGGTTGCGCCGCGGGTGCAGCGGTCGCCGCCGTGACCGGCACTGCCAACCGCAACAATCGCTTTCTTGCGGCTGGCGTCGTGGTGCTGGCGTCGCTTGCGACGGCCTTTGCGGCAGCCTTCATCGGTCCGGCGATGGCGCGCCTCGTGCGCTTTGGCCGCGCTCCTGAGGCCACGCCGCGCTCCGTGAGCTTCGCTGGCGTGCTGGTGCTTGCACCCCTGCTTGCGCTCGTGCTGGAAGCCGCAGTTTTCCTCGTCGTGTGGCGCGTGCGTGCACCTTTGCGCAAGGAGGTGCTTTTCCAGCGGTCACTCTCGGCAGCACTGCTTTCCGCCGCGGTGCCGTTCGTGCTCGCGTGGGCGAGCGCGCGCCTCGGTCGGATCCGGCCGTGGCTTGCGGTGCTTATGGCCACACTTTTGTTCGGCGTCCCGGTTGCGCTTCTGGTTCGCGCGCGCTGGGCACAGGATTTTCAATTCCTGCCGTGGACCATGGTTGCGGTCATCGCGGGGCTGGTGGTCGGCACGGTGGCGCTGTCCTTCCTGCTGCGCGGTCGGCCGGCGAGCCGGCGCCGGTTTTTCGCGTTGCTGGCGCTGCCACTCGTGGCGCTGGTCGTGGTTCTCGGCGCGTCCGAGTCCGAGCCCGCGCGCAAGGCGGCTTCCGCCCACGCCGGCTTTGCCGGTCACCTTGTCGCTTTGGGGCAGCAAGTGACCGACTTCGACCACGACGGCTACGCGCGCTTCTTCGGCGGCGGCGACTGCGACGATCGCGATCCCGAGCGCAACCCCGGCGCGCGCGATTGGCCCGACGACGGCATCGACCAGGACTGCGACGGCAAGGACGCCACGGTGGCGGCGCTGCGCTCGCCGCCGTTTCAGCCCGTGCCGGATGCCGTGCCGGCGGACTTGAAGATTCTACTGGTGACCATCGATACGTTGCGGGCCGACCACTTGGGTTGCTACGGCTACAGTCGGCCGACGTCGCCCAATATCGATCGCCTGGCGGCGGAATCGACGTTGTTTCAAAACGGCTGGGCGCACGCGCCGTCGACGCGCTACTCGATGCCGGCCATTGCGACCGGGCGCTGGCCGTCGGCCATCGATTGGGACGAATCGATCTGGTGGCCGCGCATCGCTCCCAGTCAGCGCATGATAGCGCAGTCGATGAAGTCGCTCGGCTACACCACGGCGGCTTTCTACGCGTACCTCTATTTCAACCGCCGCGATCAGCGCGGTTACGAACGCTCCGTCGACTACTACGATGATACCTGCGCGGCCTTGCACACCAACGTCAATGGTCCTGCCGAATCCGTCGGCAGCTCGGCCCGCCAGATGGCGGACAAGGGCATCGAGTTTCTGCGCGCCCACGGCAACGAAAAATTCTTTCTGTGGATGCACTTCTACGATCCGCACCTCAATTACGAACGGCATGCCGAGGCGCCGAACTTTGGCAACGCGCAGGCGGATCTCTACGACGGCGAGATTTGGTTCACCGACCAGCAGTTCGGCCGCGTGCTCGATGAGCTGCGCAAGCTGGGACTATGGGATAAGACCGCCATTGTCGTAGTTGGCGATCACGGCGAATCGCTCGGCGAGCACGGTATCGTGGCGCATGGCTATCACCTGTATCTGCCCCACACCAAAGTGCCGTTCATCGTGCGCGTGCCGGGGCTACCGGCCCAGCGCTTGACTACGCCGGTCGGGCATGTGGATTTAGCGCCCACCCTGGTGAACCTGGCGCGCGGCCCGCACGAGCCGTCGTTTTTAGGTCGCTCGCTGGTCGATCTGCTGGCCGGCAAGCCCGCGGATCCGCCGCCCGGTCCGGTCTTTCAGGAGGTCAGCTACGAAGGCAACGTCAAGCGCCGCGCGCTGGTGACCGCCACACACCACCTGATTTGGAACTGGACGCCCGACAATACGACCGAGTGCTATGACTTGGTCCACGACCCGGGCGAGACCAAAGATTTGTGGGGACGCTCGTCGGATCCCGACTGTGTGGCGCTCAAGCAGCAGCTTCGTGACCGCGTCAGTCTGCTTTCGCTGCCGCCGGGCTATGCTGAAAAGATGGCCTTCGGCATGGACGTCTCGGCGCCCGCCACGCCGCTGGACGCGACTATTGGGACTAGCTTGCACGTGCTCGGCTACGACCTTTCGCCCACGTCGGTTCATCGCGGGGACAGCACCGAGTTGGTGACCCATTTCGAGCTGCGTGGCGCCGTCGAGCTTGGCTGGCGACTGTTTTTCCACCTAGACGGTCCCGCCGGTTTCCGCAATCTCGACCACGTTCCCGTCGAAGGCGTCTATCCCATGGAGCGCTGGCGCTCGGGCCAGCACATCCGCGATCGCCTGCGCATCGTATTTCCTGCCGGCACGCCGCCCGGTCAATACACCGTCTATGTCGGACTTTTCAAGGGTGGCGCCCGAGCCAAGGTGTTGCCGCGCAACGCCTCCGATGGACAAGATCGGCTGCGCCTGGCGACGGTTGTCGTCGAGTAGCGTGAGGATGGCCTTAAGGTCCGCTGCTATGTCGAGATCCGAAAGCACAACTAGACACAACGATAAGGTCCCGAGAGATGCACACACACACTATAATTCTCGCGGATGATCCCTGTGGCTGCTGCGAACCTATTTCGGTCAAACAAAGGAGTAGATGCGATGAAATCGAAGCTTGCTTGGGCAGCCGTCGTCGTGATGTCAGGCCTCATGGGCTGCAGCGCGCCTGGTAGAACCACCGTACCGTCTTCGAACGGCGGAGCGTCGAGCGCAGGCGGCGACTCGGTCTCGGGTGGCAACAATGGAGGTCCGGGAGGAAGCGGCGGAGCTGCGGGAAGCGGCGGCACGGCAAGCTCAGGCGGAGCCACCCAGTCCGGCGGCAGCACTGGCCAAGGTGGCTCTGTCGCCAGCGGTGGCGTGAACAACGCTGGCGGGAATACCGCCGCGGGCGGTGCGGCTGGTTCCGGTGGCAAGACGGGCGCGGGCGGCTCAACCGCTTCGGGCGGGGGCACAGGCGCGGGCGGCGTGACCGCTGCAGGCGGTGCAACCGGGTCAGGAGGAGCCGCCGGAGCGAGCGGGACCGGGCCCAAGGGACCTTGCGACATCTATCAAGCCGGCAACACCCCCTGCGCCGGTGCGCACAGCACGGTTCGCGCGCTCTACGCGTCGTACACCGGCGCTCTGTACCAGGTTCAGCGCGCGTCCGATAAGACCACCAAGGACATCCCGGTCGGTTCCGGAGGTTACGCCGACACCTCCGTCCAAGACTCGTTCTGCACCGGTACGACGTGTACCATCCCGATCATTTACGACCAGTCTCCGAACGGCAACCACCTTCGGGTCACGTGGTTTTCGCATTGGCTGCCGACTGGCGGCACGGCGGCAAACGCCACCGGAGCCAAGATCACCGTCGCGGGTCATACCGTCTACGGCATCAAGACCATCGGGGCCTTCGGCACGACGACGAACGTTGCCTATCGCACGGGCACGCCGCTGTCCGGAACGGCTTCTGTTACCAAGGGCTCGACGACCGTCACCTTCTCGACTCCGCAAACGCTCCCCGCGAATTCGCCGCTCATGTTTGTGGCGGCGGTCGCGTCCTGCAGCACCTATAGCTGCCCCATGTCCTTCACCACGGCGGACATCAGCGCGGCGACGACCGTGACCCTGAAGACTGCCTACCAAGGTCCAAGCGCGACGGCGACCGTCACCTGGAACCAGGCGACCAAGGCGGTCGCGACCGGCGACGATCCAGAGGCCATGTATTCGGTCTTCGACGCCAAGAGCTTCAATTCGTATTGCTGTTTCGACTACGGAAATGCCGAGCAGGACGGCGTTGACGACGGTGCTGCTACGATGGAGGCGCTTTACTTCGGGTCATCGACGCAGTTTCAGAGCGGGGGAGCCGGCACCGGACCGTGGATGGGCGCGGACATCGAAAATGGCATGTTCGAATGCGACACTCCGAACGCGGTCTGCACGACCAACACTTCTATAACCAACATGTCCTACGTGACGGGCATGCTCAAAGGCCCGTCCGGAAATACCATGGTGCTCAAGGCCGGCAACGCGCAGTCCGGCGCGCTCGAGACCAAGTGGAACGGAAAGCGACCGCCCGGCTACAGTCCCATGAAAAAGGGAGGCGCTATCATCCTTGCAAGCGGCGGTGATGGCAGCACAGCGGGCACCGGCACATGGTTCGAAGGAGCCATAACGGCCGGCCTTCCGACCGACGCGACCGACGACGCGGTCCAAGCCAACGTCGTCGCCGCAGGTTACGGCAAATAGCAGAGTCCTAGAGATCGTCGCGGTCGGCCTCCACGCGCGCGTGGCTACGCCGATTGCCCTGGCCGCGACTACGGGCCGGCACGCCGGCAGCGACGCTAATCAGCGCCGTCCTCGGCGTCTTCGACGTCCGCGCAACGCCCACAGTGCGCCCAGCAGAGCGGCGCTCGTGCCCCATGAAGCTCCGCCGCGTGAGGCATTGCCGAATGAGCATCCCGAGGCGGACTTGCCCGAATCGCTCCGACCGGCGCCGCCACCCGAGCTATTCGCCCCGCCAGCGCCGGTGCTGTCTTTGCCCGGGCTACCGCCCATGCCGATGCTTCCTCCCTTGCCCGTTTCGCCGCCACTGTTCGCGCTGCCACCGTTGCCGGTGCTTCCGCCAACGTTGGTGCTCCCGCCCGATCCCTTCGCTCCACCAGCGCCGGCTCCGCCGCCACCGATAGCGCCGCCCGTACCTGCGCTGCCACCCGAGCCCATCACTCCTCCGGTTGCGCTGCCGCCTCCTTGACCACCGCTACCGCCGGAGTTGTTGTTGCCACCCGCTCCATTCGCGTCCGGAAGGCCTTGCGATGCATCTTTGGCAACGGAGGCGTCCGCCGAGTCGCTGCCAGCGTCGGCGTCCGAGCCGGTCGAAATGTCCGCGCAGTGATGATAGTAGCAATCGTTGGACGGGTGATCGGTCATCACCATGATGACCTGCAGGGTGCAGGGCTTCGTGCTGGTGCAGGTCGCGGTCGTGGGAATCGTGACCTGGAAGGTCTGATTTCCGGTCTGTTGCGTGGTGGCGGTAGATCCGGCAGGCAAACCATCGGCCAGGATGGGCTGGGTCGGCGACCAGACGGGATTCTTCAAGATGGCCGGCGTGCAATTCGTGCCCGCCTGGGCCTGCGGATCGGCCAGCGTCGAGAGAGTCTGGCTCGAGCTCGGCCCCTCGACGAGTGCGATGCGAAACCAACCCGGGTGGCCAACGGTTACTGCGACGGAGACGGGAACCATTTGACCTGATTGAAGTACCGTGACGACCTTGGTAGGCGTGCCGGTAGAGTCCCCCAGGCCGGTGTTGGGCACTGCCGCGCAAGGTCCATTTTTTTGTGGTCCACCAACGGAGTCTTGCGACAGCCAGCTCGGCGGAGCGGTGAGCTTGAAGTGCGCCTCCGCCGTCGAAGGCGCCAGGATGCCGATGGCGCTAGCGGCAAACCATGGTGCCAGTCTGGCGGCGTATCCGAGTCCCCTGCTGCTGAGTAAAGTCATCGCGTTCTCGTTCTCCTTCATGAATGGTCAAAGCCTCGTTACTCGCCCAGCAGCGCCCAGGCGCAGTCGTCGAGAAAATTGACGCGCGAGCTCCGCTGACCACCCCGTTTCATTGGACGCCCGTGCTGCACGAAACGTTTCTACGGACAGCCATCGTTGGGCTTCACCGGCGACAGTCGGTCCCGCAGCCATCGCGGGCCGGCGATGGGGCAGAGCGCGACTTCACGAGACGGGCAGCTTAAGCCTGATTGTCGCGGCAACGCACCTAGCTGCCTACGTTTCTATCGGCGCGCGGCTTCCGCTCCACAGATCCGCCGCGAATCCGGTCGCGAACTTTTCGCCAGGTCGGTAGACGACGGCATAGCTCAGGTTCTCGACCGGTGAGAAGCGCACCGTGGAATCGCCGGAGAGCAAGACGCGATTCCGCATTGTTCCCGTGTTGAGGTACCAGACCTGCCGGCCGCCGGGTTGGGCCACGTCGCGCGGTGGCTCGGGCACGGGATCCATGTCCTGGCAACGGCGTGCCCAGTTGGACAGATCCAGCACGGTGGCCAGTGAAACCTCGGGGTTGTGCGTGTGGCCGCACAGCAGGTGCTGAACCGGTCTCGTGCGGATGGAATCGGGCTTCGTGATGATCTGTTCGGCCATCATGCCCGGCAAGAGCGACTTGGTGTCGGTGCGCCCGTAGAATTTGTAAAGCTCGGCGAGCTTGCTGGCAGGAACCTTTTCGAAGTGGGCCAAGAGCCGAATGATCCCCGCGAACAGATCTTGGGTCTGGAATGGATTGGGGGTATCCCAGACGCTTTGGTCGCGCCACCAATCGAAGTAGCGCAAGCGTCGGAAGTCTTTCGCCACCCGCGCAACCACGCGGCCTACGGCATCGCCGAGGTCGTGGTTTTGCAGGTAGCTCTTGAGCCACACGGGTATCAAGCTGATCGGCCGAATGTCTTCGATGGCCCGCAGTCCGTCGATGAGCCGCTGGCGCTCGACCTTTTCCATGGGGTCGCTTACCTGCCCCGGGTCGAGAATCTTCCGAATCTCGAGATAGAGCTTTGTGACCAGCGCGAACGTAATCGGGTCGCCGACGGGACAGCGTTCGTAGGCTGGCGTGCTCCAGTCGCCGATGGTTCGCGGCTCGAAGTTCCACGGATCGAACTCGTGTCCGTGGCGGCCGAAGGTCTGGTATTCCTCGCTGTAAAGCGAACAGGGAAACAGCGCGGTGTCGTCGGACGTCTTGATGCCAAGGGCGGCGCGAACCTTGGCTCTGAGAGCACCGGCGGCACGGTGGTTGATGAGGCGGTCGTGATTCCCGCAGATGAACTGAATGCGAACGGATTTGAAGGGGCCGAGCCCGCGCGTGACAGCGTCGAGCAGCGTTGCACACACGCACTTTGCATTGGCGGCGGCGAGGATTCCGTCGAGAATGGCACCTGCGTGTGCGACGACATGAGCCGCAGCCGGAGACGCCCCATCGTCCTCGATCAGGTCAATCGCCCATGGGCACTCTGACTCCGGAATGTCCAACCAATAGCTGGTGCGCAACAGATCGAAGATGTCGCCCAGGAGGAGCACCTCCAACTGATCGATCGGGGCGCCTCCGTGCCTATTGTGCGCCTCTGCCGAGCTCGCCAGGTCATTGAGCACGGTGGTGAGCGCCCGACCTGTGACTTCAGCATCACTCACGGTCTCGTCCGTCAGGTGCAGATCGCTGATGGCCAGTAGCATGTCTTTGCCCAAGATCGGTGAAGACGTCTCGGCCGTCAACCAACACGCTCCCAACTGCGAGCCGCGCTCGAACACGCGACCGCGACCACGCACGCTACGCGGATGGTCGCAAGAGGCGTCGGCTGCACGTGCAAGACGAGGTGGTTAACAGGCACTTTTCGCGCTAGAGCATCGCTCCCGCCGCCATGATCTACGCCGACTACAACGCCACCACCCCGCTCGACCCCGAGGTGCGCGCGGCGATGGACGAAGCCCTGGGCGCGACGTTCGGCAACCCGTCGAGCATGCACCAGGCGGGGCAAGCGGCGCGACGGCTGGTGGATCGCGCGCGCTCGCAGGTCGCCACGTTCATCCATGCGGCGGCGGACGAGATCGTTTTCACCAGCGGCGGAACCGAGGCCGACAACTTGGCGGTGCTTGGTGCTGCCGCTGCCGCCCCGACGGGACGCAAGGGCATCGTCGCGAGCGCCGTTGAGCACAAGGCGGTGCTCGATGCCTGCGCCTATTGTCAGACACAGGGAAGCTCGGTGACGTTCCTGCGCGTAGATTGCGAAGGTCGGGTCGACACGGCGGCGCTGGAGGCGGCGGTGACCGAGGACGTGGCGTTGGTTTCGGTCATGCTGGCCAACAACGACATCGGCACGCTCGAGCCCATCGCTGAGGTCGCGGCGATCGCCAAGGCGCGCGGCGCGGACGTCCACACCGATGCGGTGCAGGCCGCTGGCAAGGTACCCATCGACGTGAAGGCGCTAGGCGTCGCGCTGCTTTCGTTCTCGTCGCACAAGATTCACGGGCCCAAGGGCGCGGGCGCCCTGTTCGTGCGCAACGGTGTTCGCCTTGCGCCGCTCGTGCACGGCGGCCGGCAAGAGCGCACGCTGCGACCGGGGACCGAGAATGTGCCGGCCATCGTCGGCTTCGGCAAGGCGTGCGAGCTGGCAGGCAAGCGGCTGGACGCGGACGCGCGTCGGGTGGCCGAGTTGCGCGACCACTTCGAGAAGAAGATTCTGGCAAGCATCAGCGGCACGCGCGTGAACGGCGGCGCGCAGCGCTTGCCGAACACGTCGAACATCGCGTTTGCCGGACTCGACGGAGAAGCCATCGTCATCAACCTCGACATGATGGGCCTGGCGGCGTCGACCGGCGCTGCCTGCAGCTCGGCGGACAAGACGCCGTCGCATGTCCTTTTGGCCATGGGGCAAAGCCCGGCCGAGGCGCGCTCGTCGGTGCGCTTCTCGTTCGGCCGCGAGAATACCGACGAGGAAATCGATCGCGCCGCCCTGCTGGTGGCGCAAGCCGTGACGCTTTTGCGGCAGGTGCGCGAGGTGCAATCTTGAGCGAACGTATTGCCGTGGCCATGAGCGGCGGCGTGGACAGCAGCGTCGCAGCGGCCCTGCTCAAGGAAGCCGGCTACACGATGATCGGCGTGACCCTGAAATTGCAGGAGTGCCAGGATGCCCACGGCAGCAAATCGTGTTGCGGCGTCGACGGCATCACGCGCGCTCGCGAGGTCGCCGGCAACCTGGGCTTTCCGCACTACGTGCTCGACTGCGTGAAGGACTTTGAGCAACTGGTGCTGCTGCCGGCCTGGCAGGAATACGCCAGCGGTCGCACGCCGAGCCCGTGCCTTTCGTGCAACGAGCTGGTGAAGTTCGGCATCTTGCTCGACTGGGCGGCTCGGCTTGGCATTCGCTCCGTCGCCACCGGGCACTACGCGCGCATCGAAACCGATAGCGGCGACCCGCGCCTCTTGCGCGGCTGCGATAGCGGAAAAGATCAGTCCTATTTTCTCGCCGGACTGTCGACCGCGCAGCTCGCCCGGGCGCACTTCCCGGTGGGTCATCTGTGCAAGCCCGACGTGCGCGCGCTGGCGAAAAAGCACGGATTGCCCACGGCGGAGACGCCGGAAAGTCAGGACGCTTGTCTGGTCGCGCCCGGCGAATCCTTCCCGCAAATGCTGCGCAAGCGCTTCGATGCGCCGGCTCGCACCGGTGCGATTGTCGACGAAGCCGGTCAGTCAGTCGGCCAGCACGACGGCATTCACGTGTTCACGATTGGTCAGCGCAAGGGTCTGCCGGCCGGCGCGCCTGCCCGCCGCTGGGTGAAGGCCATCTCGGCCGAGACTGGCCAGGTCACGGTGACCAGCAACGTCGCCGAGCTGGTAGCGCGCGAGTTCACGGCGAAACACGTGAATTGGATTGCGGGCGACATGCCCGCGCAGTCGTTGCCCTGTTCGGTGCAAGTGCGCTATCGCCACCCCAGCGAGCCGGCGAGCGTCGTCGCGGCCGACGACGGCAGCCTGAAGGTCATGCTCGGCAAGCCGGTCAAAGCGGTCACGCCCGGACAGGCCGCAGTTTTCTACGACGGCGACCGCGTGCTCGGGCGCGCCTTCATCGACAGCGTGGCCTAAGTAGTCCCACGTGCTGCACCGTTGACACGGATAGTCGGTTGTACGAACATCGTGCGCGATGAGCCGCACGAAAGTTCATGAGCAGAACTGGCCGCCGGGACCACGCTTGCTGGTCTCACTGGTGATCAGCGCTGCGGTGGTCGCGGTGCCGCTCGCGGCCCTGGCCGGCGCTAAAGACAGGGACAGCAAGGAACGCACGGCGAGGACCGCCTGCTTGGCGGGCGACTATGCGAAGGGCGTGGCTCTGCTAGCGGAGCTTTACGTTAGCACCAAGGACATTGCGTACTTATTCAACCAGGCTCGCTGTTTCGAGCAGAACGGCAAATACGAAGAAGCGATCCTTCGCTTTCACGAGTACCAGCTGAAGAATGCCGATGCCGGGAACCCTCCGGACGAGTCGGCGGAAAAGCACATCGCGAGCTGCCAGGCGCTGCTCGACAAGCAGAAGGCGGGTCAGGTCGCGACGTTACCGCCGGTGACTCCAACCGTTACGGCACCGGCAGTGCCCGCAGAACCGAAGCCCGTCGCGGTCGAGTCGCCGGGGCAGAGGGCCGAGGCAAAGCCCGAGGCTACAGTCGAGCCGAAGGCGGATGTTTCCGCCTCGATAGCACCCGAGACGCCTGGTCGTGGCTTGCGCGTCGCTGGTATTGCCGCGGCCGCGGTCGGCGTGGCGGGACTTGCTGCTGGCGTGGTCTTCAACCTGAAAGCGAACAGCTTGGCGAGCGATCTGGAATCGGCGAACGGCTCGTCGACGACGCTCTACTCGCGCAGCAAGGAATCGTCGCGGTCGAGCTACGCGACGCTGACCTGGGTCGCCTACGGCGCCGGCGCTGCGTGCATGGCCGGCGGTGCCGTCCTGTATTTCTTCGGGCGCAGCCCAGGGCCGAGCACGCAGGTTGCGCTCGCACCCGCGGTGGGCGCGGGCGAAATCGGCGCCGTCTTGCAAGGAGCCTTCTAGTGTCGGCGCAAAGGAGTTTTGGCGTTGTTGCCGCGCTGCTGGTTTTCGCCGGCGGTTGTCTCAAACAGCCGAAAATCGACGCCGGTAGCTTGAAATGCAAGACCTACGAGAACTGTCCGTCGGGCTATCAGTGCTTCGGCGCGACGCCGACGGTGCTTGGCGTGTGCGCCCGGTCGGCGCCGGACGCAGCCGTGACGGATGCGCTGGTAGGCGAGCTGGGCAGCGCGATCGACGGAACGTTTGCGGATGGTGCTCAGGGCGAAGTCGGCGGCGCCGTTGATGGTGTGACGGGCGTGACGGGTGCGGAGCTCGGGATGGATTCGACCGTGGACGACGCTACGGTGTCGGTCGCAGATGATGCCGGCGAAGACGGCGCTCGCTTGGTCGACGATGCCGCCAAAGACGCGGGCAGCGACGTGCCGATCACCGGCAACGGTGGCGCAAGCGGTGGTGGTGGAATCGTTGGCGGCGGTGGAATTGTCGGCAGCGGGGGAACGAGTACGGTCAGCGCGAGCGGCGGCGCAGGTGGCACGGGCACGGCGGCGAGCAGTGGCGGGAGCGGTGGCGTAGCGCCATCAGGTGGCACGGTGGGTTCCGGCGGTACGGTCAGCAGCGGCGGCACAGTGGGTTCCGGCGGCGCCACGAGCACGGGCGGAACGACCCCGATCGTCGATTGTGGGCCGCTGACCAAGCCCGACAATGGTTCGGTGACGTATTCGGCGACCACCGCCGGATCGACGGCGGAATACGCTTGTACCCAGGGCTTTGGCCCGTCCGGCTCTTCGACCCGGTACTGTCTCACGACCGGGAGCTGGAGCGGCGTTGCCCCGAGCTGCGTCCCGGCGAACTGTCCCGGCCTGCCGAGCCCACCGAACGGCTTGGTAAGTGCGCCAACGCTGACGTACAGCTCGATCGCAACGTACACCTGCTCGTCAGGGTACGACATGGTTGGCGCAGACAAGCGCACGTGTCAAGCGGACGGCAGCTGGAGCGGAAGCGCGCCCACCTGTCCGCCCGTTGATTGTGGAGCGCTCACCGATCCGGTTAACGGAAAAGTCAACGTGACGGCGACGACCTACAATTCGAGCGCGACCTATTCGTGCACCAGTGGCTACAGTTTGTCCGACACGACCCCGCGCACCTGCCAAGCGAGCAAACAGTGGAGTGGAACCGCACCCACGTGTCCGCCCGTTGATTGTGGCTCGCTTACCCCGCCGACCAATGGGAAAGTGAATGTGACGACGACGACCTACAATTCCAGCGCGACCTATTCGTGCGACAACGGCTACAATCTGTCCGACACCACGCCGCGCACCTGCCAAGCGAGCAAACAGTGGAGCGGAACCGCGCCCACGTGTGCTCTTGCCGCCTCTTACGGTGACGTCTGCTCCACTGCGACGGATTGCCCGTCGGATGCCACCTGCTGCAACGGTTCCGTCGAAAGCTGCGACGCGACCAGGTTGCCCTCCGGCGACGGAACCAATCCGGGCCAATTCGTGGTGAGCAGCGACGGCCTGACGGTGACTGACACCATCACCGGCCTGGTCTGGCAGCGCGACGGATCGAGCGCACGAGTCGGCTGCACCGGCAGCAGTGGCCTCTGCACATGGTCCGAGGCCAAAGCCTACTGTGCGGGTTTGACCCTGGGCGGTCTCACCGGTTGGCGATTACCTGGCCTAGCCGAGCTGGATACCATCGTGGATTTGACCGGGGTAAGTCCAGCCATCGACCAAACCGCATTCCCGAGCACTCCTTCGGCGTTGTTTTGGACGTCCTCGCCGTGGGCTGGCTCGTCCGGCCTCGCGTGGTACGTCAGCTTCTACTATGGCGACTCGAGCAACGACAACGTAGGCGACTTCATCAGGGTGCGCTGCGTTCGCTGAGGACGGGACTTTTTGATGATTCGCACCTTTGACGGTTCTCGTATCTACCTGGGAGGAGGTCACATCCAGGTACTGCGACGTCCAGCCCATGTTTCGTGCCGTCGTGGACCTTGCGGTTCGCACAAGGAGGACCGAACGTGAAAAAGACGATCTGTTTTGCATGCGCATTCGCGCTGCTTCTCGCAACTTGGACGACCGGGCGCACGGAAGCGGCGTCGCGGTGTGTTCCCAATAAACGGTTCGTGGTCCTTTCAGGCGGCTTGGTGAGCGACACTCTGACCAAGCTTGTATGGCAGCAGCAGGCCAGCACCGCGACGATGACCTGGGCCGTGGCCAAGACCTACTGTCCTTCGGGTTTTCGCCTGCCCACGGTCAAGGAGCTGGTGTCAATCGTGGACCTGACGGTCGCGTCCCCAGGCCCGACGATCGACCAGACCGCGTTTCCAGGCACGCCAGCGGAGGGCTTCTGGACGTCCTCGCCGTCTGTTGGCTCGTCCGGCGATGCCTGGTACGTCAACTTCGGCAACGGCAGGCAGATCTTTACCGTCGTGGGCAGCTACCCCAGGGTGCGCTGCGTCCGCTGAGACGGGAAGCGATCGTCCGTCTATCCTTGCCAGGGGGCCAAGGTCCGCGTCGCCGGGTCCGGCTCTTGCTCTCCTGCACCGGCGATGGCGGCGATTGATTCTCGTCTGACACGAGCTTGCAAATCCAAGAGCGGATACTCGACGCGTAGGTCGGGGAAACGAGCAAAATCCCGATCGTTCGTGATCAAGGTGGCTCCGTGTTCGATAGCCAGCGCGGCGAGGTGCGCGTCGGAAACCAAGGGGCCTATGGCTTGTCCAGCGGTCAAAAGCCGGGCCAGAATTTCCCAGTGGCGCTCGGTGGGAAGGACGAGCGTGGCGATTGGGACGGCAAGCAAACTGTCGATGATGGCGCGGGCCTGCGCGATCTGAAGAGGCCGGCTCAGTGCCCGCGGATTCGTCGTGATTCGAAGAAACGCGAGAAGCGTGGGCCAGCAGAATGCGACGGGTGCGGGGCCAGCCAGGGCTTCCTCCAGCCAGCTCCGAGCCCGTTCGTGCTCTACTGATCCCTTGTTGTACGCGTAGAGCAGGATGTTAGCGTCGAGGAGCTTCACCGGTGTTCCGGTCCCTCAATCTCGTCGAGAAGACTGCTGATTTTGTCGATGTTGACGCCAGCGCGCAGCCCCAAGTCCAACGGATGCACACGGAAGGGCGTGGTCGGTCGCGCGGGCTTTTTTAGGCTGACGACGCCGGTGGGGCAACCACCAGACCTTCATTGGCTGCGCGCGACGGTTTAAATCAATTACGGCCACCCACCCAATTGCGAAGCGTGCAATCGCCACGATCCGCTAGACTCCATCCATGCCCAGGACGTCACAAGATGCAATCGCGGTGGCCGAGCGCATGCGTCTCACCTTCGATCTGTACGCGACAGGCGAGGTCCTGATGCGCCAACGCATCTGCCGCGAGAATCCCAATCTGTCGCCCGCCGAGATCGAGGCGCGCCTTGCCGCCTGGCTACAAACCCGCCCCGGCGCCGAGCACGGTGACGCCGACGGTCGGCCTGGAAGCTGGCCGCGAACGCGGAAAGCATGACCAGGGTCGAGAGAGTCCTGGGCAATGTGGCGGCGGCGCTGGATGCCGGTAAGCGGCGTTACGCACTGATCGGAGGCCTCGCAGTTTCCGCACGCACCGAACCCCGGTTCACCCGGGACGTGGATTGGGCGGTGGCTGTGCAGGACGATGCTGAGGCCGAATCTGTAGTGCACGGCCTCGTCGGTGGCGGTTACGCGATCTTGATGACCGTGGAACAAGATGAGACCCATCGTCTAGCGACAGTCCGCCTCTTGCCGCCGGGCGAGCCATCAACCGGAGTCGTTGCGGATCTTCTCTTTGCCTCATCGGGAATTGAGCCAGAATTAGTCGATGCGGCCGACGCCATAGAGATTCTGCCTGGCCTTGTTCTGCCGGTTGCGAAGGTTGGCCATCTGATCGCCCTCAAGGTTCTTTCGACTGTCCCGCACCGTCCGCAGGATACGGCAGATCTGCGCGCACTCGTTGGGGTCGCGAGCGCGGCTGATGTTGAGCTTGCCAAGCAAGCCCTCGCTCTAATCGAAGCGCGCGGCTTTTCGCGCGGCAAGAGACTGATGGATGAGTTCGAGCGGCTCGTCATCAAAGGCGCGTGAATTGGCTTGCGGGCACAATGGCCGAGCGGAGCCGAAGGCGGAGCTCGCATTCCCGCAAACGCGAGCCGGATGAAACGCGTGCGCGGCAGCTTGGCGGCTGAGGGATCAAGGTCCAGATCGCCAGGCCCAGCTCTTGCTATCCTGCACGGGCGATGGCAGCCATTGATTCTCTTCTGACGCTCATCGATGCGCAGCAGGCGAGCGGCATCGTGCTGCGGGCGCGCGAGACGCCCGTGCTGATCGGGGGTAAGGGGCGAGGGTTGACGATGCCGCCGCTCGACCTTCTAACGATTGAGACTTTTGTCGAGGAAGTGCTGACGGTTGCGGAGCGCGAGACGCTGCTGGCATCGGGCGGTTGCGATACGACCTACCGCTCCGAGCGACAGGGTTCGTTCACGGTGGAAGCTCGTCGGAGCGCGGACAATTTGTCACTCAAGCTGCGCCGCGGAGGTGGCGGAATGGCAAAGGCCGCGGCTCCGCCGTCGCCCGCTCTGGCTGGAATTGTGCAGCCTGCACCTTCCGCCGCGGTCGAACCTGCGGCCGCGGCGGCGCCGACATTCTCGCCCGAGCCGAAGCTCGTCGCAGATCCCACCCGCGCGGCGCTGGCCGCACGCCTGGCCGGCGTGATCGCCCGCGCTACCGGCCGCGACGTTTCCGACCTGGTGATTTCCGCCGGGCAGCCGCTTTGGATTCGCTCGACCGATGGCTTTGCGGCGGCATCAGCGGCGCCCATTGGCGAGGCCGAGCTGGGCGCCTTCGTCGAGGGGATTTTGCACGACGAGCATCGGCGGACGCTCGAACGCACGGGCAGCGTCGACTTGCCGTGGGTCGCGCCCGACGTGGACGATGGGCCGCAGCGTTTTCGCGCGAACGTCTTCAAGCAGGCGCACGGGTTGGCTATCGCTTTGCGACCCATCAATCGCCACGCGCCGTCGTTTGCCGAGCTGAATCTGCCCGAGAATCTGGCGACGCTCGCGGGCTCGGGCGGCGGCATGGTGCTGGTCGTCGGGTCGGCCGGGGCGGGCAAGTCCAGCACGCTGGCGGCGATGCTGGAAACCGTGAACCGCACGCGCGCTCGTCACGTCATCACGCTCGAAGATCCCATCGAGTTCGTGTACCAGCCGCGCCGCTGCCTGATCCATCAGCGCGAAGTGGGCACCCACGTCGAAAGCTTCTCGGCGGGTCTGCGAGCCGCGCTGCGCGAATGCCCGGACACGATCCTGGTCGGAGAAATGCGCGACCGCGAGACCGTGGCGCTGGCTCTGACCGCCGCTGAAACCGGGCATCTGGTGCTGTCAACACTTCACAGCGGCAGCGCGCCCATGGCCATCGATCGCATCGTCGACATTTTTCCGGAGCATCAGCAGGGACAGATCCGCCAGCAGGTCGCCGGTTCGCTGCGCGCGGTGCTGACCCAGCAGCTTCTGCCGGGCGCGCGGCCGGGCGTGCGCTATCCCGCGATCGAGCTTCTCACGGTCAATTACGCGGTCGCCGCGCTCATTCGCGAGGGCAAGACGCATCAGCTGGCCAGCCAAATTCAAACCGGTCGCGAAGACGGCATGGTGGCGTTCGAGGCCTCCCTGTTCGAGCTTTTGCGCACGGGGCGCATCACGCGCGAGGTAGCGCTGGACGCGGCTCGCGATCCGCTCGAGCTGCAACGGCGCATGCGTGAGGCGCACCTTTCGTGAGCGCATCGCCGCTGACGGTGTGGTGCAACCTGTGCCTGACCGAGTCCGCCTTGGCGACGCTCGAGTCGGGGCTGGGGCGCCATCGCTTGCTGCCCTCCAGCTTAGCGACGACGACGTTGCAGCCGATCGGCCGACCCGATCCGAGCCTGGAAGAAGCCGACATCGCATTCGGCCAGCCCGAGGCAGAGCAGTGCGTGTCGTCCGAGCGGCTCCAGTGGATTCATCTGGCCAGCGCCAGCTACGCGACCTTTGCCGGCGACGATGTCCGGCGCGCGCTCGTGCATCGCAGAATTCCGCTCACCAGCAGCTCGGCGGTCTACGACGAGCCCTGCGCGCAGCACGCGCTCGCCTTCCTATTGGCCGAGGCGCGGCAGTTGCCGTCGTCGCTGCGCGATCAAGTGACGACGCACGCTTGGAATACCGTGCCCACGCGTGCCGCTGCGTTCTTGCTGAAAGGTCAGACGGTTCTGCTGGTCGGCTACGGCGCGATTGCCAAGCGCTTGGCCGAGCTGCTTGGTCCGTTCGGTGTGAACGTCATCGGTTTTCGCCGCCATCCGCACGGGGACGAGCCGATCGAGGTGAGGCCCGTGGGCGAGCTGGGCGCGTGGTTGCCCCGCGCGGACGTGGTGATCGATATCCTGCCCGCGGCCCCGGACACCGTCGGTTTTTTTGCGCACGCCCGTTTCGCAGCCATGCGCCCGGGCGCCATCTTCATCAACATTGGTCGCGGCACCACGGTTGACCAAGAGGCGCTGGTCGTGTCCTTGCACAGCCACCTACGCGCCGCCTACCTCGACGTCACGACCCCAGAACCGCTGCCGCCCGAGCACCCTTTGTGGACGGCGCCGCGCTGTCATATTACTCCCCACGTGGCCGGCGGCCACGGCGACGAGTACGAACGCCTGGTGGCGCTCTTCCTCGACAATTTTCAGCGTTTCGTGCAAGCGCAGCCCTTGCGCGGGCGGATTTATTGAGGCGGCTGGTCTTTGTACTCTTCCCAATGCCACAACGCCACCTCGCCAGGCCACCGTCTGCGGTACACTCCCCGCCCGAATGACTTCCGTGCAAGTTGACCTGACCCGCCGCCACCTCGAGTTTCTCGACTGGCCCGAGCTGTGCGCAGAGTTGGCGCAGCGAGCGCATTCGTCGCGCGGCGCTAGCTCTTGCCAGAGCATCCCGCTTTGTCCTTCCGCCCCCGAGGCGCGCGATCGCATGGCCGAGGTGTCCGAGGCGGTGTCCATTTTGCGCGTCGGAGACTCGCTGCCGGTGCTCAGCTTTCCCGAGATCGAGGTTCACCTGCGGGCAGTGGCCCAAGGCATTCCGCTCGGCCCCGAGGAGCTGCGCCAGGTCGCCGATTTCTGCGAGGTCGTTTCGCACGCGCGCCGATTTTTCGGGCGCATTCAGCCTGACGGGGTGTTGCAGACGCCGCGCTTGTCGCGTTTGGCGGCGACGCTCGGCTACCACGACGATTTGGTTCGCCTGGCGCGGGAGACGTTCGACGCGACCGGCGAGTTGCGCGACAGCGCTTCGCCCGAGCTGGCGCGCCTGCGCTACGAGCGCGATCAGGTGGCGGGGCGCGCGCGCGAGCAGGCCGAGCTGACCCTGCGCTCGGAAGAATTCACGCCGTACCTTCAAGACCAGTTCGTAACCCTGCGTGAGGACCGATTCGTTTTGCCCCTGCGGGCCTCGTTCAAGTCGATGGGCCTCGGCATCGTGCACGATACGTCCCGCACGGGCGAAACCGTCTTCGTCGAGCCGACCGCTCTCGTCGAGCTGAACAATCGTCTCAAGGTCGCCGAGATCGAGATCCGCCGGGAAAGCCGCCGAATTTTGGAGGAGCTGGCAGCTGCGGTTTCGGAGGCGGCGCCCACCTTGCGCGGCGATCGCGACACGCTCACCCGGCTAGACGTCATCGGCGCCTCGGCCCGCCTTTCCGAGGCCTACCAAGGCACGCCGGTGGAAATCGTCGACGAGCCCATCGTCGAGCTGACAGCGCTCCGTCATCCGCTGCTGGCGTTGCGCGCGGCCGGCGAGAAGAAGACCATCACGGCCAACGATCTGGCGTTGGGCGACGTGCCGGGCTGGAGCAAAGCCAAGGCGCTGGTGGTCAGCGGTCCGAATGCTGGTGGCAAGACGGTGCTGCTCAAGTCGGTCGGCTTGGCGGCTCTGCTGGCGCGCGCCGGGTTGCACGTGCCCGCGGCGGCCGGAAGTCGCGTCGGCTTTTTCCAGCGCGTGCTTGCCGACATCGGCGATCAGCAGTCGGTGCTAGGCGATCTGTCGACCTTTTCGGCGCACCTGGCGAACCTTTCGGCGATCCTCGAATCGTCGCGCGCCGAGGATTCGAACAACGTGCTCATCCTTTGCGACGAGCTGATGGTGGGCACGCATCCCGAGCAGGGCGCTGCGCTGGCGCGCTCGATGTTGGAAAGCTTGGCCGAAGCGCGCGGCCTCATCATCGTGACCACCCACTTCGACAGCTTGAAAGCGCTGGCCGAAGGTGACGAGCGCTTCCGCAACGCCGGCATGGAGTATGACCTCGCCAATTTGCGGCCGACCTTTCGCTTGAAGGACGGCGTGCCGGGCCGCTCGTACGCGCTCGACATCGCCGCGCGTATCGGCCTGCCCGACGCGGTCTTGGCGCGCGCCCGCGAGCTCATGAACGAAGGCAGCCTGGGGCTCGAAGAGACGCTGCGCAATCTGCAAGCGCGCGAGCAAGCGCTGGAAGAGGCCAGCCGCCAGCTGGAACAAAGTCGGTTGGCCCTCGAGGACGCGCGTCGCGAGCTTGAGACGCGCACCGATGCGGAAAAGTCCGCTGCCGAAGCCCTGACGAGGCGCGAGCGCGAGCTCGCCATGCGTTCGCGCGAGGCCGTCGACATGGCCGTGCGCGAGGCGCGCAACGCGATTTCCGAAATCGTGCGCGAGGTGCGCCGCGAGCGCAGCCCGCAAGCGGCCGAGGCGGCGCGCGTGGCGCTCGACAAGAAAGCCAAAGAAGTGACCGCGAAATTGCCCGAGCCGCCGGCCCTGGATCTGGGGCGTTTGCGCGAAGCCTTGGCCAATCGCGGATTCGGTACGGCCGACAAGCGGCGGCAGCCAGTGCCCGCGGCGCCGACTCAGAATCAAGGCCCTGCGGCACCGCTCGCGCTCCAGTCGCAGGCCAACACGGTGGATTTGCGTGGCCGCCGCGCCGACGACGCGCTGGCCGAGCTGGAGGCATTTCTCGATCGCACGGCGCTGGAAGGCGCAGACACCGTCTTCGTGATTCACGGTCATGGCACCGGTGCGCTTCGCAAAGTGGTGCGCGAGTACCTTGCAACGTCGCCCTACGTGGCCCGTTTTCGTGCGGGCGGCACAGGCGAGGGCGGCGACGGCGTCAGCGTGGTTTCCCTCAAAGGCTGAGCATGCAGCGCCGCTGGGAAAAGCTCCTCGTCGGGTTGCTGTTGGCATCGCTGGCCGTTGCGGCCGCGCCTGCCGTCGCGCAGCTCGTCTGGCAGGCGCGACTCTTCGGCGGGCGCGCGACCTTTCCCCTCGACCTCGAATGGATGGAAGGCGGCGTGCTCCTTCATGCGCAGCGGATCGCGCACGGCCAGGGCATTTATGTCGAGCCCTCGGTCGACTTCGTTCCGTTCTTGTACACGCCGCTATACCCGGCCTTGCTGGCGGTTCTGTCGTTCGTATTGCCGCTCGGGTACCTGCTCGGTCGCATCGTCTCGATCCTTGCCTTTGCCTTTGCTCTGGCGCTGATCGTCGTCGCCTGCCTGGGTGAATCGGACGATCGCCGCCGCAAGATCGTCGCCGCGACGGTCGGTCTCGCGGGTGCCGGCGCGGTCGCGGCCAGCTTCGCTTTCACCGGCTATTTCTACGATCTGGTTCGCGCCGACTCGCTGCTCTTGGCCTTGCAGGCGCTCGCGCTCTGGCTCGGGCTGCGTGGCCGGGGCTGGCGAAGTGCTGTGCTGGCCGGCCTGGCCATTGCGCTGGCATTCTTCGCCAAGCAGACTGCAACCGTCGTGGGGATTGGCCTTGGGCTCGGGCTTTTGCTGGTGAATGTTCGGCGTGGACTGATCTACGGCGCGACGGCTGCCGTGACCTTGGCAGCAGGGATCCTGCTGCTGGTGAAGACGTCGCGCGGCTGGTTCTGGACTTATATTTTCAATCTGCACCAAAGCCACGCTTTTCGAAGAGACGCGATCACCAACGTGGCGTGGCCGTTTACCCGGCAATTCGCTTGGCCGATGCTTGTCGCGCTGGTTCTGGCGACGGTTGGCCTGGCGCTTTCGCGCAAGTTGCGACGATCCGATGTCATCGTTTTCGCGGTGGCCGTGGCGGGAGAGGCGGCGGCGCTCATCGGTTTCGGAACGCAGTGGGCGGATGCTAATGCGTTCATCCCGGCGATCTTCTTTCCGGCGTTTTCGTCGGCGGTGCTGGTGGCACGCATGCTCGACGTCGCGCTCGTCGGACGCAAGTGGGGCGCCATGCTGGTGGCGGCGGTCGCCGTGACTTTTCTCGGCTCGCAGAGTCTTCACACCAGCGCGCCAGCGCCGGTGCAGGGACAGGTTCGGCCGCCGATCTTTTCGTCGTGGCCGTATCTTTCGCATGCCTTCACGAGCGCCGCCGCCGCCGTTCCGACCGCCCGCGACCGCGCGGCTGCCCACCGCTTGCTCGACGAGTTGCGCGCGCTGCCCGAGCCGCTCTTCATACCGTTCCATCCGTACTATGCCGTGCTGGTGGGCAAGCGACCCTACGTGCATCGCATGGGCGTGCGCGACGTGGAAGCGTCGCTCGGCCGTCCCAAGGGGCTCGACCAAGCCGTCCTCAACCAAACCTTCGCCGCCATCGTGCTCGACTGGAAGTCTTTTCCTGGCGAATGGCCGAACCTCGATCGGCGCTACCGTGGAGCGCGCGAATTCGTCGAGGGCGTCGATTCCGTCCGCACCTTCGCCGGCGCCCAAACGTCGCCGCGCACGTTGCTTCTGCCCATTCGGCAGTAGACCCGTTTAGGCACTCGCCGCTCAAGGTGGGGTCAACGTGACCACGTAGCCGTCGGTCGCGGTGGTCCAATTGATGGTCACGGTGAGGGCGTTGCAAGTCACGGCCGCGGCGGCGCTCGACACGACGACGGGGGCCTTTAGCGCTGCCGTGCCAGTCGGCATACTTTCCACCAGCACCTTCGTCGATCCGCCGCCTTGCAACCAACCCGGGATGTTGTGGATGACGACGTTGACCGATCCGGTTACGCCGCCCTTGTTGCCCACGACGATGATCGATTTGGCTGCGCACGCATCCTGATACGCCACCGCGTCCACCTGCGTTCCTGCCGTGACGCTGGTCCGAAGCCCCGTCTGATCCGCGTACCGCTTGTAGATCCAGTATTGGCTGTTCGGCTGCCAGTTGGCCGCCACGAGATCCCCCATGTTCGAAAAGAACTCCGCGTCCGCCCAGTTGCCGCGCAGACCCTGCATGCCCGCCCGATCGAATCGGGCGAGGAACCAGGCGGAATGGCCCGGGTTCTGCTCGCTGGTCGCCCCGTATTCGTTGGCGTCGAAGCCCTTCACGCCGGTGATCCCGCGGCTCGTGAGCTGGCGATTCATCGTGGCCAGATCCGCTACCGGATCGTCCCCTCCGCCCTCTTCGTGCCAGGAGATGTAATCCGGCACGACGTCATTGGCCTTTGCGTAGTCGAGGAACGTGTTCATCCACGACCCGCCCGGGCCGGTGGCAAAGCTCGGCCCCTCGATGATGGCGCCGGGAATCGCGGCGCGGACCTGCTGGTAGGCGCGCTTCCAGGTCTCCATCCACTGGGCCTGCGTTCCCTTCCAGAAAATACTGAGCTCGGGCTCGTTCCAAAGCTCCCAGCGCACGTCCGGGCCGGTCATCCCGGCGGCCTTCACGTTGTCGATGAGCTGACTCATGAACGTCGTGAGCCCGGTCCAGTCTCCGCTGTCGCCAGGCCAGGTACAGAAGTAGCCGTAGTCATCGCTGACCAGCAGGAGATAGGTTGCGCCTATCGCCTTGGCTCTCGCGTAGTAGGCCTTGATGACGTTCCAGTGGGTGGCCCAGGCTTGGGCTCCGCAGCCCTCGGCCACACCGCGGCCCGCGCGTAACCCCTTCACTTTGATGTCGGAGAGCAGGGAGGTCGGCGGCTGGAGACCGTCCTCGGCGATGCCGTAGATGAAGCCGGAGCCGAGATAGGTCGGCGCGCCTTGGGCCACCGCCATGTCGAGCGTGACCGAATCTTTCGCCGACGGGGGAGTGGGCGGCGTACAGTTGCTGCCGCCGGCCCCTCCCGTGTCCTGCGGTGGCGTGCAGGCCCCGGCGCCGCCCGACACTCCGCCAGCGGCGGCGCCGCCCGTGCCGCTGATGCCTGCCGTACCTGACGTTCCGCCGCTTCCTCCGCGTCCGCCCGCGGACGTTCCACCGACGCTGGTGCTTGATGTCCCGGCTGTGCCAGGAACAGTCGTACCGCCGCTGCCCGCGCCGCTCGCGCCCGCGTTGCCGCCGGAGCCGGTGCCCGACGTCCCGGCCGTGCTGGGAACCGTCGTGCCGCCGCTACCGGCGCCGCCCGCGTTTGCGTTGCCACCGGAGCCGGATCCCGACGTTCCCCCTCGACCTGTCGTACCGCCCGTCGCGGTCGCGCCGCCTCTGCCGGCGTTGCCGCCAGCTCCTCCCGGACCGCCGCTGCCACTCGAACAACCAGAGGCAGCGACAACAAGCCCAAGAACACCGATCAACGCAGGGAAACGGGTACACACCATATTGACTCCAAACGGTGACATCAGAACAGCGAGCCTAGCCGAGCCGCAGGCGCAAATGTCTTTTTTAAGGTGGCGCCCGGCGCGAAACGTCCCGTGCCGCGGCTAGGTGCTACGCCGATCAAGGCGGGGTCAACGTGACCACATAACCGTCGGTCGCGGTGGTCCAATTGATCGTCACGGTGAGGGCGTTGCAGGTCACGGCCGCGGCGGCGCTCGACACGACGACGGGGGCGCTCAGCGCCGCCGTGCCCGTCGCCATATTTTCCACCAGCACCTTCGTCGCTCCGCCGCGCTGTAACCAACCTGGGATGTTGTGGATGACGACATTGACCGAACCCGTTGCGCCGCCCTTGTTGCCCACCACGATGATGGATTTGGCCGCGCACGCATCCTGATACGCCACCGCGTCCACCTGCGTTCCCGCCGTGACGGTGGTCCGAAGACCGGTCTGATCCGCGTACCGCTTGTAGATCCAGTATTGGCTGTTCGGCTGCCAGTTGGTCGCCACCAGATCCCCCATGTTCGAAAAGAACGTCGAGCCGCCGGCCCAGTTGCTGCGCAGTCCCTCGATGCCCGCCCGATCGAATCTGGCCAGGAACCAGGCGGAGTGGCCCGGGTTCTGCTCGGCCTGCGACCCATATTCGTTGATGTCGAAACCTTTCACGCCCGTGATTCCGCGGGTCGAAAGCCCGCGATTGATCGTGGCCAGGTCGCCCACCGGATCGCCGCCCCCGCCAGCTTCGTGCCAGGAGATGTAGTCCGGCATGACGTCGTTGGTCTTGGCGTAGTCGAGGAAGGCGTTCATCCAGGAACCGCCAGCGCCCGTCGCCAAGCTCGGCCCCTCGATGATGGCGCCGGGTATCGCGGCACGAACCTGTTGGTAAGCGTGTTTCCACGTTTCCAGCCACTGAGCCTGGGTTCCCTTCCAAAAGCCGCTGTAGTCGGCCTCGTTCCAGAGCTCCCAGCGCACGTCGGGACCGGTCATGCCATTGGCCTGCACGTTGGCGATAAGCTGGCTCATGAAGGTTGTGAACGTCGTCCAATCGCCGCTGTCTCCAGGAAGGGGGCAGGCATATTGATAGTCGTCGCTGACCAGGATCAGCATCGGCACTCCCATCTCCTTCGCCTTCGAGTAGTACCCCTTGATCACCTTCCAGTGGGTGTCCCAGGCCGTCTGTCCGCAGCCTTCCGTAGTTCCGCGCCCGGCGCGGAATCCTTTCACTTTGATGTCGGAGAGCAGGGAGGTCGGCGGTTGGGTGCCGTCTTCAGAGATGCCGTAGATGAAACCGGAAGCGAGGTGGGTGGGCGCGCCTTGGGCCACCGCCATGTCGATCGTGACCGAATCTTTGGCTGAAGGAGGAGTGGGCGGAGTACAGCTGCTGGCCCCTCCCGTGTCCTGGGGTGGCGTGCAGGCCGCAGCGCCGCCCGCCGCTCCGCCAGTGGCGGAGGTGCCTGCCGCGCCGCCGCTGCCTGCCGTGCCGCCACCGCTTCCTCCGCGCCCGCCTACCGGCGTTCCACCGGTGCCCGTGCCTGACGTCCCGGCTATGCCGGAGCCCGTCGTGCCTCCGCTACCCGCGCCGCCTGCGGCCGGGTTGCCGCCGGTGTCGAATCCCGACGTTCCCCCTCGACCGGCGATACCGCCCGTCCCCGTCGCCCCGCCTTTGCTGGCGTTGCCGCCAGATCCGCCCGGATTGCCGCTGCTGCTCGAACAGCCAGCGGTGGCGACAAGCCCGAGAACACCGATCAACGCAAGGAAACGGCCAAATTCCATGTCGACTCCGAACGGTGACGTCAGAACACAGAGCCGGGCGGGGCGCCGGCGCAATGCTCGTTCGTAGATGATGGCGCCGGTTCGTCCAGCGATTCAAGCCCTTTGTCGCATGATCCGATGACTTCAGGATGGGCCAGGAGGCCTTCGCGATGTCCGAGGTGGAGAAACGACGCGAGATTTCGACAAAACCCGTCAAGCTGGATCGGCGCGACTACGAGGATACCAAGGCGCAGTTGCAGATTGAGCTCCTCAAAATGCAGAACTGGGTACGCTCCACGGGAGAGCGGATTGTCATTCTTTTCGAAGGACGCGATGCCGCCGGAAAGGGCGGCACGATCAAGCGCTTCATGGAGCACATGAACCCGCGCGGGGCGACGGTGGTGGCGCTCGAGAAGCCTTCCGAGCAGGAGCGCGGCCAATGGTATTTCCAGCGTTACGTCAGTCGGCTGCCGACGGCCGGTCAGATCGTGCTCTTCGATCGTTCCTGGTACAACCGCGCCGGAGTGGAACGAGTGATGGGCTTTTGCACGCCCAAGGAACACCTCGAGTTTCTGCGCCAAACCCCAGTGCTCGAACGGATGCTGGTGAACAGTGGCCTGCGTCTGTTCAAGTTTTGGTTTTCCGTGTCGCGCGAGGAGCAGGCCCGACGGTTCAAGGCGCGGCAGACGGATCCACTGAAACAATGGAAGCTGAGCCCCATCGACATTGCCTCGTTCGGTAAGTGGGACGAATACACGCGCGCCAAAGAAGAGATGTTCTTTCACACCGACACGGCGGACGCGCCATGGACAGTCATCAAGTCCGACAACAAGATGATTGCGCGTCTCAATTGCATGCGCTTCGTGCTCGAGCAGCTGCCCTACGACGGCAAGGACGAGCGCGTGATTGGCACGCCCGATCCCTCGATCGTGGGCAGCGCGCGCGTCGTGTTCGAACGCGGTGAACGAATTCTCGAAAAGACCGACCTCGAGAAAACCGAAAAGAACGATCAGGCCGCCTGATAGATAATCAATGCCCCGCCTATCCAGTCTGGAAGGCGCGCCGTAACCGTTCACGGTTCCCCTCTCCATCGTCTGTTGCGCGAGCCCCGGAGTTGCTGCATTGTCGCGCCAACTCTCTTCAGAAAGGACTAGCAATGACGATGGCGAAGCGAGGTGTGGGGTTGGCCGTTCTTATGGCTGCGTTGACCGCTGGGTGCGGCGCTGCAACGTCCGAATACATGCGGCCCATAGCCGGTCCCGAACCCGCGGGCATGCCGCCAGGCAAAGCCAAGGTGGTTTTCGTTCGACCTTCGAATTTCGCCAACAAGGTCGTTTTCACGATCATCGACGAGCGCGGCTACTTTCTCGGCGACAGCACGGCCGGCGCGCGCTTTGCCGTCTTTCTGGATCCCGGCGAGCACTACTTCATCGCCTGGACAGAAACCACCGAGACGGTCAAGGCGACGCTTGTCCCCGGCCGTACGTACTACGTGGAGGTACGCGCAAAGATGGGTATCTGGAAGGCGCGCGCGTCGCTGTGGGCAGTGAATCGCAAGAGCGGGCTGATGCAGCAGATCCCGAGCTATCTTTCGGAAACCACCGTGACGACGCCCGACTTTGCCGCCGGTCAGGCATATTTGAATTCGCTCGGGCAGGAGCTGCCCAATGCGGCCAAGCAGGGCTTGCAAGCCTACAATGGCTACTCGGCCGACGAGAAGCGCGACGTCGTGCTCGAGCCGGACGACGGCCAGCCTTGAATTAGGCCGAGCCTACCCGCCGAAACACGCGCCGACGGGCAGCACGAGGTCTTGCTGTATTCGACAATTTCGGAAAGAGGGGGGTGCTTTAGACAACTGGGCTGCATGGTGAGGACCTGGCACGACGGTATCGCAAAAGTCAGGCAGAGTTAGTCTTGCTTGCCAAAGTCGTCGCGTGCGTGAACATTAGGGCGCCGAGGATTCACCCATGGAACTTGCCAGTCTATTCCTCCTTGTCCTGATGCCACCTGCCGATGCCACGGGGGAGACCGCAGAGGCGCTCACCGCGTCTCTTCGCGCCGAGCTGGGCGATGTCACGATGGTCTTGGCCCCGGATACGCTGGTCACACCCGCCATGTGGCAAGGTGAAAATGCAAGCATGCGCGCACGCTTCGTCGCGCACGTCATCTGGAAGGACAAGAACGACGCCACGGTCGATGTTGTTTCGAATGGCGCAGCGACGGGGCGCGTTCAGTTTCACGAAATTCGAAACCTGGCTTTCGCCGCAGAGGACAGCAAGGCAGAACGGGGACGTGCCATTGCCTTGGTGCTCGCCGAGTTGCTGCGGGAGTCGCCCGCGGCGGCCTTGGTTGTTGTTCCACCGGGAGCCGCGGAAGCATCGGCGTCGCGCGTCGCGCTGGATGGGCTTTTCGCTGCAGAGCGCGTGCACCCGGGATCGTGGGCGATGGGACCGGAGGCGAGAGTGGCACTTGCGATCAGCGACGCGTTTTGGGTGAATGCTTCCGGGCGTGCGCAGTTTGCTTCGGCCGAGCAGTACCAGGGCTTTGGTGCCGGCCTAGCAGTGGTCTGGCGACTCCTCAGGTCACAGAAAAACCGGCACTGGGTAGGCGTCGGCCTGGGGATGGACGTATTGCACGAGTCGGCTACGTTGCTGGCATACGCGGGTGAGGGTGCCCCCGCCGTTACCAAATCCGGCTGGAATGCCGCGCTCGTGCCGAGCCTCTCCGGAAGCGCAACGATTTGGCGGCGTTTGCGCTTTGTTGCTTCGGCGGGTGCGCGCTTCTTCCCAACGTCGCTGTCGGTCACGCAAGACGTCCCTCCCAATGATGACAACCACAGGCAGGGCTACACGCGATCCCTCGCCTATCCCCGCTATCGGCCTGGTTTCTCTCTCGGACTTGAGCTGGCGTTATAATCGTCCGGCCTGGCTTTCGAGCGGCTGGGGTACAAAGCGGATGTGGTTCGGAAGATGACAAAGCTGCGCCTGGTCAACGGAGAGAAGGCGGGATACGTGGAACCGCTGGACGACGCACGTCTGGTGGCGGCGGTGCGCAGTGGTAACTCCGCCATGGCCGGTCCCTTCTACGACCGCACGCGCGGCATGGTCGCCCGCACCGTGCAGCGACTGCTTGGAGCCTCCGACAGCGATTTCGACGATCTCGTGCAGGTTGCGCTGATCGAGCTCTTGCGTTCGCTCGATCGCTACCGCGGGGAATGTTCGCTCGACACGTGGACCGCGACGATTTCGGCCAACGTCGTCTACAAGCACATTCGCCGGCGTGGCTTGGAGCGCCACATCTTCGCGCGCGAGCTGGCGCCCGAGGACGTGCCACAGACGGCGCATCAGCGCCCGGTTCTGCGTGGCATGGTCGAGCGGGTGATGCATCACCTGGCGCAGATGGCGCATGAGCGCGCCTGGACGTTCTTGCTTCATGATGTGCATGGCTACTCTCTAGAAGAGGTGGCGGGGATTACCGGGGCCACGGTTGCGGCAGCGCAATCGCGGCTGGTACGCGGCCGCCGCGAAGTACACGAACGTATTGCAAGTGATCCCGATCTTGCCGGGGGGCTCGATGCCCGGGAGGACTCTTAATGTTGGCGCGTGATGGGCGTGATAGTGAAGACAGGTACGCAGGGGCAGCCGCTCGGTTGCTCGTTGCTCAACAGAAGGAACAACAGCAAGGCGACGATCTGCCGTTGGCCGAAGACCGGCAGCGCGACGCCGTGGTCGCCGCAATGGCCTTGGCCATTGCGGGCCGCGCTCGTCGCAAGCGCATCGTCATCGCAAGCGCGCTGACCTTTGCGGCCGCCGCTGGGGTGGCGTTGGCGGTGGGCCTGGCGTGGCGTCCGTCGACGGCGTTAGTCGTCGACCAAGTCAGCGGGCAAGGCAATGTGCTCGTCCACCTGGCCGCGACGCAGTCGCTGGCAGATAGTCAAAAGCTCCAGCCAGGTGACAGCATTCGCTCGGGCGATGACGGCACGGCCAGCTTCGGCTTTGCCAACGGCACGCGGCTGGCGCTCACGCCCGCCTCGGACTTGCGCATCGACGAGGTCGGATCGACGCGGCGGTTTTTCCTGTTCAGCGGCGGCGTCCGCGCGCGGGTCAGCAAGCTGAGTCGTGGCGAGCGGTTCGTGGTCGATACGCCGGACAGCGAGGTGGAAGTTCGAGGGACGGTCTTCGCCGTCGGAATCAATCCCCCTTCGGCGGCGTGTGCGGCTGCTGCCACCAGCAAGGTAGAGGTGTCGGAAGGTACCGTCTGGGTGCGTTCTGGCGATCAGCAGGTGGTTCTGCATGCCGGCGAAAGCTGGAGTACGCCGTGTCCGCAGCAGCAAGTTTCGGGCGAGCTTCCCGCGGCGCCCGCGGAGCATGCGTCTGCGGAGGCGCATGGTCCGGCAGCCCCTTCGATGCGCTCTTTGGGCCGTAGGTCTGCTCCCAGTCGGCCGGTGGCGGTCACGCCTTCCATCGAACACATCGCACCCAGGCCCGATTGGGCTGCGCCTTCCATCGAGAACATTGCACCCAAGCCCGATTTCATTGCACCTCCGGCGGTTGCACGATCGCGCTTGGCAGAGCAAAACGATCTCTTCTCCGCGGCTATGGTGGCGGAGCGGCAGGGGCAGCACGCCGTCGCCCTGTACAAGCTCGACGAGCTCATCGTTCGCTTCCCGGACGGTCCTCTTACCGAAAGTGCCCGCGGCGAGCGCCAGCGCATTCGTTCCGTGTCTCACTAAACGCGATCGTCGCCGTCGAGGTTTCCATCAACGAACGCGTAGGCGAAGCCGAGCTAGGCTCGGCGGAGCCAGAGCGCGCGAATCAATAGACAATCGTCGGCGGGATGGTGCAGTCGGTGTTGCAGTACACCTGGGCGTCGGAGGCGGTTGATGGAGCAAGCTGCGTGTCGAGTTTTTGGCCATTCCGGTCGCCGAGGTCGCACTCTTCGCCGCGAACCGTGTCGACCTTGCCGTCGCCGCAGAAGCTCGGCTTCGTGCAGCCGAGCGTGCAACCGTTGGGGCCACCGTCGGTGCCGTTGGCCTTACCGCTGTCGCATTCTTCGTTGCCGTTGACGATGCCGTCGCCGCAGTATCCGCCCCAGGTGCACTTCGTCGTGCAGCCGCCGTAGGCCGTGTCGCTGTTGGGATCGGTGCAGCTCGCCGGCTTGCTGGCAGCATCCTTGCCGCAATCGCATTCTTCGTCGGCGACCGCCACGCCATCGCCGCAGGTCGGAACGCAGCTCGTGGGCGAGGCGTTGAAGCCGCTCAATGTCAGCTTGTACGACGAGCCGTTGGTTTGCCGTTCCGCTTGGAAGACCGCGATCTCGTAGACCTTGCCACTTTGCAGCCCAAGACTGGCGGTCTGTTTCGTCGGCGTCGGCTTGGGGCTGACGGGATAGGTTGCCGTTACCGTCGTGTTGCCATTCCCGTCGGTGCCGATAACGACCTGGCCGTCTACCGGCGTGTGCACGCCGCCGAGATCCACGGCGAGCTTGCCGTTGATGAAGACCCACACGTCATCGTCGCCGACGAAGTCGAGCGTGTAAGACTTGGTCTTGTCGTACGGGAACCAGTAGCGTACTTCGCTGGTGAAGCTGAAGTTGTGCAAGCGCTTGTTGCCGTTGGCATCGACGTCGAAGGGCCAGGAAGCCGAGGCGTCGTAGTACGGTGGAATCGTTGCTGCCGTGAGCTCCGACGCGGGTGTGAAGGTGTCGCCATCGACCGGGAAGAAAAGTGGATTGCCATCGGCTTTACCGACGACGTAGAGAGCCTTGTAGGTACCGCTGGCGTCCGCTTGGCAGCTGCCCGGTAGCATCGTGTAGCCCTGGGCCTCCATCTTCTGGCAGTCGGTCTGGCCGCCATTGCCACCGTCGAGGCCGGCTTGGTACTTGAAGGTGCATGGAATGGGCTTTCCGCTCGCGTCCAGCAGGGCATCGGCGACCGTGCCACACCAGTTGGCGGGGGCGGTGGTGTTCCACTGCTCGCCGTTGGCTCCGTACCGATTGACGTAATTGCCCTTGCCGTCGTTCCACAGGGTCATCTTGGTCGCAGTCGAGTGGTTGGTGCCGGATGTGTCTATGTACCACGTCGAAAATGAGGTCGTGCTCAGGATATGTGCATTGCCGAGGCCTGTGTAGACCGGCTTGCCATTGGCGTCTAGAGTGTCTTTCACGATGCCCGGGAGCGGGTTGTAGGATCCGCTGACTCCGTTTTCGAAATCGTTGCCCGGGGACGGAACGTCCTTGCTGAATTTGAAGTCCCGGTAGACCACCGGCACTTTCATGGTGTCGCCGATGGGCGGCTGGCTGCACGTCCAGCCCGGTTCCTTCTTGCAGTCCTTCGAGCAGCCATCGCCGCTGACAGCGTTGCCGTCGTCGCATTCCTCGCCGAGCACGATGCCGTCACCACACTGGGATGTGCATCCGCTGCCGGCGGTGCACTTGGGCTCGATTTGGCAATCTTCGGAGCAGCCATCGAAGGGCATCGTGTTGCCGTCGTCGCAAGTTTCGGCGCCTTCCTGTTTCTTGTCGCCACAGGTCGTCTTCGAGCACTTGGTGGGCGTGCCGGTGCATTGCCAGCCTACTTCGATGTGGCACGTCGCCGAGCAGCCGTCGCCGCTTGCAGTATTGCCATCGTCGCAGCCCTCGCTGCCAGATTGGATGCCGTCACCGCACTTCGGCGTGCACGGCTTGCCCGGCACGCGGCACTGGTAGCCTTTCTCGATCGTCTTGCAGTCGCCGGAGCAGCCATCGCCGCTGTTCGTATTGCCGTCGTCGCAGACTTCGTCCGACGTCAAAATGCCGTTGCCACATTTGGCGAGGTTCTGGCAGGGCTCGCCTTCCGTCGGGCAGTACCAGTTGGCTTCCACTTGGCAAATACGGCTGCAGCCGTCGCCGCTGATCGTATTGCCGTCGTCACATCCTTCGTTGCGCTCGATGATGCCGTCGCCACAGCTTCCTCCGGAGGGACGATCGACGCCGGCGTCGGGCACCGTAGGCAGAGGAAGCGTGAAGCCTCCGCTCGAGCCGCCGCCGTTACCGCTGCCTGCGCCCGTGCCACCAGGTCCGTGGGATCCTCCCTGACCGTTGTCTATGATCGAGGCGTTGCTGCATGAAAAGACCGCCATGGCTGCTACGCCGATGGCGAAGCCGCGATTGAACGCTGACGTGAGCAGACTTCTGCCTGACCGGAGGGACATCGTTGCTGCTTTCATGTCGACCTACCTCACCGTGCGAAGACGGAGCTCGGGCGAAAACATTCGGAGAGTGAGCCAGAGACTATAGCAATTTTCGGCAAAGGTGTTGGCTGCAGCGTGCACTTTCAGTGCGGGCGACGCGGGTGGTTGGGTGAGCAAGACCATGCCGGGTGCGCTATGGTCGAGGCGTGGTGACCATCGGCGTGATTTCCGATACCCATGGGCTCTTGCGGCCCGAGGCGCGGTCGGCCTTGGCGTCCGTCGACCGCATCATTCACGGCGGCGACATCGACGATTCGCAGACGTTGCAATGGCTGTCCTGTTTGGGCTCGGTTACCGCGGTGAAGGGAAACTGCGACCGGGGAAGCTGGGCCAAGACGCTGCCCATCGACACGGTTATTACCGTCGAGGGGCTCGGCATCTACGTCATTCATGATCTGGCCGCCATCACGATCGAGCCCAAAACCGCCGGCATCGCCGTCGTCGTATCGGGACATTCCCACCGCCCGCACGAGGAATGGCGGGATGGCGTGCTCTACTTCAATCCCGGCAGCGCTGGCCCGCGGCGCTTCAACCTGCCGATTTCGATGGGCAAGTTGCACATCGGGCCGAGCGGTGTCTCGAGCGAAATCATCACGCTCGGCTAACAAATGGTAAGGGGCTCGCCGGCTTTCGCTTCAACTTGCCAATCGATGCTACATTGGCCGCGCCCATGCCATCCGGCCTGCTGTCCCAAGAGCGCTCCATTCGACTGCAAACCCAGCAGGAAAAGCAGGCGCGCGTGTACGAAGAAGAGGTCTATCCGCTCTATGGACAAAAGCTCGCTGACTTGGTGGCAGCGAACCTGACGCTGGCCAGCGACGCCCACGTGCTGCAGATTGGCTGCGGCCTCGGGACGACCACCAGGGAGATCCTCGAAAAAGCCGGTTCCCAGGTCCGGCTCACTGCCGCGGAAAGCTCGCCGGTACTCATCGAGCGCGCTCGCGGCAACGTAGCCCCCGATTATCTCGGCCGTCGGGTCTTCTTTCGCGAGCTCGACCTCGAAAGCAAGCTGCCGTTCGCCGACAGCGCCTTCGATCACGTCCTGGCCAATGTCGGGTTGGCGGACGTGGCGTCGCCAAGCGGTTTGCTTTTCGAGCTAGCGCGCGTAGTAAAGCCGGGCGGCGAGGTTCGTTTGGCCACGCCGCTCACCGGAACGTGGCGCGAATTTCTCGACGTATTTTCGGACGTGCTCGTGCGTCTGCGCCGGGAGGAATCAGCGACCGCTCTGTCGGTCTACGCCAAGGCGTTTCCCGAACCTGAAGCATTGGCTCACCAGATGGAGCGCGCCGGGCTCAAAGGCGTTACCGTCGAGACGACGCATTGGGAGCTGGTGTTCCGTACCGGCCGCGAGTTTTTCTACGCGCCGGTCATCGAGCTTGGGCCGCTTCCTCGCTGGAAGGCCATCGCCGGCAAGGGCCCCGAGATGCAGGACATCTTCGTCGCCGTGAAAGAGGCCATCGATACCTATTACGGAGCCGCTGGTTTCGGGGTCAGCGTCGTAGCCGGCGTCTTCTCGGGACGCAAGCCGCTGTAGGTTGCAGCGTGCTCAAGCGTTGCGTCCATGCTGTCGATGGCAAGAGTCCATCACTGCTGGCGGAGCTCTCATGGCACTCTTTTCCTGGACCCCCAAAATGTCGGTCGGCATCGCAACGATCGACAAAGAACATCAAGGCCTTTTCGACATCATGAACCGGCTTCACGAGGGCATGTTGGCCGGACGAGGGAACGAGACGCTTCGGCCGGTGCTCACCGAGCTCGGCCAATACACCAAAGTTCACTTCGGGAACGAGGAGGCTCTCTTGCGTTCGCACGGCTATTCCCGATTGGCCGAGCATCTCACTTTGCACCAGTCGTTTCGGTCCAAAGTGGCTGAGCTGGATGCACAGATCAAAGCGGGCGCCGTTGCCCTGTCGGTAGCCACGCTCAACTTCCTCCGCGACTGGCTGTCCAAGCATATTCTCGGCATCGACATGCTGTACAAGGATTTTCTGGCCAGCAAGGGTGTGAAGTAGCGGCGCTACAGGCGGACGCGCAAGAGCTTGGCGGCCTCGATGGGCCGCCGCCTCTGCCAGATCTCGACGGAAATCACCGCGGCGCCGTCGAGGTTTCGGCCGGCCAGCCCGAGGATTTGGCCGGCTTGGACCTGATCGCCGGGTTTCACGGCGAAGTCACGCAGCCCGCTGACGATGCTGGTCTTGCCGTCGTCGTGCGCCACTAGCACGGCAAAACCACCCTGGGGCAACTCCTCGACGTGCTTGACGACACCCGAGGCGACGGCGCGAACCGGGTCGTTGAGTCGCGCCAGAATCTGCACGCCGTCGTGGCGAAGCTCGACCTTGGTCGGTCCGTCGTGCCGGACACCAGGAATTGCAACTGCAGTACCGCGCACCGGCCGAGGAAGCCGCTGCTTCGGGAGACTCTCCGTCGCGGCGTCGGAGGCTTGTGTGCCTTCGCGCTGTGCTCGCACCGCGCGATCGACGAGGGCACTTTCGAGCGTCGTTCGCTCGCCACGCACCCGGTCCAGCTCGCGCGCCAGGGTCTGCGATTCGTCCAGGCTCCGACGGAGCGCAACCAGTGCGGGGCCGAAGGTCTGTGCCTCCTCGAGCCGTCTTTCGGGATTGGCCAGGAAACCAAGCTCGCGTCGCCGGGCCAGGCGGTAGGCCAGCAGCGTGCGTTCACGGGCCGTGGCGGTGGCGATCGCGGTCTGGGTTTCGAGAACGTGCTCGCGCGCGCCCAAACGCTCGAAGAGCGCAGCTTCCTGGTTGTCAGTCTCGGCGGCAAGCGCGTTCGAAAGAGCGTTCAACGACGTCAAAGCTGCAATGGCCGCAAAAACCAGCCTAGCCATGGCGATCGCTTTCGGGCACCGGCGTGGCGAAATAGCCCAGAACCAGCCCCAGTACGACCAGCACCGCGAGACCGATCGCGACCTCGGAGCGGCCCAAGGCCGGCAGCGCTGAGGTCCCCACCATGCCGAGGCTGCGTTCGATGCGTGCGACCAAGGATCGCCACACCAGGGAAAGCGTCGCTGCGGCGACGGCGCCGCCGGCGGCTGCCGCGACTGCCATCCACAGACCCGAGGGCAGGCGAATTCCCGACGTGGTCTCTCCCAGCTGAACGAGCACGCCGGCTCGCCTGGCCAGGGTCGTGCGTAGCCGAACGAAGACCGCCACGAGCGCGACGACGTCGAGCAGAGCGAGGGCAACGAGCGCGCCCGTTCCGAGGCGCTTGCCGAAGCTGGACCAAGCCGACAGGCGCGCGAGCCCAGCGCCCATGGCATCGACTTGCACGACACCAGGTACGCCGCGCAGCCGTTTCGCAAGGTCGTCGGCGCGGGCGCCAAGATCGGGAGCAGGAATCAAGCGGATCTCGAGAGAGCGTGGAAAATAGGCTGGCTCCAGCGTTTCGATGGTCTTTCCGTCGGCGCCGAACGACTGCGCCGAGGCCTTGAATCGCGCGAACGCTTGCGTCGGCTCGACGACGGCGACCTGGGCCACCGCGGGCGCACGACGAAGGATGTCGGCAAGATTGCTGGACGTTCCTTCGTCCATCTCGTCGCCGAGATAGACGAGCAAGTGCACGTTCTGGCCGACGAGTCCTCCCCAGTGCGCGACCACGCGGGCGCCGAGCCGGGAGGTTCCCGCCAGCAGGGCGAGTAGAAAGAAACTCGCGCCAGCGGCAAAAACGGTAAGGCGATGCAGCCCGGCCTGTCGCCTTACGGTGCGGAGAATCCAGGCGGCTTTCATGCAGGACCCTTGCGCGCGGGCGGGACTTCGGCACAAGCATCGAGGTCGTGCACGGGCGTGAGCACCACGGGCGTCAGCTCGGCGGCGGGAGCGGCCGTGAAATCGGGCACGAGCCCGACCGCCGGCGCGCCGGCAATGTGTCCCTGTTCGAGGTGAATGCGGCGACCGCCGAGCTCGACAAGACCGTCGGCGAGGGCCGAATCTGCCGTGGCGGCCAGGACGGCGGCGCCGGCATCGCGGGCGGCACCGAGCACCGTCACGAGAGTGGCTCGCAAGTGGTCGCCCGCTCCTGCACCTGGCTCGTCGGCAACGATGAGCGACGGCGGTCCGGCCACGGCTCGTGCCAGTGCCACGATTCTTTTCTGTCCGGCCGACAGTGTATTCACGGCGCGCTCTTCCAGATCCGCAGCGCCGACCCAGGCCAGCGCATCCCGCGCCAGCTCGAAAGCTCGCCTCGGCGTTTCGCCTCGCACGGCGAGCGCCATCGCGACGTTGTCAAGCGCGCTGTCCTCGGGAATCAGCAATGGATCGGTCGTGGCGTACCCGATGTTTCGCCGAACGAAGGGCAAGGACGCCTGCTGCAGCGTCGAGATGTTGCGACCCGCGAACCACACGGCTCCCCGATCCGGCGTGCGGAGGGCCGCTGCCAGTTCGAGCAAGGTGGTTTTGCCCGATCCCGCTTCGCCCTGGACGACGATAAGCTCGCTGCGGGCGACCCCGAAGGTCACTGTGTCGATCACCGGCACGCCGCCGCGCTGGCAGCAGACTCCCTCTAGCCAAAGCACGTATTGATCATAAGCGAGATGTCGGACGGCCGATACTTTCTGCTCCGAAGGCGCCCGCTCCGCGTCGTGAGAGGGCAGTCGACGACATATGGTAACGTAATGTCATGCATACTTATCCACAGGTGTGCATAGCTCCGAAATAGCTGAGGGCTCTGGATTTTTGTGATCCTGTCCACAGTCTAGCCAACACACAACATGTTGTGTGGTAACCTGTCCTACACCACTACCTATTGTGTTTTTTGTTGACAGAGACTCGGTTTGGCGCGAGTTATCTGGCGCCGGGGTTGCTCGCGGAGCGTTGCGCTGAAGTCATGACGGTTCGTGAGGCGCCGACACTATTTTTGGATTGTCGGAGGAGGAATACAGCATGCTTGAGAAACATGACAGTCGACGTCAGCGTGGCACCAGGCCGAGCGGAGTCGAATTTCAGATAAGTGAACCCGGAATGAACCAAGGAACGGCAAAGAATGGGGGGGCTGACGCGCGGGCGCAGCGGGGACGCAACCGCGGTCGCGTGGAGGCGCCGGGAATCAAAATCGAGCGTTTCTTCACCACGGCCGGAGACGACGGTTTCCGCGGGGTGGAATGGGAGTTGCGCACGGCCAGCATCGTGGGCGAGGGCGGCAAGCTCGTCTTCGAGCAGCGTGACGTGGAGGTGCCGAAGACGTGGAGCCAGACCGCGACCAACGTGGTCGTGCAGAAGTACTTCCGCGGCCAAACCGGCACGCCCGAACGGGAGCGCTCGGTGCGCCAGCTCATCTGCCGTGTGGCCGACACCATCACTGCTTGGGGCATGAAGGACGGCTATTTTGCCGACCAGGAATCGGCGGAGATCTACCGCGCCGAGCTTCGCCACTTGCTGGTATCGCAGAAGATGTCGTTCAACTCGCCGGTGTGGTTCAACGTCGGCATCGAGGCCGAGCCGCAGTGCTCGGCGTGCTTCATCAACAGCGTGGACGACACCATGGAGTCGATCCTCGGCTTGGCCAAGACCGAGGGCATGCTGTTCAAGTACGGCTCGGGCACGGGCACCAACCTGTCGCCGCTGCGCTCGTCCAAAGAGCTGCTGGTGGGCGGCGGAACCGCCTCGGGTCCGGTCAGCTTCATGAAGGGCTTCGATGCTTTTGCCGGCGTCATCAAGTCGGGCGGCAAGACCCGACGCGCCGCCAAGATGGTCATCCTCAACGTCGACCATCCCGACATCGAAGACTTCATCTGGTGCAAGGCCAAGGAAGAGAAGAAGGCGTGGGCGCTCATCGACGCGGGCTACGACGGTTCGTTCGACGGTGAAGCGTACAAGTCCGTGTTCTTCCAGAACTCGAACAACTCGGTTCGCGTGACCGACGAGTTCATGGACGCCGTGCAGAAGGATCGCGAGTGGACGACGCGCGCCGTGCGCGACGGTCGCCCCATCGGCACCTTCAAGGCGCGCGAGCTGTGGCGAGCCATCGCTCAGGCGACCTGGGAGTGCGGCGATCCCGGCTTGCAGTACGACACCACGGTCAACAGCTGGCACACCTGCTCGGGCACCGACCGCATCAACGCTTCGAACCCGTGCTCGGAGTACATGTTCCTAGACAATTCGGCGTGCAACTTGGCATCGCTGAACTTGCGCAAGTTCGCGCGCTCCGAGGGCACCTTCGACACCGAATTGTTCAAGAAGGCGGTCGAGATCACCATCCTCGCGCAGGAGATCATCGTCGGAAACGCGAAGTATCCGACCAAGGCCATCGAGGAGAACTCGCTCAAGTACCGACCGCTCGGCTTGGGCTACGCCAACCTGGGCTCGCTTCTCATGTCGCAGGGACTGCCCTACGACTCGGCCGCGGCGCGTGCCTGGTGCGGTGCCATCACGGCGCTGATGACTGGCTGGGCCTATCGCACGTCGGCGGTCATTGCGCGCGACGTGACGGGTCCGTTCGCCGGCTATCCCGAAAACGAGCAGCCGTTCCTCGGCGTGATGAAGAAGCATCGCTATCACACCGAGCGCATCGAGGCCGCCTATCTTCCCGACGAGCTCATTGCGTCCGCCCGCGCGGCGTGGGACGACGCCATCAACGTCGGCACGGCGCACGGCTTCCGCAACGCTCAGGCCACGGTCTTGGCGCCTACGGGCACTATCGGCTTCATGATGGATTGCGATACGACCGGCATCGAGCCCGACATCGCGCTTATCAAGTACAAGCGCTTGGTTGGCGGCGGCATGATCAAGATCGTCAACAACACCACGGAAGAAGCGCTGCAGCGGCTGGGCTACGACGATGCCCAGCGCAAGGCCATCGTGGAGTACATCGACCGCGAAGAGACGATCGAAGGCGCGCCGGGGCTCGTGGACGATCACCTGCCGGTCTTCGATTGCGCTTTCCGCGCCGCCAACGGCACGCGATCCATCGGCTACATGGGCCACATCCGCATGATGGCGGCAGCGCAGCCGTTCATCTCGGGCGCCATTTCGAAGACCGTGAACCAGCCTGCCGACGCGACCGTGGAAGACGTCGAGGCCGCGTACATGGAAGCGTGGAAGGCCGGCCTCAAAGCCATCGCCATCTACCGCGAAGGGTGCAAGCGCACGCAGCCGGTGTCGACGAGCAAGACCGATCCGGGCCTGCAGCGGCAGCAGATGGTTGCGGCGCAAACGCTGGTGCGGCGCAAGCTGCCGGACGAGCGTCGCTCGCTGACCCACAAGTTCTCGGTGGGCGGTCATGAAGGCTACATTCACGTCGGTCTCTACGACAGCGGCGAGCCAGGCGAAATCTTCATTCGCATGGCGAAAGAAGGCTCGACCATCTCCGGCCTCATGGACAGCTTCGCCACTGCGGTGTCGCTGGCTTTGCAGCACGGCGTGCCTCTGCGTCTGCTCGTGGACAAGTTCTCGCGCATGCGCTTCGAGCCGTCGGGCTTCACCGGCAACCCCGAAATCCCGCGCGCCACGTCGGTGATGGACTACCTGTTCCGCTGGCTGGGCGCCAAATTCCTGCGCTCGGACAACGACTCGGAAGGCGACGAGACGAAAGCCATCGAAGCTACGGGTGCTCCGGCCCTTTCCGCGCCGGCGACGCCCGTGGTGGTGGTGGACCAAACCGTGCAACCAGCGCAGAGCAGTGGTAATATTACCAACTCGTCGATGTATTCGTTCCTCGTGCGTACCGATGCGCCGATGTGTCCGGAATGCGGTTCGATCATGGTGCCCAACGGCAGCTGCCACAAGTGCACCAACTGCGGGACGACCAGCGGCTGCAGCTAGGTCCAATCCTCTTGCCTCGGCGGGCCGGGGCTTGTCCTTCGGGACGAGCTGCCGGCCATGCCGATTGGACCCACTTCGTCGAATCCCGAGGACGATCACGGCATCCCAAGGTTCGAGGATTATTGACTGATGAATCTGCGCACGCTCGTCGTCGGACCGGTTTCGTGCAATTGCGCTATCGTGGCATGCCCCGAGACGGGCGAGGCGGCCGTGATCGATCCGGGCGGGGACGGCGATGTAATTCTTGCCGCCATCAAAGACATGGGCGTGACGGTCAAGTACCTGCTGCACACGCACGGACATTTTGACCACATCATGGCCACGGGCGAGCTGGCCGCAGCGACCGGCGCTCCCATCTTGCTTCACCAAAGCGACCGTCCCATCTACGAGGGGCTTCCGCGCCAGGCTCGGATTTTCGGCTTCGAGGCGGTCGCTCCGCCAGCGGTCAGCGAATGGTTGCGCGATGGACAGGTGCTCGGTATCGGCACGCTTTCCGTCCAGGTTCTGCACACGCCTGGCCACACCCCCGGCTCGGTGTCGCTCTACTTCGGTTCGCAAGAAGCGCTGGTGTTTGCCGGCGATACGTTGTTCGCTCATTCCGTCGGTCGCACCGATTTACCGGGTGGATCGCTCGAAGATCTGCAGAAATCGATACGCACCAAGCTCTACACCTTGCCGGCCGCGACGCGCGTAATTCCGGGCCATGGGCGCGAGACGCTCATCGGTCATGAGCTGCAGCACAATCCTTACGTGACGGCTCTACCAGCAAACGCGAGCCCATAACCCACCGCCGGTTTCGCGCGACGATGCTATCGTCTGCGCATGGCTCGCATTCTCATCATCGACGATAACGAGACCATGCGCGAGGGCATGGCGGCGACCATTCGGCGCATGGGGCACGAAGGGGTGACGGCAGCCGGGGGAGCCGAGGGCTTGGCGCTGATGCGCAAACAGGCACCGGACTTCCTCATCACCGACTTGAAGATGGAGGGCGTGGATGGCCTCGACGTCGTCGAGGCGGCCAAGCGCATCGATCCATCGTGCCCGTCGCTCATCGTGACGGCCTTTGGCACCGTCGAGACGGCGGTCGAAGCCATGCGGCTCGGCGCCATGGACTTTCTGCAAAAGCCGTTCGCGCCCGAAGTGCTGCGCCTCAAGGTCGAGCGCGCTCTCGAGATGCGGCGGGAGAAGCTGTCGCGCCAACGAGCGGAAGCGGAAGTCGAAGTCCTACGTGCCGACGCCGCCGCCGGGTACGTGCCGAACGAAATGGTGGGACAGTCGCCGCTCATGCTGGCGCTCTTCGAGGCCATCGCCAAGGTTGCAGCGTCGGATGTCGTTGTCCACGTCTCGGGCGAGTCGGGGACCGGCAAAGAGCTCGTGGCGCGCGCTCTGCACTTACGCTCGCGGCGCGCGACAGGTCCGTTCGTCAAGGTCAACTGCGGGGCCTTGACCGATACCTTGCTGGAATCCGAGCTGTTCGGGCACGAAAAGGGCTCGTTCACCGGCGCCATCAAGCGCAAGCTCGGCCGCTTCGAGCTGGCGGACAAGGGCACGTTGTTCCTCGACGAGGTGGGTGATATGACTCCCAACTTGCAGCTCAAGCTCCTGCGGGTGCTGCAAGAACAGCAATTCGAGCGCGTGGGTGGCGAGGAAACCGTGCAAGTCGACGTGCGCGTCGTCTCGGCGACCCATCGCGATCTGAAGAAGGCCGTCGAAGAAGGCCATTTTCGCGAGGACCTGTTCTACCGGCTGCACGTGGTGCCGTTTCGCGTGCCGTCGTTGCGCGAGCGTCGCGAAGATATTCCTTTGCTGGTCGACCACTTCGTCAAAAAGCTCGGTCCCCGCGCCAATCCCAAGGTTCGGCGCATCGACGAAACGGCGCTGGCTCGGCTTTCGACGTACGCGTGGCCAGGCAACGTGCGCGAGCTGGAAAATGCTATCGAGCAGTCGCTGGTATTTGCCAGCGGGGACAGCATCGACCTCGGGGCCCTGCCGCCGTTTCTGCGTGAAGGAGCCAGCGAAAGTACGCTCGCCCTGCCTGGGAACGCCATGAGCCTTCCGGAAATTCTCGACGATCTCGAGCGGCAACTGATCCAGCGCGCCTACGATCGCACGGGAGGCGTAAAAACCGAGACCGCACGCGTGCTCGGCATCAAGACCAGCGCGCTTTACTACAAGCTCGAAAAGTACGGCATCGGCACGACCGCTGGCCGTCCGAGCGGCGCCCCCAAAGAGTAGAGCCGCGCAGCCGCCTACTTGCTGCTCGACGTGACCTTCACGTCGCTCGATGTGACTTTCACGTCGCTCGTCGCCTCGGCCTTGATGGTTCCATCTTCGCGCGGAACGAATCGGATCTCCGCTTTTACTTCGACGACCATTTTCGCCAGCGCTTTGGCCAGCTCGCCCTGAATGTCGATGCGGTCGAGCCACGCGCCAATCTCGCCCGTGGCGGCGCGAACCAGGTCGTCCTTCGAGCGCGTCGCTACCTCGAAGCCGGCTGCCATCGCTCGGCGCACTCGATCGGACAGTCCTCGGTCAACCCGGGGCTCTCCTTCTCCGGGTTCGCTGCCTTGGTCGTCTCGTTTTCCGTCGCCGGCCATGCCGCTAGCCTAGCAGCCAAGGGCGAATCTCACCACCGCAGGCGTCCCTGCTAGCGTGCATGCCCTACGCCGCCGGGATATGCTGCGTCCGCCATGGCTGCTACTCCCCGTGCGGCGCGCGCCTTGCGCCGGCCCCTTCGCCGACTCTTGTGCGCGTATTCCGTGACCATGAAGGTGGTCTTGTCATATGCCGTCTTTGCGCTTCGGCGTCGGCTGCGCAGTCCGGAAACCGCTGAGCTTCTGGCGGACCGCATTCACCAGAAGAATGCTCGCCGCGTGCTTGCCGCCATCGTGGACCTTCAGGGCCTTTTCATCAAAGTCGGCCAGCTCATCAGCGTGATGGCCAATTTGCTTCCGGCGGCTTTCCGCAAGGAGCTCGAAACCCTGCAGGACAGCGTGCCGCCGCGGCCGTTCGACGAGGTGGAGCTGCGTCTGCGCGAAGAGCTGGGCCGTGGGCCGCGCGAGATCTTCGCCGAGTTCGACGAGCAGCCGGTGGCGTCGGCCTCGATCGGCCAAGTGCATGTCGCACGCCTGCGCTCGGGAGAAAAGGTGGCGGTCAAAGTCCAGTATCCGGATATCGAAACGATCGTCGCCACCGATCTGCGCGCCCTCAAGCGCATCGCGCGCATCGTTTCGCGCCTTTTGCCCGACTGGGGCTGGGACGTCATTTACCGGGAAATCCGCAAGATGGTTCTGGCCGAGCTGGACTATCGGCTGGAGGCCGAAGCCATGACCACGATTGCCGCGAATTTCGCGGGGCGAAGCGACGTGCGCATTCCACGCGTGATCGGAGAGCTGTCAACCGCGCGCGTGCTTGTCACCGAGTGGGCCGACGGGGTCAAGGTCGGCGACGCTGCCGGCATCGCCGCGGCCGGGATCGATCGGGTGAAAGCCGCGCGGCTGTGCATCGAAGCCTACTGCAAGCAGATCTTCGTCGACGGCATTTACCACGCAGATCCCCACCCAGGGAACTTGCTGCTCACCCAGAGCGCGCCCGGTGGCGACCCGGTGCTGGTCTTTCTCGACTTTGGTGCGACGGCGCGCATTTCGCCCGCCATGCGCAAAGGCATCGTGACCTTTCTGCAGGGCGCGGTCACGCGCGATGTTGGTCGCATCGTCGCCGCTATGAAAGAGATGGGCTTTATTTCGCGCCATGCGGACCACGAAGTCTTCGACCGAGTCATTCAGCATTTCTACGAGCGGTTTCGCTCGCAGATGCGCTTTCAGGAATTCTCGACCGGCTCGCTCAGTTCGGGGCTCGACCTGCGCGGCCAAATTGCAACGCTGCTGGATCTGCGGCAGCTCGACGTTTCCCTTTCGGATTTGCGCGACGCCTTTCACGTGCCGCGAGAATGGGTGCTGCTCGAGCGCACGCTGCTACTTTTGCTGGGTGTATGCACGACGCTGGCGCCGGAGTTCAACCCCGCCGAGGCCATTCAGCCGTACGTGGATCGCTTCATCTTGGGCGAGCGCAAAGAGTGGTCCGAGACGGTGCTCGAGACCGCCCGCGAGGCGACGCTCTCGGCCCTCGCTTTGCCGAATGAGCTGGGCCGCTTTCTCAACGTCGCCACCCGCGGCGACGTGCAAGTGCGCGTGCGCCGGTTCGAGGAGTCGGCCGAGGCGTTCTATGCGCTCGGCCAGCAGTTACTGTGGGGCTTTCTATTGGCCGTGAGCTACTGCGTGTCACTTTCTTATGAGAACCGCGGTCAACTTGCGGAACGGAGAATTACCCTCGGTTCGACCGCCTTGTTTGGTCTGTTGCTTGTCGGCGCGGTGTTTCGTGGCCGTCGGGCGCGGAAACGAAAGCGCTGAGAGTGAAATTCTGCAAGGCTTTCTCGCAAGAGCTTGCAAATCCCTACATGTAGGATAACATGCTCTGCATGTCTACCATTCCCGTCATCGGAAGCGCACTCACCTCGCTCGGGGCCGTAGCCATCTTCTTGGCCACTTTGCGCATCGGCAGGCCTGCGGCGGTTAAGACGAGCTAGCCCAAGCAAAGCGGAGATATTCCGCTGCACTTCATCGCCTAGCGCGGCTGGCAGCACGGATTCACCTTGCCGGTGAGGGTTCGCGCGCCTACACTCCCAGCCACTTCGAGCCGATAGCTAGGGCCGCATGACGCCGGCAAATACCGAACCTGCACCTCATTCTGGCCACCACGGCGCTGCCGATGGCGGGGCGGTAGAATCTGGGCTGTCGCATTTCGACGGCGCGGACATCACCGCTATTCGCAACCTCTTGCGCGGCGGCTCCGTGATCGATTGGCACCGGCTGTACTTTACGGATCGCCAGCAAGTTGATCGTTTTCTGCGCATCAACGAGTACGACCCCACCAATCCGGAGGACATGGCTCGCCTCGAAGATTTGCGCGAGCAGTCCGTCGAGTATCTCGAACGGTACTTGGACTTACGCGTTTCCGAGGACGTGGCAGCGCGCGTTCCGGCGCGGGATCTCTTGCTGATCGCTTCGCAAAAGGGCAAGCGCCGTACGCAGGCGTGCGTGGTCCTGAAGGTCATGCACGTGTTGCACCATCTGGCGGGCGGCGAGCTGGCCACGCGGCTCTCGGTCAGTCCTGACCAGATCTTTCAATTCGTCGAGGACAAAGTCCTGCGGACCGTCGAGGAAATGAAGGGCGCCGGCTGTCAGATTATCGAGTTCGAGTGGAGCCGCAAAGAGCAAGACAGTTTGATTACGAAGCTGCTCGCGAAACGCGACAACATCGCCGCGCACGTCTACGACAAGTTACGCTTCCGCATGATCACGCGCACCGAAGACGAAATCGTGCTCGTCCTACGGGAGCTGCTGCAGCGGCTGGTTCCGTTCAACTACGTCATTCCTGGCGAGTCTCAGAACGACATCGTCGATCTGCAGTCGCTCGTGGAAGACGACGCGGCCCTGCGCGCGCATTTGTCAGAGCTCTTGGACCTGGCGAGCGATGCGCCGGACAAGCGCTCGACCCAAAGCAACGAATTTTCTGGCCCCAGCTACCGGGTGATCAACTTCGTCGCAGACTTGCCCGTGCGTATCGACAAGCATCTCGGCCTTCCGCCGGACGATCCGCTGTTCGCCGACACCGGAAACATCGTTTTCGTACTCACCGAGTTCCAAATCGTCGATACGCGGACGTCGCAGGCCAACGAGCTCGGGGAAAACAGCCACGAGCGCTACAAGGAACGCCAAGTGACTCGGGTAAGGGCGCGCCTCATGCACGGTATGCAGGACGAGGACACGGGCGGCCCGGTGCTCGATCTCACCGGTCGGCAAGACGGCGATCTCGGCCACGATTAGCTCGAGTCTGCGGCCATGGCGAGCCAAGTCGTGCTCGTGCCGTCACTTTATCGGTGTGAAAATTCCGTCGATGAGGATGGTGCCCGCGACGGCGGGAATGGTTTATAGTGGCGAGCGAGAGATGAGGGGAATGCGGCCCTGTGTGGTGACTCGTTGGAATGCTGCCCCGAGAGAGAGCCGGCAGCACGGGTGTGCGCGCGTTTCGACCGGGCATTGCATCTACGCTGACGGCACGGGATTTCAGGACGGGGGCGCGGCGTGACACGCATTCTCCTCGTGGATGACCACGCCGTCGTTCGGCGAGGCGTTCGCGACATCCTCACCGAGTCGCTCGGCAAGGTGACGTTCGGTGAAGCGGCCAAGCCATCCGAGGCCATCGAGCAATTGGAGACCTCGGACTGGGACGTGGTCGTGCTCGACATCTCGCTTCCCGGTCGAGGTGGTCTCGATGCGCTTCGCGAGATCAAGCGTTTGCGGCCGACGGTTCCCGTGCTGGTGCTCAGCATGCACGCCGAGGATCACTATGCGTTGCGGGCGCTGCGTGCAGGCGCCGCCGGCTACGTGAACAAGGACAGTGCGGCCGAAGACTTGGCGGGCGCAGTCCGCAAGGTCTTGGCCGGAGGCACGCACGTCAGCGCCAAGCTTGCCGAGACGCTCGCCAAGAGCTTGCGCAGTGACAGTTCGCGCCCGGCGCACGAGCGGCTCTCGGATCGTGAGCTGGAAGTTCTGCGTGCCTTGGCGACTGGCAAGACGGTGAAGGAAATCGGCGTCGACCTGGCGCTTTCGGAAAAGACCGTCAGCACCTACCGAACGCGGTTGCTCGAGAAGATGCAGATGCGCACCAACGCCGAGCTCATCCAGTACGCCCTGCGCGAGGGCCTCGTCGACTAGCCCTAGACGCCTCGCACCGCGTAGCGGGGTCGTACCCCGCCGAATACGGCGGCCAAAAAGGGATCGAGGCTCGCATGTAGGACCGGGCCTGACAGGGAATTCGGATTCCTGCCGGCATACGAAGCACGGCCATTCTGGCGACATAGCTGATGGGAGAAGTTGCCGTGCCCATGAAGCAGATCTTGCTTGTCGACGATCACCCCGCTGTAAGCCAACGCATTGGTGAGTTGCTTGCGTCGGTTGTGCCTGAAGCCACCATGACGTCGGCGTCGTCGGGCGAGCAGGGGTTGGCGCTGGTCGCCGAGCGATCCTTCGATCTCGTGCTTCTCGATTTGCGCCTTCCTGGTTGCGGCGGCATCGACGTGCTCAGGTCGTTGCGCTCGACGAAGCCCGGCCTTCCGGTAATCGTCATCAGCTCGCTGCCGGAGTCGCCCTACGCCACGCTGGCCCGCCGTGCGGGAGCACACGGTTTCGTCACGAAGAGCGCGCTCGGGGAAGAGCTCGGTCAGGCCGTGCGGACCGCGCTTGGCGACTGCGCCCTGACCTGAATGACCTGACGGCTTCTCAAGGGGATGAGGGCGGTCCGATTTCAGGCACGTCCTCGACAGCCGCCAGGCGGCGCCAGCGAAGACTCAGCATCGACTCTGCGAGAAGAAGAATGATCAGGCCAGCCGCGAGTCCGTGCCACAGTTCGACCCGATGCTTGGGCGGCTTGGCTCCAGCGCTGCTCACGGCGATGCGGTCGGGACGTTTCTCGGCGGCGAGCCTCGTCGAATTGGATTCGCGCGGATCCAAATTGACGGCGAAGTCTTGCGTCGGCTGTCGCACGAAGGTTCCGTCGGGGCCGGCGGCGCGCACCCGGTAAAGCCCGATTTGATCGGTGCCCAGAAAGGCGAGCGATTGGCCAGCGCCCGCCTGCTCGCGTTTGCCGATCCACACCGAGCCATCGGGCCTGGTGATCTCCAGCGTCTGCACGTCGCCCGCTACGGAAAGCAGGCGTGGCTCGCCGACCAGCAGCGTGGCGGCATCGTCTTCGTCGCTGGCGCCCACGAGCGCCCGGGCGACCTCGCGCATGAGCGGCAAAAAACCGGTACGGATGGGCAGATCCGTCCACTCCCGGTCGACCGTCGTGGTGAGTAACATGACTCGCCCTTTGCCCACTTCTCGCTCGATGAGCGCCGGGGCGCCGCTTTCGTAGCGCAGGATGACGTTGCGCACGCCGGTGTCACGCACCGGATCGACCAGCATGTACTTGAAGAAACGCGCCGACAGCAAGCCGTCGCCCTGTTCGGGAAACGCAGCCAGAAGCGGATGGCGGCGATCGAGAGGCAGCAAGCGCTCGGCCGGACGATCGTCGACGGTCTCGCCGCCGTGCTGGCCGGGCAGTGCCGCGGCGGTGCGCACCAGGCCCAGGGGCTGCGGCAGAAGCTTGGCGAGTCGCTCGTTCCAAAGGGCGGCGTCGATGCGATCGCCGACGGTGAGCAGGAGGCCGCCGCCCGCTTCGACGAAACGTTCCAGAGCCGAGGCCAGTGCGGTCGAGGGACGACCCACATTGAGTAAAGCAACGACGGTGTAACCGGAGAGCGCTTCGGCGGCCACGTCATCGGGCAGCTTCGTCGTTAGCTGCGCGCCGGGGACGCCGCTTTGCAAGGCGGTTTCGAAGAAGAAAGCTTCGTCCTCGTTGCGGATGGTTCGCGGATCTCCATCCACGACCAGCACGCGCAGGGTGCGCGCCATCTCCACGTGCACCGATCGGCGGTCGTCGACGGCGAAACCATCGCCGTCGATCTCGACGGTCAAGTCATGGGACGAGCTGCCCTCCACGGGAAGGCTGTGCAGAAAGCGTTTGCGGGCATGGCCTCCGGCGGGAAGATCGACCGTGCCTTGCGCGACCGAGACACCGTCCAGACGCAAGGTTACGCCCAGCGCGGGCGTGGCGCGGTTCGAGTAGTCCGCGATCTCGGCCGTCACGACGATGCCCGTGGGGCCGGCTTCCGACGAGGGCTCGACGCGCATCTCGACGATGGCGCGGTTCGCAAGCTGGGTGCCGCCGGACACATCGTCGACCACGACTTCCGGCGGGCCGACGAGCGGCAGCCCGGCTCCGTCCTCCCAACCGGTGGCTTGCAGGTCGGTGAACAGATAGATGCGACGGTGCGTGCGCTTGGAGGCGGCAAGAATCGACGACGCCTGCCGCATGGCCATGGTGAAATCGGCGGAGCGGAACGAGCAGCGCGTGGCTTCGATGGCTTCCACGACGCGGGCGCGGTCGGGTTCGAGCTCGCCGATTTTGGGCGGCGCGCCTGCCGAGGTGACGAGGAATGCCAGCTCGGACTCCGACGGGAACTGGCGCGCCAGTGCCTGAGCGCGGGCGCGGGCGCGTCCGAAGAGTGTCCCCGTGCTTGTGCTCGCCTGCATGCTGGCCGAGTCATCGAGGACAATCACCGCCGACTGTGCATCCAGGGTCACCACGGGAAGGTCGGTGGCTTGCTCGGCGAACGGCCGCGCGAAGATGAACGGCAGGCTCGCCGCGACAGCAGTTCGCGCCAGCATGAGCAAGATCTCGCGCAACCGCCGCCGCGCGTGCACGCGGCGCTCGCAGCGCAGGAGCAATTGCATGGCGGCGAAGCGCACGGCAAGAGCGCGGCGTTTGCCAATCCGATGGATGAGATAGGGCGCCGCTGCCGCGAAAATGCCGAGGAGAAGCGCGGGCGCGAGGAAATGCATCACCTTCTCCCCATGCGTTCGGTCAGGAAGGCATGCAAGAGCTCGGCAGGGGGAACATCGGTGCGGGCGAAGCGATACTCGACGCGCGCTTCCAGGCAGGTGGTGCGCCAGCGCCCGCGGAAGCGCTCGGATTCTTCCCGAAAGGCGTGCACAAGGTCGCTCGCCTCGGCCAGCAGCGTTCGCTGATCGCCCGGCTCCATGCCTTCGAAGAAGATGAGATCATCGAACGGCAGCTCGATCTCGTCGGGGTCGAGCACGTGGAAGAGCACGACGTCGTGGCCCCGGGCGCGCAGCTGGCGCAGCCTATCGGCCAAAGGCCCACGGGCGGCAGGGCTCGCTTTGGGATCGTCTTCGCAATCGAGAAGATCCGAGAAGACGAAAATCAGACTGCGCTTGTCGCAGATCTCGCCGACCAGATCGATGGCGCGACTGGGGTTGGCGGCGCCCATCGGTTGCAGCTTTTCGAGCGCGCTGAAAAGCTCGCTGGCTTGTCCCGGTCGCGTGGACGGTGGCAACAGCGCTCGCGTGTCGTCGGCAAAGGCAAGTAGTCCGGCGGCGTCGCGCTGCTGGCCGACCAGGTAGGCGAGAGCCGCGCCAAGATAGCTCGCGTACTCCAGCTTGGACACCGAGGTGCGCCGGTAGCCCATCGAGGCGGACGTGTCGAGCACGACGAGCGCGCGCATCTCGGTCTCGTTCTCGAAGCGTTTGATGGTGTAGCGATCGGTGCGCGCGACCGCCTTCCAATCGATGCGGCGGATGTCGTCGCCCGGTGCGTACTCCTTGTGCTCGGTGAATTCGAGGGAAGCGCCGGGGTGCAAATTGCGGTGCGCTCCGGAAAGAGCGCCCTCGACGATGTTTCGGGCGCGCACCGCCAGCGAGGCCAGACGCGCCAAATCCACGGGCGCCAGCATGCCGTGGTGCCCTTTGTCGGATAGTGCCGAGTCGGCCACGGCCCTCTAGCTCGCGACGGAGTCGACGATCGCCGCGATGAGATCGCGCGGCCCGATGCCGTCGGCCTCGGCGTGGAAATTGCGGACCACGCGATGGACGAGCACCGGCGCGGCGAGCTTGCGAACGTCTTCGATGGCCACCGCGTAACGGCCGTCGAGCACCGCGCGCGCCTTGGCCGCGAGCACGAGGTGCTGAGACGCGCGCGGGCCTGCTCCCCACGAGACGTACTTGCGCACCATCTCGGTCGCTTGCGGACCGGGCCGCGTGGCGCGGCAGATGGCTACCGCGTGGGCCAGCACATGGTCGGCCACCGGAACGCGGACTACGAGATCCTGCAGCTCGACGATGCGGGTCGGGCTGAGGAGCTTGCGCAGCGGTTGCGCGCGACCACCGGCGCTCATGGCGGCGATGCGGATTTCCTCGGCCGCGCTGGGATAGCCCACGTCGATCTGAAACATGAAGCGGTCGAGCTGTGCTTCGGGCAACGGATACGTGCCCTCCTGCTCGATGGGATTTTGCGTGGCGAAGACGAGAAACGGCAGCGGCAGGTTGTACGTGTTGCCGCCTGCGGAGACTCGGTATTCCTGCATCGACTGCAACAGCGCCGCCTGCGTTTTGGGCGGCGTGCGGTTGATTTCATCGGCGAGCACGACGTTGGCGAAGACCGGACCGCGAACGAACCGAAACACGCGGCGGCCGCTCGTGCGATCCTCTTCGAGAACGTCCGAACCGGTGATGTCCGACGGCATCATGTCCGGCGTGAACTGGATGCGGCCAAACGACAGGTCCAGCGTCTCGGCCAGCGTCTGAATGAGCAAGGTCTTGGCCAAGCCCGGAACGCCGACGAAAAGGCCGTGGCCACGCGCGAACAAGGCGATGAGCAGATGCTCGACGGTTTCGCGTTGTCCGACGATGCGCCGCCCGATCTCGGCGGTAAGCTCGGCGTGGGCTGCGGCCAGCTCGCGCGCCATGGCGACATCGCGAGCCGGCACGGGAGCGTCGGCCGCGGGCACGGTGGCAATCGGCGAATTCGCTAGCGACGTGGCGTCGGACATCCGGCACAGAATGCCACGAGCGCGCGACAGGGGCAAAGGCCGCTGGGTCACGGAAGCGCAACGCCGGCGGCCCCGATCTGCCAACCGGGCCTCGCTATGCTTGTTACAGTGCAGATCTTAGTCGCTGCTTGCGCCAGAGTATTTCATTGCGGTCGTCGCGAATGAGACCCGGCAGGCGGGCCACGCGCGAGAAGCCGAGCTTGCGGTAGAAGCGCGCCGCACTCGTGTTGCGACTATCGGACGAAACGTAGAGCCAGCGCCGAGTCTTGAAGGTTTCCTTTTCCACCGTAGCGACCAGCGCGCGGCCGATTCCCTGGCCCGCGGCTTCGGGGCGGACCGCGAGCAGGACGATGAACCTGCCGAGCAGGAAATCCGGCTGGAACACCAGAATGCCGAGCACGTTGCTTCGCTCCTGGGCGACCAGCACCTGCCGAGCTCGCGCCATCCGTCGCAGGTAACGCCCAAGACCAGCCGGCTGGTAGCCGAGCGAAAGCCACGGCTCGATGGCTACGATCCAGCGTGCCTGGCGCGCTGCCAGCGCCGCCTCAGGTCGGCGGATCCGCATGCTCTTTTCCAGCTGGTTGGTTTTCGGGCAGATGGCGCTTCTTTCGCATTCCGTAGCCGAAGTGCGACGGCTTGGCGGCAACCGGAACAGCGTCGGGCAGGGCGAGCAATTGCGACACGGTGACGAAGCGAAAGCCTTTCTCGCGAAGCCCGGCGATAATATCGGGCAGGGCTTTTTTCGTGAAGGGCGCGCGCTTGTTGATGTGAAAGATGATGATGGCGCCCGGCTTCGCCTGTTCGAGGACGGTGCGAGTCATCCGCGCCGCCGGTACGTGTCCGCCCGCATCGCCCGAGACAACGGTCCACAGAATGAGCGGCACATGCTCCTCGGTGGAAGCCTTCAGCACGGTGGCGTCCCACGCGCCCGCGGGTGGGCGCATGGTAAGCGCCGGACGCCCCATCTTCTGTCGGATGATCTCGTTCGTGCGCGCGATCTGAAAGTGCATGCGTTCTCGTCTCATCAGCGTCAGTCGAGGGTGGCTGTACGTGTGGTTGCCAAGCTCGATGAAGTCGGCGGCAGCGATGAGCTTCGCCGCCCTCGGATGAGTCTCGACCCAGCGGCCCGACAGGTAGAGCGTCGCCGGAATTTTGTTGCGAGCGAGAATGTCGAAGATCGGGCGGTCGAAGCCGTTGGCCTGCTTGCGCGTGGCGCAGGCGTCGAAGGTCAGCGCAATAGCGGGATCTTTCGTCGTGACTCCTGCGACGGCTATCGGCCCGGCCGAAGCAGGAACTCGGCTAGGCGTCAGCGCCTCGGTCGAGCTCGGAGGGCTTCCGCCATCGATGCTGCCGCTATCGAGAGTGCCACCGATACTGCTGTCGAGGGCGCTGCCGCCATCCATGCCAATACCGGCGTCCGCCGCCAGCAAGAAGAACCAAAGCGCGAAGGTTGCTGGCATGGGTCTAGGCCGTCATCTCGCGATCCATCAGCACAGCGTCCTCGCCGTTGTCGGCATAGTACCGGGGGCGGCGGCCGACGTCGTGAAAGCCGAGCTTGCGGTACAGGGCTTGCGCCGCCTCGTTCGACGCTCGCACTTCCAGCGACGCCACGCGAACCTTGGCGCGCGCCCCCTCGTCGAGCATGTGCTGAACCAAGGACGCGGCGTGACCCCGGCGCCGCTCGTCGGGATGAACGGCCACCGTCAGAATCTGCAGCTCGTCGGCAACGATCCAGTAGTTGCAAAAAGCCACCACGCGCTTGCTCGCGATTTCGCGCAGAATTTCCACATGGGCCCAAGGCCGGCAAAGCTCGTCGCGGAAAGCCTGCTCGGGCCACGGCGCTGGAAAGCACAGGCGGTCGACGGCCAGTACGGCGTCGAGGTCCGCCTCGCTGCCGTTTGCGATGAGGTAGCGCTGCACGGGATCTGCAAACGAGCCTAGCCTGCCACGACCTCGCTGTCGCTTTTCTGTGCATCGAGGGCGTAGCCGATCCGTGCCCAAATGGCGTCGACGCCTTCGCCCGTTTGCCCGGAAGCCAGCGACACGGATGCGGCCAGCGGACCCAAACCCTTGCGTATTTCCATGCGCAAGATTCCCCGTTCGGCGGAGCCGAGTTTGTCTGCCTTGGTGATGACGAAGTGGGCGGGCACGTGCATTCCCTGCAGCCATTCCAGAAGCTGCATCTCCTCAGCCGCGATCTGTCGGCGCGCGTCGACCAGGATCAGCATGAGGGCCAGCGTGGTCTGACGTTTGACGTAGCCCTCGACCAGCAGCTGCCAAGCGTTGCGCTCGTCGTGCGAGACTTGGGCATAGCCGTAGCCCGGCAAGTCCACCAGTCGCACCGGCCGCCGGCTTCCTCCCTTCTGAATCTGCAAGTCGAAGAGCACGAGCCCGCGCGTGCGGCCCGGCGTTTTCGACACGCGCGCCAAGGCTTTGCGGCCTGCGATGCGATTGAGCAAGGTCGACTTGCCGACGTTCGAGCGACCGGCGATGGCAATCTCGGGTGGGCCCGCAGGGAGCAGGCCGGCGAGATCGCGCGCTTCCGCGACGAATTCGGCGTCAATGACGTTGATAGGAGAGTCGGCCATGTGCGGCCCAGTCTACGCGGAACCCGGTCGACTGCAACGAACGTCGCCCGCGGCTGGTCTTGCGGAGCTAGCCGTGGTCGCCGGGCGGCAATCGACTGAAGTCCACGAACAACTTGCGCGTGCTCGGTTGGCAGTGCGGGCAGAAGCACGCATCGTCGCGCCCGACACGCACGCGGCGAATGACGGTGTTGCAGTCGAGGCACGGCTTTCCCGCGCGACCGCGCACCTTCAAGAAGTCGCGCACTTTGACCTCGATCGGCTGGTTGCGTTCCTCGATGGTGCCAATGGCCCACGCCAGCGTATCGCGAATGGCGGCATACAAGCGGTCGACGTCGCCCGTGCCGAGCTGCTTGCACAGGGTTTTCGGATGCAATTTGGCCGCGAACAGAATCTCGTCAGCGTAGGCGTTGCCGATGGAGGCGAGCGCGGTTTTATCGAGAAGAAACTGGCGCACCTGATCGCGCCGCTTGGCGAAGACTTGGCGAAAATGCTCCAGCGTGAAAGCAGAAGACAGCAAATCGACGCCCAAATCGCGGAAGCCCGGGATGCGGCTCGTTTGGGCCGCCGTCGCCACGTAGATCTTTCCCATGCGCGTGTCGTCGTCGTAGCGTAGCTCGCGACCGCTTTCGAAACGCACCGCCAGCACCAAGTTCTTGTGCTTTGTGCGTGCATCGCTGTCGACCACGAAATAGCGACCGCTCAGCATGGCGTTGACGACCAACACCAAATCCTGGTCCAGATCGAAACGCAAAAACTGCCCCACGCGGTCGACCCTCACGATGCACTTGCCGCGGAGCAAATCCGTCAGCGCCCCCGGAACCATCAGGCGTAGCACGACGGGATCGCCGACGCGTACTTCGGTGATGCGCAGGTTGCAGACGGTGTGGGCCAGCGTCGCTTGAACGTGAACCAGGTCCGGAAGCTCAGGCACGCAGCAAGACTAGCAAAGGTCGAGCTGCAAAGTCCCTTGGTTTCCCGCTAGAATTCCCGCCGTGACGATCAAGCTCATCGGTCTTTCGGGCGGCATTGGCTCGGGAAAGTCCACCGTGGCGGGCATGCTTCGTCAGCGGGGGATTCCGGTCATCGACGCCGACGTGATCGCTCGTCAAGTGGTGCAGCCTGGCCTGCCTGCGTATCGCGACATCGCCCTCGCGTGGCCCAGTGTCGTGGCGGCTGATGGCGCGATCGATCGCAAGAAGTTGGCGACGATTGTTTTTTCCGATCCTGCAAGTCAGGCGCGGCTTGAGGCGATCACCCATCCGCGCATTCGCGAGGAGGTCGCTGTGCAGGCGGAAGCGCTCGGCAAGGCGGGCCACGTCCTGGCGTTCCTCGAAGCGGCACTGATCGTGGAAAGCGGCTATTACAAGCAACTCGACGGTCTGGTCGTGGTTGCCGCCAGCGAAACGATGCAACTCGAGCGCGTGGTGGCGCGCGACCGCGCTACGCGCGAAGCTGTTCTCGCCCGCATTCGCGCTCAAAGTCCGCTGGAAGAGAAGATCCGCGTCGCCACCCACGTCATCCACAACGACGGCGATCTCGCGTCCACGCGGGCGCAGGTGGACGTCGTACTGGCGAAGCTCTCGGGTGCGGTGCTACCCCCCGCTGAACCGTAAAGAATTTCGCGCCGTCGTGAAAGTGCGCGAGTCCATGCGATCGATGTAAAGGTGTCCGTCGAGGTGGTCGATCTCGTGCTGGAGGATGCGCGCGTACCAGCCGCCGGCCTCGATGATGATGGGATCGCCGTCGTGGTTGAGCGCCTCGACTTTGACGGTCTTCGCGCGGCGGACTCTCGCCTGAAAGCCGTCCAGGCTCAGGCAACCCTCCGTCTGCTCGACTAATTCGGAGCCCAGGGTGAGCGTCGGGTTGACGATGACGTGGAAAGGCACCGGCCTGCGGTCCAGCTCGGGAACCTCGGCATTGTCCTCGATGATCGCCAGGCGCAGCGGCAGCCCGATTTGCGGCGCGGCCAAGCCAACGCCGGGCGCATCTCGCATTGTCTCGCGCATCCATTCAATGAGCTGCTGAATCTCGGCGCTGCGAATCTCGTCGCGGCCAAGCGGCTGCGTTTCGGCGCGCAGGATCGGATCGCCGACCTGAACGATCTTGAGCAACATGCACGCAACTATGGCACAGACAGGCGCTGCGCGATCGACGTCGAGCCGGCCGTCTCGTCACATCGGCGGCAGAATATCGATGGCCTTGGCGCGCTTGAGCGAGGCTATCACGCGGACGGCGTCGAAGTGGGACATGCCCGAGCTGTCGATGAGATCGGCGATGCTGGTCAGCCCATCCATGCGCGACATCAGGAAGGCGGCGCGCTGGTCGAGGCCGTGGTCCGCGATGGTCTCGGTGGCGATGGCGCGAATGGGGCACGCATGCGGGTTGCCCATGAAGGCGCGGAACGCGCGCTCGAAAAGCGCAAGCGACGGTGCAATCAAGTCGTCCAGGCCGGGCGGCGGCGCGCGCTCGGCGAGCTGCAGGGCAAGCTCGCCGGCCAGTGCCGCGGGACCGGCGCGATTTTCGTTCAAAGCCGCACGACACTCCCCGATGAGCTCGGTGGTGCTGGCGCGAACGTCGTCGGACTGCACGGGCAGATCTTCTAACGTATCGGGCGCCGAGGCCGCCTCGTGGCTGTCGTCTCTCTCGTTGCCCGCCGCACCCTTGGTCATTCGCGCGGCCATCAGCGTCCAATCGTGCTGAGGCGTCTCGCGGTCCTCGATGGTCTCGCTGACGACGGAGCTGTTCGGGTCTGCGGTCGGAATTCGAATCTTTTCCGAGCGACGTTCGGTGAGAGCGGCGAGGAACTGCGGGATGGGCGATTCGACGGTGTCGCGCCTGGACGCCGGCGGATGCTGACCGGTCTCGATTTCGGTCTCGCGCTGATGCGCAAAATCGACCAAACGCCGGACCTGCGGGTTGCGCGGATCCAGTCGCAGCGCCGTCTCCCAGTCGGAAAGCGCATCGTGCAGTCGGCCGCGTTCGTGGTGATCGAAGCCACGCTGGACGAGCTGCCTCACATCCAGCGTTACGTCCTTGCTTGCGGCTGCCATCGTTAGCTAGCTCGAACGCAGGCGTCCGCTGTCCACGACGCCCCGAAACATGTTGAGGGTTCGCATAAGCGGTTCGGCGACTTGCTCGAGCCCGCCCGCGTCTCTCCGCTCGACCGCCATGCGAGCGTCGTCGAGAATCAAGCGCACGTTGTCCAGGCTGTCCTCGCCGAAGGGCGTGCCGGACAATATTTCTTCGACCTTGGGCAGAAGCGCCTCCGCTTCATCCACCAGCTTCTCGATGCGCTGGCGCTCTTTCTCCACTTCTTCTTCGGCGCGTGCGGCGACCATGTGGTCCTGATTTTCGGTCGCCATGCGCGCAATCTCACCCTCGGTTAGCCCACTGGTGGCGGTCACCGTGATGGACTGCTCGGCGCCGGTTTCCATGTCTTGCGCGGCGACGCTGACGATGCCATCGGCTGAGATCTCGAAGGTGACCTCGACCTCGACCTCGCCTTTGGCAGCCTTGCGCAGTCCGGACAGAACGAATTCGCCCAGCAGCTCGTTTTCTTCGGCACGGTCGGCTTCGCCCTGGAACACGACGATCTTGACCGACGTCTGATCGTCCCTGACCGTCGTGAAGACATGGCTCTTGGCCGTGGGCACCGTGGTGTTGCGTTCGATGAGGCGGTGGAAGTGTCCGCCCGCCACCATGATGCCGAGCGAGTGCGGCGTGACGTCGAGAAGAAGCATGTCGGGCGCCGCGGCGGCGTCGACCAAGGCTGCACCTTGAATGGCCGCACCCATGGCTACGACCTCGTCGGGGTGCACGCCTTTGCATGGCTCGCGGTCGAAAAATTCGGCCACCAGCTCCTGCACCTTCGACATCCGGGTCATCCCACCCACCAGGACCACTTCGTTGAGATCCTCGGCGCGGACGCCTGCGTCTTCCATGGTCAGTCGGCAGATTTGGATCGTGCGCTCGGTGAGGTCGAGGGTCAGTTCTTCCAGCTTGCTGCGCGTGACGACGCGGTGAAGGTGGAAGGCCTGATTGCGACCCGTCGAAATGATGAAGGGCAGGTTGATTTCCGTCTCGCGCACCGACGAGAGGTCGCACTTCGCCTTTTCGGCCGCGTCCTTGAGCCGCTGCATGGCCATGGCATCGCTGCGCAGATCGACCTTGTGTTCTTTGGCGAAGCCTTGCACCAGCCAGTCCACCAGGCGTTTGTCGTAGTCCTCGCCGCCCAGGAAGGTGTCGCCGGCGGTGGCCACGACCTCGAAGACGCCGTTCGTGATGTCGAGAATCGAAACATCGAAGGTACCGCCGCCTAGGTCGAAGACGACTACTTTGCCGTCGACCTTCTTGCCGAAACCATAGGCCAGCGCGGCGGCGGTCGGTTCGTTGATGATACGAATGACGTCGAGGCCGGCGATGCGGCCGGCATCTTTGGTCGCCTGCCGTTGACCGTCGTTGAAGTAGGCCGGCACGGTGACCACCGCCTTCGAAACCGTGTGCCCGAGGTGCTCCTCGGCGATCGCGCGCATCTCTTGCAGCACATAGGCCGAGATTTCTGGCACGGAGAAAACCTGATCGCGCAAACGAATGCGCACATCGCCGTGCGGGCCTTCGATGAGCGGGTAGGGAACGGCAGCCTTCACCGCCTGCGAGGCGGGCGAGGTCCACGGCCGACCGATGAGGCGCTTGACCGCCCAGGCAGTGTTTTCGGCGTTGGTCACCGCCTGCCGCTTGGCGATGTGACCGACGAGGCGCTTGCCACTTTCGGAAATGGCGACCACCGAGGGCGTGGTCTTGTAACCGCCGCGGTTGGCGATCACCGTCGGGGTGGCGCCGTCGAGCACGGCGACGCACGAGTTGGTGGTTCCGAGGTCAATCCCGATTACACGCTCTGCCATGTGCCTCAACCGATAGGTTAGATACCTTCGTAAAAACTGTACCATGAACCTGCGGAGGCCGATACAAGCGGCCCCACAGAGAGATCTGCCGGAGCAACTTTTCGGGCGAGTGACCGACAACGCCCTTTATGCGTTTGCTCCTTCGCGTTCTTCGCATCCGGGAGGGCGAATCGGACGACGAGCCCGGCGATACCCGGTTCTGTTGCGATAGTTCAGCAAAATGTCCCCGAGTCATGGCCAGCTCCTAGTTGCGAAACAAAGGAGGGCCGCCATGACTCAAGGGACGAAGAAGACCGTAGCCACGTTGCTCGAGCAAGAC